>Ga0255338_1000089_pt1 | contig 401001 bp, 361 predicted proteins | sample MeOH1_35cm_T4_19_FD_203715 | JGI IMG/M metagenome (GOLD analysis project Ga0255338, IMG submission 203715) | Sandy soil microbial communities from University of British Columbia, Vancouver, Canada - MeOH1_35cm_T4_195 | ecosystem: Engineered > Artificial ecosystem > Sand microcosm >... | reverse complement strand
TCGGCGAGACCATCGTGCGGATCAACGAGATCGCCACGACGATCGCCTCGGCGGTCGAGCAGCAGGGCGCGGCGACGGCGGAGATCGCCAACAACGCCCAGCAGGTCTCGCACGGCACCCGCGAGGTGTCCTCGAACATCGTCAACGTCACCCAGGCCGCCGGCGAAACCGGCAGCGCCTCGGCGCAGGTCTTGAGCTCGGCGACGGCGCTGGCGCGCGAATCCGAATCCTTGCGCAGTCAGGTCGATGGCTTCCTGATGAACATTCGCGCGGCATGAGATGAAAAGGCCGCCGTGATTGGGGCACGGCGGCGCTCCATCAATGCCTGCCAACTTATGGTCAGTTACAATGTCCCCTAAGAACGCCCTCGCCGCCTCCGCCGATTCGCCGCGCGCCAATCCGGAGGAAATCGTCGAACTTTCCGAACGCGTCGGTACGCTGACGCGGCGCAAGATCGGCGACATCCAGCAGGTCACCAATCAGTCGAAGATTCTCGCGCTGAATGCCTTGATCGAGGCGGCACGCGCCGGAGAAGCCGGCAAGGGATTCGCCGTCGTCGCCAACGAGATGAAGAACATCTCGGCGCAAATCAACGGCGTCGCGCAGCAGCTGGAGAGCGAGCTGGTCGCCGCCGCCGGACGTCTGGAGACCTTGGGGCGTCAGATCATCGGCCAATTGCGCGGCGATCGGCTGATCGATCTCGCCCTCAACGCCATCGAGATCATCGACCGCAATCTCTACGAGCGGACCTGCGATGTCCGTTGGTGGGCGACGGACCAGGCCGTGATCGACTGCGTCAGCGATCCCCGCCCGGAACTTTGCGATCATGCCGGCGATCGGCTGTCGGTGATCCTGGGCGCCTACACCGTCTATCTCGACATTTGGCTGTGCGATGCCAAGGGCCGCGTTCTGGCGCATGGCAAGCCGTCGCGCTTTCCGCAGGTGCGCGGCGCGAGCGTCGCCAAGGAGGGGTGGTTTGCCCAGGCTTTGGCGACGGCCAGCGGTAACGATTTCGTCGTCGGCGACGTCGCGCCGGTCGCTTTGCTCGATCAAGCGGTGAGCGCCGTGTATGCCACGGCCATTCGCGAAGGCGGCCGTTCCGACGGCAAACCGCTGGGCGTTCTCGCTGTGCATTTCGATTGGGCGCCGCAGGCGCAGGCTGTCGTCGACGGCGTGCGATTGTCCGAGGAGGAACGCGCCCGCACCCGGGTCCTGCTGCTCGATTCGGCGCACCGGATTCTCGCCGCGTCCGACCAGCGCGGGTTGTTCAGCGAGACCATCGCCCTGCATACGGGATCGGATGGCGCGCGCGGCACATACGAAGATGGCGAAGGGCGCACGGTCAGTTATGCCCTGACGCCAGGCTACGAAACTTATCGCGGACTCGGCTGGTACGGCTGCATCCTGCAGGCCCCTCACCGCTGATTCGGTCCGTTAGCCCAAAAGGCGACGGAGCGCGTCTTCCAGATCTTTGACCTGAAACGGCTTACGCACGACGGTCACGCGTTCGGCGGCGTATTTTTCCGTCAACGAAAGCTCCGGATCGGAGCCGCTCGCGATGATGACCTGAATATCGGGAAATTCCCGCAGGGCATGAGAGGCCAGCGCTTCGCCCGTCATGCCGGGCAATTTTAGGTCGGTGATCAGAACGTCGAATGTGGGTTCGCGTCTCAGCCTTTCGAGAGCGGTCTCGGCATCGCCCGCCTCCTCCGCCAGGTGATTGAGGTCGGTCAGGATGTCGACCGTGCCGAAGCGGATGAAGGGCTCGTCATCGACCACGAGAACGCGCAAGGGCCGTTCTTCGGTTTTTTCGAGCGGTGCGGCGGTGAAGGATTGCGTCGAGAGCGGCGTGGCGCCGGACGTGGTGTAGCTCTCGCGCGACCGCGGGCGATTGTCCGCGGCATCGAGAACGCTGCGGATCTTCCGCGCCAACTCGTCCTTGGTGTAAGGCTTGCTGAGCAGCGAGACCCCCTCGTCGAGCCGGCCGTCGTGAACGATCGAGTTCGACGTATAGCCGGAGGTGAAGAGCACCTGTAGGCGCGGGTGAATCTCCTTGGCGGCGCGCGCCATGTCGCGCGTCGAGACGTTGCCGGGCATGACAACGTCGGTGAAGAGCAAGTCGATCGCGGCGCCGGAGCGCAATACCGCGAGCGCGGCATCCGGATTGTCGGCCTGCAAAATCCGATAGCCCATCTCGGCAAGCATGTCGCAGGCTGCGGCGCGCACGGTTTCGTCGTCCTCGACCACGAGAACGGTCTCGCTGCCGCCCGAGATCGGGGTGAGCGAGACCGATTCGGCGAACTCGTCCGGCTGGCGCGTGCGCGGCAGATAGATCTTGAAGGTCGTGCCATGGCCGAGCTCGGTATAGAGCTTGATATGGCCGCCCGACTGCTTGACGAAGCCGTAGACCTGCGACAAGCCGAGGCCGGTGCCGCGCTGGGCACCCTTGGTGGTGAAGAACGGCTCGAAGGCGCGTTCGGCGACTTCCGGCGTCATGCCGCTGCCGGTGTCGCTAACCGCGAGCATGACATATTGTCCGGCGGTCACTTCGACATGTTTGGAGGCGTAGGTCTCGTCGAGATAGGCGTTGGCCAATTCGATGGTCAGTTTGCCGCCGCCCGTCATGGCGTCGCGCGCATTGATCGCCAAATTGACGATGACATTCTCGACCTGGGTCGGATCGACCAGCGTGTTCCACAGGCCGCCGGCGACGACGGTTTCGATCTCGACGTCCTCGCCCAACGTATGGCGCAGCAATTCCGTGGTATCGCCGATAATGCGGCTGAGATTGATGGCATGCGGCTCAAGCGGCTGGCGCCGCGCGAAGGCCAGGAGTTGACGTGTCAGTTTCGCTCCGCGCTCGACCGCCATGGCGGCGTGGCTGTAGCGCTGGGCGGCCTTCGGCGTGTCGGCGATGTCGCGCTGCAGAAGGGTCAGGTTGCTGCTGATCACCTGTAGCAAGTTATTGAAATCATGGGCGATGCCGCCGGTCAGATGGCCGATCGAATCCATCTTCTGCGACTGGCGCAGGATGGCGTTGGCATGGTGATGCGCCGTCAGGTCTTCGCAGACGACGAGGAAGCCGCCGTCCGGCATGGGATTGCGGTAGAGCTCGAGGAAACGATCGCCCAGAGTCGTGCGCTGTTTGGTCGAGGAATCGACGTCCATCGAGACCTTGCTCAAGAGATCGGCCGTGCGGCCGCTGTCGAACTTGGTGAACTCGTCGAACATGGCGCGCTGCGTGCCAAGATTGTCCGGATAATCGAGCAGCGTGAAGAAATTGCGGTTGTAGGTCGAGATGCGGCCGTCGCGGTCGAAGGCGGCGATGCCTTCGCTGCAAGTGTCGAGGGTCCGTTGCAGCGTCGCCGCCTGGTTGCGCAGGAGCGCTTGCGTCTTGCTGAGTTGATGATTGCTGCGCGACAGAAGGTAGAGAGCCAGTAGGATTCCGGTGACCGCAATGAGGAAGATGAGGATCGTCCAGATCTGAGTGCGCGCGGCGCCGCTTTCCGCCGCTTCCTTGCGTTCGTTCAGCAGCTGCGCTTCGGCCTCGACCAGTGCGAGGAGCGCCGTGCGCGATTGCATGGTGATCGCGCGTGTTTCGGAATCGTTGAGATGCGCGATGCCGCCGGAAAGTCCCCCCTCTTTCCAGCGATACAGCCCCTCTTCCATCTCGTTGAGCCGCCGCTCGACGAGATCGCGCACGACGCGCATTTGGCCGAGCTGCTCCGGGTTGTCGCCGACCAGGGCGCTCAATCTGCCGAGGCCGCTTTTGGCCTCGGCGGCATTGCGCTGGTAGCTTTCGAGATAGACCGGTTGCGGGCTCATCATGTAACCGCGGCGGCTGGTTTCCGCCTCGACAAGGTCTGCGAGTACCTGATTGGCTTGCTCGATGACTTCGTAGGTATGCAGCACCCAGCCGTTGAGGAGCTTGTTGTTCTCGAGCGCCTGATTGGTGAAGGCGATCGCGCAGGTGAGCGCTGTCAGCAGCACGCCGATGATGGCGATGGATAGGCGAGCCGATTTGAGCACGAATGTCCCCGGTATGGCTTCAGGCAACGCCCAGGCTGCGCTGCGAAAGTTTCACGCTCAATTCAGTCGAGCCTGCGGAGCAGAGTTTCTAGGTCTTTGATCCCGAAGGGCTTGAGCAGGCAGGCGGTGCGCGAATCGCGAGGGATTTCGCTGACGGTTTTGTCGCTGGCGCCGGTGGTGAAGATGACGGCCAAGCCGGGCCGCAGATCGCGCGCCGCGGTCGCAAGTTCTTGGCCGTCCATCAAGGGCATTCGCAGATCGGTTAGCAGAATATCGACGGGATGACCCGCGCGCAGCCATTCCAGCGCGGTCGGCGCATCGGCCGCTTCGGTCACTTGGTGCCCCATGTCGTCGAGCAGATCCGATGTGGACAGGCGTAAAGCCGGGTCGTCCTCAACGTAAAGGATGCGCCGCTGCTTGACCGTGTCCGTTGTCATGTCGATTCTGTCGTATGCGCTGTGTCGGCCGGGGGTACCGCAGCCGTGACGTCCGTGTCAGGCACGTCATTCTTGATTTCGGACAAAAAGTTAAGCGGCTGAGATATTAACAAATAAACTTAAGACGGCAACGGTTCCCTAAAATTGAACTCTTTAAAGCGCTGATTGGTTTTATTCTAGAGCGCAATAGATGCCGTTTAAGCGACGGCATTAAGCATGAGTTCCTCATGATCTGCGCGAGAACTGGCTATAAAAGAGTGATCGCTGCGTGGCCCCTGGCGCCATCGCAAAGCAGGCGGGTGAGCCCCAACACGGTCCGCGCGAGCGATCCCGAGCGCTTAGCTCGCGCGATCAAGACGCGCGGTTGGCGGGATGCGAAATAGACCGAGGCGAAATGGCGAAGCCGGGCTTCGGACCGGTGGCGGAGGGGGTGGGATTCGAACCCACGGGAGGCGTGAACCCCCGCCGGTTTTCAAGACCGGTGCCTTAAACCGCTCGGCCACCCCTCCGAACGGCGAGAGCATTAGGACTTTTTTGCCGGCCTGTCACCTCTCCTTGCGACCTATCCCAATGGTCCTTGCGCAAGTTGCGCTGGCCTGCAGTATGAAATATGACAGTGAGGTGATTTGAGCGATCCGCGTTTGCGTGCCGAATGAAAGGTTCAGTTTGATGGCGTTGTTGCAGTGCCGCGTGTTGGCGGCCCGAGTCTGATGGGGGCAAATTCTCCGGCCTCCTCCCCGTCCCCTTCCGACGGAAGCCTGGACATGAGCGTGCGAGAGCGCTCCTTGTCCGATGTGAAAATTCGCAAGATTTACGAGTATTGGCTGAAAAAATGCAGTGGCGGCGCCTTGCCGGCGCGCCGCGACATCGATCCCGTCGACGTCTACGACTGTCTCAGCATGTTGATGATCCTCGACGTCGTCGATGGCGGCCGCGATTTTCGCATTCGCCTTGCCGGTTCCGAGGTCGAGGATGCGCATGACCGTCCGCTCAAGGGCGTCATGGTCAGCGATATGGGACAAGGCGCGGAGATGAAGGCGCTGCTCGAGCGCTTTCAATCGGTGGTGAGGACCCGCGAACCGGATTTTCGCTCCGCCTCGCTCGCCATGGTGGGGCGCGCGTTCATCGAATTCGACCGCGTCGCCCTGCCCCTCGCCGAGGACGGCGAGACCGTCACCCACCTGCTATGCTGCTACGCGCAGAAGTCGCGCGAAAAGAAAGTCTAAGCGGCCGGTTAGGCGCCGTTGATCGCGGCCGCCAAGGTCTGGGCCATTTCGGGGTCGATGATCGTGTCCTGAATATTGGCGCGGCGCAGGTTCGCCTCTTCGAGGTCCGCGTCGGTCAAGTCGGCGCCGCGCAAGTCGGCATCCATCAGATTCGCTTCCTTCAGATTGCTTTCCGATAGGTCGGCGAAGACGAGATTGGCGCGGCTGAGGTTGACCGACCATAGGCGGGCGGCATTCTGGCCGTCCGGCCGCCAAATCGTCGCCGGGCCCATGTTGGCGCGGCGCAGGCGGGCGCGGCTGAGATTGGCTCCCGATAGGTTGGCGCCCATCAGATCGGCGCCCATCAAGTTGGCGTGGGTCAGATCGGCGCCGGACAAGTCGGCGAGCAGGAATTTGCATTTGGTGAGAATCGCTCCGCGCAGATCCGCCTGAATGAAGATCGCGCCGTTGAAATTCATGCCTTCGAGGCTGATCTCGCTGAGGTCGCAATTGCGCAAATCGGCGCGCTCGCCGCTCGCGCCATTGCTCTCGATCCAGCTCACATGGGCGCGCAATATCTTCTGGATATCGAGCGGCAGGCTTTCGGGCCGGCGCGCGGTGATCGTGCCGCTGAGATCGACGTTGGAGAAATCGGCGCCGTGCAGCTTCGCGCCGGTCAGGCGGACGCCCTGCAGGTTGCAGCCCTGGAAGGTCGCGCTTTCGAGATTGGCACCCGACAGATTGGCTCCGGAAAGATTCGCGCCCTTCAATTTCGCGGCGGAGAGATTCGCGTCCGCCAAGTTCACATCGCTGAGATCGGTGCCGTAGAGCACGGCGTCCTGCAGATTGGCTTCGACCATCGAGGCATCGTTGAGGCGGACCTGGGACAGGTTGGCCTTGCGCAGCTCGGCGCGGTCGAGGCGCGCATGGCGCAAGTCGGTCGGCGCGTCCTCCGGGGCGGTGTCGAGATAGGCGCCGGCGCGCAGGTCGGCTTCGTTGAGGTTGGCTTCCGTGAGCTTGGCGCCGCGCATGCGCGCGCCCTTCAAATCGGCGCGAAAAAGATTGGCGCCGGTCAGATTGCAATGCTGGAGATCGGCGCGAAACAGATCGGAGAAGCTGAGATCGGTGCCGACCAGCATGCTGCGGCTGAAATTCGTCGTGGCGCACACGGCGCTGCGCAGCACGATGTTGTTCAGATTGATGCCCGACAGACTCATCCCGGTGAGATTGGCGCGCAAGCCGCCCTGTTTGCCTTCGAGAAAATCCCGATGGCGACGCAGGGTGATGGCAAGGCTTCCAGCGGGCGTGAGGGGATCGGCCATATTCAAAAATACCTGAACTCGTCCCTCGTCAGGCAGGTCGGTACGATCGGCCGGGGCAAGTGGCAAAAATTAACGCGGCAAGCCTTAAAGAATGATTACGCCGCCTTGATTCCAACCCCTTGGAATCAATAGCTTTCCACATGGCTGCGCAAAAGGCCGATGCGGATGGCGTCGCCGCGGTTGCGCGCGCCGATCTTCTGGAAAATATGCTGCATGTGCATTTTGACGGTCGCTTCGCTGAGCTGCAGCATGGCGGCGATCTCGGTGTTGCTGCGACCGCCCATCAGGGCTTCGAAGACGTCGTTTTCGCGTGGCGTCAACTGGCCCTTCTCGTCCGTCGGCTCCTCTTCCTCGCTCGCCAGCATGGCGTCGGGAATGTAGCGCCCGCCCGACAGCATCAGCCGCAAGGCGTTGAGAAAAACCTGGCTTTTGATGGTCTTGGGCAGAAAACCGGCGGCGCCGGCCTTGAGCGCGTTGCGGATGTCGCTCAAGCGCGCCTGGCCGGAAACGATGGCGATCGGCGTTTCGGGACCGATAGCTTTGAGCTTTTCAAAGGCGCTCATGCCGCTAACTCCCGGCATGTTCAGATCGAGGAGCAGCAGGTCATAGGGCTCGCCGGCCTTGAGGGCGCGTTCGGCGGCGGCGAAATTGGCCGCCGTATCGACCTGCGCCTCGGCATCGATGATGCGCACCAGTTCGCGCAGCATGTCGGCGAAGAGCAGATGGTCATCGATAATGAGAATACGTGGCATTTTCAGCTCACAGACGAAAGTATGGGGTCCGCTATTCAGATAGTCTTAGGACTAATGTGAATTCAATAAGAAACCATGAATAGTCTGGCGTCCCATTCAAGGAGCCAGTCGTGAATACTATCGCCGCCCATGATCTGGATCACAGCGCGTCCGCCAATTCGACGCTCAAGATCCTGCTCGTCGAAGATGATCCTTGGATGGCCGATTTCGTCATGTCGCTCCTGACGAAATATCCCGAGTATGTGGTGATTCGCATGCCGAACGGTTTGGACGCTTATCGTTATTTGTCCACCGACAAAGTCGATTTCATTCTAACGGATATTCTTATGCCGGAGATGGACGGAATCGAGCTGATTCAGAAAGGCCAGCAACTGTTCGGCGAGACTCCGGTCATTGCGTTCAGCGGCGGCGGTTTCCGCCTCGATCAAACCGAGCTTCTTAAATATGCGCAAATCTTCGGGGCCAAACGGGTTCTCGACAAGCCGGTGAAACCTCAAGCGCTGCTCGATGCCATTCAGGACGTTTTTGCGGAGCGAGGGAAGTGATCAACGCCGAACGCAAGCAGCGTCGCGCTCCCGCGATCTTCACCGGAGCGGTACTCGTCTTGTTGGCGCTTGCGACAACGCTGCTGCTGCAGAGCTTGCAGGCGGACGAGACCAGAGACGCGCGGCGCGAATTCGAAAATCTGTCCCGAGTCTTCGAAGAGCACGTCGCGCGCGTCGTCAAGGTGACCGATCAATCCATGATGGCGATGCGCGTGGCTTACGAGGCCAATCCGCAACGTTTTTCCCTGTCGGACTGGATGTCGACGAATGTGGTCGCGGCGGATGTTTTGCCGCAGATCGCGATCATCGACAAAGACGGATTGGTGCTGACGAGCAGCGCGGCGATGGCCGGCGCCCTGCCCGTCTACGTCACCGACCGCGAGCATTTCCAGGTCCATGTCGGCAAAGCCAAGGACGAACTGTTCATCAGCAAACCGGTCTTGGGCCGAGTGTCCGGCAAATGGACGATCCAACTGACTCGCATGCTGCGCGATTCCTCCGGCAGCTTTAACGGAATCATCGTCTTTTCGCTCGACACGGCTTATTTCAGCCGCTTCTACGATAGCGTCTCGATCGGCAGGTCCGGTCAAGTCCTGCTCGTCGGTTCGCAGGACGGCGTGATTCGCGCCTTGGCAACGCCCGTGGGCGATCCGCGCGAATTGGGCAGCGACATCGCCGACCGCAGGCTGATGAGCGAGGTTCGTCAGAACGGGACTGGCTCGTTCGTGCGTCAACGCGTCGTCGAAAGCCGGCGAACCGATACGATCTACGCTTATCGCGCCGTCAAGGACTATCCCCTGTTCGTCATGCTCGGCGCCGATGCCAACGACTATCTCGAACCCTTCATAAAGAAGCGCCCCTTTATCATTCTGTCCGCTTTGATCGTCGGCTTCATCATCCTGGTGATGGCGGTGTGGCTCACGATCAAGATGAAGCATATGCAGAATCTCGAAATGAAGGCCGTCATGCTGCAGTTGGCGGCGGCGGACGAAGAGGCTTCAGCCCGCGTGCGTGCCGAAGAAGAACAGCGCTATCGCGCCGCCACCGACGCGGCCAGCGACGCCATAATTTCCTGGCGCGTCGAAGGCAAGGTCATCTTCGCCAATCCCAGCGCGCGCCGCATGTTCGGATTGCCGGAAGACGAAGAGATCGAGAATGCCTACTCGGCCTTCTTTCCGGCGGCGGAGAGCGAGCGCATTCGCCAGAATATCGAAGCGCTGCGGCGCCGGAACCGTGGCTTGGGCATGACGCTGGAAGCCGAGGCGTTGCGCCGCAACGGCGAAAGTTTTTCCGTGGAAATCTCGCTCAATCGCTGGGCCAACGGTGATGGCGACGCGGTGACGATGGTTGTGCGCGACATCAGTCAGCGCCGCAAGGCAGAGGAAGAAAAGAAACAGCTCCTCACTCAAGCCATGACGGCGCAAAAGATGGAGGCGATCGGCACGATGGCCGGCGGCATCGCCCATGACTTCAACAACGTGCTCGGTGCGATGCAAGGCTTCATCTGGCTGGCGCAGCAAGAGCTCACGGCGGACAGCCAAGCCACCCTGTTGCTGGACAAGGCCACGCAATCTGGCGAGCGCGCCGCGCAAGTGGTGCGTCAGCTCATGGAGTTCAGTCGGTCCGGCGATACCGACGCCGCGACGATGAATCTATCGGATACGATGAAGGAGCTGGCGGACATCGCCAGCGCCTCTATTCCTTCCACGGTCGCTTGCACCTTTGAAACCCAATCCGATCTGTTCCTCCACGGCGATGCCACGCATGTTCACCAGTTGCTGCTGAACCTGCTGATCAATGCGCAGCATGCGGTCGATCATACGGGAAGCGGCAAGATCGCCATGCTTGCCGAACGGACTCTGGTGCGCGAGGGGAATTTCGGCGGAAGCATCAATCTGGATGTCGATACTCTGCCCTTGGTGAAGAGCCAATGGGAAGCGGACGGCAGCGGCGGCAAGCTGTGGTACGGCAGCCTGCCGCCCGGCGATTATGTTAGCGTGACGGTCGCCGATAACGGCCATGGCATGAACGGCGATGTCATGCGCCGCGCCTTCGAGCCCTTCTTCACCACCAAGCCCGTAGGCGAAGGCACGGGGCTCGGGCTTTCCGTATTGTTGGGCATCGTGAAGTCGATGCGCGGCGGCATCGTCTTGAGCAGCCAAGTCGGCAAGGGCACGACGTTCAAGCTATACTTCCCGTATGTCTCGCAACTCCGCAAAGCGTCGGTGCGCGATGAACTCGCGCCGCAGATCGTCAAGGAGGCGCACGACAGGATTCTGGTCGTCGATGACGAAAAAAACTTGCGCGATGTGATCGCCAGCACGCTCATCGCAGCCGGATATGCAGTGGAAACGGCCGAGAACGGTGCCGATGCCCTGCGGCTGGTGTCCGAGAACCCGCAGAAATGGGATCTCATTATGACCGACTGGTCGATGCCGCAAATGGCCGGCGACAAGCTGGCCCTGGCGTTGCACGGCTTGCGCGCGGACTTGCCGATCATTCTTTGCACCGGACGCGGCGATAAAATCGAGCAGTTTGCGTCCTTGCCGCTGGCGGCTATTCTGACGAAGCCGACTTTCGGCAAGAGTTTGATCGAGGCCATCGACCGTGCGCTGAATCAAAGGGCGGCGGCTTAACGGCCTCATGACGCCGCGCCGCGGCGATTGGGATCCGTGATGCGCATCGCCATTTACGCCGATTTCGTCTGTCCCTGGTGCTATATCGGCAAACGCCGCCTGGAGCGCGCCGAAGCGCTTTGGCGCGGCGCGGCCGGTGGGCGCGAAGGCGGCGATCTTGAACGGCAATGGCGCCCTTTTCAGCTCAATCCGACCATGCCCGTCGAGGGCATGGAGCGCGAGGCCTATCTGAATTGGAAGCTCGGCGGCCCGGAGCGCGTCGCCTTCATCCATGACCGCCTGGCGAAGGAAGGCGCGGCGGAAGGGCTCCGCTTCGCCTTCGATCGCATCGCGCGCATGCCGAACACCCTCGCCGCCCATCGTCTGGTGGATTGGGCCCAGCAACGGGGCGGCGATGGCGATGCCCTTGCCGAGGCTTTGTTCGCCGCTTACTTCGGCGAAGGGCGCGACATCGGCGATCCCGGCGAGCTGGCGGCGATCGCCGCGGATCATGGGCTGCCCCGCGGGGACATCGAAGCCTATTTGCGCGGCGACGGCGGTTTGGAGGCGATGCGCGAGGCCGACGTGCAGGCGCGCGCGCGCGGCGTCAATGCCGTGCCCTGCTATGTCATGGGCGATAGCTACGCCTTATCGGGCGCGCAGCCGCCGGAAGTCTTCTTGCGGATGTTCGAATTCGCTCGCGACAAGACCGCCGATTAACCTGCGGCGCGGGCGGCGGCAGCTTCCGTTTCCGCCAACAGGGCGTCGCGCAGGCGTTTGACGCAGGCTTCCGCCGCCGGCGTCAGAGCGCCGGGATGCCGGATCAAGGTGATCGGCACCTCGTGCTGCGGCCGAATCGGCAACACGCGCAGCTGCTTCAAGGCGACCTCGGCGGCGGCGCAACCGCGCGGCAGCACGGCGAGGCCGACGCCCGACGTGACCATCAGCTTGATCGTATCGACGTCATCGGCGCGCGCCACCACGTTGGGCAGCAGGCCCTGATCGGTGAACACGGTCTGCACGAATTGGCCATAGCCGATGTCGGGTTCGTTGACGATCAGCCGTTCGTCCTTCAGGTCGGCGAGGTTGATGGCGCTCGCCCCGCGTTTGCCGAGCGGGTGGCTCCATGGCACGATCAGCGCCATTTCGATGCTGCCGACGCGCTCGCTGACCAGTTCCTCGGGCATGCTGCGCGGATCGGACTGGATGGCGATTCCGGCGTCCAGGCGGCGCTCCAGGATGAAGCGCTGAATGCGTCGCGTCGTCGCCGTGACGACCTCCAGGCGCACGCGGGGCAGCAGGTCGGCGAGGCTCGCCATGACGCGCGGGACGATGTCCTGGGCGACGCCGGAACTGAAGCCGATGGTGAAGGAGCCGCGCGGGCCGTCGCCGCGCAGCTGGCGGGCGGTTTCCGACAGGCCGAGAATGCCGGACATGGCCTGTTCGGCATGTTGCAAAAAGGTGCGGCCGACATAGGTGACCTCGACGCCCCGGCCGGTCCGCTGGAACAGCTCGAAGCCCAATTCCGCTTCGAGCATGCGGATTTGGTCGCTGACGGCCGGCTGGGAGACGTTCAAACGGCCGGCGGCCTTGCTAAAACTGCGCTCGCGCCAGACAGTTAGGGCATAGCGTAATTGGCGGTCATTCATCGGTCGTCACGGCGTTTATGAGGGGAATTGGGGCCGCCGGAGCGGCCAAAACTTGAGTTATAAGGTAAACTTATATTAGTATTTGTAAATCCTTTTTGCTTCGCTGGTAGGCCGTCCATACGATCCGCCCGACTAACATTTTCGCGCTGCCCATTCAGCCGACGACGCCATACAGGCAACAGGAGAGAAAATATGCGCAATGGTTATCGTATTTTGGACGTGGACGCCCACGTCACGCCGTCCCTCGAGGTGCTGCATCGCTATGCCAGCGATTCCGCCAAGGCCCGTTGGGACGAACTGAAGCCCTACGTCAAGGCGATGAACTCCCCGGCCGGCCGTGGTCACCCGACCACCACCTGGCACACCATTAAGGTCAACCCGATCGCTTACGACCGCATCGCCGGCCAGAAGCCGGGCTACGTGAAGCCCAAGGGCGGCACCGCCGTCGAAGGTCGCGTGCAGAACGTTTCGACCGAGATTTGCCATGAGAACATCCAGCACGACAACCCGACGGGCCGTTTGGAAGACATGGACAAGGAAGGCGTCGACGTCAACGTGCTGATCCCCGGCACCTGGGCCCCCGCCTCCTCCGCTCTCGAGCCGGGCCTGACCGCGGGCATCTATGACGCCTACCACAACTACATGCGCGACTTCTGCTCGGCCGATGTGAACCGTCTGCGCGGCCTCTTCCTCGCTCCCGGCCACAACATCGAATGGGCCGTCAAGGAACTGAAGCGCATCGGCAAGGAAAGCTGGGTCTCGGCCGTGTGGCCGTCGCTGCCGGAAGGCATGCCGATCGACGATCCCGATCTGAACCCGCTGTGGGAAGTCATGAACGACCTGCATCTGCCGTTCATGCACCACTCGTTCTTCTACGAGCCGCCGTACTTCCCGGGCGCCCGCGACATTTGGGGCAACGCCGCCATTGCCCGCACCGCCGCGCACCCGTGGGGCGCCCAGCGCGCTCTGGCCTACCTGATCGGCGGCGGCGTTCTCGACCGTTATCCGAACATTAAGGTCGCCTTCGCCGAGACCGGCCACGGCTGGCTGCCCAATTGGCTGCTCCGTCTCGACAGCCAGTTCCATTACGTGAAGGGCGTCATTCCGAAGCTGAACTACCTGCCCACGGAATACGCCAAGCAGGGCCGCATTAAGGTCTGCATCGAGGCCCACGAAGGCCCGCTGATGACCAAGGCCGTCAACGACGTCCTCGGCGACCAGTGCCTGATGTACGCGTCGGACTTCCCGCATCCGGAATCGGCGTGGCCGCACCACGTCGACAACGTGATGAAGTGGAGCAACGTCCTCGGCGACTCCGCCATGCGCAAGCTGTTCGGCACGAACGCCGACGACTACCTGCGTCCGGTCTAAGCCGCTTCGGCTTAGAGCAACCACGATAGAGAGAGGGTGGCTAGCGAATGGATTTTGAGAAAGCGTTGAAGTTCGTTCTCAAAGCGAAATCCATCGGCGTCGAAGAAAAAGGCGTCGAGGTCAGCGTCGCGATCACTGACCAAGCTGGCCACCCTGTTCTCGTGGCGCGCGGCAAGAAGCAGTCCTGGCACGGTCCCTATATGGCGACCGGCAAGGCGCGCCTCGCTGCCGCCTTTCAGAAGCCCACGGAAAAACTGATGGAGCAATGGGCGGACCGCCCGGCGTTTCCCATCAGCTTGACCGAGGTGATTCCCGGCGGAGTCACTCTCAATAAGGGCGGTTATCCGATTTTCGAGAACGGCGAATGCATCGGCGCGATCGGCGTCGGCGGCGGTTCGCCGGCGGTCGACGATTACGTGGCGAAGGCCACGGTCACGGCGTTCAACGGCCATCGGCCGGCGACGGAGTCGGAATAGGACGCCTTGTCGTCCGTCATATGAATTTCATGCTGCCCTCTGAGACTTTGGAGGGCAGTTTTCGTGTTTTACCAAGGGGGCTACCCAATGGCGAAGAAGCAGGCGATCCGCACCGACAAGGCGCCAATCCCGACCGGCCCGTTCAACCAGGCGATCCGCGTCGGCAACATGGTGTTCACCTCGGGCCAGGCTGGCCGCAACCGGGAAACCGGCAAGATGGGCGACATCAAGGATCAGGCCCGTCGCTCGATCGGCAATATTCAGGCGGTGCTCGAAGCCGCCGGCAGCTCGTTGGCGGACGTCGTCAAGGCGACGATTTTTCTCAAAAGCGCCAGCGATTGGAAGGCCTTCAACGAAGTCTACGTCGAGATGATGCCGGAGCCGTTACCGGCCCGTACCTCCGCGATCGTGGAACTGAAGAACCCGGATATGCTAGTGGAAATGGAAGTGGTGGCCGTCATCCAAGACTGACGCCCCGTCCCCTGTCGCCATGGGCCCGGATCATCCCTGAGCCCTGACATTTTTTGCAATGCGCCGTTGAGACTGCGGGCTCTCTATCGGCCGATGACCCAACCGCAAGGAATGCGAAGATGCTTCGTGTCGTCAATATCAAGAAAACCTTCCCTGTCGATCAGGGCGTGCAAGTCAATGCGCTGAAGGGCGTCTCCATCGACGTTCCCGATGGCGAATTCTTCACGCTGCTCGGCCCTTCGGGCTCGGGCAAGAGCACCGCGATGCGCTGCATCGCCGGCCTCGAACATCCCGACGAGGGCGAAATCTACATCGGCGAACAGTGCGTTTTTTCGTCGAAGCGCAAGATCATGGTGCCGCCGGACGAGCGTCCCATCGGCATGGTTTTTCAGTCCTACGCGATTTGGCCGCATATGGACGTGTTCCATAACGTCGCCTTCCCGCTGATGTACGGCTCGACCGGTCCGAAGCCCTCGAAGGAGGAAATCCGCAACAGCGTCGACGAGGCCCTCAAGCTGGTGCAACTCACCGGCTACGGCGACCGTCCGGCGACCCAGCTCTCGGGCGGCCAGCAGCAGCGCGTCGCCCTGGCGCGCGCCATCGTGCGCCGTCCGCGTCTCCTGCTCCTCGACGAGCCGCTGTCGAACCTCGACGCCAAGCTGCGCGAAGAGATGCGCGTCGAAATGAAGGAAATGACGACCAAGCTCGGCATGACTTCCTTCTTCGTCACGCACGACCAGATCGAAGCCCTCGCCCTGTCCGACCGCATCGCCGTCATCATGCAAGGCGAGATCGTCGAGATGGGCAAGCCGCACGACGTCTACACCAAGAGCGAAAACAAACTGGTCGCCGCCTTCCTCGGCACGACCAACACGCTCGAGGGCCAGATCACCGGCACCGGCTCGGACACCAAGCTGGAAACCGAGATCGGCGCCCTCACCCTCGGCGCCCGCCAGGCGATGACCAATAGCGGCCGCGCTTCCGTCGCCATCCGGCCGGAAGCCGTGGACTGCCTGCGCGAAAAGCCGCGGGACAGCGCCAACGTCTATCAGGGCACCGTGAAGCGCACGATGTTCCTCGGCACCTTCATCGACGGCGAAGTGCAGATCGGCAGCAAGAGCCTGCGCGTCAGCTTCAACCCGTACAACACCTTCTCGCCCGGCGAAAAAGTGTTCGTGCATATTCCGCCGGAGCGCTGCCAGCTCATCGACTGAGCGGCGGCCTTCGCGTCCGTCCGACCTCTCAACACCCCGAGAGGCAGCCCCGCCCACCCCGATCATAAGGGGGGCGGGGCTTTTTTATGCGCGGCTGGATTCCACCACGGGCTTGCCGCGACCTTCAAGCTGACGGACGCGCAAGCATTGCTCGCGTGCGAATTGGGCTTCGAGACCTGGTCAGGGATTGCAAGCCATGCCCGATAAGACCCCACCCACTCCCGAGTCGCCGAAACTGCTGTCTGCCGAGCCGCAATTGTTCGTCGGCGACATTCCGGCCTCTTGCCGGTTCTACGAGCGTCTCCGCTTTTCCATCGCCTTTACATATGGCGATCCGCCTTTTTATGCCCAGGTTCATAGAGATGGGGCCCGGCCAACGTGCGGCACGTCGATGCGCCTTTGGTGAACCCCGCGTTGCGCGAATCGGAGGATCTGCTATCCGCCTCGATCACCGTGGACGATGTGAAGGCGCTGTTCCTCGAATACCAGGCATCCGGCATCGAGTTTCACCAGAATTTGCGGACGGAGCCGTGGGGCGCGCGGACGTTCATTCTGCGCGATCCGGACGGCAATATGCTGCTGTTTGCCGGATCCGGCGAAAGCGCGTCATAGGCAAAAGAAAAGCGCCGGTCGTGACGGACACGACCGGCGCTTGCAGACGATCCCACCAGAGGATCGGCTGTTCTAGGCGTTAGCCCTGCTGGCGGCTCAGACGGGTGACCAGGAAGCGGCCACCGACGGTGAAGAACGTCAGCACGAGGATCAGGATGATGCCGACCGCGGCCGTGCGGCCCGGATAACCGTCATCCCAGTTCTGGAACATGATGACCGAAAGCACCATGTTGTCGCGGCCCGTCAGCATGACCGGGATCGAGAAGTTGCGCAGCGCGTGCGACGCAACCCAGATCCAGCCCGAGATGAAGGCGGGCATGAGCAGCGGCAGCACGATATGGCGCAGGATCGACAGCCATTTCGCGCCGGAAGTCTTGCCGGCCTCTTCCATCTCGCCCGAGATTTGGGCGAGCGCGCCGTTCATCGTGCGGCTGCCGAACGAAATGTAGCTCACGGTCAGGCCGAGGATAACGATCCACAGCGAGCCGTAGAGCTGCAGGCTGGCGAGCGGCGGCTGCAGGAACAGGAAGATGAAGGCGATGCCGATGATGACGCCCGGTAGCGCGTGCGGCAGGAAGGTGATGGTGTCGAGCAGGCCACGGCCCCGCATGCGGCCGCGGATCGTCACCCAGGCCATCAACAGCGACAGCAGCATGGTCACCGTGGCGGCGCCGACGGCGAGCCACAGCGTGTTGACCGACGCCTTCCAGATCTCCGGATCGGCGAACACGGCCTTGTAGTTCGTCCAGGCCAGGCGGTCCCACACGCCCGGCATGCTCGGCGGGATGTAGGTCGAGAGGAAGGACGTCCACAGCAGGATGGCGGTCGGCGCGGCGATCGTCAGGATGAAATAGAGGACGAACAGGCTGAAGCAGGGATAACGCCACTTGCCGAGATGGATGATGCGCGGACGATAGCCCTTGCCGGTGATCGTGGCGTACTTGCCCGCCTTGCCGACGATCCGGCGGTACCACCAGACCATGATGATGCTGACCAGGATGAAGGTCGCGCCCAGGGCGGCCGAGGTGCCGTATTGCGGCGGCGAGAAGCGCTGCGTCGAGAAGTAGATGAACGACGGGAAGGTATAGATCTGCGCCGGCAGGCCGACGACCAGCGGCACTTCCAGCGATTCCAGGTGGCTCATGAAGTTGTACATGGAGGCCGCGAGGATCGCCGGCGTCAGGATCGGCAGGAAGATCTTGAAGAAGGTGATGCGGTTGGTGGCGCCCGAGGTGCGCGCCGCCTCTTCCAGGTTCGGATCCATCGTGCGGAAGGCGCCGACGATGATCAGGAAGGTGGTGGTGACGCCGCGGATGCCTTCCAGGAAGATCATGCCGGTCAGCGTATAGACGTTGAACGGCCCTTCCCGGCCCATGTCGAAACCGAACAGCGAGAAGAAGTCGCGGATCCAGACGTTGAACAGGCCGATGCGCGGGCTAAGCAGGAAAGTCCAGGACATGGCGAAGAGCAGGCCCGGCACCGCCATCGGAATGAGCATCAGCGCCCAGGCGACGTTGCGCATGGGCATGTCGGTGCGCTCGGTCAGGAAGGCGAAGAACACAGCCATGCCGACGGAGATGATCGTGCCGAAGATCGCCATGACCACGGTGTTGAAAAACATCCGATAGGTCTGCGGATCGCCGTAGGCGCGCATGTAGTTGTTCAGCGTGAAGGGGCCCGGATCGATCAGCGTTCCGGAGCGGAAGCTGAAGAGCACCAAGGTGCAGAACGGCACCAGAATCAGCAGGACCGTGAAAATCACGCCCGCCGCCGGCAGAATGTACTGACGTTTGCCCTGCAAAAAGCTCTCTTTGGGCATCGCGCCAGCGTCGATCGCGGTCATTCGTCTAACTCCTCAGGCTCTCTCTGTCGTGTCGGATGGTCATCCCTGCCCGGCTGGCAGAAGCCCGGCGACACCGCCGGCAATGGAAAGCAATTTCGCGTCGGTCCCGTGCGCGCCCATCAGCATGAAGCCGACAGGAGCCTCGCCGGCGCGGTGCGCGGGCAGCGAGACGGCGCATTGATCCAGGAAGTTGCCGACCGACGTATTGCGTAACGCCAGGAGATTGGCGCGCGTGAAAGCGGCGTCGCTGTCGATCAGCTCCTGCAGCTTGGGCGCGACGATGGCCACCGTCGGCATCGCCAGCGCGTCGTAGGGCGCGGTGACGGCGGCGACGCGCGCGATCAGGTCGCGCCGCGCGGCGAGCAGCTCGATGTAGTCGGCGGCGCTCTGCTCGGTGCCCTTCATGATGCGCACGCGCACGCGCGGATCGTAGCCGTCGCCCTGGGCTTCGAGCAGCTGGCGGTGCCATGTGTAGGCTTCCGGCGCGGAGAAACCGCCCTTGGCGTTGATCTTGGGCAGTTCGAGCAACTCTTTCAGCGGGATTTCGTCGATCACGGCGCCGGCCTTGCGTAGCGCGGCGAGCGACGCCTCGAAGGCGGCCATGACGGCCGGTTCGACATCGTCGAGCACGAAACTCTGCGGCACGGCGAGGCGGAGGTCCTTCACCGGATGAGCCGGCGGCAGCGGGGCGCCCTCGCGCTCGCCGGAGATCACCGAATCGACGATGGCGCAGCAGGATACCGTGCGGCCGATCGGGCCGATCGAGTCGAGCGAGAAGGACAGCGGCACGGCGCCCTTGAGCGAAACGCGCTTGGCGGTCGGCTTGAATCCGACCAGGCCGTTGAAGGCCGGCGGAATGCGCAGCGAGCCGCCGGTGTCGGTGCCGAGCGCGGCGGCGGCCATGCCGTCGGTCACCGAGATCGCGCCGCCCGAGGTCGAGCCGCCCGGCACGCGGCCGGTCTTGCGGTCCCAGGCGTTCAGCGGCGTGCCGTAATGCGGGTTGATGCCGATGCCCGAATAGGCGAATTCGGTCATGTTGGTGCGGCCGATCAGCACGAATCCGGCGGCCCGCAGGCGGGCTACGGCAGGCGCGTCCTGCGTCGCCGGCGCATTCTTGGCCAGCACGGTGGAGCCGGCGCGCGTCACCTGCCCCTGCACGTCGAACAGGTCCTTGATCGAGATCGGGATGCCGGCATAGGGCGACGGCGCGACGCCGCGCTTGCGCTGGGCGTCGACGAAGTCGGCCTGGGCGCGAGCGCCTTCGCCATCGACATGGGTGAAGACGCGCTTGCCCTCGCCCGCCGGATCGGCGATCCGCTCCAGGCAGGCGTCGACGAGCGCGCGGCTGGTCGTGCGCCCGTTCGCCAAATCCTCGGCCAGTGCCTGCAGCGGCTTCACGCGATGTCCCCCGACGGTTCCGTTAGACCGGATCGTAGTAATGGATTTCGAGCAACGTGCAACCCGTGGCCGACTTGAACGGACCATGAATCGCACCCGGCGGACGCACGGCGTAGGTATCGCCGGTGAAGGGGCGGCCGCCATTGCCCTGGGCGTCGTTGCCGACGATCAGGTCGCCGCGCAGCAGATAGACCTCTTCCCAGTAATCGTGGACGATGGTCGACGTCGAAAACGCGCCCGGATCGAACTTCAGCAAACGGGTGCGCGTGCCGCGCTTGTTCACCTCGTCGAGACTGCCGGAGATGATCTTCTGCTGCACGCCCGAACCGGGCGCGTAGCCCGGCGGATCTTCCCAGCCGCTGTTGAGATCGACGGCACGGAATTCGTCATGAACTTTGTTCACAGGCATGGCGTTTCTCCTGACTGATACTGTACGGCGCTGACTGCTCTATCGTTACTCTGCGGCCTTGCCGAGCTTCTTCTTGGCGAGCTCGGCCTCAAGGTCGTAGCTGCCGAGCATCTTGTCGAGCAGCTCGGTCGAGCGTTTCCAGTCGTAGGTGCGGAACGAGTGGCCCTTCGTGACGAAGGTCGCGCCGGCGTAGAACATTTCGTACTGGGTGTGGCGCGAGCCGAACTCGGAGCCGACGGCGTCCCAGGCCAGCTTATAGAACTTCACGCGCTCCTTGGAGCCCGCGGCCGGCGACTGCTGCGTCTTCATGATGAGATCGTTCAACTCGGGGTTCGCAAAATCCAGAATTGAAGACGGCAGCATGATCATGCCGCCGCCCGCGAGATCGCGCAGCGTGTTGACGACTTTCGGATAGAGCTGCTGCGTCAACACCTGGGCGGTGTAGAGCGTGTGACGGTCCGGAATGTAATACGGGCCGGTCTGCTTGCCCTTGGCTTCCATCGCGGCGACGAGCGCTTCGACCATCGCCACTTCGGCGGCGAGCTGGCCCAAGGTCTCCTTGACCTGCGGGAAGTTGATGATGCCGTTCATCTCGGCGGTGCGGTAGGCGATGCCGGCGAGGAAGCGCATTTTCACCATCAGGCGGACCTGCGCCTGGTAGTTCTGATAGACGTGCGCCGGCGTCGCGTGGAACTGCTTGAGCGTCATGGCGACGTCCTGGTTCACGAACACGCGATCCCACGGCACCTTCACGTCGTCGAAGTAGATCAGCGCGTCGTTCTCGTCGAAGCGCTTGGACAGCGGGCTGTCGAACACATTGTCGGCACCCTGCTCGTAGGACTTGCGCGACATCAGCTTGAGGCCCTTGGCGTTCATCGGGATGACGAACGAATAGGCATACTTCTCTTCGCCCGGCTGGAGCGGCTGGATGCAGGTGACGAGCACTTCGTTGGCCATGATGCCGCCGGTGGCGAGCATCTTGGCGCCGCGGATGGTGAGGCCCTCGGCGTCTTCGTCGACGATGCCGGCGGAGAGGAATTCGTTGGTCTGACCGGCGGCGGACTTCGAGCGGTCGGCCTGCGGATTGATGATGACGTAGGTCAGGTAGAGGTCGTTGTCGCGCGCGTAGCGGTAGTAGTCCATCAGCGCGCCGGCGCGGTCCTTGTTGTATTCCTCGAACACCGAAATGCCCATCGCCATGCCGGTGATGCAGGACGCGACATGCTCGGGCGAGCGGCCGAGAAAACCGCCGCTCAATTCGGCCCAGGCTTCCAACGCTTTGCGGCGATCGACGAGGTCGGCGTAGCTGGTGGCCATGTGCCACATCTTGTGCGCGACCTGCTTGCTGTCGGTCGTGTAGGTCATCAGCTCTTTGTTCTGCGGGTCGGACTGGAAGTCGTACAGTCCGGCGATCGACTGGATCGAGCTGCGGAAAGCGTTGTGTTCGGTGACGTCGCCGGCGAGCGCGCCGTTGATGAAGACTTGGCGACCGTCGCGCAGCGAAGCCACATGCTGTTTGCCGTTCTTGATCATCGCTTTGTTTCCTTGGACGTTTGGACGTCGGTTAAACGTGTGTTCGGTTCTTAAACTGGACGTGTCGGCGGATATTCGGATCAGGCCACGCCGCGCTGCTCGTCGCCGACGACGGAGTAGCGGCCGCGGAAGAAGGCCAAAGGCTCGTTTTGCGGCTGCGTGGTGAAACGCACCACGCGCACGACGAAAATCACATGGTCGCCGCCGTCGTAGGTGGCGTAAGGCGCGCATTCGAAATGGGCCTGGGCGCCGGTCAGCAGAGGGGCATTGGCGTAGCCGGGCGTCCAGGCGGTATCCGCCCATTTGTCGGTCTGCGCCTTGGCGAAGCGGCCCGAGATGTCCTGCTGGTTGCGGCTCAGCACGTTGACGCAGAAGCCCTTGGCGCTTTCCAGCGCCGGCAGGCTGAGCGCGCGGCGGTCGACGCTGAACAATACGAGCGGCGGATCGAGCGACACGGAATTGAACGAGTTCATCGTCATGCCGATGCGCTCGCCATTGCCGCCCTCGGCGGTGATGACGGTGACGCCGGTCACATATTCGCCGAGCGCCCGGCGGAAAGCGACGGGATCGAACTCGTTATTGACGTCGTCGGTCATGGCTGCCGCTCTCATCCGCGCAGGCGCGCTTTTGGCGCGCGGGCGCCGTCGGCGCCGCTTTGGCTGTAATAGCCGATCAACGCGGTCGCCTCGTCGGCGGCCTGGATCAGATCGGCGAAAATATCGTTCAGCGCGCGAAAGCGCTTGGCGTCGAGCGGCTGGAACAGCAGGTCGTTGACGTCGCGCTGGATCGGCGCGAGGCCCTCGAGCAACTCGCGGCCCTTGTCGGTGACGCGCAGATGTACGCGGCGGCGATCCTGCGGATTGGTGCTCTTTTCGACGAGCCCGCGCTTGGCGAGCTGGCCAGTGACGATGGTGAGGAACGAACCCGACAGGCCGAGATGGTCGGCCACGGTCTTGACGCCGACCCCGTCCTCGCCCTCCAAATGGGCGATCGAAATCAGCGCCGTATATTGCACGCCGGTCAGGTCGAGCAGCGCGCCGAAGCCGGAGCGGCAGGTTTCCAGGCGGGCCGAGAAGGCCAGCAGGCGGTGGACGAGCTGGCGAAATTCGCCGTCGGTGCCGTCGGTGAGCAGGTCGCGGCGGGAAACGGTCAGCGGCGGACGCGCGTCGGCGCTCTTGGCGGGAGCTCCCGATTTTACCGTGCGACGGCCGTTGCCGATGTCCATGGACGCTTCCCCGAATCCCCCGCCCTCGCGGGGGCGGCGCTCGCCTGCAACCTCAGGTCGAGATAGCTTTGAAACTTAGCAATATGCTAAAGCTATCTTCCGTGTCTTGTCAATGTCGCGCAACGCGGCATAAGTCACGGATCGCGCGATATCCCCCGCTCGCCGGATCAATATTAAGATCGCAGTCTAATCACCTGTAATTCATCAAAAAATCGGAGATATCTATGAGCAGCGTCCGCCTCTCCCTCAGCCTGGAGAGCAAATCCGGCAGCGAAAACCGCAGCGTGCAGATCGATCGGTTGGTGATCGCCGGCTGGACCGGCCGCAACAAGGCGGCCATGGAGGCCCATATCGAGGAACTGGAGAAGCTCGGCGTGGCGCGTCCGAAGTCGACGCCGATCTATTACCGCGCCGCGGCGATGATGCTCACGACGGCCGATGCCATCGAGGTCGCCGGTCCCGACAGCAGCGGCGAAGTCGAATTCGTGCTGTTCAGCCTGGCGGACGGCTTGTGGGTCGGCGTCGGCTCCGACCATACCGACCGGAAGCTGGAAACCATCGGCGTCACCTGGTCGAAGCAGGCCTGCCCGCATCCGGTCGCCAAGACGCTGTGGCGCATGGACGAGATCGCCGACCATTGGGAGCAGATCATCCTGCGCTCCTACGCCATCGAAGGCGGCAAGGACGTGCTGTACCAGGAGGGCCCGGTGACGGCCATGCTGCCGCCGGCCGACCTGATCGCCAACTGCACCATCGCCCAGAACAAGGCCCTGCCCGTCGGCACGGCGATGTATTGCGGCACCCTGCCCGCCAAGGGCGGCATCCGCCCGGCCGAAGGCTTCGTCTTCGAGCTGGAGGATCCGGTGCTGAAGCGCAAGATCAGCCATCGCTATCTGACGAAGGTGCTGCCGATCGAAGGCTGACCGCTTTCGTCTCTGAACGCGAAACGGCGGCGTCCGCAAGGCGCCGCCGTTTTCATGTCCGCTGCTTTCGGATCGGCCGGGCGACGGCCTCGATTTCGAGATGCTTGTCGGCCGAGGCGAGGCCATCGACCCAATCGAAGGCGATGCGCGGCGGCGCGAGGCCCGAACGCTTGGCGAAGGCCTGGCGCAGCCAGGCTTCGTCTCCCCTGCCGCGCTGCAAGAAGAGATGGGCTTCCGTCAGGGCGTCCCATCCCCGCCCTTCGCTGAGCAGACCGCGTTCGATTTCGCCGCAAGCGGCGTCGAACTGCAGCACGAGACTGGCGCCCGTTTCCGCCATGCCGGAAAAATGCTGCCAGCCGTCCTGCAGGAGATACCAGGCATAGCGGCGCGGCGGCGTGAAGTCGACGAGGCGACGGCTGCCCCGATCGACGGGCCGCTGCACGAGAAGGTCGAGCGCGACGTCGCCGCCCTGGGCGAAGCGCGCCGCGGAAATGAAGCTGGAGCTGGCGGCGCGCCGGGCCTCGCCGAGCAGGATGCGGCGCGGCTCGTCGATCTCGGCGCGCATAGCCCGGTCGCGCAGCCACAGCCGTTGATGAACGAGATTTTCGAGGGCCAGTTCCTGCTTGGCCAATAGGACGGCACAGTCGTCGACGAGAACCGCCAGTTGCTCAAGCGGCGCGAGGCCGGCCTGCCCTTCTCCCGACAGCCGCCACAGCGCCGTGCTGCGGCCATCGTGGAGCCAGACGAGCGGCGTGCTTTCGATCACGGCGCTTAGCGGAAGAACTCACGCAGCAGCGCGGTGGATTTCGCCCGCTCCTGCGCCAAGGTTTCGTCGTCGACGGTGAATTGCTTGAGGCCGTGGCGCAGCGGATCGTAGGGCATCATGACCTCCGGCGGATCGACGTCGGGATTGGCCGGGTAATATTGGTCGCCGCGCAAAATTTCCTGCGCTTCGCGGTCGAGGAGGAAATCGATGAGCAGCATGGCGGCGTGGGGGTGGGGCGCTTTTTTCAGCAAAACCAGATAGTTATCGCGCGCCAAGACGGGATCTTGCATCGTCGCGTCCACGGACGCGCCCCCGGCGCGCAGCGCGGCGACCTGGTGCAGCGACGCGCCCAGCATGAGGTAATGCTTGCCGGTGAGCACGCTTTCGAGGGTTTCGCGCGGCGATCCCAGTTCGGTCGCGACGATCTGCTGCGCCAGTTTTTGCAGATAGCGCGCGGCCCGCTCCTCGCCCCACAGGCGGCGGAAATAGGTGATGAGAACCGGCGCGCCGCTTTCCGGCCCGTGATTCCAGACGATCTTGCCGCGCCATTTCGGATCGAGCAGATCCTCGTAGCTGTGCGGGGCCTCTCCCGGATTGAGCAGCGCCGTGTTGTAGGCGATGCCGTAATAGGCGTAGCGATAGGCGGCGTAGAGCCCGCTCGGCTCCTGAAACTCCTTCGGCAGGGCGTCGATCAGCGGCGAGCGGAAGGCTTGCGCCAGGCCGGCCTTTTTCAACTCGACCAGGGCATTGCCGGCGACCAGATCGTTGCGCGGCGGCGCCTTGCCGGTCTGTTCGGCGAGCACGCGCTGAAGCGTCTGGCTGCCGGCGAGGCGCTGGCCCTCGACGCGAAGATAGGGATATTTCCGCATGAAGGCCTTGGCGAGCCGGTCGCGCATGTCGTCGCCGACGGTGCCGCTCCAGACGACGACGCCCTCTTGCCGGGCGCCGGCCTCGAGGATGGCTTGGCGGCCGGGACCGCTGAGGGAGGCAATCGTCTCGACCGTCGCCGCTTCGGCGCGCCAGCCGGCGGTAAAAACAGCGATTAAAACGGCGCAAACGAACGCGCCGGCAGCCAGCGGCCTCATGGATGTCCCCCCAATGTCGGCCGCTTCGGCGAAGCCGTCAGACCTTGGCGGGGGAGAATAAGGCACCTTCCCGTCCCTGTCATGGCCCTCGCGTCAGGAGCCGACATGGAACGGGCCGGCCCCCGTGACGGCGGCCGGCCCGAAAGGCGGATCGGTCCGCGGAAGGCTCAGTCTTCGGCGGCGGAACGCTCGGTCTTGCCTTCGCGGTTGAAGAATTCCGACTGCGGATCGGCGGCGACCATTTCCTTGATGCTTTCCCACAGGTGACGGCGCAGTTCGACGAATTCCGGCCGGGCGCGGGCGTCGTAATCCCAGCGCGGGTGCGGCAGATCGACCGTGAGGACCTCGGAAACCTGGCCCGGACGCGGCCGCAGCATGACGATCTCGTCCGACAGCAGCACGGCCTCGTCGACGCTATGGGTGACGAAGACGACGACCGCCTTGCGCTGATGCCAGATCTTCATCAGCTCGAACTGCATGAATTCGCGCGTCTGGGCGTCGAGCGCGGCGAACGGCTCGTCCATCAGCAGGATGTCCGGCTCGGCGACCAGGGCGCGGGCCAAGGCGACGCGCTGCTTCATGCCGCCGGACAGCTCGGTCGGGTAGGACTCGGCGAACTTGCGCAGGCCGACCATGTCGAGATAGCGCATGACGCGCTCGTGAATCTCGGCCTTGTCCATGCCGTTCAGCTGCAGCGGATAGGCGACGTTGTCGTGCACGGTCCGCCACGGCAGCAGGCGGAACGACTGGAAGACGAAACCCATGTGCGGGCCGGGCGCCGGCGGCTTGCCGTTCACCAGGATTTCCCCTTCATCGGGCCGAATCAGCCCGTTCAGCATGCGGAGCAAGGTGGTCTTGCCGCAGCCGGACGGGCCGACAAGGCTGACGAACTTGTTCTTGCCGATATCGAGCGAGACGTCGTGCAGCGCGAGGATGCCCTCGTGCGATCTGTGCCGCTTGAACATCTTGGTGATGTTGCGGATCGTGATCGCGGGCTCCTCGGTCGCAGACGCGGACGCGGGCAAGGACTGTACGGTAGAAGAGGACATGACGCTCCTGTTCGGTAAGGCGAGTCGCCGGCTACGAGGTGATAACGGCCCGTCGGGTGCTTAACCTAACGACCCGTCGGGTCGATGCCCGGATAGACGCCATCGGACTTCAGCACCCTGTCGATGACCGAGGTGTCGATCCAAGCCGCCGGTTCGACGCGCTTCAAGCCTTTGAAGTCTTCATTGTTGGTGTAGAGATCGTCGGTCGTGTACTTGGCCTCTGCCATGTTGAGGCCGCCGTTGACGTCCCAGTTTTCCTTGTAGGCGTCGGCGAGATATTCGAGCGTGGCGCGATCGACGTTCGGCAGCGCGGTGGCCATGCCGTCGACCCAGAGCTTCGGAGTCTTCGCGAAGTCGCGCGAGGCCATCATGATGGCGCGGACGACGCCTTCGATTTCCTTCGACTTGCTCTTGGCGACTTCGGCCGTCACCACGTTCAGCTTGCTGATCAGCGGCGCGCCTTTGTAATAGTCGGCCTGATTGACGAGAATGCTGAGCGCGCTCTTGTCGGGCATGCTGGTCCACACGCCGATCGAGATGGTGGTGGCGTCGACTTTGCCGGCCGCCAGCGAGGTGGCGCGCACCGGCGGCTGGCCGATGGCGAGATATTCCATCTTGTCGACGGCGACGCCGAGCTTGTTCAGCACCGTGCGGGTCAGGGAATAGTCGACCGCGCCGATGCGCGAGACGCCGAAGGTCTTGCCTTCGAGCTGCTTGGGCGAGGTGATGTCTTTTTTGACGGCGATGATGAAGGGCAGCGCCTTGTCGGGCGAGATCACGCCCTTGAGCTGCATCTGTTCGCGCGCGACGAGCTGCACCGCGACGTCGAAGCCGATGTTGGCCATGTCGCCCTGCCCCGAGCGCAGCGCGGCGACGGCGGACGGGGTCTGCTGCACGCGGACGATCTCCACGTCGACGCCGGCCTTTTTGTAGTAGCCGAGCTGCAGGGCCATATCGATGACCGAGTTGGGCACCAAGGGCGGCTCAAGATGGGTGACGATGATCTTGAAGGGCGCCGCGTTCGCCGGCGCGGCGAAGAAGGCGACGCCCGCGAGCAGCGCCGCGGCGAGGCTCAATTTACCCAGTTTCGATACGATCATGGCTCTTGGCTCCTTTTGAATAAGGTTTCTCTAGAGAGGAATGACGCCGCCGATCTGGGGGGATGAGCGGAGGCCTAGGCTTGGTCACACATAGGCTAATCGCGGCTTATTGCATGTCCCAGAATACCACCGGACACATGCCGACGCCCTTGACGGGCTTATGCTGGATGAAGGTCGGCTTGACGTCTTCGACGACGCCGAGCACGGTGACGTAGTTGAGGAATTCCGCAGTGGAATTGCCCTCTTCGATCAGGCGCGGAACGGTCAGCGTCTTGAGAATCTCGTCGCGCTTGCCCTCTTTCATCTGCTCGATGATCCAGCGCGTGAAGTCCATGTTGTACTTGCCCATCTTGGGGCCGCCGACTTCCACGGTGAGATTGAACGAGCCGATGACGGCGACGCGCTCCTTGCCGGGCCAGGCTTCGATCGAGCGGCGGATGAACTGGCCGAGCTCGTACCAGCGCTGATTCGTCGCGATCGGATAGCCGAAGGCGTTGGTCATCACCGGCACCACCGGGATGTCCTCTTCCGGGCGGACGAAGGACAGCGGCACGGTGAAGGCATGGTCGATTTTGAATTCGCGGACCTGCGAGAACTGGATGCCCTGCTCCACGCCGGCGCGCAGCAGATACTCGGCAAAATCGAGTTGCACCTTGGCCTTGTAGCTCGGCAGGAACATGATTTCCGATTCGTACCAGAACGGGCCTTCGGCGGTCGGGGCGACGCCGACGGAGAAGGTCGGCATGTTGTCGAGGAAGAAGTTGTCGAGATGGTCGTTGGCGACCGCCACGATCAGGTCGGGCTTCGTCTCGGCGAGCATTTTGCGCACGTCGGCGAAGGCGGTATAGAGCGCGTCGAGGTCGTTCTTGTCGGCCTGGTCGCGGTTCCAGAAGATGCGCGGGTTGTGCGTGGAGGCGATAACGGAAACGATGTTAGCCATGGTCGTATACTCCGAAAGAAACCGAGGACGCGCTTAAGAGCGGTCGCTGTTGTAGCGCCAGCGGGCCATGCGTCGCTCGACCACCTTGAGCGACTGCATGACGGTGACGCCCATGATCGCGAGGCAGAAGACGACGACGAAGTAAGGCGCCATGCGGAAGGTGTTCCCGTAGATCGACAGGAGCCCGCCCAGGCCTTGCACGGCGGTGTAAAGCTCGGCGACGACGGTGTTGATCAGGGCGAGCGAGGCGCCGACGCGCAGGCCCGCGATGATGTAGGGCAAGGCGCCGGGCAGCATGATGGTGCGGAAAATCTGCGATTCCGAGGCGCCGGCCGAGCGCGCCATCTCGATCAATTCGCCGTCGCTGTTGAGCACGCCGGCATAGGTGTTGATCAGGATCGGCATGACGGCGCCGAGGAACACGACGACGATCTTGGCTTCGTAGCCCAAGCCGAGAAAGACGATGATCAGCGGAATGAAGGAGACGCGCGGCGTCGCGGCCAAGGCGTCGACGTAGATTTCCATGGTCGAGCCGAAGACGCGGAAGCCGCCCATCAACAGGCCGAAGGGGATGGCGAACAGCGTGGCGAGCACGAAGCCGGAAATATAGACCTGGATGCTCGCCCAGGCGGCTTTCGGCACGGTGCCGTCGCCGATCGTTTGCACGGCGGCCTGCCAGGTCTGCCAGGGCGTCGGCACGAAGTTCTGGCCGACCAGCTTGGCGGTGGCCCACCAGACGACGAGGAAAATGAGGAAGGCGAGAAGGCGCCAGACGTTGATGTTGACGTGGCTGAGGCGCGGACCCCAGTGAGGCCGGCGCTGCGGAAGCGGATGAGCTCCCCCCGAAATGCTCATCATGCTCTCCTTAAGCCGGCTTGCCGGTCGTCGCTTCGGTGTGGGGGTAGTAATCGTACCAGACGTTCGGCACCCCCTGGATCTTCGGCACCACGTTCTCGATGTACCATTCGCGGGGGTTGAGCACGGCGGAGAGATGGAACAGCAGCACCGGATGGGTGTGCAACGCCCAGAGCTTGGGGAAATCGCGATTGATGAGGGCGCTGCGCTCTTCGTCCGTCAGGTCGAACGGCGCGAGCACGGAGACGTCGCCATCGCGGAAGGCCATGGTTTTGTCGCGATCGACATACACATGGTGAATGGCGCGGTTGAGTTCGTAAACGGACATCGCTGCTGACTTCCCCCTCAAAGCTCCGGTCGCCGTCGGCCGCGTCTGCGCCCGAGGTCGGACCGTTCTCAACGAACGTCGGATGTAGGTTAGCGGTTGGTGCAGACGCCGAAACAGCCGTTTCTCACCAAACCCCGGATGCTTAGAATTTAAGCATTTCGCTGAAGCGAAAACAATTTGAGCGATCCGTTAGGTGACCAAGCTACCTCTTTCGCTATGACAGCCAAACGCTAAATGTCGCTCCCAGCGAATGCTAAGAGTATTTCAGGATTGCTCTATAGGTGACACCTATAATCCTTCTCGGTTATGCTCGTCCTATCCGTAAGGTGAGGATTTTTACCTATGAATGATCGGCAACTCCGATATGCCATCGCGGTTTGGCGCGAGCGCAGCTTCAGCCGCGCCGCGGAAAAGCTCGGCGTGTCGCAGCCCTCCTTGAGCGAACAAGTGCGTCTGCTGGAAGACGAATTGGGCTTCAGCCTGTTCGACCGTTCGAGCCGCGGCGTCGAGGCCAGCATCAACGGCCGCACCTTCCTGCAGAACGCCGACGACGTCGTCATGGGCATGTCGGCCCTCAAGGATTTGGCGCGCGAATTGCGCGGCAGCCCGGGCTCGACCATTCGCGTCGGCATTTGCTCCGGCATCGCCCATGCCATGGTGCCGCAGATCGCCCAGGTGCTGCAGGCCTTCAGCACCAGCATTCGCCTCGATCTGGTGACGACGACGACCCGGCGCATCCATCGCTTCGTCGAGCTGCAGCGGCTCGACGTCGGCCTGTTCCTCGAAGGCGATCCGAAAAGCCTGCCGCACGAACTGAAAATCACGCGCCTGTCGGAGACCGATCTCATCCTGCTCGCCGCGCCGAGCCATCCGATCGCGGCCGCCGCGCGCCCGGTCGATCTCGCGGCCATCAACGAGCATCCCTTCATCGCCAACGAGACGCGCATCGGCTACGGCCGCCTGGTGATGGCGATGTTCGCGGCGCAAGGCTTGTCGCCGAACATCGTCGCCGATTGCGACAATCTCGATTCGCTGAAATTGATGGTCGCTTCGGGCGCCGGCCTTGCCGTGGTTCCGCGCATCGCCGCCGAGCGGGAAATTGCCGCCGGCGAGCTGATCGCCCTGCCCTTGCGGCCGCGCCGCCGCGTCGCGCTGCTGCTGATTCGCCGCAACGAGACCATGCCGCCGCGCGTCGAGCAATGCGTCGAGCATCTGACGCAAACCCTGACCGACAACGGGACGCTGACTCCTGCGTGAGGCCCCCTTGTTCGAGATCAAGCGCATGAAGAGTCTCGCCAGCTTCGCGCTGCTGCTGGCCGCATGGGCCTACCCCGCGCAAGCCGACGTGACGGTGCGCGGCCAGGATATCCTCGTCGACGGCAAGGCCTTTCAGGCGCGCGGCGCCTCGGGCCAGATCCGCCTCGCCGAACTGAAGGCGCGCGGCGCCACCGTCGTGCGCACCTATGGCGAGGAAAGCCCCGCCGTGCTGGCGGAAGCCGAAAAGCTCGGCCTCAAGGTGATCTTCGGCTTCTGGCTGGAACATCCGCGCCGCGGCTTCAATTACAACGACCGCGCCCAGGCCGCGAAGCAACTCGCCGCGCTGCGCGCCACCGTCCTGAAATACAAGAACAGCCCCGCCCTGCTCGCCTGGGGACTCGGCAACGAAGTCGAATCGGAGCTCCAGGACGATTCCGTCGTCTGGCCGGCCATCGGCGAGGCGGCGCGCCTCGTCAAATCGCTCGATCCCGCCCATCCGCGCATGGCGGTGCTGGCCGAGGCCGGCGGCGGCAAGATCGCCAAACTCATGAAGGCGGCGCCCGACATCGACCTGCTCGGCATCAACTCCTACGGCGATGCCTTGCTCGACTTGCCGGCGCGCGTTCGCGCGCAAGGCTGGAGCGGGCCGCTGATCGTCACCGAGCTGGGCGCCGAAGGCCAATGGCAGGCCGGCGTGAAGCCCTGGGGCGCGGCGGTCGAACTGACCAGCACGGACAAGGCGGCGCGGCTGCGCCGTTATCTGCATGAGCTGGGCCCCAAGACCGCCGGGCAGATTCTGTTCTACTGGGGCCAGAAACAGGAGGTGACGCCGACCTGGCACAGCCTGTTCCTGCCCTCCGGCGAAATGATCGAAGCGGCCGACGTCATGGCCGAGGTCTGGGGCGGCCCAGCCGCCAACAAAATGAATCGCGCGCCGCGCATCGTCGGCCTGACGCTGGAATCGGGCGCCGATAGCTTTGCCGCGAGCCGGCCCTTCACCGCCCGCGTCAGCGCTCTCGATCCCGACCGCGACGCCTTGCGGGCCGAGTGGCGCGTCATGGCGGAAAGCCGCGACCTCGGGAAAGCCGGCGACGCCGAAACGGTGCCGCCCGACTTTCCCAATGCCGTCCGCAACCGCAAAGACGGCTCGGGCGATTGGACGGTCGAGATCGCTGGCCTCTCGCCGGGGGCCTATCGCCTCTTCGTCGTGCTGCACGACGGCAAAGGCGCGGCGGCCACCGGCAACCTGCCCTTCCTGATTCGCTAGATTTCGATCGGCCAGGCGCGCCGCGTGGCGCTGATGTCTTAAACGCGCCGCGTGGCGCCCATTTTTTAAACGCGCCGCGTGGCGCGATGCAGCGCCATGCCGGCGATCATCGCCGCGACGAACAGCCAAGTCTGCCAATCGCCGAGCAGCAAACCGGCGAGCGCGGGCCCCGGACAATAGCCGACCAGCCCCCAGCCGATGCCGAACAGCAGCCCGCCGATCAGCAGCGGCCGGTCGATGTCGCGCCGCGTCGGCAGCGCATAACTGTCGCCATAGAGCGGACGGCCGCCCGTCCGCGCGGCGCGGAAGGCCGGCGCGGCGACGATCAGCGCGCCGATCATCACCAGCGCGAGACTGGGATCCCAATCGCCGGCGACATCGAGAAAGGCCAGGACCTTGGCCGGATCGATCATCTGCGAGACGGTCAGGCCCAGGCCGAACAGCAGCCCGGCGACGAGGGCGACGGCGACCCGCATGATCAAGCCCCCGCCAGCAGATGGCGCATCGCGTAAACCGTGACGATGCCGGCGGCCATGAAGACGGCGGTGGCGATCAGCGAACGCGGCGACAGCCGCGCCACGCCGCAGACGCCATGGCCGCTGGTGCAGCCGCCGCCGAGACGCGTGCCGTAGCCGACGAGCAGGCCGGCGACGACCAGAGTGATCGCCGAGGCGTCGATGACGATCGCCGGGCGCTGCAGGATTAGCGCGAAGAGAAGCGGTCCGCCGAGCAATCCGCCGAGGAAGGCGAGACGTTCGCCGCGATCCGTCGCGCCGCGTTCGAGCAGGCCGCCGAGAATGCCGCTGACGCCGGCGATGCGGCCGTTCAGCAACAGGAGCAGCGCCGCGGCGAGGCCGATGAGGGCCCCGCCGATCAGCGACGAGACCGGCGTGAAGCTACCCATCGGCCGCTCAGTTCCACGGCCCGAGCAACGTTTCGCCCGTGTAGCTGTCGCTCAGGGCGTCGAGCGTCTCCGGCCAGACGCCGGGCTTGACGGCGCGGCGCTGCGCCGCCGGGCGGGCTTTGCCGTCCCAGCCGATCTGCTCCATGTAGTAGTAGAACTGGATCGCCTGGCCGTCGCCGTCGATGGCGAAGAAGCTGTAGTCGATGCCGGGATAGAGCTCGTTCGGCAGCTCCTTGATCTCGACGCCGTTCTGCTTGAGGAAGTCCTTGGCTTCGCGCAGCTGGCGGTAGTTCGCCACCTGCACGCCGAAGCTCGCCAGCTTGGTATGTTCGGACAGGCCGATCTCCTTGCGCAGCTCGATGGGATAGAGCGCCATCGAGTGATGCTCGGTGTTGACGCGCAGGAAGACGCAGCGATGGCCCTTGTAGACGACCTCTTCCGTCACCGTGAAGCCGAGCGTGTCGCGGTAGAACTTGAGCGAGGCCGCCATGTCGGTGACGAACAGGCGCACCGGCCCGATGCGGGTGATCTTGAACGGCCGCGCCAGCAGGATGCCCTGCGCGTCGTATGTCTCCGGCAGCGTTTCGGTGTGGCGGTAGCCCTTGCGCGGGTCCATGCCCTTGGCGATGGCGTCGTTCACCTCGGCATATTCCGAGCGGTGCGGCAGCGTCGGAAACTCGTGATATTCGCCCTCGTGCATGGAATGCGGCTTGGAATAGCCGTCCCAGCCGATCTGCTCGATGCCGTAATAGAGCTCGTTCTGGAACCAGTCGGGGTCCATCAGGTAGGTGTGCCAGTTGGAGCCCGGCATGTCGCGGCCGCGCCGCACCATGTTGTTGCCGCCCTCGGTCAGCCAGTCGTTGGCCTCGACGACTTCCTGCAGGCTTTGCACTTGCCAGGTGATCTGATTGACGGTCACGTCCTTGCGCCAGCGGCCCAACCGGTCCATCGCGCCGCGCACGTTGTGGTTGTAGAGCACGAAGGCGTGGTGGTCCGATTGGTAGCGGAAGAAATAGCCCTGATGGTCGCCGAAGTCCTTGATGGCGTCCGGCTTGGGCTTGCCGCCGAGCGGATCGCGCACGTCGACGATGCGGAAACCGAGCAGGTCGCGGTAGAAGCGCTTGCCCTTCTCCATGTCGGCGACATTGATGCCGAAATGGCCGAGGCGGCGGATCTTGAAGGGCCGCTCCATCAGCACGCCGCCGACATCGTATTTCTTGCCCGGAACCTGGGTCGCCATCGTCACGCCTCCTGATATTTTATTGTTGGCCGCTTTGCCCGCATCATAGCCGAACCAGCCGGGGCGACCAGCCCCGGCGGCAGGACGGATTGTTGCCGGGAACGGTTACGGGCGCAGCAACTCGGCGAGCGCGGCGGCGACGACTTTGGTCGCCCCCTTGAGATCGCCCAGGCGCAGATTTTCCTCGGCGTTATGGCCGTTGGCTTCGAGAAGCGTGCGCGGTCCGGCGCCATAGAGCACGGTCGGGATGCCGCGCGCCGCGTAATGGCGGGCATCGGTGTAGATCGGCACGCCCTGCTCGGGAATTTCCGTTTCAAAAACCCGCGCGGCCTGCCGGCGCAAGGCGGCGGACAGTTTCTCGCCGCCGGCGAGCGGCGCCAGCGGCGTCGCCAGCAGAATGCGGCGGATGTCGACATGCGCGGCGAAGGCGCGGGCGGCCTCGACGATCAGCGCGCGCAACTCGTCCTCGGCTTCGGACGGGTTCTCTTCCGGAATGATGCGGCGGTCGAGGCGGAAGGCGACGCGGTCGGGCACCACGTTGGTGTTGATGCCGCCGGAGACGAGGCCGACGTTGAGCGTCGGCGAGACGATGCCGGCGACGCCGGAGCGCGTGTTGCTCAATTGGCGGCGTTTCTCGTAGAGCGCGGCCAGGATCGCCGTCGCCGTCTCCAGCGCGTCGATGCCGGTTTCCGGCATGGCGGCGTGAGCTTGCCTGCCGGTGACCGTCACTTCGAGATGCAGGCAGCCGTTGTGGGCGGTGACCACGCCGTAGGAAAAACCGGCGCAGATCGCGAAGTCCGGCTTCGACAAGCCATGGTCGAGAATCCATTGCGGACCGAGGGTGCCGCCGGTTTCCTCGTCGTGGGTGAAATGCAGTTCGACCGTGCCGGCGAGCGTTTCGCCCGCGGCGGCGACGGCGTCGAGCGCCAGCAGCGCGCCGGCGTAGGTGGCGAAATCGGATTTCGACACGGCGACGCCGCGGCCGTACATCGTCGGGCCCCGCGGCCCCTCTTCCACTTGCGCGCCGTAGGGATCGTGCGTCCAGCCGAGGCCGGGCGGCACCACGTCGCCGTGGGCGTTGAGGGCGATCGTCGGTCCGTCCCCGAACTTGCGCCGTACGATAAGGTTGGTGGCGCTGATCATGCCGCTGGCCTGGACGGCGGCGGCGGGCAGCGCATGGCGCTCGACCGTGAAGCCGAGTTGCGTCAGCTCGTGGCAGGCGATTTCGGCATGGGTCGCGCAATCGCCCGGCGGATTGTCGCTCGGCGTGCAGACGAGCGCGGTCAGCATGGCGACCAAGCGCGGGAATTCGCGCTCGACCGCGGCGTCGATGATGCCCCAGACGCTCATTAGGCGATGCTCATTGGGCGATGCTCATGGGCCGTAGCTCAACAGGATGTCGCGGAAGACCCGCGCCGCCAAGTCGGCGTCTTCGGCGGTCATGGTTTCGCGCGGATTGTGGCTGACGCCGCCGTTGCCGCAGCGCACGAACAGCATGCCGACATCGGTGACGCCGCCGAACATGACCGCGTCGTGCCCTGCGCCGCTCGGCAGGCTGTGGACCGCCACGCCGGCTTTCACGACGGCATCGGCGATTCGTTTCAGCATGGCCGGCGCGCATGCGACCGCCGGCGCGCGCAGCAGATCGACGCGATCGACCGTCACCTTGCGCCGCAAGGCGATGGCGGCGATCTCGCGCTCGACATCGGCCAGGGCCTCGTCGCGGAGCGTATCGTCGCCGGCGCGGATGTCGAGGCTCAGTTCGCAGCGGCCGGGGATGACGTTGACCGCGCCGTCCGGCACGGCGAGCTGGCCGACCGTGCCGACCAGGCCAGGCATCGCGCCGCAGATCTTCTCGACGGCGAGGACGATCTCGGCCGCCGCCGCCGCCGCGTCGCGGCGGTAGCCCATCGGCACGGTGCCGGCATGGCCGGCCTCGCCGCCGATCGTCAGCTTGCGGCGCACCGCGCCGGCGATGGCGGTGACGACGCCGAGCGGCAGGCCGGCATCGAGCAGCACGGGTCCCTGCTCGATGTGGATTTCGAGATAGCCGAGCAAATCCGCCGGATTGCGCGCCGCGTCGGGAATCTCCTCCGCCGGCAGGCCGGCGTCGCGCAGCGCCTCGGCGACGGTGATGCCGTCCTTGTCCGTGGCGGCGAGCGCGGCCGGATCGAAGCGGCCGGCGACGGCGCTGCTGCCGAGATAGGTGGTGCCGAAACGCACGCCCTCCTCCTCGGCGAAGGCGATGATTTCGAGATGGAACGGCAGCGAATGCCCTTCCGCCTTGAGCCGCGCGGCGACGGCGATGGGCAGCAGGATGCCGAGACGGCCGTCGTAGCGCCCGGCGTCGCGCACCGTGTCGTAATGCGAGCCGACGATCAGCGTCTTGGCCCCCGGCTTGGCGCTGTCCCAGCGGCCGACGACGTTGTTCAGCGCGTCGACCGAGGCGCGCAGCCCGGCTTCGGCCATCCATTGGCGCAATTGCTTGGCGGTCGCCCGGTGCGCCGGGGTCAGATAGGCGCAGGTCAAGCCGCCGGGCATGTCGCTCCAGCGCGCCAAATGGTCGGCGCGGCCGATGATTTCCTGGCCGATCGTGAGAGTCTCGCTGGGCATCGGCGGCACATTGCCACAGGGGCTGGAGGGCGTCGATAGATGCTGCGATACTCCCCCGTCGCCCGCGTCCGCCGGGCGGGGATCGGCGGCGCGGCGAGGAGGCCGTGGAGACGACATGGATGTGGTTTTACTCGAGGGGATCGGCGCCATCCTGCGCTGGCTGCATGTCGTCGCCGGGATCGCCTGGATCGGCAGTTCGTTCTATTTCATCCATCTCGATCTCAGCCTGAAGCCGCGCGGCGGCGGCGACGCCGCCAGCCAGGGCGAGGCCTGGCAGGTCCACGGCGGCGGCTTCTACAACATGGTCAAATACGTCGTCGCGCCGGCCCGCCTGCCGGCCGAGCTGACCTGGTTCAAATGGGAAGCCTACGTCACCTGGCTGAGCGGCGTCGCGCTGCTCGCCGTCGTCTATTATCTCGGCGCCGATCTGTTCCTGATCGACCGCGAGGTGCTCGATCTGACGCAAGGCCAGGCGGTGGCGATCAGCCTCGCCGGCCTGCTGTTGCCCTGGCTGATCTACGAAGGACTGTGCCGCTCGCGGCTCGGCCGCCACGAGCTGGCGCTGTCGCTCGTCGGCTACGGCTTCCTCGTCGCCCTGACCTACGGCTTCGTCCATGTCTTCGGCGGCCGCGGCGCCTTCGTCCAGATCGGCGCGCTGATCGGCACGATCATGGTCGCCAACGTCTTCGTCGTGATCATCCCCAACCAGAAGCGGATCGTCGCCGCTCTCATCGCCGGCCGCGTGCCGGACGCGGCGCTCGGCGAACAGGGCAAGCAGCGCTCGGTGCACAACAATTACCTGACGCTGCCCGTCGTCTTCCTGATGCTGAGCAACCATTACCCGCTTTTCTTCGCGACCAAGTACAACTGGCTGATGGTTGCCATCGTGCTGCTGGTCGGCCCGCTGATCCGCCATTTCTTCAACAGCCGCCACGCCGGCAAGGGCAGCCCCTGGTGGACCTGGCTCGTCGCGACGCTCGGCATGGCGGCCGTGTTGTGGCTTTCGATGGCGGGGCCGCGCCTTGACGCCGAGGACAGCGCCCTACCGCCGGCGACGGTCACCGTGGCGGACGCCGAGGAGGTCATCCTGACGCGTTGCGGCATGTGCCATGCGCAAACGCCGGTGTGGGACGGCATCCCCGCGCCGCCCAAGGGCGTGCGGCTCGACAGCCCGGCGCAGATCGCGCAACATGCTCCACTCATCGAATTGCAGGCGGTGCGTTCGCGCGCCATGCCGCCCGGCAACGTGACGATGATGACCGCCGAGGAACGCGGCATACTCGCCGCCTGGCTCGCGAGCCGCTAAGGATCAGATGGACGACGCCGCCTATCCCCGCGATCTCGTCGGCTACGGCCGCACCCCGCCGGACCCGCGTTGGCCGGGCGGCGCGCGCCTCGCCGTGCAATTCGTCGTCAATTACGAGGAAGGCGGCGAGAACAACATCCTACACGGCGATCCCGCGTCGGAAGCCTTCCTGACCGACGTGCTCGGCGCGCAGCCCTGGCCGGGCCAGCGCCATATGAACATCGAGTCCATGTTCGAATATGGTTCGCGCGCCGGCTTTTGGCGGCTGCACCGCCTGTTCACCGAGCGTCGCATGCCGGTCACCGTCTTCGGCGTTGCCACGGCGCTGACGCGCCATCCGCAGATCGTCGCCGCCATGCAGGAGGCCGGCTGGGAGATCGCCAGCCATGCTCTCAAATGGATCGAATATCGCGACATGGCGGAGGCCGAGGAGCGCGCCCAGATGCGCGAGGCCATGGCCATCCACACCGCCGCCACCGGCGCGCGGCCGCTCGGCTGGTATACCGGGCGTAGTTCGGTGAATACGTTGAATCTGGTGATGGAAGACGGCGGCTTTCTCTATTCGTCGGATTCCTACGCCGACGACCTGCCCTATTGGGTGCATGGGCCGAAGGGGCCGCATCTTATCGTCCCCTATACGCTGGACGCCAACGACATGCGCTTCACCAACGCGCAAGGTTTCGCCAATGGCGAGGAGTTCTACGTCTATCTCAAGGACAGCTTCGATCAGCTCTATGGCGAAGGCGCGACGGCGCCGAAGATGATGTCGGTCGGGCTGCATTGCCGCCTCGCCGGCCGTCCCGGCCGCGCCGCCGGCCTCGCCCGCTTCCTCGACTACGTGCAGAAGCACGACAAGGTGTGGATCGCCCGCCGCGTCGATATCGCTCGCCATTGGCACGGGAGCCATCCAGCATGACCACGCTCGCCGAATTGAACAGCGGCTCCAAGGTCGCCTTCGTCATGGCCCTCGGCGACGTGTTCGAGCAATCGCCCTGGGTTGCCGAAGCGGTGGCGAGCCAGCGGCCTTTCGCCAGCCTGAATGCGCTCTATGAGGCGTTGGCCAAGGCCCTGCGCGGCGCCGAGCCGGCGAAGCAGAAGGAGTTGATCCAGGCCCACCCCGATCTTGCCGGCAAGGCGGCCAAGGCGGGCACGCTGACGGCCGATTCGACCGCCGAGCAAGCGGCGGCCGGCCTCGATCGCTTGTCGGACGCCGAGTACGCGGCTTTCCATCGTTTGAACGATTCATACCGCGTCAAATTCGGCATGCCCTTCATCGTCTGCGTGCGTCGCCATACCAAGGACTCGATCTTGCGCGAGTTCGAACGTCGCGTCGGCAACGATCCCGCCCAGGAAACGCAAACGGCGCTCACGGAAATCCTCCGCATCGCCGCCTTGCGCCTCGATCAGAAAGTGACGGCGGACGACAAACTGCCGCTTGCCGGTCGCATCACCACCCATGTGCTCGACACCAGCAGCGGCAAGCCCGCGGCGGGCATTCCCGTCGAATTGTTCGAGGTCGCGGCGGACGGAACCGCGCGATTCATCGCCCGCGCGGTGACCAATGCCGACGGCCGCACCGACGCGCCGTTGATCGGCGGCCGACCCGTGCCGATCGGCAGCTACGAGCTGCGTTTCGATGTCGGCGCCTATTTCGGTCCGGACGCCTTCCTCGGCCTGGTGCCGATCCGCTTCAAGGTCGCCGAGGCTGAGAGCCATTATCATGTGCCGTTGTTGGCGAGCCCCTGGGGCTACACGACCTATCGCGGCAGTTGATGCTAAAATAGGCAGATAGGGTTCATGGGGCGCAATTTCTTGCCCATTCGCGTAGCGTTCATCGCATCCCTGCATACAGGCGCAGGGCGTTTCTGCTGGCATAGGCCTTGCTGATCATCTTCCAAGGGCTCGTCCGACCCAAAGACGCGGGCCCATAAACACCTTCGGGATAAGGGGCTATCCTCCATGAACTCTCTTCGGATCACTCGGCAGGTGCGCGGCGTCGTTTCCGCCGCCATTCTCGGCGCGGCCACCCTGGGCTTCGCGCAAGGCGCGCTGGCGCAGACCGCGGTCAAGTTCGCGCTCGATTGGAAGTTCGAGGGCCCGTCGGCCCCCTACTTCGTCGCCATCGACAAAGGCTATTACAAGGCCGAAGGCCTCGACGTGACGGTCGACAGCGGCCCCGGCTCGGTCGCCGGCATCGCCCGCGTCGCCGCCGGCACCTATCCGCTCGGCTTCTTCGACATCAATTCGCTGTTCAAGTTCCAGAACGAAAACCCCGACAAGGCGGTGAAAGCCGTTCTGATGGTCTATGACGTGCCGCCCTTCGCCATCGTCACGACCGCGAAGAAAGGCATCAGCAAGCCCAAGGATCTCGAAGGCAAGATTCTCGGCGCTCCGGCGCCGGATGGCGCCTATGCCCAATGGAAGGCCTTCGTGCAGGAGAACGGCATCGACGCCTCCAAGGTGAAGATCGAGAACGTCGGCTTCCCGGTGCGCGAGCCGATGCTCGCCAAGGGCGACGTCGACGCCATCACTGGCTTCTCCTTCTCGTCTTACTTCAACCTGGTGCAGAACGGCATCGCCGAAAGCGACATCAAGGTGATGCTGATGTCCGACTACGGCCTGACGCTCTATGGCAACGCCGTGATGGTCAATCCGGAATTCGCCAAGGCCAATCCGAAGGTCGTTGCCGGCTTCGTCAAGGCGACCATTAAGGGCATGCAGGACACCATCAAGGATCCCGAAGCGGCCATCAAGTCGGTGATGAAGCGCAACGACACCGGCGACGAAAAGGTCGAGCTCGCCCGCCTGAAAATGGCGCTGAAGGACAATATCGCCACGCCCTGGACCAAGGCCAACGGCCTCGGCGGCATCGATGCCGCGCGCATGACCAAGTCGATCGATCAGGTTGGCGTGACCTACGACTTCAAGAAAAAGCCGACCGTCGCCGACGTGTTCGACAGCCAATATCTGCCGCCCGCCGCCGAACGTAAGTATTAAGCGGCGCGACGATCGCGGATCGAGGCTCAGTGGTGACGCCCTTCGTCAATATCTACCGCGTCACGCTGACCTATCGCGGCTCTCCCGGCTCCGCCGGCGTGCTCGCCCTGCAGGACAACAGCCTGCAGGTCGAGCGCGGCGAGTTCGCCGCCGTCGTCGGCCCGTCGGGCTGCGGCAAATCCACTTTGATGAAGCTGGTGACCGGGCTGGTCCGCCCGGACGCCGGCCGCATTTCAGTCGACGGCAAGGAAGTCACCGGGCCGGTGAAGATCGTCGGCATGGCCTTCCAGAATCCCAACATGCTGCCTTGGCGGACGGTGCTCGACAACGTGATGCTGCCGCTCGAGATCGTGCAGCCGCACCGCTCGCGCCTGCGCAAGGAAAAGAAAGCCTACCGCGAAAAGGCCGAAGCGCTGCTCGCCACCGTCGGGCTCGGCGGATTCGGCGACCGCTATCCCTGGCAATTGTCGGGCGGCATGCAGCAGCGCGTCTCGCTCTGCCGCGCCCTGATCCATGAGCCCGAACTGCTGATGCTCGACGAGCCGTTCGGCGCGCTCGACGCTTTCACGCGCGAGGAGCTGTGGTGCGTACTGCGCGATCTTTGGCACAAGCTCGGCTTCACCGTGATCCTGGTGACGCACGATCTGCGCGAAGCGACCTTCCTCGCCGATAGCGTGCATGTGATGAGCGCCCGTCCCGGCCGCATCGTCGAAAGCCGCAAGATCGACCTGCCGCGCCCGCGCGACATCGCCGTCACCTACGAGCCGGCCTTCACCGGCATCGTCCACGAGCTGCGCGGCAAGATCGCCGAAGTCAGGCAGCAGGCATGAACGGCTTTCGCAACCGCCTGATCCGCACCGCCGACGCCACCGCGCCGCTGCTCTTCACCATCGCCCTGTTCCTGATCTGGGAAGTCGTTTGTCAGGTCTTCAAGGTCGATCCCTTCATCCTGCCGGCGCCGTCGCGCATCATCGAGGCCATGGTGCGCTATTGGCAGCCGTTGCTGCGCCATTCCTTCGTCACGCTGTGGACGACCATGGTCGGATTTGGCCTGGCTGTCGTTTTTGGCGTCGCGCTCGGCCTGCTCGTCGGCTGGTCGCGCACGATCTACCGCAGCCTTTATCCGGTGATGATCGGCTTCAATACGATTCCCAAGGTCGCCGTGGTGCCCATCCTGGTGATCTGGTTCGGCATCGGCGAAGTGCCGGCGATCATCACCGCCTTCCTGATCTCGTTCTTTCCCGTCGTGGTCAACGTCGCCACCGGCCTCGCCACCATGGAGCCCGAGCTGGAAGACGTGCTGCGGGCGCTCGGCGCGCGCAAGATCGACATCATGCTCAAGGTCGGCATTCCGCGCACCCTGCCCTATCTCTACGGCTCGCTGAAGGTGGCGATCACGCTGGCCTTCGTCGGCACGGTCGTCTCCGAGACCATCGCCGCCAATGCCGGGCTCGGCTATCTCATGGTCCAGGCCGGTTCGAACTTCCAGATGTCGCTGGTCTTCGCCGGCCTGATCGCGCTCGCCATCGAGGGCATCGCCATGTACGCGGTCTTCGCCGTCATCGAGCGCAAGTCGACGCGCTGGGCCTTCCGCTCGTCCATGAGCGCGGGCGCCTAAGGCCGCGCGGCCGTCAGCACGTCGCGCACGGCGAGCTTCAATGTTTCCACGGTTCGCAGGGCCCGGCGCAGTTCGCCGCGCTGACGCAGTTCGAGCCGCTTAACGGCGATTCGGCTGGACGGCTCGATCCCCGCCGCCAGATCGGCCAATTGCTGGTCGAGCACAATGCCGAGCAAGATGCCGTAGGCCTCCGTCAGATCGTCGGCGTCGGTCGCGCCGAGGGCGCCGTCCGCGGCGGCCGCTTTCAAGCGCTCGATCGTGCCGGTGCCTTCGAAGCCGCGGGCCAAGGCCATGATCCGTGCGCCGGACACCAGCGGCAGCAAGCCGCCGCGCTTGAGATCGACGCGGCCGCCCGTCGTGCGGATGCCGCCGAACATCCCGAGCGGCGCATTCAGCTCGTCGAGACGGACGGAGAGCAGCTTGAGGAACGGCCCGGCGCGCCGCGCCATGCGGATGGAATCGGCGCGCAGCTTCTGCCCCATGGCGATGTCGCCCTGCACCGGGCGGAAGTCGAAAAAGATGTCGACGTTCAGCAGATCATCGGGCGTCGAATGGCGCAGCCAGGCGCCGACTTGCGCGCGCCAGCCGTCGCGGTTGCGCCGCCATTGCGGCTCGGACGCCATGACCTTGCCCTTGCAGTAGGGAATCCCCGCGGCGTCGAGCAGGTCGGAGGCGCGCCGGCCCAACTCGGCATACCAGCCGTCGGCGCTCTCGCTTGAGGCATGGACCAAGGCATTGTCCTGGTCGGGCGCCAGCAGGCTTTCGCCGCGGCCGGCCGAACCGAGCACCAGCATGGCGTAGGCTGCGGGCGGCGTCCCTTTGCCGCTCGCCAGCATGGCGGCTTCGGCAAGTTCCGTGGCGCGGGCCGTCGCATCTCGCATCACGCCGCTGATCACGCCGGCGATGGCGACCGGCGCGACGCCGTCGTCGCGCAAGGCTTGGGCGAGCGCCGGCAGTTCGCGCACGGCGGCGCGCAAGGCTTCGCCGTCTTGCGCGGCGGCGATGCCGTCGCCGATGACGAGCGCCTGATTGGCGCGCAGCTTCAGAAGCGCCCGGGCGCTGAGCGCGCCGATCAGGCGGCCGGCTCCATCGGTGACCGCGAGATGGCGGATGCCGAGCCGGTCCATCCGCGCCAATGCCGTGTAAACGAAGGAATCGGCGGCGACGGCGCGCACCGGACTGCTTATGAGCTTGGCGACCGGTTCGGCGAGGACGGCTGCGCCGCCGCGGGCGATGAGGTGCAGCACGTCGCGCTCGGTGAGAATGCCGCTCGGGCGGCCCGCCTCGTCGGCGGCGAGCAGCGAGCTGACGCGCCGGACGAGCATCGCGTGCATCGCCTCGCCGAGCGTCATCCCCGGTTCGATGATCGCCGGCGGACTCGACATCACTTCGCCGACGCGATGACGGTAGGGGAAGCTGTCGAGGGCGGCGAGCGGCTGCAGGTCCATCGTCGCGCTTCCTTACCAGCCGGCGGTTTTCTGCAAGGCGATGACGCGCGTGGCGGTTTGCGCGAAATCGAGCGCCTGGCCGAGCGTGGCAATGCCGCGCTCGTGCAAGCGCGGCAGCATGCGCTGCCATAGCGCGGCGGTGAGCAGGCTGTCGCCGAGCGCGCTGTGGCGTCCGAGCGGATCGAGGCCGTGACGAACGGCGACGGCTTCGAGATCGAGGTTTTCTTCTTGCGGATCGAGCGCCGCGGCGAGCCGCAGCGTGCAGAGCGTGTAGGCCGGCGGGGTCCAGGCGATGGCGGCGCGGCGGCATTCGGCGTCGATGATGGCCATGTCGAAGCCGATGTTGTGGCCGACCGGCACGGCGCCGTCGATCAGGCTTTGCAAAGCCTCCAAATGGGCGGGAAAGGCCTGTGCGTCCGCCAACATGGCGTCGGTCAAGCCGTGGATCGCGCTGGCGCGCGGCGGCACCGGCACGCCGGGACGCACGAGGCGGTCCAGCGCCGTCGCGCGATAGATCGTCGCGCCATGCAGCCTGACGCCGCCGAGCGAGACGATCCGGTCGGCGACCGGCACCAGGCCGGTGGTTTCGGTGTCGAGCGCGGCGAGCGGCAATTCGTCCAAGGCTGTCGATCTGGTCGGCGGCGGCGCAACCGGCGGCGCTTCATGGAGGCTGAGGTCGTGATCGAGCGTGGCCTTGACGCTTGGCGCGTCCGGCGCGGCGATGACGATCAAGGCTCCGGCCTGTGGGCCGAGATCGGCGACAGTGGCCGGCACATTGCCGCCCTCGGCCAAGTTCAGGCGCGCCTGCACCGGCCGCGCGATCCGGCGCGCGTCGTTCCAGGCGGCGATCAGGCTATCGCGGGATATGGCGTCGAACAGGCTGGTGCCGAGAGCGGCGCGGTCGGCGCCGAGCAGTCTTTTGGCCGGACCGTTCAGCAAACTGACCTGGCCGCGCGCGGTCACGACGACGACGGCGTCGGGGAGGTTGGCGAGGATCGCCGCCAATCGGTTGTCGCCGGCGGTTCGCTGCATGTCGCGCGCGCTCAGCGCATCGATCATCGCATCGCGCAGCGCGGCGCTTTCCATGTCGCCGACCGGCGGGCCGCCGAGAGAGACGCCGCCCCCCGCCGCGCGCATCGCCACGGCGAATCCGCGCAGACGGTCGAGCGCCTGGAAATGCTCCTTGGTGGTTTCATAGCCGATCCAGCAGCCGATGGCGCAGGCCGCGCCTCCGGCGATGGCGAGCGCCCACCATCCCTCCGCGCCGCCCTTCGCCAGCAGGACGCCGCCCAGCACGAGCATCAAGGCACCCGCCAAAGCCGCGGTGAAGGCGGCGGTCAGCACGCGGCGCGCAGACGTGCGGTTTATTCCGCTGCCGGCAGATGCCGGATCTCGGCGGCGATCCTCGGCCATTCGAGACGTTCCTTGAGGCTTTCCCAGGACCGCAGCATGCGGAAGCGCACGGTGTTGATAACCATCTCCTCGTCGGGCTTGCGGATGTCCGGATGCAACGGGAGCTGGCTGAAAATGCTTTGCCCGGCCGCCACGGCGATCTGCTCGGGCGCGGCGGGAGGCAGCGCGGCGGCGGCGGCTAGACGCGCGGCGAAGGCTTCCTCCAGGCCAAGCCAGCCATCCTCGCGATGGCTTGGCGGCGGATAGACCGCAAGTGCTTGGTGGAAAAGATTGCGCCATTCGGCGGCTGCCCCGCCCGGCGGCAGGAACGGCCGCGCCGCGCCTTCGGCGATCATGACCAAATCGGCCAAGACCGCGCCGTAGGCCTCCCAACGGGTGACCTCCACGGCTTCGAGAAAGGCGGTTTCATTGAACAATTTCGGCCCCAAGAAGCCGGTGCGCGCGCGGAGGTAATTGTAGGTCGCGCTCTGCGCCACATGGGCGCTTTCCTGAGACAAGGCGGTTTTCAGGGCATCGAGATCGACGATCTTGGCGCGTCCGGGAGAGCGGCCGAACAGGCGTTCGCTGAAGGCGCTGCGGATAGTATCGAACAAGAAACCCCCTCGCCGAATATTTTACATTCATAGGTCGTTGTTTCGGCTGTGGGAAAATGATACTGATGTTTTCGCGCCCTGACGAGATGCCGCGTTGCTATCGCGGTCGACTCAGGTGCGTTAGTTGTCGGAGGTATCCGTCGAGAGAGAACGGAAATTCCGGCGGGGGTGGCTTGCGCGTTCGACCGCAACACTCGTTCGTGTCCGCGATCGGGCCGTGGCCTTAACAGGGGCTTGGCGGGGACTTTGCATTTCTCGTCTCACCGCACTGAAGCGGCGACCGCGCTACGCGGCCGTTTCGCCACGTCCCGACTTACTCTGGGAGTCTTAGGACATGGCAGAGAAAATTTCGCCTGAGAAGGCGGAAGCCCACTGGTCGAAGACCAGGGCTCTGATGTGGACGTCGCTGGTCATCTGGTTTCTGTCGAGCTTCTTCGTCCACTTCTTCGCGCCGTCACTCAACAAAATCGTGATCTTGGGTTTCCCGCTCGGCTTCTACATGGCCGCGCAAGGCTCGCTGATCATTTTCGTCGTCCTCATCTTCTGGTTCGCCATCAAGCAAAACCGGATCGACGAGGAATTCGGCGTCGCTGAAGACTGAGCGGGGGAAAGAAAATGCTCAAAGGCGATTTCATCAGCAACCTGGGTAAGGTCTACGGGATCTATACGGGCGGCTTCATCGGCTTCGTCATCCTGCTCGCGATTCTCGAGCAGATGGGAGTGCCCAACCAGATCATCGGCTATCTCTTCGTCTTCATGACGATCGGCATCTACGCCCTCATCGGCGTCATGGCGCGAACGGCGCAAGTGTCGGAGTACTATGTCGCCGGACGGCGCGTGCCCGCGATCTACAACGGCATGGCGACCGGGTCGGACTGGATGAGCGGCGCGAGCTTCGTCGGCATGGCCGGCACGCTCTACCTGCTCGGCTACGACGGCCTGGCCTTCGTGCTCGGCTGGACCGGCGGCTACGTGCTCGTCGCCGTGCTGCTCGCGCCCTACCTGCGCAAGTTCGGCGCCTTCACGGTGCCCGACTTCCTGGCCGTGCGCTACGGCGGCAACATCGCCCGTTCGGTCGGCATCCTCGTGCTGATCTGCTGCTCCTTCACCTACGTGACGGCGCAGATCTACGCGACGGGCATCATCACCTCGCGCTTCCTCGGCCTCAGCTTCGAGGTCGCGGTGTTCGCCGGCTTGCTCGGCATCCTGCTCTGCTCGATGCTCGGCGGCATGCGCGCCGTCACCTGGACGCAAGTGGCGCAGTACATCATCCTGATCATCGCCTACCTGACTCCGGTGGTGATCCTGTCCGCCCAGATCACGGGCGTGCCGATCCCGCAATTGATGTACGGCGGCATCCTCGAGAAGATCGCCGTGATGGAAACTCAGCTGGGCATCACGAAAGCCCACGTCCAGCCCTTCACCAGCTACGATCCGCTCAACTACTTCGCGCTGATTTTCTGCCTGATGCTCGGCACCGCGTCGCTGCCGCACATCCTGATGCGCTACTTCACGACGCCGAGCGTCCGCGAAGCGCGCATTTCGGTGGGCTGGTCGCTGCTCTTCATCTTCCTGCTGTATTTCACGGCGCCGTCCTACGCGGCTTTCGCGAAATATGAAGTGCTGACTCACGTCGTCGGCCAGCCGATCGCCTCTTTGCCCGCCTGGGTGAAAGCCTGGGGCGACATCGGCCTGGTCACGATCAAGGACGCCAATCTCGACGGCATCCTTCAGTGGGCGGAGCTCAACATCAACACGGACGTGATCGTGCTGGCGACGCCGGAAATCGCCGGCTTGCCTTACGTCATCGCCGGTCTCGTTGCGGCGGGCGGCCTCGCCGCCGCGCTGTCGACTGCCGACGGCCTGCTGCTGGCCATCGCCAACGCCTTGAGCCACGACATCTATTACAAGATGGTCGATCCCAAGGCCGATTCGAAGCGGCGTCTGATCGTCGCCCGCGTGCTGCTGGTCTGCGTCGCCGTCATCGCGGCGTGGCTCGCCAGCACGAAACCCAGCGACATCCTGTCGATGGTCGCCTGGGCCTTCTCCATCGCCGCGTCGGGGCTGTTCGCGCCTCTCGTGCTCGGCGTCTGGTGGAAGCGGGCGACTTCGGCCGGCGCGGTCTGCGGCATGATCGCCGGCTTCGGCGTCTGCATGTACTACCTGATCGCCACGCAATACGGCGGCATGCCGCTGTGGTTCGGCGTGCGCAACATCTCGGCCGGCTTGTTCGGCATCCCGGCGGCCTTCGTGGTCACCTGGGTGGTGAGCTTGCTGACTCCGGCGCCGTCGAAGGACATGCAGGACTTCGTCGACAGCATCCGAGTGCCGCGCGGCGGCCCGGTGATGCAGGAGAACTAAACCGGCGTTCGTTTCGCCGTTCATCGGGTGCGGAGTTTCGGCTCCGCACCCTTTTTCTTCCCGTCATCCAGCGCGCGTATCCCATGCAAGTTTCGCCGTTCTTTCTCGATTACTGGTTCTTCCATCTGGTCAATTACCTGCTGGCGGCGGTCGCTTACACGCTGATCGGGCGGATGCTGCTCAGCATTTTGGTGAAGCCGACCTCGAACTTTTTCGTGATGCGCTTTTTCCGCGCCATCACCGATCCGGCCATCTATGTGATGCGGCCCGTGACGCCGGGCTTCCTGCATCCGTTCTTCGTGCCGCTCTATGTCGCCTTTTGGATCTTCGTGCTACGCTTCGTATTCGGGATGGTCATGCTCAACTTCGGCCTCGCGCCCACCCTAGCGCCGGCCGCCTGAGGCGCCGTCCCGCTCCCCCGCCAGCCGCGAGCGTCGCCGCGGCGCAATGTCGTGGAGGATTGCGGCATGGATCGGATACGCGAATTGGCTTGGCTGTCGGTGAGCCGCGCCTGCGCCTTCGCCCTGATGGCGATTTTCACCGTTATGGTCGCTCTGTCCTTCGATCCCGTGATGGCCGCGAAGTCCGGCGCCGTTTTGTTCCTGATCGCGGCGGTCGCCCTTTGGATGCTGGCGCGCGTGGCGCCGACGTGCAATCCGCGCCGCACGGAGGTCTGGTACATGCTCGATCCGCACGAGCAGCCGGCCGCCGTCGCGGCCCAACGCGTGATCGGCACGATCCTGGCCGATATCTACCGCCGCTTCGCCCAATGGGCCTTGGCGGCGGGCGTCGCGCTCTGGCTGCTCAGCTTGCCGCTCAGCTGGATTTAAGCTGGCTCTTGGCCTGGCGAATCGCCCGCCAAACCTTCTCGGGCGTCGCCGGCATGTCGATATGTGTGATGCCATAGACCGACAGCGCGTCGACCACGGCGTTGGCGACCGCCGGCATGGAGCCGACGGTGCCGGCCTCGCCGGCGCCCTTGACGCCGAGCGGGTTGGTCTTGGTCGGCACCGGATTGCAGACCACGTCGATATGGCACAGATGGCCGGCGCGCGGCATGCCGTAATCGAGGAAGCTGGCGGTCAGCATCTGGCCGTCGGCGTCGTAGCGCATGTCTTCCATTAGGATCTGGCCGAGGCCCTGGGCGATGCCGCCGTGAATCTGGCCCTTGAGCAGCAGCGGATTCATCACCGTGCCGACGTCGTCCACCACCTTGTAGGCGACGAGCCGGATCCGCCCGGTCTCCTCGTCGATCTCCAGCTCGCAGACATGGCAGCCGTTCGGATAGTTCGCGGCGTTGGCGGTATAGACCGCCTGCTCGATCAGGCCGGGCTCCATGCCCTTGGGGAGTTCCTTGGGGTTGAGGGCGATCTTGGCGATCTCCTTGATCGTCAGGCTGCGGTTGCTGCCCGGCGACGAAAAGACGCCGTCGACGAACTTGATCCGATCCGGCGGCGTCTCCAGCGCATGGGCGGCGATGGCGGTCGCCTTCGCCAGGACCTTGTCGGTCGCCAGCAGCACCGCGCCGCCGCCCAGGGTGGCCGAGCGCGAGCCGCCCGAGCCATGGCCGAAGGCGACCTTGTCGGTGTCGCCCGAGATGTAGCGCACGTCGCCCATGGCGAGGCCGAGCTTGTCGCAGACGATCTGCTTGAACACCGTCTCGTGGCCCTGCCCGTTCGACACCGAGCCGGCATAGATCGTCGCGCCGCCCGAGCGGTCGAAGCGCAGCTCGGCGCCTTCGACGCCATTGTTCGCCGCCTTCTCGATGGTGTTGGAGAAGCCGAGCCCGCGCAGCTTGCCGCGCGCCTTGGCCTCGGCGCGGCGCTTGGCGAAGGTACCGTAGCCGGCTAGTTCCAGCGCCATGGTCATGTTTTTCTCGAACTCGCCGGAATCGTATTTGAAGGTCAGGCCGGTTTTGTAAGGCATGGCCGAGGGCGGAATCGTGTTGCGGCGGCGCAGCTCGGCCGGGTCCATGCCGATCTTGTCGGCGGCGAGATCGACGATGCGCTCGATCATATAGGCGGCTTCCGGCCGTCCCGCCCCGCGATAGGGCCGCGTCGGGTTGGTGTGGCTGAACAGGCCGACGACATGCACATGGATCGCCGGCGTGGTGTAGACGCCCGCTACCGAACCGATGTTGTTGACCGGCGGGTTGACCGTGCCCTGCATCAGGTGGCTGCCGAGATTGGCCAGGCTCTTGAGCTTAAGCGCAAGGAACTTGCCATCCGCATCCAGGGCCAGGGCAATGTCGATGACATTGTCGCGGCCGTGCGAGTCGCTCAGGAAGGCTTCGGCGCGATTGCTCATCCACTTGACCGGGCGGCCCGTCAGCTTCGCCGCCAGCATGCAGAGCGGAATTTCCGGATAGATCGCCGACTTCATGCCGAAGCTGCCGCCGACGTCGCCGGCGATGACGCGCAGCTGCCCCTCGCCCACCTTGACGAGGCGCGCGAGTTGCGCGCGATAGGGATGCGCGCCCTGCACCGGCGTATGAACGGTGAAGGCTTCGTCCTCGGCGTCCCAGGCGGCGACGCAGCCGCGCGGTTCCATGGCGCTCGGCGCGACGCGGTTGATGACGAGGCGCTCGGCGATCACATGCCTGGCCTTGGCGAAGCCGTCCTCGACCAGGGCCTTGTCGCCGATCTCCTGGACGAAGCAGACATTGCCGGCGCAATCGTCCCAGACCAGCGGCGCGCCCGGCTCGGCGGCGGCGGCCGTGTCGGTCACGGCGGGCAGCGGTTCGTACTCGACGGCGACGGCTTCGGCGGCATCCATCGCCTGCGCCAGGCTGTCGGCGACGACGAAGGCGACGGCATCGCCGACGCGGCGCACGCGGTCCTTGGCCAGCGCCGGGAACGGCGTCGCATATTGCGGTGCGCCGTCGGGGCGCTTGTAGCCGCCGCCGCCGGGAATGTCGCGATAGCCCGAGGCGGCCCACTCGGCGTGGGTCAGCACGGCGACGACGCCGGGCAGCGTCAGCGCGGCGGCCGTATCGATGGAGAGAATCTTCGCATGGGCATGGGGCGAGCGGAGAACGACGCCATGGGCCATGCGCGGCAGGACGATGTCGCCGACATAACGGCCGCCGCCCCTGAGCAGCCGGGGATCTTCCGAGCGCGGCACGCTCTGGCCCAACGCGAACTCGCCCATGGCATTCTCCCCAGCGATTTTATCTCTGTTTGGGCCATTTCAGCCCAACTGCGGATGTTACGCCAGCGCCGTCTGCGAAACGCGGAACGCGCGGATCCGGCTGTCGTTGACGGCAGACCCGCCGCTCCCGATGATAGCGGTCTCTCTGGCCCGGTGACCCGATCGTGATCGTTATTCTCATTCCTGCCCTGTTCAAAGCCTTCGGCCAGATCGACGATCCGGCCCTGCGCCGCGTCATGTGGCGCGGCCTCGGTTATGCGGCGGTGCTGTTCGCCATCCTGTTGGTGTTGTGCTGGTGGGGCCTTTCGGCTCTCACCTTCTTCGACATCGGCTGGGCCGACGCGCTGGTGACCGCGTTCGGCGGCCTGGCGGTCGCCGCCCTCGCCGTCCTGCTGTTTCCCGGCGCGATGATCGCCGTGCAGGGCGTGCTGCTCGATGATGCGGCCGAAGCCGTCGAAAAAAGGCATTACCCGAAGGTCTCGGCGGCGGCCCCGACGCTGGCCGTCTCGATCTGGGCCTCGTTGCGCCTCGGCCTCGCCACGGTGCTGTTGAATTTGCTGGTCCTGCCGCTCTACTTCATTCCGCTGGTGAACCTCGTCGTGTTCTATTCGCTCAACGGCTATCTCTACGGCCGGGAATATTTCGAGCTGGTGGCGCTGCGCCGCATGCCGGCGGAAGAGGCCAAGGCGATGCGCAAGCGCAACTCCGGCGGCTTGTTCCTGGCGGGATTGGTCTCCGCCGGCCTGTTCAGCATCCCGATCGTCGGCTGGTTCATGCCGGCGGTGGTCGCCGCCTTCATGGTCCATGTGTTCGAGGGCTTGCGCCGCGCCGAACAGAGCCGCCTGCGGTGAGCGGGCCCGAAGGAATTCTCGATTTCTGGTTCGGGCCGCCCGGCTCGGCGGAGCGCGACCGCCCGCGCGAGGTCTGGTTCAAATCCGATCCCGGATACGATGCCCTGTTGCGCGACAGCTTCCTCGCCGATCAGCAGCGCGCCGCCGCCGGCGAGTACGATATCTGGACCAATACGCCGGAGGGCAGCGTGGCGCTCCTGCTGCTGCTCGACCAATTGCCGCGCAACCTGTACCGCGGCACGGCGCAGGCCTTCGCGACCGACGCCCGCGCCCGCGAAATCGCCGGCATCACCGTGCCGCGCGGCTTCGACCGGCTCCTGCCGCCGGTCTGGCGCTGGTTCGTCTATCTGCCGTTCGAACATAGCGAGCGCCTGGCCGATCAGGAGCGCAGCCTGAGGCTGCTCGCAGCCCTGCCCGCCACGCCCGAGCATGACGAGGCGAAGGATTACGCCAAGCGTCATTATGACACGATCAAGCGTTTCGGCCGCTTTCCCCACCGCAACGCGATCCTCGGGCGCGAATCGACGCCCGAGGAAATCGAGTTTCTCAAGCAACCCGGCTCGTCGTTCTAACCGCCAGCCGCCCGACGGCCTGGGCAGTTTCGCGCGCCCGGTGCTAGGATCGCTTATGACCGACGTTCAGCAACGGCTTTCCGGCACTCCGCCCCTTTTGCGCGGCCTGCGCGCCGGCGAGGCGCAAGCGAGATTGAAAGCCGAAGGCTATAACGAACTGCCGCGCCAGGCGCCGCGCACGCCGCTCCGAATCGTTTTCGAGGTGCTGCGCGAACCCATGCTGTTCCTGCTGCTCGGCGGCGGCGCGATCTACCTGTTGCTCGGCGATCTGCAGGAAGCGCTCATTCTGCTCGCCTTCGCGCTTTTGTCGGTCGTCATCACCGTCGTCCAGGAAAGCCGCACCGAGCGCGTGCTCGAGGCTTTGCGCGACCTGACGAGTCCGCGCGCACTCGTCATCCGCGACGGCGAGCGTCGGCGCATCGCCGGCCGCGAGGTGGTGCGCGGCGATCTGATCGTCCTCGCCGAAGGCGATCGCGTACCCGCCGATGCGATGCTGCTGCAAGGCCAGGACCTGGAAGCCGACGAGTCGCTGTTGACCGGCGAGTCGGCGCCGGTGCGCAAGCGCGCGAACGACGCGGACCGCGCCGGGGTGCCGCCCCGTCCCGGCGGCGACGATCTCGCCTATGTCTTTTCCGGATCGCTGATCGTGCGCGGTTCGGCCATCGCCGAAGTAGTCGCCGTCGGCGCCCGCAGCGAAATCGGCAAGATCGGCCAGTCGCTGAGTGCCTTGGAAAGCGAGCCGCCGCGGCTGCAACGCCAGACGCGCGGCCTCATCCGTATATTCGCCGTGATCGGCGGCATCGTGAGTCTGTTGGCGGTCCTGCTTTACGGTTTCTTGCGCGGCGGCTGGCTCGATGCGCTGCTCGGCGGCATCACGCTCGGCATGTCGATGCTGCCGGAAGAGTTTCCCGTCGTGCTGACGGTCTTCATGGCGATGGGCGCCTGGCGAATATCCCGCGCGCGCGTGCTCACGCGGCGCGCGGCGGCCATCGAAACGCTCGGTTCGGCGACGGTGCTCTGCACCGACAAGACCGGCACCCTGACCGAGAACCGCATGGCGATTCTGGAATTGCGCCTGAAGGACGGCGCGGCCTTCCGCGTCGATGGCGGCGCGCCCCGGGCGGCGGCGTTTCTCGAACTGCTGGAGACCGGTCGCCTGGCCAGCGCGCCCGAGCCGGTCGATCCGATGGAGCGGGCCTTTCACGCCCTGAGCCGCGCCTGGCAGGGCGACGCGGCGCCGGGCGGCGGGCGGCGTCTCGTGCGCAGTTACGGCCTGCGGCCCGATCTGCTCGCCATGTCGAATCTCTGGCGGCGCGACGGCGACGGCGCGCAGGGCGTGATCGCCGCCAAGGGCGCGCCGGAAGCCATCGCGGAGCTCTGCCGCCTCGATGGCGCCGCCCACGCCGAGCTGGTGCGCCTGGTCGACGAGATGGGCGCGCAGGGCCTGCGCGTGTTGGGAATCGCGCGCGGCCGGTTCGACGGCGAGGACTGGCCCGAGTCGCAGCGCGACCATGATTTCGAGTTTCTCGGTCTCGTCGGCCTGGCCGATCCCCTGCGCGAGAGCGTCCCGCAGGCGGTCCGCGAATGCCGCTCGGCCGGCATCAAGGTGTTGATGATCACCGGCGATTATCCGGCGACCGCGCGCGCCATTGCCCGCCAGGCCGGCCTGGCGGAAGGCGATATCGTCAGCGGCGCGGATCTCGAAGCCATGAGCGACGAAGAGTTGGCGGTGCGCGTCAGCAGCGCCACCGCCTTCGCGCGCGTCCTGCCCGAGCAGAAGCTGCGCATCGTCAATGCGCTGAAAGCCAATGGCGAGATCGTCGCGATGACCGGAGACGGCGTCAACGACGCGCCGTCGTTGAAGGCCGCGCATATCGGCATCGCCATGGGCGGACGCGGCACGGATGTCGCGCGCGAGGCGTCGTCCATCGTGCTGCTCGACGACGACTTCGGCTCGATCGTCAAGTCGGTGCGCCTCGGGCGGCGCATCTACGACAATCTGCGCAAGGCCATGTGCTTCATTTTCGCGGTCCATGTGCCGATCGCGGGACTCGCCTTGCTGCCGCTGCTGTTCGGCTTGCCGATCCTGTTCGGGCCGATGCACATCGCCTTTCTCGAAATGGTCATCGATCCGGTCTGCTCGCTGGTCTTCGAGGCCGAAACCGAGGAGGAGGACGTGATGGCCCGCCCGCCCCGCCCCGTGTCGGAACCGTTGCTGCCCGGCCGGCTGATCGGCTGGGGCGTGTTGCAGGGCGTCGCGGCCTTCGTGCTCGTCGCCGCCATTTATCTCGTCGCGTTGGATCGCGGCCTGCCGGAAAACGAAGTGCGGGCGCTGACCTTCTTCTCGCTGGTGATGGCGATCGTCGCCCTGATCCTGCTCAACCGCTCGTTCAGCGCGTCGTTGTGGACGGCGCTCAAGCGTCCCAACCGGGCGCTGGTTCTGGTGTTCGTGGCGGTTCTGCTGATGCTGGCGGCGACGCTGGCCTGGCCGGTCACGCGCGAATTGTTCCGCTTCGGCCCGCTGCACCCGGACGATCTCGTCCTGTCATTCGGCGCCGGCGTCCTGCTCTTGCTGCTGCTCGAAGCCGCGAAGGGCTTTTACCGCAGGCGTTAACGCGTCCGCTTCAGGATACGGGCACGCCGGGCCGGTCGCTCGCCAGCGATTGCGCCTGCACCAGCTTGGCGAATTCCCCGCCGCGCGCCATCAGATCCTGATAGGCCCCGCGCTCGACGATGCGGCCGTCTTCCATCACCAGCACGAGATCGGCGCGCCGGATGGTCGACAGGCGGTGCGCGATGACGAAAGTCGTGCGCCCTTCCATCAGCGCATCGAGCGCCGCCTGCACCTTGGCCTCGGTGACGGTGTCGAGGGCGCTGGTCGCCTCGTCGAGGATGAGGATCGGCGGGTTTTTCAGCAGGGCGCGGGCGATGGCGATGCGTTGGCGTTCGCCGCCCGACAGCGAGCGGCCGCGCTCGCCGACCAGCGTCGCGTAGCCCTGGGGCTGCGCCATGATGAAATCGTGGGCTTGGGCCAGTTTCGCCGCGGCGATCAATTCCTCGTCGGTCGCGTCGGGCTTGCCGACGCGCAGATTGGTGGCGATCGAGCGGTAGAACAGCGTGCTTTCCTGGAAGACGACGCCGATGTTGCGGCGGAGCGACGTCAGGGTCACGTCGCGGATGTCGTGGCCATCCACGGTGATGACGCCCTTGCGCGGATCCCACAGGCGGTGCAACAGGCCCATGGCCGAGCTTTTGCCGGCGCCGGTCGGGCCGACGATGGCGACCATCTGGCCGGCCTTCACCTCGAAGGTCAAATCCGCCAGGGTGTCGCGCATGCCGTCGTAGGACAGCGCCACGTCCTTGAAGGTGACGTCGCCGCGCACATGGGTCAATTCAATGGCGTCCGGCCGTTCGATCACCGAGGAGCGCGAGTCGAGCACGCCGAAAAACTCCTCCAGCGAGTGCATCTGGAAGAACAGCTTGCCGGCGAAGCCCATGGCCTGTTCGAGGCGGCCGATCAGCAGCGTGGCGAAGCCCATGAAGGCGACGATCTCGCCGACCGTGGTCAGGCCTTGCAGGAACAGCCAGGTGCCGAGCAGGAAGATGGAAATGACGGTCAGCGTCGACGAGGCGCGCGTCAGCACGGTGACCACGGCCCACCAGGTTAGCACCGGGAATTGCGCGCGCAGCACGCGCTGCGTCAGATCGCCGAGCTGCTGCACTTCCAGCGCCAGGCGCACGAAGCTCTGGATCAGGTTGATGTTGCCGAGGGCGTCGCCGGCCCGTTCGGCCAATTCCGAATGGAATTCCTGCACCGAGGACTGCGCCTTTTCGGTGCGGGTGATGACCAGCACGGACAGGGCCGAGAAGATCACCATCAGCACGATGATGAGCAGCGACAGCCGCCAGTTCATCAGCAGCGTCATCGGCAGCAACACGACCAGGATGACGAAGGTCGAGAGATGCTCGCGGAAGAAGGATAGCCAGATGCCGAACAGGTTGTCGGCGCCCTCCAGCATGACCTTCAGCAGGCGGCCGGAATGGGTCGAGCCGTGGAACGACAGCGGCAGGGACAGCACATGCTCGAAATAGGTCGACAGCGCCGCGAGCCGGCGGCGGTGCGCCATGCGGTCGGAATGGAGCGCGACGAAAATATTGGCGACGATGCCGCCGATGCCGACGACGCCCCAGATGGCGAGCAGATGGAAGCTGGCCGTCCAAATCTCGTCGGGCGGCTTGCCGCTGGCATTGGACAGGGTGTCGACCACCCGGCCGAACAGCACCGGTTCGAGAAATTGCAGGCTGGCGAGCGCCAGGTCGGCCACGGCCAGGATGATGGCCAGATTTTTCTCGGGGCGGAGGAGGCCGAGCACGCGGCCATAGATGCGGATGAATTTCATGGGCCAATTCTATAGCGCGATCCGGGGCTTATGGCGAATAAGACGATGATTTTGCCGGGCCAGACCCTACAATAAGGCCATGACCCGCCCGTCCCGCCTGTGGCAAGACCTGACCTGGCCCGAGATCCAAGCCCTGGATCCGGCGCGCACGGTCGCCGTTTTGCCGGTCGCCGCCATCGAGCAGCATGGCCCGCATCTGCCCTTGTCGGTCGATGCCGACATCAACGCCGGCCTGCTGGCGCGGACGATGGAGTCGGTCCCGGCGGACGTGCCGGTCCTCCTGCTGCCGCCGCAGGTCGTCGGCTACAGCCTGGAGCACAGGGATTTCCCGGGCACGCTCAGCCATGATCCGGACACCCTGCGGCGGGTCTGGCTGGAGATCGGCCAATCGGTCCGCCGCGCGGGCCTGCGCAAATTGCTGATCCTCAATTCGCACGGCGGCCAGCCGCAGGTGGCGGGCATCGTCGCGCGCGAACTGCGCGCCGCCGCCGACATGATGGCGGTGACGGCGGCGAGCTTCGCGCTCGGCTTGCCGGCCCATCTTCCCGGCGGCCTGTTCCCGGACGACGAGCTGCGCCACGGCATCCATGGCGGCGCCGTCGAGACCTCGCTGATGCTGCATCTCAAGCCGGACGCGGTGCGCCGCGACAAGATCGCGGATTTCCCGTCCGCCGCCCGGCAGGTCGAGACGGATTTCAAACTGCTGCGGCTGGACAGCGAGGCGGTGCAGACCGCGTGGATGACGCAGGATTTGAACGCCCAAGGGGCCTGCGGCGACGCCCGCCTCGCCACGGCGGAGGCCGGCAAGGCGATTCTCGATCACATGGCGGGACAACTCGTCAGGCTGCTGCTCGAAATCGCCGCCTATCCGCTGGAAAATCTCAAGAACCGACCCTAGCGGCGCCCCTTCTACCGCCCCAGCATCCGCAGCAGGGTGCGATCCTTGCGGATGAAGTGATGGAACAGCGCGCCGCCGATATGGGCGCAGAGCGCCAGCGCCATCAGCAGGCCGATCAGCTTATGCGCGCCGAGGATAAGCTCGGACAGCGGCTCGTTTTTCGCCATCAGGTTCGGCAATTCGCCGAGCCAGAAAAAATCGATCGTGGCGCCGAAAGTCGAAACGCCGAGATAGCCGAGGATGGGATTGACCAAGAGGCCGGCGTAGAGCGCCCAGTGTGTCAACTCGGCCGCCAGTTTCATCAGCTTCGGAATGTCGGCCTGCATCGGCGGCGGCGGGGTCTTGAGGCGATAAATCAAGCGCGCGACGACGAGCGGCCAGACGACGATGCCGAGCGATTCATGCAGCGTATAGATGAAATCCATCGTCGGGCCGGGATCGACGCGGCCCATGGCGACGCCGAGGGGGATGAGCGTCAGAACGATCGCCGCCGTCAGCCAATGAAAGCCGATGGCCCCGTGCGAATAGGCATCTCCTGGCGCTTTTGCGCCGCTGCTCGACATCCCCGTCTCTCCCCCTCAAAGCCGTCCCTGCTTGGGGCGGCGACTAGGCGCGAGAATGCACCTTGAGGGCGGGTTCGTTCAAGCCTTCCAGCATATGGCCGGCGCGCTTGGCCTTGGCGTCGAGATAGCGCTGGTTTGTGGCATTGACCGGGGCGAGCAAGGGAATGCGCCCCATGATCTCGATACCGTACTCGGCCAAGCCCGACAGCTTGGCGGGATTGTTGGTCAGCAGCGAGACGCGGGCGATGCCGAGCAGTTCGAGCATGCGCGCGGCGGCATCGTAGCGCCGCTCGTCGGTGGCGAAGCCGAGCGTGGTATTGGCGTCGATGGTATCGAGGCCGCGGTCCTGCAGGCCATAGGCGCGCATTTTGTTGGCGAGGCCGATGCCGCAGCCTTCCTGATCGAGATAGAGCAGCACCCCGCCGCCCTTGTCGGACAGGATGTCGAGCGACATCTGCAACTGGTCGCCGCAGTCGCAGCGCTTCGAGGCGAAGACGTCGCCGGTCAGGCAGCAGCTATGCAGCCGCACCGGCACAGGCTTGGCGAGGTCAGGCGAACCGATGACAACGGCCGTCATGTTGCGGCCGAGCATGTCGCGGAAAATCACGAACTCGGTGGCGATGTTTTCATGCAACGGCACGCGGGCGCGCGAGATCAGCTTCATCGAGCGCGTGGCGGCGGCGCGGAAATGCATGACGTCCGCCGCCGCCGCTTCGCTCGCCTGCGGCGCGATGGCGGCACGGGAATCGTCGCCGGCCGGAATAATCAGGGCTGCCGGGAGAATCTGCGCCAGCTTGGCGAGTTCGATGGCGGCGACGGCGGCGCTGCCGCCGGCACGCGCCGGCGCGCTGAGACGCATGGACGGCGCGGCGGCCAAATCCTGAATGCGCGCCGCAGTCATTTTATCGTCGAGCGGAACGATGGCGACGACGCCGGCGGTCGAGCCGAGCGCGGCGGCGCGGTTGGCCGTGATGGCGAGGCCGAACGGCTGGGCCGTGGCGCGGCGCAAGCGACCGAGGCGCGCATCGTCGAGGCCTTCGACCGTCAGGACGAGTTGTTGGTCATCGCCGTCGCGCAGCAGCACAGGCGCGCCGGCGCGAAAATCGCTCAGCGCGCGATTGACGGAGAGCGTGGCGGCATCGCCGAAAGAATGATCGAACACGCGAAAACCTTCCTGCCGCGAAACAGCGGCGCCATTTAAGCGAATTGTATTTTCTGAGAGAACCTGTGCCGATGAAGCGCCGTTCTTACGCATGGCGGAGCGTGGGATTCAGGTTATCATCGAACGAAGCGAAATGACCATCCGTCGCGAATCGCCGGCTTATCACAAAGCCTTGATTGCGCTGTTTTATCAAGATCATGCCGTTCAACCTGCACACTCCCTTTCCTTCCGCCGCCGACGTTCCGGACGCCGTTTGGGCGGCCATCCGCTCCGCCGCGCGCGCCGGCGACGATCTGTCCATCGCCGTCGCCAAGCCCTGGCGGGATCTCTTCGCCCCGCTGTGCCGGCCGGACTTCGTCATCGGCCAACTGGGGCAATCGCTCGATGGGCGCATCGCCACGCCCGCCGGTCATTCCCACTACATCAACGGCCCGAAAGCCATCGTCCACCTGCACCGCCTGCGCGCCTTGGCGGACGCCGTGGTCGTCGGGATCGGCACCGCCATCGCCGACGATCCCTTGCTGACGGTCCGTCATGTCGAGGGCAAGAATCCCGCGCGTGTCGTCATCGACCCGACCGGACGCCTGCCAGCCGAGGCCAAACCGTTAACGCCAGATGGCACCCGTCGTTGCATTCTTACGAAGGCCGACCACCAACTGGATGTGGCGAGCGATATTGAAATCGTTCCAGTTCGCGCCGGCGTCGACGGCAGGTTCGATCCGGTCGATCTGGTCGCCGCGCTGAATGGCCTGGGGTTCCGGCGGATTCTGGTCGAAGGCGGCGCCGCCACCCTCTCGGCGTTCCTCGCCGCCGGCTGCCTGGATCGCCTGCATCTCGTCGTCGCGCCGCTGATCATCGGCTCCGGCCAGATCGGGCTCGCCTTGCCGCCGATCGAGACGCTCGACGCGGCGATCCGCCCGCCGACCGGCATCTACCAACTCGGCTCGGACGTGCTGTTCGACTGCGCCTTGTCGCAGGCCTAGCCCGGTTTCCGGCTAGGCCGGGAACGCCCACAGATCCTGATGGCCGACCATCAGTTTGCCGGTGCCGTTATCGATGGCGGCGAATCGCGCCGCGCGCCAGGCGGCGAGCGCCGCGGGGGGCATCTCCTTCAACTCGGCGATGGCGTCATGCCAGCCGCCGATGAGCTGGCGCTGCAATTCGGCATCGGCGGCGCCGAGTCGCCAGTCGGACGGGCCGAGCATCACCTTGTATCCGGCGGACTGGAACAGCCGCTGGGCGGTCTCCGTCGCCGTGGGGCCGAGGGCCGGGCCGAAACCCTTGTCATGGCGCTGATGGCGATTGAACGCGGCGACCGCCGCCGCGTCATGCTCGTCATGGGGCGCGCAGGACATGCGGCCGTCATAGGTGAGCGCGGCATAGACCGGCAGCCGGCGCTTGGCCGCCTCTTTGACGAATTGCGTCAGCCAGGGTTTCGAGACGAGATCGAAGAAGGCCGAGGTCGTCAGCAGATCGGTCGGCAAAGCCAAGACGGCGCCGACATCGTCGCTCAAATCGGCGCGCTGCGTGGCGATTTCCACGCCGTTCGCCGCGCTGAGCCGTGTCGCGGCGTCGAGCAAGGCTTCGTCGTAATCGACCAGCGTCCAGCTTTGCCCCGGCGGCAGATGCTTGGCGACGGCGCGCAAGGTGGAGCCCTGCCCGCTCGCCAGATCGGTGACGGCGAGATCCGTGCGGCCGGCGAAATGCGCCGCGATGGCGGCGAGCAGATCCTTGTTGCGCGCGGCATGGTCGGCCGGTTCGCGCAATGCCAACCATTCGGTGGAAAAACTCATAAGGCCCTCGCCGGTTGAGAACGACGCAACAGATCGATGAAAACGCTCACACAGTCGGACCAGCGCGGCAAGCGCGCGTTTCGCGCCGCTTGCGCGGCGGCGTCTCGCATCGCCTTGTCGGCGATCAAGGGTCGCAGGGCGGCGGTCATCGCCGTGACATCTTCCGGCGCGACCAGCTTGCCGGCGGCTCGCGGCAGCAATGCCGCCGCCTCGCCGACCGCCGTGGCGACGATGGGCAGGCCACGCACCAGGGCTTCGCTGAACACCATGCCGTAGCCTTCGTAGCGCGACGCCAGCACGAACAGATCGGCGCCGTGATAGCGCGCGGCCAAATCGTCCTCGGACAGCGCGCCGGTCAAAGTCACGCGGGCCTCCAAGCCATGGCGGCCGATCGCCGCCTGTAACGCCGCTGCCGCCGTCCTGTCGCGCGTCGCGTCGCCGACGATGGCGAGATGCCACGGCAGATCGGCGAGCGGCGCCAGCGCCTCGATCAGCAGATCATGGCCCTTGCGGGCGATCACCGAGCCGACGCTGAGGAGTTGCACTGTGTCGCCCCTTCCGCCGACCGCTAAAGGCGCTCGTTCGACCCCCGGCAGGGCGATGCTGAGGCGATCCCGGGATAAGCCATAGTCCGATACCAGGATATCCGCCGTCGCCGGACTGGGGACGATGACATGGCGCGCGGCGGCCAGGGCTTGGCGCTCGCTGGCGCGCAAGGCGTCGGCGAGCTGCGGGGACAAACCGCTTTCGAGGGCGAGCGGATGATGGATCAGGGCGATCAGCGGCGCATGGGCCGGCAGATGGCGGCCGATCTCCGGCAGGGCGCCGAGCGCCAGCCCGTCGACCACCACGGGCGCGGCCGGCAGGCCGGCGAAGGCGCGGTAGCTGGATAGCAGGGTCGGCGCGTCGGGTTGCGGGAAACTTTCGCCGAGGGTCAGCAGATCGACGCGGTGGCCCGCCGCGCGCAGGCCGGTCACGACCTGGCGGTCATAGCGATAGCCGCCGGTCGGCGTGTCGAGGCTGCCGGGAATGACGAAGCCGAGGCGCATCGCGTCCTGTTCAGGCAAGCGGCCCCTCATAGGCGGCGCGCGCCGTGTGGGATTCGCCGATGGTGACGCGGATGGCGGCGATCTCCTTGCCGGGGCGGCCGAGATCGCCGGCCTTGGCGCGGAGGGCCAGGCGGTCGAACAGGACCTTGCAGAGGAATTCCGTGGTCGTGTTCTTGCCCGTGAATTCCGGCACGTCGTCGAGATTGCGGTAGTTGAGCGGCTCCAGGGTTTCCTTCAGCACGGTCACGGCGAGGCCGATATCGACCACCAGGCCGGCGGCGTCGAGTTCCTTGGCGTAGAAGGCGGCGTCGATCACGAAGGTCGCGCCATGCAGGCGCTGGGCCGGACCGAAGACCTCGCCCCGAAAGCTGTGGGCGATCATCACATGGTCCCGAACTTCGACGTAAAACATATAAACCTCAGATAGATATTAGAATAACTTAAGAAACCGGATAGGCGATGGGCTGGCACAGCACGCCGCCGCCCGGCTGGAGAATCTCGGGCAGCTTGGCCGGCAGATCGGCGGCGGCGATGGGCGATTCGAGCAGAATGTCGAGGCGGTCGTCGCGCAGCAAATTGAGGGCGGCATCGAGACGGCGGCGATAGCTCCAGCGGGCGCGCTGATTGGGCGCGACCTTGCCGACCTGGCTGGCGATCAGCCGCAGGCGCCGGCTGTGGAAGGCGCCGCCGAGCGCCACGGGGATCTGCCCGGCGCCGTACCAGCTCATCTCGATGACGGTGGCCTCGTCGCCGGCGCAGTCGATGGCCGTCGCCAGGCCGCTGCCGACGCCGCTGGCGTGAAACACCACGTCGCAATCGCCCGGCGCGGCGCTGGGCAGGGCGAAGTTCAGGCCGAGCGCCGCCGCCTGCCTGGCGCGCGCCGGCTGCACGTCGACCAGCGTGACCTCGGCGCCCGGCAGACGGCCGGCCAGGTAGCCGACCAGCAGGCCGACCACGCCGCCGCCGATCACATTGATGCGCTGCGCCGCCGTCGCGCCGGAATCCCACAATGTGTTGAGCGCCGTCTCCATGTTGGCGGCGAGCACGGCGCGCATCGGCGGCAGGCCATCCGGCAGCCGGGCGACGGCTTCCTCGGGCAGATCGAACAGGGTCTGATGGGGATGCAGCGCAAAGACGGTCTGGCCGATCACATTTGCGGGACCGCTCTCGACGATTCCCACCGCGGCATAGCCGTATTTGACCGGAAAGGGAAAGTCGCCGGATTGCAGGGGGGCGCGCATGCGCTGATGTTCGCTCGCCGGGACTTTGCCATGGAAAACAAGGCTTTCGGTGCCGCGGCTGAGGGCGCTGAACAGGCTGCGTACGCGCAGCCGCGCGCCGTCCGATGGCGCCAAGCTCTCGCTTCGCCATTCCGCCTGTCCCGGCGCTATGTACCACAGCGCTTCCGCTTGCCCCTGTTTCGCCATACCGCTTTATTACGCTCCGAACTGCTCCCCAGATTGATCCGGGGACGACCGCGCGGCGAAGAATAAGCCGTAACCTCCGTCTGGCAAAATTGTCTTCAGGTTCCCCCGTGCAACTGTCCGTCCGCCGCGCCCTGTTCTTCACCCTGGTCGCCCTCACCATGGCCGGCATGTTCGCCCTGATGGCCTATGCGCTGTCGGACGGCGGCCTCGACTGGGTCGATGGCCTGATCCTGGCGGCCTATGCCCTCACCCTGCCCTGGCCGACGCTCGGCCTGTGGAACGCCGCTTTCGGCCTCGGCCTGATGCTGTTCGCGCGCGATCCGGAAGCCGCCGCTTCGCCGATCTCGCGCCTCGGCGACAATGAGTCGCCGATCGTCAGCAAGACGGCCATCGCGATCTGCGTGCGCAACGAGGAGCCGGCCCGCCTGCGCCGCAATCTCTCGGCCATGCTCGCCGACTTGGAGGACAGCGCCGCGCATGATTCGTCGTTAAAGGGGCATGTGTCCTGTTTCGTCCTCAGCGACAGCAACAAGCCGGAGATCGCCGCCGGCGAGGAAAGCGTCGCCGACGATCTCGCCGCTTCCTATGCCGGTCGCATCGCGGTGAAATATCGCCGCCGCGCCGTGAACACGGACTTCAAGGCCGGCAACATCCGCGATTTCTGCGACCAATGGGGCGCGGACTTCGACTTCCTCATCGTGCTCGACGCCGACAGCTACATGAGCGCCGCCGCCATGATCCGCATGATCCGCGTCATGCAGGCCAAGGACGATCTCGGCATCGCCCAGAGCCTGACCGTCGGCATGCCGAGCGCCAGCCCCTTCGCCCGCGTCTTCCAGTTCGGCATGCGGCTCGGCATGCGCAGCTACACGTTGGGCGCGGCGTTCTGGCAGGGCGACTGCGGCCCCTATTGGGGCCATAACGCGATCATCCGCCTGGCGCCCTTCATCGAACATTGCCATCTGCCCAAGTTGGCCAGCGGCAAGCCGATCTTGAGCCACGACCAGGTCGAGGCGGTGCTGATGCGCCGCGCCGGCTACGAGGTGCGCGTGCTGCCGCTCGAAGACGGCACCTGGGAGGAGAACCCGCCGACGCTGCTCGAATTCATGCGCCGCGACCTGCGCTGGTGCGAGGGCAACATGCAATATTGGCGGCTGCTCGCCATGGACGGCATCAAGCCGATCAGCCGCTTCCAGCTCGTCTTCGCCATTCTCATGTTCGTCGGCGCGCCGGCCTGGATGGTCCTCGTCGGGCTGTTCTCGCTGCGCGACCTGATCGTCGGCACGGCCCATCCGCTGTTCCGCGCCGAAGCGGCCGGGTGGTCGCTGATCCTGATGATGGCGATGATCTTCGCGCCGAAGATCGCCAGCTCGATCCGCGTGCTGCTGCATCCGGCCGAGCGCCGTTCTTTCGGCGGCGGTTTTCGCTTCGTCGGCAATCTGCTGCTGGAGACCGTCTTCACCTCGTTGCTCGCGCCGATCATGGCGGTGACGCAAACGATCTTCCTCGGCGGCCTCGCGCTTGGCCGGACCATCGGCTGGACCAGCCAGCTGCGCGACGATCATGCGGTGCCGGTCTCCGCCGCCTTCAACCGCCTGTGGGCGCAGACGCTGTGCGGCATCGTCGCGACCTATCTGTTCGCGCAGATTTCCCTGGCGGCGGTGCTGTGGGCCGCGCCGATCCTGGTCAGTTTGATCGTCGCCGTGCCCTTCGCGGTGCTGACGGCGCGGCCCGGCCTCGGCTTGATCAGCGCCCGCATGGGCATCGGCCGCATCCCGGAAGAGACCATGCCGCCGGCCGCGCTGGCGCCGCTCCATTTGCCGGCGCTCGTCGCCCATGGCAAGTCCTTGGTCGGCCAGCCGATCAAGGCGGCCTCTTAGAACGCCGCATCCGGCTTTCTGTCGCCCGGCTAGCGGTTGATCGGCGCCGTGCTAGTCTCGCGCCGTGCGCGCGGATTCCGTCCTTCCTCATAAGATCGGCCTGGCTTTCACCGGCGATCGTCCCGACGGCTGGCGCTGGGCGGCGCTTTGCGTCGGGCTCGCTTGGGCGGTCTATGCCCTGCATTGGCCGCTGACCGGCCAGGTCATCCCCTGGGACGCCAAGGATTTCTATTATCCGGTCCTGCGCGCCCTGGCCGCCGCCCGCGCCAGCGGCGAAAGCGGTTTTTGGAATCCCGGCCTCTATTCCGGCTACGCCGCCGTCGCCGACCCGCAGTCCTGGCTGTTCGTGCCCGGCTTCCGCCTGCTCGCCGAATTGAACGGCGCGCCGAGCATGATGCTGACCGACCAAGTGCAGCTGCTGCATCTGCTGGGCGGCGGCCTCGGCCTGCTCGCCTTGCTCCGCGCCTTCGGTTATGCGCCGGCGGCGGCGGCGCTCGCGGCGCTGGTCTTCATGTTCGGCGGCGTGGCGGCGAGTCGCCTGCAGCATAGTTTGATGACGGTGAGCTATGCCTATCTGCCCTGGGCGCTCTGGCTGCTGCATCGCGCGCTCCATGGCGAGACGCGCGCGGCGCGCTTGCTCGCCTCCGCCGGCTTCGGCCTGGTCGGCGGCGTCATGGCGCTCGACCGCGATCAGACGGCCTTTCTCAACTGCTGGCTGCTGATCGCCGCCGCGCTCTGGTGGCTGCGCGGCCAATGGGCGCGCGGCGCGACTTTGCTGCCGGCGGCCGCGCTCGGCTTGACGATCCTCGCCCTGCCGACCTTGCTGACGCTCGACGCCTTGGCCGGCAGCACGCGACCCGAGATCGGCTATGAGCTTGCCGCCTATGCCTCGCAACAGCCGGCCTCGCTGCTCACCCTGCTCGCGCCGAACATCTTCGGCAATCTCGACGGCGGACGCTATTGGGGGCCCGGCCTTCTGCCCTGGATGGCGCTCGCCCCGCTCGGCAACGATTGGAGCGACGAGACGACGAACTATCTCTATATCGGCGCCGTGCCTGTCGCCTTGGTGCTGACGGCCGTCGCGCGGCGCGGCCGTTGGCCCGCCGGTAGCGGCGTCTTCGTCGCAGGACTCGCCTTCGCCCTGCTTTATGCGCTCGGCGCCTTTACCCCGGCCTTTCGCCTGTTCTACGACTGGCTGCCCGGCGTTTCGCTCTATCGCCGGCCGAACGACGCGGCCTTTCTGCTGAACGCCATGCTGGCCTTGCTGGTCGGCGCGGCGGCACAGAAGTGGTTGCAAAAACCGCATGGCTGGTCGCGAGTCGCTCTGACGCTCTGCGGCTTGCTTCTGCTCGGCGCCATCGCTGGCGCGCTCTGGCTGGCCGACCGCTTCGGCCAAATGCCCGGCGCGTTGGCGCCGCTGGGATTCGGCCTTGGCGGACTGGCGGCGGCGCTGGCGTTACTCCACTGGCGCCGCATCGGTTTGACGCTGCTCTGTGTCGTCGCGGCTGGCGATCTGATCGCGCATAACGCCGCCGCGCCGTTCAACGCGCGGCCGCAGACGCGCCTGGCGGCTTACCAGCCGGCGGGCGCGCAACTGGCGCAGGCGATCCAGGCGCGGCTGGCGGGACCGGACGGCCCCTACCGCGCCGAGATCTTCGGCCTCGGCGGCGATTGGCAGAATGCGGCGATGGCCTATGGCATCGAGCAGACGCTCGGCTACAGTCCGCTGCGCCGCGCCGATTATGTCGCCGCGACCGGGGCTTATCAGAACAGCCATGGCCCGGAGCGGCGCCTGACCGCCGCCTTCACCGGCTACGACAGCGCGCTGGCGCGGCTGCTCGGCATCCGGCTGGTGGCGAGCGGCCTGCCGGTCGAGAAACTCCTGCCGCCGGAGGCGCATCGCTCGCTGCGGCTGGTCGAGCGGGCGGGCGGCGCTTTCCTCTACGAAAATGCGGCCGCCTTGCCGCGCGTTTTGCTCGTCGGCCGCGCCGAACCCGACGGCGGCGTCCTGCCGGACGATCCGGAGGCGCGCGTGCGGATCGCCGGCCTCGCCGCGCCGCGGGGCGACGCCGGGCCGGCCGGTCGCGTTCGCATCCTCAGCCGCACACGCGACGCGCTGCGCCTCGCCGCGACCGCCGACCGGCCGGCCTATCTCGTGATCAACGACTTGTACGATCCGGCTTGGACGGCGACCACGGCGGCCGGCGAGCGCCTTGAGATCTTGCGCGCCAATGGGCTGTTCCGCGCCATCGCCCTGCCGGCGGGAACGACGGAGCTTTGGCTGCGCTATGAGCCGCTGTCCCTGCGGGCTTTGGCGGACTTGGCCGGACGCATAAACACACTTAAATAATGTATAATATGCTAATTGACATATTATTTTCGCTAATTATAGTCCCGCCAGCTTATCCCCCATCCAGGAGACTTCTCATGCGCAAGGGCCTTATCGCTCTCGCCGTCGCTCTCACCCTCGGCGCCGCCGGCGCCGCGGAGGCCAAGCGCCTCACCGACCGGCCGCTGGTCGACGCCGCGTGGCTGAAGCAGAACCTCGCCAACCCGGACCTGCTGGTCATCGACATCCGCCCGGAAGCGGAAGGCGGCGGCGCCGCCGGCTTCGCCAAGAGCCATGTCCCCGGCGCCGTGTTCGCCGACTACAACAGCTACGGCTGGCGCACCACGCTCGACGGCGTCCCCGGCATGCTGCCGCCGGTGAAGGAGATCGAATCGCTGATCGGCAAGCTCGGCGTCAATGCCGACAAGCATGTCGTCGTCATCCCGACCGGCCAGAACTCCTCCGATTTCGGCAATGCGGCGCGCGTCTATTGGACCTTCAAGGTCCTCGGCCATGACGCGGTTTCCGTGCTCGACGGCGGCTGGCGCGCCTGGACGGCGGACGCCAGCAATCCGGTCGCGACCGGCGCGGCGACGCCCAAGCCGGCGGTTTTCACCGCCAAGTTCCGCGACGCGCTGTTCGCCAGCACGGCGGAAGTCGAAACGGCGCGCAAGCAGAGCGTGCCCTTGGTCGACGCCCGCCCCAACGAGCAGTATATCGGCAAGACCAAGAGCCCGGTCGCCAAGGCTTTCGGCACGATTCCCGCCGCCGTCAACGTCGAGAACACCAGCTTCTATGACGACAAGGCCGGCAAGTTCATCAGCAAGGCCGAGATCGCCGCGCTGCTCGACAAGGCCGGGGTGAAGAAGGACGGCGACATCGTCGCCTTCTGCAACACCGGCCATTGGGCCTCGGTCGCCTGGTTCGGCATCAGCGAGATCTACGGCAACCGGAAGACCACGCTCTACGACGGCTCGATGGCCGAGTGGACCATGGATCCGGCGCGCCCGGTCGAGCGCAAGTTCACGCCGTAAGCCGAGACGGCTTTCGCGTCTTGCCTATCGCAACGAGCCGGGACATTGTCCCGGCTCGTTCCTTATCGAAGACATGCCCATGAGCCTTGCATCCGCCCCGTCCTACAGCCCGCCGCACTCGGACCGCGGCACCGTTCTCGCCGTCCTGCTCGCCATTCTGCTCGGCGCGGTGGCCTTGACCGACCTGATCGGGTTGCGCCAAAGCGCGCTCTTCCTGATCGGCGGCCTGTGCGGCGCGACCCTCTACCACGCGGCCTTCGGCTTCACCGGCGGCTGGCGCCGCTTCGTGCTCGAGCGGCGCAGCACGGCGCTGCGCGGGCAATTGCTGATGATCGGGATCGCCGCCGTCGCGATGATCCCGATGCTCGCCGGCGGCACGCTGCTCGGCCAGCCGCTGGTCGGCGCCATCGCGCCGGTCGGCGTTTCCGTGCTGTTCGGCGCGGCGCTGTTCGGCTTCGGCATGCAGCTCGGCGGCGGGTGCGGCTCCGGCACGCTGTTCACCGTCGGCGGCGGCAGCGCGCGGATGCTGGTCACCCTCGCCTTCTTCATCGCCGGCGCGGTGATCGGCACGGCGCATCTGCCCTGGTGGCTGGAACTGCCGTCCTGGCCCGCCGTCAGTCTCGGCGCGGCCTTCGGCACGCTTCCGGCCGTGGCGCTGACGCTCGCCGGCCTCGGCGCGGTCGCCGCCCTCGCCGTCTGGAGCGAACGCCGCCGCCATGGCGGGCTCGAGCCTTTGTTCATCGCCACGCCGCCGGGCGTCGCGCGCTTGCTGCACGGCCCCTGGCCCTTGCTGTGGGGCGCGCTGGCGCTGGCCTTGCTCAATATCGCCACCCTCGCGGTGGCGGGCCATCCCTGGTCGATCACCTTCGCCTTCGGCTTGTGGGGCGCGAAGGCGCTGCAGGCGGTCGGCGTGCCGGTCGAAAGCTGGACCTTCTGGACCTGGCCCGGGCCGGCCAAGGCGCTCGGGCAGAGCGTGCTGGCGGACAGCACCTCGGTGATGGATTTCGGCCTGATGCTCGGCGCGGCCTTGGCCGCCGCGCTCGCCGGCCGCTTCGCGCCCAAGGCGAAGCTGCCCTGGCCGTCGCTGCTCGCCGCCGCGCTCGGCGGCCTGCTGATGGGCTACGGGGCGCGGCTTTCCTTCGGCTGCAATATCGGCGCGCTGTTCAGCGGCATCGCCACCGGCAGTCTGCACGGCTGGCTGTGGTTCGCCGCCGCCTTCGCCGGCAGCTATGTCGGCGTCCGTTTGCGTCCGCTCTTCCGGCTCGATTGAGGAGCGGCGTCATGAAGGACCGCAATACGCTGCTGTTCGGCTCGGTCTTCGTCCTCGCGACGGTGGCGATCGCGGCGGACCATCTGCGCCATGTCGCGCCGCCGCCGCCGGCGACCGCCGTCGGCGCGCCGGCTGTCTCGGGCAATCCCTGCGCGGCGAATCCTTGCGCCGCTGGCGCGGTCGTCAATCCTTGCGCCGCCGGCGCGGCGACGAACCCCTGCGCCGCCAATCCCTGCGCGGCCGCACCGGCGCGATGAGCGCGGCGGAGGCACAGCAGCAGGCCTTGCGCGAAGCGCTCTATTGCGAGCGCATTCTTGCCAAATCCGGATTGAGCGTCGCGACCGCCGTGCTGCGGACGGAGGCGCCGTCGCTGATGCGCCATTACCCGGACGGCGACGTCTACGATCCGGCGAGCGGTGCGCAATATTACTATCATTGCCATGCGCCGGACCCGGCGCGCGACGAGCATGGGCATTTCCATTGCTTCATCCGTCCGGTCGGCGCCGAAGGCCCGATCCATCACCTGATCGCCGCCGGGATCGATACAAGCGGCCGCCTGGCCCGGCTCTTCACCGTCAACCGCTGGGTGACGGGCGACGCCTGGCTTGCGGCTGAAGAGTTGATTCCTCTGCTCGCCCGTTTCGACGTGCAGTTGGCGACGCCGGACTATCTCGCCAACCGTTGGCTCACCGCCGTGCTCGCGCTCTATCGCGACGACATCGCCGACCTGTTGCGCGCGCGCGACCGGGCCGTGGCGTCCCAAGCGGCCGGACGGACCTTGGAGGATGTGCTGGAGGATCGCGGGCTCGAATATCTCTCCGAACGCACGGCACGGCTCATGCCGGATCAGCCGACTGGCCGGAAGGCTTAGTCGCCCTATCCTGACGGATAAGGCCACCCTGGCTAAAGTTGCGCCATCTCAATGCAGACTGCCGTAAACCCCACCGAAAATCGCAAGAATCGCAGTTAAGTCTTTCGTAAGCATGAGTTCTTGCTGTCAGTGGCAATCTGAGTAAAATCCGCTCCTGTTCCCACCGCCGTTCCGTCGCACGGTCATGTTGAATAGTAATGGGCGTGTAAATCCGCATCCCGATAGGGGATGGCGGTTCGGCCAGTCTGCTCCGAACAGCAGCCGCACGGCCATATCCGAAGAGACCTTCGGAAATATGATCGCGGTGATGGATGCGCTGATCATCGCCGTCGTCGGCATGGCGAGCTACGAGATCTATCTCGAATGGCTCATGGGCGAGAAGTCCCACGACACGGTCGCCTACTTCTCCGCCATCGCCATTTCCGTGATCGTCGCCAGCCAGCGCTTTGCCGCCGCGCGGCTCTACACGCTCGAAGCCCTCCGCAACGTCAAATTCCAAGTGAAGCGCACGCTGGTCGCCTGGACCGGCGTCGTCGTGCTGCTCGTCGTCGCGGCCTTCCTGCTGAAAGTGTCCGAGGATTTCTCGCGTATCTGGCTCTTGGTCTGGTACGTCGGCAGCACCTCCTTGCTCGTCGCCTCGCGCTTCGTCATCGCCCACCGCTTGAAGCGCTGGGCCGATGAGGGCCGCTATTTCCGCGCCGTCGCCATCGTCGGCGCCGGGCCGCTCGGCCAGCGCTTCGTCGAGGCGATTCGGGCCGAACCCAGCCTCGGCCTGCATATCGTCGGATTTTTCGACGATCGCCGCTCGCGCGTGCCGCCCACCGTGGCCGGCGTGCCGGTGATCGGTTCGACGGCGGATCTCATCAATCATGTGCGCTACGGCGAGATCGATCTCGTCGTCATCGCCATTCCCTTGTCGGCCGAGGACCGGGTGCTGCAATTCGCCCAGCAGTTGCGCTCCCTGCCCGTCGACGTTCGCCTGCTGAGCGACGCCGTCGGATTCAATCTCGCCAATCGGCCAGTGTCCTATTGGGCGGGCATCCCTACCCTGAACATCGCCGACAAGCCGATGAGCGGCTGGAGTTCGCTGTTCAAGCGCCTGAGCGATCTATTGCTCGCCTCGATCGCGCTCATCCTACTGGCGCCCCTGCTGGCCGCGGTCGCGCTCTTGATCAAGCTCGACAGTCCGGGGCCCGTGTTGTTCCGTCAGAAGCGCCACGGCTTCAACCACAACCTGTTCGATATTTATAAATTCCGCACCATGCGCGCCGACGCGGCGGATCAGGCCGCCGAGAAGCTGGTGACCAAGGACGACGAGCGCGTGACGAAGCTCGGCCGCTTCCTGCGCCGCACCAGCATCGACGAGCTGCCGCAGCTGTGGAACGTGCTGAAGGGCGACATGTCGCTCGTCGGCCCGCGCCCCCATGCGCTGAGCGCCAAGGCCGAGAATCAACTCTATGACGAGGCCGTCGCCGAATATGCCGAGCGCCACCGCGTCAAGCCCGGCATCACCGGCTGGGCCCAGGTCAACGGCTGGCGCGGCGAGACCGACACGGTCGAGAAGATCCAAAAGCGCGTCGAGCATGACCTCTATTACATCGAGCATTGGTCGCTTTGGCTCGACGGCTGGATCTTGATCCTGACCACCATTAAAATCGTCACCGGCAAGAACGCCTATTGATGCCGCGCCAGGATCGTCCCGCCCATGCTTAGCGTCAAACGCATCGCCAGGGGACTGCTGGGCCGCATCAGCCGTGCCGCCCTGCGCCTGCGGGCTGCGGTCCGGCCGGGCGGCGATTATTTTTGCAATGCCTGCGGCAGCGCCGTGCCGGGATTTTTCGCCTATGGCCCGACGCGGGACTGGGGCTGCCCATCATGCGGCTCGTCGCCGCGCGAGCGCTTCGTCCGTCACGCCGTGGAGAGCGGCTTGCTGCGCCTGCCCGGCCGGAACAGCCGCATCCTGCATGTCGCGCCGTCCGAGCAATCGCTGGTCGCGCTCTTCTCCGCCTCGGGCGCGGACTATGTGCGCGCCGACATCCATCCGGCGAGCTATCCCGGGCAGGAGGTGCGGCGCGTCGATCTCTGCGACTTTCCCGCCGGCGGCGAACGCTACGATTTGATCTATGCCTCGCATGTGCTCGAACATATTTTGGACGACGAGCTGGCGATGCGGAACATCCGCGCCAATCTCGCGCCGAACGGCGAAGCCTGGATCATCGTGCCGCTGCATCCTCTTCCCACCGAAGAAGGCGGGCCTGACATGCCGCGCCGCGAGCGCGAGCGCCGCTTCGGCCAGTGGGACCATGTGCGCTTCTACGGCGAGGATATCGTTCTGCGCCTGCAGCGCGCCGGCTTCGCCGTCGAGCGCATCGCCGCCACCGATCTGGCCGAAGACTTGCGCCGGCGCCGGGGCCTGACCGACGCCGACACGCTGTGGCGCTGCCGACCGGTGGCCGCATGAGCCCGGTGACGACATGACGATGGTCTTCCTCATCGGCGGGCTGGTCTTTCTCGCGCTCGCGGCCCATCCCTTCACGACCTATCCGCTGTCGCTCCTGCTGCTGAAGCGCTGGCGGCCGCGGCCCTTGCGGCCCGCCGAACGGACGCGGCCCTATCGCTATGCCGTCTGCGTCGCCGCCTATAACGAGGCCGCCGTGATCCGCCGCAAGGCGGAGAATCTCGTCGCCCTGCGTCAGAAACTCGGCAATGCCGAACTGCTGGTCTATGTCGACGGCGCCAGCGACGACACGGCGAAAATTCTCGGCGAATTCGCGCCCGACATCGACGTCGTGGTCTCGCCCAAACGCAGCGGCAAGTCGGCCGGGATGAACGCCCTGCTCGCCCGCACGACGGCGGACATCGTCATCTTCACCGACGCCAACGCCATCATCGATCCAGAAGGGATCGTCGGCTTGGGCGGCTATTTCGACGATCCCAAGGTCGGCTGCGTGTGCGGACATCTCGTCTATAGCGGCGAAGCCGACTTCTCGCAGACCGCCCATGTCGGCTCGGCCTATTGGCGCCTCGAAGAACATATCAAGCAGTTGGAGAGCGACACCGGTTCGGCCATGGGCGCCGATGGCGCGCTCTTCGCCATCCGCCGCGAGCTTTACCGGCCGGTGCGCGAGGACGTGATCGACGACATGTTCACTTCGATCAGCATCCTGTGCGACGGCTATCGCGTGGTGCGCGGCGAGGACTTCCGCGCCTGGGAGCCGCCGACGACGCAGAGCGACGAGGAATTCCGCCGCAAGGTGCGCATCTCCTGCCGCGCCTTCAACGCCCACCGCCTGCTGTGGAAGCGGCTGCGCGGCCTCGATGCCGTCACCAAGTACAAATATCTCTCGCACAAGCTGCTGCGTTGGTTCAGCGGCATGAACCTGATGATCGCCGGCCTGTTCGCCTGGGCCCTGCTCGCCAGCCTCATCGGCTTTTGGATCAGCCTCGGCCTCGCCGCCGTGACCATGAGCGCGCTTACCTTCCTCTATGCCTCGGGCGCGCGGCCGATCCGGCTGGTCGGCGAGATCGTCTTCGCCCTGATCGCCGCCAGCTTCGGCGTGGTCAAATCGCTGCAGGGCGAACGCTTCCAGACCTGGACGCCGCCGGCTTCCACGCGCAAGTCGGAAACGCCATGAGCGAAGCGCCGCAAGACCGCATCGCCCGCGAGCAGCAGTTCCACAATGCGCGCTTCGCCGAAGAGACGCGCGACTCGCAGAGCAAATATTACGCGACGATCCAGCATTCCTTCGCCGCCTATAACGCGCGCGTCGATGAACTGGCGGTCGGCGCCGACGTGCTGGAATATGGCTGCGCCAAGGGCCGCCGCTCGGTCGGGCTCGCCGGCCGCGCCAAATCCATCGTCGGCATCGACATTTCCGACGTCGGCATCGCCCAGGCCTGCGTGCTGGCCGCCGAAAGCGGCGTCGGCAATTGCGACTTCCAGGTGATGAATGCCGAGGCGCTCGCCCTGCCCGACAAGGCCTTCGATCTGGTGTTCGGCAGCGGCATTCTGCACCACCTCGATCTGGAACGGGCCTACGGCGAAATCGCCCGCGTGCTGCGGCCCGGCGGCACGGCGATCATGTGGGAGCCGCTCGGCCACAACCTGCTGATCAATTGGTACCGCCGGCGCACGCCGGAAGCGCGCACCGCCGACGAGCATCCCATTCTTCGGCGCGACATCGAACTGGCGCGGCGCTATTTCGCCGAGGTGAATTTGCGCTTTTTCGGTCTCAGCACGCTGGCCATGACGCCGCTGCGCAACGGCCCGCTCTTCGCGCCGGGCTATGCTCTCACGCAGGCGCTCGACAAGCTGCTGCTCGCCCTGCCCGGCCTGCGCTGGCAGGCTTGGTTCGTGCTGATCGAGCTGGGCAAGCCGCGTTAGGCGGCTCTCCCGCTCATTGCCGCTCTAAGCGGCGCGGCCCCGGCTGGCGATGGCGGTCAATTCGCCGGCCAGCTTCTGCAAGCCGGCCATGCGCGCCTTGGTGTCTTCCCAATTGCGCCGAATCACCAGCTTGTGGTCGGGCCGCAGCTTCACGCTGCCCGCCTGGCCGGCGATGAACTCCACCAGGCCCTGCGGATTGGCAAAGCTGTTGGCGTGAAAGCCGATGACGGCGCCCTTCGGCCCGGCATCGATCTTGTCGACGCCGGCGGCGCGGCACAGCGGCTTGAGCGCGACGACCTTGAGAAGATTGTCCACCTCGTCCGGCAACGGCCCGAAGCGGTCGACGATCTCGGCGGCGATGGCGTCCACCTCCGCCTGGTCGGCGATGGCGGCGATGCGGCGATAGAGGCCGAGGCGCAGGCTGAGGTCGGAGACGTAGGCTTCCGGAATGAGAATCGGAATGCCGACGCCGATCTGCGGCGTCCAGCTCGCCTCTTCCGTCAGGCCGCCGTCCTTCAGATTGGCGACCGCCTCCTCCAGCATCTGCTGATAAAGCTCGATGCCGACCTCGCGGATATGGCCGGACTGCTCGTCGCCGAGCAGATTGCCGGCGCCGCGAATATCGAGATCGTGGCTGGCGAGCGTGAAGCCGGCGCCGAGATTGTCGAGCGTCTGCATCACCTGCAGGCGCTTCTCGGCGGTTTTGGTCAGCTTGCGGCCCGGCGGCAGCGTGAGATAAGCGTAAGCGCGAAGTTTTCCGCGCCCGACGCGGCCGCGCAGCTGATAGAGCTGCGCCAGGCCGAACATGTCGGCGCGATGGATGATCATCGTGTTGACGTTGGGCATGTCGAGGCCCGACTCGATGATGTTGGTCGAGAGCAATATCTCGTAGGTGCCGGTGAAGAAGCCGGCCATGGCGTCTTCGAGTTGGGTCGGCGTCATTTGGCCATGCACGGCGACGCAGCGCGCATCGGGCAGCATGTCGAGAATCTGCTGGCGCACCACTTCCAGGTCGGCGACGCGCGGGCAGACGTAAAAGCTCTGGCCGCCGCGGAAGCGTTCGCGCAAAAGCGCCTCGCGCAGCACCACCGGATCGGTCGGCAGCACGAAGGTGCGCACCGCCAGACGGTCGACCGGCGGCGTGGCGATGATGCTCAACTCTTTCACCCCGGTGAGCGCCAATTGCAGCGTGCGCGGAATCGGCGTCGCCGTCAGCGTCAGCACATGGATGTTGGATTTGAGCGTCTTCAGCCGCTCCTTGTGCGTCACGCCGAAATGCTGCTCCTCGTCGATGATCAAGAGGCCGAGGTTGTGGAACTTGATGCTCTTGGCGAGCAGCGCATGGGTGCCGACGATGATATTGACGGTGCCGTCGGCGACTTCCTTCTTGATCAGCGCCGAATCGCGGGCGTTGACCAGGCGCGACAGCGACATCACGCGCACCGGATAGCCCTCGAAGCGCTTGCGGAAGCTCTCGTAATGCTGGCGCGCGAGCAGCGTCGTCGGCACCACTACGGCGACCTGCACGCCGTTCATGGCGGCGGCGAAGGCGGCGCGCAGCGCCACTTCCGTCTTGCCGAAGCCGACGTCGCCGCAGATCAGACGATCCATCGGCTTGTCGCCGGCGAGATCCTTCAGTGTGTCCTCGATGGCCGTGGCCTGGTCGTCGGTCTCGGTATAGGGGAAGCGCGCGGCGAATTCCTCGTAAAGCCCCTCCGGCGCCGGCATCGGCATGGCGCGGCTGAGCAGGCGCTGGGCGGCGACCTTGAGCAATTGCTCGGCCATGTCGCGGATGCGTTTCTTGAGCTTGGCTTTCCGCGCCTGCCAGGCGGCGCCGCCGAGCTTGTCGAGGGCGACTGTGCCCTGATCCTCGCCGTAACGGCTGAGCACGTCGATGTTTTCGACCGGCACGAACAGCTTATCGCTGCCGTCGTAAAGAATGCGCAGGCAGTCGTGCGGCGCGCCGGCGATCTCCAGCGTGATCAGCCCGTCGTAGCGGCCGATGCCGTGATCGACATGGACGACGAGATCGCCCTCCTCGATGCTGGTGACCTCGCGCAGGAAGGCATCGGAGCGGCGCGTGGTGCGGCGCGGCGGCCGCGACAGCCGTTCGCCGAACACGTCTTGCTCGCTGACCACCATCAGCTCGGGCAGGCCGAAGCCCTGCTCCAGGCCGAGCACGGCCATCGCCGCCGTCTCGGCCGGCAGCTTGGCGACGTCGGGCCAGGATTCGACGGACTCCAGGCTGTGGATGGCGTGATCGCCGAACAGATGGGCCATGCGCTCGCGCGAACCCTTGCTGTAGGCGACGAACATGACGCGGCGACCGATCTTGCGCGCTTCCATGATCGCGGTTGCCAAGGTGGCGAAAACGTCGCCGCCCATCTGGTGACGCGCGGCGGAGAAATTGACGCCGACGCGGCCGCCGGCATCGAGGCTGCGCTCGCCAGCCGGAGCGGCGAAGGGCGAGAACTGCACGACGGCGCGGGGCGCGAGGCCGGCGGTCCAATCCTCGCCGGTCAGATAGAGGCTGTCCGGGGGCATGGGATTGTAGATCTCGCCGTGGGTCTGCTCGCCCCCTTGGCGCGGCTTTTTCATGTCGCGGCGCGCTTCGTAGAACTCGGCGATCTGTTCGAGCCGCGCGTCGCGCGTCTCGACGACGCGGGCATCCAGCGTCACCGGCACGCCGGGCACATAGTCGAAGATCGTCGCCAGCTCGGGCTGGAACAGGGGCAGCCAATGTTCCATGCCGACATGGCGGCGGCCGGCGCTGATCGCCTCGTAAAGCGGATCGTTGTCGCCCGCCGTGCCGAACAGGTCGCGATAGCCCGAGCGGAAGCGCGCGATCGATTCGGGATTGAGCAGCACCTCGCTGACCGGCTTGAGGTCGAAGCTCGCCATGTTGCCGGTCGAGCGCTGGCTCATCGGATCGAAGCTGCGGATGCGCTCCAGCACGTCGCCGAACAGGTCGAGGCGCAAGGGCTCGCGGTTGCCGGCCGGGTAGACGTCGATGATGCCGCCGCGCAGGGCATATTCGCCCGGCTCCATGACGGTGTCGCTGCGGCCGTAGCCGTTGGCCTCGAGGAAGGCGGTCAGCTTGTCGAGGTCGATGCTGTCGCCGGTCTTGGCGGCGAAGCGCGCGCCCTGCAGCAGCGCCGGAACCGGCACCCGCTGCAGCAGCGCGTTGACCGTGGTGATGACGATGCGCGGGGCTTTGCCGGTTCGCGGCTCGGCCAGTTTGATCAGGCTGTCGATGCGGCGGCTGACGATCTGGCTGTTGGGCGAGACGCGGTCATAGGGCAGGCAGTCCCATGCCGGCAGGCCGACGATCTCGACCTCGGGCAGGAAGAAGGCCAAGGCCTCGGCCATGCGGGCCATGGCGGCATCGTCGGTCGCCACATGGACCAGATCCGCCGCGCGGCCTTCTGTCAGCTTGGCCAGGTCGGGCAGGATGCGGGCAAGCAGCAGGGCCTCGGCGCCCTGGGGCGCGCCGCCGACCGCGATCGGGCCGGAAGATTTTAATAACTCAATAAGGTTTTTCAATCGACTAACTAGGCTAACTTAAACTGTTGCAAGAGGGTAAAGACGTCGCTTTGGATGTCGTCCGGCACCGGATATTTGCCCATCAGCCAGTCCATCAGGTCGGCATCCTCCTCGTCGAGCAAACGCTCGAAGCGCTCCAACTGCGCCAAGTCCATGGCCGGCAGATGGGCGGCGGCGAAGCGGCCGATCAGGATATCGGCCTCCTTCATGCCGCGGTGCTGGCTGAGATAGAGCAGCCGCTTGCGGCGGATTTCATGGGGATCCGTGGGGGGATCGAGATCGGACATGACGGTTCCTGAAGCACGAATCGGGGCGCCCGCCGGCCGTGCGGACAGGGTCTGACGGACAGGCGGGAGGCTGGTAGGGTATAAGTCCTTCCAGGGGCGCTGTCAGCAGCCCGCTAACCCTTTGACGTATCAGCCCGACCGATGCGCCCGGACGTCCTCAATCCTCTCTTCGCCGAAGTCACGGCCCTGCCGGGGCTCGGGCCGCGCCTCGGCAAGCTGGTCGAGAAGCTGGCCGGGCCCCATGTCGTCGATCTCTGCTGGCATCTGCCGAGCGGCCTGATCGATCGCCGCTTCGCGCCCAAGGTCGCCGAGGCGCCGGAAGGCGGCATCGCCACCCTGACGGTGCGCGTCGACAAGCATTTCCCCTCGCCCAACCGCCGGCTGCCCTATCGCGTGCTCTGCTCGGACGAGACCGGCGCGATCACCCTGGTGTTCTTCCACGCCCGCCCGGACTATCTGGAAAAGCTTCTGCCGGTCGGCGCCGTGCGCATCATCAGCGGCAAGGTCGAGCGCTTCCGCGGCGAGGCGCAGATGAGCCACCCCGATCACATCGCCACCTTGGAGAACAAGGACAGCCTCGCCGCCGTCGAGCCGGTCTATCCGTTGACCGCCGGCCTGACGCCGAAGGTCGTCGCCAAAGCGGTCCATGCGGCGCTCGACCGCGTGCCCGCCCTGCCCGAATGGCACGATCCGGCCTGGAAGAAAAAGAACGGCTGGATGTCGTGGAAGGATTCGCTGCTCGCCGCCCACGCACCCGAGCGCGCCATGGATTTGAACGCCGACACGCCGGTGCGCGCCCGTCTGGCTTACGACGAACTACTGGCCAACCAGCTGGCGCTGGCCATCTCGCGCGCCCATATGCGCCGCCAGCGCGGCCGTTCCACTGGCGCGCAGGGCAACGGCGAACTGCGCCGCAAGGTGCTGGCCGCCCTGCCCTTCAAGCTGACGAAATCGCAGGAGACGGCGCTCTCCGAGATCACCGCCGACATGGCCGCCCCCTCGCGCATGCTGCGCCTGCTGCAGGGCGACGTCGGCAGCGGCAAGACGGTGGTCGCCTTCCTCGCCATGACGGCGGCGGTCGAGGCCGGCGCGCAAGCGGCGCTGCTAGCGCCGACCGAGATTCTGGCGCGGCAGCATTTCGCCACCATCGAACCGCTCGCCCAGGCTGCCGGCATTCAGCTGCGCCTGCTCACCGGGCGCGACAAGGGCGCGCCGCGCGCCAAGCTGCTCGAAGATCTCGCCGAGGGCCGCGTCAACGTCGTCATCGGCACCCATGCGCTGATCCAGGACGACGTCGCCTTCAAGGACCTCGCCTTCGTCGTGGTCGACGAACAGCACCGCTTCGGCGTCGATCAGCGTTTGGCGCTGACCTCCAAGGGCAAGGCGACCGACGTGCTGGTGATGTCGGCGACGCCGATCCCGCGCACGCTCACCCTCACCGCTTACGGCGATCTCGACGTGTCGCGCCTCACCGAAAAACCGGCCGGCCGCAAGGCGGTCGACACGCGCGTCGTGGGCTTGGACCGGCTCGATGAGGTGATCGTCGGCGTGCGCCGGGCGCTCGATGCCGGCGAGCAGGTGTTCTGGGTTTGCCCGCTGGTCGAGGAATCGGAACTGTCCGACATGGCCGCCGCCGAGGACCGCCACAAGGCGCTGTCCGAAATCTTCGGCGCGCGCGTCGGCCTGGTGCATGGCCGCATGAAGGCCGCCGAAAAGGATGCCGCCATGTCGGCCTTCGTCGAGGGCCGCACCCAATTGCTCGTCGCCACCACGGTGATCGAGGTCGGCGTCGACGTGCCGGCCGCCACCATCATGGTGATCGAACATGCCGAGCGCTTCGGCCTGGCGCAGCTTCATCAATTGCGCGGCCGCGTCGGGCGCGGCGACAAGCCGGCAAGCTGCCTGCTGCTTTATGCCAAGCCGCTGACCCAGACCGCCAAGGCGCGCCTGAAAATCCTGCGCGAGACCGACGACGGCTTCGTCATCGCCGAGGAAGACCTGCGGCTGCGCGGCGCCGGCGAACTGCTTGGCACCAAACAGAGCGGCCTGCCGCGCTTCCGCCTCGCCGATTTGGCCGTCCATGGCGAACTGCTGGCGGCGGCGCGCGACGACGCGGCGTTGATCATGGCGCTCGATCCGCAGCTGCAAGGGCCGCGCGGCGAGGCTTTGCGCGTCCTGCTCTATCTGTTCGAGCGCGACGCGGCGGTGCTGACGGCGAGGTCGGGATGAGGAATCGCTTCGCGCCCGTCCTTCTCGCGTTGATCGCGCTGGCGAATGCCGGCTGCACCCTTGCGCCGCGCAGTTACGACGCCGGCCGGCTTCAGGCCGGCGATGTCGTCGGGCATTGCCAGGAGATTCTCAAGGCGATGGCGCAGCGGGACGAAGCGGCGGCGCTGTCTCTGATGAGAAGCGTGAAGCCGGCCATGCCGCGCGAAGACGTCGACAAGATCAAAAGCGCCACGGCGACGGCCGTTTCTTTGATCGGCGTTCTCACGCAGGATACGCCGGCCTCGAAGCGCGCCGAGCCGCCGCCGCCGACGGGAGATGGCTTCATCGCCGTCTTCGAAACCTGGCAAGGCGAAAAAGGCACGCCATTCCATATGAGCTGCCTGATCGCCTTCAAGCCGGACGGCTATGGAATGTCTTTTCGGCTCAACACCAGCCTCGACGGCCTGCGCCAAAGCGTGACGGAGGTGATCCGTTCGCTACAGGCGGGCCCGCGCGGCTTGGATATTTGATCAGCGCCAGTCGCGTTTGTTGGCCAGCGCGGCGCGGTCGGCCGGCGTGACGATGCCGCCGGAGACGATCATCTTGACCCCCTCCTCGACCGACATCTGCAGCTCGATCACGTCTTTCTTCGGCACGAAGAGCAGGTAGCCCGAGGTCGGATTCGGCGTTGTCGGCACGAAGACGTTGACCAGCGGCGCCGCCGCATGATCGGCGATCTCGCCGGTCGTCGTCGCCGTGATGAAGCCGAGCGCCCAAACCCCGGGGCGCGGAAACTCGATCAGCACGACGCTGCGAAAGGCGTTGCCCTGGCTCGAAAAGATCGTCTCGAACACCTGCTTGGTCGCGCCGTAGATGCCGCGCACCACGGGCATGCGCGCGAAGATGCGATCGCTCAGATTGAGGAAATAGCGGCCGAGCAGGCTGGTGGTCAGACCGCCGATGACGATCAGGACGATCAGCACGATGACCAGGCCGAGGCCCGGCACGCCGAATTTCAAATAGGTTTCCGGCTGGTAGCGCAGCGGAATCATCGGCACGACGGTCGCGTCGATGAAATGGATCACCCACCAGATCAGGTAGAAGGTGATGACGATCGGCGCGGTGACCAGCACGCCGGCGAACAGCCAGGTGCGCAGACGGCCGAAGAAGCCGGGCCGCCGATTGGCGTGCATCTGCTGAATGGCGCTCTGCGGGCTCACAGGCGGCGGCGTCAGGTCGTCGGGCTCCATGCTCACGCAGCTACTCCTTACGATGAGCGTTCATTGTAAGGAGCGGGCTCGCGAAAGCAAATAGCCCGCGGACTTCCGTCGCGGGCTATTTGTGCCGATTGGGCGAAGCGGCCTAGAGCAGGCTGCTCAACATGCGGGCGGCGGTGATCAGCAGGAACAGGCCGAAGGCGCGCTGCAGGGCCGTCTTGCTGATGCTGTGGGCCACCTTGGCGCCATAGGGCACGACGGCGAGAATCGTCGGCAGCAACAGCACGGCGGCCAGAACGTTGACGTAACCGATGCTGAACGGCGGCAGGTTGGGGGCGTTCCAGCCGGCGATGATATAGCCGATGGCGCCGGGGACGCCGATGATCAGGCCGAGCGCCGAGGCGGTGCCGACGGCGCGATGCACCGGCACGTTGAACAGGCTCATGGCCGGCACGCCGAGGGTGCCGCCGCCGATGCCCATCAGGGTCGAGATGAAGCCGGTGACGCTGCCGATCGCCGCGCCGCCGACGCCGCGCGGAAACTCATGGCCGAGGCGCCAGCTGTCGCGGCGGAAGAACATGTAGAGCGAGACGATGAGCGCCACGCTGCCGAACACGGCAGTCAGCACGGTGCCCTTCAAATGGTCGGCGATGGCGGCGCCGATCACGACGCCGACCAAAGCCGAGGGGCCGATCAATTTGATCAGGCTGAAATCGAGGGCGCCGCGCTTGTGATGCGACCGTCCCGACATGATCGAGGTCGGAATGATGGTGGCGAGCGAGGTGGCGACCGCGACATGCATGCGCACCTCCGAATCGACTTCGAGAATGCGGAAGATTTCGAACATCACCGGCACCGTGACGATGCCGCCGCCGACGCCAAGCAGACCGGACAGGAAGCCGGCGAACGCGCCGGCGATCACCAGGGCGACGACCGCCGTGATGAGGTAAGTGGTATCAACGTGCATGAAACGTCCTTGGGACTAAAAGCGGGTGATCAGCTTCGCGCGGCGGGTCATGGCGTCGGGCGAGGCAACGGAGACGGCGCGGATCCTGCAAGCCCCAGGCCGCGCGCGGCATAGGCGTAACCGATGGAAGCCCGGAGCGAAACCAAGAAATAGTTATGGGGCTATCGGAAAACGGAATGGCTGGGCTGCGTTCGGCGGCCGGCTTGATCGTGCAACGGCCGGGCAAAAGCGTTGACCGGGCGAGCCTCATGTTCTCATAATGTTCTTATCATGTGCGCCCGCTATTCCCAGACCAAGGCCCCCGCCGAGATCGCCCGCCGCTTCAAGGCCCGCGCGCCGAAAAGCAATCTGCAGCCGCGCTACAATATCGCGCCGACGCAGGACGCGCCGGTGCTGCGGCTGGACGCCGAGGGCGCGCGCGAGATCGCCCTGCTGCGCTGGGGCTTGGTGCCGAGTTGGGCTAAGGAGATCGCCGGCGCGCCGCTGATCAACGCCCGCGCCGAAACGCTCGGCGAAAAGGCCAGCTTCAAGCAGGCCTTCGAGCGGCGGCGCTGCCTCGTGCTGGCCGACGGCTTCTACGAGTGGCAGAAAGTCGGCCCCGCTCCCCATAAGGACAAGCTGCCCTGGCGCTTCTTGCGCCAGGATGGCGAAGCCTTCGCCATGGCCGGCCTGTGGGACGTCTGGCGGCCCGCGCAAGGCGCGCCGCTTGAGAGCTTCACCATCGTCACCACGGCGGCCAACGATCTGGTGCGCCCGGTGCATGACCGCATGCCGGTGATTTTCCCCGACGAGGAGACGGCGAGCGCCTGGCTCGACAAACCGTCCGCGGCGCTTCTCGTGCCCTGCCCGACTTTCCTCATGGACGCCTACCGCATCGGCCCCGCCGTCGGCAATTTCCGCAACGACGACGAAAGCCTGCTCGCGCCGCTGTCGGCGTAAATTCGACGGCGCCAGAGCAAGTCCCCTCGCGCGCCGTTTTTTTGCCTCCGCTTCTCGCGCCCCGGCAAGATTCCTAGGAACGGCTCGATAAGCCCCGTTCCATAGGGTTTGGCGAGCTTTTTCAGATAAGAATATCGGTCGCCTGGCGGGGAACGGTTCCAGGATTTTCGTCCCACCTTTGCCACAGCTTTCCCGCCTTTCGACACAGGCCAGGCGGGATTCGGTTGGGCATCCTTTGGTCATCGGACAACGAATGCCAAGGGGGCAGACCATGGACCAGCAGATCGAGAACAAGTCGAAAGACACCAATCTCCTCGTTCCGGAAATTCCCTATCTCCGCCGTTATGCCAGAGCCCTGACGCGCAACGCCGCCGACGCCGACGATCTCGTGCAGAACGCGCTGATGCGCGCGGTCGCCAACTTCGACCGCTTCGAGCCGGGCACCAACTTGCGCGCCTGGCTGCTCACCATCGTGCACAATCTCTTCATCGACGGCACCCGCAAGGTGAAGCGCGAACGCGAAGCCAACGAGATGGCGGAAGAACGCATGAGCGGACTGTTCACCAGTCCGAATCAGATTGCCGCTCTGCAGATCGGCGAGTTGGAAAATGCCCTGGCCCGCTTGCCCGAAGAACAGCGCATCACGCTGATCCTCGTCGCCCTCGAAGACATGAGCTACGAGGAAGCCGCCAAGGTCACCGGCGTGCCGATCGGCACCGTGCGTTCGCGCCTGTCGCGCGCCCGCCATGCCGTCATGGGCATGATCGAAGGCCTGACGATGGAAGACATCTCGCCCGAGATGGGCATCACTCGCCGTAAGAAGGCCGAACCGGCGCCGATGATCTCGCGCCGGCCGAAGACTCCCGGCAGCAGCACCGGCGCTTATCAACGCATGATCTGATCCGCCCTGCCGGTTGGAACAATAAAAAAGCCCGCTCTCATCGAGCGGGCTTTTTTATACGGCGGGCCGAACGCCGCGCGGTCTCACGCTGGAAATGGTGAGCTCGATGGGATTCGAACCCATGACCCTCTGATTAAAAGTCAGATGCTCTACCGACTGAGCTACGAGCTCGGCGCGGCGCACCATATGCGGCGCTCCCCGAGGGGTCAACCGACTTGCCGCGCTGCAACCGCATGTAGAATCCAGGCCGAATCAGGGTTTTAGCGGCAATCGGGGAAGAATCCGCTGCCAGTCCCGCTTTATCGTTCATTTTAAGTAACTTGTCGCGATTCGTTCGCTTGCGAGTCGGAGCGGTTACCGGGTAAACACTACGCTTAGGGGCACGTCAGAATTTTTCGGGGGATCGCATTCACTGCCTCACCCCCGGACTCTATCGGGGGACCACCATGCGCTTTACCGGACTTTTCCGCGGGCTCGGCCTGCGCGCCGTCACGCTCGCCAGCATCGGCCTCGCCGCCGGTTTGAGCCTCTCGGCCCCGGCCGCGCTCGCGCAAAACTTCCAGACGGAAGCGGGCAACAAATCGACGCTGAAGCTCAGCGAGATCCCCTCGGTCGGCAGTTTCCTCAGCTCGATCGGCGCCGGCGACTTCGCCAACACCGAAATCGCCAGCGTGACGGTGACCCCGAACACCATCGCCGGCACGGTCGGCATGATGGGCCTCGACTGGAACTTCCTCCTCTTCAAGGCGGGCACCGCCGGCACCGACAGCTTCATCGCCATGGAGCCGCGCCGCACCTTCAAGCTCTCCGAAATGTTCAGCAGCGTTCCCGGCATGTCGCTGGTCGACGTCATGCAGTTCGACCGCCAGGTCATCGTCTTCGCCGCCAAGGAAAGCGATCTGAAGGCCGACGGCCTGCCCGCCGAGGCGCGCGCCTTCTTCCAGCCCTACTTCGGCAACGCCACCCTCGACGTCAAGTTCGCCCAGGGCATGACGATGTATGCCGCCCTCGACCTCGGCAAGGTCGCGCCGCTCAAGAGCGCCATCGAATTCATCGGCGGCCAGTCCTCGGTCGTGCGCCTGCGCGCCGCCATGGCCTTCAACATCCTCGGCTCGCTCTCCAAGAAGGAGAAGCCGGTGCCGAGCCTGCAGATGGCCGCCGCCCTGCCGACGATCCGCCCGACCATCGGCGGCCGCGTCACCCTGCCGGTCGACTTCACCTTCGGGCTGCAGAGCGAATTGTCGCCGACCAGCGTGAAGATGGGTTACGTCGCCGAGACGGATTTCCCCTTCGCCTATCCGAACGTCGCGACCAAGCGCATCGATACCGCCCGCACCAAGATGGGCCTCGAAGTCTCCTTCGAGCAGGGCCTCGACAGCCCGATTCCGACCTTCGCCGTGAACGCGACCATGTTCAAGGACGCGCCGTTCAATCAGGCGTTCGGCATCCCCTTCATCTCGATGGAAAACTATATCGTCAACTTCGAGCAGTCGGCGGACGCCATCGCCATCGGCGTCGGCGCCAGCGGCAAGTTCTACGACAAGAAGATCGAGACCTTCGGCTCGGCGCAGGTGCGCGCCTCGACCGCCGGCGTGCCGATCCCGCAGAAGATCAAGTTCATGGTCACGCCGGACAACCAGAACTCGATCGCCTCGCTGTCGCTGTCCGACCTCGGCCGCGCCTTCGTCGATCTGACCTCGACCATCGCTGGCCAGCGCCTGAACATGCCGTCCCTGCCCGACGATTTTGTGAAGATTTCCGGCATGCGCAATGGCGAAGGCCCCTTCATCGACGCCACCCTCGACCTCGGCCTCGATTTCGGCCTTGAGGCGGCGGGCAACCTCGTCGTCTTCGGCAAGTCGTTGGCCGAAGTCGAAAAGGCGGTGATCAAGCCGACGCACGGCATCGAGATCAAGGCGAAGAGCAGCGGCCAGAGCCTCGGCCCGATCGTCATGCCGAATGCCGAGATCGACGTGAATCTCACGGCGGCCAACATCACAGATCCGCGCGTCCGCATCCGCGGTTCGACCCAGGAGATCCTCGGCTCGGTCGGCGTGATGGAAATCGACATCAACAAGGACCGCCAGATCGGCATCATGGAAGGCGCCACGCCGTTCAAGATGTTCCAGGCGACGCTGATCCTCGAAAACAACACGCGCAACATCACCGCGCCGAACTTCACCGCCACCGGCATCATCGAGGGCGACTGGTTCAACAAGCTGGCCGACGGCCTGACCAACGCCACCGCCGACCTGGTGAAGGGCACGGAAAGCGTCGTCTCGGCGATGAACGCGGAGATTCACACCTTCTCGCAGAAGCTGAGCCAAACCAAGATCGACAAGTCGAAGGCCGTCACCGACCTCGAGTCCGCGCGCCGCAGCGCCACCGCCGCCTTCGAGAAGGCCAAGCGCGACGTCGACAGCCTGCAGGGCGAATACAACTATCAGAGCGGCGAATGCTCCGGCTATCCGTGGGACTGGCACCATTGCGTCGCCGCCGGCGGCATCTGGGTCGCCCTGAACACCGCCAAGGGCGTGCTGAGCGTCGCGCAGAAGGCCGTCGACGGCTTCCTGCAGGGCACCGGCGCCGCGCTGAGCCGCATTATCGATGGCCTCAACGCCACCATCGCCACGCTCGGCCAGGCGATCGACGTCGCCAGCCAGGCCATCGGCCGCGCCGTCGTCACCTTCACCAAGACGCTCGACGTCGCGGCGAAGTTGGCCGGCAAGGCCCTCGAGGCGGTCGCCAGCGTGTTCGACATCGACAAGGTCTGGATGCAGGGACAGCTCGCGATCCTGCAAGGCCAGCAGAAGGGCGAACTGGGCATCCAATACACCCTGCTCAGCAAGGAGTACCTCAAGTCGGTCGGTTGGGACTTCAAGATCCCGGTCGAAGACATCGTCAAGGTGTTCAAGCCTGGCAGCTCGGGCTCGCCGGCGCCGGTCGTCATCGAAGCCAAATACTCCTACGCCCCCTCGACCACGCAGCCGGCGCGCGAGATCTCGAACGCGCTGCTCAACGAGGGCACGCTGCGCGCCGTGACCGTGCCGTTCGATCCGAACATCTGCGTCAAGGAGCCCTACGCGATCGATCGCCAGATCGCCGACCTCAAGGCCGAACAGGCCAAGATCGGCAACCTGAAGCTTAATGCGCAGGCCTATGCCTACACCTTGGCGGCCGAGAGCAGCCCGGCGTTTCGCGCGATGCAGGGCAACCCGGCGGGCGGCAGCAGCCTGACGTGGGGCAATCCCGGCGCCCAGCCCATGGTGATCGGCGGCCAGGAGCCCGGCCGTCAATTGCCGATCTGCCGCGCCAACTTCAGCGGCGGCACCCATCCGGGCAAGGTCGTCGACGGCCGTTGCAACATCAGCTACGGCGGCCGCGAGCATCAGATCGGCAGCGGCTTCCAGGTGCTGATCGGCTCGGGTCCGCGTTGGGTCGCGGCGAGCGGCGGCCAGGTGCCGCCGGGCGCCTTCATCGGCGGTCAGGAACCCGGCCGCCAGCTTCCGGTGTGCCGCGCCGCCTACAATAACGGCGTGCACCCCGGCAAGCTCGTCGCCGCCAACTGCAACATCGGCTACGGCGGTCGCGAGATCGAAATCCGCAACTACGAAGTGCTGGTCGGCGGCGCGAGCTTCTCGCCCCAGCAGGCCGCTGCCTATACCAACCTCGTGAACAGCTACCGCTCGATGAAGACGCTCACCGCCGAGCGCACCTTCACGCCGCAGCGCGTCGAGGGCTTGCGCAGCTCGGTTACGACCATGCAGAACACCATCAACCAGCTGGGCGCGACCGACGGCATCCGCGTCGAGGTCAATGCCTACATCGCGCGTCCGTCGTCGCAGGAAGCGAACCTGAATCCGAGCTACCTCGACGCTCAGGAACGCGATCTCACGGCGACCATCGCCAGCCTGGAACGGCTGAAGGCCAATCCGGCCAGCCCCTGCGGCAAGGCGGCCCAGCAAGCCGGCGTGCAAGCGCCGGCCACTCCGGCTCCGGTCAATCAGGCCAAGGTCGTGCAAAACGCGCAGGAAGCGATGCAGAAGGTGCAGGCGGCGATCCTCGCCCAGCAAAACGCCATCCTGCAGGCCTTCAAGCTGCCGGGCGCGCGCGGCGTGACGCCGCCGACCGACCAGCAGGCCCAGCAGACGGCGGCGGAAGCCGGCGGCACCGCCTTCTCCACCGAAGCGGCGGCGGCGGCTCTCGCCCTCGCCACGCAGCAGCAAGCCCAGGGCCAGAAGATCGCCGACGAGGCGAAGCGGCAGGCGGCCCTGGCCTTCGTGCAGAAACTGCAGCAGCACAAGGGGGCCGCCGACAAGGCGGCGGCGGACAAGGCCGCCCTTGAGAAGAACGTCGCGCAGATCAAATCGACGATCGAAGCGGCCACTGCCCAGCAGAAGCAGCAGCTCGCGGCCAACGCCCAAGTCGGCGCGCAGAAGGCCGCGGCGCTGGCCAAGGTCACCGCCGTGCAGCCGCCGGTCGCCCCGCGCGCTTTCGTCGCGCCCGGCACCGTGCCGACGCCGGCCGGCATCGCGCCGGCAGGCAGCCCGGCGTCGCGCGCCGCTCCCGCTCCGGCGGTCGCTCCGGCGGCCACGGCGCAGGGCCTGCAGGGCGGCAACCGTCCGGCCGTGGTGGTCTTCCAGCCCAAGCCGCTGATGAACCTGCCGCCGGCCGTTCGCGCCGCCTTCGCCCGCGAACTGGCGGCCGACGAAGCCAAGGCCAAGACGCCGGCTCCGGCCGCCGCCGGCACTCCCGCCGCCCGCGGCATCGTGCCGGTCGCCGGCAACAGCGCGCAGCAGATCGAGCAGCGGGTCACCGCGGCCCGTGCCGCGTCGGTGCAGAGCCTGCAAGCGACGCCGGCGGCCAAGAGCCTGCCCGCCAGCGCCGCGCCGCAGGCGATCATCAACGCCGAAGCGCAGGCCGGCGCCTTCGAGAAGGCGGCGCTGCTCAAGTCGGTTAACCGCCTGCCGGGTCGTCAGTCGCAGATTCCGGGCGCGCCGGACTCCGTGGCGACGCAGCCGGGCACGCCCGATGCCGAGACCAAGCCGGTGGCGAACGTGGCCAACGACTACCTCAACAATCTGCAAATCCTGCGGCAGATGCCCCGTTGAGGCGGGCGCCCGCGCCGCGGGCTCCCATCACGATCAAGGCCGCCGGGCGACTTCCCGGCGGCCTTTTTTATCGCTAAGGTGCGCCCGCGCGTCTGGCCCCGTCCCCTTCCCCTGGCGTCCGTAAAGCATGATCGAAATCAAAGACTTGGTCTTCGAGTACCCGACCAAGCGGGCGCTCCACAACGTCTCCTGCGAGATCCGCGCCGGCAGCATCACCGCGCTCGTCGGGCCGAACGGCGCCGGCAAGACGACGCTGATTCGCTGCATCGTCGGCCTGCATGCGCCCTTCTCGGGCAGCGTCACGCTCGACGGCATGGACGTGCACCGCTTCCCGCGCGAATGCCATCGCCGCATGGCCTATCTGTCGGACTTCTTCGGCGTCTACGACGGCCTCACCGTGCGCCAATGCCTGACCTACACGGCGCGCGCCTATGGCGTGGAGCCGAAGGTCGTGCCCGCCGCCGTGCAGACCGCGGCAACGCGCCTTGCTATCGAGGACCGCCTGCACCAGAAGGCCGGCGAACTGTCGCGCGGCCTGCGCCAGCGCCTCGCCATCGCCCAGGCGATCATCCATGCGCCGAAATTCCTCGTGCTCGACGAGCCGGCTTCCGGCCTCGATCCCGAGGCGCGCCATTCGCTGTCCAATTTGCTGATCGGCCTGCGCGATTCGGGCATGACGCTGCTCGTCTCCTCGCACATCCTCGCCGAGCTCGAATCCTACTGCACCGACATGCTGATCATGCGCGACGGTCGCATCATCGACGAGCGCGGCCTCGGCGTCTCGGACGTGGCCGGCGGCGCCAAGCGGCTCAAGATCGAGTTGGCTCATAGCTTCCCGAGCCTCGAACAGCAGCTCGGCGCCCAGCCCGGCGTCGCCGAGGTCAAGCTCGACGGCCTGGCGGTCGGCTTCGTCTTCGCCGGCGATGTCCAGGCGCAGCATGCCCTGCTCAAGCGCCTGATGACCTTGGGCGTGCCGGTCACCGCCTTCGGCGAGGACAAGCTCGGCCTACAGGACGTCTATCTCGCCCATCTGCGCTCGCAAGCGGCCGCGCCCGTCGCGCCGCCCGCGTTCCCGCGCGAAGGATAAATCTCACATGCGCGGTAATCCCGAACTGCTCCGCAACGTCTGGCTCGAATTGAGCCCGCATCGCCTGATCGTCATGCCGGCGGTGCTCGGCATCCTGTTTCTGCTGATCTACCTGGCGAACGATCATCTGCTCGACAGCAACACGGCGATCATGGCCGCCGTGCTCTATTGCGCCGTCGCGCTGGTCTGGGGCACGCGCGTCGCGTCCGAGGCCGTGGTGCAGGAGATCAACAACAAGACCTGGGATACGCAGCGCATGTCGGCGCTCGGCCCCTGGCAGCTCGCGGTCGGCAAGCTGTTCGGCAGCACGATCTACGTCTGGTACGGCGGCCTGATCTGCATGGCGCTCTACGCGCTGTCCTATATCAACCATTTGCCGCCGTTCTATATCGCCAAGCTGGTGCTGCTCTATCTCGGCTGCGGCGTCATCGCCCACGCCATCGGCATGCTGGTCAGCATGCTGGCGATCCAGAAGCGCCGCGAGTTCGGCCGCATCCAGGTCACCTTCTATCAATTCCTCGGCCTGATCGCGGCGATTCCGCTGCTCTACATCGGCCTCTCGGGCATCGCCGAGGACGGCGACTTCTCCGTGCTGCTCTGGTACGACCGCGTCTTCAACCTGATCGACTTCACTCTGGCCGCCATCGCCGTCGCCGTCGCCTGGGGCATGGTCGGTCTCTACCGGCTGATGCGCGCCGAACTGCAGATGGCCAACGCGCCCTGGGTCTGGCTCGGGTTCTGCGTCTTCGCCGCCGTCTTCGTCGCCGGCCTGCGCTTCCTGCCGCCGGAGCTCAACCCCGGCATGCCGGACGTTTCGATCAAGATCTTCCACGGCTATCTCGTGCTGTGGTTCCTCGCCTACATCGTCTCCTTCGCCGAGCCGAAGAACCGCATCCTGATGCGCCGCCTGCGGCGCCACGCGTCGTTCGGCGAATGGACCGCCTTCGTCTCGGTGCTGCCGCGCTGCCTGCCGACGGCGGCGCTGTTCTTCCTGGCGACCGTGCTGGTGCTGCGCACCTCCGAGCCGACCTTCGAGATCCTCGGCACGACGGTCAATTTCCAGCTCGTGGTCATCGCCGTCTTCCTGTTCTTCCTGCGCGACCTGATGTTCATTTTCGCGATGAACCTGCGCAAGCCGACGCCGCGCGCCGACATGAACGCCTTCCTCTACATCCTGCTGTCCTACACGATCCTGCCGATCGTGCTGAGCGCGCTCGGGCTCGACCAATTGACGGTCTTGTTCTGGGCGCGGCCGGATTTCAGCGCCGCCTTCACCCTCGGTCCGGTCATCATCGAGGTGATCGCGATGGCCGCGTTCCTGATCTATCAATGGCGCAAGACGGTCGTCAGCGACGCCGGCGTCGAGGAGATTAAGCCATGAGTATCAAGGCTTTTCTGGATTCGCCCCGGATCGTTTACACGATTCTCGGCGTCACCATCGGCTTGTTGCTGGTCGTCCTGCTGTGGCCGACGCCGCGGCCCTACGACGCCCTCGCCGACAAGGCGCGCGTCAGCGCCGCCGTCGCCGACGCGCTGCGCAGCAATCCGGAGATCGTCGTCGAAGCGCTGCAGGCGATGCAGGCGCGGCAGGGCCAGATGGAACAGATTCGCGCCAAGCAGGCCGTCACGGCCAATCGCGGCGCGCTCGAGCATGACGGAAATTCCCATGTCGGCGGCAATCCGCGCGGCGACGTGACGCTCGTCGAATTCTACGATTACCGCTGCCCCTATTGCCGCGAGGCCCAGGCGGTCGTCAACCAGCTGATCAAGTCCGATCCGAATCTGCGCTTCGTCTATAAGGAATTCCCGATCCTCGGGCCCGAATCGATGATCGCCGCGCGCGCCGCCGTCGCCGCGCGGAGCAGCTCCTACTATTCGGCCTTCCACGATGCGCTGATGACGGCGCCGAGTCCGCTGACCGAAGAGGCCGTGCTGAAGATCGCCGGCAGCGTCGGCATCAACGTCTCGGCCCTGCAGATCGAGATGCGCTCGCCCGACATCGACCAGATCATCGCCGCCAACCACGCCCTCGCCCAGGAGATCGGCATCAACGGCACGCCGGCCTTCGTCATCGGCGACACGCTGTTGCCCGGCGTCGTCAGCCTGGCGGAACTGCAGCAGCTGATCGCCAATCAGCGGGCGATGCGCGCGCGTTAGGCGGAATAATTATCGTCACCCTCGGGCTTGACCAGAGGGTCCATCTCTAAAGCGGATGGATGAATTGTCCGGTCAAGCCGGGCAATGACGGTTTTATATTAAGAGGCCGCCCTTTTCGGCCGGGCGATGGGCCAGTAGCCCGTCGCGGCGCTTAACTGCTCTTAAAGCTCGCAATCAGCCGTTCGGCGACGCTCGGCGAGACGAATTGCGAGATGTCGCCGCCGAGACGGCAGATTTCCTTCACGAAGCGCGAGGAGATGAACTGGTGGCGCTCGGAGGCCATCAGGAAGATCGTCTCCAGCTCGGGCTTGAGCTTGGCGTTCATCCCGGCCATCTGGAATTCGTATTCGAAATCCGTCACGGCGCGCAGGCCGCGCACGATGACGCCGGCGCCGACCGACTGGGCGAAATTGACCAGCAGATTGTCGAACGAGCGCACCTCGACCTTCTTGCTCATGCCGTTGGGCAGCTTCTCGACCTCGCCCTTGACCATGTCGACGCGCTCGCCGAGGCCGAACTGCGGGTTTTTGCCGTCGTTCGCCGCCACGGCGATGATGAGCTTGTCGAGCATCCGCGTCGCCCGCAGGATGATGTCGAGATGCCCGTGCGTGATCGGATCGAAGGTGCCGGGATAGACGCCGACGCGGCCTGGTTCGGTCATTCCTCGCTCTCCGGCGCATCGCTGCTATCGAGAGGATGCTCGAGCGGCACCTCGCCGGCGATGTCCTCGACCGCCAATTCGGCATCGTCGCCGCCGTCGCTGCCGACGTCGGTCAGATGCGCCACCGACACCACGCGCTCGCCCTCGTCGATGCGGAACAGGGTGACGCCGCGCGTGTTGCGGCCGGCGATGCGGATGTCGGCGACCGGGCAGCGGATCAGCTTGCCGCCGTTGGTCACCAGCATGATCTGGTCTTCGCCCAGCACCGGGAAGCCGGCGGCGACCTGGGCCCCACCAGTTTTTCCAGGCGCCTTGCCCTTGCCGAGATTCATCAGGTCGATGCCTTTGCCGCCGCGCCGCGTGATGCGGTATTCGTAGGCCGAACTGCGCTTGCCGTAGCCCTGGTCGGAAATCGTCAGGATGAACTGCTCGGCGGCGGCCAGTTCGGCGAAGCGCGCTTCGGAGAGTTGCACGGCGGCCACCGCGCCCTCGGCCTCTTCCTCGGCGGCGGCGTCGGCCACTTCCGGCTCCTCGTCGCCGGCGCGGCGCAGGGCGTTGGCCTGGCGGATATAGGCGAGACGCTCCTCCGTTGTCGCATCGGCATGGCGCAGGATCGACATGGAGATGACCTCGTCGCCCTCCTCCAGCCGGATGCCGCGGTTGCCGGTCGAATTGCGGCTGGCGAAGACGCGGATGTCGCTCACCGGGAAGCGGATGCACTTGCCCTGATGGCTGGCGAGCAGGATATCGTCGGCGTCGGTGCAGGTCATGACGGCGACCAGCTTGTCGCCCTCTTCCAGCTTCATGGCGATCTTGCCGTTGGCGTTGACGCGGGCGAAGTCCGACAGGGCGTTGCGGCGGATGTCGCCGCTCGCCGTGGCGAACATGGCGTACAAGCTCTCCCACTGGCCCTCGTCCTCGGGCAGCGGCATCACGGTCGTGATGGTCTCGCCGTCCTGCAAGGGCAGCAGGTTCACCAGGGCCTTGCCGCGCGATGTCGGGTTGCCGAGCGGCAGGCGATAGACTTTTTCCTTGTAGGCGATGCCGCGCGACGAGAAGAACAGCATCGGCGTATGCGTGTTGGCGACGAAGACGCGGCTGACGAAATCCTCGTCACGCGTCGCCATGCCGGCGCGGCCCTTGCCGCCGCGGCGCTGCGCCCGGTAGGTCGAGAGCGGCACGCGCTTGATGTAGCCGTTGTGGCTGACGGTGACGACCATGTCCTCGCGCTGGATCAGGTCCTCGACGTCGACCTCGAAATCCTGCTCGACGATCTCGCTGCGGCGCGGGTTGGCGAACTCCTCTTTGATCTTGAGCAGTTCGTCGCGGAGGATTTCGCGCAGGCGTTCCTTGGAGTTCAGGATCTCGATATATTCGGCGATCTTGGCGCAGACTTCGCGCAATTCCTCGGCGATCTTGTCGCGCTCGAGGCCGGTCAGGCGATGCAGGCGCAGATCGAGAATGGCGCGGGCCTGGATTTCCGACAGCATGTAATGGCCGTCGACCACGGCGCGGCCCGGCTCGTCGATCAGGGCGATCAAGGGCGCGACGTCCATCGCCGGCCAGGGTTTTTCCATCAACTGCTGGCGCGCGACGGCCGGATCGGAGGCCTCGCGGATCAGCTTGATCATGGCGTCGAGATTGGCGACGGCGATGGCGAGGCCGGCCAAGGTGTGGGCGCGCTCGCGCGCCTTCTTCAGCTCGTAGATCGTACGGCGGGTGATCACTTCCTCGCGGAAGCGGATGAACGCGACAAGGATCTCCTTGATGTTCATCATTTCCGGCCGGCCGCCGTTGAGCGCCAGCATATTGACGCCGAAGCTGGTCTGCAGCGGCGTGAAACGGTAGAGCTGGTTGAGCACCACTTCGCTCATGGCGTCGCGCTTCAGCTCGATCACCACGCGCACGCCGTCGCGGTCGGACTCGTCGCGCAGCTCGGAAATGCCCTCGATCTTCTTCTCGCGCACCTGGTCGGCGATCTGCTCGAGCATGCGCGACTTGTTCACCTGGTAGGGCACCTCGGTGAAGACGATCGCCTCGCGCTCCTTGCCCATGTCCTCGATATGATGGCGGCCGCGCATGATGATCGAGCCGCGCCCGGTGTGGAACGCGGCGCGGATGCCGGCGCGGCCGAGGATCAAGCCGCCGGTCGGGAAGTCCGGCCCGGGGATGATCTCCATCAGCTTGTCGATGCCGAGGCTCTCGTCGGCGAGCAAGGCCACGCAGCCGTCGATCAGTTCGCCGAGATTGTGCGGCGGGATGTTGGTCGCCATGCCGACGGCGATGCCGCTGGCGCCGTTGGCCAGCAGGTTCGGGAAGGCGGCCGGCAGAACCAGCGGTTCCTTGATGGTATTGTCGTAGTTGCCCTGAAAATCGACGGTCTCGCGGTCGATGTCTTCCAGCATCTCGTGGGCGAGCTTGGCGAGGCGCGCTTCGGTGTAGCGCATGGCCGCCGCCGGATCGCCGTCCATCGAGCCGAAATTGCCCTGCCCGTCGATCAGCGGGTGGCGCATGGAGAAATCCTGCGCCATGCGGACCATGGCATCGTAGATCGCCGAATCGCCGTGCGGATGGTATTTGCCCATCACGTCGCCGACGACGCGCGCCGACTTGCGGAACACCTTGTTCCAGTCGTAGCCGCTTTCCTTCATCGAGAAGAGGATGCGGCGATGCACCGGTTTCAGGCCGTCGCGCACGTCTGGCAGGGCGCGCGACACGATCACGCTCATGGCGTAATCGAGGTACGAGCGCTTCATCTCGTCTTCGAGGGTCACCGAAGACTGTTCGATGGGCGGCGGCGGGGGCGGCGCGATGGTCGTATTCACGGGGCGATCCAATAACTAGGCGCCCGCGCGCGAGGCGCGCCGGCGGTGGTCGAAAACAGGCAGGCGAGGCGGAAGATCGGGGCCGGCAGGCCATCGCGAAATGGGGTGCCGGAAGGGTCTGCGAACGGCGCGGTTCGGCAAGCGTTTACCATCTGTGGACAATAGCCGATTTCCCCTTATTCACCAAACACTTCCTGCCTGTTTTTGGGCCCGCTAAAACGCCGATTTTGCGGGCCTTTTCAGGGCCGCTTTTCGCCCTTGGCCCGGATGCAAAACGGGGGGCCCTTTGGCCCCCCGAAATGTCTCGCAGCGGATGCGCTTAGAACGGGATTTCGTCGTCCATGTCGTCCGGTCCGCCGGCCGGCGCCTTGGCGCGGCCAGAACCGCCGCCGCCACCGCCGCCATAGCCGCCGCCCGCGCTTTCGCCGCCGTAACCGCCGCCACCGCCCATCCCGCCGCCTTCAGCGCGGCCGTCGAGCATGGTCAGTTCCCCGCGGAAGCGCGAAAGCACCACTTCGGTGGTGTATTTCTCAAGCCCGTCCTTGTCGGTCCACTTGCGAGTCTGCAACTGGCCCTCCACATAGACCTTCGAGCCCTTCTTGAGGAATTTCTCGGCGACCTCGGCCAGGCGCTCGTTGAAGATCACGACGCGGTGCCATTCGGTCTTGTCCTTGCGCTCGCCGCTCATCTTGTCCTTCCAGGACTCGGAGGTGGCGATGGAAAGCTGGACGATCTTCATGCCGTCCTGGGTCGAGCGGACTTCCGGATCGCGGCCCAGATTGCCGATGAGGATCACTTTGTTGACGCTGCCAGCCATGCGGAATTCGCTCCTTCTATCGGGCCAGAAACGGCGGACATCCGGCGTCCTGGTCCATCCGATTACATAGGGCGGCACTATCGCGCAAAAGTCGCCATTTCGCCACCGGATTGCGCTAAAATAGCCGGCTCTCCGGCGCCCCGAGACGCCTTATCTGGGGATAACTTCCCGGCGCTTTTCGGCCCGTTTTTTGCTCGCCTTTTCGTCATCCCTCGCCCTCGTCCGTCAGGTCCCCAGTCAGAACCATGTCCGTTCAAAAACCCGTCAAAAGCGCCGCTCCCAAAGCCAACAAAGCCGTCGTGCCGCCGAAGGTCGATGCCAAGGCCCTCGCCGCCGCCAGCCATTTGATCAGCGTGCGCGGCGCGCGCGAGCACAATCTCAAGGGCGTCGACGTCGACATCCCGCGCGACAAGCTGGTGGTCATCACCGGCCTGTCGGGTTCGGGCAAGAGCTCCCTCGCCTTCGACACGATCTACGCCGAGGGTCAGCGCCGCTATGTCGAAAGCCTGTCGGCCTACGCCCGCCAGTTCCTCGAACTGATGAAGAAGCCCGAGTACGACACCATCGAAGGCCTGTCGCCGGCGATCTCCATCGAGCAGAAGACGACCTCGCGCAATCCGCGCTCGACGGTCGGCACCGTCACCGAGATCTACGACTACCTGCGCCTCTTGTACGCCCGCGTCGGCGTGCCCTACTCGCCCGCCACCGGCCTGCCGATCGAGAGCCAGACCGTCAGCCAAATGGTCGACCGCATCAAGGCGATGAAGGAGGGCACGCGCCTTCTCCTGCTCGCCCCCATCGCGCGCGGCCGCAAGGGCGAATACCGCAAGGAATTCCTCGACCTGCGCAAGAAAGGCTTCCAGCGCGTCAAGGTCGACGGCAAGGTCTATGAGATCGAAGAGGTCCCGACGCTCGACAAGCAGAAGAAGCACGACATCGAAGTGGTGGTCGACCGCATCGTCGTGAAGCCCGACCTCGGCAACCGCCTGGCCGACAGTTTGGAGACGGCGCTCAATTTGGCCGACGGGCTGGTGATCGCCGAGAACGCCGATTCGGGCGAACGCACCACCTTCTCCTCCAAATTCGCCTGCCCGGTGTCGGGCTTCACCCTGGAGGAAATCGAGCCGCGCCTGTTCTCCTTCAACAGCCCGCAGGGCGCCTGCCCGACCTGCGACGGCTTAGGGACCAACGACTATTTCGATCCCGAGTTGATCGTGCCCGACGACCGCCTGTCTTTACGCGAAGGCGCCATCGCGCCCTGGGCCAACGCCAGCACCAATTATTACGCCCAGACGCTCGATAGCATCGCCAAGCATTACAAGGTCTCGACCCATGTCGCCTTCAAGGAGCTGCCCAAGAAGGTGCAGGACGCCATCCTCAACGGCTCGGGCAACGAATCGATCAAGATGAAATACGACGACGGCGCGAAGGCCTATACGGTGGACAAGCCGTTCGAGGGCGTCATCCCCAATCTCGACCGCCGCTACGAGGAAACCGATTCCGCCTGGATCCAGGAAGAGCTGTCGCGCTACCTCTCCTCCAAGCCCTGCGAGGACTGCAAAGGCTACCGCCTGAAACCCGAATCGCTCGCCGTGAAGATCGACGGCAAGCATGTCGGCCAGGTCACCGAATTCGCCATCGACGAGGCGGCGCGCTGGTTCGCCACGCTGGAGTCCAAGCTGACGCCGCAGCGCCGCGAGATCGCCTATCGCATCCTGAAAGAAATCAACGACCGGCTCGGCTTCCTGGTCAATGTCGGCCTGGAATATCTCACCCTGTCGCGCGCCTCCGGCACCCTGTCGGGCGGCGAAAGCCAGCGTATCCGCCTCGCCTCGCAGATCGGCTCGGGTCTCACCGGCGTTCTTTACGTGCTCGACGAACCGTCCATCGGCCTGCATCAGCGCGACAACGCGCGCCTGCTGGTGACGCTCAAGCGCCTGCGCGATCTCGGCAATACCGTGCTGGTCGTCGAGCATGACGAGGATGCCATCCGCCAGGCCGACTATCTGATCGACATGGGCCCGCGCGCCGGCGTCCATGGCGGCCATGTCGTCGCCGCCGGCACGCCGGAAGAAGTCATGACCGTGTCGGAGAGTCTGACGGCGCAGTATCTCACCGGCGTGAAGCAGATCGACCTGCCGAAGACGCGCCGCCCCGGGCGCGGCAACGAGAAGATCCGCCTGAAAGGCGCGCGCGCCAACAACCTGAAGAACGTCAGCGTCGATATTCCGCTCGGCACCATGACCGCCGTCACCGGCGTGTCGGGCGGCGGCAAGTCCACCCTCGTCATCGAGACGCTCTACAAGGCTTGCGCCAAGCGCATCAACGGCTCGCGCGTCCACCCCGGCGCCCACGACGCGCTCGAGGGGCTGGAGTTCATCGACAAGATCATCGACATCGACCAGTCGCCGATCGGCCGCACGCCGCGCTCGAACCCCGCCACCTACACCGGCGCCTTCGGGCCGATCCGCGACTGGTTCGCCGGGCTGCCGGAAGCCAAGGCGCGCGGCTACAAGCCGGGTCGCTTCTCGTTCAACGTCAAGGGCGGCCGCTGCGAGGCCTGCCAGGGCGACGGCGTCATCAAGATCGAGATGCATTTCCTGCCCGACGTCTATGTCGAATGCGACGAATGCCACGGCAAGCGCTACAACCGCGAGACGCTGGAAATCCTGTTCCGCGGCAAGACCATCGCCGATGTCCTGGACATGACGGTCGACGAGGCCGCCGACTTCTTCAAGGCGGTGCCGGTGATCCGCGACAAGATGGAGACGCTGCAGCGCGTCGGCCTCGGCTATGTCCATGTCGGCCAGGCCGCGACGACGCTGTCAGGCGGCGAAGCCCAGCGCGTCAAGCTGTCGAAGGAACTGGCGCGCCGCTCGACCGGGCGCACGCTCTACATCCTCGACGAGCCGACCACTGGCCTGCATTTCGACGACGTCAAGAAACTGCTCGAAGTGCTGCACACCCTGGTCGATGCCGGCAACACCATCGTCGTCATCGAGCACAACCTGGAAGTGATCAAGACCGCCGACTGGATCATCGACCTCGGCCCCGAAGGCGGCGGCAAGGGCGGCCGCGTCGTCGCCCAGGGCACGCCGGAAGACGTGGCGAAGGTGGCCGAGAGCTACACCGGCCAATATCTCAAGCCCTACTTGAAGGCCCAGGTGAAGCAGTTGGCCGCGCCGGCGAAGAAGCGGGCTTAGTTATAGTGCCGTCCTAGTTTCAACTGCGGCTTTGATAAAGCCATGCAGGCGCTCACCATTTATTTCTAGAACAATGGAAGAGATATCATCAGCGAGTTTATTTAACTTCTCTGCCGTTGGCGAAGGCCCCCATGAATGTTCTTCGTCTTTGGCGAGAAGCGTGCCGTCTGGCCCGGTCGCGGTTGGCCTATGAATTAGATCGTTGCGATTTCTAGAAAGGTTGTTTGCTCTTTGTAAGAGAGCATCAACTTTTAACTGACTTGTTAAATCACTGCGCATTTTTTGCTTGGCTAATCGCGCTATAATTCTACGCAATTCACTAACTGGCGTATAATTGGTAGCATCGAGCACTTCATTAATTGACAGACCGCTCAAGGTTTTAATCGTCATTCGCAAAACATGTTCTAGTTGACCATGAGCAAAAGCGACACGACCAGCTGCCTGAAGTAGATGCTCGTCTTCAGGAAGTATCAAACTCACATGATCAATCATCATATGCTCCCGGTTGTTTCTAACCGGAGAATATATGATTTTTTCTACCCCGTGATCTCGTAGGTCTTCACCTGCGACTTGGCGCCGGCCAGTTTGTTGGAATGCGCGACGATCACGTCGTGGTCCTTGCTCTTGCGGTAGGCCTCGATGGCGGCGTCGTCCTCCCACTCCGAATAGGAGATATATTCGCCGGGCTCGTCGTGGCACTTGAGCAGCTTCTCGGACAGGCAGCCGGGCTGCTTGATCATCAGCGGCGCGCAATCCTCCTTCCAGACCCGTTCGGCCTCGTCGCGGGACTCCGGTTTCACCTTGACGTAGATCATGCGGACGACGGACATGGCGGCCTCCTCTGTCGGGGATGAGTTCTCCCTATGACAACGCCGCAAGCCGCCTGCCGTTGCGCCGCGTTCCGCCGCGCGGCCTAGTCGCGCCGCGCCAGGCGCCAAGCCTCGGCGAGGATCGCGGCCATGACGGCGACGCCGGCCATGGCGGCCAGGGCGGCAAGCAGGAAGACCGGAACCTGCAGATAGACATGAGCCTGGGGCCCGAGGACGGCGAAGGCGACGTCGAAGGGCCAGGGCGCCAGCAGCAGCGTCGCCGCCAGCTTCCAGGCCATGCCGGCCGGCAGGCGCCACATGGCGCGGCGCGGCAGGCGGCCGGTGCCGGCGACATAGGTCCAGAGATGGCTGAGCCGGGCGGCCAGATAGAGATCGACGACGAGGATGCCGACGCTCATGGGAAAGAGCAGCGGCTGCGGCAGGTCCAGAAGGCGCGTCAGCGCCGCCACGAGCAGCACCGGGGCCGCCAGAATTGCGATGCCGAGCGTCAGAAAGGTCGCATAACGCGCTGAACTGGCCGGATTTTTGGCGAAAGCCCCGGCGAAACCGCTGAACGAGCCGTGAGTCAGATCCGAAAGCGACATGACACCCTCCTGCTGATGGTCCGCGGCCAGCGCCGCCATATGTTCCTGTTTTGTTCTTATGACAGATGGGCGGGGGCTTTGTCCAGAGGCTTGTCGCAGAAGGTCGGCTGTCGCTCCGTCGCGGCGTTCAGCTGTCGTGGCGCCACCAGTGGCTATTGTCCTGGCGCAGGCGCCAGCGGTAGGCGAAGGACAGCGCCGTCGCCCCGCCGGCGATCCCGAGCAGCACCAGCAGCGCCACGGCCAGGGCGAGCGGCCCGAGCCAGGCCTGCGGCGGATCGACCCTCGCATGCAGGTAGAGCAGGCCGGCTGCCGCCGCATGGAACGGCGCGCTGGTCAGCAGCAGGGTCACCACCAGCGGCGGCACCAGCCCGCTCGACATGATCCAGCCATGGCGCATCACATGGCGCCGGCCGATCGCCGCGGCGGGCCAGGCCAGGGACAGCTTGCCGATGACCAGCGCCATGAGGAAGGCGGTGAGCACGGCCACCGGCAGGCTGACTCCGATGCCGAGCAGGCCGACCGCCATTACGGCGGCGAGCGGCGGGATCAGGGCGAGCAGCGTGATGACCAGCGTCGCGCGGAGGTAGGTTACCGCATGGCGTAAACGCTGGGTCCCCTCGATCTCCGGCCCCAGGGCATAGCGATGCCAGCCGATGACGAACTGCAGGGCGAACAAGACGGCGAGCGCGGCAAGGCCGATCAGGACCGCGCGGAACGCCTCCGGCGATAGGTTCAAAACGGTTCCCTGCAATGCTAAAAACAGGGCAAGCGCCGCGCAGAGGATCGTCAAGAGGCCGCGCCGCAAAAAAGCACCGAACCCACGCCGCAGAAATCGGTATGTTTCGCCGACAACGATAAAAGCGGAAAAATCTTCCACCTAAGCCCCCAGGTTACTGCGCTCATTTGCGGCTGTACGTGTGGGACTGTCCAATGCCCAAACGGATAAGATGACTGGCAAAAATATCCACATTATCGGCGGCGGCCTCGCGGGTTCCGAAGCGGCCTGGCAGGCCGCGCGCGCCGGCCAATCGGTCGTGCTGCACGAGATGCGCCCGCTGCGCGCCACCGAAGCCCATGCCACGGACGGCCTCGCGGAACTCGTCTGTTCCAACTCGTTGCGCTCGGACGATCCCGAGACCAACGCCGTCGGTCTTCTCCATGAGGAGATGCGGCGCTGCGATTCGCTGATCCTCGCCTGCGCCGATGCGCATCAGGTGCCGGCGGGCGGCGCGCTCGCCGTCGACCGCGAGGGATTCTCTGCTGCGGTCACCAAGGCGCTCGAAGCCGAGCCGCTGGTCGAGATCCGCCGCGAGGAGATCGACGCCTGGCCGCCGGCCGAATGGGCGAACGTGATCGTCGCCACCGGTCCCCTCACCTCGCCGGCGCTCGCCGCCGCGATCCGCGCCAAGAGCGGCGAAGAGTCGCTGGCCTTCTTCGACGCCATCGCGCCCATCGTCCATAAGGACAGCATCGACTTCACCGTCGCCTGGATGCAGTCGCGCTACGACAAGGCGGGCCCGGCCGGCGACACCGCCGCCTACGTCAACTGCCCGATGGACAAGCCGCAGTACGACGCCTTCATCGCCGCGCTGCTCGCCGGCGAGAAGACCGAGTTCAAGGACTGGGAGAAGGACACGCCCTATTTCGAGGGCTGCCTGCCCATCGAGGTGATGGCCGAGCGCGGCCCGATGACGCTGGCCTACGGCCCGATGAAGCCGGTCGGCCTGCTCGATCCGCACAAAAACGCGCGGCCCTATGCCGTGGTGCAGCTGCGCCAGGACAATGCCCTCGGCACGCTCTACAACATCGTCGGCTTCCAGACGAAGCTGAAATATGCCGAGCAGACGCGCATCTTCCGCATGATCCCCGGCTTGGAAAAAGCCGAGTTCGCGCGGCTCGGCGGCATCCACCGCAACACCTTCTTGAACAGCCCCAAATTGCTCGACGCCGAGCTGCGCCTGAAGGCCGACCCGCGCCTGCGCTTCGCCGGCCAGGTGACGGGCGTCGAAGGTTATGTCGAATCGGCGGCCATGGGCCTGCTCGCCGGCCGCTTCGCCGCCGCCGAGGCGCAAGGCGCAGCCCTGCCCCTGCCGCCGCCGACCACCGCGCTCGGCGCTTTGCTCAACCACATCACCGGCGGCCATTTGAACGCCGATCTGATCAACGCCGGCAACGGCAGCTTCCAGCCGATGAACGTCAACTTCGGCCTGTTCCCGCCGATCGGCGGCATCGACAAGCGCGGCCGCCCGTCGTTGCGCGGCAACGACCGCAAGAAGGCGCTGTCCGCCCGCGCCCGCGCCGACCTCGCGAGCTGGCTCGGCGAAGCGCGGGCGGCGGAGTGAAGAGCTCTAATCTAAAGTTGTCATGGCCGGACTTGTTCCGGCCATCCACGCCTTTCTATTCAAGCGCTGCAAGTCGTGGATGCCCGGAACAAGTCCGGGCATGACGATGTTGTAATCGCCGGATGATCACTCCGCGATCGCCTTGCGCGCCGCTTCGACGAATTGCGGCGGCGTGGCGTAGACCTTCTGCAGGATGCTTTCGATCTCCTCGCCGGTGATCAGTTCGAGGTCGAGCTTCAGCTTCTCGGCCTCGGCGACGAAGTCCTTGTCCTTCGTCAGGGCGTAGAACGCCTTGCGCATGGCCTCGACGCGCGCCTCCGGCACGTCCGGCGGCATGACGAAGGGCCGGCCCCACAGCTGACTCGACAGGATCAGCTGCATGACCTGCTTCTGCTCCTCGGTCTTGGCGTAATCCGTCACCAACGGGATGCCGGGGAAATACGGACTGCTCTTGAGCGAGACGACGGCGAGATAGCGCACCTGCCCCTTGGCCTGCCAGGGCTCGACGATCTGCCGGTCGCTCGTCCAGCCGCCCGACACGCGCCCTTCCACTTCGCCGCGTTCGAGCGCGAGATAGGCCTCCACCGATCCGGCGTAGCCCTGCACGATCTTGAATTTGGTGCCGATGACGTTGTTGAGGAACAGCGGCAGGAAATCGGTCGAGGGGCCCGACGAGCCGACGATCAGCTCGGTCTTGAACAGATCGTCCATGCTCTGCACCTTCGCCTTGGTCGAGGCGATGATGACGCCGGTCTCGGTGTTGAGGCTGCCGAGCCAGTTGAACTTGGCCGGATCGTAGCCGGCGTTTTCGGTGCGCGTTTCTAGCAAGGGCGCCGTCAGCAGATTGCGCTGCAGCGTGCCGAACGCGGTGCCGTCCTTCGGCGCGACGGCATAGAGATAGTTGGCGAGCTTGAGACCGCCGCCGCCCGGCATGTTCTGCACCACGGTCGCCGGTTCGCCCGGCAGCAGGCGGCCGATATGCCGCGCCACATGGCGCGCGTAGGAATCGTAGCCGCCGCCGGTGGTCGAGCCGACATAGATCGACAGCCGCTTGCCCTTGTAGAAATCCGCGACCGATTGAGCCGCTGCCGGAGTTGCGAGAGCGGCCGTGGCGAAAATAGCGGCAGCGATGCGCGCCAGACGCACAGTGCGAGAGGACATGACGAGCCTTTCGATGACGATGCGGGCCGGTCATTGGCCCGTAACGTCATCGAAGCAATCGTCGTGCCATGCCGGTTTCGCGCGCCAAACCGCTAGTAACGGCTGCGTAGCGCGCTGAGAAACAGCGTCATCTGCTTGCGCGGCGCCGCGATCTCCAGATCGGGCCCGAGCGGATTGCCATGTCGGCTTCTCAATTTGCGCAGATAGAGATCGACGAGCGGTCCGAGCAACAGCGCCGGCAAGGCGCGCGGATCGACCTCGCGCCGCATCGCCCGCGCCACGCCGAGCAAGGCCGCCGCTTCGGCGCCGACCGCCTGCGCGGTGGCTCGCACGGCGTCGCGCGCCCGCCCCGCCAGCACGTCGGCCGCCGTCGTCTGTCCCATCGTCGCGCGCGGCAGGGTCATGCGGCCCATGCCGGCGTTGAAGCCCAAGGCGCGCAGATGGCCGACCATCGCCCAGGCGGTGCCGACATGGCGCGCCGCGGCCAGCGTCGCGTCGTCGGTCGCGCCGAGCAGCCGCGCCGCGAGGACGCTCAACTCGCCGGCGGTCGCCTGGGCATAGGCCTGGAATTCGGCGATGTCGGCCGGCGGCGTCGGATCGAGGTCCCGTTCGCGCGCCTCCAGGATCGTCTCGAAGGACGCGCGCGGCAGATCGCCCGCCGCGATGGCCTTGGCCAGCGCCTGCGGCGTCTCGGCGCCGCCGCGCGGGCTCCCGGCATAGATCTCGTCCAGCCGCTCGCGCCACCATTGCAGGCGGATCTGGCCCATCATCGGCTCGTGAATCAATTCTGGGATGCGCGCCACTTCCAGATTGAAGGCATAGAGCGCGAACAGATGCTCGCGCGCCGCCGCCGGCGCGAAGAGCGCCGTCAGGAAGCGATCGGGATCGCCGCGGCGGACTTGCTGGGCGGAGTAGGAAAGCGCGGCGGGTTCGGCCATGATGCGGCGAGATTATACCGGCCTGTGCTCAATCCGATAGCTCCTGCAATCCCACAGCCGGCCATGGGAGACGGTCGCCGTTCATGAGTGCCCAACCTGCGCCTTTCGACGAGATCGTCCGGACCCTGCTCGCGCCGCTGCCCGCGCCGGCCCTGCGCGCCATGACGGCATTCGCCGCTTTCGGCCGCGCCGCTCAAGTCATCGCCCGCGATGGCCGGCTGCCGATCGAACGCCGCCAGGCGCTAATCGACGGGCTCGACGCGTTGCTCACGGGCCGCAAGCCGGAGGTGCCGCTCGCCTTGCCGGTCTCGGCCGCCGCGCGCGATGTCGTCCTCGCCGCGCAAGCGGCCGGCGTCGATATCGCCCATGCCCGTCACCTGCTGCAGGCCTTGCGGCAGGATTGCGTCAAGGCGCGCTATCGCGACTGGGGCGACTGGCTGTTGTTCGCCCGCTTCGCCGCCGCGCCTTACGCCCGCGCCCTGATCGAAGCGGCGGACGAACGCCGGGAGGCCCTGCCCGCCGCCGAGGCGCTGGCCTGCGCCTTGTTGCTGCTCGGCCAACTGCAGCGGGTCGCCGCCGATTATGGCGCCGACGGCAAGGTTTACCTGCCGGAACGCTGGCTGCGCGACCATGGCGCCGCCGTCGAAGATCTCGCACTGGACAAGGCCGGCCCGGCCTGGCGCGGCGTGTTCGCCGACGCGGCGCGCGCCGGCGAGCGACTGCTGAGCGCCGCCGCGCCCTTGCCGGGCTTGCTGCGCCACAAGGCCTTGCGCGGCGCGAGCGCCGCCGCCGTGACGCTGACCCGGCGCTGGGCGAGCCGGCTGGCGAAGGCCGATCCCCTCGCCGAGCCGATCCGTCTGACCGGCCTCGACCGGCTGCGCGCCCGCGCGGCCGGCGCCTGGCGCCGGCTCTGAGCCACAAGCCGCGATGTCCCTCTAACAGCTAAGGTCTTGAGCCTGCACGGAAAGCCCGTTGCGGCTTATTCCCATCTGCTATATTTTGTGGCCACTTTCTAAACCACCCACCAAATCATTCGTGCAAGCACTGAGGGGCAAAAGATGAAGAATCCTTTGGAGAAGCTCCAAGGCGCCATCGGTCTGGGGATCGTCCTCACCATTCTGATGGTCGTCGTTATCAACCTTGTGCATGGCCGCTAACGCGAGAGAGAGGGGTTTATAACTATGGAATTCCTGAAGGAACCATACGTCGTCTTCTTTGTCCGCTGGCTGCATGTCGTCAGCGGCATCATGTGGATCGGTCTGCTCTACTACTTCAACTTCGTGCAGATCCCCAACATGCCGAAGATCCCGGACGAGCAGAAGCCGGCGATCTCCAAGGTCATCGCGCCGGCCGCGCTCTTCTGGTTCCGCTGGGCCGCGCTCTCGACCGTGATCTGGGGCCTCATCCAGGCTTGGCAGCTCGGCTACATCCATGACGCTCTGGCTTTCGGCCTGACCACCGGCAGCAAGTACAACATGAGCATCGGCATCGGCATGTGGCTCGGCCTGATCATGGCCTTCAACGTCTGGTTCGTGATTTGGCCGAATCAGAAGAAGGCCCTCGGCATGGTTCCCGCCGAACCGGCCGAGAAAGCCAAGGCCGCGCGCATGGCCATGCTGTTCTCGCGCACCAACACCATGCTCTCGATCCCGATGAGCTACGCCATGGTCGCGGTGCATAGCTAAGCTTCATCGTTCGTCCGAAGGACGACCTTCGGTCGAGGGGATGAAACGGAAACGGCGGAGCCCCAAAGCTCCGCCGTTTTTATTTGCCCGCATTCATTTGCGAGCTGCGATGCGCTTCTTGGCCGGCGGTTTGATCGCCGGCACGGGCGTTACCTTGGGCAGCGCCGCGCCTTCCTTCTTCGCCGTCGCCAGCAGGCTTTGCATCAGGCCGGGGAAGCGCGCTTCGAGATCTTCCCAACGGATATTCATGTAACGGTACACGCCGCTGAGCCGCACGCGGACGATGCCCGATTCGCGTAGCTTGGCGAGGTGGTAGCTGAGATTGGTCTTCGAGCCGAGCGACAGGAAATCGCGGCACAGGCTTTCGCCGCGCTCGGCGAGATGCGAAACGATGGCGAGGCGCGTCGGATCCGACAGGCCGTCGAGGACGGCCGGAAGGCTGATTTTCGCGCGCGGCGGATGTTCGATCTCTTTCATGACAATAATTTAGGCTGTCATTTCCGATAGTTCAAAATATTTTTAACTCTTGCTTGACGCCGCGCCCGGGCGACGCCTAATAGTTCAACAGTTCTTGTACCTGAAATTCGGCCCGTCATGCCCCTCACCCTCTATTGGCTCGCCTTCGGCATGTTCGCCCTGGGCACCGAATCCTTCCTCGTCGCCGGCCTCTTGCCGGCGATCGCCGCGGACTACGGCATTTCGCTCGCCACGGCGGGCCATCTGCTGAGTTTCTTCGCCGTCACCTACGCGCTCGGCGCGCCGGTCATGGCGACCGTCACGGCGCGCTTCGACCGCCGCAAGGTGCTGCTCGTCAGCCTGGGCGTCTTCACCCTGTCGAACATCGCCGCCGCCTTCGCGCCGAACTACGAGACCCTGCTCGCCTTGCGCGTCGCCATGGCGGTGTTTTCCTGCCTCTATTCGCCGGCGGCCATGGCATTGGCGAACAGCCTGGCGCCGCCCGACAAGCGCGGCCGCGCCATTTCGATCATCGTCGCCGGACTCACCGTCGCCTCGGCCTTCGGCGTGCCCTTCGGCACGCTGATCGGCAATCTGTTCGGCTGGCGCGCCAGCTTCCTCGCCGTCGCCGGCCTCGGCTTCGTCGCCTTCATGGCGGTGTTCCTCGGCGTCAAGCGGACCCTGCCGACCGAGGTGCCGGGCCTGCGCGCCCGCCTGATGCCGCTCGCCCTGCCGATCGTGCGCTACGGCCTTGCCGTGACCGTCGTCTGGTCGACCGGCATCTATGTGATGTTCACTTACATGGCCGGCTATTTCGGCGATCTCGGGATCAGCGGCGGCGCCTATGCCGGCGTGCTGCTGCTGTTCGGCTGCTGCGCCTTCGTCGGCAATCTGTTCGGCGGTTGGAGCACCGACAAGCACGGCACCATGCCGACCATGCGCAACGCCCTGCTGATGGCGATTCCCGTGCTGATCGCCTTCAGCATCGTGCCCTATCTGCCCCATGGCGCCTGGTACGCCGTGGTCCTGGTCGGTCTGTGGTCGCCGACCGGCTTTTCGCTGTGGCCGGCGCGTCAGTCGGAGATGATCGCCATGGCGCCGCAGAGCGCGCCGCTGCTGCTCGGCCTCAACACCTCGGCCTTCTACATGGGCATGGCGGCCGGCTCGGCGATCGGCAGTCTGGTGGTGGCGCATCAGCCGCCGGCCTCGCTCGGCCTGGTCGCGGCGGCGATCGAGTTGACGGCGCTCGGCCTGCTGGCGGTGGAATGGAAGCGCAGGCCTAAGGCGGCGCTCGCCTAAGCCGGCAGCAACAGCGCGGCGACGCGGCGGCTTTCGCCGACCAGCAGATTGAAGGTGCGGCAGGCCGCGCCGCTGTCCATGCCGTCGAGGCTGACGCCGCGCGCCTTCAGCTTCGCGCGCAGCGGCGCGAGCACGGCGGGCGGCAGCGCTCCGCCCTTGCCCCAGCCGAGCAGGACGATCTCGACGCCGTCCGGGCGGGCGGCCAGTTCGTCGAAGATGGGCTGTAGATGAATCTCGCTCAAGCCCGCCGGATCGCTCGGCGCCTGCCAAGGCTGCGTGTGGAACGGCAGGATGGCAATGGCGCCGACGTAGCGCTGGTTGGAGACCGTGAAGGCGCCGTCGCCATAGCCTTGAATGGTCTGGCGGACCGGCTCGGCGGAGGCGTCCGCGCCGCTCAGGGCTTGGCCTTCTTCGCCGACTCCGCCGCTTCGGCGGCGGCATCGGCCTCCGCCTTCTCCTTGCGATGGCGCTTGGAGAAGTACCATTCGAGCGGCGCCGCGACATAGATCGTCGAGTAGGTGCCGATCACGACGCCCCAGAACATCGCCAGGCTGAAGCCGAACAGCACCTGGCCGCCGAACAGCAGCAGCGCGCCGACGGCGAGCAGCAGCAGGCCGTTGGTCATCAAGGTGCGGGCGAAGGTTTCGTTGACGCTCTTGTTGATGAGGTCGCGGAAATCCATCGATTTGTATTTGCGCAAATTCTCGCGGATGCGGTCGTCGATAACGACGGTGTCGTTGATCGAAAAGCCGGCGATGGCGACGATGGCCGCGACCGAGGTCAGGTCGAACTGCACCCCCGTCACCGAATAGAGACCGACGGCGGTGACGCAGTCATGCAGCAGCGCGATCACGCCGGTCATGGCGGCATGGATGCCGAAGCGCAAGGCCATGTAGCCGAGAATGCCGAGCAACGACAGGACGACGGCATAGATGCCGTCGCGCACCAGCTCCGCGCCGACCGTCGGGCCGACGACTTCGACGCGGCGGTAGTCCACGCTCGTGCCGAGGGCATCGCGAATCTTGCCGACCGCGGCCATCTCCTGCTGCTCGGTGGTGTCCTTCTGCTGCTGGACGCGGATCAGCACGTCGCTCGGCGAGCCGAACTCCTGCAGGTTGACGTCGCCGAGATTGAGCGCGTTCAGCTTGGCGCGCATGTCGGCGAGATCGGCCGGGCCCGGCGTGCGGACCTCGACGACGATGCCGCCGGCGAAATCGACGCCGTAATTGAGGCCGCGCGTCAGCAGCGATCCGACCGTGATCAGGCACAGCGCGATCGAGAAGGCGAAGCAGACCTTGTGGTAGCGGAAGTAGTCGAAATTCGGGACGGCCCGAAGAATGCGCATCAGCAGCATGGCCGCTCCTTAAATCGTAATCTTGGCCGGCTTGGTCCAGCCGATCCACAAGAACATCAGAATCCGCGTGAGCGTCACGGCGGTGAACATCGAGCAAATCAGGCCGATGCCGAGCGTGACGGCGAAGCCGCGCACGGGGCCGGAGCCGAGGGCATAGAGGAAGAACGCGGCCACGAGCGTGGTCATGTTCGAATCGAGAATGGTGACATAGGCGCGCTGCAAGGCGAAATCCGCCGCCGGCAACGGCGAGCGTCCGAGCTTCGTCTCTTCCCGCATGCGCTCGTAGATCAGCACGTTGGCGTCCACCGCCATGGCGAGGCCGAGCACCATGCCGGCGATGCCGGGCAGCGTCAGCGTCGCGCCGATCAGCGACATGAAGGCGACGGTGAAGACCAGGTTCATCAGCAGGGCGATGTTGGCGATCACGCCGAAAGCCCTATAGCGCAGCGTCATCAGCACGGCGATCAGCAGATAGCCGATGATGCAGGCGACCTTGCCGTCCTGGATCGAGTCGGCGCCGAGGTCGGGACCGACCGTGCGCTCCTCGAGAATGGTGAGCGGCGCGGGCAAGGCGCCGGCGCGCAGCAGCAGCGCGAGATCGCGCGCCGATTCGGTGGTGAAGCTGCCGGAAATGATGCCCGAACCGCCGAGGATCGGCTCGCGAATGACCGGCGCGCTGATCACCTTGTCGTCGAGCACGATGGCGAAGGGTCGGCCGACGTTCTGCTTGGTCGCGTCGGCGAAGCGCCGGGCGCCCGAGCTGTCGAAGCGGAAGCTGACGACCGCCTCGCCGTTCTGGAAGGCGGCCTGGGCATCCACCAGATTGTCGCCGCCGACCAGCGAGCGGCGCTGGATCAGATATTCGGTCGGCCGGCCCGCGAGAGCATCGGTCTTATCGGCGGACGGCAAGAGGTCCGAGCCGGGCGGCACGCGGCCGACGGCGCGCGCTTCCTGCGCGGTCATGGTCGTGTCGACCATGCGGAAGCTGAGGCGCGCGGTCTGACCGAGCACACCCTTGATGCGCTCCGGATCGCTCGCGCCCGGCACCTGCACCTGAATGCGGTTCTCGCCCTGGCGCTGGATGTAGGGCTCGTTGGTGCCGAACTCGTCGACGCGGCGGCGGATGATTTCGATGGACTGGCTGACGATCTGGTTGCGCCGTTCGCGCAGCGCCGCCTCGTCGTAGCGCAGGGTGACCTGGCCGGCGGCCGTCGCGTCGATCACGAAGCCGGGCTCGGCGTCGCGGATGAGCTGGCGCACCTTGGCGGCATCGGCGGCGTTGGTCAGCTGGAAACCGACCGAAACGTTCGCCGTGTTCTGGCCGGCGACGCCGAGGCGGGTATAGCCGATGCGCTCCTTGCGCAGGATCTCGCGCACGCTCTGCACCAGGTCTTCCATGCGCTCGTTGGTGACGGCCTGGAGATTCACTTCATAGAGAAGATGCAGGCCGCCCTGCAGATCGAGGCCGAGGTTCAGCCGCGCATGCGACATGAAGGACGGCAGCTTGGCGATCTGGTCGCGCGTCATCAGGTTTGGCGCCGCGAACAACCCGCCGAGCAGGCAAATCGCTAAAACGACGAGAATCTTCCAACGCGCGATGCGGTTCATAATGGGCTGTCGAAGCTCGATCTAAGGGATGGGCGAAAGGCCGGGCGAGAAGGAAAAGGATGGGCCGGAGCGGGATCGCCGCGCCGGCCCATGCAGAGGTCTTTACGACTTGGCGTCGTCCGCCTCGGCGGCGCCTTCGGCAGGCTCCGTGCGCGACAGCACGCTGGAAATCATGCTGCGCATGACCTTCACGCGGACGCCGTCGGCGATCTCGACCTGCAGCTCTTCCGGGCTGAGCACCTTGGTGATGGTGCCGACGATGCCGCCGTTGGTGACGATCTTGTCGCCGCGGCGCAGCGCGCCGAGCATTTCGCGATGCTGCTTCATCTTCTTCTGCTGGGGGCGGATCAGCAGGAAGTAGAAGACGACGAAGATCAGGACGAGCGGGGCCAGCGACATCAGATCGAAGCCGGCGGGCGCGGCAGCGGCTTGTGCGTAAGCCGGTGAAATCAGCATCAAATTCTCCTAGTATCCCATTCAGAAGCTTAGTTTTGGCTGGCCGGACTATAGACGCCGGAGCCTTGTTTGCAAATGCCTAGCTGATACGATTTTGTGATGGACAAACCTGTAAATTCCCCTTTGAAAACCTGGCTTTACCGTCTCGTCGAGGCGGTCGAGCGCATGGCTCCGCCCGCCCCCGTCCGGCTCGATCCGACGGCCGCCGACGCCTTCGTCTGGTCGGCCGAGGAACGCCGTCTTTTGCCCGTCGCCAAGGTCAACCGCGTCGATATCGGCCTGCTCAAGGGGATCGAGCGCCAGCGCGACATCCTGCTGGAGAATACCCGGCGCTTCGCCAAGGGCCTGCCGGCCAACAACGCGCTGCTCTGGGGCGCGCGCGGCATGGGCAAAAGCTCGCTCGTCAAATCGGTGCATAGCACGGTGCTGGCCGAGATGGGCTCCGGCAAAGGTCCGGCGCTGATCGAGATCCACCGCGAGGACATCGCCGGCCTGCCCCATCTGCTGGCGATGATCCGCGAGAGCGACCGGCGCGTGATCCTATTCTGCGACGACCTGTCGTTCGATCATGACGACGCCAGTTACAAGTCGCTCAAGGCGCTGCTCGAAGGCGGCATCGAAGGCCGCCCGGCCAACGCCTTGTTCTACGCGACGTCAAACCGCCGCCATCTCATGCCGCGCGACATGATCGACAACGAGCGCGCCACCGCGATCAATCCCGGCGAAGCCGTCGAGGAGAAGGTGTCGCTGTCCGACCGCTTCGGTTTGTGGCTCGGGTTCCACCCCTGCGACCAGGACACCTTCTTCGCCATGGTCGAGGGCTACGCCGACCAATTCGGCCTCGGAATCCCCCGTGAAAAATTGCATGCCGAAGCCGTCGAATGGTCTATAACCCGCGGCGGCCGTTCAGGCCGCGTGGCTTGGCAATTGATCCAGGACCTCGCGGGCCGCGTAGGCAAAAGGCTTGATTAAATCGGGCTTAACCTCATATGCCGTCTAATGACGGCAGCCTGACTTGACCATCTAACCGGAGCCCCCATGAGCGCTTTCACAGTCGTCCTGGCCCAGAGCAATCTCACGCTCGAAGTGCCTGAAGAGAAATCACTTCTCGAGGTTTTGCTCGAGAACAACATCAACGTCGGCTACAGCTGCCGCGCCGGCAACTGCGGCAATTGCGGCGTGCGCATTCTCGAAGGCATTCCGGAGCATTTCGACGAAGTGATGGTGCCGTGGGAGCAGGCGCAGAACAAACTGATGATGTCCTGCGTGTCGCGCTGCAAAGGCGACAAGCTGGTGCTCGACCTATAGAGCCATCGGCACCGCCGATTTGGGGACGAAAATCGCCTAAACTATTTTCCGATGAAGGCATCGGCCTCGCCGATGCGCGGCTTTGAAAACCGCCCGCCGCCCTCGCCTCTCCGATTGAAAAAAGCCTGCTCGGGACTCCCCCGCGCAGGCTTTTTCGTGCCCGGCAAGGCCGCTTGCCATATCCCCCCTGGGGGGATACTCTCGCCATATGAGCCACGCCAACAATCCCAAGATCATCGGGCGGCTGCGCCGCGCCGAAGGCCACCTCGCCTCCGTCATCCGCATGGTCGAAGACGGCCGCGACGCCATCACCATCGCGCAGCAGATGAACGCCGTCATTCAGGCGCTCGACAAGGCCCGCGGCGTTCTCATCGCCGATCATATCGAGCATCACTTGGTGGAATTGGCCGGCCCGCTGCCGCGCGAAACGCGCGAGCGCCTGACGGGCCTGAACGAGCTCGTGAAATATCTCTAGGGGGGAGTTGCGGCCATGCATACGGAATCCACGGCGCGTCTCGACAGTTGGCAGCACGATCACCGCTTCGGCCTGCATCGGCGCAAATCCGCCGAGGGCCGCACCAAGCTGGTCGTCGCCATCACCTTGGCGACCATGGTCGGCGAGATTCTCGCCGGCTGGGCCTTCGGCTCCATGGCGCTGCTCGCCGACGGCCTGCATATGGGGTCGCACGCCCTCGCCCTCGGCATCAGCGCGCTCGCCTATGTCTGGATGCGCCGCCGCGCCGGCGACGCCGCCTTCACCTTCGGCACCGGCAAGATCGCCGCCCTTGGCGGCTATACCGGCGCGCTGCTTTTGCTCGTGCCGGTCGCCCTGATGGTGTGGGAAAGCGTTCTCAAGCTGATCACGCCGGTCGACATCGCCTACGGCCCCGCCCTCGCCGTCGCCGTCGCCGGCCTCGCCATTAACGCCGTCTGCGCCCTGATCCTGTCGCGCGGCGGCCACGATCACGGGCATGGTCATGGTCATGGGCATGACCACGGGCACAGCCACGATCACGGCCCTGCGCACGCCCATCAGCCGCAGGAATCGCAGGCCCACGAATCGGAGGATATGAATCTCCGCTCGGCGCTGCTGCATGTCATGGCCGATGCGCTCACCTCGGTGCTCGCCATCGCCGCCCTGCTCGGCGGCCGGTTCTACGGCTGGGCCTGGCTCGATCCGGTCATGGGCCTCGTCGGCGCCGCCGTGATCGTCGTTTGGGCGCGCGGGCTGATCTTCGGCAGCGGTCGTGTGCTGCTCGACTTCGCCGCCCCCGAGGACATGCGCGAGAAAATTCGCCGCGCCGTCGAGACGGACAGCGACGCCCGCCTCGCCGATCTGCATGTCTGGTCGATCGGGCCGGGCATTTACGCCGCGGCGCTCTCTCTGGTGACGCACCACCCGCAAGAGCCCGACCATTACAAACGCCTGCTGCCGAAGTCGCTCGGCGTCCGTCACGTCACGGTGGAGGTGCACCACTGCCCCGACTCGGACGCGGCCTGACCGAGCGAGATGCCATGAGCGAGTTCGAGGTCGTGCTGGCGCGGAGCGGCTGGACGCTGACGCTGGCTATGTGACTTACGGCAGCAGTTCGAAGGCAAGTATCTGCGTCACTTGCGTCTTGTTGAAATTGTCGTCCGACACGAAGATCAGCGTGCGGTTGCCGTTCGCCAGGCGCGGCCCCCAGCTCATGCCTTCGATGTTGTCGATGCGCGCGCCATTCATGAGCGCGCCGAGATTCGCGACGAGGCGTTTGCTCATCGAGACGTAAGCCGCATCTTTCAAGCTCGGCAACGGCGCGACGTCGCCGGCGCCCTCCAGGTCGGCCTCGTAGAGGCGGATATCGTTGCGGAACGCCCCGGCGTCGTCTTGAATGGCGGCGCGCTCCAGGACAAGCAGCCGCCGCTCGTCGAGCGCCAGGACCTCACTCACGCCATTGTCCGCCGCCTTGCCGCCGCCGGGACGGCCCGGAATGGGATCGACCGGATAGGCGAACTGCCCGAGCAGCCGACCGTCGCGCGCATAATGGCTGAAACGGCTGACCGTGCCGGCTTCGGGCGTGGCCAGCGGACCGTCTTCATGCAACGACCCTTCCATGCCGACCCATAAGGTCCGACCATCGACGGCGAAGCTGAGCGCCTCGAAGGCGAGGTTGTTGCGCGGGCCCTTCTCCCCGTTCGGATGCATCTCGAACATCCCCGGCAGGGGCATCGCGAACTGCTGATGCCCGCCACGGTCGATCTGACGCACGAAGGGCGCGAGTCCGCGCGCGCGATCGCCCTCGCTCGTCCACCACAATCTGCCGTGATTTTCCGGATCGATGCGGATCGATTCCGGGTCGGGCACCTCGCCGCCCTGCTTGCTGTTGGGATATGGCGATCTATCGGCCTGAAGAAGCGTCGTCGCCGACAGCACGTCGACGCCCGAAAGACGCTCGTCCGCGAATCGCAACCGCAGGGTATAGAACCGCGCTGGCGCAACGTCCGAGCGGTCGTCGCTGATGGCAAGAAAGCGATCATTCACCGCATCGTAATCGAGCCCCGACAAGCCGCCGACGCGCGCGCCATCCACCGTCATGCCCTGCGGCAGTTCGACGCCGCCGATGAAACGCATAGGCCCGATGGGATCGGCCCGCACGGATCCGGAGACGGCGGCGAAGAACAGGGCAATAAGAACGATGCGAGCCATGGCGCCATGATCGCGCGACAATATGTCAGGCCGATTACCCACCGACCGCGACGCGCTCCGTCACGCGCTCGGTGACCCCCTGGCCCGCCAAATAGCGCGCCGGATCGACCGAGCGGGTGCCCTGGCGGATCTCGAAATGCACCTGCGGTCTATCGACGCTGCCGCTGGAGCCGGCGCGGGCGATGGCCTGGCCGCGCCGCACCTTGTCGCCGCGCTGCACCAGCAGGGTCTCGTTGTGGGCATAAGCCGTCACCCAGCCGTTCGGATGGCGCAGCAGCAAGAGATTGCCGTAGCCCCGCAGTTCGTTGCCGACATAGACCACCTCGCCGTCCTGCGAGGCGCGCACCGGGGTGCCCTGCGGCACGGCGATGTTGATGCCCTCGTTGTAGAGCCCGCCCGCCTTGGGGCCGTAACCCGACAGCACATTGCCCTGCACCGGCCAGATGAAGGCGCTGGCCGGTGCCAGGATCGGCGCCTCCGGCGGCGGTGCGGCCGCCTCCGGCAGGGAGGCGACCGGACCGGGCGCCGCGGCGCCGGAGGCCAAGGGCGCGCCGGGCGCTTCGATCGGATTGGCCGCCACCGTCCCGCCGCCGAGGGCGGGCGATATGGAGGTGACCGTCGACGCGCCGCTGCCGCTGCCCGCCTGCGGCTGGGCCGGCGGGCGCGGCAGACTGCCGACGACCGCGGCGTTGGTCGCCACGGTCTGGCCGCCGGTCGTCGTCGGCAGCAGCACCGGCTGGCCGACATAGATCACGTAAGGCGCCTCGATCTCGTTGAGGCGCACCAGCTCCTGGCTGGAGACGCCGTAGGCGCGGGCGATGCTGGCGACCGAATCGCCCGGCGCGACCTGGTGGTAGGCTTGGCGCGGCAGGGTCAGCGTCTGGCCGACGCGCAGCACATAGGGCGGCGCGAGATTGTTGGCGTTGATGATGGCGCGGATCGGCACGTTGTTGCGGCGCGACAGGCCGTAGAGCGTGTCGCCGGACTGCACGGTGACGCTGCCGGGCGTGGTGAACTGCGCGGCGGCCTTGCTGACCGGCGGGCGCTCGGAGGCCGGCCGGGCGATCGGCACCGCCGTGCCGCGCCCGAAATACATGGCGCTGCGATCATCCAGCGGCGCCAGGCCGCCCTTGCGCGCGCAAGCCGACAGGGCTGCGGCGGCGCAGAGCAACAGGATCAGGCCGGTGCGGGGGCGAAACGGCGTCATGGGCGACGATTCTAGGGAAGCGCCGTCATGGCGGCAATGGCTGTAAATTCCCGCCGTCATGCCCGCACTTGTTGCGGGCATCCACGCCTTGCGATGCGGCCCGAAGGAAAGTCGTGGATGGCCGGAACAAGTCCGGCCATGACGATACCTGGATGGCCTACGCCCGCTTTTCTTCCGAATCGCTGACCAGCGGCACGAAGCGGACCGGGAACAGCGATTCGCTGCTGTAGCCCTCGGCGGTGCGGCGGATGCGCAGCACCTCCTGGTCGGAGCTGCGGCTGCCGACCGGCACGATCATCACGCCGCCGACGGCGAGCTGGGCGATCAGGGCCTCGGGCAGCTTGGTGCCGGCGGCCGTCACGATGATGCGGTCGAACGGCGCCTGTTCGGGCCAGCCGCGCGAGCCGTCGCCGGCGATGGCCGTCACGTTGGTCAGGCGCAGCTCGCGAAAGCGCGCCTCGGTGGTCTTGAGCAGGCTCTTGTGCCGTTCGATGGTGTAGACGCGGCGGCAGAGCGGCGCCAGCACGGCGGTCTGGTAGCCCGAGCCGGTGCCGACTTCGAGCACCTTGCAGCGGTCGTTCAATTCGAGCGCCTGGGTCATCAGGCCGACGACGAGAGGCTGGCTGATAGTCTGCCCCTCGCCGATCGGCAGGGCGATGTTCTCGTAGGCCTGGTCGAGGAATTGCGGCAGCACGAATTTCTCGCGCGGCACGCGCTCGATGGCGCCGAGCACGGCGGCGTCGGTGACGCCGAGCCGTCGCAGCTCCATCAGGAGCCGGATCACGCGGGGCTCGCCCCCTGCCGGGCCCCGCTTGCTCATGACGCGAAACGACGCTGCTGAATCATCCGAGAACCTTACGCATGCTGCGCAGCATCTTCTCCTGGGTCAGGTCGAGACGCAATGGCGTTACCGAGACGGCGCCGCTGCCGATCGCCGTGATGTCGCTTTCCTTGTAATTCTTCGTCTCGTGGCGCGGGCCGCCGATCCAGTAATAGGGCCGGCCGAACGGATCGGACGATTCGGTGATGGTCTCGCGCACGCGGCGGCGGCCCTGGCAGGTGACGGTGATGCCGGTGACCGACCCGGCGATGACGTCGGGGAAATTGACGTTCATCAGGCTATCGCGCGCCCATTCGGCGGCGAGCAGCTTGCGGATCAGGTCCGGCGCGATCGATTCGGCAGTCGACCATTTGACCTTCTGGCCCATGGTCGTGACCTGGCTGAGCGCCATCGAGCGGATGCCGAGCACGGCGCCCATCGAGGCGGCGGCGACGGTGCCGGAATGGGCGATGTCCTCCGCCAGGTTGCTGCCGTTGTTGAAGCCCGACAGCACGAGATCGGGCGGATGGTCGCCCAGCACCTGCAGCACGGCGAGCATGACGCAGTCGGTCGGCGTGCCGTCGACGGCGAAGCGCTGCGGCGCCAATTTCCGCACGCGCACCGGCCGGCGCACGGTCAGCGAGTGGCTGGCGGCGCTCTGCTCCACTTCGGGGGCGACGACCCAGACGTCCTTCGACAGCAATTGCGCGACGCGGGTCAGCGCCTTGATGCCGGGCGATTGGATGCCGTCGTCGTTGGAAATGAGAATGCGGAGGCCCTTGGTGCCGCCGGAACCGGTTTTACGCGTCGCTTTACGGGCCATGGTTGCGTTCCCTGCCTAGGAGGCGGCCTTGATGGTCTCGATGCCGCCCATGTAGGGTTTCAACGCCTCGGGAACGCGAATGTTGCCGTCCGCGTCCTGATAGTTCTCCATGACGGCGATCAGCGTGCGGCCGACCGCGAGCCCGGACCCGTTCAAGGTATGGACGAACCGGGTGCCCTTCTCGCCCTTGGCCTTGAAGCGCGCGTCCATGCGGCGCGCCTGGAAGTCGCCGCAGTTCGAGCAGCTGGATATCTCGCGGTAGCGGTTCTGGCCCGGCAGCCAGACCTCGATGTCGTAGGTCTTGCGCGCCGAGAAGCCCATGTCGCCGGTGCAGAGCGTGATGACGCGGTAGGGCAAGCCGAGGCGCTTCAGCACCTCCTCGGCGCAGCCGAGCATGCGCTCGTGCTCGGCCTCCGACTGCTCGGGCGTGACGATGCTGACCAGCTCGACCTTGTCGAACTGATGCTGGCGGATCATGCCGGTGGTGTCCTTGCCCGCCGCCCCCGCTTCGGCGCGGAAACAGGGCGTCAGCGCGGTGACCCGCATCGGCAGCGCGGCCTCGTCGAGAATGGTCTCGCGCACCAGATTGGTCAGCGGCACCTCGGCGGTCGGGATCAGCCACAACTTGTTGGCGGCTATTTGCTCCGCCTCTTTTAGTAAGCCACGCATTACAGCGTAGACTTCATCCATAGAACTAAAATTAATCCCATCGACTGCTGATTGAAGGTTTGTCTTTAAGTGCTGATATACGCCGCCCATATCTATTGTCTTAAATAGATCTTCCTCAAATTTTGGCAGCTGCCCGGTGCCAAACAAGGCATGATCGCGTACCAGCACCGGCGGGCGTACCTCGCGGTAGCCGTTCTCGCCAGTCTGCAAGTCGAGCATGAACTGGCCCAAGGCCCGTTCGAGACGCGCCAGTTGACCCGACAGCACGACGAAGCGCGCGCCGGAGATCTTCGCCGCCTTCTCGAAGTCCATCATGCCGAGGGCGACGCCGAGATCGCCATGCTCCTTCGGCTTGAAATCGAGCTTCGCTGGCTCGCCCTGTTTGCGCTGCTCAACGTTATCGTTTTCGTCCTTGCCAACCGGCACATCATCGGCAGGCAAATTTGGAATAAGCGAAAGCTCAGCTTCGAGCATCGCCTGTTGTTCTGCTGCCTTTAGTTCTGCTTCAGTTTGGGCAAGTTTGCTTTTAGAAACTGCCAATAAAATGTCGCTGGCGTCCTCGCCCTTGGCCTTGCGCTGGCCGATCTCCTTGGAGAGCTGATTGCGCTCGGTCTGGATCGCCTGAGCGCGGGTCAGCGTCTCGCGCCGCGCGGCGTCGAGCGCGAGAATTTGCGGCGACAACGGCGCCAGGCCGCGCCGCGCCAGGGCGGCGTCGAAGGCGGCGGGATTTTCGCGGATCGGTTTAATGTCGTGCATGGCGGCGTCAGGGGCTCGTTGTACGGGTCGGCACTTATAGGCCCCACGCGAATCGCCGTCTAGAGTCGGCCTTTAGGAGCCGTATTCCGCCTCTTCGGCCGCTTCGCGGGCGGCGCGGTCGCGCTCGATCAGCCGGGTCGTCAGGATCGAGATTTCGTAGAGCAGATAGACCGGGATGGTCAGCGCCAGCTGGCTCATGACGTCCGGCGGCGTGATCACCGCGGCGACGATGAGGATGCCGAGGAAGGCGTATTTGCGCTTGCTGGCGAGCATCTTGGCATTGACCAGGCCGATGCGCGCCAGCAGCGTCAACACCACCGGCAGCTGGAAGGACAGGCCGAAGGCGAAGATGAAGCCCATGACGAGCGACAGATATTCCGAGACCTTGGCTTCCAGCTGAATCGGCAGGTTGGTCTCGCTGCCGCTGGTCTGGAAACTGAGGAAGAAGTGCCAGGCCAGCGGGAAGATCAGGTAATAGACCAGTGCCGCGCCGGCGAAGAACAGCACAGGCGTCGCCACCAGGAACGGCAGGAACGCTTTCTTCTCGTGCTTGTAGAGACCCGGCGCCACGAACATGTAGATCTGGCTGGCGATGATCGGGAAAGCCACGCAGAAGCCCGCCCACAGGGCGATCTTCACATAGGTGAAGAAGGTTTCGGTCAGGCCGGTATAGATCAGCCGCGCGCCCTGCTGGTCGCCGTAGGCGATGGCCAGCGGCTTCACCAAAAAGCCGAAGATGTCCTCGGCGAAGAAATAGCAGCCGACGAAACAGACGAGCAGCGCCGCGATGGAATACATCAGCCGGTTGCGCAGCTCGATCAGATGCGCGAGCAGCGGCATCTTATTGTCGTCCGGATTATCGGAGGTGCTGTTGTCGCTCGTCTCGGTCATTTACGGGGACGGCCCCTTGTAGGACGTCGCGCCCGGCTCGAGCGGCGGTTCGGGCTTCTTGTCCTCGGCGATCAGATCGTCGGGCAAGGCGCGCGGGTTGTGCGGCGGCTCGATGCCGGCTTCGGCGTCGGCGTTGGCCACCGCCACCTCCTCCACCGTTTGCGGCGCGAGTTGCGCGGCCGCCGGATCGAGGCTGCCGACATCGGTCATGGCCTTCATCTGCGCGTCCATCTCGCCGGTCGGATCGATCGCCTGCTTGAGACGGGCGGCCGGATCGAGGCCCTGGATCGAGTTGGAGATTTCCTTGCGCACCTCGTCGACGCCCGACTGGCGGGCCATCTCTTCCATCTGGTCCTGGAAGCTGCGCGCGACGCCGCGGGCGCGCGCCATCCATTGGCCGACCGTGTGCAGAACCTTGGGCAAGTCCTTCGGGCCGATGACGAGGATCGCCACGACGGCGATCACCAGCATTTCCATCCAGCCGATATCGAACATGACGGGTTACTCGCGCCGGCTCGAACTGAAAGAGCGTTCGGCGAACGCCATCAGACCTTGGAGGCCGGATCTTTGTCGGTGGCCTTCGATTCGACCGGTTTGGCGTCCGTCACCGTCGACGGCGGCGCGGCATCGTCCTTGATGCCTTCCTTGAAGTTCTTGATGCCCTTGCCGAGGTCGCCCATCACGCGCGGCAGTTTGCCGAATCCGAAAATGATGACGACCGCCAGCAAGACGATCAGAAGATGCCAAATGCTGAGGCCCATCGCCGCTACTCCTTGTTGAAAGCCGCCGCGCTCATGCGCTGGGCGGCGTGCGTTCGTCCGACGGCTTGCCCGCCGAAGCGTCAGCCGAGCCGCCGAGGCTCGACTTGAAATTCTTGATGCCCTTGCCGAGGTCGCCCATGACGGTCGGCAGCTTGCCGGCGCCGAAAATGATCACGCCGACCAGCAGGATGAGGAGGATTTCCCAAATGCCGAAATTCATCGCGCGCGCTCCGTTCGGCCTGCCGGTAAGCCCGTGGGCCTCCCGGTCCGGCAAGGCGCGCATGATGGCAGAACGCGGCGAATCCCGCAATCCAGGCAATGGGATGGCGCGGTTTGCCAGGCTGCGGCGCAAGCCCCGCAAAAGGCCGCTTTATGCGCCTTTTTCCGTCAGCGGGAACAGGAAGGTCTGCGCCCGTTCCAATGTGACAGCAACGTGATCGCCGATCTGGGGCATCAGGCGTCCCGGCTCGCGCGAGTGAAAATGCAAATGCTGGCCTTCGAACTCGCCGAAACAGAGATGGATGAAGCTCGCCCGGCGCAGCATGCGCGCATCGAGCACATGGGCCCGCGCGGCGCCCGCCGGCAAGACGCCGGTGAAGGGCGCGACGCGCAGGGCTTCGGGGCGGATCAGGATTTCGACGCGGATTCCTTCGCCCAGCTGCGCCGCCGCGAGCGGGCCGAACGGCGTGGCGACGGCGCCGCCGCGCACGGTGCCTTCGAGCCGGTTGATCGAACTGAAGAAGGTGGTGACGAAGGCGTTGGCCGGCGCGGTGTACAGCTTGTCGGGACGGTCGATCTGCTCGACGCGGCCGGCGTTCATCACGACGATGCGGTCGGCCATGTACATGGCTTCTTCCGGATCGTGGGTGACGATCAGCGTCGTCGTGCCGCTGTCCTTGACCACATGCAGCGTCTCGTCGCGGATATGGGCGCGCAGGTTCGAATCGAGGCCGGAGAACGGCTCGTCGAGCAGCAGCACGCGCGGCTGGGGCGCGAGCGCCCGGGCAAGCGCCACGCGCTGCTGCTGGCCGCCCGACAGCATGTGCGGAAAACTGTCGCCATAAGCGCTCATGCCGACTTGCTCGAGCGCCTCGCCGGCGCGCTTGCGTTTTGCGGCGGCGTCGAGGTCGGACAGACCGAACTGCACATTGCGCAGGACGCTGAGATGCGGGAACAGCGCATAGTCCTGAAACACCATGCCGACGCTGCGCCGCTCGGGCGGCACATGCAGCCCCGGGGCGGCGACGGTTTGGCCGGACAGCGTGATGCGTCCCTGCTGCAATTCCTCGATGCCGGCGGCCAATCGCAAGGCCGTCGTCTTGCCGCAGCCCGAGGGGCCGAGCAGGCAGAGCAACTCGCCCGGCTTGGCGTCGATGTTCACCTCGTCGAGCACGCGGGTGTCGCCGAAGGCATGGCTCACGCCTTCCAGTCTGAGAACGTCGTCGCTGCTCACGCTTGTTGATCCCTGCCCTGCATCACGCGCGCTCCAGGTTGACGCCGCCCGGGGCCGTCTTGTCCATCACCGCTTCGGCGATGCGTTCTTGTTGGGTCGCTTCCGAGCCCGGCCGCGACTTGGCGATCGCCACCGACAGCATGATCACCGGCACGATGCCGACCAGCACGATGGCCAGCGACGGCGCCGCCGCGTCGGCCAGCCGCTCGTCGGAGGCCAATTGATAGGCGCGGATCGCCAGCGTGTCAAAATTGAACGGCCGCAGCAGCAGCGTCGCCGGCAATTCCTTCATCACGTCGACGAAGACGAGGATCGCCGCCGTCAGCAGGCTGCCCTTGGTGATCGGCAAATGGACACGCAGCAAGGTGCCGAGCGGCCTGTGGCCCAGCGTGCGCGCCGCGTCGTCCATATGGATCGTCACCTTGGCGAGGCTGGCCTCGATGGCGTTGAAGGAGACGGCGAGGAAGCGGACCATGTAGGCGAACAAGACGGCGACGATGCTGCCGCTGAGAATCAGGCCGACGCGCACGTCCCATTGGGCGACGGTGAAGTCGTTGATCCAGCCATCGAGCTGCGACAGCGGGATCAGCACGCCGACCGCGATTACCGCGCCGGGCACGCCGTAGCCCATGGCGGCGATGCGGGTGGCGTAGGTCGTGGCGCGCGAGCGGCGCAGCCGCAGGCCGTAGGCCATGATCATGGCGATGGCGACGGCGAAGACGGCGGCGAGGCTCGCCAGGATGAAGCTGTTGCGCGCCTCGGCATAGAAGCGCGCGTCGATGATGCGCGGCCCCGTCTGCCAGGCCCAGACGGCCAGCACGGCGGCCGGAATGACGAAGCCGATCAGCACCGGCAGGCCGTTGGCGAGCAACGCCAGCAGCGCATGGCCGCCGTTCAGGCGGTAGCGCGGCAGTTGGCGGTATTTGCTCGTGGTGTGATGGACCTTGCCGCGCCCGCGCGTCAGGCGCTCCAGCAAGACGAGACAGCCGATGAACAGCGTCAGCACGGCGGCGAGCTGGGCCGCGGCGGCCGGTTCGCCCATGCCCATCCAGGTGCGGTAGATGCCGGCGGTGAAGCTGTTGACGCCGAAATATTGCACGGTGCCGAAGTCGTTGAGCGTCTCCATCAGCACCAGGGTGATGCCGGCGGCGATGGCCGGGCGCGCCAGCGGCAGGGCGACGGCGGAAAAACAGCGCCAGGGCCCGCAGCCGAGCGTGCGGCTCACTTCCAGCACGCAGACCGACTGCTCGAGGAAGGCGGCGCGCGCCAGCAGATAAACGTAGGGATACAGCACCAGCGTCAGCATGACGATGGCGCCCGGCAGGCTGCGCACGTCGGGATACCAATAATCGCCATGCGACCAGCCGGTGATCTCGCGCAGCAGGCTCTGCACCGGGCCGGCGAAGTCCAGCAGGCCCGTGTAGGTGTAGGCGATGACATAGGCCGGGATCGCCATGGGCAGCAGCAGCGCCCATTCGAACAGGCGGCGGCCGGGAAATTCGCAGAGCGTGACGAGCCAGGCGGTGCCGACGCCGATCACGCTGGCGCCGAGGCCGACGCCGACCATGAGCCAGAGCGAGGTGGTGATGTAACCGGGGAGAACCGTCGAGGCGAGATGCTGCCAGATGCCGCCGCTCGGCACGAAGACGTAGGACAGCACGACGACGACGGGCAAGGCGATGAGCGCCGCCATGACGAAGGTGAAGGCCGTCCAGCCGTTGAACAAGCGGCGGCCCCGGAAGGCAGGCACGGCGGCGGACTCTGCGAGGCTTGGACTGCTCATCGAAACTCTGGCACCTGGCGGCGGCTTGGCGCGTGAACGGAATCGAAATGGAGGGGAGCGCCTATTGGCGCTCCCCTCTTATCGGCGGCTGGCCACCCAACGGCGGTAGTAAGCATATCCACTGGAGAGAGAGCCACAGGGAAACGCCAACGCCGAGCCCGCCACCGACCTCTGAACCCATCCGGGGAGGTTGTCCGGAGAGGCCGTCACTTTTGCGAGTGCTTCGCAATTGCTATCTTGCGACCTTATGTACCCGTCCGGCGCTCCAGGCAAAACAACCGATTTGATCGAACAGGTAGAGTATTCGGATATAGCCAAGCCTGAGATAGACGAAAGGCGGCAGAGCCAGCCGGGCCCTGCCGCCTGCGCGCCTTACTTCCAGCCGGCGCGGTCCAGCAGTTTGACCGCTTCGGCGTTCTTCTTGGCCAGGACCGAGACCGGCAGCGGGTCGGCTTTGAAGGTGCCGTACTTGGCGATGACCGGCGAGATCTCCGCGTCCTTGCGCACCGGATATTCGAAGTTCGCGGCGGCGAAGACCTTCTGGGCCTCCGGGGTCGAGAGGAATTCGATGAACTTCACGGCATTGTCCTTGTTCGGCGCGTGCTTGAGCACGCCGATGCCGCTGATGTTCACTTGGGTGCCGCGGCCGTCGGCGCCGGCGCCCTTCTGGTTCGGGAAGAACACGCCGAGCTTGTCGTATTGGCCCGGCTTGCCGGCGGCGATCAGATGGCCGAGGTAGTAGGTGTTGGAGATGGCGATGTCGCCCTCGCCCGCCATCACCGCGGTGATCTGGTCGCGGTCGCCGCCCTGCGGCGCGCGCGCCATGTTGGCGACGATGCCCTTGGCCCAGGCTTCGGCCTTCTCGACGCCATTGGCCTCCATCATGCCGACCGCGAGCGACTGGTTGTAGACGTTGGTCGAGGAGCGCACGAGAATCTTGCCCTTCCACTTCGGATCGGCCAGGTCTTCGTAGGTCGAGAGCTGCTCGGGCTTCACGCGGTCCATGTGATACATGATGACGCGGGCGCGGGTGCTGAGACCGAACCAATGGCCCTGGGGCTCGCGCAGGTTCGCCGGAATGTTCTGTTCCAGCGCGGCGGACTTGACCGGCTGGAACAGCCCCTTGTCCTTCACGCGGCCGACGACGCCGGCATCTTCGGCGAAGAACAGATCGCCCGGGCTGTTGGCGCCCTCGCGCTCGATACGGGTGATCAGCTCGTTGCCGCTCGCCTGCACGACATTGACCTTGATGCCGGTCTGCTGGGTGAACTGCTCGTAGAGCTGCTTGTCCGCCTCGTAATGGCGGCCCGAGTAGAGATTGACGACGCCCTGCGCGGAGGCGCCCGTGGCGGCGATGAGGCTCGCGCCGAACAGGGCGGCGGCGACGAAATTGCGAGTCATGGTCATCGGGTATCCCCTTGGCTGGATTAGATTTTTATTATTCTAATTCTTGCGAGCGCGTCTCAATCGCTCGACCATGTCCGTCTAGCGGCCCCGGCTGGCCGTGGCAAAGCAATTGTTTGTCAAATCGCAACAGATTCTGCCCAGCAGCTAAGCCGTTCGGATATGACCATCCGCCCAGATACGAGAAGAGCGGCGATCGGGAATCGCCGCTCTGATCTGCATCAATCCAATCGGATTATTGCCAGCCGGCGCGGTCCATCAGGCGCACCGCCTCCAGGTTGTTCTTGCCGACCTGACCGATGTTCACCTGGTCCATCTTGAAGCTGCCGAAGGCCTTCACGCGCTCGGCCGGCTCGACGCCCGGCACCACCGGAAATTCCGAGTTGCCGTCGGCGAAGACGCGCTGGGCTTCCGGCGTCGCGAGAAACTCGAGAAACTTCACGGCGGCGCGGCGGTTGGGCGCATAGCGCAACACGCCGGCGCCCGAGACGTTCACATGGGCGCCGCGGCCGGCCCAGCCCTCGCCCGTCTGGTTCGGGAAGAACACGCCGATATAGTCGAGGATCGGCACGCCCGGATTGGTCTTGATGATGTTGCCGAGATAGTAGGTGTTGGCGACGGCGAGCGGAAACTCGCCTTTATAGACGGCGCTGATGAGGTCCGTATCCGCGCCCTTGGGCGCGCGCGCCATGTTGGCGACGATGCCCCGCGCCCATTTCTCGGTCTCCGCCACGCCGTGCTGCGCGATCATCGAGGCGACGAGCGACTGGTTGTAGGTGACGGTCGAGCTGTTCACGAGCAGCTTGCCCTTCCACTTCGGATCGGCGAGATCCTCGTAGGTCGACAGCTGCTCCGGCTTGATCATCGCCTTGTTGTACATGATGACGCGGGCGCGCGTGGTGAAGCCGAACCAATAGCCGTTCGGCTCGCGCAGATTGGCCGGAATCGCCGCTTTCAACAGATCGGAATCGACTTGGCGGAACAAGTTGCGCGCATGGGCGCGGCCGATCACCGCCGCGTCCGCCGCCATGAGAATGTCGCCGGGGCTGTTGGCGCCCTCGCGCTCGATGCGCTGGATCAGCTCGTTGCCGCCGGCCTGCACGACATTGATCTTGATGCCGGTCCGCTTGGTGAACTCGGCATAGAGCTGCTGGTCGGAGTCGTAATGGCGCGCGGTGTAGAGATTGATCGTCTCCTGCGCGCGCAGCGGCGCGGCAAGCAGAAGAACCGTGGCAAACAGGAGGGAAAGCCCGAACAGGCAACGGGCGCGCAGCGAACGCATGACGACTCTCCGGCGGATGGGACGGGTGTGAGGCTGCAAATCAATTGCAGCGTCGCATCCTCGCACCGGAGGCGCCGGCGTGGAATGACCGAATTGCGCCGTCAGCGATAGAAATAATAGCTATCAGGCAAAGCGCGAAGCGACGACGGCCGCGCGCGACCGATCAGGCGTCGGGCTTCTTGGGCTCGCCGTCCTCATCGTCATCGTCGTCATCGTCCGAGTCATCATCGTCGTCGGACTCATCGTCATCGTCCGAGTCTTCGTCTTCGTCGTCATCCGAATCCTCGTCATCATCCGACTCGTCGTCGTCCGATTCGTCCTCATCGGCGTCTTCATCGTCTTCGTCGTCGATTTCGACAACTTCGATCGCGACGACCGGCGCGCCATTGTCGAAGTCGGCGGCGGCATCTTCCATCAGGCGGTCGTCTTCGGCGAGCGGATTGCCCTCGCCGTTCTCGCCCTGCGGCATCTCTTCATCGGTGAAGGGCAACGCCGCGTCGGTGATCTGGATCGCCGGACGCTTGTCGAGCAGGCCGGCGGCCTTCAGCTCGTCCATGCCCGGCAGCGCTTCGAGGCTCTCGATGCCGAAATCGACGAGGAATTTTTCCGTGGTGCCCCAGGTGACGGGCTTGCCCGGCGTCTGGCGGCGACCGCGCGGCATGATCCAGCCTTGCTCGAACAGCATGTCGATCGTGCCCTTGCTCAGGCCGACGCCGCGAATTTCTTCCATCTCGGCGCGCGTGATCGGCTGATGATAGGCGCAGATCGCCAGCGTCTCGATGGCGGCGCGCGACAGCTTGCGCGCCTGCGTCGCATAGACGCGCATCATCGGCGCGAGATCTTCGGCGGTGCGGAACATCCACAAGCCGCCGGCCTGCACCAGGTTGACGCCGCGGTTGGCGTAGATCGCCACCAGTTCGGCGATCAGCGCCGCCACGTCGGTGCCTTCCGGCAGGCGCGTGGCGATCACCGCCTCGTCGAGCGGCTCGGCCGAAGCGAACAGCACCGCTTCGAGCAACCGCACCAGCTGCGGATCGCTCGCCTGCGGTTCGGCGGCATGCGGCTCAACCGGCTGCCCGCCCTCTTGCTGCTCGTCAGGCGCAATCTCGTTCTCTTGCGGATCGGTGTCACTCATTCGGCTTGTCTTCTTGTTTGGATACGGACTGTTCGGCTTCGTATTTGTCGGTTTCGGCCTGATCGTCGGCGGCGGATTTGGCGAAATCGGCCAACGTCGCCTCGTCGGACTGGCGCACGAAGATCGGCTCGTAGAAGCCGGACTGGCGCAGCATCAGCTTGCCTTCGCGCACCAGCTCCAGCACCGCGACGAAGTTGGCGGCGAGCGCCGAGCGCATCACCAGGCTGTCCTGCAGGCCGGCGGGCAGGAAGGAGGCCAGCGTCTGCCAATCGGGCATGCGGCCGAGCAGATCGCGCAGACGTTCGAGCGCGACCTCGACCGAATAGAGTTCGGCCTGGGCGATCTCGAGCGGCGCCGCCGCCTCGGTCTTGTTGCGAATCTCGCCATAGGCGCGCAGCAGATCGTAGAGCTTGGTCTCGAAATGGATCGTGGCGACGACTTCGACCGGTTCCGGCGCGCCGCGCGCAAAGACGTCGCGGCCGAGCAGCGAGCGCGCGAACAGGCGCACGCCGGCATCCTGCATCGATTCGAGCCGGCGCAATTGGAAGGCGAGCGCCGCGGCCATCTCGGCGCCGGTCGGCTGTTCGTCGTCGACGGCGGGCTCGGGCAGCAGCAGGCGCGACTTGAGATAGGCGAGCCAGGCCGCCATGACGAGATAGTCGGCGGCGAGCTCCAGGCGCACTTTGCTCGCGCGCGCGACGAAGGCGAGATACTGATCGGCGAGCTGCAGGATCGAGATTTTGGTGAGATCGACCTTCTGGTCGCGCGCGAGCGCCAGCAAAACGTCGATCGGCCCCTCGAAGCCGTCGAGATCGACGAGCAACTGGCTCTCGGTGACGAGCGCGTCCACCGCCTGCGGATCGACGGGGTGCTGCGGTTCGGTTTCGGCGGAAGCGATCATGGAGCGATCATTGGGCCGCGCTGCGGCGTCCGGTGAGTGAACGAGATCACGGGGATAGGCCCGTGACATAGGCGATGAACCTGATGAGATAATCCACCGGAGGGCCCATCAGCCAGGGAAAAATATCGAGATTCGCGCCTATTTGCCGGCCGAGCAGCGGCAAAATGAACAGCGCGCCGATCAGCAGGAACAATCCCCAGCGTTCCAGCCGCGCATAACGGATCGCCAGTGGCAGCGGCAACAGGCCGGTGAGCACGCGTCCGCCGTCGAGCGGCGGGATCGGAATCATGTTGAAAACCGCCAGGACGGCGTTGATCTGCACCGAGTTTTGCAAGTTGTCCACAGCCCAGGGCGCGACCGTGCCGGGCAAGATCTCCGTCACGTAGAGCAGCAGCGCCGAGACGATGGCGAGCGCCACGTTGGTCAAGGGGCCGGCGGCGGCGACCCAGATCATGTCGCGCTTGGGCTTGCCCAGGCGGCCGAAATTGACCGGCACCGGCTTGGCGTAGCCGAACAGGAAGGGCGCGCGGATCAACAGCAGGATCGCCGGCAGGATGATCGTACCGAAGCGGTCGATATGGCGCAGCGGATTGAGCGACAGGCGCCCGGCCCGCTGGGCGGTGTCGTCGCCGAACTGCAAGGCGGCGTAGCCGTGCGCCGCCTCGTGCAGGGTGATGGCGAAGATCACCGGCAGCGCCCAGACGGAGATGCCGTAGAGAATCGCAGGAAGGTCCATGTCGCCCATTAGCCGCGCGCCGTGGCGGCAATAAGGCCTTCGATCTCGGCGAGCAGCGCCGCGCGATCGACCGGCGCGGGTTTTTGCAGGCCGGCGGCGGCGCGCGCCAGGCGGGCGGCGGCCCGGTCGGTCAGCGGCGCGCAGGCGCCGGCGACGGCCGCCATCTCCGCCATGTCGCCGTTGCAATGGAGCACGAGATCGCAGCCGGCGGCGAGCGCGCCCCGGGTGCGGCCGGCGAAGTCGCCGCTCAAGGCCTTCATCGAAAGATCGTCGGAGATCAGCGGCCCGTCGAAGCCGATCTCGCCGCGAATCACCTCGCCGATCACCTTGGCCGACAGGGTCGCCGGCGCGGACCGATCGATGGCGGAATAGACGACATGCGCGGTCATCGCCCAGCAGGCCTCGCCCGCCAGCGCCTTGAACGGCGCGAAATCGGTGGCGCGCAGTTCGGCGAGCGCGGCATCGACCACCGGCAGTTCGAGATGGCTGTCCGAGCGGGCGCGGCCATGGCCGGGAATATGTTTGACGATGGGCATGACGCCGCCGGCGCGCAGGCCCCGGCAGACGGCGCGGCCGAGCGCGATCACCACCTCCGGCATCTCGCCGAAGGCGCGGTCGCCGATGATGTCGTGGGCGCCGGGCACCGGCACGTCCAGGAGCGGCAGGCAATCGACGTCGATGCCGAGATCGGTCAAATCGGCGGCGATCAGCCGGGCGTTGGCCTCGGCCCCCTGCTCCGCAGTTTTGGCGTCGCGCAGCAGGGCTTCGCCGAAGCGGCGGCCCGGCGGCGCGGCGCGCCAATGAGGCGGCTTCAGGCGCTGGACGCGGCCGCCTTCCTGGTCGATCAGCACGGGCGCATCGTCGCGCCCGACCGCGTCCCGCAAATCGCGCACCAGGGCGCGAACCTGCTCCGGCGTCTCGACGTTGCGCGCGAACAGGATGAAGCCGTAGGGATCGCTCTGGCGAAAGAAGGCCCGCTCCTCGTCGCCGAGACGCGGACCGGCGCAGCCGAAGATCGCGGCGAGCGGCCTAGCGGACAACGATGCAGCCCACGTTGCGGGCCTTGAGCTTGTTGCACAGGTCGGCGGCATCGGCGGCGGGGCCTGCCTGGATACGGTAATAGATGCCGCGCTCGCCAAGATCGGCGGTCACCACGTTCATGGTCAGGCCGCCGAGAATGTCGCGGTTGGCGGTCTGCAGACGCGCCCATTCTTTCTGCGCAGCATCGGCCGAACGCACGGCACCGAGCTGGATGCGCGCGGCCCCGGAAGGAATCGGCGCTGCGGGCGCGACGGCGGCCTGCTGCGTCGGGGCAGGCGCCGGACGCGGCGCTTGCGCGGCAGGCGCCTGAGACGGCGGCACGGCCTGCGAGGGCGCCGGCGGCGCGACCGGAATCGGCGGCTGCGGCGGGACAGCATTGGGACTGGGCGCGGTCGTCACCTGGCGCTCGCCGAGCGGCGGCGGCTGCAAGTCGGTAGAAGCCGCAGTGGCGGGCGCTTGCGCGGCCGGCGCCGGCGGCCGCGCGACCGGCGCTTCGGCCGGCGGCAGCAGGCGTTCGATCTGCGGCGCGGCGATCTGGCCGCCCGGCGCGAGCCGGTCGTAAATCAGCTTGTCCTGGTTCGGCACGTCCATGCCGCCCGGCTGGTCGGGACGCACCTTGGTCGGGCTGTCCTCGGCCTTCAGCAGCGGCACGACGGCATCGCCGCCGCCCGCCTTGCCCTGGTTGTAGGCATGCCAGACGATGCCGACGAAGCCGCCGAGGGCGACCAGCACGACAAGGCTGGTGATGAGCCGGCGCCGGCCGGGCCGGCGGCGGCTTTCGTAGGCGATGGAACTGGGGCCGACGCCCCGCGAACCGCCGCCCGAAGGCCGCTCGAAGGTCTCGTCATCATCGTCATAGCGCGACATCAACGCATCTCCTCGACTGGGGCGACACCCAACACGTCCAAGCCGGACGCGATCACCGCCGTCACGCCCCGCAAGAGGGCCATGCGCGCCTCGGTGATCCCCCGGTCGCCCGCCACGATGAAGCGGGCGCCGATGTCGCTGTTGCCCTTGTTCCACAGCCCGTGAAACGCCGCCGCGAGCTCCTGCAGATAGAAGGCGACGCGGTGCGGCTCATGGGCCTCGGCCGCGCTGTCGACGATGCGCGGCCAGGTGGCCATCAATTTGATCAAAGCGATTTCGTCCGGATCGGTCAAGCGCGCCAAATCAGCCTTGGCCAGCGCGGCGGCATCGGTCGCCAGGCCCGGAAAGGCCTCTGCCGCATTGCGGAACACAGAATGGGCCCGCGCATTGGCATATTGCACATAGAAGACCGGGTTTTCCTTCGACTGCTCGACCACCTTGGCGAGGTCGAAATCGAGCGCCGCGTCGTTCTTGCGCGTCAGCATGATGAAGCGCACCACGTCCTTGCCGACGCGGTCGACGACGTCGCGCAGCGTCACGAAGGTGCCGGCGCGCTTGGACATCTTCACCGGCGCGCCGTTCTCCAGCAGGTTCACCAGCTGGCAGATCTTCACGTCGAGCTCGCCCTGCCCCTCGGTGATCGCCTTGACCGCCGCCTGCATGCGCTTGATATAGCCGCCGTGATCGGCGCCCCAGACGTCGATCTGGGTGGCGAAGCCGCGCTGGTACTTGTCGAAATGGTAGGCGATGTCGCTGGCGAAATAGGTCCAGGAGCCGTCGGATTTCTTCAGCGGCCGGTCGGTGTCGTCGCCGAACTGGCTCGACTTGAACAGCACCTGCGGGCGCGGCTCCCAATCGTCGGGCGTCTTGCCCTTGGGCGGTTCGAGCGTACCGGTATAGATCAGCCCCTTGGCTTCCAGCGCCTGGAAAGCCTCCTCGACCTTGCCGGCCTCGACCAGGGCGCGCTCGGAGGCGAAGACGGCGTGGTTGACGCCCATGGCGAGCAGATCGGCCTTGATCAATTCGAGCATGGCGGCGATGGCGAAGGCGCGAATCTCGGCCAGCCAGTCGGCTTCCGGGGCCTTGGCGAACTTATCGCCATATTTCGCGGCCAGGGCCTGACCCACCGGGACGAGATAGTCGCCGGGATAGAGCCCGGCCGGAATTTCGCCGATGTCCTGCCCAAGCGCCTCGCGGTAGCGCAGATGGGCCGAGCGGGCCAACACGTCGACCTGGGCGCCGGCGTCGTTGATGTAATATTCGCGGGTGACGTCATAGCCCGCCTTTTCCAGCAGCCGGGCCAGGGCGTCGCCGACGACGGCGCCGCGCGCATGGCCGACATGCATGGGCCCGGTCGGATTGGCCGAGACATACTCCACATTGACCTTCACGCCCTTGTTGGGGGCGGAGGCGAAGCGAGTGCCGGCGGCCAGGATGCCGGAGAGCTGGGCGCGCCAGACTGTCTCGGCCAGCCTCCAATTGAGGAAGCCGGGCCCGGCGACGGTCACGTCGGTTACGTCAGGTAACTGCTTGAGCCGCTCGGCCAGCCGGTCGGCCAGGTCGCGCGGCTTGAGGCCGGCGTCCTTGGCGAGCACCAAGGCGGCATTGGTCGACAGATCGCCATGGCTGGGGTCGCGCGGCGGTTCGACGGTGACGCGGCTGAAATCGAGGCTGGCGGGCAAATCCAGAGCCTTCAGCTCTGCCTCAATTTTCGACTTAAAGTCTCTGAAAATATTCATTTTATTGTTCGTTCTTCAACCACTCACGCAACGCTCAAAACAACCGTTCATGTTCCCGCAGGGCATAGCCGTCGGTCATGCCGGCGATATAGTCCGCCACCACCCGGGCCGTGCGCGGCGTGCCGGCGCCGTTGGTCCGCGCCTGCCATTCCGGCGGCAATCCGTCCGGCTCCTGGAAGAACTGGGCGAACAGCTCGCGCACCACCCGCTTGGCCTTGGAGGTCATGCGGGTGACCTTGTAATGGCGATACATGCGCTTGAACAGGAAAGCCTTGAGCGCCCGGTCATGCTCTTGCATTTCCTCGGAAAAAGCCACGATCGGACGGCCAAGATGGCGCACCGCATCGGCCGATTCCGGACGGTGCTCGGCGAGCCGGCGGCGGGTCTCGGCCAGCAGATCGCCAACCATCAGGCTGATCAGCTTGCGGACCGCCTCGTGGATCAGCCGCGAGCGCTCCAGGCCGGGGTAGCGCGCCTCGATCTCGGCGAAGACCGGCCCGACCAGGGGCACCTCGGCGAGATCCTCCGGCGCGAACAGCCCGGCGCGCAAGCCATCGTCGATATCGTGATTGTTATAGGCAATATCGTCAGATAAAGCAGCGACTTGGGCCTCACAGCTCGCGTAAGAAGTCAGCTCAAGATCGAATTCTTGATTGAACTCCTGAATAGGGATCGGCAAAAGGCTGATATCTTTCGATTTACTGCCGCCGAGCAGCGGGCCGTTGTGCTTGACGACGCCTTCCAGGCTTTCCCAGGTCAAGTTGAGCCCATCGAAGGCGGCGTAGCGCTGTTCCAGCTTGGTCAGGATGCGCAGGGTCTGGGCGTTGTGGTCGAAGCCGCCGTAGTCCTTCATGCAACCGTGCAGCGCCTCCTCGCCGGCATGGCCGAAGGGCGTGTGGCCGAGGTCGTGGGCGAGCGCCAGGGCCTCCGCCAGGTCCTCGTTGAGCCCGAGCTGGCGGCCGATGGTCCGGGCGATCTGCGACACCTCCAGACTGTGGGTCAGCCGGGTCCGGTAATGGTCGCCCTCGTGATAGACGAAGACCTGGGTCTTGTGCTTCAGGCGGCGGAAGGCGGTCGAATGGATCACCCGGTCGCGGTCGCGCTGGAACGGCGAGCGGTCGGCCGCTTCCGCCTCGGCATAGAGCCGGCCGCGGCTTTCCCACGGCTTGCAGGCATAAGGCGCCAGTCCCTGGGGCCTGTCAGGCGGCTCATGGGACGGCTCGAACGGCGGACTTGCGGAAGCCGGGCGAAGCGGTTGCGTCATGGCGCGGACCCTACACCGAAGCGGGCCTTATTCCCAGGCCAGCCGCAGTTACCGATGGGTGGGCTTGGCAGCGCGGCGGGGAGAGATTACATAGGCTGCATGTCAAACGCCGTCCTCACCGTCACCGAGAGCGCCGCCAAGCGCATCGCCGAACTGACCGCCGCCGAAGCCCCCGGCTTCATGCTGCGCGTCGCCGTGTCGGGCGGCGGCTGCTCGGGCTATCAGTACGGCTTCACCCTGGACGACGCCGTGAACCCGGACGACAAGCTGTTCGGGCCGGAGGGCGCCAAGGTGGTGATCGACGAGACCTCGCTCGACCTCATGGGCGGCGCGCAGATCGATTTCGTCGACGAACTGGTGGGCGCCAGCTTCACCATCAGCAACCCGCTGGCGACCGCCAGCTGCGGCTGCGGGAATTCGTTCGCTCTCTAAAAGTTCGTCATGGCCGGACTTGTTCCGGCCATCCACGACTTTCCCTTCATCCGCACAGCAAGGCATGGATGCCCGCAAGTCATGCGAATGCGTGCAAGGCACGACGTGCGGGCATGACGGCGGATAGAACGCGCGCGCTCCCTACCCCACCTTCACCGCCCTACCCCAGCTTCACCGAGAGCATGCTGATGCTGCCGAGGTCGATGCCATCGACCGGGAAGCTGGTCGCCTCGCCTTTCCCTCGCGCGCCGAGCACGTAGAGCAGCGGCAGATAATGCTCCACCGTCGGCACCGACAGGCGGGCGGCCTCGCCGAATCTCTCGAAATCGATCACCGCCTCGTCGTCGCCCCGGGCGATGGCCTCGCGGATCTCGTCGTTGAAGCGGGTCGCCCAGTCCGGCGCGGCTCCGCCCCCTGCTCCCATCATCGCCGCGCGGTCGATCAGCCGCAGATTATGCACCACGTCGCCGGAGCCGAGGATCAGCACGCCCTCGTCGCGCAACGGCGCCAGGCTGCGGCCGAGCTCGTAATGCCAAGCCGCCGGCTGGCTGCGGTCGATGCTGAGCTGCACCACCGGCACGTCGGCCTGCGGGAAGATATGGGCGAGCACCGACCAAGTGCCGTGATCGAGGCCCCAGCCCTGGTCGAGATCGACCGGCAGCGGCGCCAGCAGCTTCTGCACCCGCGCCGCCAGGGCCGGATCGCCCTCCGCCGGATAGCGGTAGTCGAACAGCGCCTGCGGGAATCCGCCGAAATCATGGATCGTCTTCGGCATCGACATGGCGGTGACCGCCGTCCCGCTGATGTACCAGTGAGCCGAAACGGCGAGGATCGCCTTGGGCTTGGCCGCGCCGAATTCCTTGCCCAGCTTGGCCCAGGCATCGGTGTAGGGATTTTGCAGCAAAGTGTTCATCGGGCTGCCGTGGCCGACGAACAAGGCGGGCATGCGCGCCATGAGGCCCTCTCTCTCGCTGAAGTCTGGCCCTTTGTTGGCGCGATCCTAGCGCCGATAGCGGGGATATGGGATCAGATTTGCGCGATGCCGACCATGGCGCGGGCGACTTCGCTTTCGGCCATCACCACATGGCTGGCGCCGAGCTGGCACAGCCGGTCGGTTTCCTCGTCGGAATGGCTGCGCGCGAGGATTTCCAGCTGCGGATTGGCGGCGCGTAGCTTCTCGACCACCTGCCCCGATTCGAAGGCATTGGGAATGGCGACGAAAATGCGCCGCGCCCCGGTCATGTTGGCGAGCGTGCGGATGTCATCCTTCACGGCATTGCCGGTGATCGCCTCGATGCCGATCTCGCGCAGCTTGGCGGTGCGCTCGCCATTCTCCTCGACGACCAGGAACGGCAGGCCGCGGTCGCGCAGGGCCTGGACGATCAGGCCGCCGACCCGGCCGGCGCCGATCACCACCGAATGATCGTAGAGCCCGGTCGCCTGTATCGCTTCTTCTTCCGGCTGCACATCCGGCAGCGCCGCGCTGTCCGGCTGCGCTTTCGGCATCAGCTTGTCGATCAGCACGAAGAACAGCGGGTTGAGCAGGATCGAGATCAGCGCGCCGGCAAGGATCAGGTCGCGGCCGCGCTCCGGCATCAATTGCAGCCCGACGCCGAGGCCGGCGAGGATGAAGGAAAATTCGCCGATCTGCGCCAGGCTGGCGGAAATCACCAGAGCGGTGCGCGTCGGGTGCTTGAAGGCCTTGACGATGGCATAGGCCGCCGCCGACTTGCCGATCAGGATGATGAACACCGTGGCCAGCACGGCCAGGGTGTCGTTGACCAGGATCGCCGGGCTGAACAGCATGCCGATGGAAACGAAAAACAGCACGGCGAAGGCGTCGCGCAGCGGCAGGGTTTCGGCGGCGGCCTCGTGGCTCAGTTCGGACTCGCTGAGCATCATGCCGGCGAAGAAGGCGCCGAGCGCGAAGGAGACGTCGAACAGCTGCGCCGCGCCGAAGGCGACGCCGAGCGCGATCGCCAGCACGGCGAGGCGGAACAGCTCGCGGGATCCCGTATAGGCGATCTGGTGCAGCAGCCAGGGAATCGCCCGGCGGCCGACGATCAGCATGAAGGCCACGAAGGCGATGACCTTGCCGATGGTGATGGCGAGCGCCAGCCACAGGCTGCCTGGATCGCCGCTCGCCCCTTCTTTGGTGAATTCGGCATAGGCCGGCAGCAACACGAGGGCCAGCACCATGGCGAGATCCTCGACGATCAGCCAGCCGACGGCGATCTGGCCGCGCTTGGTCTCGAGCAGGCGCTTTTCTTCCAGGGCGCGCAGCAGCACCACGGTGCTGGCGACCGAGAGCGCCAGGCCGAAGACGATGCCGGCCGGCACGTCCCAGCCGATCAGCAGCGCGAGGCCGACGCCGAGCGCGGTGGCGATGGCGATCTGCACCACGGCGCCGGGGATGGCGATGGCTTTGACCGCCAGCAGGTCCTTCGGCGAGAAATGCAGGCCGACGCCGAACATCAGCAGGATCACGCCGATTTCGGCCAGTTCGAGGGCCAGGGACTGATCGGCGACGAAGCCCGGCGTGTGCGGGCCGACGATGACCCCGGCCAGGATGTAGCCGACCAGCGGCGAGATGCGGAAACGGTTGGCGATGGCACCGAGGATAAACGCCAGGACGAGGCCAATGACGATGGTCGCGACGAGCGGCGAGTGGTGCGGCATCTCTGTTTCGGCCCTCTTCTGCGGTTCATGGCGGTGGCGGGTCGCCCTCCCTTTTTATGGACCCCGGGCCGCAGCATCAACCCACAATGACGTCAGGGCCGAATTTTTGCGCCGCATCACGGCTGACCCTGCATGGTCCCTATGGTAGAAAGCAGCCAGACATCGCCGTTTTCAGCCCTTCGGAGTCGCCGTGGTCAAGATCGCAACCTGGAACGTCAATTCGGTGAAGGCCCGCCTGCCCAACGTGCTCGCCTGGCTGAAAGAGGCCGAGCCCGACGTGGTGCTGCTCCAGGAAATCAAATGCATGGACGAGGCCTTCCCGCGTCTGGAGTTCGAGGACCTCGGCTACAACCTGGCGATCCACGGCCAAAAGACCTACAACGGCGTGGCCATCCTGTCGAAAAGCCCGCTCGACGACGTGCGCCGCGGCCTGCCGCACCTGGAAGAGCACGGCGTCGACGACCATGCGCGCTATGTCGAGGCCGTCACCGGTTTCGGCGACCTGGTGATCCGCGTCGCCTCGATCTACCTGCCGAACGGCAACCCCTCCGGCCAGCCGCCCGAGATCACCGAGAAATACGCCTACAAGCTGAAGTGGATGGACCGGCTCAGGTCGCATGCTGCGGCTCTGCTCAAGCAGGAGGAGATGATCGTGTTCGGCGGCGACTATAACGTCATCCCGACCGAGCTCGACGTTTACGATTCCGACGCCTGGCGCGGCGACGCCCTCTTCCGCCTGGAGACGCGCGACAAGTTCCGCGCCCTGCAGAACCTCGGCCTGACCGACGCCTTCAAGGCGCTGCATCCGGTCGAGACGCATTGCTACACCTTCTGGGATTACCAGGGCGGCGCCTGGCAGAAGGACAACGGCATCCGCATCGACCATCTGCTGCTGTCGCCGCAGGCCGCCGACCGGCTCACCGCCTGCCAGATCGACCGCAAGCCGCGCGGCCAGGAGAAGGCCTCCGACCACACGCCGATCTGGTGCGAACTGACTTAGGACCGGTGCGATGCCCGAACTTTTGATCGGCTGCGGCTCGAACCGCGAAAAGATTTTGAAGGTCCAGGGCCGTCCGCAGGAGTGGACGGATCTCACCACCCTCGACTTCAACGCCGATCACAAGCCGACCGTGGTCTGGGATCTCGAAAAGCTGCCCTATCCGTTCGCCGACGAGCAGTTTGACGAAATTCATGCCTATGAAGTGCTCGAACATACCGGCACGCAAGGCGACTGGATGTTCTTCTTCGCCCAATGGTCCGAGTTCTGGCGCATGCTGAAACCCGGCGGTTATTTTTGCGGATCGTGCCCATTGCCGACGAGCGTTTGGGCTTGGGCCGATCCATCGCACAAGCGAATTATCGCGCCGGAAACTCTGACCTTTCTCGATCAGGCGGAATATACCAAGCAAGTCGGCAAAACGGCCTTGTCCGACTTTCGCTTTTGTTATCAGGGCGACTTTCAACGCATGGGCACGAAAACGGCCGGCGAGACCTTTTTCTTCGTATTGCAGGCCGTGAAGCCTTCACGCATTACTGTCCCGCGAGGCGCTGTCTAGGCTATCCGGCTGCTCGCGCTCACCGTCGCTTCATGCGTGACGGGAAAATTGACGGAATTGGCAATGAAGCAGGATTCGTGGGCGGCTTTATGCAGCGCCCTCGCTTGTTCGAGCTTCGCGACGTCGGCGATGACGACCGTCTGCCTCAGAAAAACGGCGACAAAGCGCATCTTCTTGTCGTGAATCGCCATCACACCTTCCGCTTCGTCGCTGTACGAGACGACGCCAATGCCGGCTCGGGCGCATTCGGCAAGGTAACTCAGCGCATGGCAGGCCGACAGCGCCGCCACCAGCATGTCCTCTGGATTGTGCAGCTTGGGATCGCCGCGAAAGGCTTCCGCCGCCGAGGCGATCAGCGGCGGCTTGCCGGGTATCTCGACGCGGCATTGGCGCGAATAACTCTCGTAGGTCGCGCGCGGGCCATCCGGCGAGACGACGAGCGGCGCGCCGGTCCATGTCAGCGTGGCGGCGAAGCGATGTTCGCGGGAGGACATGTGACCACCATCTCCGCATCGTCATGCCCGGACTTGTTCCGGGTATCCATGCCTTGCGGCGTTGATAGAGAAAAGTCGTGGATGGCCGGGACAAGCCCGGCCATGACCACTGAGAAATCTACGCGCTAGATATCCGCGTAGGTGTGCGTCTCGGCCTTGCCGCCGCCGTGGGTCACGGCGCCGAGATGGGCCGGGCCGACCAGCTGGGCGTATTTCCACAAGGCGCCGGACTGATGATTATGCGCGCGCGGCTTCCAGTCCTTGCGGCGCGCCTCCAGTTCGGCGGCGGACAATTCGACGTCCAGCTTGCCGGTATTGGCGTCGATGACGATGATGTCGCCTTCCTTCAAGAGGCCGATCGGGCCGCCGACCGCCGCTTCCGGACCGACATGGCCGACGCAGAAGCCGCGCGTGCCGCCGGAGAAGCGCCCGTCGGTGATGAGCGCCACGGTCTCGCCCATCCCTTCGCCGTAAAGCGCCGCGGTGGTGGAGAGCATCTCGCGCATGCCGGGGCCGCCCTTGGGCCCTTCGTAGCGGATGACGATGACGTCGCCCGGTTTGATCTTCTTGTTCACGACCGCGGCAAAGGCATCGTCCTCGCAATCGAACACGCGGGCCGGGCCCTTGAAGGTCAGCGTCTTCATGCCGGCGACCTTGACGATGGCGCCGTCGGGCGCGAGCGTGCCCTTGAGGCCGACGACGCCGCCGGTGACGGTGATCGGCTTGTTGGCCGGCATCACCACGTCCTGATCGGTCGGGAACACCACATCCTTGTGGTTCTCGGCCAGCGTCTTGCCGGTCACGGTCATGCAGTCGCCGTCGAGGATGCCATGATCGAGCATCGTCTTGATGACGACGGGGATGCCGCCGATCTCGTAGAGGTCCTTCGCCACATACTTGCCGCCCGGCTTGAGCGAGGCGATGTAGGGCGTCTCCTTGAAGATCTTCGCCACGTCGTCGAGGGTGAAGTCGATGCCGGCCTCATGGGCCATGGCCGGCAGATGCAGGCCGGCATTGGTCGAACCGCCGGTGGCGGCGACGACGCGGGCGGCGTTCTCCAGCGAACGGCGCGTGACGATGTCGCGCGGGCGGATGCCCAGCGCCAGCAGGTTCATCACCGCGCGGCCCGAGGCTTCGGCGTAGGCGTCGCGCGATTCGTAGGGCGCCGGGGCGCCGGCCGAGGCCGGCAGCGCCAGGCCGATGGCTTCCGAGACGCAGGCCATGGTGTTGGCGGTGAACTGGCCGCCGCAAGAGCCGGCCGACGGGCAAGCGACGCATTCCAGCTCGTGCAGCTCGGCGTCCGACATCTTGCCGGCGGCATGCATGCCGACGCCTTCGAACACGTCGACCACGGTCACGTCGCGGCCCTTGAAGCGGCCCGGCAGAATGGTGCCGCCATAGAGGAACACGCTCGGCACGTTGAGGCGGATCATCGCCATCATCATGCCGGGCAGCGACTTGTCGCAGCCGGCGAGGCCGACGAGCGCGTCGTAGCAATGGCCGCGCATGGTCAGCTCGACCGAATCGGCGATGAGATCGCGGCTGACCAGGGACGACTTCATGCCCTCATGGCCCATGGCGATGCCGTCGGTGACGGTGATGGTGGTGAATTCGCGCGGGCTACCGAAGGCGGCCTTGACGCCGGTCTTCACCGCCTGGGCCTGGCGGTTCAAGGTGATGTTGCAGGGCGCGGCCTCGTTCCAGCAGGTCGCGACGCCGACGAAGGGCTGATTGATCTCTTCTTCGGTCATGCCCATCGCGTAGTAGTAGGAGCGATGGGGCGCGCGCTCGGGGCCGACCGTGGTATGGCGGCTCGGCAGCTTGGACTTGTCGAAAACGGGGCGCTTCATATCGTCGGGCATGGGGGCACCTGAAACTGCGAAAAAACGGCTCTCTCGGGAGGCGGCTAACATAGGCAAGCGCGCCGCGAGCCGCAAGCGAATGGGCCCGCAGACCGGCGGATTTGGCCGTTTTTCTGCGGTTTCCGACGCCATACCGCCCTTGCAGGATCGGCGGCCACCCCCATGTCAGACGGAGCCATATTCAAACGCTCAGGGGAGCACGCACATGGACTATCGCCGCCTCGGCAATTCGGGCCTCATGGTCCCTGCCCTCAGCTTCGGCGCCGGCACCTTCGGCGGCAAAGGTCCGCTGTTCAGCGCCTGGGGCGACAGCGACGCCCAGGAAGCCCGCCGCCTGCTCGACATCTGCATCGACGCCGGCCTGACCATGTTCGATACGGCGGACATCTATTCCACCGGCTAATCCGAGCGCGTGCTCGGCGCAGCGATCAAGGGCCGGCGCGACAAGGTGCTGATCTCGACCAAGGCGACCTTCCGTTTCGCCGACGGCCCCAACGACATCGGCTCATCGCGCTTCCATCTCACCAAGATCATCGACGAAGCCCTCAAGCGGCTCGGCACCGACTATATCGACCTGTTCCAGCTGCACGGCTTCGACGCCCTGACGCCGATCGAGGAAACCCTCTCGACGCTCGACGGCATGGTGAAGGCCGGCAAGATCCGCTACCTCGGCGTGTCGAACTTCTCCGGCTGGCATCTGATGAAGTCGCTGAGCATCGCCGAGAAATACGGCTATGCCCGCTACGTCGCCAACCAGACCTACTATTCGCTGATCGGCCGCGAATACGAATGGGAGCTGATGCCGCTCGGCCTCGACCAGGGCGTCGGCGCCGTGGTGTGGAGCCCCCTCGGCTGGGGCCGCCTGACCGGCAAGCTCAAGCGCGGCCAGCCGCTGCCGAAGAACAGCCGACTGCACGACACGGCGCAATACGGCCCGCAGGTCGCTGACGAGCATCTCTACAAGGTGGTCGATGCCTTGCAAGAGGTCGCCGAGGAAACCGGCAAGCTGATCCCGCAGGTGGCGCTCAACTGGCTGCTGCAGCGCCCGACGGTCTCAAGCGTGATCATCGGCGCGCGCAACGAAGAGCAGCTGCGCCAGAACCTCGGCGCGGTCGGCTGGACATTGACGGCAGAGCAGATGAAGAAGCTCGACGCGGCGAGCGCGGTGACGCCGATCTATCCTTACTGGCACCAGCGTCAGTTCGAGCGCAATCCCCCTCCCGTCTAATGGCGCCGCTCTGAGACACGCACCTGTCATAATGCTCACTGTGAATAGCGGCACAAAAAGCCGCTATTCCCCTCGCCTATTCTCTTTTAAAAATACCGTTAACCTTGGGTTCCAGGGGCGCTTTTTAAAAGCTAGAGGGTCTCGATGCGAGTGCTTGGGGGGACGGTCGCGGTCCACGCCTTCTCATTGGCGCTGTTGGCTGGCGCAGCTTGTTTGTCCGTGCCGGCCGTGGCGCAAAACCCCGACAAATGGGGCGCCCATCTCGACCTCGAAGGCAAGCTCGGCACCGAGCGCAATCTCGGCGAAGGCGGCCTCTTCCTGCCGCTCTATCAGACGCCCGACACGCTGGTCTTCGGCGATCTGCGCATGCGCTTCGACGACAACGAGAGTCACGAAGCCAATGTCGGCGCCGGGGTGCGCCATATGCTGTCGTCGGGTTGGAACATCGGCGGCTACGGCTATTTCGACCGGCGCGAAAGCCCCTACGACAATTTCTTCAATCAGATCACCGTCGGCGCCGAGGCGCTCGGACGCGACGTCGACCTGCGCGTGAACGGCTATTGGGCGCTCGGCGATCGCAGCCGCGCCGTGGACAGCCTGAGCGCGGCGGAGGTGTCCGGCACCTCGATCACCCTGCGCGGCGGCGAGGAGCGCTCGATGAGCGGCTTCGATGCCGAAGTAGGCTGGCGCATCCCCGTGTTCGACAGCGAGGCCGACAAGCAGCTGCGGTTTTATGTCGGCGGTTACCGCTTCACCGCCGACGACGTCGAATCCATCCAGGGCCCGCGCGCGCGCGTCGACTACACGATGAACGAACTGCCCTTCCTGTGGGAGGGCTCGCGTCTCAGCCTCGGCGCGGAATGGCAGCATGACGATCCGCGCGGCAGCCAGGCCTTCGCCGGCATTCGCCTGCGCATCCCGCTGCAGCGCGAAGCCGGCGCGCCGCACTTGACGGCGCAGGAACGGCGCATGACCGACACCGTCATTCGCGACATCGACGTGGTAACTCAAGCCGGCGCTTTCGGCGCGGCCGAAGCCGTGACGCAGACCGCGAGCGGCCAGGCCATCACCGTGCTGAACAGCGCCGGCACCACCGGCGCGCAAATGATCACTGCCGTCGCCGCCGCCGGCGCCAACAGCACCGTAGTCCTCGCCGGCAGCTTCGCCACCACTGCAGCCACGCAGCTTCAAGCCGGCCAAACCCTGACAGGTGGCGGCATCGCGGTGCGCAGCGCGTCCGGCAAAATCGCCAGGCTCAGTTCTACGGGCGCGACAATCTCCGCCACGGGCGCCAGCACGAACGGCGCCGTGAATGCCGCCGACAACAGCACGATCACCGGCCTGACGATCAACGCCACGAGTTCTGCAGGGCTGGGCACGCACGCCGTGCGAATCGTCAACGTCTCTAATGTGACCGTCTCCAACAACGTGATCACGGCATCGGAGACCGGCTCCAACAGCACCAACGGCATCGTGGTCTCCGGCACTTCCAGCGCGACGCTGACCGGCAATAGGATCACTGTCGTGGGCAACGGCCTGCCGACAGCCGTGGCGGCGATCAATGTCCTCGCGACGGGTGGCACGACAATCGCCAACAACACGCTGTCCGCCTCGGGAGCCACCGTGAACAACCGAGTCGTTGGCCTGGGTGCTGGCGCTGTCATTAACAGCGTCGACTCGACCGGCAACGTCATCGTCACTGGTGGCTGCTCGAACGCCGGCGCGACCGGTTTCGTCAGCTTCACCAACGGCACGACCTGCCCGTAATAGACAAAATAAACCATGCAAAACAACAGAACATCCCGAGCGTTTTTCCTTGCCGCCCTGTCGCTTGGGGTTCTGAATCTGTCCCCGGCCCTCGCCCAATCGCCCGACAAATGGGGCGCGCACCTCGATCTCGAGGGCAAGCTCGGCACCGAGCGCAATCTCGGCGAAGGCGGCCTGTTCCTGCCGCTCTATCAGACGCCCGACACGCTGGTCTTCGGCGATCTGCGCATGCGCTTCGACGACAACGAGAGCCACGAGGCCAATGTCGGCGCCGGGGTGCGCCGCATGCTCGGCTCTGGCTGGAACATCGGCGGCTACGGCTATTTCGACCGGCGCGAAAGTCCTTACGACAATTACTTCAATCAGATCACCGTCGGCGCCGAGGCGCTCGGCCGCGACGTCGATCTGCGATTGAACAGCTACTGGGCCATCGGCGACCGCAGCCGCGCCGTGGACAGCCTCGGCGAAGCCAGCATTTCGGGCAGTTCGATCACCATGCGTGGCGGCGAGGAGCGCTCGATGAGCGGTTTCGACGCCGAAGTGGGCTGGCGCGTGCCTCTGTTCGATGCTGAGGCCGACAAGCAACTGCGCTTCTATGTCGGCGGTTATCGCTTCACGGCGGACGACGTCGAGTCCATCCAGGGCCCGCGCGCCCGCGTCGATTTTACCATGAACGAACTGCCCTTTCTGTGGGAAGGCTCGCGCCTCAGCCTCGGCGCGGAATGGCAGCACGACGATCCGCGCGGCAGCCAGGCCTTTGCCGGCCTGCGCTTGCGCATCCCATTGCAACACGAAGCGAGCGCGCCGCGCTTGACGGCGCAGGCACAGCGCATGACCGACACGGTGATCCGCGACATCGACGTGGTGACGCGCGCCGGCGCTTTCGGGCCGGTCGAAACGGCTTCTCGGACGGCGAGCGGCCAAGCCATCACCGTGCTGACCAGCGCCGCCAACGACGGCGCGGCGCTGCAAACCGGACTCGATACGGCCGGCACCAACTCGACCGTGGTCCTCTCCGGCACTTTCACCACCACCAGCACCACGACCTTGCAGAGCGGCCAGACCGTCACCAGCGGCACGGGGCTTCAGGTCATCAGCCCCTCGGGCCGCGTCGCCACGATGCGTGCAGGAAACGCCACCATCAACGGCAGCCCGGGTGCGGCCACCGCCACCATTGCCATGGCGAACAACAGTACCCTGTCGGGCATGACTATCAACGACACGGAAAACAACGCCACAGTGAATGCGATCGGCATTACAGCCTCCGGCGTCAGCGGCGCCCACATCATCGGAAATACGGTCGTCTCCACCAATAACGGTGTCGGCGGCACTGCTCATGGCATCATGGTGGTTAGCGGCTCCAGCAACGTGCTGGTGAGCGGCAACAGCGTCACCGTCGCAAATAATTCAGGCAGCACCGCAATCGGCGTGCAGGTCAACACCTCCAGTGCGACGGTGACGGGGAACTCGCTCAGCGCCATACGCAGCAGCACCGGCGGCGGAACCTTCGGTCACACGCATCTGCAGGACGCGACCATTCTGACAGGCTCGACCGGCAACAGCGTCGTCGCCGGCCCTTGCAGCACGAGCGGCACCAACAGCGGTTCGGTGAGCTATACCAACGCCGCCAATTGCGGGCCCTGATAAGGCGCTGAGTTAAGCCGCAGAGAGACGCGCCAGGGCTTCCGTGAGCTTGGCCTTGGCCGTCTCGAAGGCGGCTTGGCGTTCGCGGTTTTCCTCGATGATCTCGGGCGGCGCTTTCGAGACGAAGGCTTCGTTCGCGAGCTTAGACACCACCTTGGCGATCTCCGCGTCGACCTTGGCGATTTCCTTCTTCAGGCGCGCCTGCTCCTGGGCGACGTCGATCAGGCCAGCGATCGGCAGCACGACGGTCGCCTCGTCCACCACGAACTGGATGGCGCCCTTCGGCACCTCGCCCGTCAGCGGCTCGGCCGATTCGAGGCGGGCGAGCGTCAGAATCAGGCTCTTGTGGGTGGCGAAGCGCTTGAGCGTCGCCGCCGACGCGCCTTTCAGCGACAGCGCGATTTTGGCGGACGGCGGCACGTTCATTTCGGAGCGCACGGCGCGCACCGCGTCGATCAGCCGCACGACCCAATCCATTTCGGCGAGGGCTTCCGGCGCATGCCAGGTGGCATCCGGGCGCGGCCATTCGGCGGAGATGAGCGATCCGCCCTTCCCCTCCGTCAGGTTCTCCCATAGCTCATCCGACAAGAACGGCATCATCGGATGCAAGAGATGCAGAATGCGGCCGAGCACCCAGGCCGACGTGGCGCGCGTCTCGGCCTTGGCGGCTTCGTCCTCGCCCTGGAACAGCGGCTTGGCGAATTCGAGATACCAGTCGCAATAGGTGCCCCAGGCGAACTGATAGAGCGCGTTGGCCGCTTCGTTGAACTTGTAGCCGTCGATAGCGCTTTCGACCTGGCCGACCGTTTCGGCGAGGCGGCTGACGATCCAGCGGTTGACCACGTTCTGCGCCTGTGCCGGATCGTAATCGGCGGTCAGCGCGCAGCCATTCATCTCGTTGAAGCGCGCGGCGTTCCAGATCTTGGTGGCGAAGTTGCGGTAGCCCTCGACGCGGCTCTCGGCGAGCTTCAGATCGCGGCCCTGGGCGGCCATGGCGGTCAGGGTGAAGCGCAGCGCGTCGGCACCGAACTTGTCGATGAGATCGAGCGGATCGACGACATTGCCCTTCGACTTGGACATCTTCTGCCCCTTCTCGTCGCGCACCAGGGCGTGGACGTAGACGGTGCGGAAGGGCACATCCTTCATGAAATGCAGGCTCAACATCATCATGCGGGCGACCCAGAAGAAGATGATGTCGAATCCGGTGACCAGCACGTCGGTCGGATAGTAGCGCGCGACCTCCTTGGCGTTGTCCGGCCAGCCGAGGGTCGAGAAGGCCCAGAGGCCCGACGAAAACCAGGTGTCGAGCACGTCCGGATCGCGGCGCAGCTCGACGGCTTTGCCGTAATGCTTGGCCGCCTCGGCCTGCGCCTCGGCCTCGTCATAGGCAACAAAAACCTTGTCGTCCGGGCCGTACCAGGCGGGAATCTGATGGCCCCACCAGAGCTGGCGCGAGATGCACCAGGGCTCGATGTTGTTCATCCAGTGGAAATAGGTCTTCTCCTGCGCCTTGGGCACGAAGACGGTGCGCCCCTCTTCCACCGCGGCGATGGCCGGACCGGCGAGCTTTTTCGCGTCGACGTACCACTGCTCGGTGAGGTACGGCTCGACCGGCACGCCCGAACGGTCGCCATGCGGCACGACATGGGGATGCGGGTCGGTCTTGACCAGCAGGCCCTGCTCCTCCAGCTCGGCGAGGATCCGCTTGCGCGCGACGAAGCGGTCGAGGCCGCGATAGGCCGCCGGCGCGGCGTCGTTGATCTGCGCCTCGGCGGTGAAGATGTTGATGGCTTCGAGTTTGTGGCGCTTGCCGACCTCGAAGTCGTTGAAATCGTGGGCCGGCGTGATCTTGACCGCGCCGGTGCCCTTCTCGGGATCGGAATATTCGTCGGCGACGATGGGAATCTTGCGGCCGACCAGGGGCAGCACGGCGAACTTGCCGATCAGGTGCTTCCACTTTTCGTCGGTCGGATGCACGGCGACGCCGGTGTCGCCTAACAGCGTCTCGGGGCGCGTCGTCGCCACGGTGATGAACTCGCCGGGCATTCCGTCGATCGGATAGTTGATGTGCCAGAGATGGCCCTTCACCTCGCGCTGCTCGACCTCGAGGTCCGAGATCGCGGTGAGGAATTTCGGGTCCCAATTGACCAGGCGCTTGTCCTTGTAGATCAAGCCTTCACGGTAAAGATCGACGAACACCTTGAGCACGGCCTTGGACAGGCCGGCGTCCATGGTGAAGCGCTCGCGCGACCAGTCGAGCGAAGCGCCGAGGCGGCGCAGCTGGCGCGTGATGGTGCCGCCGCTCTCGGCCTTCCATTCCCAGACCTTCTCCAGGAAGGCGGCGCGGTCGAGCAGCTTGTCGTTGCGCGGCAATTTCGCGGCGGCGCCGCGCGCCAGGCCGATGCCTTGGGCGGCGAGCTGGCGCTCGACCACCATCTGCGTGGCGATGCCGGCATGATCGGTGCCCGGCATCCACAGGGCGTCGAAGCCCTTCATGCGCTTGTAGCGCACCAGCACGTCCTGCAGCGTGTTGTTGAGCGCATGGCCCATATGCAGGCTGCCGGTGACGTTCGGCGGCGGGATGACGATGGTGAACGGCGTGCGGTCGCTGTCCGGCTGCGCCGTGAAGGCGCCGGACTGCTCCCATTTGGCGTAATGCTTCGCCTCGACCTCAGCGGGCCGGAAGGTCTTTTCCAGCACGGAGTGCCTCGTAACCTTGGGATGATGAACGATACGCCGGCGGCGCCGGCGCGAATGTTTGTGCGGAGACTATTCTTCCGCGCGGCGCGACAAGCGCTCCAGTTCCTTGCGCACCAGGCGCTCGGCCATCGGCGGCAGGTTCTTGTCGAGCCATTCCTTGATCATCGGACGGATCATTTCCTGCACCAGGTCTTCGAGCGTGCGGCCGCTGCCGAGCGCGAGCCCGCCGTCGCGGCTCTGCGAAGAGCGCGCCAAGGCGGCGAAAGCGGCGGCGGTCGCCCCGGCGGCGGTCGCCGACATCAGGCCTTCGTCGATGCCGGTCGGTTTCACCTGGCCGATCAACTCTTCCGACGAGAATTCGATCTTGTCGTCCTGGGCGTCTTCCATCATTACCTCCGAATCGTCGTCCGGCTCGCCGGCGACGCCGTCATCCGGCAGCGGCGGAATATCGTCGCCCAAATCGGCCTCGGCCTCGACGTCGGCCATCTCCTCTTCGGCGGGCGCGGTCAGGCTGACGACCGAGCCGTCGTCGGCCACCATGTCGGTCAATTCGAGGACGTTGTCTTCGGGGGCGAGCCCCCCCACCTGGGCAACCGGACGGCCCTCCTCGTCATTTTCCGAAATGATGCGGCGAATGGAGGCAAGAATCTCCTCCATCGTCGGTTCTGGTTGGGCCTTGGTGTCGCTCATATCGGGTGCGCCGGGTTCATCGTCTGCCGTGGCGCCGTTCGGGCGCCTGTTTTTCACTGTAACAAACTCTTCACGGCGACGGTAGCCGCTCGAATCCCAAATCTCGGGGCAAAAGCGCTAAAAGCCGGCCCAAGAGGCCGATTATTCGCCTTCGATCGAGTTGCCCCACCACTTGCCGCGCACGGCCTTGTAGTTCTGCTCTTCGTCGTAATAGGGCACCTGCAGGCCCAGTTCGCGGGCCGTGAGCGAGCCGATGGAGGCCCGCAACTCGTAGGCGGCGGCGATCTCGTTGCGCTGCGCGCCGACCAGGTTGACCTTGGCGTTGAGCAATTCCTGCTCGGCGTCGAGCACGTCGAGCACGGTGCGCGACCCGACCAAGGCTTCCTTCTCGACGCCTTCCAAGGCGATCTGGCTCGCCTGGATTTCCGAATCGAGGGCGCGCAAGGAGGCGCGCGCCGTCTCCAACGCTTCCCAGGCGCGGGTCGCCGATTCCATGGCGTCGCGGCGGGCCTGATCGACCTGGATCTTGCGCTGCGACGCCGTCTGCTTGGCGGCGCGGATGCGCGAGGCGACCGAGCCGGCGGTGTAGAGCGGCACGGCGATTTCGGCGGTGATCGAGGCGCTATTCGCTTCGGTATCGCTGTTCGTCGTGCCGCGGTCGGCCGACAGCGTGCCGCGCAGGTTCAGTTCGGGCCACAACTCGCCTTCCACGGCGCGCACGTTCTCGCGCGCCGATTGCTCGGTGTAGTCGGCGGCGATCACGTCGGGAAAGCGCGTCGATGCGATGCTGACCGCCTCGTCCTGCATCGCCGGCAGGTTGACCGGCGGCTTCGGCACGACGAGATTGGCCGGCGCGTCGCCGACGTTGTTGCGATAGACGGCGCGCGAGGCGGCGAGATTGCCCTCGGCCTGAATGCGGTCGGCGATCGCGCGCGACAGGCGGGCTTCGGCCTGGGCGACGTCGGTGCGGGTGATTTCGCCGACGCGGAAGCGGTCGTTGGCGGCATCCAACTGGCGGCGCAAGCGCTGCTCGTTGTTGATGTTGAGGTCGAGCACGGCCTGATCGCGCACCACGTCGATATAGGACGACATGGCGTTGAGCAGCACCTCCTGCTCGGTGGTGATCAGCCGCGCGCGAGCCGCGAGAACGTCCTTTTCGGCGCGGTTGGTCGCCGCGTCGGCCACCGGATCATAGAGCGGCTGGACGATGCTGAGATCGACGCCGCGCGGCGTCGTGTAGCGCGTCGCCGGCGAGCGGGTGTTGCTGTAGCTCTGAGTGCGCGAGATGTCGGCACCCGCTTCGATGGTCGGACGCCAGCGCGACAGCGCCTGGGAAACGCCTTCGTCGGTCGCGCGCAGCGCGGCGCGCGCGGCGAGCAGGGTCGGGTTGGTCTGGTAGGCACGAGCCAAGGCTTCGTCGAGGGTTTCCGCGAAAGACGGCGAGACCAAAGCTGAGCTGGCGAGCAAGGCGGCGGCGGCGATTATGCGGCGGTAGCGAAACGGGGCCATCGGGCTCACCTTGTACTGCTAGAACACAAAAGTCGGTTGCGGCGCGAAACCGGGCAAAAGCGGCGTCGCCGCGTCGAACAGCACGCGGCGCGACAGGGCGCCATGACGGCGCATCATCAAGATCGCCTGCCCCGCCCCGCCCTTATCGATGACGGCGACCAAACGGCCGCCCTCGGCGAGCTGGTCGGCGATGGCGGCCGGCACGTCATGCACGGCACCCTCGAACAGGATGACGTCGAACGGCGCCTGTTTCGGGCAGCCGGCGGCGAGCGGACCTTCGATGACGGCGACATTGTCGATGCTCAAGGCGTCGAGATTGGCGCCGAGCGATTTAGCCAAGCCGGCGTCCTGTTCCAGGGCGACGACGGTGCCGGCGAGCTTGGACAGCACGGCCGGGCCATAGCCGGTGACGCCGCCGACATCGAGCAGCACGTCGGACGGCTTGATCTCCGCCGACTGCGCCAGCCGCGCGAACAGCATCGGCTCCATGAGCCAGCGGCCGCCGCCGAGCGGCACGTCGTCGTCGACATAGGCGACGCCGCGCGCCTGATCGGGCACGAAGCGTTCGCGCGGAACGTCGAGCAACGCCTGAATCAGGACCTGTGAGGTGACTTTATTGGGGCGAATCTGGTTATCCACCATGTTTCGCCGAGCGACCGAAAAATCCATCAGGGTACCGTCGTGATAAGCGGCAAGCGCTTAGAAACTCTGGGCTTTATATACTCTGTTCCTTGCCATGAAAACAACGCTGCACTGCGGAAAAGCCGTCGCCGCCGGGGCGATTTCACCGCATTGTGTGGCCGACAAGCCGCGCTTTGACGGGCCCATCCCCCTCGGCCGCGCCGTCACGGCGGGCTTTTCGCGCGGTTCGGCCCGCCGGCGCCGGTTTCGTCCGCTTAACCGCCCGTCTTGACCCTGCGGTCCGGCGCGGCCTATATCTCCCCTCCCCGCGGCGAGACCCTGGTCAAGATGGCCGGCACGCCGCGTCCCTCCTGGCCGCAAGGCGAGCGAGACGCGCGACGGGGCCGGATAGCAAAGTGGTAATGCTCGGGACTGCAAATCCCGCACCGGGGGTTCGATTCCCCCTCCGGCCTCCATCGCCCGCCAATCCCTTAAAAATCAGCCAAGTATCTGAATAAAAAAGGCGAGACGAGGCTCTGGCCTTGGCCGAATGCCTCTGTTATAACCGCGCCCTTGCTGACGGGCGGCCTGGCTTTCAGGCCCACGGCCCGCAGCGATACCGGCCATTCCGTGGTAGCTCAGTGGTAGAGCAGGCGGCTGTTAACCGCCCGGTCGGGGGTTCGAATCCCTCCCACGGAGCCAATTTTCCTCAAATCCGAAATATGACGAGCGCCTCGGCAAGCCGCGCCGGAGCCCTTGCCGTTTGCCTGTTCCCCAGCTTGGCCGGATCCGTCAGACGTCCTCGTCGGCCGGGGCCGGCAGGCTCTCGTCCGGCTCCGGCGCTTCGGCGACCGGCAGCGAGATGACGAATTCCGCGCCGCCCTTCACGTTGCGCGCGGTGATCGTGCCGCCCATCGTCGTGATGATGCCGTAACTGACCGACAGGCCGAGGCCCGTCCCTTTGCCCACTTCCTTGGTGGTGAAGAACGGATCGAAGATGCGGGCAATGACGGTGTCGGGAATGCCGCCGCCGTTATCGCGCACGACGATGCGCAGGCCATCCTTGGCGTTGCCGACAGTGACCGTGATGTTGCCGATCGAGGCGCTGCGCTTCTCGGCTTTCTTCTCGTCGAGCAGCTGCGACAAAATCGCGTCCTTGGCATTGCTCAACAGATTGATGATCACCTGTTCGAGCTGGGACGGACGGCCCATGACCATGGCGCAGTCCTCCTGCATGGTCACGGTCAACTTGATGCTCGCCAGCGTGATCTGGCGGTCCATCAATTCGATGGCCGCCGCCACGCTGGTGCGCGGATCGAAGCGCTCGAAGCCGTCCTTGTCGAGCCGGCTGAAGACGCGCATGTGCAGAATCAGCTTGCCGAGCCGCTCGCTCTGCTGGGCGATCAGCGCCAGGTTCTGCTTGAGATAATCCTCGCCGGCGATGCCGCGCTCCATGCGGATCAGGGCATTGTCGGCCGCCATGCGCATGACGTTGAGCGGCTGATTCATCTCGTGCGCCATGCCGGCCGCCATCTCGCCGACGGTGGCCAGCTTCGACGCTTGGAACAACTGGGCCTGCAGGGCTTTCTGCTCGCTGATGTCGCGGATGATGGCGATCTGCAACCAACGGCCCGGCATTTCGACCGAGGTCACCGCGATGTCCATCGGGAACTGGCCGCCATCCCTGCGCAGGCCCATCATTTCGCGCGGGGACAGCGCCGGCAGGCCCTCCAGGCTGCTTTGCGGCGAACCGTAGGAATTGGGAATCAACGTGCGGATGTCCTGCCCCACCACCTCGGACGCTTCATAGCCGAAAATCCGTTCGGCGGCGGGATTGAAGCTCTGAATCACGCCCTGCTGGTTGGTCGTGACGATCGCATCGGCGACATTGTCGAGAATGGCGCGCATGCGCTCTTCGCTTTCGCGCAGGGCCTGTTCCGCGCGCTTGCGCTCCGACATGTCGGTGAAGGTATTGATCAGCCCGCCGCCCGGCATGGGCGCGCGGTTGACGAACAGGGTGACGCCGTTGGGATAGCTGTATTCGGTGCGGAACGTTTCGCCGCGCCGCGCCGATTCGATGCGCTGACGCACTTCGGCTTCGCTGTTCGGCCCGCCGGTGCCGTTGACCGTATGGTAGCGCAGGATATCTTCGAACTTGCGGCCGACGTGAATGAACCCCGGCGGGAATTGCAAGAGGTCGATATAGCGCTGGTTGTAGGCGACGAGCCGCAAATCCGCGTCGTACACGGCGATGCCCTGCGCCATATGTTCGGTGATCGCTTCGAGCTGCGCCGATTTGCGCGCCGATTCCTGTTCCACCTGGCGGCGTTCCGTCACGTCGTCGCAGACGCCGACCCACTCGCGCACGCTGCCGTCCTCATTGCGCACCGGTACGCCGCGCACCGCGAAGGTGCGATAGCTGCCGTCTTGGCCGCGCACGCGATATTCGGTGATATAGGGCTTCTCCGTCTCGATCGACGAGGCCCAGATGCGCCGCACATAGATCGCGTCGTCCGGATGCAGCGCCTTTATCCAGCCTTCGCCGCGCACCTCCGCTTCGCTTTGTCCGGTGTAGGCCATCCAGCCGGGGCCCATGTCGGTGACCGCGCCGTCCTTGCCCGCCACCCAAATGATCTGAGCCGCCGACAGGACGAGGGCGCGGTAGCGCGCTTCATTGGCGCGCAAGGCCAGTTCCGCGCGCTTCACATCGGTGACATCGGCAAAGCTCGTGACGAAGCCGCCGTCCGGCATCGAGCTTAACCGCAGAGCGATGTAACGTCCGCTCGCGGCCAGATATTCGTTGCTCTGATAACGATGCTCCCTGATCTCGACGATGCGGCGTTCGATCAAGGCGTCGATGTCTCCTGGCCGCAAGGTGCCGCGCCTCCTGGCGAGCCGCAGCACGTCCGCGTAGTGCATGCCGAGCGACACATCTTCCGGCCTATAGCCCTGCAGCTCGACGTAATTGCGATTATAGGCGATCAGCTTCATGTCTTTGTCGTAGACGCTGATGCCGTGCGTCATGTTCTCGAGGACCGCCTCCAGCAGCAGGGACTTGTTCGCCGCCTCCTCTTCCACCGCCTTCAGGCGGGTGATGTCGGTGTGATTGATGATGATCGTGCCGTTCGGCGCGTAATGCCGCCGGATCAGCAGCACGCGCCCGTCCGGGCGGCGATGTTCGTAGAAATTGGCCTTGCCGTAACGCAGATCGTCGAGACGGCCACGGACATAGGACTCGACGTCTCCCACGTCGCCATATTCGTCGCGCGCCAGGTTGAAGCGCATCATCTCTTCAAAGTTCATGCCTTCGCGCGCGATATGGGGCGGCAAATCCCACATATCGACCCATGACTGGTTGAAGCTGATCAGCTCGAGCTTTTCGTCGTAGACGCTGAGGCCGTCGCCCATGTTCTCGAGCGTGCTGCGCAGCAGGGTCGTCTTGCGCGCCAGCTCGCTCTCCGCCTTGACCAAGTCGGTCACGTCGCTGTACGCCGCGACGAAGCCGCCGCCGGGAATCGGCTCGCGATGCTTCTTGACGTAGCGGCCGCTCGGCGTGCGCACGATCGTGCCGCGCTGGAACACGCGGCGGCCGTATCCGATATGTTCGCGCACGATCGCGTCGACGTCGCCGGGACCGTACTCGCCGAGCGCGGCGGAGATCTTGACCATCTCCTCGTGCGTCGTGCCGATGGTGGCGAAAGCCTCGGGAAAGCCGAAGGTCTCGACGATTCGCCGGTTGGCGAGCACCAGTTTGAAATCCTTGTCGAAGACGCGAATCGCCTGATGCATGCTGTCGAGAATCAACTGCATCAGCTGGGATTTCTTTTCCGACTCCTCATGGACGCGCACGCTCTCGGTGATGTCCGTGAAGGTGATGATGAAACCGCCATCGGCCATCGGCTTGCGGAAAATCTGATGCACCCGGCCCTTCCGGCCGCGATGGATCGTCTGACGCTCCTGTCCCTGGCGCATGCCTTCCAGACGGTTGCGCACGACCTCCTCGACATCCTCGTCGGCATACTCGCCGAGCGCGGCGACGGCACGCAGCACGCTCTCGTAACTTTGGCCTTCGCGCAGCGCGCCCGGCGGAAAGTCGATCATCTCCGCATATTGGCGATTGAAGGATATGAGACGCTCGTTTGCGTCGAACACCATCACGCCTTGATTGATGTTGTCGAGCACGGCCGCCACCTGCCGGCTCGCCAGTTCCCGGCGACGGATCTGCCCGACGATAATCGCCGTCAATTGCACCAGAACGAAGATCAACGTCGCGACGTAGAAAATCGCCGTCCAACGCGACATGATATAGGGCGCGAGGACTTCATTGGCCTCGATGCCCAACGTGACGACCAGCGGATGGTCCGACATCTTTCGGAAGGCGACGTAGCGCGCGAAATTGTCGCGATGATGCGGATTCAAATGCGCGCCGGAGGTTTTCCCGGCGGCGATTTCCTGGAACACCATGTCGTCCGCGAACGACGCGCCGACCGCCGTGGCGCTGTAGGGCGAACGCAACAGCATCGTGCCGTCCAAACCGAACAGCGCCACCACACTGTTCTTGCCGAGGTTCAGCGATTGATGAAACCGCCGAAAATAGTCGGTTTCCATGGTCCCGAACACGACGCCGCCGAAGCTGCCGTCGGGCTTCAGCACGGTCCGGCTGAGGCCGATCACATGGGCGCCGTCACGCCGGCTGACGAAGGGCCGCGAAATCTTCAAGCCGGCGCGCGGATTGTCCCGGGCGCTCTGGAAATAATTGCGCTCGCTCAGGTCGGTCGCCGGCGGATCGATCGCGCGGCTGTCGCCGATGAGAATGCCGGTCTCGTCGACGTAAAGCAGGCCGGATATCTGCGGGACTTTGTCGGCGGCTTCGCGCAACTCCTCATAAAGGATGCGCGGATCGATCTTGCCACGCGACAGAGCCACCTCGACGAATTGAACGCTGTCGATGACCGCCATGTCGCTCGCCAGGATCGTCGCCCGGGTATGTTCTTCCAAGGCCAGGGTCAGGTTTTGCGCGGACAGCAGCGCGCGCTCGATCACCAGCTCGCGCTGGCGGCCTTGCTCCCAAATGATGAGACCGGAAAAGACGAAGGCGACGAAAACGCCGAGGCCGACCACCCACCAGATCAGGCCGACGCCCTCCCGCGCCGTTTTTCTCGTCTCCTCCATGGCGCTAAATCCCCGCATCCCCGTACATCCGCGCCAGGCCGCTCCCCCAAGCGGCCATGCCGACCGATAGGCGGCCGGCCCGATAGCGCGAAAGATTAACCGATTGCACAGCCCCGCGCTTAACAAGATGTAAACAAGAGGATAATTTGTTATATATTTCCGGTCATTCGCGTTTTGGGGGATGGGAATGGAAGGCTCGATAAAGAGCGAGCGCGGTCGCCGACCGCCCGTTGCGATCGCCGTCCGCACGCTCGCCTGGGTTGCACTCAGCCTGCCCTTGCTCGCTTTGGTCGTGGCGGTCGGGGGCCGCAGCGCCGCAGGTCAAAGCGCCGTCACCCTCGGCTCCAGCCTCGATCAACCGCTGGCCAGCGATTCGCTCCTGTCCAGCGGAGGGTTCCGTCTCGACGGCCCCAGCGAGCATCCGGCTTATGGCGATGCGAGCGGCGATCCGCACGCCGGCGCGACCTCGCTTGGGTTGCAGATCTACGATTCGAGCTTCGGCCTCGGGCCGCGCCCGGCGGACAATGAAGCCCCGCCCGCGCCGCCGCTCGGCAGCAGCCTGACGCGCCCCTAGGTTCCGGGCAAGGAACCACCCCTTCCTCTTCTAAAAGAGCAAAAGCGCGAAAGGTTTTTTCCTTCGCACTTTTATCGGCAGAGGCCGCCCGGCCAAGCCGCGTTGCCTGCCGACGGCCAGCGATAGCCATATTGTCCGCTCCGTCTCTTATTCGGCTCGCGATAAATTCCCCTCGACGAATGAAATGTTATTATATAACATAATCTGCATCGTTATTCTCCCGCGACCGATCAGGAGCTTCCCATGCCTCGCATTCTCGCCGGCACCATCGCGCTGTTCGGGCTGCTGTCCGCCGCCGCTCACGCCGAGCCGCCCAAGGTTCTGGCGACGATCAAGCCGCTCCATGCTCTCGCCGCCTCGGTCATGAACGATGTCGGCAAACCCGGCTTGCTGCTGCGCGCCACCGCTTCGGCCCACACCTACGCGCTGAAGCCGTCCGATGTCCAGGCGATGCAAAAGGCCGATCTGATCTTCTGGATCGGGCCGGACTATGAATCCTTCATGGCGAAATCCATGCGAACCTTGCCCAAAAGCGCCCGCGTCCTGCAGATGAGCAAGATTCCCGGCGTCACCCTGCTCGCCACGCGCGAGGGCGGCGTCTGGGAGGAGGAAGACCATGGCCGCGGGCACGATCATGACGAGGGCGAGGACGACATGCATCTCTGGCTCGACCCGATCAACGCCAAGGCCATTCTCGCCGCCATGAGCGAAGCGCTCGGCCGCGCCGATACAGCGAACGCCGCCCGCTACGCCGCCAACGCCACGGCCGCCGCGGCGGAGATCGACGCGCTCGATGCCGAACTGGCGGCCAAGCTCGCGCCGCTGAAGGACAAATCCTTCATCGTCTTTCACGACGCTTACCAATATTACGAGAAACGCTACGGCCTCAGCGCCGCCGGCTCGATCACCGTCACGCCCGACCGCGTGCCGGGCCCGCGCCGCCTCTCCGAACTGCGCAAGAAAATCACCGACCAAGGCGCGCTTTGTGTCTTCAGCGAGCCGCAATTCACCTCCGGCCTCGTCGGCACGGTGCTGTCCGGCACCAAGGCGCGCGGCGGCGTGCTCGACCCGCTCGGCGCGGCGGCGCCGGAGGGCCCGGGCGGCTACGCCGGCCTGATGCGCGACATCGCCAACGGCCTGAGCAGCTGCCTGCTCTCGGCATCTTGAGCGTCCGGTCTCGATTCTCCAGACGCATAGACCGTAGGGGCGGCAGGGCGATATAATCGCGCATGCCGTCCCGCCGCGCCCTCAAATCCATCTTCTTCGTCCTTGCCCTGCTCTGCGCTTTGCTCGCGCCGCGCCCCGGCGGCGCCCATCCCCATGTCTGGGTCACGACGATGGTGAGTTTCGTCTTCCAGGACGGCAAGCTCGTCGCCCTGCGCCAAGCCTGGGCGTTCGACGATTTCTTCAGCGCCTCGCTGATCGCCGACTTCGACAAGAACAAGGACGGCGCATTCGACGCCGCCGAACAAGGCGACATCGCCGCCAAGGCCTTCGCCGCCTTGCGCGACTCCGACTATTTCACCCGCATCCGCCAGGGCTTCGAGACCCTGCCGATCAAGGATGCCGAAAACTTCTCCGCCACCTTGAGCAAAGGCCTGGTGTTCTACGGCTTCACCCTGCCGCTCGGCGCGCCGCTCGATCCCGCCAAGGGCCCGATCACCGCCGGCGTTTACGACGAGAGCTTCTTCGTCGATGTCGAACTCGACGGGAACGATCCGGTGAAATTCGACGGCATTCCCTCCGGCGCCTGCAAATATGCGGTGCGCGAAGATCCCGCCGACGCGATCTACGGCGGCCTCGTCATCCCGCCGAGCGTGACGATCGAATGCGCCAAATCCTGATCGCCCGCCGGTTCGCCGCCCTGTGGCTCGCGGCGCTGATGCTGGCCTGCGGTCTTCTCGCGCTGCCCGCCCTGGCGCAGACCAATCCCCTCACCGGCCGGCCCGCCCCGCAAGGCGAACAGGCGCAGCCGGCCCGCGCGCCGGCGAGCGCCGGCCCGTTCGCCCGCGCCGCGCGCGAAATGTTCCAACTGCAGGCGCGCATGAACAAGGCCCTCGCCGGCCAGATGCGCGCCATCCGCGACGGCGAGGGGCTCACGGCCATCGCCGGCAGCTTGGCCGCCGGCATCGCCCTCGCCTTCCTCTATGGCGCGCTGCATGTGGCGGGGCCGGGCCACGGCAAGGCGGTGATCGTCTCCTATTTCCTCGGCCGCCAGGCCAGGATCAGCCGTGGCCTGTGGCTCGGCCTGCAGATCGCCGTCACCCATGTCGTCGCCGCCATCGTCCTGGTGTGGGTCGCCGACATCGCGCTGCGCCAGGCTTTCGGCGGCACGCCGGCCGAGCTGCGCGCCGTGCAGGCGGTCAGCTACGGCGCCATCGTCGCCATCGGCCTGCATATGCTGTGGCAAGCCGTCCGCCGCCTACGCGGCCAACCGGTCGCCGAACTCTGCGAGCATCACGGCCATTCCCACGGCCACGACGACGGCCACGATCAACGCCGCGAACATGCGCGCCAGGGTGTGCTGTCCTTCGCCGTCGGGCTGGTCCCCTGCACCGGCGCGACGCTGGTGATGCTCTATGCCCTGGCCAACGGCATCGTCTATGCCGGCATCATCATGGTGCTCGCCATCGGCTTCGGCATGGCCGCCGCCATGGCGATCATCGGGGTCGCCACCATCCTCGCGCGGCGCGCCGCCCTTGCCCGCCTGCCGGGCCGACCGACCGGCGGCGGCCGCTGGGCCAGCGCCTTGCAGAGCCTGGCGGGCTTGGCCATCGCCCTGCTCGGCGGCCTCATGCTCTATGCCGCCCTCACCGGCGGCAGCGCCGCGCTCTGACGCCGGCCATACAAAATCCGTATAAAACCCCGACGCCGATAGTCTTTCCGCCGCGCCGGACCGCCCGATAGTCTTTGCAAATGGTTCGCAACTAGACCATTTGGGGAGGTTTCAAGATGAGTGCGGCAGTGCATGTGATCCGGCGCGATTGCGCGCCCTTGGCGGCGCCCAGCGATCCCGCCGCCGCGCTCGACGCCGCGCCGCGCCCGACGGTGGCGGACCTGCCGCCGAGCGGCCGAATTCTTCTCTGGGCCATGCGCCTGCTGGCGGAGAACCGCAGCAACTGGGGAATCGTCCAGCAAGAGCTGTGGCTCTGCTGTGGCTTGGCGCGCGTCGAAAGCGTGCTGCAAGCGCTGGAGGAGTTCTTGGCCATCCTCGCCCTCGAAGGACGGCGGCCGCTGGTCATGAAACCCTCCGAGACGCGCCGCATGAGCGCCGGCGAACAGGCCGTGATGGCGATGATCGCCGCCGGGGAACGCGGCGACGGCGACCGCCTCGCCGCTCACGCGCGCTGGCTGGTGCGTCCCTTGGCCCAGCGCGATCTCCTCGCCCAAGCCCTCCTGCTCGGCCAAGGCTTCGCCGAGAGCGACGTCTCCCGCCACGCCTAGACAGCGAAACGCCGGCGGAATGGCCGCCGGCGTTTTAGATTCGTGAAGATCCTGGCCTTTATTCGGCGGCGGACTTCTGCAGGCCGGCTTCATGGCGCTCGAGCGCCAAGATCGCGTCGGCGACATGGGTTACCGGCTTGGTGCGCTTGGCGAGCAGCAGGTAGAACACCGGCACCACCACGAGGGTCAGCAAGGTGGAGAAGGTCACGCCCGTGGCGACGACGATGCCGACCGCCTGACGGGCCTCGGCGCCGGCGCCATGGGCAAAAGCCAGCGGCAAGGCGCCGAACACGGTGGCGATGCTGGTCATCAGGATGGGACGCAGGCGGGCGGTCGAGGCTTCGGTGATGGCGTCGACGATGTCATGCCCGGCAGCGCGCAGCTGATTGGCGAATTCGACGATCAGAATGCCGTTTTTCGCCACCAGGCCGATCAGCGTGATGATGCCGATCTGGCTATAGACGTTCAGCGTCACCCCCGTGAAATACATGCCACCCAAGGCGCCGGTCACCGCGAGCGGCACCGACAGCAGGATGACGAAGGGGTTGATGAAGCTTTCGAACTGCGCGGCGAGCACCATGAACACGATCACCAGGGCCATGGCGAAGGTCCAGTATAGCGAATTGCTCGACTGCTTGAACTCGCGCGATTCGCCCTTGTAGCTGATGCGCGCATGGGGCGGCAGGACCTGGGAGGCGATATTCTCCAGGTAATTGAGCCCCTCGCCCAGCGTGTAGCCCGGCGCGAGCGAGGCGCGCAACGTGATCGACCGCATGCGGTCGACGCGGTTGAGGGTGCCGGCCCCGGCGATATCCGTCGCCGTCACCAGATTGACCAGCGGCACCAGACTGCCGGTGCGGGCCGAGCGCACGAAGACGTTCTGCAGGTCGCTCGGCGACACGCGGTCCTCCGAACGGGCCTGCAGGATCACGTCATATTGTTCGCCGCGGTCGGTGTAGGTCGTTACCACCTTGGAGCCGAGCAGGGTCTGCAAGGTCTCGCCGATGTCGCGCACCGAGACGCCGAGATCGGACGCGCGATTGCGATCGATGTCGATGCGCAGCTGCGGCTTCGTCTCGTCGTAATCGGACGTCAAGTTGATCAGATTCGGGTTCTCGTTGGCGCGCTCGATGATGATGTCGCGCAGCTCGGCCAGTTCCTGATAGGTGTTGCCGCTGATGACCAATTGCAGCGGCGAGTTCGTGCTGCGCCGGCCGAGGCCCGGAGGATTGACGGCGACGGCGCGAATCCAGGGATTGTCGCGCAGCATGGGCGCCAGTTGCCCCATGATCTCCTGGGTCGTGCGCTCGCGGTCGGCCCACAGCTTGAGCCGGACGGAGATCGAGCCTTCGTTGACGGCGCCGAGGCTGCCCGCCGTGCCGATCACGACGAACACGCGTTCGGCTTCGCCGCGCTCGACCAGCTTGGAGACCTCGCGCTCGACCTGATTCACGTACTTCTGCATATATTCGACGCTGGCGCCTTGCGGACCCGTGATCTGGATGGTGAAGGTGCCGCGGTCTTCGACCGGGCCATATTCCTTCTTGATCAATTGGAACAGGATGAAGGCCATCACGGACACCATCACGGCGATCATCACGATCGTCATCTGATTGCCGATGGACCAGCGGAGGATGGCCGCATAGCCGCGGTTCATGCCGACGAAGACGGGCTCGGTCACGCGGTAGAGGAACTTCTTCTCGTCCTCATGGGGCGGCCGGAGCATCTTGGAGCAGAGCATCGGCGTCAGCGTGAGCGCCACGAGCCCCGAAAAGACCACCGCGACCGCGACGGACAGGGCGAACTCGGCGAACAGGCGGCCGATGTTGCCTTCCAGGAAAGCGATCGGCACGAACACCGCGACCAGCACGAAGGTCGTCGCGATCACCGCGAAACCGATCTGGCGCGAACCGCGCAGGGAGGCGAGCAAGACCGGCTCGCCCATCTCCATGCGGCGGTGGATGTTCTCCAGAACGACGATGGCGTCGTCGACCACCAGGCCGATCGCCAAGACCAAGGCCAACAAGGTCAGCACGTTGATAGAGAAGCCCATCGCCGCCAGCACGATGAAGGACGCGATGATCGACACCGGAATCGCGACGGACGGGATCAAGGTCGCCCGCAGATTGCGGAGGAAGACGAAAACGACGCCGATGACGAGAATCAGCGCGATGACGAGCGCATGATAGACCTCGTAGATCGACTGGCTGATGAAGGTCGATTCGTCATAGTTGACGTCGACCATCATGCCGGGCGGCAAGGTGGTGGCAAGGCGCGCCATTTCCTGCTTGGCGCCGTCCGCGACCTCCAAGGTGTTGGATTTCGACTGGCGCAGGATATTCAAGCCGATGGCCGACTTGCCGTTGGCGCGCACCGTGGAACGCAGATTGGCGGCGGCCAGCTCGACCCGCGCGACCTCGCCGAGGCGCACGGGATAGCCGGCCGTCTTGCCGCTGACGACGATGGCGCGGAATTGTTCCGGCGTGGACAAGCCGGATTCGGTGCGCACCGTCAATTCGCGTTCCGTCGATTCGACGCGGCCCGACGGCAACTCGACGTTCTCGCGATTGAGCGCGTCTTCGATGTCCTTCACGGTCAGGGCGCGCGCCGCCAAGGCGTTCTTGTCGAGCCAGATGCGCATGGCATAACGGCGCTCGCCGCCGATATCGACCTGCGAGACTCCGGGCACGGTCGCCAAACGGTCAACCAATACACGGTTCGCGTAATCCGTCAGTTCAAGGGCATTGTGGCGGTCGCTGGTCAAGGCGAAGCGCAGGATCGGCGTATTGTCCGAATCGGCCTTGGTGACGATGGGCGCATCCGCCTCGTCCGGAAGGCGGCGGAGCACCTGCCCGACCTTGTCGCGGACGTCGGCCGAGGCGCCTTCGATCTCGCGCGACAGCTTGAACTGAATCGAAACGCGCGAACGCGCCTCTTCGCTGATCGAGTTAATGAGCTCGATGCCCTGGATGCCGGCGACGGCGTTTTCGATGATCTGGGTGACCTGGGTCTCGATCACCTCGGGCGAAGCGCCGCGGTAGGTCGTCTGCACGCTGACGACCGGCGGATCGATGTCCGGATATTCGCGCACGGCCAAACGGCCGAAGGCGATCAGACCGAAAATCACCAGCATCATGCTGATGACGGTGGCGAACACCGGCCGCTTGATCGAAACGTCGGACAACATCATGGCGCGTTACTCCCCTCGTGCGGCGACTTTAGCCCTTAACGTCCGCAGTCTGTTCGCTGGCCTTCACGCGCGTGCCGTTGCGCACCTTCTGGGTGCCGCCGATCACGATGGTGTCTTCCGGCGACAAGCCGTCAACGATCTCGACCTTGCCGCGCGTGCGCACGCCAAGCCGCACGGACGTCTTCACCGCCCGGCCGTCGACGATCTTGTAGATATATTGCTCGCTGCCTTCGGGCACGAGCGCGCCTTCCGGAATGGTCATCGCCGTCGGCCGTTCGGCCAGCGGCAACTCCACCGTCATCAGCATGCCCGGTTTGATTTTCCCGTCGGCATTGGGCACTTCCGCGCGCACCTGGATGGCGCGAGTAACCGCATCGACGCGCGAATCGATGGTGCGCACGGTGCCCTCGAAGCGGCTATCGGGATAGACGTCGTTGCGCGTCGTCACGACGCGACCGACGGTGATCTTGGACAGCAGGGTTTCCGGGATCGAGAAATCGAGCTTGATGACGCTGGTGTCGTCGAGCGTCGTCACCGTGGTGTTCTGCCCGACGAGACTGCCGAGACTGATGCGCCGCAGGCCGAGGCGGCCGTCGAACGGCGCCATGATCTTGAGGTCGGCGAGCCGCGAGCGGGCCGCTTCCACTTTCGACGTGATGCCCTGATAGGACGACAGCAGTTCGTCGACCTTCGCCTGCGGAATGTTCTGCGATTTGATCAGTTGTTGCGCGCGCTCGTAGAGCAGCTTGGCGTTGCGCAGTTCGGCTTCGCTCTGCGCCAGCGCGGCGCGCATTTCGCGGTCGTCGAGTTCGACCAGAACGTCGCCCTTCTTGGCCATCTGGCCTTCGTCGAAATTCACCGCCTTGACGATGCCGGTGACCTTGGCCGTGATCGTCACCGCCTCGTTGGCGTAAGCCGTGCCGAGCGCCTGGTAATATTCGACGACCGGACCGACGACCGGCTTCTGCGTGACCACGTCGACGGGGCGACCGCCGCCCTGCGGCGCGGAAGCGGTCGCCGGCGCGACCTGCGAGACGGATACCAGACTTTTGTAATACCACGCGGCGCCCGCACCCGCGGTAAACAGCAGCACCGCGATAATGATACGACTCAACATTCGGTCTTACCCTCTCTCGGGCAGGCGACGGCCTGCGCTCGGTTCTCGTTCCTCACCCCCGCCGAACGTCCGAGTCGATAGAGTTGGGAAGGAACGCCTCCCTGCTACCGAAACTTCATGACAATCGTCGTACATACAAAACTTGTCGCGACGCGCCGCACGGCGTTTCAAATGACGGACCGCTCCTGCCGAACGGCTCGGCAAATCAACTCCCCCTATGCAGGGAGCATGCCGCACGTCGATGCCATATCCGCCGCCAGGGCCCGCGTAATATTATTGCCCAATTTTAGCAAATTCCGCCGCCATTCACTACTAGATGCCGATAAATTTACTAATCGCCTCTTTTAGGACCATTCCCCTAGGTTTCGCGGCTATCGGCCGACGTTGAGCGCTGAATAGAGAAACAGCGGACTCCCCGGAAGGAGCCCGCTGCTTAATCAGCCCGACGATGGATCAGGCCGGTTCAGGCCTGATTGAGGTAGCCCTTGATGCGATCGGGCGACAGCGGCCCCCGCCGGATGCGGACCCCCGTGGCGTCGAACACGGCATTGGCGATGGCCGCCGCCAGCGGACGGATCGAGGCCTCGCCCGCCCCCGTCGGCCGCTCGCCCGGCATGTTGACCAGCACGACATCGACCGTCTCGGGGGCCTGCATGGTCTCTAGAATCGGATAGGTCGCCCAATCGACGCTCGTCACCTTGTCGCGGTCGAACATCACTTCCTCGAACAGGGCGCGACTCGATCCCTGCACGATGTTGCCCTCGATGGTCATGCGCAGGCCCTCGGGGTTGACGATCAAGCCGCAGTCATGGGCGACGGTGAACTTGCGCGGCCAGACCGCGCCGGTCGCGCGATCGACTTCGACTTCGGCGACGATGGCGACCGTCGTGCCGTTGCGCCGCGCATAGGCGATGCCGCGGCCCGCCACCGTGCCGCTACCGCCGGGACGGCCTTGCGGGCGATTGCGCGGCTGCCAGCCCGCCTTTTCCGCCGCCGCCTTGATGATGGCGATGTCGCGCGGGTTTTTCAGGTACTTGAGGCGGAATTCGACTGGATCGGCGCCCGCCGCCAAGGCGATCTCGTCCATGAACTGCTCGCTGGCGAATTGCAGTTGCGGCCCCAGCGGATCGCGCAGGTGCGAGCTGCGCAGCGGGTTGTTGTTCTTGATGAACTGCGGGATCGTTTCCCAGCCCATCCATTTGTTGTCGAAGCCGTAGGATTCCTCCGGCACGTTGAAGGCCATGGCCGACTTGCTGACCGCGCCCGCGAGCTGCGTCGGCAGGCAATCGGCCGGATCGCTCTCGTTCGAGTTCACGTCCAGGCGCGAAAAGCCCTTGCTGTTGAACCAATAGGCGATGACCTTGCCCTGGGCATCGAGACCGGCCTTGGCCATATGGACCGACGCGGGCCCCTTGGGATCCCAGGCCGTGCCCTCTTCGCGCGTGCCCTGCAGACGCACCGGCTTGCCGACCCTCTTGGCGATCAGCGCCGCGCCGGCGGCGGCATCGCCGGCGTCGTTGCGGCCGTAAGAGCCCGGACCCGGCACCCAGATGCCGTGCACCGCATCCTGTTGCATGCCGAGGATCTTGGCGACGCCGTCGCGCACGTAATGCGGTTTCTGCGAGCCTGTCCACACCGTCGCCGTCTTGCCGCCGTCCTCGATCTGCACGACGGCGCAGGCCGCGCCCATGCTGGCATGCGACTGGAACGGCCATTCATATTCGGCCTCGACGATCTTGGCCGCGCCCTTCAGGGCCTCCGCCGCATTGCCGTTCTCCTCGGGCTTGCTCTTCGTGTGCGACGGCGTCTTGCGGATGTAATCGTAAAGTCCGCTCTGGTCGGGGAACGGCGCCGGCGGCGTCGACCAGGTCACCTTCAGCTGTTCGCGCGCTTTCATCGCGTCCCATTCCTTGTCGGCGACGACGGCGACGAAATCCTTCTCGCGCACGACGCGGGCGCCCTTGATGCCGCGGATCGAGGATTCGTCGATCCGCACCACGGAGGCGCCGGCCGTCGGCGGCATGACGAGACGGGCATGGACCATGCCCGGCACGCGCACGTCGGTGACGTAATCGGTCGTGCCGTAGACCTTGCCGGGGATGTCGAAGCGCTTCTGCGGCTTGCCGACGATCTTATAGTCGGCGACCGCCTTCGGCTTGGCCTTGCCGGTGACGACCATGCCGTTGCCGACCTGGCCGTTCCACTCGACCTGCACGTTGAAATAATTACCGCCGATCATGTCGACATAGGACAGCTTCTTCGACGGATCGCCGACGACCGAAACGACGCCGTCGGCGACCGTCAGCTTGTCGGCGGGCGCGCCGAGAATCTTGGCGGCATGCTCGACCAGCACGCGGCGCGCCTCGGCGGCGGCGTTGCGCAACGGGATGGCGCCATTTTGAATGCCGGTGGAGCCGGAGGCGCCGCCCTGGTTCACGGTGAAGTAAGTATCGCCCATGATGACTTCGACGTTCTCGAGCTTGACGTCGAGCTCCTCGGCGACGACCTGGGCGATGGCGACATCGACGCCCTGCCCCATGTCCATCTTGCCGAAGAAGGCGGTGACCTTGCCGTCGGCGGCGATCTTCAGCCAGGTGTCGAGCTGCGTCGGCACCAGGGCCGGCTTGGCGGCGACGCCGAGGCGCCCAGCCCCCATGGCGGCTTGCGCGGCGGCCTTCTGCGACAGCACGAAGGTCGGCACGGCGGCCGTGAGCACCAAGGCACCGGTGCCTTGCAGCACGGAGCGGCGCGAAACGGAGACGGTCTTTTTGGCGGGCTTGCTGATTGCGTTCATGGCTTTTCCCCTCAACCCATCATCGTGCCGGCGCGCTTCACGGCGCGGATGATGCCCATATGGGTGCCGCAGCGGCATTTGAGGCCGGCGAGCCCCTCGCGGATCTGCGCATCGGTCATTTTCGGATTCTGCTTGAGCAGCGCGGCGGAGGTCATGACCCAGCCGTTGATGCAATAGCCGCATTGCGCGACCTGCTCTTCCTCGAAGGCCTTCTGGACCGGATGGGGCTTCTCGGGCGTGCCGAGGCCTTCGAGCGTCACGATCTTGTCGCTCGCCGCGACGGCCGAGACCGGCGTGGCGCAGGAGCGCGTCGCTTCGCCGTTCACATGCACCGTGCAGGCGCCGCACTGGGCGAGGCCGCAGCCGAACTTCGGATTGCGCAGACCGATTTCGTCGCGCAGGGCGTAAAGCAAGGGCATGTCGGGATCGACCGTCATGCTGTGCGTCTTGCCGTTGACATTGAGGGTGATTCGTTCGGCCATGGGGAGTCCTTCCCTGACGAAGGTTGCGGGGCGGCTAGGCTTGATCTCTCTCTACCTGTGCCGCTTTATCGTTTTTGATTGGGGAGCGGCGGCGTGAAGTCTCTCGCCGCACGGCGCCGTCGTCAATCTATGCTTGCGGCGATCGGTTCGCGTTTGCGCGCAATGACGCTCAAGATGAACAGAAGCGCTATGTTTTAAAAAATATAGCGATGCCGACAATGCGCGCCAATTTTTGACGGCATCCCACATCAAAACGGCGTGATGACGGTTGATGATAATATCGCGCAAGGCTCATATGTCACGAGACGCGTGGCCATATCTTCGCCACAAAGCTGCTGCCTTTTCCTTCCCGCGCATTACGCTTTTCATAGATATCGTCGATCGTCAGAGAGTCCCATGCTCAAGCAAGATGTCCTGCCGTTCTTCCGCGCCTGGCTCGACAATCCCCTCGGCGTCGCCGCCGTCGTCCCGTCCAGTTCTCCCCTCGCCGAACTGATCACCCGCGAAATATCGCCTGACGACGCGCCCGTGCTGGAGCTCGGGCCGGGGACCGGCGTGTTCACCCGCGCCCTGTTGGCGCGCGGCATTCCGGAAAGCGGCCTGGTGCTGGTCGAGACCAATCCGAAATTCGCCCAGCTGCTGCGCTTTCGCTTTCCCGATGCGACGATCCTGCAGAGCGACGCCGCCCTGCTTCGCCGCCTGCCGGTCGGGCCGGACACGGCGGTCGGCGCCGTGGTCAGCGGCCTGCCCCTGCTCTCCATGTCGCCGCCGACGGTGATGCAGATTCTCGCCGGCGCCTTCATGCATCTGCGCGAGAACGGCCACTTCTATCAATTCACCTATGGCTGGCGCTGCCCGGTGCCGACGCGAGTGCTCGACCGGCTCGGCCTGACGGCCACGCGCATCGGCGGCGTCCTCGCCAACGTGCCGCCGGCCTCGGTCTATAAGCTCAGCCGGCGTTAGCGCCGGCGGTCTTGTTGAGAAAATCGGCCAAGGCCGCCGGCTCGTCGATGTCGAGCAGCACGCCATCGTCCTTCATCGCCACCTCGGCGACCGCTTCCGGATAAGTCCCGATCAGGTGCCGCGCGCCGACGTCGCCCTGCAGCCTGCCCATCTCGTCGAAGAAGGCCCGGCCCCACAGCACGGGGTTGCCGCGCTTGCCGCCGGCGGTCGGCACGACGATGGCGCGTCCTTCCAGCGGATTGAACGCCGCGATCAAGAGATCGAGCGCGGATGCCGGCACGCTCGGCATGTCGCCAAGCTGCACGAGAGCGCCGTCGATCTCCTGCGGCAGCGCGGCCAGTCCCGCCTTCAGGGACGTGCTGAGACCGTCGGCATAGTGCGGATTCTCCACAAAGGTCACAGCGAGCCCGGCGAGCGCCGCGCGCACCTCCGCCTGCTGATGGCCGACCACGACGACGACGGGCCGAGCCTGCGAAGCGAGCGCCGCCTTGACGACGCGGACGATCATCGCTTCGCCGCCGACATCGGCGAGCAGTTTGCTCGGCCCGCCGCCGGTTTTTTCGATGAAGCGGCTGGAGCGGCCGGCGGCGAGAATCACCGCCGCCACTTGCGGCATCCTCGGCTTGCCCTTGGTCCGTTCGGCTTCGGCGCGCGGCAAGGGGCGCGACGGAATCTCCATCAGCAGGCCGCCTACGCCCATGCCTTGAATGTCGCGCGGGCCGACGGGAATGCCGGCGAGCAGGCGCTGCATCACCCAATCGACGCCGTTCAATTTCGGCGAACGCGCGCAGCCCGGCAGGCCGAGAATCGGCGCGCCGTCGGCGCCCTTGGCGAGCAAGAGCAGATTGCCGGGATCGACCGGCATGCCAAAATGCTCGACCCGGCCGCCGGCCAGTTCGATGCCGGCGGGAATCACGTCGCGCCGGTCGGCGATCGCCGAGGCGCCGACGATCAACAGCATGCCGCAGCCTTCTGCTTTTAAGGCCTCGATCGCGGCGGCGATCTCGCTCGCCGCGTGACCGCAGCGTTTTTCGGCTTTCAGGCTGCTGCCGAGCGCGTACAGCCGTTCGGCGGTGATGCGCGCCGTCTTGTCGAGCACGCTGTCCTTCATGTCGGGCAGACGCGTCTGGATCAGCCCGACCTCGTCGTGGCGCAGGGGCGCGACGCGGATCAAAGGCCCTCCCCTCCCATTCCCTTGGGCGATTTCGGCGCAAGCCTTCACCGCCGCTTCGGGCGCGGCATAGGGGATGATCTTCACCGTCGCCACCATCTGCCGGGCTTCGACCAGGGCGTAGGGCGCCAGCGTGGCAATGGTGATGGCGGGATCGACGCGATTGATGTCATCGATGCGCGCGGCATCGAGCAGCACGAGGCCGGCCGCTGCGGCATGCAGATTGACCCGTCCGGTGGAGGCCGATCCGGCCTCCAGCCCCTCGCCGGCCCCCAATGCCGCCTTGGCGACGATGGCGGCGGCCTCGTCTTCGCCGATATCGCCCGGCTCGAAGCGCACGACGGTGATCCGTTCGACGCCGGCGCCTTTCAGCGCCGCGACGTCCTCGGCGGTCAGCAGATGGCCCTTGGAAAAGCTGCGCGTGCCGGCGCGTTGGCGATGCACCAGCCGCGCGCCCGCCGCCGTTTCGATGGCGACGTCGCCGTAGATCACGCCGCCGCGTCCTTCTTCTCCGGCGATTTGTCGCCGTGCAGCACTTGCGTCATTTGCGCCAGCACCGAAATGGCGATTTCCGCCGGCGAGATCGCGCCGATGGACAGCCCGACCGGGCCGTGGATGCGCGCCATGTCGGCATCCGTGAAGCCCTGCTCCTTCAGGCGTTCGAGCCGCGAGGCGTGGGTCTTGCGGCTGCCGAGCGCGCCGATGAAGAAGGCGTCCGAGCGCAGGGCGCCGGCGAGCGCCGGATCGTCGAGCTTGGGATCATGCGTCAGCGTGATGACGGCGCTGCGCGCGTCGGGCTTGAAGGCGGCGAGCGCCTCGTCCGGCCAGTCGTTCGACAGGGTCACGCCGGGAAAGCGAAATTCGCTGCCGAAGGCGCTGCGCGGATCGATCACCGTCACCTCGTAGCCGGCCAGGACGGCCATCGGCACGAGTTGCTGGGCGATATGCACGGCGCCGACGATGGCGAGGCGGCGCGGCGGCGCGATGACATTGACGAAGACGCGCTTGCCGTCGGATTCGATGGGCGCGCTTTTCTCGCGGGCGAGCGCGCGCTCCGCCTCGGCGCGCAGGACGGGCGCCAGCGTCAGTTCGCTGTGGGCCGGCGCAGAGGGCAGCAATGTTTGCGCGCCATCGTCGAGATCGGTGGCGATGGCGAAGGGCGCCCGTGCCTCAGCGGCTTTCAGCGTGGCGTCGAGCATCGGCTCATGGCCGTTCACGGCGGTCACCAGGATCTCGACCTTGCCGCCGCAGGCGAGGCCGACGTCCCAGGCCTGCTCGTTGCTGATGCCGAATTTTAGCAGGCGCGACTTGCCGTCCTTGATGGCGGCCTGGGATTCGGCGATGACCGCGCCTTCGACGCAGCCGCCGGAGACCGAGCCCTGGAAATTGCCCCGATCGTCCGCCACCAGCTGGCTGCCGACGGGCCGCGGCGACGAGCCCCAGGTGGCGACCACGGTCGCCAAGGCGACGCCCTTGCCCGCCTGGCGCCACTCGGCGGCGGTGCGCAGGATATCGAGAGTGGTCTCTTTACCTTCAAGCAGGGGGGCATCGGTCATAGGCGGCTCCTGGTTATATCTTAATAAATATAACCCCTCGCGGCCGGCGATCCAAGGTCCTTCCCCGCAGCCCTTACTCGCCGGTGAAAGCCTGAATTCCCGTCTGGGCGCGGCCGAGGATCAGCGCATGAATGTCGTGCGTGCCCTCGTAGGTGTTCACCGCCTCGAGGTTCATGACATGGCGGATAACGTGATATTCGTCGGCGATGCCGTTGCCGCCGTGCATGTCGCGCGCCATGCGGGCGATGTCGAGCGACTTGCCGCAGCTGTTGCGCTTGAGCATGGAGATCGCCTCGGGCGCCGCCCGGCCCTCGTCCATCAGCCGGCCAAGCCGCAGGCAACCCTGCAGGCCGAGGGCGATTTCCGTCTGCATGTCGGCGAGCTTCTTCTGGATCAGCTGGTTGGCGGCGAGCGGCCGGCCGAACTGCTTGCGTTCCAGCGTATAGTTGCGCGCCGCATGCCAGCAGAATTCCGCCGCGCCGAGCGCGCCCCAGGAGATGCCGTAGCGCGCGCTGTTGAGGCAGCCGAACGGTCCCTTGAGGCCCGCGACGCCGGCGAACATGTTTTCCTCGGGCACGAAGACGTCTTCGAGCGCGATCATGCCGGTGGCCGAGGCGCGCAGGCTCATCTTGCCGTGGATCTCCGGCGCGCTGAGGCCCTTCCAGCCTTTCTCCAGCACGAAGCCGCGAATCTCGCCGGCATCGTCCTTCGCCCAGATGACGAAGACGTCGGCGATCGGCGCGTTGGTGATCCAGGTCTTGCTGCCGCTCAGCACATAGCCGCCGTCGGCCTTGCGCGCGCGCGTCTTCATGCCGCCGGGATCGGAGCCGGCGTCGGGCTCGGTCAGGCCGAAACAGCCGATCCATTCGCCGGTCGCGAGATTGGGCAGGTACTTGTCCTGCATCGCCTTCGCGCCGTAGGTGAAGATCGGATGCATGACCAGCGAGGACTGCACGCTGAGCGCCGAACGATAGGCCGAATCGACGCGCTCGACTTCGCGCGCGATCAGGCCATAGGCGACATAGCCCGCCCCGGCGCCGTAGCCTTCGATGGTCGCGCCCAAAAGGCCGAGCTCGCCTAGCTCGCGCATGATCGCGCGGTCGAACGTCGCCTCGCGGTTCGCCATGAGAATGCGCGGCATCAATTTGTCTTGGCAGTAGTCGTGCGCGGCGTCGCGGATCAACCGCTCGTCTTCGCTCAGTTGATCGTCGATGAGGAGCGGATCTTCCCAGCGGAAGGCGGCTTTGGACGCGGGCATATGGGGGCAACCTAAAGAGACGTCGGACGGAAATGGCAGCCGCCCGGTCGCGGGTTTTTTCGCACCACGAACCGAGCGGCGACGCGTAAGTATCAGCTTACTATAGAACGGCTATTCCTGCTGCAGAATCGGACGGATTTTGGCGAGGAATTCCGGCTTCACCGTCGTCTGCACGTCGGCGATCACCTTTTCCAATTCTTCATGGCTCGAGGGCGAGATTTCGAATCCCCGGCTTTCCGCCATGGCGACGAACGCCTTGTCGTGCAACAGATCCATGAAGCCCTTGCGCAGGATCACCATCTGGGCCGCCGGCACCTCCGGCGGCGCCGCGAAGGCGCGCGAGAACACCGAGCCGCTCATCAGCAGGTTGAAGATCGCGCGCTGCTCGTCGTTCTCCGCCAACTCGATCAGCAGCGGAACGTCGGGCAAATCCGGATTGCGCTTCGAGCCGTTCTGGACGATCGGGATGATCTTCTTCTCTTTCACCCAATCGGCTTGCGAGATGCGAAAGCTCGCCCAGGAGCCGCCGCGCGCGAAGACTTCACCGCGCTCGATGGCGAGATCGATCTCCGACACGTTGCCGGGGAAACCGTGCACGATCTTGAACTTGGTGCCGGCCATGACGTTGAGCACGGCGGGAATGATGTAGGTCTCCGAGACGCGGCTGTTGGCGCCGAGAATCACTTCCGTCTTCTTGACGTCCTCAAAGGTCTTGACCCCGGTGGTGTGCCACACGGCGATGACGCCGTTGAGCGACGCCATGTTGCCGAGATACTGGAATTTCGAGACGTCATATTGACGCGCCGCTTCGGGGAAGACGAATTGATCGAACGGCAGCAGATTGGTGCCGAGGCCGATCACGGTGCCGTCCTTCGGCGCCTGGCGATAAAGGTAGTTCATGGCGAGGCGCGAACCGGCGCCGACGCGGTTTTCGACGATCACACTGGGATTGCCGGGTATGAACTTGCCGATCTGATCGGCCAGCAGGCGGGCGTAAAGATCGTAGCTGCCGCCCACGCCCGAGCCGGCGATCACGGTCAGGCGCTTGCCCTTGTAGAAATCCTGCGCCTCGGCCTCGGCCGCGACTGCACAAACGGCGAGCAGCGCTGCCGCGAATTGCCCGAGCTTCTTCATCCTTCGTATCCCCTTCGAATGGCATGTACTGTAAGCGAGACTCAATGCGCGTAGCTTGCAAATGTCGGGCCGCTTTTTCACCCTCGGCGTCGGACGCAACGTGAAACTGATTAAGTTTCTTATGTAAGTTGACACGATATATGCCGCAGCCGGCTTTTCAAACGACGGACTGTGCACCTGGAGTAAACCCGCGATTTCATCAAACCGAGCTAATCGGACGCGACCGCGGCGGTCCCTGTCATCGGTGAGGCGCGCATTCTCACCATCATGCATATGAAAACCACAGGCTGATCGCGGCCGTCGCCTGATATCGCGGCGGAAACCATCGCCGCGCCGGACGAAAGATCGCGATTGGAGGGCGGGCCGACTTGCCCCTAAACTCCGGCATCCGCGCAGCTTGCGGCCAGAACGGTCACGTTCACCCATCAAGGCCCGCGACAAGGGCCAGGAGGCATAGATGCGATTCCCCTTCACGGCCGCTTTGCGCGGCCTCGCCGGCGCTGCCGTCATCACGCTCGCCGTCGGCGCCGCGGCGCCGGCCCAGGCGCAATTCGTCAACGTGCTGACCGGCGGCACCGCCGGCGTCTATTACCCGCTCGGCGTCGCCTTGAGCAAAATCTACGCCGATAAAATCCCCAAGAGCCGCCCCGCCGTGCAGGCTACCAAAGCCTCGGTCGAAAATCTCGTGCTGCTCGAGGCCGGCAAAGGCGAAATCGCCTTCACCCTCGGCGACTCGCTCGTCTTCGCCTGGAACGGCGACAAGGACGCCGGCTTCGATAAGCCGCTGAAAAAACTGCGCGGCATCGCCGCGATCTATCCGAACTATATCCAGCTTGTCGCCACGGCCTCGTCCGGCGTGAAGACGCTTGCGGACCTCAAGGGGCGCAGCCTGTCGGTCGGCGCCGCCAAGTCGGGCACCGAGTTGAACACCCGCGCCATCCTCGCCGCCGCCGGCATGGATTACAAAAGCCTCGGCAAGGTCGAATACCTGCCCTTTGCCGAATCGGTCGATCTGATGAAGAACCGTCAACTCGACGGCACCTTGCAATCGGCCGGCCTCGGCGTCGCCTCGATCCGCGACCTCGCCAGCACCAACGACATCACCGTCGTCGCCATTCCGGCCGAGACGGTGAAGAAGATCGGCGCACCCTATGTGCCGGTAACGATCCCGGCCAACACCTACAAGGGGCAGACCGCGCCGGTGGAAACCGCCGCCGTGGTGAACTTCCTCGTCACCCACGAAGGCGTGTCCGACGATCTGGTCTATCAAATGACCAAGACCATGTTCGACAATCTCGACACCATGGTCGCCTCGCACGCGGCCGCGAAGGACATCAAACTGGCCGACGCCCAGACCGGCATGCCGATCCCGCTACATCCCGGCGCGGCGCGCTTCTACAAAGAAAAAGGCCTGATGAAGTAGGAGTCTCCCTCATGCGGGACAAGACGACGGACAAAACCGCCGCGCCTGCCGAGGGCAAGGTCGTCCATGAAAGCGCCATCGACGCGGTCGCCGGTTTCGGCGGCGGCCGCGCCGGTCGCTTCTTCTTCGCCATCGCCGTCTGCTTTTCGGCGTTCCAACTCTACACCGCAGCCTTCAGCCCGCTGGCGAGCATCATCGTGCGCTCGGTGCATGTCGGTTTTCTCTGCCTGCTGACCTTCTGCTTCGCCTACCAAATGGCCAAGAGCGGCGGCGGCCGCGCGCTCGCCGTCGTTCTCGCCATCGCCGGATTCGGTCTCGGGTTCTATCACTGGATCTTTTATAACGACCTGATCGTGCGTTCCGGCAATCCCTCGACGGCGGATATCGTCGTCGGCATCGCCGTGATCCTCCTCCTGTTCTACGCGGCCTATCGCGTCATGGGCCTCGCCCTGCCGTTGATCTGCGCCATCTTTCTCGCCTACGCGCTGTTCGGCCAATATCTGCCCTATCCGCTCGACCATCGCGGCTTCGATTTCGCGCAGGTGATCGACCACCTGTTCGGCGGCACGGAAGGCATCTACGGCGTGCCGACTTACGTGTCGTCCACCTATATCTTCCTCTTCATCCTGTTCGGCAGCTTCCTGGAACGCGCCGGCATGATTCAGCTCTTCACCGACGTTGCCATGGGCACCGTCGGCCACAAGCGCGGCGGGCCGGGCAAGGTCGCCGTCGTCGCCTCGGCCCTGATGGGTACGATCAACGGCTCGGGCGTCGCCAATGTCGTGACCACCGGCCAGTTCACCATTCCGCTGATGAAACGGTTCGGCTTCAAGCCCGCCTTCGCCGGCGCCGTCGAGGCGACCGCCAGCATGGGCGGCCAGATCATGCCGCCGGTCATGGGCGCCGTCGCCTTCATCATGGCCGAGAATCTCGCCGTCGATTACGTCGATATCGTCCGGGCCGCCATCGTTCCAGCCATCCTCTATTTCGTCACCGCCTTCTGGATGGTGCATCTGGAGGCCGGCCGCCTGAAACTCGAAGGTCTGCCGAAGGAGCAATGCCCCAACGCGCTCGCCGCGTTGCGCAAGAATTGGCATCTCATCCTGCCGCTCGCCGCGCTCGTCTATCTGTTGTTTAGCGGCTACACGCCCCTGTTCGCCGGTACCATCGGCCTCGCATTGACGGCCGTCCTGATCCTCGGCGCCGCCGCCACGATGCAATTGCGCGGCATGCCACTGCGCATTCTCGCCTGGGTCGCCATCGGCTTCGCCTGCGCCGCCTTCCTGCAATTCGGCATCGAAGTGGTGCTGGCGCTGATCGCGCTGCTGATCGCCATCAACGCTTTTGCCAAAGGCGGTCGCGAAACTCTGCGCGCCTGCCTCGACGCCCTCGCCTACGGCGCCAAGAACGCCATCGGCGTCGGCATCGCCTGCGCCATCGTCGGCATCATCATCGGCGCCATGACGCTGACCGGCCTCGCCTCCAATTTCGCCCGCGTCATCGTCTCGGTCGGCGAAGGCAGCCTGTTCCTCAGCCTTGTCCTCACCATGCTCGCCTGCCTCGTGCTCGGCATGGGCATCCCGACGATCCCCAACTACATCATCACGGCCTCGCTCGCCGCGCCCGCCCTGCTGCAACTCGGCGTGCCGCTGATCGTCAGCCACATGTTCGTGTTCTACTTCGGCATCATGGCCGACTTGACGCCGCCGGTGGCGCTCGCCGCCTTCGCCGCCTCCTCGATCGCCAAGGAATCGGGACTCAAGATCGGCATCAATTGCATGCGCATCGCCATCGCCGGATTCGTCGTCCCCTTCATGGCCGTCTATACCCCGGCCCTCATGCTGCAGGACGGCGGCCCCCTGGCGGAGCAATATGGCTATACCGCCGCCGTCGCCTATATCGTCGTCAAGGCGCTGATCGCCATCGCGCTATGGGGCGCCGCCTCGATCGGCTTCCTGATCGCGCCGATGAACTGGCTGGAACGCATCTTCGCCGCGGCCGCCGCGTTCCTTCTGGTGGTCGCCCTGCCCATCACGGACGAGGCCGGATTCGTGCTCTCGGCTCTCGTCGTCGTCTATCATTGGCGGCGGACGCGGACCGCGCAGACGGCGGCGGCCTGAACCGATGCTCTGCCTGAGCGCCGGCGCGCTGACGGTGGCGCTGGCCCTCAACAGCTTCACCCTGACTTGGGTCCATTCGGTGCAGAAGAGCGAGATCCAGGAGGATTGGCGCGTCGAGGCGGACGGATTGCGCGTCGTCGAATCGCGCATCAAGGGGTCGGCCGCCGGCTACGACCCGCCGCCCGATTCCGTCCTGCGGGACGGCTGGTGGCATTACGACCCTCATGTGCCGCCGCTGCGCGAGCTTCGCCTGGCCCGGTCCGGCGCCGTGGCCGATTGGCAGCTCTGCGCCGCCGGCCTCTGCCGGCCCGTCGGCGCCTATTTCCCGCCGGCCGCCGCGATCGGCTCCCAAGAGCCGCTGCTGCTCAGTGCCTGCGAGCGCCAATCCGGCTGATTCATTCCATTTGGGTATCTCACCCGTGCCAGAAAAAAGCTTAACCGCGGCCTCTCTAAGGCCTATAAAATAACGAAAAGCAGGGGGCGGCGTCCGCTTGATCCCCAATTTCCAACGAAGAAGCCTCCCGGGCCGCCATTTGCGGCGCGCGGAAGTCTTGCTCCAAGAGGGTCGAAGAGCGTTATGGGACAATACGGAATTGGGCAGCCGATCCGCCGCAAGGAAGATGCGCGCCTTTTGACCGGCAACGGCCGCTATACCGACGACGTCAATCTCGACGGCCAGGCCTACGTCTATTTCCTCCGCTCCCCCTATGCCCATGCCAAGATCAACGCGATCGACCTGGCCGATGCGCTGGCCACGCCCGGCGTCATCGCCATTTACACGTCGGCCGACCTCATCGCCGACGGCGTGAAGCCGATCCCCTGCGAGGCCAACGCGAAATCCCTGAAAGGCGTGCCGCTGTTCAAGCCGCCGCGCCATGCCCTCGCCTTCGAACGCGTGCGCTATGCCGGCGAGCCGGTCGCCATGATCGTCGCCGAGAGCTACAACCAAGCCCGCGACGCCTCGGAGTTGATCCAGATCGACTATGAGGAACTGCCCGCCATCGCCGACACCTCGCGCCTCGCCGATGCCGACGCGCCGGTCGTCTGGGACGAGCTCGGCAGCAACGTCGGCCTGCATTGGGAAAGCCAAGAGTCCGCCGTCAGCGAAGCGATCTTCAAGACGGCTTATAAAACCGTCGAACTGGACTTGCTGAACAACCGCCTGGTCGGCAATCCGATGGAGCCGCGCTGCGCGGTCTCCCATCACGATCCGAAGACGGGCCGCACCACCCTCTATGCCCCGAGCCAGGGCGGCCGGCGCGTCATCAATGCGATCGCCAAGGACATCCTGAACGTGCCGCCGCAATCGCTGCGCATGGTGTCGCTCGACACCGGCGGCGGCTTCGGCATCCGCAGCAAGACCTATCCCGAACTGGTGTCGATGGTGTGGGCCGCGCGCAAGCAGACGCGCCCGCTCAAGTGGCGCGCCGACCGCGGCGAGACATTCGTCTCCGACGCCCATGGCCGCGACCAGTCGACCAAGGCCTCCGCCGCCTTCGACAAGGACGGCAAGCTCCTCGCCGTGCGCAACGAGACCATCGTCAACGTCGGCGCCTATCTCTCGGAGAACGGCGCCATTCTCGCCATGATGGGCGGCGGCAAGATCATGGGCACCGCCTACGACGTGCCGGTGCTCTACTTCTCGGTCAAAAGCTGCTTCTCCAATACCGTGCCGACCGACACCTATCGCGGCGCCGGCCGTCCCGAAGTGAACTTCATCATGGAACGCCTGATGGAGCTCGGCGCCGAAGCCTTCGGCATCAGCTCGATCGAGATGCGCAAGCGCAACTTCATCAAGGAATTTCCCTACAAGACTCAGATGGGCTGCCTGATCGACAGCGGCGACTTCCACGGCACGCTCGACATGACTCTGGACAAGGGCGATTACGCCGGCTTCGAGGCGCGCAAGGCGGAGTCGAAGGCGCGCGGCAAGCTGCGCGGCATCGGCATCGGCTATTACGTCGAAGGCGCCGGCGGACGCCCCTTCGAGGAAATGCGCCTCAGCTTCGAGAAGGACGGCACGGTCAAGATTTTCGCCGGCACTTTCTCGCACGGCCAAGGCCACGACACGGTCTATTCTCAGCTGCTCAACGAATATCTCGGCGTCGACGCCTCGAAGGTGCAGTTGATCCAAGGCGACTCCGACACCTCGCCGAAGGGCGCCGTCGGCACCTTCGGGTCGCGCAGTTCCATGATGGGCGGCGTCGCGATCAAGCGCGGCGCGGAAATCATCATCGAGAAGGGCAAGAAGATCGCCGGCCATTTGATGCAGACCGAACCGGCCAAGGTTACCTTCAAAGACGGCCTGTTCCATGGCGGCACGAGCAGCGTCACGCTCGAAGAGGTCGCCCGCACCGCGCATGATCCGAGCAAACTGCCCGAGGGCGTCACCGGCCCGCTCGACGAAAGCTACTATTACGAGCGCCAGGGCGAGAGCCAGAACTTCCCGAACGGCTGTCACCTGATCGAAGCCGAAGTCGATTCCGACACCGGCACCATCGAAATCGTCAAGTTCACCGCGATCGACGATTGCGGCACCGTGCTCAATCCGCTGATCGTCGACGGCCAGGTGCTCGGCGGCATCGCCCAAGGCATCGGCCAGGCGCTGACCGAGAACACCGTCTTCGACAACGAGACCGGGCAGCTGCTCACCGCGTCCTTCATGGACTACGGCATGCCGCGCGCCAGCGACTTCCCGATGATCGGCATCTATTTCAACAGCGTGCCCTCGCCGACCAACGACCTCGGCGTCAAGGGCGCCGGCGAAGCCGGCGCCTGCGGCGCGCCGCCCGCCCTCGTCCATGCGGCGCTCGACGCGCTCAAGGGCTACGGCATCCGCCATATCGACATGCCGCTCACGCCCGAAAAGGTGTGGCGCGCCATTCAAGCGGCCAAGCAAGGCAAAGCCGCCTAAGTTCATCGGTTTTTTTCGTTAAAGGAGACGCGTCATGGATATGAGCGGCGAACAGCGCATTCCGGCCCCCCAGCAGGCGGTATGGGATTCCCTTTTCGATCCCGAAGTGCTGAAGCTCTGCATCCCCGGCTGCGAATCGGTCGAGAAGGTCTCCGACACGCAGTTCACCGCCAAGGTCGTCGTCGCCGTCGGTCCGGTGAAGGCCAAGTTCGCCGGCGAAGTCGCGCTGGAGGAGCTCAACGCGCCCAACAACTGCACGATCAACGGCAAGGGCAGCGGCGGGATCGCCGGCTTCGGCAAGGGCAACGCCAAGGTCGAGCTGTCGACCGAGGGCAATGAGACCATCCTGAAGTACACCGCCAACGCTTCGGTGGGCGGAAAGCTCGCCCAGATCGGCGCGCGTCTGGTCGATTCGACCGCCAAGAAGCTGGCCGACGAGTTCTTCAAGCGCTTCGTCAAGCTGATGACGGAACGGGCCGCCGCCGGCGCCTAACGCCCGCCTTTGCCCCTGTCGCGGGGGCGGTTATCATCTGCTATGTAACGAACAACAAGCCGGCCAGGCTGCCCAACAGGAGAGAGACCCGTGGCCAAGATTTCCATGAAGGTGAACGGTAAGACCGTGAGCGGCGACGTCGAGCCGCGCACCCTGCTCGTCCAGTTCATCCGCGAGCATCTCGGGCTGACCGGCACCCATGTCGGCTGCGACACCAGCCAGTGCGGCGCCTGCAACGTCCATTACAACGGCGAGGCGATCAAAAGCTGCACGATCCTGGCCGTCCAGGCCGACGGCAGCGAAGTCGTCACCATCGAGGGCCTGGCCAAGCCGGACGGCACCCTGCATCCGATGCAGGCCGCCTTCCGCGAATATCACGGCCTGCAGTGCGGCTACTGCACCCCCGGCATGGTCATGGTGGCGGTCGACATCGCCCGCCGCCTGCCCGGCGCCGACGAAGAGACGGTGCGCGAGGAGCTCTACGGCAACATCTGCCGTTGCACCGGCTACCAGGGCATCGTCGAGGCGGTCATGGCCGGTTCGGAAGCCATGCAGACCGGCGTCCTGCCGCTCAAAGACCATCACTGAGGGAGGGGCGAGCCATGTATAGCTTCGAATATATCCGCGCCCAGTCCGTCGCCGACGTCAGCCAGAAGCTGCAGGAGGCGGACGATCCCAAGATCCTCGCCGGCGGCATGACGCTGATCCCGACGCTCAAGCAGCGCCTGGCGCAGCCGAGCGTGCTGATCGACCTCGGCAAGATCGCCGATCTCAAGGGCATCAGCGTCTCGGGCAAGACCCTGACGATCAAGGCGATGACCCGCCATTTCGACGTCGCCACCTCGCCCGAGGTGAAGAAAGCCATTCCCGCCCTGGCCGTGCTGGCCGGCGGCATCGGCGATCCGTCCGTGCGCCATCGCGGCACCATCGGCGGCTCGACCGCCAATTCCGACCCGGCCGCCGACTATCCGGGCGGCATCATGGGCCTCGGCGCGACCATCGAGACCGACAAGCGCAAGATCCTGGCCGACGACTTCTTCACCGGCCTGTTCGAAACCGCCCTGGAGCCCGGCGAGATCATCGTCGCCGTGCATTTCCCGATCCCCGACAAAGCGGGCTACATCAAGTTCGCCCACCTCGCCTCGGGCTATGCGACTTGCGGCGTCATGGTGTCCAAGACCGGCGACAAGGTCCGCGTCGGCGTCACCGGCGCCGGCCCCTGCGCCTTCCGCGTGCCGGAGATGGAAGCGGCCCTGGCCAAGAGCTTCACGCCCGACGCCATCGCCAACATCAAATACCCGGCCGACGAACTGCTGTCGGACATGCATGCGAGCGCCGAATACCGCGCCCATCTGGTGACGGTCATGGCCAAGCGCGCGGTCGCCGCCGCTCTCGCCTAACCGACCGGCGAAACGGATTTAGGGCCTGATCTTCGATGTGAAGATCAGGCCCTAATTATTTTAAATCATTGAAATTTTAGCGCAGATTTAAGGCGTCTGCTCGCCCGACGGAATCCAGGCTTCGACGCCGAGGTTCTTGGCGCCCAGCATGGTGAACTGGCCGGTCAGGGTGCCGTCGTCGGCGACGTCGTAAAGCGCCAGCCCGGGCGCGCTGGCCGGGCCGTAATTCAGGTAGGTCACGGCGAAGGTCTTGTTCTGCAGAATCCCGGTGCCATAGAGCACCTGGTTCTGGATCTTCCAGATCACCGAATAGGTCGAGGCCTCTTTGACCACCAGGACCTGGCCCTTGTATTTCGACCCGCCGCCGGGATCGCGGCCTTCGATGATATATTCGCCATCCAATGGCGCCGCCGTGGCCGGACCGGCCAAAAGGCCCGTCAGGGGCGCCAAAACCAGTGCGCCCGCCAGCAAACGCGACAAAACCCGTCCCATGCGCCGACACTCCAAATTTGGGACAGATCGGTCTGCCCTGCGTCTCAGATTACGAAATCGCCCGCGGCTTGGATATCACGACTCCGTTGCCCGGATGGCATGGCTGCCCTGCCCCCATTGGCTAGCTAGGCAGACGAGCTAGGGCTTAAGGGCCGCCACCCGGTCCTGCAGATGGGCAACGATGCGCTGCGCGCCTTCGTTCCCGCCCTCGCCGGCCAAACGGCGGATCTCCTCGGCCGGTACGGCCTTGCCGAAATGCACCGTCACCTTGACGAATTTCAGGCTGTGGCGATGGCGCGGTAGGGCCTCGTAGGCGCCGTCGATATAGGCCGGCACCACGGTGACCGGCCGGGCCGACAGCACCAGGCCGACGCCGGGCAGGAAGCGCTGCAATTCGCCGTCGGGCGAGCGCCAGGCCTCGGGAAACCACACCAGGCCGTTGCCGCGCGCCAGCACGTCCTTGCCCATGGTCAGGGTCGCCTTGGGCGAGCGCTCGTCGACCGGGAAAATATGCGTGGCGCGGGCGAAGCCCTTGCCGAGGGCGGTTTCGAACAGCCGGCCGACGTCGCCCGACCAGAACAGCTTTCGCATGCGTTTGTATGGCAGGACGCCGGCGACGACCGGCGGGTCGATGTCGCTGACATGATTGGCGACGATCAGCACCGGGCCGTCCATCGGCACATTCTCCATGCCGGTGGCGCTGATGCGGAACATCAGCTTGAGGCCGATGCGGTTGACCCAATAGAGCATCCAGCCGAGCAGGCTGAGCGCCGGACCGGTCGGCGCCAGCCAGCGCTCCGCCGCCGCGGCGACGTCCGCCGGCGTCTCGCCGAGGATCCCGGTCGCCGGCTGGGCCTTGGCCAGCACGGCGAGCAGGTCGCGCACCGTATTGACGTTCTGCAATTCGGCTTCGCGCATCTGCAGGCCGAGGCGCGCCTCCAGCTCGAGCGCCAGGGTCATCCATTCGAGCGAATCGATGCCGAGATCGAGCGACATGTTGGCATCGAGCGTGATGCCGCGGTCGGCATAGCGGGCGCGCAGCAGCTCCCAGGCCTCGCGCGTCGGCGAGGCGTTCACCAGCGCCTGATCCTCGGCGCTCATGACGGTCGATTTCGGCTGGGCGAGGCCCGCCTTGGCGTCGTCATAGAGCTTCGGCAGCAGGAAGCGGCGGTACTTGCCGAGCCGGGTGCGCGGCAGCGGCTCGCGCACCAGGGCATAGCCGGCGATTCGCTGATAGCTCGGCAGGGTCTGCGACTTCTCGGACAGAGTGACGCGAATCGCGTCCTCCAGGCGGGTCAGGCCGGCCGAGCGGATCGCCACCGGGTCGGGCAGCACGAGAGCGACCAGCTTGCCGTCCTTCTCCAGCACCGCCAATTCGCGGATATAGGGGCTGGCGGCGTAATGCTTTTCGGTTTCCTCGGGATAGACGTTCTTGCCGCCGCCGAGGACGATCATTTCCTTGGCGCGGCCGGTGATGAAGACATAGCCGTCGGCATCGACATGGCCGAGATCGCCGGTGCGGAACCAGCCGTCCGGCGTGAAGGCGGTGGCGTTGGCCTCCGGATTGTTGCGGTAGCCGGCGAAGACGCTTTGGCCCTTGAGCTGAATCTCGCCCATATCGGGCGCGTCCTCGTCGCCGTCCGCGATTTTGGCGATACGCACCTGACCATCGGCGATCGGGCGGCCCTCGCTGCCGATGCGCTGGCGGCCCGGCAGGTTGGCGGTGAACATCGAGGCCGTTTCGGCGAGACCGTAGCCGCTCAGCACCTGCCAGCCGAGCGCTTCGAGCCGCCACATGGCCGGCGCTTCGAGCTTGGCGCCGCCGCTTGCCATCAGGCGGAGATGGCCGCCGAGCTGCCGGTGCAGCGAGCCGAACAGGGTCTTGCCGACGTTCCACGCGAATTTTTGCCGCGCCGCGAGCGCCAGTTTCAGCATGGTGCGATAGGCCCAGGCGGCGAGCCCGCCGCGGGCCGCCACCTTGGCCTCGATGCCGGCCAGCAAGGCGGTGAACAGACGCGGCACGCCGACCATGACGGTCGCCTGGGAAACGCGCAGCGCGGTGGCGATCTGCGGCCCGGTCGCCGCCTCGGGCAGCACCAGGGTCGCGCCGCTCGCCAGCGTCGTCAGCAGGCCGACCAGCAACGGAAAGACGTGATGCAGCGGCAAGGGCAGCAGCACGCGGTCGGCCGCCGTCGCGATCTTCTCGGCGAGCAGCGCTTCGACATTGGCGGCAAGATTGGCGTGGGTCAGCGCGAAGCTCTTGGGCTTGCCCGTGGTGCCGGAGGTATAGACCACCATGGTTTCCGACTCGGGGGACGGCTTCGGCAGGTCGCCGACGGGTTCGGCCATCCAGGCGCGCCAGCCCTCGGGACCGTCTTCGCCGTCGAGCAACCGCATACCATAGGATGCGCCGCTCGCCTTGAGATGGGCGGCGTGGGCCGCCGTGACGAAGGCCAGCTTGCAGCCGCTGTCCTGCAAAAAGCCGGCGATGTCCTCGGGGTTGCCGAGGTCGTCGCAGGCGACGGTCAGCGCTCCCGCCCCGGCCAGGGCCAGGCGGACGACGATCCAATCGAGATGATTGGGGCCGACGAGGCCGACGGGATCGCCCGGCTTGACGCCTTGGGCGACGAGGCCGTGGGCCAGGCGGGTGGCGAGGCGGGCGAGCTCCGCCGACGGCGTCGCCTGGGCGCCGTCGCCGACGATCTGCAGGAGGGCCGCGCGCGCGCCTTGCGCGGCGAGGCTACGGAGAAGGTCGGCGGTCATCCACATACGGTCGTCATTCCCCTGCGGCGCATTCGGTCCGGCCGCGCTTGGTCAAAAGGTTAGCAAGCGATGGGGCCAGAACCAAGCGCCATCGCCGCTAACCATCTCATCATCCACAGAAAAATCATCGCGCGCGGCTGCGCTCCGGGCTTCCCTGCGGCGGCGTTTCGATTAAGATTGCCCCGCCTTTGCCGGCCGGGACGCGCCCGGACCCGGCTCGCATCCAATGGGGGATACCAATGATTCATTCGACGCGCCTCTGGCTTCTGCCCGCGCTGCTCACCGTCTTCACGGCGCAGGCTACGCTCGCCCAAGAGAAGGTTCTCAACGTCTTCAATTGGAACGACTACATCGCCAAGGACACGATCGAGAAATTCACCGCCGAAACCGGCATCAAGGTGAATTACGACGTCTATGACGGCAACGAGATTCTCGAAGCCAAGCTGCTCGCCGGCAAATCCGGCTTCGACGTCGTCTTCCCCTCGACCTCGCCCTTCTTCGCCAAGCAGCTGCAGGCGAACATCTACCAGAAGCTCGACAAGTCGAAACTGCCCAACCTCGCCGGACTCGACAAGGGCGTGCTCGCCGAGCTCGCCAAATTCGACGCCGGCAACGCTTACGGCGTTCCCTATCTGATGGCCGGCACCGGCATCGGTTACAACGTGGAGAAGATCAAGCAGCTGATGCCCGATGCGCCGATCGGCAGCCTGGCGATGATCTACGATCCCAAGGTGCTGGCGAAGATCAAGGGCTGCGGCGTGACCGTGCTCGATTCGTCCGACGAGGTGTTCAGCACGGCGCTGGCCTACGCCGGCAAGACCCCGACCAGCCTGTCGCAGGACGACCTCAAGATCGCCGGCGACGTCGTCTTCAAGGCCCGCCCGAACTACAAGTACATCCACTCCTCGGCCTATATCAACGATCTGGCCAACGGCAACATCTGCGTCGCCATGGGCTATGCCGGCGACCTCGTGCAGGCGCGCGACCGCGCCAAGGAAGCCGGCCGCGGCGTCGAGATCGGCATCTTCCTGCCCAAGGAAGGCTCCGCCTTCAATCTCGACGTGATGGCCATTCCGGCCGACGCGCCGAACGTCGCCAACGCCCATGCCTTCATCAATTTCATCCTGAAGCCGGAGATCATCGGCGCGATCACCAACCAGGTCGGCTACGCCAATGCCGTCACCGCCGCCGACAAGTTCGTCGAAGCCGACATCAAGGCCGATCCGGTGGTCTATCCGTCGCCCGAACAGCAGGCCAAGCTCTATACCCTGCCGCCCGCCGACCAAGCCTACGAGCGTGCCCGCACGCGCGCCTGGACCCGCGTGAAGACCCGCTACTAAGCAACGCCGTCACGTCTCGCTCAGGAGTTTGCGTTGTCCGCAGCCGCCGCGTCACCGTTCCTTCGCATCGAAAACGTCAGCAAACGCTATGAAGGAACCGACGCGCCGGCCGTGGCCAACGTGAGCCTCGACGTCGGGCGCGGCGAATTCTTCTCGCTGCTCGGCGCCTCGGGTTCGGGCAAGACCACCCTGCTCCGCATCCTCGCCGGTTTCGAGACGCCGGACAGCGGCCATGTTTTCATCGACGGCCGCGACGTCACCGACCTGCCGCCCTACGAGCGCCCGGTCAACATGATGTTCCAGTCCTACGCCCTGTTCCCGCATATGACCGTCGCCGACAACGTCGCCTTCGGCCTCAAGCAAGACGGCATGCCGAAGGCCGAGCGCGCGGCCCGCGTCGCCGAGCTGCTCGATCTCGTCCATCTCGGCAACAAGGCCAAGCGCAAGCCGCATCAGCTCTCCGGCGGCGAGCGCCAGCGCGTGGCGCTGGCCCGCGCCCTCGCCAAGCACCCCAAGCTGCTGCTGCTCGACGAGCCGCTCGGCGCGCTCGACCGCAAGCTGCGCGAAAGCACGCAATTCGAGCTGAAGGCGCTGCAGGCCCGCCTCGGCATCACCTTCGTCATGGTCACGCACGACCAGGACGAGGCCATGACCCTGTCGAGCCGCCTCGCCGTCATGGACCACGGCCATGTGCTGCAGGTCGGCCCGCCGAACGAGGTTTACGAATCGCCGGCGACGCGCCATGTCGCCGAATTCCTCGGCGCCGCCAATTTGCTGGAGGCCAGCGTGACCGGCTGGACCGGCGGCATCGCCAGCCTCGCCTGCGACGGCTTCGACGGCATCTTCAAGGCGACCGCGCCGAACGCGCTGGCTGTCGGCGCGCGCGTCGCCGTCGCCGTGCGTCCGGAAAAAATCCGCCTGTGCGGCGGCGCCGACAGCGCCGACAACAAACTGCGAGGCCATGTGAAGGACGTCGCCTATATCGGCGACGTCTCGACCTACAACATGCTGCTGGCCGGCGCGCGCACGCTGCGCGTTCAGACCACCAACAGCAAGCGCGGCGCGCCGCTCCCCTCCGCCGGCCAGGAGCTGTGGCTGTCGTGGGACGCGGCGGACGCCGTGGTGATCCCCGAATGAACGCGGTTCAGGCAGATGGATTGAAGCCATGAACGCGCCGCGCCGCAAGCTGCCGCGCAGTTTGAGAATTCCGGTCGCGGCGCTCGCGCCCTATTTCTGGCTGCTGCTGTTCTTCGCCGCGCCGCTTGCCATCGTCCTCAAGATCAGCCTCGCCTCGCCGGTCATGGGGCAACCGCCCTATACGCCGCTTCATGAAGCCGGCGAATGGCTGGTCAATTGGGACAATTACCTGCTGCTGTTCGACGATGGGCTCTATATCGCCGCGCTGCTCAACTCGCTCAAGATCGCGGCCGTCTCCACGCTCGTCACGCTGCTGATCGGCTATCCCATGGCCTACGCCATCGCCCGCGCCCGCGAATCGCGGCGCGGCCTCTTGATGATGCTGGTGATCCTGCCCTTCTGGACGTCGTTCCTGATCCGCGTCTACGCCTGGATGAGCATTCTCAGCACCACGGGCCTGCTCAACAGTTTCCTGCTGTGGCTCGGCGTGATCGACCGGCCGCTGGAGATTCTCTACACGACCTTCGCCATCCATCTCGGCATCGTCTATTCCTACCTGCCCTTCATGGTGCTGCCGCTGGTCGCCACGCTGTCGCGCATGGACCTCACCCTGCTCGAAGCCGCCGCCGATCTCGGCGCCAAGCCCTGGCAGGGATTCCTCCGCGTGACGCTGCCGCTGTCGCTGCCCGGCATCCTCGCCGGCTGCCTGCTGGTCTTCATTCCGGCGACCGGCGAGTTCGTCATTCCCGACCTGCTCGGCGGGCCCGAGGCGCTGATGATCGGCAAGATCATGTGGACGGAATTCTTCTCCAACCGCGACTGGCCCGTGGCCTCCGCCCTCACGGTGACGCTCCTGATCCTGCTCGTCGGTCCGATGATCGCGCTGCAGTCTCTGCGCAAGCGCGAGGCGGCGGCGGATGCGAAAGCGGAGGCGGCATGAGCACGGCGCGAAAGGGCATTTCGCCGCTCTACATGATGCTGGCCTTCGGCTACGCCTTTCTCTACGCGCCGATCATGCTGCTGGTGTTCTACTCGTTCAACGAATCGCGCCTCGTCACCGTTTGGAGCGGATTCTCGACCAAATGGTACGGCGAGCTGTTCCACAACGAGCAAATCCTCAATGCCGCTTGGCTCAGCCTGCGGATCGCCGTGGTCAACGCCACCTTCGCGACGATCCTCGGCACGCTCGCCGGCTTCGTCATCGCCCGCCACAAACGCTTCCCGACGCGCGCCGCCTTCCTCGGATTGATGTCGGCGCCCCTGGTCATGCCCGAAGTGGTGATGGGGCTGTCGCTGCTGCTGCTGTTCGTCGCGCTGGAAACCGCCATCGGCTGGCCCGCCGGGCGCGGCGCCGTCACCGTCACCATCGCCCATATCACCTTCTGCCTCGCCTTCGTCGCCGTCATCGTGCAGGCCAAGCTCGCCAGCTTCGACCGCAGTCTGGAGGAAGCCGCCATGGATCTCGGCGCGCGCCCCTGGAAGGTCTTCTGCGTCATCACGCTGCCGCTGATCGCGCCGGCTCTGGCGGCGGGCTGGCTGCTGGCCTTCACCCTGTCGTTCGACGATTTGATCGTCACCAGCTTCACCTCGGGCCCCGGCGCCAGCACCCTGCCGATGGTGATCTATTCCAGCGTCCGTCTCGGCGTTTCGCCGCAGATCAACGCCCTCGCCACCCTCATGATCGGCGTCGTCGCCGTCTTCGTGGCGATCTCGGGCTGGATGCTCTACCGCCAGGACAAGGCGCGCAAAGCCTAAACCGCGTACATCGAGTCCGGCGAGGCGCGCAGCCGCGCGATATCGCGGGCCGGCGGCGCGCCGAACAGGCGGCGGTATTCGCGGCTGAACTGCGACGGGCTTTCGTAGCCGACAGTATGGCCGGCGGTTGCCGCATCGAAGGACTGCGCCAGGATCATGCGACGCGCCTCCTGCAGCCGGATCTGCTTTTGATATTGCAGCGGACTCATGGCCGTCACCGCCTTGAAATGCTGATGCAGCGCCGAAGGACTCATGCTCGCCGCCTTGGCGACGGCTTCGATGCTGAAGGGCGCCGCGTAGTTCGCCTTGATCCAGCCGATGGCGCGGCTGATCTGTTGCTGGCGGCTATCGGCCGTGGCGATCTGGCGCAGCCGCGCGCCATGCTCGCCATAGAGGGCGCGATAGAGAATCTCGCGCTCGGCGAGCGGCGCGAGCATCGCGATGTCGCGCGGCGTCTCCAACAGGCGCAGAAGGCGAATCACGGCATCGAGCAACTCCGGCGTGACGGGGCTGACCGACAGCGCGAGATCGCCCGCCGGCAAAGCCGGCCCCTTTGCCGCCGCCGCGCCGCTTTCGAGCAAAAGCGCGCTCAGCATGGCCACGTCGATATCGAGTTGCAGGCAGAGATAGGGTTTCTCGGCGCTGGCCTCGATCACCTGGCCGACCAGCGGCAGATCGACCGAAAACACGAGATATTTCGCCGCGTCATAGATATAGACCTTCTCGCCGAGCTGCGTCTGCTTGCGGCCCTGGGCGACGATGCAGAGCGCCGGCTTGTAAAGGGCATGAATCGGCTCCGTGACGCGGCTCGAGCGCACCAAGGCCAAATTGCCGATGGCCGTCCGCTGCACGCCGTCCGCCACGGTGTTTCGTTCAATCAGCGCCTGCAGCTCTGCCATGCGGTCCATTCAAAAACTCCATTATTTCCAATGGTTTTATGGAAATAATCTAGGTCTTGCCCATTGCATCCGCCAGCCCATCATGGCCGATCCGGAGGATTAGGCAAGAACTCCGGAGCATCGGTCTACCGCCCTTTTGGGCCTTTTCGCCATTCTCCCCCTCATCCGGCGCGGCGCTCCCGCCGCCCGCAAACAGGAGAAGCGACATGACCAACCAGACCGACCTCCAGGGCAAGACCGTTCTCGTCACCGGCGCCAGCAGCGGCATCGGCGAGGCGACCGCCCGCCATCTCGCCGCGCGCGGCGCCCAAGTCCTGCTCGGCGCGCGCCGCACCGACCGCCTCGCCATCATCGCCCATGACATCCGCAAGGCCGGCGGCAGCGCGGCGTTCAAGACCCTCGACGTCACCGACCTCGCCGACATGCAGGCCTTCGTCGATACCGCCGTAAAGGAGTTCGGCAAGGTCGACGCCATCGTCAACAACGCCGGCCTGATGCCGCTCTCGCCGCTCGAGTCGCTCAAGATCGACGAATGGAACCGCATGATCGACGTCAACATCCGCGGCGTCCTGCACGGCATCGCCGCCGGCCTGCCGCTGATGAAGCGCCAGGGCTTCGGCCAGTTCGTCAATATCGGCTCGATCGCCAGCCATGGCGTCTGGGCCACCACCGCGGTCTATTCGGCGACGAAATACGCCGTGCTGGCGATCTCGGAAGGGCTGCGCCAGGAGAACAACAACATTCGCGTCACCGTCATCTCGCCCGGCGCCACCGAATCGGAACTGGCCGAGACGATCACCCACGAATCGACGCGCGATTTCATCGTCAACGACTTCCGCAAGATCTCGCTGCCGGCCGAAGCCATCGCCAAGGCCATCGGCTTCGCCATCGCCCAACCGGATGGCGTCGACGTGAACGAGATCATCGTGCGCCCGACCGCCAGCGCCTACTAAGACTCCAAAACGAAAAGGGCCGGCTCGCTCGCGCGGGCCGGCCCTTCGTTTTCACGCAATCAGATGATTGCGGTTAGTCCTTCACGTAGGGGATGCCGAGCAGATCGGCGAACTGCTTGTTGTAGTCCTCGTACTTGGCGAAGCAGTCGGCGCTGCAGATCGCGAAATGCTTGCCCTTGGCCTGCTCGTAGAGCGAACCGCCCTCGACCCAGGGGAAGCCGCGATAGGCGGCCTTGTCGATCACCGGCTGGCCCTTGGTGGCGAGCCAGAGCGTCACCAGCTGCACCGTGGCCGGCGCCTGGGTCCACTTCGGAATGCCGACGCGGGTCGCCAGCTCGACCGGCACCACATCGCCGAGCTTGAACTTCAGGCTCTTCTCGCCCTGATCGATCATGCGCTGCGTGGTGTGGTAGTTGATGTAGCAGGTCAGGCCGAATTCGCCGGAGACGACGCGGGCCAGAACCTGGGCCTGGCCGTTGGTCACGACGACGCCGTTGTCCTTCATCTTCTTGATGTTGTCGACGGTCGCCTTCGAGGTCTGAGGATCGAACATCAGCGCCTGGGCCTTGTTGCGGCCGTCGATGATGTTGTTGCCCTTCCACTTCGGATCGGCGCAGTCAGCAAAGCTCTTGGGCGCGTCGGCGTCCTTGATCATGTTGACGTTGTAGGCGATGCCGCGCATCTGCGCGACGGTCGCCAGGTAACGGCCCTGCGGATCCATCGCCGCCGGATGCACCTTCGGCCAACCGGCCGGCAGCGAATCGCTCAGCGCCTTGTAATCGTACTTCGGCTTCACGAAGAAGCCGGCGTCCCAATACTGCTTCTCGAATTCGCTGGCGACGTCGAACATCTCGTAGGGCGGAAACTGGTTCTGCTGGATCGAGATGAAGTAGCGCTGGAACGGCGCGACGCCGGTCTCGCGCTTGTAGTCGACGGTGATGAAGGGGAATTCCTTCGAGAGCGCCTCGAACACGGGCTTCGCGTCGGACGCGGTCCAGTCGAAGCCGATGCGCAGCTTGCCGCCGAGCTTGGCCATCTCGGCCTTCGAGTCTTCGACGAGCTGTTCGTAAGGCGTGGCGGCGCTGACGTTCGCGGCGTAAGCGAGAGCCAGGGCACCGACGGCGGCGGCAGTGAGCCGCGCGACGCTGTTCCGCATGAGTAGATCCTCCTTAAAAGAACTTTTTGGGGGTCGAAGCGGCCCACAATGGACCGCCAATCAGGCCTCGCAACCGTCGACTTCGCTCTCTCAGGGAGAGTCCCCATCCAGCCTTGCGAAAGGCAATAATCAAAAAAATAGAACTTCGAAACGTCCGCTGATATCTCACTGGCCCTTGCAAATCGAAGGCCATTTTGTTTTCTGTTGATATAGTCTCCGCTTGGCGAAACGCTGTCAATCCGCCATCCGGCAAATTGCCCGAAAATGGCGCAAAACCAGGGCTTGCGCGCTCACGATTTGGTCAATAGACCCTTCATCGTTTTGCATATGCCGTCCGCCGTCCCTTCGCCTTCAAACGAGTTATCCCCAGCATCATGACACAGCTCCCTCCGTCCGCTCCCGCCGCGCGCGTGCAAACCGCAAAAGGCCGCCAGGGCGTCGCCGCCGCCGGCCACCCCCTCGCCACCCAAGAGGCGCTGCGCGTGCTGCAAGACGGCGGCAATGCCGTCGATGCCGCCGTCGCCGCCGGCTTGGTCCTGACCGTGGTCGCGCCCTATGCCGTGACCCTGGCGGGCGACGTCTACATGCTGATCCGCGATCCCAAGACGCGGACGATCGCCGGCCTCAACGGCACCGGCCGGGCGCCGACCGGCGCCACCGCCGAGTTTTTCGACAAGGGAATCGCCCGCGAGGGCATTCTCTCCGCCTCGATCCCCGGCCTGCTCGCCGCCTTCCAGGACGCGCTCGAGCGTTACGGCAGCCGCGATCTCGGCACGCTGGCGCAAACCGCCATCCGCATCGCCGAGGACGGCTTCGCCATTTTCCCCTACTTCTCCGCCCAGACGCGCCAGCGCGCCGAGCTGGTGGCGAAGGATGCCGAAGCGGCGCGCATGTTCATGCCCGGCGGCGAGGCGATCAAGCCGGGCACTTTGTTCAAGCAGCCGGACTTGGCCGCCGTCCTGCGCAAGATCGCCAAGGACGGCATCAAGACCTTCTACGAAGGCGAAGTGGCCGAGCAACTGGTCGCCGCCGGCAAGGCGCAGGGCAGCCTGTGGACGCAGGACGATCTGGCGGCCCATCGCTCGACCTGGCAGGAGCCCATGTCGGCGCCGTTCTACGGGTATGACGTCGCCACCATGCCGCCCAACTCCTACGGCCCGACGCTGCTGCTGCAGCTGCTCTATCTGCAGGCCGGCGGCATCCACAAGGTCGACCCGAACGGTGCCGAGTTCATCCAGCGCGGCTATGCGGCGCGCAAAGTCGCCTACAAGACCGCCGGCAAGTTCATCGCCGAGCCGACGCTGACCGAAGCGCCGATGCGCGAGCTGCTCGCCAAGACGATCGCCGAGACGGCGAAGTTCGGCGGTCTTAAGCCCAACGACGGCGCCATGCCGGCCGAGGCCAAGGACCGCTGCACCACCAACGTCGTCGTCATCGACAAGGACGGCCTCGCCGTCTCGATGATCGAGAGCATCTCGGCGCCCTACGGCGCCGGCGTGGTGCTGCCCGGCACCGGCATCTTGCTCAACAACCGCATGGCCGGATTCAACGTCGATCCCGCCAGCGCCAATTGCGTCGCGCCGGGCAAGCGGCCGGCCCATACCCTCGCGCCCTGCATGGTGACGAAGGACGGCGAGCTGGTGATGAGCGTCGGCACGCCCGGCACCGTCGGCCAGACCTGCGTGCTGGCGCAATTCCTCGCCCGCGTGCTCGGCTGCGGCCAGGCGCTGACGGCGGCGGCCGAAGCGCCGCGCTGGTCGGCCGATTTTCAGGGCAAGCTGGTGATCGAGGACTGCATGGATGAAGCGCTGCAGAAGGCCGTGCTCGCCAGCGACGCCGAAGCCAAAGTGATGCGCACCGGCTGGATCAGTTTCGGCTCGATCAAGCTGGCTATGGTCGATGGCGATGGCTTTATAGGCTTAGCCGATCACCGCCGCGCCGCCAGCACGGCAGGCTATTAAATGAGGCGGTTTATGCTTGCCAATAAGGCAGTCCCGAGAGCAGTTTAGCGCCGCCATTCGGCCCGCCATCGGCAACTCCGATCACGGACCATCACCCCAGTTTTCGCCGCCCGGATTCATCCCATGGCGGCCGTACATCCGAGAGGAGCATTTCCATGGCAGAATACATCAACTTCGAGGTCGCCGCCCTGCAGACGCGCACCTGCCAGCTGTCGCTGACCGACGCCGCCGAGCGCGATCGGCAGATTCGCGCCAATATCGCGCGCATCTGCGACCTGATCGATTACGTGACCTCCTTCGGCAATTCCGAAGTGAAGCTGGTGGTGACGCCGGAATATTCGATCAACGCCAACTTCCGCCAGATCAGCCTCGAAGAGTGGATGAGCATCTCCACCACCATTCCGGGCCCCTACACCGACATCCTGTGCGAGAAGGCCAAGCAGCGCAAAATCTACCTCGCCTGCAACATGCTCGAAGTGCATCCGGACTTCCCGCGTCGCTTCTTCAACTGCTCGTTCCTGATCAGCCCCGAGGGCAAGATCGTGATCAAGCATTGGAAGATGAACAACAACTGCTGGGTCTTCCCCTACACGACGCCGGCCGACATCTACACCGAGTTCTGCCGCAAGTTCGGCCGCGAGAGCCTGTTCGCCGTCGCCAAGACCGAGATCGGCAACATCGGCCTGATCACCTGCGGCGAGCTCGGCTTCCCCGAGAACGCCCGCTGCACCATGATGAACGGCGCGGAAATCCTCTGCCACCTGACCTCCGAGCCGAACAACATGAGCCACGGCGACGTGCGCAACTGGGCCAGCCTGCGCACCGCGCGCGCCTACGAGAACAAGGCCTATCTCGTCGCCGCCAACATCGGCCAGTACGAGGGCGCGCTGCGCGGCCTCGGCGACAGCCACGGCGACTCGGCGGTGCATTACTTCGACGGCTCGATCCTCAACACGATCAACGGCCCGGGCGAAGCGAGCATCAAGGGCCCGATCAATCTCAACGATCTGCGCCGCGCCCGCTCCAAGCCGTTCCATCCGACGGTGATCCGCGCCGAACTCTACGCCAAGGAATATGCGAGCTGGCCGAGCTGGCCGAACGACGGCTTCGCCGACAAGCCGATCGAGAGCATCCAGGACACGCGCGCGATCTTCCACCAGCTGGTGAAGAAGCGTCAGGAGCTGGGCATCGACCGCCCGGCGAAGAACTTCAACCAGGTCGACTGACCTGGCGACGCGCGCATAAAAAAACGGGCGGTCCGCAAGGGCCGCCCGTTTTCCTTTGTGCGGCGCGGCTTACAAATGGCCGCGCATAAAGCCCTTCTCCAGGCGGTCGACGATGGCCTTGAGATCGTACTCGCTCTCGATGCGCTGGCGCGCCTTGGCGATCACCGCGGCATGCAGCGCCACGTCGTCCATCAGTCGCGCCATCGCCTCGGTCAAGGCCGCGACGTCATATTCCGGCACGATCAGGCCGGCGCCGCCGTCGAGCAATTCGGGAATACCGCCATTGTCGGTGGCGACCACCGGCAGGCCGCAGGCCATGGCTTCGATCAACGACACCGGAATGCCTTCCTTGTCGCCGTCGCGCGCGACGATGCTGGGCAGCGCCATGGCGTCCCAGTCGCCGGCGATCAGCCGCTGCAGGAAGGTGGCGTGCGGCGCCGTGCCGGCGAAGGTCACCAGGCCTTCGAGGCCGAGATCGCGCACCTGATGCTCGAGCTCGCCTTGCAGCGGCCCCTCGCCCAGGATGTCGAGCACGACGCTGCGGCTCTGCTTGCGCAGCGCCGCCAGGGCCTGCAGCAGATAACGATGCCCCTTCTTCTCGACCAGCCGGGCGGCGATGACGAACCGCCAGGGCGCGCCGGCGGGGCGGCGACGCGGCGGCGAGGGCGGCGGCGGCACGACGCCCATGTGCAGCACGACGGGCTGCGGCAGGCCCGGGCCGATGTGGCTCGCCAATTCGCGCGCGCCGGCGCGGTCGATGGCGCGGATCCAGCTGGCGCGGCGCGCCTTGTCCGGCAGCAGATTGTTCTGGGCGATGTCGTAACGATGGCAGGTCAGGCTGAAGGGCACGCCGGCGACGCTCGCCGCGACCATGGCGTAGGTGCCCGGCACCGCGCCCCAATGGGCGTGGATATGCTCGACGCCGGCGGCGCGGCAGCGGCGCGCGAGCCACAACGCCTTGGGCACCGAGGCCAAATTCTTGAACAGCAGCCAGGGCGTGCGGCTGCGCGCCAGCGGCGCCAAGGCGCGCAACACGACGAGCGGACGGGTGAGGCATTCGAGCAGCGCGACGCCCAGAACCTCCGGCGCCAACAGAGCCGCGGGCCAGGTGATCTCTTCGAGCGTCTGCGCATCGTCATGGCGCACGCCGCCGGAAATCTGCAGCGGCGCCAAGTGCATGTCATGGCCGCGCGCGCGCAGCGCCATCAGCTCGGGGATGACGAAGGCTTCTTCATGCCCGTAAGGCAGTTTCTTGGCGATATAGACGATACGCATTGGCTGAGGATCAATCTCGTCATCGAATCCTGACGCGCGTCACGGCTTGCGCAGCACCAGGCAGGTCACTCTATAGGGTTTGAAGAGCCATGCCCATCGATGAAGAGCGCTCAGCCAGTTGCCCGGCCGGGGCCAGGGAATGACCGATCGCGCGATATGACGCAGCAGCAGGCGGGGTTCGCGGCGCAAGACGTCGGCAAAACTTTCATCGGCGACCACCGCCCCCGTCACCTGCGCCCAGCCGGGAAACAGGCCGGCCAGCTCGGCGATGTCCGGACGATAGCGATTGTCGATGGGGTCCGGATGGTAGGGGAAGCTGCGCGGCACGGTGAGGAAAAGCAATCCGCCGGACGGCACGAGCTCGGCCAATCGCCGCGCCACGGCCGGCCGAGAGGTCACATGCTCCAGCATATTCGTGCAGAAAACGGCGCGTGGGGATATGGCGGCAAGCCCTGCCGGCATTTCCTCGGCCAGCAGGTCGCAGGCGATATCGACGCCGTCCGCCTGCTTCAGATCGCAATGGACGATGGCAACGCCGCGCGCGCGGAGCGGCGCGAAAATATCGGCGTCGATATAAGGCTGATCGACCTCGCGAAAGCGCGCCGTCGAACTCCCGAGATTGAGCAGCGGCGACAGATCCCGCGCGTCGATGCCTTGCAGCGCCTCGCGCAGCCAGCGCGCTTCCGTCGGCAGCATCGCCGCGCCTAGGCGGTGGCGGCGGACGAGACGTCCGCATCCGCCGGCAAGTTATCGGCCGGACCGTAAGCGCGCGCCGCCTCTTCCAAGCGCCGGCCATAGACGTGCAGGGCGACGACATAGCTCGCCATCACATAGCTGAGATAATCGACCTCGCTGTTGGCGTTGCCGAACAGGCCGCTGCTTTCGGCCAGGCCGCGCGCGAACATGAACAGCACCAGCAAGGGCACGTACTGAACCGCCTGCTGTTCGCGCGCGTCGAACAGTTCGCGGCGCATATAGACGCGCGCCGCGCACCAGAAGAGATAGACCTGCATCAGCGCGGCGGAGGCCAGGCCGAGTGCGCCGCGCTCGGCCGACACGGCGATGAAGCCGTTGTGGAAGCTGCCGCTTTCGAGGCCGCTGATCACCTTGAAGATGCGGTCGTCGGCGCCGGGCAGGAATTCGAGCAGCATCAGTTTCCAGGATTCCGGACCCCAGCCGAACAAGGGCCGTTCGGCGAACATCGCGAGTCCCGCCTGCCACATGTCGGTGCGGCCGACGGAAATCTCGCGCAGCACCTCGGCGCCGAATATCTCGCGGATTTCGACCGCATAATCGGCGACGATCATCCAGCCCGCCACGCAAGACGCGACGACGACCGGAATGGCCAACAGGCCGAGCAAGGGCGACGTGCGCCACATCGTCCGCAGCAGCCACACCACGAACCAGGCGAGCAGCAGGGCCAGAATCGTCGCGCGCGAGCCCAGAACGAAAACGCAGAGCAAGCCGAAGGCGAAGAGCGTGTATGTCCCGGCTCGGCTTAACGGATAGGCCATGCGCACGCCGATGAGGGCGATGACCGCGAGATAGGAGATCGTGTTCAAGCCGACGTCATAGTCGGTCATGGTCACGCCTTTGATAAGCCGCAAGGCGTCGTAGGTCAGGCCGTAGGCCGGGATGAGCGACACGTAAATCCAGCCCGTGACGCCGGCCACCATCACCAGCAAGATCGTCAAGGCCTTCAGTCCGATGAGCCGTGCCTCCGGATCGCGAAACAGGATGAGCAGCGCCACGGCCAGAAGCAGCGTGAAAGCCTGGCGACCGATGTTCACGCCGACGAGCTCCGGCGCGACGCTGCCGGTCGTCGACATGAAAAAGGCGAAGAAATAAAAGGCCAGCATGCCGAGCCAGACGAGTTCGGCCCCGGCGAAGCGCTGACGATAATGCAGCATCCCGGCCAGAATCGTGATGGCCAGCAAAGGCCGCATGATCAGGTTGGTGTTTTCGATCACCGGGATGACGCCAAAAGCGATCGCCAGCGGCGCGCAGAGAAGGCCGAGCCGCATCATGACGGGTCGGCCGCTTTGGCGGGGGCGAGCTGGCGCCAGCTATTGATGACGGCGGCGACGCCTTCGCTGGCGGCCGCCGCCCAGATCACGCCCGACAGGCCGTAATGCGTCACCATGGGAATCTTCAGCAGGTTGCTGCAGAGATAATTGCCGAGCATCGTGTAGGTATAGGCCTTGCCGTCGCCGCCAATGAAGGCGGAAACCGCGCATAACTGATTGACCGCAATGAATATCACGTATAGCCCGTAAGGCAACAATAGGGCCGCCACGCGGGCGGTATCCTCCGGCCCGAAAGCCCCGCGCTGGAGCAGCAGACGGACGATATCGTCGCCGAAGACGACGATGGCCGCGGCCAGAAGCGCGATCGAGGCCAGGCCGCCGGCATAGCTGCGCCGGAAGATCCGCCGGCGGGCAGCCGGCGTTTTGTCGCGGCACGCGTTCTGCAGGACGGGCGAGAGCGGCGACAGCATCAGCGACAAGGGCGTCAGCATGATGCGCGCGACCAGGCCGTTGGCGGCGATGCCGCCGGCCCCGGTCAAGCCGGCGAAGAACATGGTGAGCAGCTGGTTGGCGAAAAAGCCGCCCGTCTCCAGGGTCGTCAGGCCCAGGTGGCCCTTGAAGACCGCCAACTCGTCGGCGCCGCGCGGCGCCGACGGCACCGAGAGGCTCCGGCGCAACAGGACTGCGGCGATCAGCAGGGCCACCAGGAAGCTGCCGACATAGGCGAGTCCCACCGGCCATAGCGCGACCGACAGCAACAGCAGATCGAGCCCGAGCAGCAGCGCCACGAAGATCCAGGGCTGCGCCACCGAGAGGGAAATCGCCGTGCTGTGCTTCTTCTCGGCATGCAGCAGGCAGATGCCCATGCCGATCAGGACCGCGATGGGCACGATGGCGGCGCCGCCGACGGCGACCGGCCAATAGCCGGCGACCGCCCCTTCCGCCAGGCGGACGCGCGGTTCGTAGATCGCCGCGGCGATGAAGACCAGAACGCCGATAAACAGACCGCTGCCCAACGTCCAGGGCAGCAGGCGGCGCCACAGGCCCTGGGCGGTGATCTGCGCGCCGTTGAGGCTGGCGTAAAAAGCGATGCCGAACGGCCCCATCATATAGGCCAGCGCGTAGGTCGGCACCGTGGTGAAGATGACGAAGAGGTCGAGCCCGGCGCCGAGGCCAAGCATTTTACTGAGCAGGGCTTCGCGCAGGAGGCCGACGAGGCGGGACAGGCCGGCAATGGCTGGGACCGCCAAAAGCGACAGGCCGATGCCGGTCGCGAAACGGTGGCGGAGCAAGGCCAGGAGGGCGTTCAAGGCCGGCCCCAGGCGCGCCGTCCGCGGCGCGCGTCGGATAGGCATGGCAACGTCATAAACGCGGTCCACTCCGCCCCCGGGCCGTGCCAAAATGGCCTCCAAGCCCTTAAAAAATCAGCTATAAATATAGGATGATCACGGTTTTCAGCATCATCTCATCCTCGGGCACGGGACGCTATAGCGCACATCTGGCGGGAGAGTTAGCGAAATATCAGCCGGTCACGCTCATCGCGCCGCCCTTCGAGGATCATGGCGATTTGCTGGCCAATGTGCGCCTGCGCGAAATCGTTAAAATCGAAGCGGTGAAGAGCCGGCTGCTGCGCATCCTCCTGCTGATCTATGCCAGCTTTTCGCCGATCGGCCATTTCATCGCCCTGCGCCGCGACAGCGACCGGCTCTATTTCGCCAATGCCGGCCATTGGCCTCAGATCGGCGTTTATCTGCTGGTCGCCAAGCTCTGCGGCTACAAGACCGCGCTGCTGATCCACGACGTGATGCCGCATCGCATGCTGTTCCCCGCCGCGCTGCGCGGCATCGAGCGCGCCGGCCTGCGCATGGTCTATAGCCTCGCCGACAAGCTGGTCGTGCACCATGCCGGCGCCGTGGCCGACCTCGCCGCGCTCGGCCTGAAACGGCAAGACCGGATCGCGGTGATTCCGCACGGTCTGTTCGATCTGCCCGCCCTGCCGGCGCGGCCGCCGGCCGACAAGAGCGACGGCTTGCGCTTGCTGCTGTTCGGGCAGATTCGCGCCAACAAGAACATCCTGCCGTCCATCGCCGCCGTGCAGGCCTTGCGCGCGGAGGGGCAGAATGTCGTGCTGCGCATCTGCGGCAAGGCCAGCGCGCGCGAGGCGGCCTATCTCGAAGCCTGTCGCGCCGCCATCGCCGCGCGGCCCGAGGGCATCACGCTGGAAGACGCCTTCGTCGCCGAACGCGACTTGCCCGTCCTGGTCGGCTGGTGCGACGCCTTCCTGCTGCCCTACGGCGAGTTCTATTCGCAGAGCGGCGTCGCCACGCTCGCCTTGGCCAACGGCAAACCCATCATCGCCAGCAAATCCGGCGGCCTTGCCGAGTTGCTGAGCGACGGCGAGAATGGCGTCGAGATCAAGACCGCCGACAGCCGCGACCCCACCATCAGCGAGGCCGCCATCGCCGACGCCATCCGCCGTGCCTATGCCATCGGACATGCCGGCCTTGCCGCCTGCGGCGAACGCGGCCGCGCCCGCCTGACGGCGAGCAGCGCTTGGCCGGTCGTCGGCCGCCTGCATGCCGCCATGCTCGACTCCCTGCGCGCACCGGCCCGCCCATGAGCCTTGTCTCGCGCCGTCATGCCCTCCTCGGCCTCGCCGCCTTCGGCGCCTTCGCCCGTCCCCTGCCGCTTCTCGCGCAAGGCGCCTCGGCCGCCAATGCCGTCGCGACCCTGGCCGAGCTGCGCCGGCGCGCGCCGGGCAGCGGCGACGCGCCGGTCTTTCTGCAAGGCGCCCTCGCGGCCGGCGATGACGGCGGCGGCTGGTTCGCCTGGCGCGCCGCTTCGCAGGCCCCCGATGACGGCGGCTGCGTGCTGGCCCCGGAGCCCGGCAAGCCGGGGCGCTGGCATCGGCTGTTTTCCGGCGCCGTGGATGCGCGCTGGTTCGGCGCGCGCGGCGATGGCCTGGCGGACGATGCCGAACCGCTGCAACGCGCCATCGACCATCACGCCGAACTATATCTGCCCGCCGGCGTCTATCGCTTGTCGCGCCCGCTCGACATCACCGAGCGATGGGGCCGCCGCCTGACCGGCGCCGGGCAAAGCGCCGACGTCGGCAGCCCGGGAGGGTTCGAAAATGGCCGGCTCAGCCGCGCCAGCACCTTGCTGCTCGATGCCGACGATGCGCCGGTGCTGCGGCTGGCCGGCAGCGGACATGCCATCGAACGCCTCTGCCTGATGGCCAAGACGCGCCAGCCGCGCGGCGCCGAGAAATCCTACGGCATCGAGATCAACAACGTCTCGCGCTCGCGTCTCAGCGACCTGCGCATCTTCAATTGCGCCACGGGAATCGGCATCCCGCAGCGTCCCGCCCCGCGCGAAGCGCGCGCCAACTGGCTATTCGACACGACCATCGCCAATGTCGACATCAATGGCTTCGCCTATTGCGGATTGGATCTGCGCAACCACGAAGGCGGCGGCACCGGCGTCGTGCTGAGCCAGATCTACCTCTCCAACATGAACGGCGGCAGCCTGCAGGCGCCGCAACTGCTCGACAGCGAGCATTTCATTCTCGGGCGCAATTGGGGCGATTACGTCTTGCAGGCCGTCCATTGCGAATGGACCCGCTGCCGCGACATTCCCATCCGCCTGCACAACGCCACCGCCGCCATGACCGGCCTGCACTTCGAGGGCGTGCGCTTCGCCGAAGACGTCGAAGCCATCGTCCGGCTCGAAGGCGGATATGGCGGGATCACCGTCGATGCGGCGCAGCTTTACGACTGCCGCATCGAGGGCGGCCCCTCCGCCGCGCCCCTGCCCCTGCTGTCGGCCACGGCGAAAATCGCCCGCGCGCGCCTGTCCGCCATCCGCTTCGCCGACACGCTGACGTCCCTCGGCGGCCGGCGGGTCACGGCCGCCCGGCTGGCCTCGAACGACGCCAAGGTCGATATCTTCGGCCTCATCCAGGAATCGAAAGCCTATGCGCCGCCGACGCTGGCGCGCGGCCTGACGGTGCGCGACTGATGATCGCCCCCTATCTGCACCGGCCGCTCTGGCTGTTCGTCGCCGTCCTGCCGGCGTTCGCCTGGTCCGGCATCGCGCCTTACGATCATGCCACCTGGCTGCTGGAGGTCGCGCCGATCCTCATCGGCTTTCCCCTCATCGCCGTCAGTGCCCGGCGCTTTCCGCTTTCCGCGCTATTGCTCGTCCTTATCGCCCTGCATAGCTACGTGCTGATCGTCGGCGGCCATTACACCTACGCCCGCGTGCCGCTCGGCGAATGGGCGCAAGGCTGGTTCGGCTGGCAACGCAACAATTACGACAAGCTCGGCCATTTCGCCCAAGGCTTCATGCCGGCCATCCTCGCCCGCGAAATCCTGCTGCGCCGCTCGCCGCTGACGCGCGGCAAATGGCTGATCTTCCTGATCGTCAGCATCTGCCTCGCCTTCAGCGCCTGTTTCGAGATGATCGAATGGTTCGTCGCCCTCGCGCTCGGCGGCGCCGACAATTTCCTCGGCACCCAGGGTTATCTGTGGGACACCCAGAGCGACATGGCTTGGGCGGTGATCGGCGCCGCCAGCGCGCTCGCCTTGCTGAGCCGCGCCCATGATCGGTCGATGAAACGGGTTCTGAGGGGCGCCGCCCCCTAGGAACGGCAGCGCGCCAGCATCGTTATTCCGCCGGAGGACAGCATGGTCAAAACCGACAAAAAGCACCCGAACCATACGCGCAGCATCTTCGGACGCTTTGCCCGCACCGTCGAAATCCAGGTCGGCAAGCCGCACAGCTTCGCCGTCGCCCTCGCCATCGTCGTGGCCTGGGGCTTCAGCGGGCCGCTCTTCGGCTGGTCCGACACCTGGCAGCTCGTCATCAACACCGGTACGACCATCATCACCTTTCTGATGGTCTTCCTGATTCAATACGCTCAGAACCGCGATACTCAGGCGCTGCAGCTGAAGCTCGACGAATTGATCCGCGTCACCAAGGAGGCCGACAATCGCCTCATCGACCTCGAAAATCTCAGCGAGGAGGATCTGGAAGAGATGAAGGAAGCCTTCGAGCGCGTCGCGCGTTCCCGCGGCGTCTCGATCGACGAGCTGGTCTCCCAAAAGGATGACGTGACCTAAGGGCCGGAACGAGCCGCGCGTTCTTCCGTTGACGCTTTACGTCGCGAGCCCGCGGCGCTGCCAATGGAGAGCCGCAGATGAATATCCTGACCGCCTTGAAAGCCGACCATAAGGAACTCAAGAAGATCCTCGAGGATATCGAGGGAACGACCGAGCGCGCCGAAAAGAAGCGCCTCAGCTTGTTCGCCAAGTTCAAGGAAGAAATCGTCGCCCATGCCCGCGCCGAGGAAAAGGCCGTCTACGACGACCTGCTTCGGGTTCTGGAGAAGGACGAGCGGGGCACCATCCTTGAAGGTTACGAGGAACACCATCTCGTCGATAAAATGGTTCCCGAAATCGAAAAGCTGTCGCCGACCGACGAGATTTGGACGGCCAAGATCAAGGTTCTCAAGGAAATGCTCGAGCATCATATCAAGGAAGAAGAAGACGAAATCTTTTCCATGCTACGCAAGGAATGCGAGGAAGAGACGCTACAGAACATGGCGCAACATTTCGAAGCCCTGAAGGCCGAAATTAAGGGCAAGGCTACCAAAGCAGCCTGACGCGTTGGCGGCCGGCGATGACCGAAGGACTTCGCTCGGAAATTCCGGCCGCCAACACGCTGCATCTTTGCGCCGATATGCAGCGCCTCTTTGCGGAAGAAACGCCATGGTACACGCCCTGGATGAAACGAATTTCAGGGACGGTCGCGCAAATCGCCGAACGCCATGCGTCACGGACGATCTTTACGCGCTTCATCCCGCCACGACGCCCGACCGACATGCCTGGGCGATGGCAGGCCTATTACCGACAATGGCGGGAAATGACCCGAGAACGGCTGGATCCGGAATTATTGAAGCTGATCGATCCGCTCGCCTCGCTCGTGCCGCCCGCGCGGGTCTGGGATAAATCGGTTTATTCTCCGTTCTTCGCCTCCGCTTTGCATCGGATGCTGCAAACGGAAAACGTCAACACGCTGGTCGTCACGGGCGGCGAAACGGATATTTGCGTATTGGCGACAGTTCTCGACGCAATCGATTATGGCTACCGCATTATTCTACCCCGAGATGCCTTATGCAGTTCGTCCGATCACACGCACGAAGCGCTGATGACGCTTTATCAGAATCGCTTCGCACATCAGATCGAGGTGTGCAGCAGCAAGGAGTTGCTCGCATCCTGGAGAGCGGCCCCGACTAAGTGACTGTACCGTTTGTCTGGCGCGACAGCACAGCGTTTAGGGCGTCGCGCAGGGCATCCGCGTCGAACGGCTTTTGCACCACCGGCTTGATCAGCCAGTCCGCCGGGATGCCCTTGCGGCCATAGCCTGTGGCGAAGATGAAGGGGATCTCCAAGGCGTCGAGCTTCTCCGCCACCGGATAGGCCAGTTCGTCGCGCAGATTCACGTCGAGCACCGCCGCGTCGGGCTTGTGATCGCGCAGAATGTCCAACGCCTCTCTCACGGTGCTGGCGTGCCATACGGCGGTGCAGCCGAGGTCCTGCAGCATGTCCTCGACCAGGAAGGCCACGGCCGGCTCGTCCTCGACGATGAGCATGTTGAGGCCTTCGAGCGAGAGGAAGGGAGTATTCCGCCGGGCGTTCATCAGGCCGCGCTCCCCTGCAGCGGAATGATCGCGCGGCAGCGCAGGCCGGCCCTGTCGAAGGCCAGATCGACCTTACCCTTGAGCTGCTGGGCCAAGCCGCGTTCGACGAAGCGCGTGCCGAAGCCGTGCTCCTTCGGCGGCGCCACCGGCGGCCCGCCGCTTTCGCGCCAGTCCAGTACGAGCATTGATCCGGCTCCCTGGCCGCCTTCCACGCTCCAGCGCAGCATCACCTGGCCGGCCACCGTCGAGAGCGCGCCATACTTGGCCGCGTTGGTCGCCAGCTCGTTGAGCGCCATGGCGATGGTCAAGGCGGCATGGGGCGCCAGCTGGATCGAAGGTCCCTCCATGACGATGCGGTTGACCGCTTCCTCATCCTCGGCGTGATAGGGCTCGAGAATTTCGCCTGCGAGCGAGCTGAGATCGGCCGAGGTCCAGCGCGTCGACGACAATTGGTTGTGCGCCTTGCTCAGGGCAAAGATGCGTTTTTCGAACAGATCGCGGATTTCGCGCGGCACCTGAGCCTTGCGGAAGGTCTGCGCCGCGACGGACTGCACCGTCGCCAGCGTGTTCTTCACGCGATGGTTCAGTTCGTCCATGAGCGTTTTCTGCTCAAGCTCGGCGCGCTTGCGCTCGCTGATGTCGATCATCATGTTCACCGCGCCGATCATCTTGCCGCTTTTGTCGCGCAGCAGGGTCGGATAGGCGATGAAGGGCACGCGCGTGCCGTCCGACCGCTCCAACTGGGCCTCGGCATCGCGAATCTCCCGCTGCTCTTGGATGGCGACCGCCATCGGGCATTCGTCGTGCCGCATATCGCGGCCGTCGGCATGATAGAGCTTCCAGGAGCCGCACCAGCGCGCGGCATCGATGACGGGCTCATGGCCCCATAGATCGGCCGCCGCCTGGTTGTAGAAAGTCAGGCGGCCATCCGCATCGGTCGTGTAAACCGCGACCGGCAGGGCCTCCAGGAGATCGCGAAACTGCCGCTCGCGCTCGCGCCGGATGGTTTCCAGACGCTTGCGCCGGGTGATGTCCTGCAGCGCGCAGACGCCGCCGATCAAGCGGCCGCCGTCGTCGAACAGCGGCTCGAGATTGGCGAGCAAGGTCACGCGCGTTCCGTCGGCGCGCTCGATCATGAATTCGCGATCGCGGAGCGGCCGGCCGCCGAGCAGGACTTGGCCGAGCGGCCCTTCCGTCAGAGGAAGGACGTTGCTGGCGAGCGGCCCCTCCAGAGCGCTGCTGCGCGTCGAGAGCCAGAACGCCGTCTCCGCCTCGCCGGGCAAGGGCGTGCGCCCCAGCAGTTCCACCGCGCGGCGGTTGTGCAGCACCATGTTGCCGTGGGCGTCGCAAACATAGACGCCGACCGGCAGCCATTCGAAGACCCCGTCCCACGACCGAAGGGCTTGCTGTAAGGCCCCCGAAACGGCGGCAATGGGCGTTGCGTTGTCGCTTTGATCGATATTCGTCACGCTGCTCACTCACGCTTGCGAGTTATCCACCCGCCCCTTTTGTCCGTAAACGCATAGGTCGCGAGACGAGTTCCCCACTGATCGGGCCCCTGATGGGCGATGGGCTATTTCTCGCAAATTATTGATAAATCAGGATATTTTTACTGAAAATGACGACCCGCGGGAGCTCTGGCGAAATCCCGCGGGCATGTCCGGCCGATCAGTTGCGCCCTCGGGCTTTAGTCGGCGTATTTGAATTCCGGCAGCGATTTCAGGGCGTCGCGCGAGGCATCGGCGATGACAATCTTGCCGTCCTGGATGGCGAGGGAGGACGAGCCGACCACGACGAGCCGCTGGCCCAGGCCAAGGAAGCCGCCGACCGCCAGCACGACATAGGGCACCTTGCCGTCGCCGCTGACGATCACGTCGTCCACGGTGCCGACCGATTCGCCGGCGCCGTTATAGACCTGGCTGCCGACGATCTTGGAAGCGCGGTAACCCGTCGCCACCGTGTCGGGATTGACCATCACCAGCCCCACGGTCTGCGGCACGCCCTGCGACCAGGCCGGCGCCAGCGCCACGGTGGCCAAGGCCGTCGCGGTGAGGACCAGGGCGACGATCGTGATTTCTACGACTTTCAGCATGGCGCTCTCCAATGGCGGGTGAAGCGAATTGAAGAGAGAACGCGAGGGCGAGCCTCCGCGTTCCCCGTCCCTGTCGTGGCAAAATAGGGACAATGCGCGCGTGCCTAGCGGCCCGGCGATTGAAGGGAGATTAAGGATTGCGGAGAAATGCGAGGCTTCGCCGCCGGCCGCGAACCGGTGCGAGCGACGCCTCTGAAAACCCGAGGCTGCGTGGAAACGAGCCCGCCGGAGAGCCCGAAGGGACCTAGCTCGCCGCGAAGCCGAGAGCGGTCTTGATCACCGGCCAGTAAACGCCGAAGACGATGGCGCCGATGATGGCGAAGAAAATCACCGCCGTCTTGATGCCGGGACGCGACGAGGGAAACACGGTGTTGTGGTCGACGACGACGCTATTGGGCTCTTGGGCCATGAACGGCCTCCACGGTGAGTTGTCCGGCAACCTAGCACGGGGCCGAAAAACGCCCTCATCCTATATATTTGACGAGCCCGTCGATCATCAGGCCGGCCGCCGACAGCAGCAGCACGAACTGGAAAAGCCGGTAAAAGGCCTTCGGCGTCATGCCGCGAAACCACCGGGTGCCCATCCAGATGCCGGCATAGACCACCGGCATGAGCAGCACCGATTCGACGATCAACTGCCAATCGATCAAACCGATGGCGGCGGTCGCCAGCACGCGCCACAAGGTCAGCATGGTGCCGAGCAGAATGGCGGTGGCGCGCAGGCTGATATGGTCGCGGCAGGCATGTTTGAGATAGACCGACAGCATCATCATGCCGCCGGCCCCGGCGACGCCGGTGATGAGGCCGATGAGCGTCGCGAGGCCGAAGGCGATCGGATAGGCGCGCAGATCGACCTTCTGGGCGAAGCGGTTCAGCCATTGGCCCATGTCGAGGAGGATGATCAGCGTCATGATCGCGCCGAGCGCCAGCGACAGCGAGTCGGAGCTCAATTCGGCGAACAGCCAGACGCCGGCGGCGATCGACAGGGCCAGGGCGAGAAACACCGGTCGGCAGACTTTCCAGTCGCCGTCGCGCAAGCCTTCGGGCAGCAGATGCAGCTGCGGCACCGTGGCGGCGATCATGGCGAGCAGCACGGCATGATGCGGCGGAATTAGCCAAGAGGTGAGCACGATGGCCGGCGCGATGGCGCCGAAGCCGATGGCGCCGCGCGCCGCGAAGGCCAGGAAATAAATGACGGCGATGCCGCCGATCACCGGCCAGGAGATGCCCTCGAACGGCTGGCCGAACCAGAGATAAAGCTCCGACGCGCTCACGGCCGCGCGCCGGCCCTGGGCCGCATGACGTAGCAGGCGATGCCCATGGCGAGGTTCAGCACCGCCGACACCGTCATGACCCACATCACCGGCAGCGGCGTGTCGTCGGCGAAGACGCCGTAGATCTGCGTGAAGACCGCGCCGCCGAGCAATTGCAGAAACACGCCGATGCCCGAGGCCGTGCCGGCCAGTTCGGGAATGGTGCGGATGGCGCCCGCCTGGGCGTTCGACAAGGCGACGCCCTGCCCCAAAGCGACGATGAAGGACGGGATGAAGATGACCAGCGCCGTCACGTAATCGTTGAGGACGCAAAGCGCAAAGCCGATGACCGCCGCCAGCGCGACGACGGTGCCGGTCAGCACCATGATCTCGATGCCGACCTTGCCGCTGAGGCGGCTGGCGATCAGGTTGCCGAGCAGGTAACCCGCCGGGGAGAACAGGAAATAGAGGCCGTATTCGAAAGCCGAACGGCCGAGATAGACCTGCATCAGCGCCCCGGAGGCCCCGGCCAGCGTGAAGAAGGTGCCGGAGGAAAAGGACGTCTGCAGCACGAAGGCGGTGAAACGCGGCTTGGCGAACAGGCGGCCGTAGCCGCGGAACATCGCCAGGACGCTGCCCGACGTGCGCGCCGGCTTCGGATGCGTCTCGTAGAGCACGAAAAAGGCCGCGGCGGCGATCAGGCCGCCGGCGCCGAGCGCGAACCAGAACACGCTGCGCCAGCCGAAGACGTCGACCAGCAAGCCGGAGATCGGCGGCGCGATGAACGGGCCGAAGGTATAGGCCATGGTCAGATAGGCGATGGCCTTGACCAGCGCTTCCGGCCCATAGGCGTCGCGGGCGATGACGCGCGACAGGGCGATGCCCGCCCCCGCTCCCATGGCCTGAATGACGCGGCCCGCCACCAGCAGCTCGGCCGACAGGGCGAAGGCCGAGATGGCGCTACCGGTGAGGAACAGGCCGAGGCCCGTCAGCATCATCGGCCGCCGGCCATAGCGGTCCGACAGGGCGCCATGGATCAGCGTGGTGAAGGCCATGGTGAACAGGCTGATGCTGAAGGCGAGCTGCGCCAAGGCGTCGGAGACGCCGAAATCCGCCTTCAGCCAGGGAATCACCGGCAGAAAGAGATGGATCGCAAGCGGGCCCATGAGCGCGATGGACGCGAGCACGACGGCGAAAACGGCGCTGGGGGCCGCGGTGGCTGGGCGGGTCATGCGGCTGGAACGCTCAACGCTGAAAAATGAAATAGGCGGGGCGAAAGGACTGGACGCCATCATACAGAAACCCCACATGGAGGCTAGAAATCTGCCTTGTCCGATTGCGCCCTTTTCGCCCTGCGCGTCAGGGCTTTTCCCCCTGTTTCACGAGTGCCGTCATCATGCGCTGGCTCGCCGCCTTCATCGCCTTCAATCTCGGCCTTTGCGCGCTGCTTCTGGCCATGCTCTGGGCGACCACGGACCTGTTCGACGACGACGGCGTGATGGGCCTGCATGGCTGGATCGCCATGGGCCTCGGCGTGGTCTTCACCTCCGGGCTCGGCGTCGGCCTCATGAGCTTGGTATTCTACAGCCATCGTTCGCGCGCCGACGACGATACCCGCTAGCCCCTTCCCCTCGGCCCTTCCCCTTACCCCTCCCCCTCCCCCTTACCCCTCCCTGAGAGCGTTCATGATTGCCCGCATGTTGGAGTTTCTGTCCGGTCGCGCCGCGCCGGCCGGCGACGTCTCCGCCGACGAATTGGAAATCGCCGTCGCCGCCCTGCTGATCGAGGCGGCGCGCATGGACGACGATTTCGACGACGCCGAACGCGCCGCCATCGGCCGCCTGCTCGGCGAGAAGTTCGGCCATGGCCCAGAGCGGGTCGCGCCGCTGATCGCGGCGGCCGAGGCCGCCGTCGCGCGCTCGACGCAGATGTTCCCCTTCACGCGCGAGATCTGCGCCCGGCTCGATTACGCCGCGCGGGTGCGCCTCATCGAGATGCTGTGGCGCGTGGCCTATGCCGATGGCGTGCTGAGCCCCGACGAGGACGCCCTGCTGCGCCGCATCGCCGGGCTCATTCACGTCGAGGACCGCGACCGCGGCCACGCGCGGCAGCGCGCGCTGAACAAGTAAACGCGGCACCCGCAGAGAAGTTATAAATGCGCGGCGCGCGAGACGGCCGGCAAGGCAAGTCTTAATGCGGTCTTAACAGATGCCGGCGCTGTACCATCCAAAGTATATGTCGCCATCGCGAAGCACACTTTCGACGAATAGTCGGTAAGCCAAGGCCAGCATAAGGTCCCTCATCTTTCACAGGACCGAACGCCATGCCCCTTCCCGCAAAGCTAAATGCCTCCAGTATTTATAGGAAAGTTTACCTTGTTTTAACCAGGGCCGCCTCTCATACCCCGCCGGCTCATCTCAATTTGACCAGCATTAATGGGGGGAAATCATGTTGAAGCTGGGTAACCGCGATCAGTCCGCCACGCTCGATGCGCTGAACAAGTCGCAAGCGATCATCGAGTTCAAGATGGACGGCACGATCATCACCGCGAACGAAAACTTCTGCCGTGCGCTGGGCTATGAGCTCGCTGAGATCGCGGGCAAGCATCACAGCCTCTTCGTCGAACCGGCTTATAAAGCGAGCGACGAGTATCAGGAATTCTGGGCGCGTCTGAACCGCGGCGAATATCAGGCGGCGCAATACAAGCGCATCGGCAAGGGCGGCAAGGAGGTCTGGATCGAAGCGAGCTACAATCCGCTTCTCGACGGCCGCGGCCGTCCCTACAAAGTCATCAAATTCGCCACGGATATCTCGCAGCAGAAAGCGGTCTATGCCGACCTGATGGGCAAGATCGACGCCATCGGCCGGTCGCAGGCCGTGATCGAATTCCAGCTCGACGGCACCATCATCACCGCCAACGAGAATTTCCTGTCCGTTCTCGGCTATCGGCTCGATGAGATTCAGGGCAAGCATCACAGCCTGTTCGTCGAAGCCGAGTACAAGGCGAGCGAGGAATACCGGCAATTCTGGGACAAGCTGCGCCGCGGCGAATACCAGGCCGCGCAGTACAAGCGCATCGGCAAGGGCGGCAAGGAGGTTTGGATCGAAGCCTCGTACAATCCGATCCTCGACCTGAACGGCCGGCCCTGGAAGGTCGTCAAATTCGCCACCGACCTGAGCAAGCGCAAGGAGCAGAACGCCATCCTGGCGCGCGACTTCGAGAATGGCGTCAAATCGCTCGTCGGCATCGTCGCCAAATCGGCCGACGACATGCAGGGCACCGCCCAAACCCTCGCCGCCGCCGCCGAACAGACCAACCAGCAATCCTCCACGGTGTCCGCCGCCTCGGAAGAATTGTCGGCCTCGGTCACCGAAATCGCCCGCCAGATCGCCGAATCGACGAAAATCATCACCATGGCGGTCGACGAGGCCAAGAAATCCGAGAAGATGGTCTCCGAACTGGTCAGCGCCGCCGAGAAGATCGGCGACGTCTCGCAGCTCATCGCCGACATCGCCGGCCAAACCAATCTGCTGGCGCTCAACGCCACCATCGAAGCGGCCCGCGCCGGCGAAGCCGGCAAGGGTTTCGCCGTCGTCGCCTCGGAAGTGAAGAGCCTCGCCAACCAGACGGCCAAAGCGACCGAGGAGATCAAGCAGCAGATCGACGGCATTCAGGCGGCGAGCCATACCACCGCCAGGGCCATCGGCGAAATCGGCCAGATCATCGGCCAGGTCAGCGAAATCAGCACCTCGATCTCGAGCGCCGTGGAGGAGCAGTCCGCCGCGACCCAAGAGGTGTCGAGCAATATCGCCGGAGTCACCCAGGCGGCGCAGGAAACGGGAGCGGCCTCGGTCAACGTGCTCACCTTCGCCCGCTCGCTCACCGAGCAATCGTCCGATCTCGGTCAGCGCGTCGACAGCTTCCTGGTGAACGTGCGCGCCATGTGACGGCGAACGTCCGATGGCTTGCAGGGGAACGGGGGACGCCGCGGCGTCCCCCGTTTTCATTTCAAACCCGCTGTCCTGCGCTCGACCGATCAGCCGTTCGGACGGACAGTTCGGTTAAATTTTTCTAAACGAATGATCGACGGCAATTGCCTCAAATACCGCATAAAAATATTGGCAAAGGCCGCATCGTCTTCACATCCACGCCCATCCCCTTCTCGTAGAAAGGCCCATTCGCGCCGCGCTTCGACGCGAGAATCTTTACCTCGCGCCGAGGCTCAAGACGCCTTGTCGCTCTTAGCTGTCATTTAGATAATACGGGAGGCTGTAGCCGTGTTCCGCTCATATCGCGCCGACACCAAGGCCATGCTCGCCGCGCTCGACAGATCGCAAGCCATCATCGAATTCAAGCTCGACGGCACCATCCTTGCGGCCAACGGCAATTTCCTCGAAACCATGGGCTATCGGCTGGACGAGATCCAGGGCAAGCATCACAGCATATTCGTCGAACCGGCCTATCGGGACAGCGCGGAATATCGCGAATTTTGGTCGATGCTCAATCGCGGCGAACACCAGATCGCCCAGTACAAGCGCATCGGCAAGGGCGGCAAGGAAGTCTGGATCGAAGCCTCCTACAATCCGATCCTCGATCGGCGCGGTCGTCCCTACAAGATCGTCAAGTTCGCCACCGACGTGTCGCGTCAGAAGGCCGTCTTCGCCGACCTCCAGGGCAAGGTGGAGGCGATCAACCGCTCCCAGGCGGTGATCGAGTTCGATCTCGACGGCACGATCATCACCGCGAACGACATCTTCCTCGACACCATGGGCTATCGGCTGGACGAGATCCGGGGCAAGCATCACAGCATGTTCGTCGAGCCGGCCCATCGCGACAGCCCCGACTACGCCCAGTTCTGGGAACGCCTCAATCGCGGGGAATACCAGGCCGCGCAATACAGGCGCCTCGGCAAGAACGGCCGGGAGATATGGATCGAAGCGACCTACAATCCGATCCTCGACCAGAACGGCCGGCCATGGAAAATCGTGAAATTCGCGACCGATCTGACAGGCCGCAAGGCGCAGAACGCCGCGCTCGCTCAGGACTTCGAGAGCGGCGTAAAGTCGCTCGTCTCGGTCGTCGCCCATTCGGCGGACGACATGCAGGCCACGGCACAGGCTCTCGCCGCCGCCGCCGAACAGACCAACCAGCAATCCACGAGCGTATCGGCCGCGACCGAGCAACTGTCCGCCTCGGTCGGCGAAATCGCCCGCCAGATCAGCCAGTCAACCGAAATCATCGAAGTCGCCGTGGCCGAGGCGGAGAAATCGGAACAGATGGTCGCCAACCTCGTGAACGCCGCCGAGAAGATCGGCGTCGTCTCGCAGCTCATCGCCGACATCGCCGGCCAGACCAATCTGCTGGCGCTCAATGCCACCATCGAGGCGGCCCGCGCCGGCGAGGCCGGCAAGGGTTTTGCCGTCGTCGCCTCGGAAGTGAAGAGTCTCGCCAACCAGACGGCCAAGGCGACCGAGGAAATCAAGCAGCAGATCGACGGCATTCAGGCGGCGAGCCATACCACCGCCGGCGCCATCCGCCAGATCGGCCAGATCATCGGCCAGGTCAGCGAGATCAGCACCTCGATCTCGAGCGCCGTAGAACAGCAGTCGGCGGCCACGCGCGAAGTGTCCAGCAACATCGGCGGCGTCACGCGAGCCGCCCAGGAAACCGGCGAATCGTCGAGCAACGTGCTGAAGTTCGCCCGCTCGCTCACCGAACAATCGTCCGATCTCGGTCAGCGCGTCGACAGCTTCCTGGTGAGCGTGCGCGCCATGTGACGGCGAACGCCTGACGGATGGCGAGAAAAAAGGACTGGAAAAGCCATCATGCGCTTCCAGTCCTTTTCGACCATATTGTTTATTCGGCGGTCATCTGCTTGTAGCGTTCGATCACCGATTGCGGGGTCTTGTAAACTTCGTCCAGCAGTTTGTGAATTTCGACGCCTGAGACGGCGTCTACGCTGAAATTGATCTTTTCCAGCGTCGCTGCATACTCCGGGTCCTGCATGGTCTTGTCGAACGCAGCCCGCAGCGCCGCCACGCGATCCGCCGGCACGCCTGGCGGCGCAGCGACCGGAAAGGCCATCCGCTGCTGCGAGAACATCAGCAGGAATAACTCCTTGTCCTCCTGCTTCGTGATGTAATCGGTGAACATCGCGGCCTGCGGATAGGCGGGATCCTTCTCAAGGCCGATCTGCATCACGATCTTAACCTTGCCTTCGGCAATCCACGGCGCGATCGTCGCGCGCAGCGTTCCGGCTGAGCTTGGGGCGATATGACCGTCGACCTCGCCGCGCTCGACGGCGAGCAGCATTTCGCTGGAGCTTTTGTAGCCCTCGATCACCTTGAACTTGGTGCCGAAGACGCTGTTCATCAGACGCGGATAGATCGACGCCAATCCCGTGCGGGTCGTCGCGCTGACCAACACTTCATGGGTCTTGAAATCCTCGAAGGTCTTGATCGGCGTCGACGTCCGCACCATCGCGAGACCGATTTCCTGGCTTGGCGTGCCGATCCAGTTGAACTTGCGCGGATCGAACAGGGCGTTCGTGTCTTTCGGATTGAGCAACGGCTCCATCTGCGCGCCGCGCTCGAGCATGCCGATGACCAGGCCGTCCTTGGCCGCGATGTTGTAGAGATGGTTCGACGACAGCAGGCCGCCGCCGCCCGGACGGTTTTCCACGATCATATTGGGATGACCTGGCAGATGCTTGGTGAGAAACGGCACCAGCGAACGAGCATAGGTGTCGTATCCGCCGCCGGGCCGCGAGCCGACGATGAAATGCAAGCGCTTACCGCTGTAGAAGCTCTCCGTCGAGGACTGAGCGCTCGCCGGCGGCGAAAATAGCGCCGCCGCGACGGGCATGGCGACGATTAGCAGATTGCGGACGCGTGACATGGAAAACATGGTCGCTTTCTCCCCCTAGATATATGAACACGGCGTTTGTCCGTGCTTACAAGGATTGCGGTGGGCTTCGGCCCGCGGCGAACTCCCAGCCGCCGCGGACGCGTCTCAAAACGAACGGATCAGGCCGCAGCCGCGGCCCGCTCCTTGACCTCGCGGACGACGATGTCCGGATCGAGCCCGACCAGCTTCGCCGGATTGCGCACGCACATGGTTTCGATCTCGTCGGCGTTCATGCCGAAGGCGATCATGTAGCCGCTGATCTGGCGCATGGCCTCGACCGAGTTGGGGAACAGCGTATCGCCGGCATCGCTCGACAACGTGAAATGCTCGACGCCGACCTTGCGGATCGCCTCGTACATCTTGCCCGGATCGACGCCGAGCATCGGCGACAGCTCGTCGAAGGTAAAGTTGAAGGTGATGCCGACCTTCGATAGCTCCTGCATCTGTTCTACCGTGATGTTCACGAAAGGGCTGAACGGATGATCGATGAAGGCACGCTTGAAATTCAGCTTGTCGACCAACTCGGCCAGCTCCCAGATTTCGCGATGGGTGGAATGGCCAAACGACAGGGTGCGATCGTTGTCGGCGATCATCCGCACAGCTTCTTCATACTCGGGCTTGAGCTTGCCCTTCTCATCGAGCGCGTAATGGCCGACCCTCACCGCCTCGTCCCATGGCAGCGGGCCGGTATGGGCTTTCGGATCGGCTGTCGGATCCCAGCGGCGCGGCTTGCCGCCGACGATGGAATAGGTATTGGCATGGTTGGACAACGCCAGCCAGAACGAGGTCACGCCAGAATCGATCATCCGCTGCATCTTCTCGCGGTTCGGCGGCTTGTTGTCGCGGGTGACGAAATAACCGCCCCACGCCTTGATCGCCGGGATGCCTGTCTCGTCGGACCAACGCGCCATGTCCTGCTCGAGCTTACGGACATACTCCATCGGGCCTTCGCGGTTCTCCTTCGGGCCGATGCCTTTGTAGAGAATGCCGTACATGCCGTTCTCGGAAGCCAGCTTGGCGAGGGCCAGGGCATCCTGCTGGTCGCTTTCGGCGTGGCAATGGATGTCGATGAAGCCGCGCACGCCCTCGATCTTCGGCGGCGTCTGGATGTAGGGCTTGAAGCCGCGCCGGGCTGGATAGGCGGCGACGCAGCGTTCCATCGTCGGCGTCGCGTTGTTGTTGCTGCGCGCCTGGCGCACCGAATCGCTGATTTTCATTCACCGTTTCCCTGAGTGTGATGTTGCGTAGGAGAATCAATCGACGAAGCCGTAAAGCCTCGCCGGATTGTCGACCAAGATTTTCCGCAGAAGCGCCGCATCGTTGTCGACGTAGCGGTAGAGCAACTCCACCTCCTCGGCGTCGTTCATCATCCGCTTGCGCCAGGTCGGGTGCGGCCAGTCCGTCCCCCAGATCGTGCGCTCGGGCGCGGCCGCGACATAGGCGGCGCCGAACGGCACGGCGTCGTCCCAGCCCGCCTCCATCTTGGAATCGCGGTTGCCGTTGGACACCATCATCCACCAGTCCTCATTCTGCAGCCTGTCGAGGATCCAGCGGCAGACCGGCTGATCCAGGCCAGCGGCGAAATCCACATGGCCCATATGCTCGATCACCATGGGGGTGTCGCGCACCGCGCGCAGCACGTCGGAATATTCCAGGAGATCGTTGCCGCGCACATGCAGGCGGATATGCCAGCCCAATTCGCGGATACGGTCGATGACCCGTTTGATGACGTCCTTGCTCGGCGTCGTGCCGAACATCTTGGCGATATTGAGCCGCGCAGCGCGAGCACCGGCGCGGTTCAAGCGCTCGATCTCGCAGTCGCTGACCGTGTCGTCGATGATCGCCGTCATGCGGTAGTTCTGACGAGTCTCGGGGCTGAGTCCCTCCAGCGTGTCGAGCACCAGGCTATGATCGGTGCCGTAGATCACGGAATGGACGATCACGCCGCGCTCAAAGCCCAGCGCGCGATGCACTCTTTGAGAATCCGAGAAGCTAGCGTCGATCGGCTGATAGAGCGCCTTGGGGTGCGGCCGATAGATCGCGGGATCGCCATAGATATGGAACTGGCAATCGCAGCTTCCCGCCGGCGGCAGCGGACGGGGCGCGCGGGTTTCGCGCACCCACTGGCGCCATTCAGCATCGCTCGCATAAGCGTTGACGGCCACGGCCTGACTTTCTCCCATTGCGGGACCCGCAGGCCCCTGACGTCCCTGTCGCGCGCGGCCGAGGCGCCGCGCGTCCGTTTTTTTCTCGGCGGATATTGCCAAGATGGCAATAACCTGAATAATATTTTATTGTCATATAGTAATAAACTAAGGCTATATCATATGGACATCCGCGCCTTGCGCAGCCTGCTGGCGATCATCGAAACCGGCAGCCTCAACAAGGCCGCCGCGCAGTTGAGCGTGTCGCAGCCGGCGCTGACCAAAACCATCCAGCGGATGGAGAGCCAACTCGGCGTGACATTGTTCGAACGCGATTCCCGCGGCATGCATCCGACATCCCATGCCGAGAGCTTTCGCGATTACGCCCAGGCGGCCTGCGCCGGCTACGACCGGGCAGTCGCGCAACTCAAGGCGTCGCAAAGCGACATGCGGAATTTCGTGACGATCGCCGCCACGCCCTTGCTGTCCTCGGCCCTACTGCCCAAGGCCGTCGTCCGCGTCAGCCGGCAGCATCCCGAATTTCGCATCCAGGTCGAATCCTGGGGCCAGCAGGTTCTCGAATCGCTCGTCGCCGGCAAATGCGACATCGCCCTCGTCCCGCTCAACGAGCCCGGACAAGAAGGCTTGGCCTATCGCTATTTGCTCAACGACCAATGGGTGGTGATCGCCCGGCCCGGTCATCCCCTGGCGAAGAAGCCGCAGGTAACGGTGCAGGATCTGCATGCCTGCGGCTGGGTCTATTCCGACCGCGACAGTTTCCACCGCCGCCGGCTGCAACGCTTTTTCGAGGATGCCGGCCTGACCATCCCCCCGGCACGCATCCTGTCGCGGCCGCCGCTCCTGCAGAAAGCCTTCATCGCCTGCAGCGACTACCTCGGTCTGGTGGCGCGGCTCAGCGTGGAAGCGGAAGCCAAGGGCGGTCAGCTGAAGATCATCGAGATCGATTCGCCGATGATGGTGCGACCGGTCGGCTTCGTATGGCGGGAAAAGGAGCCGCTGTCCCCGGCGGCGCGCGTCCTCATGCAGACCATCGAGCAGGTCTGCCGCGAGTCCGGCTATTTGTGAGGCTGGGGGCGACAGGCGACGCGACGACAGCCTGGACTGAAAATCACTCTCAGCCAAAATATCCCCGCGCAGTTCGAGCCGATATGTTCTTTTTTGATAATTATTTCTGGATGGTTACGGCTGCGCTATTCTCCGGTCACCCCGACGCCACTTTTGCGAAACGCAGCGCGCCGGGAGCATAAGTTCAGAACGATTTTTCACCGGGGATTTCCAGTCATGAACAAGCTTACGCTCACCGCCCTGATCGCGGCGGCCCTATCGCTTGCCGCCTGCGTGCCGATGTACGACTACTCCTACTCTGAAGCCGCCATGTATGCGCCGGGCGGCCAATTGGCCGACAAGCATACCGGCCCGATCATTCTCGCCAGCGCGACGGACAGCTCCATCGCCGCCATGTTCCCCAAGGGGACCAGCAAGGCCCAGGTCATGCAGGCGCTCGGCAATCCGGCCTCGTCCTCGACCGTGTCGGACGGCACCTCGAACCAGGTGTTCAGCCATAACTTCACCAGCTATCGGATGAAGAGCGTCCAGGTCGAAACGCTGATCGTCAATTACGACACGGCCGGCAACGTCTCCACCCTGACCCTCTCCAAGTCCAACAGCACCTGGTAGGCGTCCGCGCCGGCCTCGGAAAAAGGGGACGCCGCGGCGTCCCCTTTTTTATGACCGCGATCGGCCGGCCGATGACGCGGCCGGCGAAGACCCGCACGGCGGCGAACGGACTCGGGCGATCTCAGAAAGGCGGAAGACCTTCGGCGCAGCAAACGCTTGAGAGTGGCGTCCCCAAGGGGATTCGAACCCCTGTATCCACCGTGAAAGGGTGGTGTCCTAGGCCTCTAGACGATGGGGACGAGGCTGCAGGGCGGCCGGATAGGCAAGGCGGGCCGCCTCCAGGAAGGTGCGTCTGATTACGGGGAAATCGCCGCCAAATCAAGGCCCGATTGGGCCAAAATTGGCCTTGCGCCATAAAGCCTTACGGCTGTTGCCTTCCCGGCCCGCCGCGCTGGCGCCCGGGACGCCTCCCGGCCCCTGCCCGCGGCCGACGGCGCCTCCCGGCCGCCACTTGTCATGGATCAAGGGCGGGCCGCCGGGCGCGGCCTATCCTTTAGCCCATCTCGCGGCCGACAGCCATCCGCCGGACCTCCCCCACCCCATCAGGAGTAAGACATGGAACGACGGTCCGTCATCTGGTTCGACCGCGTCGGCCTCGCCGACCTGCCCGCCGTCGGCGGCAAGAACGCCTCGCTCGGCGAGATGATCGCCGCGCTGTCGGGCCAGGGCGTCCGCGTGCCGGCCGGCTTCGCCACGACCGCCGCCGCCTATCGCGAATTTCTCGCCGCCAACGCTCTCGCGCCGAAAATCCGCGACCATTTGGCATCCTATCATGCCGGGAAAACCACCCTGCAGCAGACCGGCCAGGCGATCCGCGGCCTGTTTCTCGACAGCGAATTTCCGCCGGCGATCGCCGACGAGATCCGCGCCGCCTACGGCGAGCTCGGCCGCCGCCTCGGCACGCCCTCGCCCGCCACCGCCGTGCGCAGCAGCGCCACCGCCGAGGACCTGCCCGGCGCCAGCTTCGCCGGCCAGCAGGAAACCTTCCTCAACGTCAGCGGCCCGCGCGCCCTGATCGACGCCTGCCGTCGCTGCTATGCCTCGCTCTTCACCGACCGGGCGATCAGCTATCGCGACAGCATGAAGTTCGATCACCTCGACGTCGCCCTGTCGATCGGCGTGCAGCAAATGGTGCGCGCCGATCTCGCCGGCTCGGGCGTCATGTTCTCGATCGACACCGAATCGGGCTTTCCCCATGTCGCGGTGATCAGCGCCGCCTGGGGTCTCGGCGAAATGGTCGTGCAGGGCAGCGTCAACCCCGACAGCTACATGGTCTTCAAGCCGCTGCTCGCGCAGGCCGGCGCGCGGCCGATCATCGAGAAGAGCAAGGGCGGCAAGGCCCAGAAGATGATCTATGCCGAAGGCGGCAGCAAGCGCACCCGCATCGTCGAAACCAGCGCCGCCGAACGCGCCGCCTTCGTCCTGAACGACGACGAGATTCTCCAGCTCGGCCGCTGGGCTGCGCTCATCGAAAAGCATTACGGCCGGCCGATGGACATGGAATGGGCCAAGGACGGCGAAAGCGGCCTGCTCTACATCGTCCAGGCGCGGCCCGAGACGGTGCAGGCCGCCGCCAGCGCGACGGCTTTTCGCCACTACAGCCTGAAGGAAAAGGGCCCGGTGCTCGCCAAGGGCGCCGCCATCGGCAGCGCCATCGCCGCCGGCCAGGCCTGCGTGATCCGTAGCGCGGCGGACATCGCGCGCTTTCGCGACGGCGCGGTGCTCGTCACGGAAACCACCGATCCCGATTGGGTGCCGATCATGAAGCGCGCGGCGGGCATCGTCACCGACCGGGGCGGCCCGACCAGCCATGCCGCCATCGTCAGCCGCGAATTGGGCGTCGCCGCCGTCGTCGGCACCGGCAACGCCAGCAAGACCATCCGCGACGGCCAGGACATCACCCTGAGCTGCGCCGAAGGCGAAACCGGCACCGTCTATGAAGGGCTGCTCGCCTTCGCGCAGGAAGAGATCGACGTCGGCGCCCTGCCGAAGACCCGGACGGCGGTGATGGTCAATATCGCCAATCCGGCGGCGGCCTTCCAATGGTGGCGGCTGCCCGCCCAGGGCGTCGGGCTGGCGCGCATGGAATTCATCGTAAATTCGCACATCAAGATTCACCCCATGGCGCTGGTCCATCCCGAGCGGACGAGCGCCGAGGATCAGGCGCAGATCCGCGCCCTGACGCGCGACTACGCCACGCCCGCCGACTATTTCGTCGAGGTGCTGGCGCGCGGCATCGCCCGGCTGGCGGCGCCCTATTACCCGCATCCCGCCATCGTCCGCCTCAGCGACTTCAAGACCAACGAATATGCCCATCTGGTCGGCGGCAGCGGCTTCGAGCCCAAGGAAGAAAATCCGATGCTCGGCTTTCGCGGCGCGTCGCGCTATTACGACGCGCGCTACCGCGAAGGCTTCGCGCTCGAATGCCGGGCGCTGAAACGGGTGCGCGAAACCCTCGGATTCGCCAACGTGATCGTCATGGTGCCGTTCTGTCGCACCCCGGCGGAGGCCGACCGCGTGCTCGCGGTGATGGCCGAAAACGGCCTGCGGCGCGGCGAGAACGGGCTGGAAGTCTATATGATGTGCGAGATTCCCTCGAACGTCATCCTGGCCGAGCAGTTCGCCCAGCGCTTCGACGGCTTTTCCATCGGCTCCAACGACCTCACCCAGCTCGTGCTCGGCGTGGATCGCGATTCGGGCTTTCTCACCAGCCTGTTCGACGAACGCGACGAGGCCGTCACCCGCATGGTCGCCGAGGCCATCCGCAAGGCCCATGCGGCGAAGATCAAGATCGGCATCTGCGGCCAGGCGCCGAGCAACTATCCGGAGTTCGCCGCCTTCCTCGTGCGCGAGGGCATCGATTCGATCTCCCTGAACCCGGACAGCTTCGTCCATACCATCGCGGCGATCGCCCGCGCCGAAGCCGCGCGCCAAAGCGGCGCGGAATAACCGGCACAGGCTAAGGCGCGAACGAAACCGGCGGCCGCATCGCTGCGCGCCGCCGGTTCGGTCTCTCGAGCCTCGCGGGTCTTACTTCATCGCCTCGATCGCCTTGGCGACCACGTCCGGCGAGGCGGCCAGCGTGTCGGCGACGATCTGCGTCGTCTCCTGCCAGCCGCGGAAATCGGTCTCGATCTCCTGCTTCTCGGCTTCGGCGAGGAAGACCGGGTCCTTCACCATTTTTTCGATGGCGGCGCGCAATGCGGCGACGCGGTCGGCCGGCACGTCCGGCGTGGTGTTGAGCGGCCGGCCGAGGTTGGTCGGCGAGGCGATCAGGTTGAGAATCTGCTTCTGCTCCGCCGTTTCGGCGAGCTCGGTCCAGATCGGCACGTCCTTGAGATAGTCGTCGCGCGTGTAGCCGATCTGCACCAGGAATCGCAGCTTGTTCTCCTTGAGCCACTCCGGCTTGCCTTCCTCATAGGCCGAGAGCGCGCCGGTGCGGCCCTGGATTTCGCCGCGGTCGATGGCGATCAGCAGTTCCGGCACCGTCTTGTAGCCTTTGATGATCTTGAATTTGGTGCCGAACACATGGTTCATCGCCGTGGTGTAGCGATAGGAGCTGGAGCCCTCGCCGGTCGCGCCGATGATGATCTCGGTCTTGGTCGCGTCGGCCAGCGTCTTGACCGGCGCGGTGTGCCAGACGGCGAGCGCCGGATTGCCCTTCTCGGCGAAGCGGCCGAGCCAAATGTATTTGTTGGCGTCGTAGCGCGCCGCCGCCGGCGTGAGCAGTTGATTGGACGTCACGTTCTGGTTGAGCGCGGCGATCACCGTGCCGTCCTTCGGCGCGATGGAATAGATATGGTTCGCCGCCAGCATATGGCCGCCGCCCGGCATGTTCTGGACGATCATGTTGGGGTTGCCGGGGATATATTTCGGCAGATGGCGTTGCAGCGCGCGCGCCAGGACGTCATAGCCGCCGCCCACGCCGGTGCTGACGATGATCGAGACCGTCTTGCCTTTGTAGAATTCGGCGGGGCTTTGCGCCTGCGCGGGAAAAACGGCGAGCGCGGCCATGCCGGCGGCGGACAGAATCATGGCGGTAAACTGAAATTTCGACATCGTCTTCTCCCTGAGAGCGAAGCGCTGGGAGCCTCATCGGCCTGCCGCGCCATCGCGTTTGTTCTTGAGGAATTTATAACCCTTTTGAGCAGCAAGTGCCTGGGTTTTCTTACCTGTCATCAGGTATTTTTGGCTGAGAGATCGCCGCGCCGATGTTAGCCTGCGCGCGTCAAAAAACTCGGGGGACTCATGAACGACATTCGCAAAAGCCTGGCCGCCGCCGTGCTGGCCGCCACGCTCGCCTTCGCTGCCGAGGCGTCGGCGCAAAGCTTCAGCATGGTGCCGCCAGCCGCTCCGGCCGACAACCAGGCAGTCGCGCTGCGTGACGGCAAGCAACTCGTCGGGCTCGGCAACAAATGCATCCACGTCGGCGGCGCGCTCGACCAGCTCGCCATGTTGACGCTGCAAGACTGCAACCCCAATTCTCCCAACCAGCGTTTCAAATTCGAGAACGGCCGGCTCATGACTTCCGCGCGCATTCTGACCTGGACCAGGGGCCCCTTCGGCACGCGCGAACCCGGCAGCATGCGATGGGAGAACGGCTGCATCGCCGCCATCAGCGAATCGCGTCTGCAGGCGCAGCGTTGCAGCGACTGGAACGCCAAGCCGGACCAGGGTCCGGTGAATTGGCGGCTGAACGGCCGCGAAATCCGCAGCGGTAACGTCTGCTTCGACTTGCGCCAGGATTCGATCGCCAACGGCACGCCGATCATCCATTGGGGCTGCCAAGGCAAGGCCAACCAGCAATTCGCGCTGCGCTAGACGGAAGATCGCGACGAGAACCGAACGGCCCCGGCATCGCTGCCGGGGTCGTTTTCGTTGGCGCTACTCTTCGACCGCCGCGGCGTCGTCGATCTGCAATTCGGCCGACCATTTTCCCATCCATTCGCTGGCGCGCAGACGCCCGGCGAGCGCAACGGTGCGGCCGCCGGCCGCGAGCAGGGCGCGGCCCAACTCCTGATCGGCGACGCGGAAGGCCATGGCTTTCAACTGGCCGCCGCCGCCCGCCTTGGTCCCCGCCCCGAGCAGGTCGCCCGAGACATACATGCGGACATGGCTGGTGCCGACGATATCGACCTTGGCGAGCTTGACCGCCGGCAGCCAGAAACGCGGCTCGGGATTGCCGGCGCCGAACGGCCCGAGCGCCTGGATCGATTGCGCCAATTCCACCGTGCAGGCCTTGGGCAACAGCGCGCCGTCGACCGAGAGGTTCGGCTCCAACTGGGCGACGGCGAGATCGCGGGCGATGCGCGCTTCGAGAAATTCCCGCAGCGCCGGAATCTTGTCCTCGGCCACCGTGAAGCCCGCCGCCATGGCGTGGCCGCCGCCGTTGATCAGCAGGCCGGCCTGGCGCGCGGCGATCACCGCGGCGCCGAGATCGAGGCCGCGCACCGAGCGCGCCGAGGCCTTGGCGATGCCGTTTTCCACCGCCAGCACGCAAGCCGGCAGATCGAAGCGCTCCTTGAGGCGCGAGGCGACGATGCCGATGACGCCGGGATGCCAGTTGCGCCCCACCGCGAAGACGACGGAGGTGGGCTTGGCGAGCGTCACCTGCGCCACCGCCTCCTCGACCACCTGGGCCTCGATGGCGCGGCGCTCCGTGTTCAATTCGTCGAGCCTTTGGGCCAACATGCGCGCCTCGGCCGGATCGTCGGTCGAGAGCAGCCGCACGCCGAGGTCGGGATCGCCGACGCGACCGCCGGCATTGACGCGGGGCCCCAGGAAGAATCCGCAGTGCCAGGCTTCCGGCTTGGCATCGAGCTTGGCGATGTCGGCGAGCGCGGCGATGCCGGGATTGCGCCGCCGGGCCATCACCTTCAACCCTTGCGCGACGAGCGCGCGGTTGACGCCGGTGAGCTGGGCGACGTCGCACACCGTGCCGAGCGCGACGAGATCGAGCCATTGCAGCAGATCCGGCTCGGGCAGGCCCTTGCGTTCAAAGAAGCCGTTCTTGCGCAGTTCGCGATGGAGGGCGACGACCAGCAGATAGGCGACGCCGACGGCGGCCATCTGGCCATGCTCGCTGGTCTCGTCGAGCCGGTTGGGATTGACGATGGCATGGGCCGGCGGCAGCTTCGGCTCGGCCTGGTGATGGTCGATGACGATGACGTCGAGGGGGCTGTTGCCCTTGCGATATTCGGCGTTGTACGCGACGACCCGCTCGAACGGCTCATGGGCGCTGATGCCGCAGTCCACCGTGATGACGACCTGGGCGCCCTGGTCGCCGAGGCCGAGCAGCGCCGGGCCGTTGGGGCCGTAGCCCTCCAGCATGCGGTCGGGGATATAGATCAGCGGCTCCAGGCCGCAGGCGCGCAAGTAACGGCGCAGCAAGGCCGACGAGGTCGCGCCGTCCACGTCATAGTCGCCGAAGATGGCGATGGTCTCGCCGGTGCGGATGGCGCGGCTGATGCGCGCGACCGCCTTGTCCATGTCCTTGAGATGGGAGGGATCTGGCAGCTGCTCGCGCAAGGTCGGCGCGAGATAGAGCGCCGCCTCCTCCGGCCCGACGCCGCGCGCGGCGAGCAGGCGGCCGATGATCTCCGGCACGCCGAGGCGCTGGCTCAGCGCCAGGCCGAGGCGCTCGTCGGCCAAGCGCTGTTTCCAGCGCTTGCCGGTGAAGGAGCGCGCGACGACGGTCTCGCCTTCAGAGGCGAGCCCGGGAGCGGTCGTGGTTGCCCCCGGCCCCGCGCCGCCCGCTGCGGCGGGGCTACTCATAAACGCAGTCCGCTATAAGCGGACGGGTCATCGTTACGGCTTGTCCGGCCGGAAGCCGACCTTCGTGGTGAAGTTGTGATGGGTCTCGACCTTGCGCACCGTGCCGCTCTTCGAGCGCATGACGATGGAATGGGTCGTCGCGCCGCCGGAGAAGCGGCGGACGCCGCGCAGCATGGTGCCGTCGGTGACGCCGGTGGCGGCGAACATGACGTTGCCGGACGCCAGGTCTTCGGTGGCGTATTTGCGGTTGAGGTCCTTGACGCCCCACTTGGCGGCGCGGGCCTTCTCGTCGTCGTTGCGGAACAACAGGCGGCCCTGCATGAAGCCGCCGATGCAGCGCAGCGCGGCGGCGGCCAGCACGCCTTCCGGCGCGCCGCCCGAACCGACATACATGTCGATGCCGGAGTCGGGCTCGGAGGTGGCGATGACGCCCGACACGTCGCCGTCGGAAATCAGCATGATGCGGGCGCCGGATTCGCGCACCTTGGCGATCAGCTCGGCATGGCGCGGGCGATCGAGGATGCAGACGACCAGCTCGGAGATTTCCGTCTTCTTGGCCTTGGCCAGCGCCGTCAGGTTCTGCAGCGGCGTCTGGTCGAGATCGACCAGATTGGCCGGCAGGCCGCCGCCGACGGCGATCTTGTCCATATAGACGTCCGGCGCGTTGAGGAAGCCGCCATGCTCGGCCATCGCCATGACGGCCAGCGAGTTGTTGCCGCCCTTGGCGGTGATGGTGGTGCCTTCGAGCGGATCGAGCGCGATGTCGATCTTCGGCCCGCCGAGACCGACCTTTTCGCCGATATAGAGCATCGGCGCCTCGTCGCGCTCGCCCTCGCCGATCACCACGGTGCCTTCGATCGCCAGGCTGTTGAGCGCGGTACGCATGGCGTCCACCGCGGCCTGGTCGGCCGCCTTCTCGTCGCCGCGGCCCATCAGGCGCGACGCCGACAGCGCCGCCGCCTCGGTCACGCGCACGGCTTCCAGCGCCAAATTGCGGTCCATCATTTCAGGCTCAGACATGGGGTCGTCTCCGGTTTTTTATCGTTTGTAAGAACGGGGAAGGCGCGCCGCTAACGACAAGCGGCCGTCAAGGTTCCTCGATGCGGATCATGCAGGGCGGTTCGGCCACGGTATCCAGGGCGGCGATTTTTGCAAGCGCGCGCGCCATGTTTTCTTCGCGTGTTTCGTGCGTCACCAGCACGATGGGCACCGTTTCGCCCGGCGAGCGGCCGCGTTGCAGCATGGACTCGAGTGACACCTCGTTGTCACGCAAGATTGCCGTGACATCGGCGATCACGCCCGGCTTATCTACCACGGTCAGGCGAATATAATAAGCGCCGACATGACTTGCCATCGGCGAGGCCGGCAGATCGGCCAGTTGAGCGGCGGGCACGGCGAAGGTCGGCACCTTGGCGCCGCGCGCGATATCGACCAGATCGGCGACGATGGCCGAAGCGGTCGGGCCGGCGCCGGCCCCCCGGCCCTCGAACACGTTGGTCTCGGCGAAATCGGTTTCGGCGACGACGGCGTTGAACACGCCCTCGACATGGGCGATCGGCGTGCCGACCGGCACCAGGCAGGGATGCACGCGCTGCTCGACGCCCTTGTCGGTGCGCCGCGCCAGGCCGAGCAATTTGATGCGGTAGCCGAGCTCGTCGGCGAAGCGGATGTCGAGCGCCGAGACCTGGCGGATGCCCTCGACATGGACGCCGGCGAAATTGGTGCGGCAGCCGAAGGCCACCGCCGTCAGCACCGCGAGCTTGTGCGCCGTGTCGATGCCGTCGATGTCGAAGCTCGGATCGGCTTCGGCATAGCCGAGCGCCTGCGCCTCGGCCAACACGTCGGCGAAATCGCGCCCCGTCTGGCGCATCGTCGTCAGGATGTAATTGCAGGTGCCGTTGAGGATGCCGTAGACGCGCTTGACGCTATTGGCGGCCAGGCCCTCGCGCAAGGCTTTGATGATCGGAATGCCGCCGGCGACCGCCGCCTCGTAGGCGAGCGTGACGCCCTTGGCTTCCGCCGCTTCGGCGAGCGCCGCGCCATGCAGCGCCAGCATCGCCTTGTTGGCGGTCACCACGCTCTTGCCGCTGGCGATGGCCGCCTCGCAGGCCGTCCTGGCCGCGCCATCGGCGCCGCCGATCACCTCGACGAACACGTCGATGCCCGGCGCTTTCGCCATGGCGACCGGATCGTCGAACCATTGCACCGATTTCAGATCGAGCCCGCGGTCGCGGCCCTTGTCGCGCGCCGAGACGGCGACGACCCGGATCGGCCGGCCGCAACGCGCTTCGAGCAGCTTGCCCTGGGCGGCGAGAAGTTTAAGCGTTCCCGCGCCGACGGTACCCAGACCGGCGACGGCGATGCGCAAAGGCTCGGGCATCAGGAAACCGCTCGCAGCTTCGGATCGGCGTCGAGAATGCTGTCGGCGGAGCGCAGGAAGGTTTTGATGTTCTTGGCCGCCTGACGGATGCGGTGCTTGTTCTCGACCAGGGCGATGCGCACATGGCCGTCGCCATATTCGCCGAAGCCGATGCCCGGCGCGACGGCGACGCCGGCATGCTTGAGCAGCAGCTTGGAGAATTCCAGCGAGCCGAGATGGGCGAAGGGCTTGGGAATCGGCGCCCAGGCGAACATCGTCGCTTCCGGCGACGGCACGTCCCAGCCGGCGCCCTTGAGGCTTTCGATCATCACGTCGCGGCGCTCGCGATAGAGCGTGCGCACGGCCTCGACGCAATCCTGCGGGCCGTTGAGCGCGGCGGCGGCGGCGACCTGGATCGGCGTGAAGGCGCCGTAGTCGAGGTACGACTTGATATGCGCCAGGGCGGCGATCAGGGTCTTGTTGCCGGTGGCGAAGCCGATGCGCCAGCCCGGCATGCTGTAGGTCTTGCTCATCGAGGTGAACTCGATGGCGATGTCCTTTGCGCCGGGGATTTCCAGGATCGACGGCGGCTGGCGGTTGCCGAAGTAAATCTCGGCATAGGCGAGGTCGGAGATCACGTAGATCTCATGCTTGCGGCAGAATTCGACGATCGGGCGGTAGAAGTCGAGATCGACCACCATGGCCGTCGGATTGGCCGGGAAGTTCAGCACCACGCAGATCGGCTTGGGCACCGAATGTTTCACCGCGCGCTGCAGGCCCTCGAAGAAGTCGTAGCCCTCGCCGATCGGGATGTGGCGCACGTTGGCGCCGGTGATGATGAAGCCGTAGGGATGGATCGGGTAGCTCGGGTTCGGCACCAGCACCACGTCGCCGGGCGCGACGATCGCGTTGGCGAGATTGGCCAGGCCTTCCTTCGAGCCGATGGTGACGATCGTCTCCGTGTTGGGGTCGACGTCGACGTTGAAGCGGCGCTTGTAATAGTTGGCGTTGGCCTTGCGCAGGCCGGGAATGCCGCGCGACGCCGAATAGCGGTGGGCGCGCGGATCCTGCGCCGCCTCGCACAGCTTGTTGATGATGTGCTGCGGCGTCGGCTGGTCGGGATTTCCCATGCCGAAATCGATGATGTCCTCGCCGGCGGCTCGCGCCTTGGCCTTCATCGCGTTGACTTCGGCGAAGACGTAGGGCGGGAGCCGTTTGATCCGGTAAAATTCTTCTTCCATGGCGAGGACGGGTCGATCCGTGTTGGGGCGGCGCTGCGGGCGGGCGTCGGGATGTTTATAAACCGCCCCCAATACCGATCCTGGTGGGCGGGCCCGCAGAAAACCGCAATATTTATACCCGCCCCTTATGGAAAAGGACAGTGGCGGGAATGAGGCCGCGGCGAGTTCTTTTCGCGGTAAGGGCTTAATAATCCAGGCTGACTTCGACCCGCCGCGCCAAAGCCGCATCCCCCGCCCCCGCATTCCCACTACTGACGGTCATGCGGTTGATCGGCACGCCCAGCCTGGCGAGCTCCTGGGCGACCGCCTCGGCGCGCTGGCCGGCGATGCGGAAATTGGCGATCTGGGCAGCGGCGGAGGCCGCCTGGCCCGAGGCGAAGCCGACGACGCGGAGCGTCCCGCCGTTCTCCTTGTAGCCGTCGGCGAGGATGCGCAGCGCCCGCTTGCCATCGGCGTCGATCACCGCCGAACCGTTGGCGAAGAACACCGTCGCCGATTGGGTCATGCCGAGCGGAAAGGTCGCCGAGCGCGGCGTGGTCGGCACCGGCATGGGCGTCTCGCGGGCCTGAACCGTCGTGCTTTGCGGCGCGGCAGACGGCACGGGCTCCGGCTGGGAAACGCGGGGCGCCGCCATCACCGCCGAGGCGGCCGGCGGCGGCGGTTCGGGCAAGGGAGAGACCTGCGGCACGGTCGGGACGGAGGCCGGCGCGCCTCCCTCGCCGCGCGACGAGTCGCTTTCGGCATAACGGGCGTTCTCGCGGTCGGCCAGCAGTCCCTGGGCGACCTTACCGCGTTCGGCCGGCGGGGTGATGCGCGGGCGGTCGGGCACGGTCGCCAGATTCGGATAGGGTTTGTCGGTGCCGGGCAGCGGGGTCGCCTCCCGCGCCGTCCGCTCGGTGGCGCGCTCCTGCTGCTGTTCGTCGTCCTCGAAGACGCCGGCCACGCCGCGGTACCATTCGACCGGATTGACCGCGTCCGGCACCGCCGAACAGGCCGCCAGGCTCGCCGCCAGGCTCGCCGCCACGATCCCGGCATAAAACGCGGCAAAACAGAAATTGCTGCACTTGCGAAGGAGAGTTTGCCGCTGCGGCGACGGGCGTGTCATGATCCTCTCGCACTCCTGCTCTATGAACGAGGTTAAGCCTCGTTTCCCGCGCGAGGAAAGGATTTTAAGTCCTTAGTTTTACGCGCAAAATATCGGCAGGGTTGTAAAGTAATTCCGGCGGGGCGTAAAGCGCGCCGCAGACCGAAAGGGTCAGACATGAGCGATCAGACGACGACCGGTAAAGCTGGCCCCAAAGCCAACGACGGCAATGCCGGCCCCGGCAAGAGCGACAGCGCCAAGCCCGAAGCCGCCGCGCCGATCATGCCCGATCCCGCCCAGGTCGCCGCCGCCATGAGCGATCTCGCCGCCAAAAGCCAGAAGCTGGTGCAGGACTTCTTCGCCCGCCAGCAGGCCGAAGGCGCGAGTCCCCAGCCGCTCGACCCGCTCAATATCGGCCAGGCCTTCTTCGACCTGACCAGCCGCATGATGGCCGACCCGGCCAAGATGTGGGAGGCCCAGGCCGCCCTGTGGAAGGGCTACCAGGATCTCTGGCTCGCCACCTGGCAGCGCGCCGCTGGCGGCGCGGCCGCCGCGCCCGTCGCCGTGCCCGACAAGGGCGACCGCCGCTTCAAGGACGCCGACTGGGACGAGCACGTCGTCTTCGACTATATCAAGCAGTCCTACCTGCTGACCGCGCGCTGGCTGCGCGGCGTCGTCGAAGAGGCCAATGAAGGCATCGATGCCGAGACCGCCAAGAAGGTCGATTTCTACACCCGCCAGTTCATCGATGCCGTCTCGCCCAGCAACTTCGCCATGACCAATCCGCAGGTGCTGCGCGCCACGGTGGAAAGCGGCGGGCAAAACCTGCTCAAGGGCCTGTCGAACCTGCTCGACGACCTGGAGCGCGGCAACGGCAAGCTCGCCATCCGCATGACCGACCCCAACGCCTTCAAGGTCGGCGAGAACCTGGCGGCGACGCCGGGCAAGATCGTCTTCCAGAACGACCTGATGCAGCTGATCCAATATGCGCCCTCGACCGAGACGGTCGCCGAGCGCCCCCTGCTGATCATCCCGCCCTGGATCAACAAGTTCTACATCCTGGACATGCAGCCCAAGAATTCCTTCATCAAATGGGCGGTCGATCAGGGCCAGACGGTGTTCGTCATCTCCTGGGTCAACCCGGACGAACGCCACGCCCAGAAGACCTTCGAGAGCTACATGGTCGAAGGGCCGCTGGCCGCCATCGCCGCCGTGACCGAAGCGACCGGCGTCAAGGACGTCAACGTCATCGGCTATTGCATCGGCGGCACCTTGCTCGCCGCCCTGCTCTCGGCCATGGCGGCGCAGAAGGACAGCCGCGTCGCCAGCGCCACCTTCCTGACCACCATGACCGACTTCAAGGAGGCCGGCGAACTGTCGGTCTTCATCGACGAGGAGCAAATCAGCGCCCTCGAAGACAAGATGTCGAAGAACGGTTATCTCGAAGGCGCCGACATGGCGACCACCTTCAACATGCTGCGCGCCAACGATCTGATCTGGTCCTTCGTGGTGAACAACTACCTGCTCGGCAAGGATCCCTTCCCGTTCGACCTGCTCTATTGGAACAGCGATTCGACGCGCATGCCGGCGCTGATGCACAGCTATTACCTGCGCAACATGTATCAGAGGAATCTGCTGGTGCAGCCGGGCGGCCTGACGTTGCTCGGCCAGCCGATCGACCTGACAAGGATCAAGACTCCGATCTACATGCTGTCGACGCGCGAGGACCATATCGCGCCATGGAAATCGACCTATGCCGCGACGCAGCTCTACAAGGGCCCGATCCGCTTCGTGCTGAGCGCCAGCGGTCACATCGCCGGCGTGGTCAATCCGCCGGTTTCCGGCAAGTATAGCTTCTGGACCAACGACAAGCTGCCGGCCACGCCCGAAGACTGGTTCGCCGGCGCCCAGGAGCAGCCCGGCTCCTGGTGGAGCGACTGGATCAAATGGCTCGGCCAGTTCGGCGGCGAGCAAGTGCCGGCGCGCGTGCCCGGCAAGACCGGCAAGCTAAAAGCCATCGAAGACGCGCCGGGCAGCTACGTGAAGGCCAAAGCGAGCTAAGCCAACTCGCCCCCCATGTGTCATAGCTGGACTTGTTCCGGCCATGACGGCTTTTCGGTTGCGAATGCATAGCGAGGAATCAAAAAGAGCGCGAGAACCTCTCGCGCTCTTTTCGTTTGAGTTGGCCGGCTTACTTCCTGCCCGGCGTATAGATCTGGTCGAACACGCCGCCGTCGCCGAAATGCTTCTTCTGCGTGTCGGGCCAGCCGCCGAAATCGGCGATGGTGACCAGTTCCACCTTGGCGAATTTATCGGCATATTTCGCGGCGATCTCCGGATCGCGCGGCCGGTAGAAATTCTTCGCCGCGATGTCCTGGCCCTCCTTGGAATAGAGGAATTTCAGATAGGCCTCCGCGGCCTCGCGCGTCTTTTTCCGGTCGACGTTCCTGTCGACCACGGCGACCGACGGCTCGGCCAGGATGGAGAGGCTCGGCACGACGATATCGAACTTGCCGGGCCCCTCTTCGATCTGGGCGAGATAGGCCTCGTTCTCCCAGGCCAGCAGCACGTCGCCCTGGCCGCGCTGGGTGAAGGTGGTGGTCGAGCCGCGCGCGCCGCTGTCGAGCACGAGAACGCGCTTGAACAACTCACCGACGAATGTCTTGGCCGCGTCCTCGTTGCCGCCGGCCTTCTTCTGGGCATAGGCCCAGGCCGCGAGATAATTCCAGCGCGCGCCGCCCGAGGTTTTCGGATTGGGGGTGATGACGCCGACGCCCGGCTTCACCAGATCGTCCCAGTCCTTGATGCCCTTCGGGTTGCCGGCGCGTACCAGGAAGACGATGGTCGAGGTATAGGGCGCGCTGTTGTCCGGGAGACGCTTGATCCAGTCCTTTTCGATCAAGCCGCGCTCGGCGATGGCATCGATGTCTGACGCCAGAGCCAAAGTCACGACGTCGGCGGGCAGGCCCTCGACGACGGACCGCGCCTGGCTGCCGGATCCGCCATGCGATTGGTTGATCGTCAGCTTGCGGTCCATCTGCGGCTGCCAGGCGGCGATGAACGCCTTGTTGATCTGCTGATAGAGCTCGCGGGTCGGATCGTAGGAGACGTTCAGCAGCTGAGCGCTTTGCGCCCAGAGCGGCGAAGACAGGGTTGAGATCGACAACGCAACGGCGACGGCAAGCGGCATGCGGGATCGCGCGATCGTTCGAAAACGGGAGATGAGGCGTGAGTTCGGGCGAGACATGGGGATCCTCCAGACAGTATGTGCAAGCTGCTAGAGAGCCTAATCGGCGGCGTTAGCTCATCGACAGCGTCAGGCGGCAATCATGCCTGCGGCGACCGTGGCATTGGTCTGGGCGTCGATCAAGATGAAGGCGCCAGTCGCCCGGTTCTCCGCATAGTCGTCGTAAGGAACCGACGACTGCAGCATAACACGAACGCGGGCGATGTCGTTGCGGTTCAATTTCTCAGGCGCTTCAATGCGTTCTTGAGTGACGACATCCAGCCTGTGAATAAGTTCCGAGACGCGCGCGGAGACCGTGCGGGTGCCGAGGCGCGCCAGATAGCGGCCACGCGGATCGAACGGCTCGTCGGCGAACCAGCAAAGCATCGCCTCGAAACTGTCGGCGACGCGCGGACGGCTCGCCTCATGCACCAGCAGATCGCCGCGCGCGATATCGACGTCGTCGGCGACTTCCAGGCCGATGGACTTCGGCGCCTCGGCCGATTGCAGCGGTCCGTCGAAGGTCGAGATGGCGGTGATGCGCGTTTTGCTGCCCGCGGGAAGAATAACGATCTCGTCGCCGACCGCGAGCCGGCCCGATTCGATGCGACCCTGATAGAGCCGCTTCTGCCCGCCGCCCTCCTCGCGCACGCGCGCGACGAGTTGCACCGGGAAACGCAACGGCGACTGGTTGACGTGAATCGCCGGCGGCAGCTCTTCTAGCAAAGTCAGCAGCGTCGGGCCGCCGTACCAGGACATCTTGTCGCTGGGGTTGACGACATTGTCGCCCTGCTTGGCCGACAGCGGCACGATGCGCGGCGCGGCGATACCGAGCGACGCCGAAAAGCTCGTGATCGCGGCGGCCAATTCGTCGAACTTGGCCTGTTCGTAACCGACCAAGTCCATCTTGTTGATGGCGACCAGCAAATGCGGGATGCCGAGCAGATGGGCCAGCGTCAGGTGGCGGCGCGTCTGCTCGATGACGCCCTTGCGCGCGTCGACCAGGATCACGGCGGCGTCCGCCGTGCTGGCGCCGGTCACCATGTTGCGGGTGTATTGCTCGTGGCCCGGCGTGTCGGCGATGATGAACTTGCGCTTGGCCGTAGCGAAATAACGGTAGGCGACGTCGATGGTGATGCCCTGCTCGCGCTCCGCCGTCAGGCCGTCGGTCAGCAGCGACAGATCGACCGTGCCGTCGCCGCGCTTCTGCGCCGAGCGTTCGAGCGCCGCGAGTTGGTCGTCCGGCACCGCTTTCGCGTCATACAGGATGCGGCCGATCAACGTGCTCTTGCCGTCGTCGACGCTGCCCGCCGTGGTGAAGCGGAACATGCCCCCCTGCGCGGCCATGTGATCGGCGCCCAATGAAGTTAAAGAGGGCGTCATCAGAAGTACCCCGCCTTCTTGCGCTCTTCCATCGCCGCTTCCGAGGCCTGGTCGTCGAGGCGCGTGGCGCCGCGCTCGCTCACGCGCGCGCTGATGGTCTCGACGATGATGTCGTCGACGGTCGCCGCGTGGGATTCGACCGGCGAGGTGCAGGAAATGTCGCCGACGGTGCGGAAGCGCACGACCCGCGTTTCAATACGGTCGCCCGGCTTCGGCTCGACCAGGTCCGAGACCGGCAGCAGATTGACGCCGCGCACGGTCACCGGACGCTCATGGGCGAAATAGAGCGACGGCAGTTCGAGTTTCTCGCGGGCGATATATTGCCAGACGTCGAGCTCGGTCCAATTGCTGATCGGGAAGACGCGCATATGCTCGCCGGCATCGACGCGCGTGTTGTAGAGGCTCCACAGTTCGGGACGCTGGCGGCGCGGATCCCACTGGCCGAACGAATCGCGGAACGAGAAGATGCGCTCTTTGGCGCGCGCCTTTTCCTCGTCGCGCCGGGCGCCGCCGATGCAGGCGTCGAAGGCGAATTCGGCGATGGCGTCGACCAGGGTCACGCTCTGGAAGGCGTTGCGGCTCTGGTTCGGATGCTTGAGCTTGATGCGGCCTTGGGCGATGGAATCGTCGAGCGTGCGCACGATCAGGCGCTCGCCGAGCTTCTCCACCGTGCGGTCGCGAAAATCGATGACTTCCGGGAAGTTATGCCCGGTGTCGACATGCATCAGCGGAAAGGGAAACTTCCCCGGCCGAAAGGCTTTCTCGGCGAGGCGCAGCAGGATAGTCGAATCTTTGCCGCCGGAGAACAGCAACACCGGATTGCGATATTCCGCCGCCACTTCGCGCAGGATGTGGATCGCCTCGCTCTCGAGGTCGTCGAGATGGGTCCACGGCCGCCCCGCTTCGTTATTGGCCGTTTTATTAACGTGCAGCGGAATGACGTTGTCCGCGTCGGTGTTCTGCAAGCTGCTCATGACGCTTTCCTGTCGGCCTGCGCGGGATGGAGCCCGCATTCCTTGGTTTCCGGGTTTTCCCACCACCAGCGACCGGCGCGGATGTCCTCGCCCAGCGTGATCGCGCGCGTGCAAGGCGCGCAGCCAATACTGGCGAAGCCGCGATCCTGCAGCGTATTATAAGGCACGTCGTTCGCCTTCACATAAGCCCAGATATTCTCATTGCTCCAAGCGGCGAGCGGGTTGAACTTGTGCATGGCGTTGTCGGCATCCCACTCGCGCAGCGGCAGGTCGCGGCGCGTCACCGAATGCTGGCGGCGCAGCCCGGTCACCCAGCCCTGCTTGCCGGCGAGCGCGCGCTTGAGCGGCTCGACCTTGCGGATGGCGCAGCAGGATTGGCGCAGTTCGATGCCGTCGTAGAAACCGTTGGGACCATGCGCGGCGACGTAAGCCTCCACTGCGGCGGCCTGCGGCGCATAAACGGCGACCGGCGTGCGGTAGCGTTTGCGCGTCTCCTGCATCAGCGCATAGGTCTCCTCATGCAGGCGGCCGGTGTCGAGCGTGAAAATGCCGATGGCGAGGCCGTGACGGTCGATCATGTCCGTCAGCACCATGTCCTCGACGCTGAAGCTGCTGGCGAGCGTCACCGCGCCGGCCTGCGCCGCCTCGCGCAACGTCCGAAGCGCCTCGTCGACCGCGGCCGCGAGGGAAACAGGAAAGTCTCTCATCGTTTTGGCTGTTTGAATTAATTCACAAATCCGATTGAATTTGGAACCTATAATATCGGTATTTATATGTAAATACTCTTATTATACATTTTTTTATTGTGTTTTTTGACAAGAAAAACGCCCGCTCTCTCTCAGGAGGCGGGCGCTTATCTTTAAACCCTAGGCTTTAACCGCGCAGGTAATCGCCGGCCAGTTTCACGTAATGGTCGGCCGACAGCTTGAAAGCCTTGAGGTCGTCTTCGCTCAACGTCCGCATCAGCTTGGCCGGACTGCCCGCCCATAGCTCGCCGGATTTGACGCGCTTGCCCGGGGTCACCAGGGCGCCGGCCGCGACCATGGCGCCATCTTCGACCACCGCCCCGTCCATCACCGTCGCGCCCATGCCGACGAAGCTGACGTCGCCGAGGGTGCAGGCATGGAGGATCGCAGCATGGCCGATGGTCACGTCCGAGCCGATATAGGTGCCGAAGCGCCCGCTCGTGACATGGACGATGGTGCCGTCCTGGATGTTGGTGCGCGCGCCGACGCGAATTTCATGCACGTCGCCGCGCATCACCACGCCGTACCAGATGTTGCTCTCGTCGCCGATCACGACATCGCCGATCAAGGCCGCCGTCTCGGCGATGAAAACATCCTTGCCCAGCTTGGGGACGACGCCCTTGTAGGGCCGAATGAGCCCGCTCATGGGAACATCGCCTCCTGCTCGAGCGCCAAGGCCTCCGGCAGGCCACACATGACGTTGAAGTTCTGGATCGCCTGGCCCGACGCGCCCTTCACCAGATTGTCGATCACCGAGATCACGATGGCGCGGCCCGGCACCCGGTCGGGGAAGACGGCGATGCGGCAATGGTTCGAGCCGCGCACATGGCGCGTCGCCGGCGACTGGCCGGCCGGCATGACATGGACGAAGGGCTCGGCATCGTAACGTGCCTTGAGCGCGGCGCGCAGATCGTCGGCCGTCGCGCCCTTGGCGAGCTTGACGTAGATGCTGGAGAGAATGCCGCGGCTCATCGGCATCAGATGGGCGGTGAAGTTGACGATGATCGGCTGGCCCGCGGCATTCGTCAGCCCCTGCTCGATCTCCGGCGCGTGCCGGTGGCCACCGACGCCATAGGCATGGATGCCCTCGCTCACTTCCGAATAGAGGTTGGCTTCCTTGGCCTCGCGGCCTGCGCCGGTCACGCCGGACTTGGCGTCGATGATGATGTCGCCGGTTTCGATCAGGCCCGCTTCGAGCAGCGGCACCAGCGGCAATTGCGCCGAGGTCGGATAGCAGCCGGGATTCGCCACGAGCCGCGCCTTGGCGACGGCGGCGCGCGCCAGCTCGGTGATGCCATAGACGGCCTCGGTCTGCAGCTTGGGCGCGAGATGCTCGTGGCCGTACCATTTGGCGTAGGTCGCGACGTCATGCAGCCGGAAGTCGGCCGACAGATCGACGATCTTGAGATGCGTCGGCAAGGCGGCGATCACTTCCTGCGTCAGGCCGTGCGGCAGCGCGCAGAAGACGGCGTCGATGCCGGAGAAATCGACATCGGCGATCTTCACCAGCTTCGGCACGTCGAGATGGGCCAGATGCGGAAACACCTCGCCGAGCGCCGAACCGGCGCGCTTCTCCGCCGTCAGCGCCTTCACATGGGCATTCGGATGCCGCGCCAGTAAGCGCAGCAGTTCCGCGCCGGTGTAGCCGCTGGCGCCGAGAATGGCGGTATTGATCCTATTGGTCGTCGTCATGTTCGTGCTCCTGACCCATCCATATAAGCGCAGATGGCGCAAAGAAAAAGGGCGTCCCCGAAGGGACGCCCTGAAGTGTGAGAGCAGAATACCCGCGGGTAATTTAGCGTTTGGAGAACTGGTGGCTGCGGCGCGCCTTGTGACGGCCGTACTTCTTGCGCTCGACAACGCGCGGGTCTCGGGTCAGCAAGCCGGCAGCCTTCAGCGCCTTGCGCAGGGCCGGCTCGTAATAGGTCAGCGCCTTGGAGATGCCGTGACGCACCGCGCCGGCCTGGCCGGACAGGCCGCCGCCGATGGCCGTGGCGACCACGTCGTACTGCTCCTTGCGCGCCGTCACGTCGAACGGCTGATCGATGATCAGACGCAGCACGGGGCGGGCAAAATAGCTCGTCCAGTCGCGGCCGTTGATGGTGATCTTGCCCTTGCCGGGCTTAATCCAGACGCGGGCGATGGCGTTCTTGCGCTTGCCGGTCGCGTAGGCGCGGCCCTGCTTGTCGATCTTCGGCTCGGGCAAAGCGGCCGGAGCGGCTTCGGCGACCGAACCGCCCTTGAGGTCGGCCAGGCTGCCGATGGTCTGCGTGTCGGCCATGCTTAGGCGCTCCTCTTGTTCTTCGGATTCAACGCCGCGACGTCGAGAACCTCGGGGCTCTGGGCTTCGTGCGGATGGGCCGCGCCGGCGTAAATGCGCAGGTTGCGCATCAGCATGCGGCCGAGATTGTTGCGGGTGAGCATGCGCTCGACGGCCTTCTCGACCGCGCGCTCGGGATGCGCGCCGCCGAGAATCTGGCCCATCGTGCGGCCCTTGATGCCGCCGGGATTGTTCGTGTGCCAGTAGAAGACCTTCTGATCCAGCTTGCGGCCGGTCACGACGACCTTCTCGGCATTGATGACGATGATGTTGTCGCCGGTGTCGACATGCGGCGTGAAAGTCGGGCGATGCTTGCCGCGCAGGCGCGTGGCGATGACCGTCGCGAGACGGCCAAGCACGAGACCTTCGGCGTCGATCAGCACCCACTTCTTGACCACGTCGGCAGGACGGGCGGAATAGGTCTTCATGATGTCTACCTGGTAGGGCGTCGGGACGATCCCGACTGCGGAAACGATCGAAGCGGTCGCTGAACCAGCGCCCGCTCCGGCGAAGAGCGCGGAATATGCCGCTCACCCCTCGCCGCGTCAAGGATTTCCGGGTGTTTTTGATGACGGTATTATAATACCGTCATTTCCGATCCTCCGGCCGGCCGGCTGCCTAGGATCGCCGGTGATCCTATGATACCGAAAGGGCCCCGCTGACCAGTCCCGGACCCCGTTATGGCCGATCCCCTCGCCGACAAAGGCTTCGACACCCGTGCCGTCCATGCCGGCGGCGGGCCGGACAAGGCCACCGGCGCCCGGGCGGTGCCGATCTACCAGACGACCTCCTATGTCTTCGAATCGGCCGATCAGGCGGCGAAACGGTTCAACCTGGAAGAATTCGGCCAGATTTACTCGCGCATCACCAACCCGACGGTGGCCGCCCTGGAGGCCCGCCTGGCCAGCCTGGAAGGCGGCGTCGGCGCCACGGCCGCCGCTTCGGGCCATGCCGCCCAGTTCCTCGCCCTGCTCCCGCTGCTCAAGTCCGGCGACAGCTTCCTCGCTTCCAAGGCGCTTTACGGCGGCTCGATCACCCAGTTCGGCCAATCCTTCGCCCGGCTCGGCTGGCAGGCGATCTTCGTCGATCCCGCCGATCCGGAGAATTTCCGCCGCGCCCTGACGCCGAACTGCCGCGCCATCTTCATCGAAAGCCTGGCCAATCCGGGCGGCATCGTCACCGACATCGAGGCGATCGCCAAGGTCGCCCATGACGCCGGCATTCCGCTCGTGGTCGACAACACCCTGGCGACGCCCTACCTCTGCCGGCCCGGCGACTGGGGCGCCGACCTCGTCGTCCATTCAACGACCAAGTTTCTCGGCGGCCACGGCAATTCCATCGGCGGCACGGTGATCGACAGCGGCAAATTCGACTGGTCGCGCGTCGCCGCGCTCGGCACGCCCTCGCCCGCCTATCACGATCTGAACTTCGCCAAGACCTTCGGCAAGCTCGCCTTCACGGTCTACGGCCATGCCGTGGGCCTGCGCGACTTCGGCGCGGCGCTCGCGCCGTTCAACGCCTTCCTCACGCTCACCGGCGTCGAGACCCTGGCGCTGCGCATGGCGCGCCATTGCGAGAACGCCCTCGCCGTCGCGCAGCATCTCGAAAAGCATCCGAAAGTCGCCTGGGTGTCCTATGCCGGACTCGCCGCGAGCCCGCATCGCGCGCTGGCGCGAAAATATCTGCCGCAAGGCGCCGGCGCCGTCTTCACCTTCGGGCTGAAAGGCGGCTACGAGGCCGGCATCAAGCTCGTCGAAGCCTGCCGGCTGTTCTCGCATCTCGCCAACATCGGCGACACGCGCAGCCTGATCATCCATCCGGCCTCGACCACGCACCGCCAATTGTCGGACGCGGACCGCGCCGCCGCCGGCGCAGGCGCCGACGTCGTGCGCCTCTCGGTCGGCATCGAGACCCTCGCCGACATCATCGCCGATCTCGATCAGGCTCTCGCGAAGGCCTAGTCGCCGGCATAAGCCTTGCGCAGGGCGGCGACGTCGATCTTCGCCATCGTCATCATGGCCGCCATGACGCGCGTGGCCTTCGCCTTGTCGGGGTCGGCCATCATGCGGGACAGATCGCTCGGGATGATCTGCCAGGGCACGTTGAACTTGTCGCGGATCCACCCGCATTCCACTTCCTGGCCGCCATCCTTCAGAATTTGGGACCAGAGCCGATCGACCTCCGCCTGATCCTTGCAGTCGATCATGAAGGAGACGCAGTTGTTATATTCGAAGGTCGTGCCGCCGTTGAGCGCCATGAAGCTTTGGCCGGCGACCTCGAAATAGACGACGAGCACCCAGTCTTTCTTGCCGCCCGGATAATCTATCGGGCTCTTCTGCACATGGACGATCTTCGATTCAGGCAACAGCGAAACGTAATAATTCGCCGCCGCCTCCGCCTCTTTATCGAACCAGAGGCAGGGCAAAACCTTATTCATGATGTTTCTCCTGAAGCTATGGGCTGAACGCCCTCATGCTCCAGCCGTTCCGGCAGAAACTACTCGGCCGGTCCGGCCGCGGTGATCGGCGCCACGGTAATCGGTTGGGCGTTGCCCGTCGGATCGGCGATTGCCGGGACGGTGTCCTCGGCGCGATCCTTCGGCAGCATCAGAATGGCGACGGCGACGATGGCCGCCGCGCCGGCCAAGGTGATGTAGAGCCAGGAGAATTCGCCGGTGCGCTCGTGCAAGTAGGAGACGAGCTGCACGGCGACCGGGCCGACGCCGAGCGACAGGACGAATTTCGCGCCGAAGGCCGAGCCGCGCCACTTCGACGGCGTGTAGCGCGCCATCAGCGCGTTCTCCGCCGGCAGCGAGCCGACGTTGCTCACCACCATCAGCATCATGGCGAGGAAGAACGGCAAGCCCGACAGCGCCGAGGCGGCGGCGATGGCCGGCACCTGCAGGCAATAGCTGAACAGATAGGCGTTGCGGAGCGAGAAGCGGTCGGTCAGCCAGCCGGCGAAAATCTGCACGAAGCCGCCGACGACATAGACCGCCGTGAACAGCGCGCCGACGCCGAAGGCGCCGCCCGCGAAGAAATCCGGCATGCGCTCGCTGAGCGCCTTGGGCATGGCGATCTGCGTCGCCTGATAGATCAGGCCGGCGAGAAACACCGTCACCGACATGACGATGAAGGCGCGCACCACGTCGCCGCGCGGCGGCTCCTTGTGCGGCGCGCGGTCGCCCGGCTGCTCGATGACTTGCTTGGTGACGATGCCGCCGAGCAGCACGAGGCCGGTCAGGATGGAGACGACGCCCGGCACCCAGAAGGCGGCGCGCCAGTTCACCAGGTCGATCAGGCCGCCGGCGGTGAAGCCGGCGAGCGCGACGCCGAAACCGCCGAAGCTGCCCCACACGCCGAGCGAGGTGCCCCGGTTGGCCGCGGTTTTGATCAGCCAGGCCATGCCGACCGGATGATAGATCGAAGCGAAGGCGCCGAGCGCCGCGAGCGCGATGGCGAGCTGCGTCGGATTGTTGGTCAGGCCGCAGGCGACGGCCGACGCGCCGGAGCCGACGAAGAACAGCACCATCATCCAGGGATTGCTCCAGCGGTCGCCGAGCCAGCCGGCGAGCGGCGCGCAGACGCCGACCAGGAAGGCGCCGACGGTCCACAAGCCGATCAGGCTGCTGTAGCCGACGGTCCACTCGCGCTCGAGCGACAGCACGATGGTGAGGTAGAGCGCGACCAGCAGATGCATATAGCCATGGCCGAGCCAGGCGAAGAGCTGGGACCAGGCGGCGGAACGGGATGCGGTGGCCGGTGACATGGATCGGTTATAGGCCGCGCGACCGGACCGGACAATGTTCGTCAGCGAATATTGCAATGCGAAAAACTCATGATTTGCGCAGTTCGCCCTTCACCCAATCGAGGTAAGGCGGGTCACCCGTTTCGATTTTCCAGGAGACGATACAGGGTACATCGTAGCTATGCAGTTCGCGCAGGCGAGCGGTCAGCCCGCCCAGCAGTTCGGCCGTCGTTTTGAGCACAAGCACGGCCTCGTCCTCCTCCTGCAGCTTGCCGTCCCAATGGTAGATCGCGGTCATGCCGTCGAACACGTTGGCGCAGGCAGCCAGCCGCGCCTCGACGAGGACACGGCCGATCTGCATGGCTTCGGCTCGCGACGATGCCGTCGCATAGACCATCATCACGTCGTCCTTCGCCATGCCGGCTCTCCCGTCTTTAGGAACCGCTAAGGGTTTCGCGCGCAGACTTGATCAGGAAGCTCTGGCGCTCGGCCGGGACTCTAAAATAAACTGGCGGCGCCGTCAGGAGACGGCATGGGGGGATATCCATGAGCGAAGCAGCCGAACGCGGCGATCACGCCGCACCGCATCCGCATCGTCCGACCTTGCCGCAGCGCAACTGGCTGGTGCGCGGCCTCGATCAGCCGGGCGGCAAGCTGCCGCTGTTCGATCGCGACGGCCAACGCATCGACACGCAGACGGTGCGCAGTTGCCTGCAAGCCGGTTGGGCCGAGCCCTGGTTCAACAACCCCCTGAAGCCCGATTGGCTGGTCTGCAAGATCACCGACAAGGGCCGCAAGGCGCTCGTCGACAACGACGCGCCCTGAAGCCACCGCCCCATCGTCACACGAACGTATGCGGTCCTTTGTGAACATCGGTTCACGTTAATGCCACGTCGTTGCCGCTCGCGCGATGAAGGTCCTGATGACACAAAGGGTTCCGGGAACCTTCGGCCGGTATGGCAGATGTTAGGAATACCTTCTGGGTTGCCATAAGCATTCCGCCCCGTATAAGACGAAAGTAATATTACTTTCTACTTATCGAGGAGGACGGCATGAGTGCAGCAGCCTCTGGCGATCACCAGACGCCGGTCGATCGCATCATCCAATTCCCGATCCCGACCTCCATCGCCTGCCTGGCGGTGGCCGCCCGGCATTTCGGCGTTCATATCTCCGCCCCGGCCTTCGTCAAAGAGCATGAACTGACAGAGGACGAAACCGATGGCGCGCCGCTGAGCGCGCTCGCGCAGAAGATCGGCCTGGACGCGGCGGTGCTTCTCCCCGCCGACGCGAACCCCGCCGATCTCGCCAAAGCCCTGCCCGCCGTCTTGCGCTTGCGCAACGGCAACGCCCTGCTGCTGCTCGGGCTCGCGCGCGCGGCCGACGGCTTCAGCGCGACCCTTTATGACCCCACGGTCGGCGAAGCCTCCCCCTTGGTCACGGACTGGCAACGCTTGTGCGGCGCGAGCGAGGAAATTCTCCTGCTCAAGCGCGACGCCGCCGACACCCACGAACCGGCGGAACGCGAATTCGGCATCGGCCATGTGGTGGCGGAGATACGGCAAGAGAAGCGCCTATTCCGCGACATCGCCCTCGCCGCCGTGCTGATGAGCATCACCGCGCTTGCCCCCGCGTTGTTCTGGCAACTCATCGTCGATCGCGTGCTCGTCTACAAGAGCCTGTCGACCCTGCATGTGCTCGTCGGCGGACTCGCCTTCATCCTGCTGTTCGACACGCTGTTCGGCTATCTGCGCCGCAGCCTGATCCTCGTCGCCACGTCGCGAATCGACGCACGGCTGTCCTCGTTCATCTTCAGCCGCCTGCTCGATCTCGGCATCGACTATTTCGAACGCGCGCAGACCGGCGTCGTCGTGCGCGACGTCAATGAAGTCTGGCGCGTGCGCAACTTCCTCACCGGCCAATTGTTCGGCACCCTGCTCGATGCCGTCGTCCTCGTCGTCGTCCTGCCGGTGATGTTCTGGTTCAGTCCGATCCTCGCCGGAATCGTCCTGGCCGTCGGCGCCCTGATGATCCTGACGATCCTCGCCTTCCTGCCCTTCGTGCGCCGCCGCACGGGACGCGCCTTCGAAGCCGAGGGGCGGCAGAACGCCTATCTCGTCGAATCGGTGCAGGGCATCCGCACGGTCAAATCCATGGCCATGGAACGCCAGCGCCGCCGCGTCTGGGACCGCCATGTCGCCGATGCCGCGCGCCTGCGCCGCGACGCCGGCGGAATCATCAACGCCCTGCAAACGGTCGTCACGCCGTTCGAGAAATTGATGACCAGCGGCGTTATCGCCCTCGCCGCCTACATGGCCGTCACCAGCAACGATCCGGTCTATGTCGGCACGCTCATCGCCTTCGGCATGCTGACTCAGCGCGTCGCCCAGCCGCTGATCCAACTCGCTTATCTGGTGCAGCAGTTCGACGAGGTCGGCCGCGCGCTCCGCACCGTCGCCGCCGTGGTCAACCAGCCGCGCGAGGAAGGCCGCGACAATGGCGGACTGTCCAGCCGGATCAAGGGCGCGGTGGAATTCGCCAACGTGCGCTTCCGCTATCCCGGCGCCGCCGCCTGCGCCCTGGACGGCGTCTCCTTCAAGGCCGAAGCCGGCAGCATCTTCGGCATCATGGGCCGCAGCGGCTCGGGCAAGACCACGGTCACCCGCCTGTTGCAAAGCCTGCATCGCAGCTATGACGGCCTGATCAAAATCGACGGCACCGACATCCGCGCCATCGACCTCGATCATCTGCGCCGCAGCACCGGCGTGGTATTGCAGGACAGTTTTCTGTTCTCCGGCACGATCCGCGACAACATTGCCGCCGGCGCGCCCGGCGCCAGTTTCGAGCAGGTCGTCGCCGCCGCCCGCCTCGCCGGCGCCGAGGAGTTCATCGAACGCCTGCCGCGCGGCTACGACACCCATGTCGAGGAGGGCGCTTCGAACCTGTCAGGCGGCCAGAAACAGCGGCTCGCCATCGCCCGCGCCCTCATCGTCGATCCCGGCCTGTTGATTCTCGACGAAGCGACCAGCGCGCTCGATCCCGAAAGCGAGGCGATCATCAATGCCAACCTGCAACGCATCGCAAAGGGACGCACCGTCATCGTCATCTCGCACCGGCTCTCGTCCCTGGTGACGGCCGACGCCATCCTCGCCCTGGAGAACGGCGAAGTCGTCGGCTTCGGGCCGCACGCGCAACTGCTGCAACGCTGCGACGTCTATCAGCGCATGTGGCGTCAGCAGAACGGCCATTGGCTGGCGGGAGCCGCCGAATGAGCAAGTCCACGAAGAACCCCCTGCTCGCCCGATTCTCCTCCGAGGTCGAGGCGCTGTCGGCCGAACGCGAGCCCCGGGCGGCACGCGCCACCCTGCTCATTGCTGCTAGCGCGCTCGTCGGCGCGCTCGCTCTCGCCTCGCAAGCGCGCATCGATCGCATCGTCAGCGGCAGCGGTCAGCTTACCACCCAGGAGCGCACTGTCGTCGTCGGCTCGCTCAACCGCGCCATCATCAAGTCGATCGAGGTGCGCGAAGGCGATCAGGTCACCGCTGGCCAAGTCCTGACGACGCTCGACCCCACTTTCGCCCAGGCCGACGTCGCCCAACTCGAAGTGCAGCTGCAAAGCCTTGACGCCGAGATCGCCCGGCTCGACGCCGAATTGGCCGACCGGCCGCTCGACACCATGCGCTTGAGCGCAAGCTATGCCGCCCTGCAGACCAGCCTGATGACGCAGCGCCTCAGCGAGCGGACGGAAAAGCTGCGCGGCTTCGACGCCAAGATCGCCCAGCAGGACTCCGCCATCGCCAAGCTGACCGCCAACCGGCAGCGCTACGACGAGCGCGGCCGGCTGATGCGCGAGGTCGAAGACATGCGGCGCAAGCTCGCCGAGCAGCAGGTCGGCAGCCGCCTCATGCTGTTGCAGGCGATGGACCAGCGGCTTGAGGTGCTGCGCAATGCCGACTTCGACGCCAACAGCCTGGAGGAAGCCCGCCACCTGCGCGATAGCCTGCGCTCCGACCGCGAAACCTTTCTGGAGCAATGGCGCACCCAGGCGCAGCTCGACCTGATCAAAAACCGCACGACGCGCGATTCGACCCTCGAACAACTGACCAAGGCGCAGAAAAACCAGGATCTCGTCACGCTGCGGGCGCCATCCGACGGCATCGTCCAGCAGATCGGCAAGTTCTCGGTCGGCTCGGTGCTGACCGAAAGCGCGCCGCTCGTCACCCTGGTGCCGCTCAACGCCAAGATGGAGACGGAAGTCGCCATCGATGCGCGCGACATCGGCTTCGTCCGGCCGGGCGATCCCGTGACGCTCAAGCTCGCGGCCTACGATTATCTCGAGCACGGCCATGTCGAGGGCACCGTGCGCACCATCAGCGAGGACGCCTTCAGCCAGCAGGCCGGCCAGCCGACCCGGCCGTTCTACAAGGCGACCATCGCCATCGACCGCACGGCGCTGCGCAACGTGCCGGACAGCTTCCGGCTCAATCCCGGCATGCCGGTGACCGCGAATGTGAAGGTCGGCACGCGCAGCCTGCTGTCCTACATCGTGCGCGGCGCGCTGCGCACCGCCGACGAAGCGATGCGCGAGCCATGATTCGGTCATTTTTTCAGCGCTTGCGCGCCAAACTGTCTGCGCGCCCCAGCCTTCCGCTCGAACGGCTGCGCCGGGCTGCCGAACGCGGCGAAGCCGACGCGCAATACAGCCTCGGCCAGGCCTATCTGCAAGGGAGCGCGACGGAGCTCCGCCAGGTGGCGAACGCGCCGCGCAGCGCCGTCAACTGGCTGGAGCTCGCAGCCCGCCAGGGGCATGTCGAAGCGCAGCACAGCCTGAGCCTTATCTATCTTCACGGCGCGCGCGCCGGCGGCGCGACCGCCACTTGGTTCGCCGAGACGCAGCGCGCTCAAGCCGCCCGCGCCAATGCCGAATTGCTCTTTCCCGAGGGCATGGAGATCGAAGCGATGCCCGAGCGCGCCTTCGCCCTCGCCATGGCGGCGGCCGTGCGCGGCCATGCGGCGGCGCAGGCCAATCTCGGCATGCTGTTCTTGCGCGGCGTCGGTTGCGAGCAGGATTTTTCCGCCGCCGCGGTTTGGTTTCGCCGCGCCGCCGAGAAAGGCGACGCCGGCGGCGCCCTTGGTCTCGGCCTGATCTACGAGCACGGCTTCGAGCGAGCGCCAGACTGGGCGGAAGCCGCGCGCTGGTACGCCATCGCGGCGGAGGCCGGCAACGATGCCGCCGCCACGGCCCTCGGCATGCTTCACCTCAACGGTCAGGGTCTCGCGCGCGACATCGCCAAGGCCGAACGCCTGCTGCGCGGCCCCGCCGCGCGCGGCAATCCTTTCGCCCAGAAGGCTCTCGCGAATTTGCGGAGCCTTCATTCTCCAACGACGGCCGCGTGAGCCCGGTCCCGTCAATTCTTTCAATCGACATTCAGAAAGCAGTCTTATGGCCCTGAACGATCTGCGTTTGACCTTCCGCGACGAATTCAACAGCCTCAGCCTCGACACCGGCACGACCGCGACCGACGCCAATCTGTGGAACAGCTCGATGCACAACGGCTATGTGCGCTCCCTGTCGGGCAACAAGGAACTGCAGCTGTACATGGATCCCGACTACAAGGGGCTCGGCGTCAATCCGTTCTCGGTCGACAACGGCGTCCTCACCATCAAGGCGGCGCCCGCTTCCGCCGCCGTGAAGAGCGCGACCGGTCACGGCTACACGTCGGGCGTGTTGACCACGCAAGGCGCCTTCGCGCAGGCCTACGGCTATTTCGAAGTCCGCGCCCAGGTGCCCGAAGGCAAGGGTCTGTGGCCGGCCTTCTGGCTGCTCAACGCCGACGAGGACTGGCCGCCCGAACTCGACGTCATGGAGATGATCGGCAGCGAGCCCACCAAGCTGCACCAGTCCGTGCATACCGATTTCCCGGACACCACCAAGACCACCTATACGCCGGAGAAGCTGTCGAACGGCTTCCACACCTACGGCATGGACTGGACCAAGAGCAGCATCACCTTCTATCTCGACGGCAAGGTCACCGGCACCGTGGCGACGCCGAGCGACGTCGACTCGCCCATGTATCTCGTGTTGAACATGGCGGTCGGCGGCACCTGGCCGGGCTCGCCCGACTCGACGACCAATTGGGCCAATGCCAAGCTGAACGTCGACTACGTGCGAGTCTACCAGCACACCGGCGTCGCCGGCTCCGGCGGCGTGCTGCCGATGGGCGGCTCGATCGGCGCGCCGGTCGTCACGGCGCCGGCCACTCCGACGCCGACCGCCCCGGTGCCGACGACGACCGGCCTCGTCATCCCGACGTTCAATTCTCAGACGTCGGTGCCGTCGTCGATGCTGACTCCGGATGCCGCTTTCAAATCCTGGCCACCCGCCCATGTAAAGATCAGCAATGGCGGCACCCTTTCGGTCGCGGACGGATCGAGTGCCAAACTGTTCGAACATGCCGCCGGTGCCAACAAAACCTATTCGGCGAGTCAGCTCAACCTGCAGGGCACGCCCTCGGGCGCGACCGTGACCGTAAGCTACGATTCCAAGAAGAACATTACAGTCGTCAATAACGGGACATGGGGCGGCATCGACAATGCCGCCGTGCGTTCCGGCGTCATGAGCGCCATGACGGTGAAGAACTTCGCCGGGGTCGAAATCGACAATGGTCGCGCGCAGGGCGCAACCGTGAAGGTCGAAGGCGCCATGCGCGGGTCGATCGCCACCGGATCGGGCAACGACAGCATTCAAGTCACCGGCAAAAGCGATGCGGCCACCAACAATCTGCTGACCATCTCCGCCGGCAATGGGAACAACGGCGTCAGCTACAGCGGCGGCGCGAGCAATCGCGTGGCGGTCATCACCGGCTCGGGCGCAGATACCGTGACCCTCGCCGGCCAGGCCAACGGCGCGATCAACGCCGGCGGCGGCAACGACCGGGTGAACGTCCGCTCCACCGGCAACGTCTCGATCACCGGCGGCGCGGGCAAGGACGTGTTCTCCTTCATCGCCGGGGCGCACGCCACCATCGCCGACTTCAAGGCCGGCGAGGATCGCGTCGAAATCTCCGGCGTCAGCGCCGCCAATGTCCGCGTCCGCAACGACGGCACCAGTACGCTGATCGACCTCAACGGCAATAGCGCCGTGGTGCTATCGGGCGTGGCGCTGAGCGCCAACCAACTGAACCTGAGCTACGCCTAAGCCTGCCGAGGGGCCGGCGCGAGCCGGCCCCTCGTACGTGCCGCAACCCTAGTTCCATCAATGCCAATCCCGGGGGATATCATGGCACTCGACGATCTGCGCCTTTCATTCCGCGACGAATTCAGCAGCCTCAGCCTCGATACCGGCACCGCCGCCACCGCGCCGAACTTCTGGAACAGCTCGATGCATTCGGGCCATGTCCGCACCCTCGACGCCAACGGCGAGCTGCAAATCTACAGCGACGCCGATTATCTCGGCCTCGGCGTCAATCCCTTCTCGGTCAACAACGGCATCCTCACCATCAAGGCCGATCCCGCCTCCGCCGCGATGCAGGCCGCCACCGGCAAGAGCTACACCTCCGGCGTGCTGACCTCGCAGGGCTCCTACTCGCAGACTTACGGCTACTTCGAGGTGCGCGCCCAACTGCCCGAGGGCCAGGGCCTGTGGCCGGCCTTCTGGCTGCTCAACGAGAACGAGCAATGGCCGCCCGAGCTCGACGTCATGGAAGTAATCGGCAGCGAGACCAATTGGCTGACCCAGACCGTCCACACCGACAGCGGCAACGCCACCAGCGGCAACACCTGGAGCATCGACAAACTGTCGGCCGGCTATCACAGCTACGGCATGGATTGGACCCAGAGCCAGATCACCTTCTATCTCGACGGCAAGCAAACCTGGTCGATGGCGACGCCGTCCGACCTCAACTCGCCGATGTACATGGTGCTGAACCTGGCGGTCGGCGGCAATTGGCCGGGCGCGCCGGACGCCACGACCAACTGGGCGAACGCCAAATACAACATCGATTACGTGCGCGTGTACGAGCACACCGGCACCGCCGGCTCCGGCGGCGTGCTCAATCCGGACGGCTCGGTCTACGTGCCGCCGCCCGTCATGCAGCTGGCCGGCCTGATCATCAGCAACGGCGCCGACATCACCGGCATGACCGGCACGAAGTTCACCGCGCCCGACACGGGAGCCGGCACGACCAGGACCTACACGGCGAGCCAGCTCGGCCTCGGCAGCGCCGCCGGGGCGACCCTGACGGTGTTCACCGATGCGCAGAAGAACGTCACCGCCACCAACAACGGCGCCTGGAACGACATCAAGAACGCCGCCTATTCCTCCGACACGATCAAGGGCGTCACGCTGAACAACTTCGTCGGCGTCAGCGTCTGGATGAACGGCAACCAGGATTCCACGGTCGCCGTGAACAATGCCAAGCGCGGCACGATCACCACGACCGGCGGCGCCGACGGGATCACCGTCGCGGCGCTCAGCAACGGCATCACCGACAACACCATCGCCATCGACAGCGGCGCCGGCAACGACACGATCGCCTTCACCGGCGCCGCCAACACGCGAACCGACATCGCCGCCGGCGACGGCGCCGACAGCATCACCTTCTCCGACCAGGCGTCGGGCAGCGCCAAGGGCGGCGCGGGCGACGACAGCTTCATCATCCGCTCGGGCGGCACGATCAGCCTGAACGGCGGCGCCGGCAACGACAGCTACGACCTCGCCGCCGGCAACCGGGTCACCATCGCCGACTTCCGGCTCGGCGAGGACCGGCTGACTCTCAACGGCGTCGCCGCCAGCGCCATCGCTGTCCGCAACGCCGGCGGCAATACCTACGTCGACGTCAACGGCGCCGCGACCGCGACCTTGACCGGCGTCAGCCTCAGCGGCATCGATCTCGGCCTCGCCGAAGCGCCCGTCGTCATTCCCGTCTTCGACAGCCAGACGGCGACGCCGATCTCCCTGCTGACGCCGGACGCGTCCTTCAGCGGCTGGCCGGTGACGCACACCAAGCTCAGCAATAGCGCCGATATCTCGGTCGCCAGCGGCACCAGCTTCACCGCCGCCGAAAGCGGCGCCAGCACGTCGAAGAGCTACACGGCGAGCCAGATCGGCCTCGGCACCGCCGCCGGCACCACGGTGACGGTCGCCTACGACGCGCAGAAGAACGTCACGGTGACCAACAATGGCGCCTGGGGCGGCGTCAAGAACGCCGCCCTGCGCTCCGGCGCCATGACCAAGATGACGGTGAGCAACTTCATGGGCGTCGACATCGACCTGAACGGCAACCAGAACGGCACGGTGAGCGTCAGCGACGCGATGCGCGGTTCCATCGCCACCGGGTCGGGCAACGACAGCATCGCCGTCACCGGCAAGAGCGACGGCGGCGCGTCCAACTTGATGACCATCTCGGCCGGCAACGGCACGAACGCCGTCAGCTATAGCGGCACCAGCGGCAACCGCGCGGCGATCATCACCGGCACCGGCGCCGACACGATCGCCTTCGCCGGCCAGGCCGACGGCGCGATCAATGCCGGCGGCGGCAACGACCGGGTGAACGTCCGCTCCACCGGCAACGTCTCGGTCGCCGGCGGCGCGGGATCGGACATCTTCTCCTTCATCGCCGGGGCCCATGCCACCATCAGCGACTTCAAGGCCGGCGAGGACCGCATCGAAATCTCCGGCGTCAGCGCCACCAATGTCCGGGTGCGCAACGACGGCAGCAGCACGCTGATCGACCTCAACGGCAACAGCGCCGTGGTGCTATCGGGCGTCGCGCTGAGCGCCAGCCAGTTGAACCTGAGCTACGTCTGACTGCGAGCGGTCCGGTCCTTATCTGACAGGACCGGACCGCTCTCCCCTTCCGTTGCCCGGACGCGCCGCAGCCTGTAAAACGGCAAGGCGCGCCATAAAAACAAAAACGGGTCGTGCCGGCTCCCGGCAGTTCTGGGGCAGCTTGCAAGACAGATCAGGGAGTCGGCTCATGCTCATCATCGGCAACGACATCGTCGCGGACATTCTCAAGATGCCGGACGTGCTGCGCGTCCAGGAAGCGGCCTTCCGCCAGCTGCCGACCGGCGGCGCCATCCACCGCCCGCGCATCGACATGTATGTGCCCTGCGACCGGCCCGACGGCTATTTCCGCTGGGGCACCATGGAGGGCGCCAACGACGGCTTCTTCGCCATCCGCATGAAGTCCGACATCATCACCTGGCCGAAGACCGCCGACGGCGGCTGGACCGAGGATAAATATTGCCGCGAGCCCGGCACCTATTGCGGCCTCATCCTGTTGGTCTCGACGCGCAACGGCGAGCCCCTCGCCTTCATCAACGACGGCATCCTGCAGCATATGCGCGTCGGCGGCGGCGCCGGCATCGGCGTGAAATATCTCTCGCGCGAGGACAGCCACACGGTCGGCATGATCGGCTCGGGCGGCATGGCCCGCACCTTCCTCGACGCCTTCCGCTGCGTGCGCGACATCCGCAAGGTGAAGGTCTACAGCCCGAACGCGAAAAATCGCGAATCTTACGCGGAAGAAATGTCGCGCCGGCACGGCATCGAGGTCGTCGCCGTCGACAGCGCCCGCGAAGCGGTGCGCGGCGTCGATATTCTGTCCACCTGCACCGACAGCATGACGGCGGTCTATGATGCCGACTGGCTGGAAAAGGGCATGCATGTCACCAACCTCAGCCGGCGCGAGCAGCCCGACGCCGCGGCCGCCAAGTTCGACGTCGTCGTGCGCCAAGGCACCGCCGGCCTGCAGATGAAGCAGAGTGAGCGCTTCCAGGCCGAGCGCGGCCATTCGCCCGCCGCCTATATCGGCGGCACGCCCGAACAGATGAAGATCATCCCGGCAAAGAATCCCGAGCCCGGCTTCGGCGGCGACAGCCCGGAGTTCGCCGACCGCGGCAAGGGCGGCGACAAGCCCGACTTCGCCGACCTCGTCAGCGGCAAGGCCAAGGGCCGCACCAGCCGCGACCAGATCACCTTCTACCGCAACGTCGGCAACCAGGGCCTGCAGTTCTCCGCCGTCGGCGGCTGGATCTACCAGCAGGCGGCGAAGCTCGGCAAAGGCCGCGAGATTCCCACCGACTGGTTCTTGCAGGATATCCGGGATTAGCGTCTTATCCGGGCATGAGCACGGATTCCCTCACCCAGCGCCTCCTCGATATCGAGCATCGCCTCGCCCATAGCGAGCGCATGTCGGAGGATCTCTCCGCCATCGTCGCCAAGCAGGCGGCCGAGATCGGCATGCTCCACCAGAAGATCGCCCTGCTGACGCAGCGGCTAAAGGAAAGCGCGGCGCAATGGGATCCGTCGCCGCGCGACAGCGAGCCCCCGCCGCACTATTGACGGCGCGGTGCGATGAGCGACGACGCCCCCGATTATTTCGTCTATGTGCTGCGCAACGGCGCCGGCACGCTCTACACCGGCATCGCCAAGGACGTCGACGCGCGCTGCGACGCGCATAACGCCGGCAAGGGCGCGCGCTTCACGCGCGGGCGCGGGCCGTGGACCGTCGCCCATCTCGAAGGGCCGCTGGCTCATGGCGAGGCGCTGCGCCGCGAGGCGGCGCTCAAGCGCGACCGCGCCTTCAAGGCGAGCTTGAAAGCGGGATCGACGATTCGCGAAATGAAGGCGTGAGCCTGCGGCGCTACTCGCCGGCGCGCGCGACCGGCGGATAGGGCGTCCAGAAATAGATCAACGGATGGCCGAGGCGCTCTTCGAGCTTTTCCAGCGCCTTGTAGGCGGCGCGGCGCTGCGCCTCATGGAGGGGTTCGCCGGCCTGGCGCTTGACGGTGACGTACTCCGCCTCGCCCTCCGCCAGATCGGCGCCGTAAACGGCATAGGCCTTGTGGCCGATGATGCTAAGGCTGGCGCGGGCGACGGCCATGCCCGACGACGGCAACAGGCTGTCAGGCACGGTTTCGACTGCGGTCACGCTGGCACCCATGGAACCCTCCGAACTGAATGACACATCCGAAGACTAACGGCGGCGCGCAGAAACCGCTCCCGCCGATCGGCCCTGACATAAAAGCTCTACGCCGAGTGTCAGCCGGGCACGAACGCGCTTCGAACCTTGTTCGAATGCGTCATCGATTCGGCAAGTTGTGAGTGAAAATGGTCGGGACGAGAGGATTTGAACCTCCGACCCCCAGACCCCCAGTCTGATGCGCTACCAGGCTGCGCTACGCCCCGACCATGGCCGCCGGCCGGCATGGGAAGAATAAGCCGTCGGCGGAGGGGGCGGAATGTACCCCGGCCATCCCACAGCCGCAATGGCAGAACGACCCCGGCGCGCTGCGAAAAAATGAAGGCGCGGGAAGACGTTAGCCAAGCCCCAGAAACCCGCCGCGCGCCAGCCGTCGCTTAGCTCTTCTTGGCCGCCGGCCGCTTTGGCAGATAACCTTCGAAAAAACCGACGATGGGCACGTCGAGCACCTTCGCCAATTCGTCGAGAACGATGATCGTCGGATTGCGCTGCCCGGTTTCGATGCCAGAGATGTACGTCTGGTCGAGTCCGCTTTCGTCCGAGAGCGCCATTTGGGTCAACCCCCTGGCTCGCCGGAATTTACGCAAATTTTCGCCAACTCGCTGCCGCACATCCATTTCAGCAGCGGACAATAATATTAACTATAGCACTATGGACTATAATCAATAAAATGCGCGGGCGCCATCTGCATAGCGGGACGGGAATTCATGGACGAGAGGCTGACCGCGAGGGAACGACGGCTTTACGCGCGCCTGTTCGCTCTTGCACAAGCCCAGCAAGCCGCCGCGACCCGCCTCGACATGGGGCTGCTCGGTTCGTGGGGACGCATGCGGTTGAGACGGCGGCAGCAACGGCTGGAAGCGTTGTTCCATGCCATCGTGGCGCACAAGATCGGCCGCGTCGGCGGCCCTCGCCTTCATGACGCTATCAAGCAGGATATCGAACATTGCGCCGTCCATTGGCCGGACGCGCCGCCGGCGGGCATCGCCTTTGCCCGGCGACTGGCGCGGCGCGCGCGCGGCTTCGTCGCGCCGGACGCGGACGCCGACGGCACGGCGCCTTCGGCGCAAGCCGGGCTGACGGCGAAACGGCATGAAACGGAAAGGGCGGACGGCCGTCTTTAGCGGCGCAAAAGCGCGCGCAGGCCGGACAATTCCTCGAGCAGCGCCTTGAGCGCCGCCTTGGTGTCGTCGTCGAGGCCCGAGCCGCGCACGGCCTTCGCCGTCGTCGCGATGGACGGCGCCGCGACGGCCTGCGGCTTGGCCCCTTCGGGCTTGGGCGCTTCGACGACGCGCGGCGCCGAACCGGGCTCGGCCGGCGCGCGGCCCGGCTTCAGGCCGCCGTCGCGCAGCAGCTTCTGCACGCCCTTGATGGTGTAGCCGTCGCCGTAGAGCAGCGCGCGGATGGCGCGCAGCAGCTCGACGTCTTCCGGCCGGTAATAGCGCCGGCCGCCGCCGCGCTTGAGCGGGCGGATTTGCGAGAACTTGGTTTCCCAGAAGCGCAGAACATGCTGCGGCACGTCGAGGTCGGTGGCGACCTCGCTGATCGTGCGGAAGGCGCTGGCGGACTTCATGCCGCGACGCGCCAAGCCGGCCGCGTCGGGCGCCTCGGCGAAGGCGCCGTCCGTCTGCTCTGCGGTATCCGCCATGTCACGCCTGCGTCGGCGGCGGCGCGCCCGCGCTGGCGTCCGGCGTCGTCGCGGCGTCGGTGTTGATGCGGTTCTTCAGCACATGGGAGGCGCGGAACACCAGGACCCGGCGCGGCAGAATCGGCACTTCCTCGCCGGTCTTGGGATTGCGGCCGACGCGGCGGCCCTTCTGGCGCACCGAGAAGCTCCCGAAGGACGAGATCTTCACCGGTTCGCCGCGAATCAGGGCGCCGCTGATTTCTTCCAGCACCGCCTCGACCAGATCGGCCGATTCGTTGCGGGACAGGCCGACTTCTTGATAGACGGCCTCGCTCAACTGGGATCGGGTAACCGTATTGCCACTCATGTCACTTCCCCCAACGCTGTCATCCGCATCTATCCTGCCCATAACGTTACCGCCCAGGCAGAAATCCGTCAATAATCAAAGGGATGGGGGATTTACCTGAAGTCGCGCCCGAATCGCGCGGCGGAACTGGCGATTCGCCCTTCGGGCTTTACCAGCGCACCGCAGCCGAAGCCCAGGTGAAGCCAGCGCCCATGGCTTCCAGCATGACGAGCTGGCCAGGCTTGATGCGGCCGTCGTTGGCGGCTTCCGCCAGCGCCAAGGGGATCGAGGCGGCCGAGGTGTTGGCGTGGCGGTCGACGGTGATGACGACCTTCTCCGAAGGCAGGCCGAGCTTCTTGGCCGTGGCGTCGAGGATGCGCAGATTGGCCTGGTGCGGCACCAGCCAATCGATGTCGCCAGCCGTCAGCTTGTTGGCGACCAGCGCCTCCTCCAGCACCGCCGCCATATTGACGACGGCGTGGCGGAACACTTCCTTGCCCTGCATGCGGACCTTGCCGACCGTGCCGGTCGAGGACGGGCCGCCGTCGGCATAGAGCATGTCGTGCTGGCGGCCGTCGGAATGCAGATGGGTCGAGAGGATGCCGCGATCCCGGTTGGTGCCCTGCCCTTCGCAGGCCTTCAGCACCACCGCGCCGGCGCCGTCGCCGAACAGCACGCAGGTCGTGCGATCGTTCCAGTCGAGCAGGCGCGAGAAGGTCTCGGCGCCGATCACCAGCGCCGTCTTGGCCTGGCCCAGACGGATGGCGTTGTCGGCGACCGCCAGGCCGTAGATGAAGCCCGAGCAGACCGCCTGCACGTCGAAGGCGACGGCCTTATGCGCGCCGATCGCCGTCTGCACCTTCACGGCGGTGGCGGGGAAGGTGTTGTCGGGGCTGGCCGTGGCCAGCACGATGAGATCGACGCTTTCGCCTGCGACGCCGGCCTTCTCCAGCGCCTGGCGCGCGGCGGCGATGGCGAGATCGGAGGTCTTCTCGCCGTCGGCGGCGACATGGCGTTGGCGGATGCCGGTCCGTTCGACGATCCATTCGTCCGACGTGTCGACGCGCGTCGCCAGTTCGTCGTTGGTGACGATGCGGCTCGGCAGGTAGGCGCCGCAGCCGGCGATGTAGGAACGCATGAGCATATTACGAAACCGTCGCCTCTTGCGCCGCGGGCACGACCGATGCGACCGGTGTGAGCGCCTGCAGTTCGTGAAGGATCTTGGCGTTGAAGCCGCCGGCCGCCATGTCGATGGCGACGCCGACGGCATTGGCGAAGCCGAACGCGTCGGTGCTGCCGTGGCTCTTCACGGCGATGCCGTTGAGGCCGAGGAACATGGCGCCGTTATAGCGGCGCGGATCGAGGCGCGCGCGCAGCTTGTTGAGCGCCGGCCGCGCCAGCAGATAGCCGATCATCGACAGGAGCGAGCTGCGGAAGGCGGCGCGCAGGAAATTGGTATAGAGCCGCGCCAGGCCTTCGGCGGTCTTCAGCGCGACGTTGCCGGTGAAGCCGTCGGTGACGACGACATCGACCGCGCCGGCCCACACGTCGTCGCCTTCGACGAAGCCTTCGAACAGAATCGGCAGCTTGCTGGCGCGGATCATCGCCGCGGCGTCGCGCAGCACGTCATGCCCCTTGAGGTCTTCCTCGCCGACGTTCAAGAGCGCGATGCGCGGCTTGACCATGCCGAACACGGTGCGCGCGAAGACTTCGCCGAGAATGGCGAACTGCGCGAGATTGTTGGCGTCGCAGGAGATGTTAGCGCCGAGATCGAGCATCACGCTCTCGCCGCGCTGCGTCGGCACGATCGAGGCGATGGCGGGACGGTCGATGCCCGGCAGCGTCTTGAGCACCACCTTGGCCATGGCCATCAGCGCGCCGGTGTTGCCGGCGGAGACGATGCCGGCGGCGTCGCCCGAGGCGACGGCGTCGATGGCGAGTCGCATGGAGGATTGGCGCGCGCTGCGCAGCGCCACGGAGGGCTTGTCGTGATCGGACACGGCGGCGTCGGTATGGCGGATTTCGCAGATCGCCGCCGCGGTCTTATGACGCGCGAGCAAGGGCTCGATCTTCGCGCGATCGCCGAACAGCAGGAAGCGGGCTTCCGGGTGACGCTTGTGGGCGATCTCAACGCCCTGCACGACCATGTCGGGGGCTTTCTCGCCCCCCATGGCGTCGATCGCGATCGTCAAGTGCTCGGCCAAGGCCTCGCCCCCTGCGAATCGGATCGGCGGGCGATCTACGCGCGGCTCTTGGGCGCGACGACCTCGCGGCCGTCGTAATGGCCGCAAGACGGGCACACGTTGTGCGGACGCGCGAGCTCGCCGCAGTTCTTGCACTCGACATGCGCGGTGGTCTTCAGCGCGTGGTGCGAACGGCGCATGTTGGTGCGCGACTTGGAGGTTTTAGCCTTCGGAACAGCCATGATACGTCTCTTTCAACCGCGTTTTTCGAGGAGCTGGACGGCGCCGGCCCCGGTGATCGTCAATTCTGCTCTGCTGGTTCGGCGCCGTTGCCCGTTCCCCTTAGAGGGCGCCCCTAAGTCATCCATGGGGGCCGAGCCGTCGCTGCCGGCGAAAAAGGCAGCCTACATACTCAAAAAGGCCGAGTGAGGCAAGCGCCGCGCTTCATTTGCCGCCTTTTCTTACTAGCTTTGCCAGGGCCATGAAAGGCGAATTCTTCGCGGCGGAACCCTCTGATTCCGCAGGGCTTGGCGGCTCTTCCACGAATTCGCCCGGCAATTGGGCGTCCGGGACCCGCGGATAGGGGTTCAGCGCCAGGGCCAAGTGCTCGGCCGCCGCCTCCCCCACGTCAACCGCCTCGTCCACCAGCGGGTCGGGCGGATCGGCCGCCTCGGGGTCCAATTCCAGCTCTTTTTCGATCACGGCGGCGGTCGCGTCGTCGGCATACTCGAGCGCGAAGGCCTCGCCGATCACGTCGGGCACCGGCTCGAGGGTGACGACGCAGCGCTGCACCAGCTTGGCGGCGATATGGCCGCGCAGCAGGGCGCGCCGGCCGCCGTCGAGGGTCGTCAGCGTGCCTTCGGCGGTAAAGCTGTCGAGGGCGATCAGGTCGAAGCGCTTAGCCAGGGCGGCGCGCTCGGCGGCGGTCGCCTCGATCTTGAAGCTCTGGACCGGCTCGACGCCGCGATGCACGGGCAGCTTGCGGGAAAATTCCGGCGGCAGATCGCTGGTCATGACGGGGTCCTCAAACGGCCAGTGGGGCTCAAGCCGCCATCGCCGGCGGCGGCAGGAAACGCAGTTCGCCGGCGGCCAGGGCGGCCAGGGGCTGCGCGCTCAGCAGCGCGTCGGCCTGGCGCAGATAGCCGGCCAAGGCCGCCACGGCCTGCGGCGGCGCCACCACATCCTCATAGACATTGCGCGCCAGGGCTTCTTCCAGGCGGTCGGCCGGACCGGCCAAGCCGTCCTCATAGGCCGCGACCCGGCCATAGAAGGATTTGGCCAGCTTCTTGATGCGCTTGCCGACCGCCAGGTCGCCGGTGCCGAGTTCACGCAGGTTGCGGTCCATGTCAGCGAACATCAGGTCGAACAGGTCCTGGGCCAGCGCGCCCGCCGCGCCGCCCGTCTTGAGCCGCCGCATGACCAGAAAGGCATGCAGCGCGATCATCTCGAACCGCCCCTGCACGCTGTCCGGCACGGCGCAGACCGTATAGAAGGCCGGCTGGCGCGCCTGGGCGACCAGGCGGCCATAGAGGGCCGCGGCCGGATCGGCGCGGAAGTGGCGAAAGAGGCGGCGAAAGATCATGATGCCGAAGGCCTGAAACCATGGAACAAAGCGTGATTGACAGCCGGCCAAGGCCGGTGCGACTGTCCCGCCCGTAGCGCGCAACATGGCGATTTTCCTGCCGCCCGTCAACCGCTAGAGGCTGATGCGGTTTGTGAGGTTAAATGACCAAGACCTTGAAAAATATTCTTCTTTCGACGGCTATGGCGGCGCTTTTGGCCACCGCGGCCTGCGAGAGCGACATCGCCGCCCGCGGCAATATCCCCAAGCCCGAAAAGCTTGCCGAGATTCAGCCGGGCGCCACGCGCGACGAAGTGCTGCAGGCGATCGGCTCGCCCAGCTCGGTCGGCACCTTCGACAACAAGACCTGGTACTACGTCGGCCAGTTGACCGAAGACTATGCCTTCTACGCGACCAAAGTGATCGACCGCAAAGTCGTCGCCATCACCTTCGACGACAACGGCCGCGTCGCCGAGATCAAGAATCTCGGCAAGGACGACAGCCAGGACGTGCAAATGGTGGCGCGCACCACGCCCTCGGTCGGCCGCGACATCAGCATCTGGAACCAGCTGTTCAGCAACCTCGGCCGCTCGCCGGCGATCCCCGGCGCGACCAGCGGCAGCGGCAGCACGGGCAGCGACAGCGGCCTGTAAAGGCCCCCGCCCCGCCGCAGCGTCCTAGCGGAAACAAAAAGAGCCGCGCGATCACTCGCGCGGCTCTTTCCGTTTGGACGAGGCGGATCGTTACGCGGCGAGCGCGAGCAGCAGCAGCGCCACGATATTGACGATCTTGATCATCGGGTTGATGGCCGGACCGGCGGTGTCCTTGTACGGATCGCCGACCGTGTCGCCGGTCACCGCGGCCTTATGGGCTTCCGAGCCCTTGCCGCCGAAGTGGCCGTCTTCGATGTACTTCTTGGCGTTGTCCCACGCGCCGCCGCCCGAGGTCATCGAGATGGCGAGGAACAGGCCGGTGACGATCACGCCGAGCAGCATCGCGCCGAGCGAGGTGAAGGCCGAGGCCTGACCGGCGATCAGCTTGATCACGAAGTACAGCACGACCGGCGCCAGGATCGGCAGCAGCGAGGGGACGATCATCTCGCGGATCGCCGCCTTGGTCAGCATGTCGACGGCCTTGCCGTATTCCGGCTTGCCGGTGCCTTCCATGATGCCCGGGATTTCCTTGAACTGACGGCGCACCTCGACGACGACCGCGCCGGCGGCGCGACCGACGGCGCGCATGCCCATCGAGCCAAAGAGGTAAGGCAGCATGCCGCCGAACAACAGGCCGATCACCACGAACGGATCCTGCAGGCGGAAGGTCACCTGCAGGTTCGGGAAGTAGTGGCTCAGGTCTTCCGTGTAGGCGGCGAACAGCACGACGGCGGCCAGGGCGGCCGAACCGATGGCGTAGCCCTTGGTCACGGCCTTGGTGGTGTTGCCGACCGCGTCGAGCGCGTCGGTCACCTTGCGGACTTCCGGCGGCAGCTGCGCCATTTCGGCGATGCCGCCGGCGTTGTCCGTCACCGGGCCGTAAGCGTCGAGCGCCACGACCATGCCGGCGAGCGCCAGCATGGCGGTCGCGGCGATGGCGACGCCGAACAGGCCGGCCACCAGGTAGGAGCCGAGGATGCCGCCGCAGATGACGATCGCCGGCAGCGCCGTCGATTCCATCGAGACCGCAAGGCCTTGGATGATGTTGGTGCCATGGCCGGTCTCGGCCGCCTTGGCGACGCTGACGACCGGGCCGCGGCCCGTGCCGGTGTAGTACTCGGTGATCCACACCAGCAGGCCGGTGACGATCAGGCCGATGAGAACGGCATAGACGAGGTGCAAGCCGGTGAAGACCTGGCCCGCCACGGTGAACTGCGTGGCGAAACCGATCCAGTAGTAGATCGCCGCCGCCACCAGGATCGCCGAGATCACGGCGCTGGCGACGAAGCCCTTGTAGAGGGCGTTCATGATGTTGTTGGTCGAACCGAGGCGCACGAAGAAGGTGCCGGCGATCGAGCCGATGATGCCGAGGCCGGCGATCACCAGCGGCAGCATCATCATGGTCGTCTGCGTCGCGCCGGTGAAGAAGATGGCGCCGAGCAGCATGGTCGCGACGATGGTCACCGCATAAGTTTCGAACAGGTCGGCGGCCATGCCGGCGCAGTCGCCGACATTGTCGCCGACGTTGTCGGCGATGACGGCCGGATTGCGCGGATCGTCTTCCGGGATGCCGGCTTCGACCTTGCCGACCAGGTCGGCGCCGACGTCGGCCCCCTTGGTGAAGATGCCGCCGCCGAGGCGGGCGAAGATCGAGATCAGCGAGGCGCCGAAGCTGAGCGCGACGAGCGCTTCGAGGATCGTGCGGACTTCGAGGCCCATGCGCTGCAAGACGAAGTAGTAGCCGGTGACGCCCAAGAGGCCGAGACCGACGACCAGCATGCCGGTGATGGCGCCGGCCTTGAAGGCGATGGCGAGCGCCGGCTTCATGCCACTGCGCGCCGCTTCGGCGGTGCGCAGGTTGCTGCGCACCGAGATGTTCATGCCGATGTAGCCGGCGGCGCCCGACAGCACGGCGCCGATGACGAAGCCGATGGCGACGGTGACGCCGAGCTGCCACAGCAGCAGGACGGCGATGACGACGCCGACGATGCCGATGGCGCGATATTGGCGGTTCAGGTAGGCGGCGGCGCCTTCCTGCACGGCGGCGGAAATCTGACGCATACGATCATTGCCGGTCGGCGCCGCGAGCACGGAGCGGCTCGCGAAGATGCCGTACAGCACGGCGAGCACGCCGCAAGCAAGCACCACCCAATAAGCAGTCATGACTCTGATGTCCCCTTGAGATTGATCCCTGTCGAACGCCGGATCGGGCGTTCGGGCCGGCAGGGCGGTTTTTATCTTGAGCGCGCCGTTCTGCCGGTTTCCCCTCTCGAAACGGGCGAAATCTACGCTTACCCGCTCCAAAAAGACGGCGGAACATGACAGAACTGGCCCCCCAGCGCAACTGGCAAGGCTGTCATCCACCCCCTGCCCGCGCCCTGTCAGAAGCCGAAAAGTACCTGTGATTTCAGGGCTTTGTTCGGAGGCGCAGCCACAACACGGCGGCCAGGGCGCCCAGCACCAGGGGCGCCACGACGAGGTTCACGAAGACCCAGCCCAGCTCATGCTGAACCGCGCCCGAAGCGAGCGAGGCGATCGCCACGGCAGTGAAAATGACGAACTCGTTGAGCCCCTGGACCTTGGCCTTTTCGGCGGCATCGTGCGTCGTGGTCAGCAAGGTGGTCGCGCCGATGAACATGAAATTCCAGCCGACCCCGAGCAGGACCAGCGCCGCGACATAATGGGGATAGTCCGTGCCGCTCAGATTGATGCCGACGCAGGCGAGGATCAGCGCGGCGCCGGCCATGATGACGCCATGGACGCCGAAACGCGCGATGAGATGGCCGGTGAAGAAGCTCGGCGCGAACATGGCGAAGACATGCCATTGGATCACGGTCGCGGCATGGTCGAACGGATGGTGATGGCCGACCATGGAAAGCGGCGTCGCCGTCATGACCAGGTTCATCGAGGCATAGCCCGCGACGGCGGCGAACATGGCGACGAGAAAGGCCGGTCGGCGCAGGATGGTCGCCCAGGGCGCGCCGCTCGCCGCCTGTTCCGCCGTGCTCGGGCGCGGAATGTCGATGCGCGACAGCAGCAGCAGCGCGACGAAATGCACGACGGCCAGCGCCGCGAAGCTGCCGGCATAGACCGTGCCGGAAATCGCGTCGGCGCCGAACTTGGCGAGATTCGGGCCGATGAAGGAGGCGACGACGCCGCCGGCCATGACCAGGGAGATCGCCTTGGCGCGGAAGGCCGGATCGGCGGTGTCGGCGGCGGCGAAGCGATAGAACACGGCAAAGCCATTGAGGATGCCGAACATCGCTCCGCCGATGCAGAACAGGATGAAGCTGCCCCACAGCAGGGCCAGAACGCTGAGAACGCCGCCGGCGATGCCGACCGCGGCGCCGAGCGCGAAGCCGGCGCGGCGGCCGAAGCGGCGCATCAGCATGGAGGCCGGGATCGTCGTCGCCATGGTGGCGATGAATTGCAACGACAGCGGCAGCGTGGCGAGCAACTGATGGGGCGTGAGCGAGGCGCCGGCCAGCGCGGTGACGGTGAGCACGAGCGACGTGCCGCTCATGTAAAGCGCCTGGCACAGCGCAAGCAGCAGCACGTTGCGCCGCGCGCGGCGGCGCCTCAGCATTTCGGAGTCGGGGAAGTCGGCGGCGGCGTTCATGCCCAGCGAGAATGCGCCGCCCGCCGGCCGCTGGCAACCGCTGGCGCGCTTAGTTGAGCGGCCGCTGCGAAATGCCGTTCACCAGGATGCTGTTGATGACACCCGGGCCGAGCACCTTCTCGCTGACCCGGGCCAGGCGGATCTTCACCACCTGCTGATCGAACAATTGACCGTCGGCGCGCTTGATGGCGAGCAGGCCGTACAGATCGCGCAGGAAGGCGTCATACAGCTTGTAGCGCCCGGCGATGACCTTATCGCGGTTCTCCTCGCCCTTGGTCTCGACGACGATGGCGATGTTCACCTGGTCGGTGACTTCGTTGTCGCGGATGACCGGGATGCTGAACAGCGGCAGCGGCATATGCTGGATCAGCTCGCCGCCGAACATGGCGCGGATCTTGTCCTGGGCGGTTTTATCGGCGGGTTTTTCGGCCTTTCCGGCGCCCTCGCTGGCGCGGGCGGCGGAGACGAATCCGCCCGGCCCTGCGGCCCAGGGGGCGAGCAGGACGAGCGTCAGGCCCAAGAGCAGGATGCGCGACTTCGCCATGCCGCCAGACTGCCGGACGGCGGTAAAGATCGCGTTAAACGTGCAGGGTTTAGGCGGCGCCCAGGATCTTGCCGGCGGGCGGGGTCGAAAGATGCAGCACTTCGTAGGTCTGCACCGAGTCGGCATGGGCCTTGTTCTTGCCCGCCGCCTCGTCGCGCCACAGGCTGAAGCGGACCAGCTCCCAGCGGTCAGGGTCGAGCGCCACGGCGTGCGAATGAAGGCCGGACAAGCCGCGTAGCTTGTTATGGGCGGCGCGCTCGGTCTTGGCCAATTCCGACAGGCGGACTTCCGGCTCGATGGCGTCGGATTCGCGCACCGCCAAGGTCGGCGTCAGCGTCGGGTCGAACACGTCGTAGCTCAGCACGTTCCAGGTGCGCACGCGCGGACGGCTGAAGGTGTCGCTGACATTCTGAAACACGTCGCCGATCAGGAAGTCGCGGGCGGCGTCGTGGTCGGCCCAAATGTAGAACGGGGCGTAGAGCCGGTCTTCCGGGCTGAACAGGTAGGACTTGTGGGCCAGGCCCGGCAAGTTGTCGAACATCGCGTAACGCTGCTGGACGCGGGTACGGATGTTCTGCACGCCATAATCGTCGGCGAGGCGAATCGTGTACTGCATGGCGATCATGGCGGGGGACACCTTACGCTTGTGACAGGTTCGTTTACCCGACGCGCGGGATTTACCACAAATGTTCTCGCCGCATGGCACCTATGCGTGGCATTTCAATAACTTGGCAAACTTCATTAAGACTTTGAGGAAATCGGCATAAGCTATTGCTCTGATTAGAAATGCCTATAGCCTTTTTGCAGTAGCGAAATGACCCCGCCGGCTTCATCGACGACCGTGACGCCCTGCCCGGCTGCGACGCTGCCGACGAGCGTCAGCAGAAGACCCTGCGCGCGGGCGAGCGCGCGGAGCGCCGCTTCGGCGGCCGGCGCGGCGGTGAAGACGATCTCGTAATCGTCGCCGCCGGTCAGCAGGCGAGCGCGCACGTCGGCCGTCGCCATCACCGCCTGCGCGGCGGCCGACAGCGGCAGCTTGTCCGCCGCAAGACGGGCCGCCAGACCGGAGGCGGCGCAGATATGCCCGAGGTCGGCGACCAGCCCGTCGGACACGTCCGCCGCGGCGTGAACGCCCGGCAAGGCGGCCAGCGCCTGGCCGAAGGCGACGCGCGGCTGCGGCAGGCGGTAGCGCGCGATCAGCGCCGCGCGATGTTCCGGCGGCAAGGCGGCAAACTCCCCCTGCTGGACCGCCAGCCCGAGATGGGCGTCGCCGATGGTCCCGGTGACGAAGACCAGGTCGCCCGCCTTAGCGCCCGAGCGCAGCAAGGGCGCGCGACCGGCCGGCGCCAAGCCGACGGCCGTGAGCGACAGGGTGAGCGGCCCGGGCGTGCGCGTGGTGTCGCCGCCGGCGAGCGGCAAGCCATAGTCGCCGGCATCCGCCGCCAGCCCCTCGGCGAAGGCGGCGATCCAGCCCTCCTCCGTGCCGCTCGGCAGGCAAATGGTCAGCAGGCAGGCATAGGGCGTCGCGCCCTTGGCGGCGAGATCGGACAGGTTCACCCGCATCAGCTTGCGGGCGATCAGATCCGGCGGATCGTCGGCCAGGAAATGCACGCCGGCGACCATGGCGTCGGCGGTGACGACGAGGCGCGACCCGGCGGGCGGATCGAACAGGGCCGCGTCGTCCTTGAGGCCGAGCGCGCCGGGAAAGGCCGCCGCGATCGGCGCGAAATAGCGCGCGATGATGTCGAATTCGCCGGCCATGGGAGATGTGGGCGCGGCGACCATGCGGCCCCTAGGACCGCGCCGCGGCGGAACCCGCCATTTCGCCGTCGCGGAAGCTGCGGGCGATCTTGTCGAGCACGCCATTGACCAGGCCCGGCTCCTGCCCGGCGTAGAAGGCATGGGCGACATCGACATATTCGGTGATGACGACGCGCGGCGGAATGTCGGTGCGCTCGGTCAACTCGAAGGCGCCTGCCTCGAGAATGCGGCGCAGCACCAGTTCGAGACGGCCGACCGTCCAATCGCCCGACAGCGACGCGCCGACGATCTCGTCGAGCCCTTCGCGCTTGGCCGAAACGCCGGTGACCAGGGCGCCGAACAGGGTCTTGTCGAACTCGACGAGCTTTTCTTCCAGCCAGTCTTCGCGGCTGGCCGAATCGAGAAATTGCGCCACCACGGCCGCGCCGGAAATGCCGGTCATGTCCATCTGGTAGAGCGCCTGCACGGCGGCGAGCCGCGCCGACGAGCGGCGCAGCGCGTTGTTTTTCACGCCCGCATTCTTGGCCGAAGGTTTGGACTCGTTTGCCACGCCGCCCTCAAAGAACCGGAAGGCCGAAGTGGCGCTTCATCTTGATCATGTCGAGGCAAGCGCGCGTCACCGTGCCGCCCTTGTCGCCTTCGCTGACGCGGGCGCGCGCCCAGGCCTGGTCCTCGTTCTCGACGGTCAGGATGCCGTAGCCGATGGCGATGTTGTGGCGCAGCGCCAGATCCTGCAGGCCGCGCGCGCTCTCCATGCAAACATAGTCATAATGCGTCGTCTCGCCGCGGATGACGCAGCCGAGCCCGACGTAACCGTCGAACGCCTTGCGTTTCGGATCGAGCTTCTGCGCCTGAACGGCGAACTGCACCGCCGCCGGCACCTCGAAGGCGCCGGGCACCGAGAACTTTTCGTAGGTCGCCCCGGCCGCTTTGATGGCGGCGAGCGCGCCCTTCAGCATCTCGTCGGCGATGTCTTCGTAGAAGCGGGCTTCGACGATCATGATGTGCGGCGCGTCGGACAACGGGGCTCTCCTCTCAAAACTGTGGGCGGACCATAACGTCAAACGCCCGCGACCGCAAAGCGGCGGTTAACTGCCTCGGAATATAAGGCTTTTACTCTTTTCCGAGCGCCCGAGCGACGTAGCGGGCCAGCATGTCGATCTCGATATTCACCGGATCGCCGGCCTGGGCCTGGCCGAAGGTGGTCGCCTTCAGCGTGTGCGGAATGATGTTCACGGCGAAGGTCTCGCCCGCGACCTTGTTGACGGTGAGCGACACGCCGTTGAGCGTGATCGAGCCCTTGGCCGCGATATAGGACATCAGCTTGGCCGGGGCGCGGAAGGTGAATTCCGTGCTGCCCCATTTGTCGCCGACCGGGACGACCGAGACGATCTCGCCGACGCCGTCGACATGGCCCGAGACGATATGGCCGCCGAACTCGTCGCCGACCTTCATGGCGCGCTCGAGATTGATCTCTGTCCCTTCGCGCCAGTTAGCCAGCGTGGTCAGCGACAGCGTCTCCGGCGAGGCCTCCACGGCGAACCAATGCTGGTCCGCGCCATCCTTGTTTTTGGCGGTGCCCGTCTCGATCACCGTCAGGCAGACGCCCGAGCAGGCGATCGACGCGCCGAGGGCGATGCCGGCCGGATCGTAGGCCGTGTCGATGTCGAGGCGCACGTCGCTGCCCGGCACGACGCGACGCACCCGACCGACGTCGGAGATGATTCCCGTGAACATGGCCTTAAGTTAGTGCGCCCGGCTGTAGTATTCCACCAGATCGTCGCCGACCTGACGGACTTCGCTGCGTTTGTAGCGGTGCATGTCGGCCAGCTTCTCGACGCCGTAGGCTTGGGTCGCCTGCTTGCCGTCGCCGCCCATCAGGCTCGGCGCGTGGAACCAGACCAGCCGGTCGATCAGATCCTCGCGCAGCAGGGCGCCGGCCAGCTTGGCGCCGCCCTCGGCCAGCAAGGTCGTCAGGCCGCGCTCGGACAGCGCCTCCAGCATCGGCAGCAGCAGCGGCTTATGCTCGGCATCGGCGGCAACCTCGATCACTTCGCAGCCGACGTCCTCGAACGCCTTGCGGCGGTCGGGATCGACGCCGGCGGTGACGATCATCCAGGTCGGCGTTTCGTGCGCCGTCGCCACCAGCTTGCAGGTGAGCGGCGAGCGCAGGCGGCTGTCGGCGACGATGCGGACCGGCGAGCGGTTTTCGAGGCCGCAGATGCGGCAGGTCAGCATCGGATCGTCGGCGAGTAGCGTGCGGAATCCGACGATGATGCCGTCGTTGGTGGCGCGCAGCATATGGCCGACCTGACGCGCCGGCTCGCCGGTGATCCACTGACTTTCGCCGGTCTTGGTGGCGATGCGGCCGTCGAGCGTGGTGGCGAGCTTGAGCGTGATGAGCGGACGGCCCCGCCGCACCTTGCTGAAGAAGCCGGCATTCAGCTCTTCGGCTTCGGCCTGGCAGACGCCGACGGTCACGTCGATGCCGGCGTCCTTCAGCATCTTGATGCCGGCGCCGTTGACGCGCGGATCGGGATCGCCGCAAGCGACGACGACGCGCTTCACGCCCGCCGCGATCAGCGCCGCCGCGCAGGGCGGCGTCTGGCCGTGATGGCTGCAGGGCTCCAGGGTGACATAGGCCGTGCCGCCCTTGGCGCGGCCGCCGGCGCGCGCCAGCGCCTCGGTCTCCGCATGGGGACGGCCGCCGCGCTGGGTCCAGCCGCGGCCCGCGACGAGGCCTTGCGCATCGAGAACGATGCAGCCGACCGCCGGGTTGGGCCAAACCATGCCAAGACCCCGCCGCGCCAGGGTCAGCGCGGCCTTCATCCAATCTTGATCCATAGCCGTGTTACTCGCGATCGAGAGGTCCGCCGCCGAGCTTGCCGAGGAAGTCCTCGAAATCCTTGGCCTCGCGGAAATTGCGATAGACCGACGCGAAGCGCACATAAGCGACCTTGTCGAGGTTCGCCAAGGCGTCCATCACCAGTTCGCCGATCACGGTCGAGGGAATCTCGCTCTCGCCCGAGCTTTCCAGGCGGCGCTGGATCGAATTGACGATGCGCTCGACTTGCTCGTCGTCGATCGGGCGCTTGCGCACGGCGATGCGGATCGAGCGCGCCAGCTTGTCGCGATCGAACGGCGCGCGTTGTCCGCCCTTCTTGATGACGGTCAGTTCGCGCAGGTAAACGCGCTCGAAGGTCGTCCAGCGCGAGCCGCAGGCCGGGCAGAAGCGGCGGCGGCGAATCGCCGCGTTATCTTCGGTCGGCCGCGAGTCCTTCACCTGGGTGTCGTCATGACCGCAGAACGGGCAACGCATCGTCTATCTCCCCCACACGCAGCGCGCGTTATTTCATGTCGGCGTAAATCGGGAAGCGCTCGCACAGATCGAGCACTTTCCGGCGCACTGCCGCTTCGACTTTGCCGTTATCGTCCTGATGGGCGGCGAGGCCGTCGAGCACTTCGCCGATGTACTGGCCGATCAATTTCCATTCGGCGATGCCGAAGCCGCGCGTCGTGCCGGCCGGCGTGCCGAGACGCACGCCCGACGTGATCGCCGGTTTCTCGGGATCGAACGGAATGGCGTTCTTGTTGCAGGTGATGCCGGCGCGCTCGAGGCTCGCCTCGGCGAGCTTGCCGGTGAGCTTCTTGGGCCGCAGATCGACCAGCATCAGGTGCGTGTCGGTGCCGCCGGAGACGATGTCGAGGCCCTGCCCGACCAGCGTCTCGGCCAGCGCCTTGGCGCCATCGCGCACGGCGGCGGCGTAGGTCTTGAACTCCGGCGTCAGCGCCTCGCCGAAGGCGACCGCCTTGCCGGCGATGACATGCATCAGCGGGCCGCCCTGGATGCCGGGGAAGATCGACGAGTTGATCTTCTTGCCGAGCTCCAGATCGTTCGAAAGGATCATGCCGCCGCGCGGACCGCGCAGCGTCTTGTGCGTCGTCGTCGTCACCACATGGGCGTGCGGCAGCGGGCTCGGATGGGCGCCGCCGGCGACGAGACCCGCGAAGTGGGCCATGTCGACCATGAAGAAGGCGCCGACCGCGTCGGCGATCTTACGGAAGCGGGCGAAATCGATGATGCGCGGATAGGCCGAGCCGCCGGCGATGATCAGCTTCGGTTTGTGCTCGTTGGCGAGGCGCTCGACCTCGTCATAGTCGATCAGGTGGTTGTCCTGGCGCACGCCGTACTGCACGGCGTGAAACCATTTGCCCGACTGGTTCGGCGCGGCGCCGTGCGTGAGATGGCCGCCGGCGGCGAGCGACATGCCGAGAATGGTGTCGTTCGGCTTCAGCAGGGCGAAGAACACCGCCTGATTGGCCTGGCTGCCCGAATTGGGCTGCACGTTGATATATTCGCAGGAGAACAGCTGCTTGGCACGGTCGATGGCGAGCTGCTCGACGACGTCGACATATTCGCAACCGCCGTAATAGCGCTTGCCGGGGTAGCCCTCGGCGTACTTGTTGGTCAGCACCGAGCCCTGCGCGTCGATCACGGCGCGCGAGACGATGTTCTCCGAGGCGATCAGCTCGATCTGCGTCTGCTGGCGCTTCAGCTCGCCCTGCATGGCTTCAAACAATGCCGGATCCTTGTCCTCCAGGCTCTGCTGGAAGAAACGGTCGATATTGTCTCCGGCTTTCGCGACGCTCGCACTCATCAGGCACTGACCTCTTAGTTGAATGATCCCGACGCCGCGCTCAGCCGGCGTGGGACATCTTGGCGACTCGGCGGGCATGGCGCCCGCCTTCGAATTCGGTCTTGAGAAACACGCCCAGGCAGTCCTTGGCCAGCTCGATACCGAGGATGCGTCCGCCCATGGCGATCACGTTGGCGTCGTTGTGCAGGCGCGACAGGCGGGCCGTCAAAGCGTCATGCACGAGCGCGGCGCGCAATTCCGGATGGCGGTTGGCGGCGATGCTGATGCCGATGCCGGTCCCGCACAGCAGGATGCCCCGACCGGCCTTGCCGTCCTTGATCGCCGCCGCCATCAGGTCGGCGTAATCGGGATAGTCCACCGACTCGGGGCCGTCGGTGCCGAGGTCGAGCACCTCATGGCCCTTGGCCCGCAGGTCCTCGATCAAAAGCTGCTTCAGGTCGTACCCGCCGTGGTCGGATGCGATCGCAATGGTGGCTGCGGACATATCGCCGAAATTCCTAAAAACGCGAGGCGCTTAAATACCATATGTCGCAAGGCCGCGCCAGCGCGCCACTACCTGTCGCGAGTGGGGCGAAAGGCCTGCAAATCCGCGCCTTGGCGGGGCCCCGCCGCTTTCATAGTAATGTTGACGAAGCTCAACAATAAATATGGTTAATATTATGCGGTATTTTATACAGTTTCGAGTAACTGCATACAATAGAGTGTAACAATAGATTATTTATAACTAGAGTCGAATTGACATTAAAATAACAGTTATGCGAAGACCGGCGCGCCATTCCTTCCTCGCGCGCCCTCCCGGCGACGCGGGGCGACGCGACCACCGAAAGAGCGACGATGCCCCATGAGCGTGACATCCCGACGCCGCCAGCGCCGGATCTGTTGTCCCTAGCCACCAATATCGTCTCCGCCTACGTCAGCAAGAACGCTGTCCCGAGCGCGGCTCTGGCGGATCTCATCCGGCTTGTCCATCGCACCCTCATCGATCTGATCAACGACCGGCCCGACAGCCAAACGGCGAAAACTCCGGCCGTGCCGATCAAACGCTCGGTGACGGCCGACTATCTGATCTGCCTCGAAGACGGCAAGAAGCTGAAGATGCTGAAGCGCCATCTGCGAAGCGTCTATGGCATGACGCCGGAGGAATACCGGCGCAAATGGGGTTTGCCGAGCGATTACCCGATGGTGGCGCCGAACTACGCGGCGCAGCGCGCCGACTTCGCGCGCTCCATCGGCTTGGGGCGCAACGGTCCGCGCGCCAAGAAGACGCGCGGCAAATAAGCGCCGCGAGACGGGCTACCTGGCGACGCGCGACAGGACGTAGTCGAGCTTGCGCAGGACGCTGTCCGTCATCTGGCGCTGGGCGAGATTCGAGGGCGCGACGATGGAGACTTCGGTCAGGCTGATCGGATCGAGCGCGGTGACTTTCGTCGAACGGCCGAGGCGATGAAATTCGACGATCGCTTCGCGCGCACCGCTGGCGAAACGACCGTCCATTTCCGGCCCTTCAGGCCGCCGCCGTGCCGAACGGCGCCGGACGGCGCGCGGCGAGATTGAGCTGACGCGTCCAGAACTGCTCGAGCGTCTGCAACTGCTTGATGACGTCCTTGAGGCCGTCGTCGGTGATGGCGGCATCGCCGAGCGCGGAAATCTGACGCGCGAACATCTCCGACATGCGGCCGAACAGCTCAAGACCCTTGGGGCTCAAGCGCAGACGGACCGAGCGGCGGTCATGCGTCGAGCGCTCGTTCTCGAGATAGCCGTTCTCGACCATCTTCTTGACGTTGTAGGAGACGTTCGAGCCGAGATAGTAGCCGCGGTTGGTCAATTCGCCGACCGTCAGCTCTTCCTGGCCGATGTTATAAAGGATCAACGCTTGCACGTTGTTGATGTCTTCGATACCGGCGCGGTCAAGTTCGACCTTCACCACTTCGAGGAAATGGCGATGCAGACGTTCGATGAGAAAAATCGCGTCTCTATAGGGGTGGGTCACGGCAACCTCGGCTTTGAATCTGACGATGGGGCCGGAATACTTGTCCGACCCTGGCAGTATCGCGGCTTATTCGTTAATTTTTTCTTGCATGCGGGGTAATGCAAAGTCCCCCCTCTCCGGCGAAAACCCGCCGCCAAGGTCCTGTGGCGCATGGCTTTATTGTATTGCTAAGTCGAACGACATAGGATGCCGCGCAGAGGTTATACCGATGAACATTCGCGCCATCCTGGACGGACTGCCCCAAGCCGCGACCGCCGCCGTCGAACAGACCGGCGCGCGTCCGCTCGGCGCCTATCCGCGCACCCGCATGCGGCGCATGCGCGGCGACGATTGGTCGCGCCGGCTGGCGCGCGAAACCCAGCTATCCGTCAACGACCTGATCTGGCCGATCTTCGTGCAGGACGGCGCGACCGCCGAAACGCCCGTGCCCTCCATGCCCGGCGTCATGCGCTACAGCGTGGCGCAGGCGGTGAAGGCCGTGGGCGAAGCCGCCGCGCTCGGCATTCCCGCCATCGCCGTCTTCCCCGTGGTCGATCCGGCTCTCAAGACCGAGGACGGTCGCGAGGCGGCCAATCCCGACAACATCGTCTGCCGCGCCGTGCGCGCCATCAAGGCGGCTCATCCGCAAATCGGCATCATTTGCGACGCCGCGCTCGATCCTTTCACCAGCCATGGCCAGGACGGCTTGCTGAAGGATGGCGAAGTGATCAACGACGAGACCGTCGCCGCGTTGGTGCGGCAGTCTCTGGTGCAGGCGCAAGCCGGCTGCGACGTAGTCGCGCCGTCCGACATGATGGATGGCCGCGTCGGCGCGATCCGCGACGCGCTCGACGGCGCCGGACTGACGCATGTGAAAATTCTCGCCTATTCGGCGAAATACGCCTCGGCCTTCTACGGCCCGTTCCGCGACGCGGTCGGCTCGGGCAGCGCGCTCGGCCTCAAGGGCAAGCAGACCTATCAGATGGACCCGGCGAACGGCGACGAAGCGCTGCGCGAGACCGCGCTCGATATCGCCGAGGGCGCCGACATGGTGATGGTGAAACCCGGCCTGCCCTATCTCGACGTGCTGTGGCGCGTCAAAGACGCCTTCAAACTGCCGACCTTCGTCTATCATGTGAGCGGCGAGTACGCGATGCTCAAGGCCGCCGCCGCCAACGGCTGGCTCGACGGCGACAAAGCCCTCATGGAGAGCCTCGCCTGCTTCAAGCGCGCCGGCGCCGACGGCATCCTGACCTACGGCGCGATCGACGCCGCGAAAAAGTTGAAGTCCGGCGGCTAAGCGCCGCGTTTAAGGTACCCCATGCCGTTTCTGCGCAGGCTCGCCCGTTGGCTCATCGGACTCGTGGCAAGCCTGCTCTCCGTCGCCGCCCTCGGCGGCACGGTCGCCTGGTTTTTCCTGCAATCCTCCCTGCCGCTGACCGAAGGACGCAGCACCGTTCCGGGCCTGCGCGAGCCGGCGATCATCGACCGCGACGCCGATGGCGTACCGCATATCCGCGCCCGCTCGGAAGCGGACGCTTATTTCGCGCTCGGCTATGTCCATGCCCAAGATCGTCTGTGGCAGATGGAAGCGATGCGCCGCTTCGGCGCCGGCCGTTTGTCCGAAGCGCTCGGCCGCCAGACGCTCGGCATCGACCGCACGATGCGCGCCCTCGGCCTCTATCGCGTCGCCGAGCGTATCTATGACGGGCTCGATCCGCGCGTGCGGCTCGGCCTGATCGCCTATGCGCAAGGCGTGAACGCCTATCTCGATCATCATGTCGGCGCCTGGCCGCTCGAGTTCTACGTCGCCGGCCTGCGGCCCGAGCCGTGGAAACCGTCCGACTCGCTGGTCTGGGGCCAGTTGATGGGCCTGCGGCTGGCCGGCGATTGGCGCTCAGAACTGTTCCGCCAGCGTTTGGCCACGCGCCTCAAGCCCGACCAGCTCGAAGAGCTGCTCGACAAGCCGTCGCAAGGCGGCCCGGTCAGCATCGAAGAGCCGCAACGCAGGGCCGCCGCGCCCTCCGGCACTCCGGCCGCGACGGATCATGCCGCTTACGCGCCCCCCCTCTCCATCTCGGAAACCCTGCTAGCGGAAACCGCGCGGCTGCTGCCCGACAGCAACGTCATGGGACCCGGCACCGCCTCCAACAGTTGGGTGCTCGCCGGCAGCCGCACGGTCAGCGGCAAGCCTTTGCTCGCCAACGACCCGCATCTCGGCCTTGAGCTGCCGAGCACCTGGTATCTCGCGCGCGTCGATGCGCCGGGCCTCAGCATTGCCGGCGCCACCGCGCCCGGCGTCCCTTTTCATGTGCTCGGCCATAACGCGCGCATCGCCTGGGGCTTCACCAACACCGGGTCGGACGTGCAGGATTTGTTCGTCGAGCGTACCGACCCCAACGACGCGACGCGCTACCTGACGCCGGAAGGCTCCGCGCCCTTCATCGAGCGCAAGGAGATCATCAAGGTCCGCGGCGCCGCCGACGTGGTGATGGCGCTGCGCGAGACGCGCCATGGCCCGGTGGTGAGCGATCTGATGAGCGAGTCGCTGCAGGACATGCCGGCCGGCGACGTCCTCGCCTTCGCCGCCGCGGGCCTGCGGGCCGACGACCGCTCGGCCCAGGCGCTTTATATGCTCAACCGCGCCGGCGATTGGGACAGCTTCACGCGCGCCATCAAAGACTTCCATTCGCCGCAGCAGAACATCGCCTATGCCGACGTCGACGGGAATATCGGACTCTATGTCGCCGGGCGCGTGCCGATGCGCAAAAGCGGCGAAGGCCTACTCCCCGTGCCGGGCTGGACCGGCGATCACGACTGGACCGGATTCGTGCCGTTCGAGGACCTGCCGCACAGCTACAATCCGGCAAGCGGCCGTCTCGCCAATGCCAACAACCGCGTCGTCGGGGCCGCTTATCCCTATCCGCTCGGCCGCGACTGGACGGAGCCTTTCCGCATCCGCCGCATCGAAGAGATGATCGGCGGCGCGACGCGGTACGACGCCGATGCCATGACGCGCATGCAAGGCGATGTCCACAGCCTGGTGCCGTCCGCGCTGCTGCCGCTGATGCTGCCGGCCTTGCGCGCCGAGCCGTTGGATGAGGCCCGCTACGGCGGCGTCATCGACGGCCTCGCCGCCTGGAACGGCGACATGGTCCGCGAACAGGCGCAGCCCTTGATCTTCAACGCCTGGCTGCGCGAGCTGTCGCGCTTGATCACCGCCGACGAGCTCGGGCCTTTGTTCATCTCCGCCTGGCGGCTGCAGCCGGCTTTCATCGCCAACGTATTGCGACAAGACCAGCGCTGGTGCGACGACATCACCACGGCGGAGACGGAAAGCTGCGAGTTGATGATCCGGCGCGCCTTCGTCAGCGCCATGGAAAAATTGAGGGCGGACCATGGCGGCGACGCCGCTGCCTGGCGCTGGGGCGACGCCCATGTCGCGCGCCTCGCCAACCGCTTGTTGGCGCGCGTGCCCGGCATCGGCGCGCTCGCCGGCATCGACATCGCGACGCCGGGCGACGATTCGACGGTGAACCGGGGCACCACGAGCATCCGCGACGAAGCCGATCCTTACGCCCATGTCCATGGCCCCGGCTTGCGCGCGGTGTACGATCTTGCCGATCTCGAACGCTCCCGCTTCATCATCGCCGGCGGCCAGTCGGGCAACCTGCTGTCGCGCCATTACGGCGACATGGCGCGGCGCTGGCGCGACATCGGCTATGTCACCCTGCCCCGGCAGCCGGCCCGGCCGCAGCGCCTGCTGTTGACGCCGGCTTTATAGCCAAGGCGGCCTGCCGGGCTGAAATAAAGCGTATTTCCGCTACGAAGCCTCAATGACTTCAAGGCCTTGCGCCGCCCCTCATAAACGCCTTCTTAACCAAATCCGGCGACACTCAGGCGTCATTCTTTCTCCAGCCGCCGGGGCGTCATGCTTTTCATCATCGGAACCGTCATCGTTCTCGCCTGCGTCATGGGCGGCTATATCGGCGCCGGCGGCCATCTCGAGGTGCTGTGGCAGCCGTTCGAATTCATCATCATCGGCGGCGCCGCAGTCGGCAGCTACATCATCTCCAATCCCAAGACGGTGCTCGGCAAGACCGGCAAGGCCTTCGGCCAGCTTCTCAAGGGGCCGCGCCACAACAAGGATTCCTATCTCGAGCTCCTGAGCCTGCTCTACACCATCTTCAAGCTCGCCAAGTCGAAGGGCATGCTCGCCCTCGAGCCGCATATCGAGAACCCGGAGGAAAGCGAGCTCTTCAAGCGCTTTCCCAAGTTCTACAGCGACCATCACGCTATGACCTTCCTCACCGACTATCTGCGCATGATGGTGCTCGGCTCGGAAAACGCCCATGAGATGGAAACGCTGATCGACGAAGAAATCGAGACGCACCATCACGAGCATTCGCAGGTTTCCGACGCCATCCAGAGCGTCGCCGACGCGACGCCGGCCCTCGGCATCGTCGCCGCCGTGCTCGGCGTCATTCACACCATGGGCTCGATCACCGAGCCGCCGGCCGTGCTCGGCAAGCTGATCGCCGGCGCCCTCGTCGGCACCTTCCTCGGCGTGTTGCTCGCCTACGGCTTCATCGGCCCGATCGCCAGCGGCCTCAAGGCCATCTACGGCGCCGAAACGAAATATTACCAGTGCATCAAAGTGGCCCTGCTCGCCCATATGAACGGCTACGCGCCGTCCGTGTCGGTCGAGTTCGCCCGCAAGGCGCTGCTCTCGAACGTCCGTCCGAGCTTCTACGAAGTCGAAGAAGCCGTGCAGGCCCTTCCGGCCGTCACCGCCTAAGGCCTCAGCAAGGAACGCCTCGAACCGTCATGGCCGCCACCAACGCTCCCGTCATCATCATCAAGCGCGTCAAGAAGGGCGGCCATGGCGCCCATCATGGCGGCGCCTGGAAAGTCGCCTATGCCGACTTCGTGACGGCGATGATGGCGTTCTTCCTGCTGTTGTGGCTGCTCAACGCCACGACCGAGGAACAGCGCAAGGGCATTTCCGACTATTTCGCGCCCAACAGCGTGTCCAAGAACACCAGCGGCTCGGGCGGCGTGCTCGGCGGCCAGACGCTGACGCGCGACGGCTCGATGCGCCGGCTCAGTTCCACCGTCAGCCTGTCGATGCCGACCCCGCCGGCCGAATCCGACGAGACCCAACCGCTCGACGGCGAAAGCCCCGGCTCCGGCGGCGCGATGGACGAGGCCGAACGGGCCAAGGCCAAGCTCGGCGAAGACCCCGACGCGGAAGACCTGCAGCGCATGCGCGCCAAGCGCGAGAGCGAAAACTTCGCCGAGGCGGAAAAGGAAATCCGCCAGGCTATCCAGGAAATCCCCGAACTGAAGACTCTCTCCGACAGCCTGGTCATCGACCGCACGCCGGAAGGCCTGCGCATCCAGATCGTCGATCAGGACAAGATGTCGATGTTCGCCCTCGGCTCGGCCGTGCCGCTCGACGGCACCAAGCGTCTGCTCGGCGAGATCGCCAAGGTCGTCGCCAAGCTGCCGAACAAGATCGCCATTTCCGGCCATACCGACTCGACGCCCTATTCGCGCTCGTCCAGCTACACCAACTGGGAGCTGTCCACCGACCGCGCCCAAGCCGCCCGCCGCGGCATGCTGGAAGGCGGACTCGACGCCGGCCGCATCGACCGCGTCATGGGCAAGGCCGACAAGGACCCCCTGCTGCCCGACGAACCGGCCTCGCCGCGCAACCGCCGCCTGGCCATCGTCCTGCTCAGCGACCCGGCCATCGCCAGCGCCGCCCGCCAGCCCGCCGCCCCGCCGCCGGCGCCCGCGCCGGTCAGCCGCATCGGGCCCAGCGTGGTCCGTTAAGCCGGCCATTCCGCCCGCCGACCATAGGGGTCTTTGCCAAGAGCGGCCGTCTCATGGCAGACTTCCCGCATGAGCGGTGACAGACCCGGCCCCTTACAGTTCTTCCACAGCACGCGCGCGCGGCCCTGCCCCTATTTGCCCGGCCGCCATGAGCGCAGCATCGCCGCCGAGCTCGACGGCTTCGCCGCCCAGGACGTCTACGACGCCGCCTGCGCCGCCGGCTTTCGCCGCAGCCACGGGTTCATCTACCGCCCCGCCTGCTCCGATTGCGACGCCTGCCTGCCGGTGCGCATCGTCGCCTGCGACTTCGCGTCGCGCCGCAGCCAAACCCGCATCCTCAAGCGCAACGCCGACCTGACCGGCCGCTTGCTGCCCGCCCTGGCGACCGCCGAGCAGTTCGCGCTCTTCGCGCGCTATCAGAAATCGCGCCATGCCAGCGCCGAGTCCGGCAAGGGCGAGCCCGGCGGCGGCGACGCCGGCGGCATGGACCGGATGACGCGCAGCGACTACACGGCGATGATCGAGGACAGCCCGGTCGATAGCCATGTCATCGAATACCGCAGCGACGACGGCGCGCTGCATGCCGCGATGCTGATGGACCGCGTCGCCGACGGCCTCTCGGCGGTCTACAGCTTCTTCGCGCCCGACGAGACGGCGCGCAGCCTCGGCAGCTTCATGATCTTGGATCTGGTGCGCCGCGCACAGGCGCAGGCCCTGCCCTATGTCTATCTCGGCTATCTCATCAGCGAGACGCCGAAGATGTCCTACAAGGCGCGCTTCCAGCCGATCGAGGCGCTCGGCCCCGACGGCTGGAAACTTCTTAAAACCTAATTCAACCGAAGCGGTTGGACTTGGGGAAGCCCTTGGGCGGCAGACGGCCTGCCTGGGCGCGCTCGCCGATCCAGTCGGCCAGCGCCGTTTCCGTATAGACCCGCTCGCCGATCTTCCAGGTCAGGCCCTGCTTGCGCGTGAAGGTCTTCACGTCCGATAGGCCGCCGTCCTTGTATTTCTGCAAGGTCAAGCCGCGGCCGCGCGTCATCTGCGGCAATTGATCGAGCGGGAACAGCAGCAGCTTGCGGTTCTCGCCGATCACCGCCACCGAATCGCCCTGGACCTCGGCGCAGACCCGCGCCTCGACGTCGCCGGTCACATTCAGGATTTGCTTGCCCGAACGCGTCTGCGCCAGCACGTCGTCCTCGCCGACGACGAAGCCGCGCCCGTCCGACGAAGCGACCAGCAGGCGGCGGCCCGGCTGATGGATAAAGGCGGTGACGATGTCATGGTCGTTCGACAGATCGACCATCAGGCGGATCGGCTCGCCGTTGCCGCGCCCCGGCGGCAGCTTGTCGCCGCCGAGGGTGTAGAAGCGGCCGTTGGTGCCGAAAATCACCAGTTTGTCCGTCGTCGAGGCGCGCAGCACGAATTTCTCGCGGTCGCCTTCCTTATATTTGACGTCGGAGGTGTCCTCCATATGGCCCTTGAAGGCGCGCACCCATCCCTTGTCGGAAATGACGATGGTGATGTCTTCCTTCTCGATGGCGATATCGATGGGGATGATCACCGCCGAGGGCGCGTCGCCGATTTCCGTGCGGCGCTTGCCGAGCGCGGTCTTTGGGCCGAATTTCGTCTTGACGTCGGCGATCTCCGCGCTGATCGCTTTCCAGCGCAGATCCTCGCTCTTGAGCATGCCGGCGAGGCCCTTGCGCTCGGCGGTCAACTCCTTGTGCTCGCCGCGAATCTCCATCTCCTCCAGCTTGCGCAAGGAGCGCAGGCGCATGTTGAGGATCGATTCGGCCTGGGTCTCGTTGATCTTGATCGCCTTCATCAGGACGGGCTTGGGCTCGTCCTCGGTACGGATGATCTTGATGACGAGATCGAGGTTCAGATAGGCCGCGAGATAGGCCTCCAGCACCTCGAGGCGCTGGTCGATCTTGCCGAGGCGGAAATTGCTGCGGCGGACCAGCACGACATGGCGATGATCGAGGAAGGCCTGCAGCACCTCGCGCAGATCCATGACGCGCGGAATCTGCTTGGCGTCGAGCACGTTCATGTTGAGACCGATGCGGGCCTCCAGGTCGGTCAGGCGGAACATGCTTTCCATCAGCATCTCGGCCTCGACCGCGCCGGTCTTGGGCTCGAGCACGACGCGCACGTTCTCGTCGGATTCGTCGCGGATATCGGCGAGCAGCGGCAGCTTCTTGGTCTCGAGCAGCACGGCGATCTTCTCGATCAGGCGCGACTTCTGCACCTGGAAGGGAATTTCCGTAACGACGATCTGATAGAGGCCGCGCGGCAGCTTCTCGACGTCCCACTTGGCGCGCACGCGGAACGAGCCGCGCCCCGTCTTGTAGGCCTCGACGATGGCTTCGCGCGATTCGGCGAGCACGCCGCCGGTCGGGAAGTCCGGCCCCGGCATGAGATCGACCAGCTTGGCGATGGTCGCGTTCGGCGTTTTGATCAGATGCTGCAGGGCATCGCAGATCTCGCCGACATTGTGCGGCGGAATGCTGGTCGCCATGCCGACGGCGATGCCGTTCGAGCCGTTGGCCAGCAGATTCGGGAAGGCCGCCGGGAGCACCATCGGCTCCTGGTCCTCGCCATCGTAGGTCGGGCGGAAATCGACCGAATCCTCGTCGAGCCCGTCGAGCAGCGCGGCGGCGACCGCCGTCAGCCGCGCCTCGGTGTAACGCATGGCCGCCGCGTTATCGCCGTCGATATTGCCGAAATTGCCTTGGCCGTCGACCAGCGGATAGCGCACGGCGAAGTCCTGCGCCAGGCGCACCATGGCGTCATAGACCGCGACGTCGCCGTGCGGATGGTATTTACCGATCACGTCGCCGACGACGCGGGCGCATTTCTTGAAGCCGGTGGTCGGATCCAGATTGAGCAGCCGCATGGCATAGAGCAGCCGGCGATGCACCGGCTTGAGGCCGTCGCGCACGTCGGGCAGCGAGCGCGACATGATGGTGGACAGCGCATAGGACAGGTAACGGTCGCCGAGGGCTCCGGCGAGCGGCGTGTCGTTGATCTTTTGCGGGACGGCGGCGGCGGGCGTTTTGGCCATGGCGGAGGATCACGAAAATGACGGAAAGGATGCTATATATAGTAAAGGATCAGCGAAAGGCTTCAACAAATCGCGTGCGCGCCGCCGGAAGATTGAGGTTCTGCGGGGCGAAGACATGGCGCTCCAGAAACCAGCCGGTGAGCGCCAGCCCGTCGCGCACCGCCGCCAGATCGGTCGCGGCGCCATAGGCGTCGCCGTTCTCCTGCAGGAAGTCCGGCAGACGCAGCAGCTTCTCGCGCCAGGGGCCGGCCGCTTCGGCCGTCACCGCCCGGCCGGTGTTGGGCGAGACGAAGGCAAGGCCGTCGGTCTCCCCGGTCACGGCGCAGGACGTCAGGTCGAGGCCGTAGCCCATGTCGCTCAGCAGCGCCAATTCCCAGCGCACATAGGCCGGCGCCCATTGATCGGCCCCGACCCCGGCCGCCGGCACGCTCAACAGATCGAGCAGATGCAAACTATCCTCGAACAGCGCCGGATGGGGTTCGCGCTCCGGCAGGGCGCGCTCGAGCAAGGCGCAAAAGGCGCCGAGGGCGCCGAGCCGCTGCGGATCGTCGAGCAAGGGTCCGGCATAGCCGCGCAGCATCTCGCAGGAAAAGCTGCCGAGATGTTCCGTGAGCCGGCCGCGCCAGTTCGCGCGCAGCAGATTGCCGGTCTGATAAACGCCGCGCGCACGCGACGAGGCTCCGCCGCGCACCAGGCCGGCATGGCGGCCATGCTCGCGCGTCAGCAGGCTCAGGATCACGGCGCTTTCGCCATGCTTGCGCGCCGCGATGACGATGCCGTCGTCAGACCAATCCATTAAGAGGGCCAGTCCATAAGGCCTGAGGCCTATTCTTCGAAATCCAGCCCGATGGCGCTGTAATGCTCGGGCTTGTCCTGCCAATTTTCGCGCACTTTGACATGCAGGAACAGATGCACCGGGCGGCCGAGCTGGGCGCCGAGCGCCTTGCGCGCCGCCGTGCCGATGGCCTTCAGGCGGGCGCCGCCCTTGCCCAGCACCATCGCCTTATGGTTCTCGCGGCCGATGATAACGACCTGATCGACCTTGACCGAGCCGTCCTGACGCTCCTCCCACTTTTCCGTCTCGACGGTCAGGGCGTAGGGCAACTCCTGATGCAATTGCAGGAAGGCCTGTTCGCGCGTGATCTCGGCGGCGAGCAGGCGCAGCGGCACGTCGGACAGCTGATCCTCGGGATAGAGCCAGGGGCCCGGCGGCAGGGCCTGGGCCAGGCGGGCGCGCAGGTCCGGCACGCCGTCGCCGTTGAGCGCCGACAGCATGAAGGTTTCGCTGAAGCCGTAGGCCTTGTTGAGCGCCTCGGTCAGGGTCAGGAGATCGCCGCGCTCCACCGTATCGAGCTTGTTGAGCACGAGGATCGCCGAGCGGTTGGCCTTCTTGAGGCCTTCGACGATGCGCGCCGTGTCGGGATCGAGATGGCCGGCGGCCTTCAGGGCGCGGCCGGCATCGACCAGCACCACCACTTCGTCGGCGTCGGCGACGCCGGCCCAGGCGGCCGTGACCATGGCGCGGTCGAGACGGCGCTTCGGCTCGAAGATGCCAGGCGTGTCGACGAAGATGATCTGCGCGTCGCCCTCGATGGCGATGCCGGTGATGCGCGAGCGCGTCGTCTGCACCTTGGGCGTGACGATGGAGAGCTTGGCGCCGACCAGCCGGTTCATCAGCGTCGACTTGCCGGCGTTGGGCGCGCCCACCAGGGCGACGAAGCCGCAACGCGTTTTGGGATTTTCGGCCATTAGGTCGCGGCTCCAGTCGGATCGAGGTTGAGCAGCAGCGCGTCGGCTGCCGCCTGTTCGGCCATGCGCTTCGAGCTGCCCTGGCCATTGGCTTCGCCGGCGCCTTCGACGACGACGCGCACGGCGAAAATCGGATTGTGCGGCGGGCCCTCGCGCGACAGCGTCTTGTAGTCGGGCAGCGGCAGGCCGCGGCTCTGCGCCCATTCCTGCAGCCGGGTCTTGCCGTCGCGCTTCGGGCGCTTGGCCTGAATCAGCATCGGCGTCCAATAGCGGCGGATGAACTGTCCGGCGGCATCGAGGCCGCCATCGAGGAACAGAGCGGCGATCACCGCCTCGCAGACATCCGACAGGATGCTTTTGTTGTCGCGCCCGCCCGCCTGGTCCTCGCCTGCCGCCATGATGAGATGCGCGCCGAGGTCGATCTCGGCGGCGACATCGGCCAGGGTCTCGCCCTGCACCAGCGCGTTGAAACGGCGCGCCAGCACGCCTTCCGATTCGGTCGGGAAGCGCTCAAGCAAAAGGTCGGCGATGACGAGGCCGAGCACGCGGTCGCCGAGAAACTCCAGGCGCTCATAGCCGTATTTGTAAGGGCCGTTGGCGACCACCGCGCTGCGATGGGTCAGCGCCTCGGTCAGCAGCGACGGCTTGCCAAAGCGATGGCCGAGCAGGTCGCCGAGCTCGGCGTAGCTCGCCGCCGGGCTTTTGCCCTTGGCGGCCTTGCCGGCGGACACACGCCCGGCTTTCTCGGCTGGGGGTTTGGAAGAGAGAGCGTCCGCCACCGTCAGCGAATGGCTTGGAACAGGCGGGAGAAGCGGATGGCCGACGGCCATTTCCAGAACTCCCACAGGGACGCCGAGCCGTCCGACGAGAAGAACAGGAATTCGGCGCGGCCGACGAGGTTCTCCGCCGGCACGAAGCCGACCTCGAAGCGCGCACGGCTGTCCATCGAATTGTCGCGGTTGTCGCCCATCATGAAATAATGGCCGGCGGGCACGACATATTCGCCGGTATTGTCGAAGATGCCGGCGTCGGTGATCTCGAGGATCGGATGAACGCGCCCTTCGGGCAGCGTCTCGTTGAACAGCGTGCGGTGCGCGCCGTTGCCCTGCGCGTCATATTCGACGTAATTGCCGACGCGCTCGCGCTTCACCGCGACGCCGTTGATGTGCAGGATGCCGTCGGTAACCTGGATGCGATCGCCCGGCAGGCCGATGATGCGCTTGATGTAGTCTGTCTTGTTGTCGCGCGGCAGCTTGAACACGGCGACGTCGCCGCGCTTGGGCTCCTTGAACAGGATGCGGCCCGAGAAAATGTCGGGCGCCAGCGGCAGCGAATAATGGCTGTAGCCGTAAGAGTATTTCGAGACGAAGAGGTAGTCGCCGATCAGCAGCGTCGGCACCATCGAGGCCGAGGGAATGTTGAAGGGCTCGTAAGCGACGGTGCGGATCGTCATGGCGATGACGATGGCGTAGAGCACGGTGCGAACGGTTTCGCCCCAGCCTCCGGTTTGGGCTTTTTTCATCGAGGACAGCCGATTAGACTCGTGCACAAGAACCACCGCACGTTAGGGATGCAAGCGCGCGCGGTCACGGCGCGCACCCCAGAAAAGGCCGGAACTCGGCCAAAAGCCGCGTGATCAAGCCAGCCGAGGCCGGGCCTGTCAAGCTGTACCGACCCGCTCATGCCTCTGCTCCGTTGCTCGGGCGCGCAGAGATAATCACGATGGCCTGGGCCATCGGCGGCTCGTCGGTCATGCTCAATTCGATCTCGGCCACCATGCCGGGCGGCGTCAGCTCGGCCAGGCGGCTTGCCGCCCCGCCGGTCAGCTTCAGCGTCGGCTTGCCCGAGGGCAGGTTGACCACGCCCATGTCGCGCCAGAACACGCCCTTGCGAAAGCCGGTGCCGAGCGCCTTCGAGCAGGCCTCCTTGGCGGCATAGCGCTTGGCGTAGCTCGCGGCGCGCTGCAGCCGGCCTTCGGACTTCTTGCGCTCCAGCTCGGTGAAGATGCGGTCGAGGAAGCGCTCGCCGTAGCGCTCGAGGGTCCTCTCGATGCGGCGGATGTCGATCAGGTCGCTGCCCATGCCGAGGATCATGCGCCCATCCTCATGCGTGGGCCTGCTTCGGCTCGGCGCCGCGCGCCGCGTCCATCAGAATGCGCATCTTGGCGATCGCCGCTTCCAGGCCGATGAAGATCGCCTCGCCGACGAGGAAATGGCCGATGTTGAGCTCCATGATCGTCGGGATCGCCGCGACCGGGCCGACGCTGTCGAAGCTGAGGCCGTGGCCGGCATGGCATTCGAGGCCGATGCGCGCCGCATGGGCCGCCGCCGTCTCGATGCGCGCCAGCTCGCGGCGCATGCCCTCGCCCGCCGGATCATCGCCGAAGGCCTCGCAATAGGCGCCGGTGTGCAGTTCGACCACCGGCGCGCCGAGCGCCTTGGCGGCGTCGAGCGCGTAAGGATCGGGCTCGATGAACAGCGAGACGCGGATGCCCGCCTTGTTCAATTCGCCGACGTAACGCGCGAGGCGCTCCTGACGCACGTCGAGGCCGCCCTCGGTGGTGCGCTCCTCGCGCTTCTCCGGCACGATGCAGGCGGCATGCGGCTTGTGACGCAGCGCGATGGCGAGCATCTCGTCGGTCGCCGCCATTTCCAGGTTCAGCGGCAGGTGAATGTCGCGCACCAGGGCGACGATGTCGGCATCCGAGATATGGCGGCGGTCTTCGCGCAAGTGGGCGGTGATGCCGTCGGCGCCGGCGGCGGCGGCCATATGCGCCGCGCGCACCGGATCGGGATGCGGGCCGCCGCGCGCATTGCGGATGGTGGCGACATGGTCGATGTTGACGCCGAGACGGAGCTTCCCCATCGCCTTAGCCGCGCGCCCGTTCGACCGAATTGATGGCCGGCGTCGCGCGCAGCGCCGCGATGATATTGGTGAGATGCTTGAGGTCGTCCACTTCGACGTCGATGATCATCTCGAAGAAATCCGTCGAGCGATGCGTGATCTTCAGATTGAGGATATTGCCGAGATTCTTGGCGATCACGGTGGACAGGCTGGACAGCGCGCCCGGCTCGTTGATGACCACCAGCTTGATGCGGCCGACGTGATGATCGTTGCCGATCTCCGCCGGATTCCACGCCACGTCGAGCCAGCGCTCGGGCATTTCGGCGAAGCTCTCCAGCGTCGGGCAGTCGATGGTGTGGATGGTGACGCCCTTGCCTTGCGTCACGATGCCGACGACGCGGTCGCCCGGCAGCGGATGGCAACAGCCGGCGTAATGCACGGCCATGCCGGGGATGAGGCCCTGCAGCGGCACCGCATAGCCCTTGGTCTTGCCGTCCTTGGAAGTCTTCTTGCCGCGGCGCGGCGCCAGCGGCACGACATTGTCGCCGGTCGGCGGCAGCACCGCCTTGCCCTTGTCCTTGATGCCGGGGAACACGGCGCGCACCACTTCGCGGCCGCTGTGGTTGCCGGCGCCGACGGCGGCGATGAGATCGTCCGGCGCATCGACCTTGAAGATTTTCAGCACGCCCTTCAGAGCCTTGTCGGAATATTCGTAGCCCTCCTGGTCGAAGGCTTTCTCCAGGATGGCGCGGCCGAGATAGATATATTCCTGGCGCTCGCGGTTGCGCACGAAGCGGCGCACATGGGAGCGCGCCTTGCCGGTGACGACGAAGCTCTCCCAGGTCGGCGACGGCGATTGGGCGCGCGAGGTGATGATCTCCACCTGGTCGCCGTTGGCGAGCTCGGTCTTGAGCGGCACGATGCGGCCGTTGACCTTGGCGCCGACCGTGTGGTCGCCGACCTCGGAATGCACGGCATAGGCGAAGTCCACCGGCGTCGCGCCGCGCGGCAGGGCGATCAGGTCGCCCTTCGGCGTGAAGCAGAACACCTGGTCCTGGAACATTTCCAGCTTGGTGTGCTCGAGGAATTCCTCGGGGTTCGAGGCCTGGTCGAGAATGTCCAAGAGCTCGCGCAGCCAGCGGTATTTCTTGCCCTCGGTCCCCTCGCCCTCGCCTTGCTTATATTGCCAATGGGCGGCGACGCCGCGCTCGGCGATGTCATGCATCTCGCGCGTGCGGATCTGCACCTCGATGCGCTGGCGCAGCGGCCCGATGACGCCGGTGTGCAGCGAGCGGTAACCGTTCGGCTTGGGCGTCGAGATGTAATCCTTGAAGCGACCGGGCACGACGGGATATTTCCCATGCAGCATGCCGAGCGCCGCATAACAGGCGCCGATGTCGTCGACGACGACGCGGAAGGCCATGATGTCGGAGAGCTGCTCGAAGGTGACGTTCTTGCGCTGCATCTTCTCCCAGATCGAATAGGGCGACTTCTCGCGCCCCTCGACCTCGGCCTGGACGCCGCCCTTCTCGATGGTCGCCTTCAGCTCCGCGACGATCTGGTCGACCATGGCGCTGCCCTGGTCGCGCAGATAACCGAGGCGCGCCAGGATCGAGGCGCGCGCTTCCGGCTGCAATTCCTTGAAGGCGAGGTCTTCCAGCTCGTCCTTGAATTCGCGCATACCGATGCGCTCGGCGAGCGGCGCGTAAATCTCCATCGTCTCGCGGGCGATCGAGCGACGCTTGTCCGGGTTCTTGATGTAATGCAGCGTGCGCATGTTGTGCAGGCGGTCGGCCAGCTTGACCAGCAGCACGCGGATGTCTTCCGACATGGCGAGCAGGAACTTGCGGAAGTTCTCGGCCTGCTTGGTCTGGTCGGACTGCAGCTCGATGCGTGACAGCTTGGTCACGCCGTCGACCAGCTTGGCGATCTCCTTGCCGAAGACGCGCTCGATTTCCTCGTTCGTCGCCAGCGTGTCCTCGACCGTGTCGTGGAGCAGCGCGGTGATGATCGTCGCCGAGTCGAGCTTCATGCCGGTGAGAATGCCGGCGACTTCGAGCGGATGGGAGAAGTAGGGATCGCCGGATGCGCGCGTCTGCGAGCCATGCGCCTTCATCGAGAAGACGTAGGCCTTGTTGAGCGCGTCCTCGTCGGCGGCCGGATCGTAGGCCCGCACGCGCTCGACGAGTTCGAATTGGCGGATCATTGCCTAGCCCCCTCGGGGGCGTTCCTAAACTGAACGACAAACGCCGCAAAGCGGCGTAAAGCGGAGGTTACGTGAGCGCAGTCAGAGAGAAGCAGCCGAAGGACGGCAGCGCGGTTCGGAGTGATGATGCCCGCGCTGCCCGTCATTCACTCCTCTTCGTCGGCGCTCTCCGCCGCGGCATCGTCGCCGGCCGGCTCAGCGGCTTCTTCGGCTTCGACGGTGTCATCTTCGCCATCCATGCCGAGGGCCTCGTTGCCGACCGCGAGCACTTCGTCGGCGATCTCTTCCTCGACCAGGCTGCGACGGCTCGGCGACTCGACGCCGATCAGGTCGTCGCCGGCGGCGAGCAGATCGAGGTTGTCCTCTTCCGGCTCGTCCTTCTCGACGTGCTTCTGGAGGTTCTGGATCAGGTTGGCGTTCAGCACGTCGACCTTCACGCCGTCCTCGGCGATCTCGCGCAGCGAGACGACGGGGTTCTTGTCGTTGTCGCGGTCAAGCGTCAGCGGCGACCCGGCGGAAATCTCGCGCGCGCGCTGAGCGGCCAACAGGACGAGTTCGAAGCGATTGGGAACCTTGAGGACGCAGTCCTCGACAGTGATGCGGGCCATTGAAAGTCGGTCTCCAAACCTTTGGAAGAATTACCGGATATATAGGTGCCGCGCCCCCGGAAGGCAAGGCGCAACACAAGGCGGGCCGCGCCTTTGCGGCATCTCGGCCACGCCTGTGACCGGCCCGTCACGGCCTCGGTCAGGAGGCCAGCGGCCGGGTTTCCTGGGCCGGATCGAGGTCGGCGAGCAGCGCGCCGATCGCCTGGCCGGTCGCCGGATGGCGCCAATCGGGCGCCAGTTCCGCCAGGGGGCGCAGCACGAAGGCCCGCCCGGCGAGGCGCGGATGGGGCAAAAGCGGCGATTCGGGGCCGGGATTCACCATGTCATGATAGGCCAGCAGGTCGAGATCGAGGGTCCGCGCGCCGTTCACCACGCTGCGCTCGCGGCCGTAATCGGCCTCGATCTTGTGCAGCAGGGCCAACAGATCGGTCGGCGGCAGGCGGGTCTCGACGGCGGCCACCCCATTGACGAACCAGGGCTGGTCCGAAAGCGGCACCGGCGCCGTCTCGACCCAGGCCGAGCGCCCCAGAACCCGCACCCCCGCCCGCTCCAGATCGGCCAGGGCGGCCTGCAGGGTGTCGCGCGGCGAACCGGCGCGGGACGGCAAATTGGCCCCAAGACCTATAAAAATCATGCCCTTACCTGTTCGCGGGGTTGTCCGTGGCCGGGATCGTTGCTAGACAAGAGGACGAAGGTCAACGACGGTCCCGTCATTTCACGGAATTAAGGCCGCGTCTGTCGCATTTTCGGCTCACCTCCGCACCTTCCTCCGGGGCGCCGCGTCATTTTTTCGGGGAATTTCGCCATGATGCATTTCTACGCCCAGGACCGGATGGCCATGTTCATCGACGGGTCCAACCTTTACTCGGCCGCCCGCGCCCTCGGCTTCGACATCGACTACAAGAAGCTGCTCGGCGTCTTCGCCGGCAAGGGCCGCCTGATCCGCGCCTTCTACTACACGGCGCTGACCGACGATCAGGAATATTCGCCGATCCGCCCGCTGGTCGATTGGCTCGACTACAACGGCTACACCATGGTCACCAAGCCGGCCAAGGAATATACCGACGCCACCGGCCGCCGGAAGATCAAGGGCAACATGGACATCGAGCTCGCCATCGACGTCATGGAGATGGCCGAGCGGCTCGACCATATCGTGCTGTTCTCGGGCGACGGCGACTTCCGCCGCCTGGTCGAGGCGGTGCAGCGCCGCGGCGTGCGCGTCAGCGTCGTCTCGACGATCAAGTCGTCGCCGCCGATGGTCGCCGACGAATTGCGCCGCCAGGCCGACAATTTCATCGAGCTGCAGGACCTCGCGCCGCAGATCGCCCGCGTCCATTCGGGCGGCCAGCAGGGCAACGGGCCCCAGGCGACGCCGGCGCGGCCCCATCCGCGCGACGCCGAGGAAGAGGCGCCCTACTACTCGACCGAGCAGCGCTGAGCGCGCAACGCGCCAGGCGCGGGCAGATCATGCCGCCCCCCGCCCCGACTAGCGCCGCGACCGCGATCGCCGCATCCCAACCGGATCGCGACTGTCCGCTCTGTCCGCGCCTCCATGCTTTCATGCAGGGCCAGCGCCAGGAGCATCCCGACTGGCATAACGGCCCGGTGCCCTCCTTCGGCCCGGCCGACGCGAAGCTGCTGATCGTCGGCCTGGCGCCCGGCCTGCGCGGCGCCAACCGCACCGGCCGGCCCTTCACCGGCGACTATGCCGGCAAGCTCCTCTATCCGACGCTGATCAAGTTCGGCCTCGCCCAGGGCGAATTCCGCGAACGGCCCGACGACGGCCTGACGCTGCTGGACACGCGCATCACCAACGGCGTGCGCTGCGTGCCGCCGCAGAACAAGCCCGAGACGGCCGAGATCAAGACCTGCAACAGCTTCCTCGCCGCCGAGCTGGCCGCCATGCCGAAGCTGAAAGCGATCCTGGCGCTCGGCGGCATCGGCCATAACGCCGTGCTCGCCGCCCTGGGCCTCAAACGCGCGCCCTACCCCTTCGGCCATGCCGCGCTGCACGACCTGCCGAACGGGATGCTGCTGGCGAACAGCTATCACTGCTCGCGGCTGAACACGAACACGGGACGGCTGACGACGGCGATGTTCGAGGATGTGGTGAAGGCGATTAAATCACGTCTATAGATACCAGCTACACAATCAAGCTCACTCATAATGAAGATACGCATCATCTTCATATGTAAAATTATCGAGAGTGAGCAGCTCTCCCTTGATATCCAAATTAATCAGCTCCTTTAACAAAGCCTGAAAAGTCGAGACTAGCCGAGGAGATGATTTATCCATTACAGCCAATATCACCCCATCAGGCCGCAGGTCTCTCGCAACCTGAATCAAAGAATCAATATCGATATCTCGATCAGAACTTTTAACTTCACAAATATGAACCGCACCGTCAATTACGCCGATTAAATCAATCTCGTGATTTGGCCGAGCGCGATCTGAAGATGGATATTCCCGAAACAGCTCGTGTGGTGAAAGAAAATAAAAACTATCACGAGCTTTACGCTCCAAACTTATCGCCGCCCAAACGAGCGCGCCAATTCCATGCTCTTTCAGCCCCTCCCGCAGGAAGTCATTCAAACGAAAGCTCCACGGCACATTGACGGGCATAGAAATTTTCGTTTCGCAAACTTCGCACTGAAGTAGTGGACTTAAACGATCCAAAGAATTCCAATTTATATGAAAGCAAGACCTACACCTCCACTCACATCCCTGCTGCAATATAGAGCGCGCGCACAACCACTTTAACGACTCATCAAAGTCGTGATCGGCGCGCTGCAACCATTCTTGTTGTTCAGCAGGATTCTTATCGGAGAGCACTTCCTTCTCTCGGTCAAGATAAGGCTGAAATCTGCGCTTAAGCTCTGCGTAAGAGACGGTTTTCATCGGCATTCTCGCCTGATGCGCCTGAACGGAAACCAAGCGAGCCAACCTCTCCCATTGCGCGTCTGTTTTTATTTCATTTTCCTTCAAGCGCTTTTTCAAAGAATCAATAATGCTCTCAAGTCTCGCCTCCCCGATTGCTCCCCCCAAATCATCAAATATCTTTTTCCAAAAACTATGGAGCAAAACAGAACCGGAGTTTTGCAATCCATTGAAAAGAGTCAGTGCCCCCTTCAGGTAACGTCCCTTATCAGAAGGTCTAACCCAACTATATGCACTCTCGTATTTATAGTTTTCAGCAGCTTTACGAGACCAGGGAGCAATATCGGCTCCTCTTTCAATAGCGTAATGAAATGCTTCGTCATCTTTAGGCAAACTAATTGGCACAGTTCTTTCTTTAGCTGATGCCAGCAGCGTTAGATAACCTTCGCGTGAAGATCGCGGGTATCTATATGGAGTGATTGTGTTGGGCTGATACGGCGTGGAAAATGAAGCATGAATCGCCATTCGACGAGGAAACATCCATCGATGCCTTACATTCGAATAACGACTATAATTTTCTTTACGTTCAATATCGGCGTCTAAGGCCCAAACTTGTTCACCTAAAAACAAATCAGGGTTAAAGCCACTTACCACATTTGGCGTTACGACCGGCACTTTTGCCGATTTCCCGCCCACATTAAATTCACTCCATTGATTTCTTATTTCCAAATGATGGGGTGCGCTTATACCCATCCTCATCGCTGTACTTAATGCTTGTTGAGTTGGAGCGAAGAACTTGGAGCTAAAAGCCCCTACTTGATAACCATTCCACTTATCTATTTTTTTAAATTCATCAGCAAATGCGGCTAACTCTTCCTGGGGCAAGCTGTGAGATTTTAAATGTACCCATGGCGTAATCTGATTTCTGTGAATGCCATTACAGTCACGAATAAATTTAGCGACCGATTCAAGCATCCCCTCCGCTTTCAAAAAATGCGGGGAGACAAGCAATTCGGTATAAGCGCTTTCTATGTATATAGGCAGACGATTTTTTGAATTCCAAAACTCGATGTAATCGTCAAAAGAATCACCGACCACCAAATAAAACGCTTCATCAAAATTGCTTCTCATATCCAATCTTGGCGCTGCGCTAGCCGCCAGTTGAGATAAGCCGATGACATTGCGCTGTTTCCCTACAACAGCCAACAGATCAGAAAGGTTTTCGGCATATTGTCCATCCTCAGGATTGCGTATTTTTTTCTGCGCATCTGCAGAAGCTAAATAAATAGGCGCAATCACATCGGAAAACCTGCGAGATAAGGGCCACGCATTAAAACTTTCCGTTAGCGTACCAAAATTTATATCCAAAAATTTATTTCGAGGTTGCGCGGGGAGATAATCAATCACGCGCAGAATTTGAGAATGAATTTGCGAAGATCGAAGTGCGGCAACTATTGAACTTACGCATGCCACCGGAAGCTGCGGGCGCAAATGTCTAGCGTCGGCTCGAACTTCCATAAACTCATGTTTGAGTAAGTAGGCCGGCCCATATGCTCGATGCAGCTTGAGAAACTGATTTTGATCTAAATCCACGTAACTATAGATGACATCTGGATCGTAAGCTCTTAGCCACTCTCTGTATTCATCTTGCACATTCCCATCCACCCACGGGACAATAAGTGAATATCTTCCTCCCCAACGCCCAAAAGATTCACAAAAAACTTGCTCTAAGGTGGCGATTGAATCTTCACTCCGCTTTATTAAGAAGGCCACTCGTATCGGTCGTGGCCGTACATAACCTGACAAATCTTCTTCATTCATTTGGCTCTCCTCACCCGTACCGCTGTTCCGTCCACGGGTCGCCGACGTTGTGGTAGCCGCGCACTTCCCAATAGCCGGGCTTGTCGCCTTCCAAGAAGACGATGCGGCGCACCCATTTGGCGCTTTTCCAGAAATAGAGTTTCGGCAGGATGATACGCACCGGGCCGCCATGCTCGGTGGTGATCGGCTGGCCCTGCCAGCTATGGGCGATCAGCACGTCGTCGTCGTCGAACGACGCGAGCGGCACGTTGGTCGTATAGCCGTCATGGCTTTCGAAGACGACATGGGTCGCGGTCGGCTTCGGCCTCACCAGCGCGAGCAGATGCTTGGCCGAGACGCCCGCCCACTTATTGTCGTACAGCGACCAGGTGGTGACGCAATGGATGTCGGAGACGTCCTCGAATTGCGGCTGAGCCATGAAGTCGGCCCATTGCCAGACGAGCGGCGCCTCGACGGCGCCCTCGACTTCGAGCTTCCATTTGTCCTGCGGGATATTGGGCTGCAGGCCGAGATCGAGCACCGGCCATTTCTCGACCAGGCGCTGGCCCGGCGGCAGGCGCTCCTTATGGCCCGCGTCGGTCCTGCCGGTGAGATGCTTGCCGGCGGCGGCTTCCGCCTGCTTCTTGCCGATCAGCTTGTCTTTGATCTTGCCGAAGATCGAAATGCCCCCATTAGGTGCATTGCTGTCGTCCTGTGCCATACTGCCCCCTGCCCAACTTGCCCCTGCAATGGATCGAGAACTCTAGGCCGACTAGGGTCGTCCATTCAACAGAGGCCCCCGCGTTTCCGACCTCTCCGTCCGCTTACGCGTCAAAAAGCCCTCCATCTGAACGCCTTAACAGGGGTGCATCATGAAATTCGAAGTCTATCAGTCGAGCAGCGAATGGCGTTGGCGGCTCAAGGCCAACAACGGCGAAATCATCGCCCAGGGCGAGAGCTACGTGAACCGCAGCGATTGCATCGCCGCGATCAATTTGGTCAAAAGCACGAACGCCTCGACGCCGACGGTCTGAGCCGCCAGTGACGTCATGCTCGGGCTTGACCCGAGCGTCCATGTTTCAAGCGCTTAAGCGCCGGAGGGATGGACCCTCGGGTCAAGCCCGAGGGTGACGAATGGGGGCACGGTCAAGCCCGAGGGTGACGGTTTCTCATGGGCAAGGTTTTTCCACAACGTCATGCCCGGACTTGGTGTCCGACCGAAGGTCGGCCAAAGGCCGACGGGCATCCACGACTTGCGGCGTTCATATAAAGAAAAGGCGTGGATGGCCGGAACAAGTCCGGCCATGACGGGGGAAAGATGGGGGTGCCTATTCGGGCGCATAAGCGCCCAAAAGGGCCGCCTAGCCCTTCGCGCGCAGCGTGCGCTGTTTCTCGCGGTTCCAGTCGCGCTGTTTGATCGTCTCGCGCTTGTCGTGCTGCTTCTTGCCCTTGGCGAGGCCGAGCTGGACCTTGGCCATGCCGCGCGGGTTGAAATAGATCATCAGCGGCACGGCGGTCATGCCGTCGCGGCTGATCGCGCCGAGGATCTTGGCGACTTCGCGCGCTTTCAGCAGCAGCTTGCGCGGCCGCTTCGGCTCGTGATTGTTGCGGTTGCCGTGGCGGTATTCGGGAATGTGCGAATTGAGCAGCCACAATTCGCCATTCTGCTCGGCGGCGTAGGCGTCGTTGAGGTTCGCCTGGCCGGCGCGCAGCGATTTCACCTCGGTGCCGAGCAGCATGAGGCCGGCCTCCATCGTCTCTTCGATGAAGTAATTGTGCCGCGCCTTGCGGTTCTGCGCCGCGATGCGGTCGGGGCTGATCTCGCCCTTCGCCATGGTCGCGGCCCTTCCCCTGCCCTAGTGCTTCAGGCCGACATGCTTCAGCGCGGCGCGGACGGCGGCCTTCGACGTCTCTGCGATCTCGCAGAGCGGCAGGCGCAGCTCGTCCGAGCAGAGGCCCATCAGGCCGGCGGCATATTTCACCGGGCCGGGGCTCGATTCGATGAACATGGCGTCGTGCAGCGGCATCAACAGGTCGTTGATCTTGTAGGCCGCGTCGTAATTGCCCGCCGCCCAGGCGTTCTGCAAATCGGCGCAAAGGCGCGGTGCGACGTTCGAGGTGACGGAGATGCAGCCATGGCCGCCCTGGGCCAGGAAGGGGATCGCCGTCGCGTCCTCGCCGGAGAGCTGGCAGAAGTCCGCGTCGATGGCGAGGCGCGTCTTGACCGGGCGCACCAGGTCGGCGGTCGCGTCCTTGACGCCGACGATGTTGGGATGCTTGGCGAGCCGGGCCATCGTCTCGGTCGTCATGTTGACGATCGAGCGCGCCGGGATGTTGTAGATGACGATCGGCAGATCGACGGCGTCGGCGATCGCCATGTAATGGCGATAGAGGCCTTCCTGGGTCGGCTTGTTGTAATAGGGCGTGACATGGAGCGCCGCGTCGGCGCCGGCCGTCTTGGCATGCTGCGTCAGCGAGATCGCCTCGTCGGTCGAGTTCGAGCCGGCGCCGGCGATGACGAAGGCGCGGCCCTTGGCCACCTCGATGCAGAGTTCCACCACGCGGTGATGCTCGTCATGGCTCAGGGTCGGCGATTCGCCGGTGGTGCCGCAGGGCACGAGGCCGTGGGTGCCTTCCTTGATCTGCCAGTCCACGAAGGACTGGTAGGCCTTCTCGTCCACTTTCCCACCCTTGAACGGCGTGAGAAGAGCGGTGATAGACCCCTTGAACATGATCGGCTCCGATTGCGGCTGGATGGGAAGCGAACGGCGGGCTTTTGCGTTGGTTCGGTCGCAGGGCTCGCCTGGGCGCGGACGGGCCGAACCATAGACGCCCCGATCATTTGCCGCAAGGCACCGGGCCGCATTCCTTCCTAGCCCGACGTATAAGGAAAAGGCCTTGTGCGGCCGAGGCTTGGCGCTGGCGGCGGACATGCTTACAATAGGGTACGTATCGAGAACCGCCGCCGCGCGCGACCGTCGCCCCCGCCGATGATGGGGCCAATCGCGCAAGGCGGCCAGTGGACCGGGTCCGGCTTTGACGATTCGCATGTTTCGCGCGGCCTTGCTCGCCGCGACATTGGGGGCCAGCTTGCTGGCCGGCCTGCAGCCCGCCGCCTTGGCACAGTCGGGGGCACAGTCGGGGGCACAGTCGGGGGCACAGTCGGGGGCACAGTCGGGCGCTCAGGCGGCGGCCCAATTGACGGCGGCGGAGAAATCCGCCGCGCCGCAGCTGCTCGCCGCCGCCGAGCGGCGCGCCTGGGCCGACGCGCGCAACATCGCCGCCGCCGCCCGCTCGCCGCTGCTCGCCAAGCTCGCCGCCTGGCTCGAATATACCACGCCGGGCTCGCGCGCCTCGTTCGACGAGATCGCCGGTTTCATCAAGGCCAATCCGGACTGGCCGCAGCAGGCCATCCTGCGCCGCGCCGCCGAAGAGGCGATGACCGCCGACCTATCCGACCGCGCGGTGCTCGCCTGGTTCGCCGACGGCGAGCCGCGCAGCACCCAGGGCCGCATGCGGCTGATCGTCGCGCTGCAGAACAGCGGCCGCCACGAGGAGGCCGTCGCCTATATCCGCAAGACCTGGATCGAGAGCAACTTCGGCACCGACCAGGAACGCGAATTCCTGAAACTTCACGGCGGCCAATTGCGCAAGCAGGAACACCAGGCCCGCGTCGACCGCCTGTTGTGGGACGGGCGCGGCGCCGAGGCCGAGCGCGTCCTCAAACATGTGGAAAAAGGCTATCAGCTCGTCGCCCAGGCGCGCATCCAGCTGCGCGGCATGGGCAGCGGCGCCGAGGCCGCCCTGCGCAAGGTGCCGAAGGAGTACCTGGGCGATCCCGGCCTGATCTACGAGCGGGTGCGCTGGCGCCGGCGCAAGGAGCTCGACGTCGAGGCGCGGCAATTGCTGATGAATCCGCCGAAGGAGCTGGTGCGGCCGGACGCCTGGTGGAGCGAACGCGCCATCCTCGCCCGCCGCGCCCTGCGCACCGGCGAGGCCAGCGTCGCCTACGACCTGGTCGGCAAGCAGAGCCAGGCGAGCGGCGCGGCGCTGGCCGAATCGGAATGGCTCGCCGGCTGGATCTCGCTGCGCTTCCTCGGCAATCCGCAACGGGCCTACACGCATTTCGTGCGGCTGCATGAGAACGTGCGCTTCCCCGTGTCGCTGGCACGCGGCGCCTATTGGGCGGCCCGCGCCGCCGAGGCCAAGGGCGACGGCAAGCTGGCGCTGCAATGGTATGCTAAGGCGGCGACCCATGTGACCAGCTTTTACGGCCAGCTCGCCGCCCTGCATCTGCGCGACGAGATCGGCGATCTGCTGCCGACCGACCCCAAGCCGTCGCCCGAGCTGCGCAAGGCCTTCAACGAGCGCGAGCTGGTGAAGGCCGCGCGCCTCGTCGCCAATGCCCGCGACCGCCGCATGCTGCGCGCCTTCTCCCTCGCCCTGGTCGAACAGGTCCATAGCGCCGAAGAGCAGGAACTGGTCACTGAATTGGCCGGCGAGCTGGGCCGCCCCGATCTCGCCGTCACCGCCGCCAAATTCGCCGTGCGGCGCGGCGTGCAGCTCGTCTCCACCGGCTATCCGACCAAGAGCGTGCCGCTGCGCGACGCGGGCGGCGTCGAGCGCGAGCTGCTGCTCGGCCTGATGCGCCAGGAAAGCGCCTTCGACGTCGAGGCGGTCAGCCCGGCCGGGGCGCGCGGCCTGATGCAGATCATGCCTTCGACCGCCAAGGGCCTCGCCAAGCAGACCGGCCTGCCCTACGCCGTCGAACGGCTCACCGGCGACGCCGAGTACAACGTCACGCTCGGTAGCCGCTATCTCGGCGACCTGATCAACGACTTCAGCGGGTCCTACGTCATGGCGATCGCCGGCTACAACGCCGGACCGGGCCGCGTGCGCGCCTGGCTCAAGGCCTATGGCGATCCGCGCGCCGGCGCGCTCGACATGATCGATTGGATCGAGCTGATCCCGTTCGACGAGACGCGCGACTACGTCCATCGCGTGCTGGAGAACACCCAGGTCTATCGCACGCGGCTGGCGAACGGAAAGCCGGTGACGATGACCCTGCGCGACGACCTCGACCGCCCGCGCAGCATCCTCGCCAAGCGCTAGGCGCTTCTACTCGACCAGCGCCTTGGCGCGGGCCGCCAGATGGGGCGGCGTCGCCACCAGCTTGACCGCCACGTCCTGCAGATGGTCGCCGCTCACCGGGTCGACCTCGACCTTGAGCTGCGCCGCCTCGGCGAGAAACTCCGCGTCCTTCATCATCGCCACGAAGGCCGCGCGCAGCGCCTGGGCCCGCGCCGGCGGCACGCCCGGCCCGACGGCGAAGGGCCGGCCGAACTCGGCGCCGGAAAAGACGATGCGCATGATGCTCTTGTCGTCCTCGCTCTTGGCGAGATCGATCAGCGACGGCACGCCGTCCGGCATGTCCTTGGGCTTCGGCCCGGCATAGCCGAGCAGAACGATTTTCCGGTCGCGGATCCAATCGGGCGCGGTCGTCGTCCAGCTCGACCAACTGGTGCCGCGCGCGCCGGCCTCGCCGCGCTCCAAGGCCAAATTCATTTCGGCGCCGCCGAGATAGCCCATGACGATCTTGAATTTGGTGCCGAGCAGCTCGTTCATGGCCGCCGGAATGAAGGTGGAATTCGCCCCCTTGCCCGTCGCGGCGGCGATCGACGGCTTCTTCGTCGCGTCCTCGACCGAGGCGATGCCTTCCGTATGCCACACGGCCATCGTGTCGACGGCCGGCGACAGGGAGCCGAGCCAGCCGAACTTGGCCGCGTCATATTGGATGCCCTGCGCGCCGATCGCCTGCAGCATGGCCGCCGTGTTCATCAGCAGGCCGATGTGGCTGCCGTCCTGCGGCGAGGTGTTGTAGAGCGTATTGGCGAGGCGAATGCCGCCGGCGCCCGGCAGGTTCTGCGCCACCACCCTCGGCTGGCCGGGAATCCGCTTGCCGATATGGCGCGAGACCAAGCGCCCGTCGATGTCGTAGCCGCCGCCGGCGGCGCCGACGATCAGCAGGTTGACCTGGAGGCCCTTGTAGAAATCGGCGACGGATTGGGCCGCCGCCGGGCCGGTCGCCAGCGCCGCAAGGCACGCGCAAGCCAAGGCCGAGACAATCCGCATGGCACGCTCCGCATATGAGGAAAGGATAGGGAGCGACGCGCCGCCTCGATCTCGGCGGCGGCGCGTCGCCCGCGATGTCGGTTATTCCACCAGCGCCTTGGCGCGGGCCGCCAGATGCGGCGGCGTGGCGACGACCTTGGCGGCGAGCGCCTGCATGGCTTCGCCCTTCACCGGATCGATGTCGACCTTGAGCTTCTGGGCTTCGCCGAGGAATTCGGCATCCTTGGTCATGGCAAGGAAGGCCTCGCGCATCATCTGCACGCGGTCCTTCGGCACGCCGGGGCCGAAGGTGAAGGGCCGGCCGAACTCGGCGCCGGAGAAGACGACGTTCATCACCTGGATGTCGTCCGGATTCTTCACCAGCTCGGCCATCGACGGCACGCCGGCCGGCATATCCTTCGGCTTGGGGCCGGCATACATGATCATGACGAACTGACCGTTCTGAATCCAATCCATGCGCGTCGTCACCCAGCTCGCCCAGCTGGTGCCGCGCGCGCCGACCTCGCCGCGCTCCATGGCGGTGTTCATGTCGGGCGAGCCGCTGTAGCCGGTGATGACCTTGAATTTGGTGCCGAGCAGCTCGTTCATCGTTTCGGGGATGTAGCTCGAATTGGCGCCCTTGCCGGTCGCCGCCGCGGCGATGGTCTTCTTCTTGGCGTCGTCGATCGTCTTGACGTTTTCCGTGTGCCACACGCCCATCGAATCGACGGCGGGCGACAGCGAGCCGACCCATTGGAACTTGGTGGCGTCGTACTGCACGCCCTGGCCGCCGATCGCCTGCATCATCGCCGCCGAATTCATCACCAGGGCGAGGTTGCTGCCGTCCTGCGGCGCCGTGTTGTAAACCGTATTGGCGACGCGGATGCCGCCGGCGCCGGGCATGTTCTGCGGCACGGTGCGCGGCGATCCGGGCAAATGCTTGGCGATATGGCGCGCGACGAGGCGGCCCTCGAAGTCGTAGCCGCTGCCCGCCGCCGTGGCGATCAGCACGTTGACGGTGGCGCTTTTATAAAAATCCGCCGCCGACTGCGCGAGCGCCGGCGAGGTGGCGGCCAACGGCAGGGCGGCGCAAGCCGCCGCCGCCAAGAGAGCCGTTTTGAACGAGATACGAGAGGTCATCGATTGCTCCTGCGAGACACACAACGCCAGGAGGCGGCGTTGATCTCAAAGATGCAATGTTCAGGCCAGCGAACCGCGCCGATGCGAAGCGCGCGCCCCGCGAAACGCAGGCGGGCGCGCTATTTCACGCTGCGGTCGCCTCGCGCGGCCGCGCGGTCTCTTCCGCCGGCTCGGTCTCGGCCGCCTGGGAATCGACCGAGGCCGCTTCCACGTCGGACGGCGCATCGCCCTCCGCCGCCGCGGAAGGCTGATCCTCGACCACCGTGGCGACGGCGAGATGGCGGCAATGGCCTTCGAGGAAGGCGCCCGATTCGATGACGAGCTTGCTGTGCACGACGTCGCCGACGACGCGCGCGCTGGCGCCGAGCACGACGTTCTCCGCCGTGATCTGGCCGTTCACCTCGCCTTGGATATAGACGCTGTCCGCCTCGATCGCGCCGTTCACCGCCGCGCCCTGGCTGATCGTCAAGGTGCGGCTTTTGACGTCGCCGTCGACGACGCCGTCGACCTGCACGTCGCCGGCGCTGACCAGATTGCCGACGATGCGCAGGCTCGCGCTGATGATCGACGGCACTTGCTTGCGCGCGTCCCCCTTCGGGGAGGCCGCGTCGCCGTTGGACTTCTTAGCCTTTGAAAACATGACGTCCTGCCTGGATGAATTTCATGGGATCGACGGGCTTGCCGTTCACCTGGATTTCGTAATGCACATGCACGCCGGTGGCCCGGCCGGTCTGGCCCATCAGGCCGATCTTCTGGCGGACGCCGACGGTCTGCCCCTTCTGCACCAAGGTGCTGCTGAGGTGGCCGTAGCGCGTGATGATGCCCATGCCGTGGTCGATGTCGATGGAGAGGCCGTAATCGCCGTTGCGGCCGACCGCGACCACGGTGCCGGGCCCGCTGCTGTAGATCGGCTGCTTCATCTGGCCGGTCAGGTCGGCGCCGTAATGCATCGCCCATTCGCCGTTGAACGGATCCTTGCGGCGGCCGAACGCGCTCATGATCGTGTAATTGTCGGCCGGCGCGGCGAGCGGCAGGCGGCGGACGATGAGCTGCAGATCGTCCCAGCGGTCGATGTGATTGTTGAGCGCGACGAAGGAGGCATCCGGCGACAGCTCGGCGCCGGGCGACGTCTTGCCCTTCGCCGCCGGCTTCTCCTTCACGAAGGGCGCGGCGACGAACGGGCCGCCGATGCCGCCCTGCGGATTGATGCGCGCCAGCAGGCGCTCCGGATCGAGCCCGGTCATGCCGATGATCTCGCGCGCCTCCTCGATGCTGCCGGCGGTGCGCGCCGCCAGCTTGTCGAGCACCTTCTTCTGCGCCACCTGCAAATCGACCAGGCGCTGTTCCAGCTCGCCGGCGCGCGCCTGCAAGCGGCCATGTTCCTGCAGGGCGCGGGCGCGCTCGGCCAGCGCCATTTGCAATTCGCCGGTGCGCGCGTCGAGCGAGCCGACCAGGCGGTCCTTCTCGCTCGCCGTGTCGCGCAGCGACTCCTCGAGCTGGCGCATCTGCGAGCGCAGCGCTTCGCGCGAGGCGAGAATGCGGCCGCGCTCGGCCTCGCTGGTGTCGAGTTCGCCGCGCACCTGGGTCAGGCTTTGCTTGAGGGTGCCGTTCTGCTCCAGCACGCCGAGCAGATAGGCGTGCTTGGCTTCGAGGCTTTGGGTGATGAGCTTGTAGCGCGTCTCGGCGTCGCTCGATTCCGACTGCAGCGCGCGGTAGGCCTGCTTCATGCGGCCGATCTCGGCGTTCTTCGCCGAAATGATGGTGTCGTAGAAGAGCTGTTCGGCGGCGGTATAGCCGAACCAGCCGAGCAGGACGAACAGGACGGCGGCGATGCCGAGCTGGGCGTTGCGGCCGAGCCGCAGGAAGCGCACGCGGCCGTTGCTGCGGAGGAGGATTTCCCGTTCGGGGAAGGCACGCACGAAAGCTCGCCCCACGGCAGCCGCCGCGGCTCGCATCGCGCTCTTCACACGTCCGCTCTTCCCCGCGGACACGAAAGACCAGGTGGCTCCTGGTGACTGCAAGACTTCCCCGTCTCGGTCGTGGCTGTGATGACCCCCACTCGAGCCGGGCGCGCACTGCATGCGCGCGCCCCGAAGCGATCCCCGCGTCGCGCGCCGCCGGCACCTTCCCCGTGCCGGCCTCGCGTTTCCCCGCCGCGCGGATCGCGGCCCTCGTAAAAGCCGCGACTGTCCGTCCCGACGACGCCCGAAGGGCCGCCGGAACCAACCCGGAGACCGTAACGAATCAAAGACGACTCTTTCAAGCGCTTTGACTCGCCTGTCATGTCGCTGAAATGAATAGATAAATCTCGAATTGTCGGAATCGGTGGCCGGCTTCGGGAACCTTTGCCTGAAAAATCAGCGCCCTAGCGAACCGCCCTCAGAATAAGCATTCGGATTGCGCCAGACGTACCAGGCCATCCAGACCACGATGACCAAAAGGATAGCGCCGATCAGCAGGAAGCTGCTGGTCAGGCCGGAAACCTCGATCACCGCGCCCATGAGCAGCGGCACGACCAGCGAGGACACCCGGTTGACGGTGGTGCGCAGGCCGACGCTCATCCCCTGCCGGTCGCGGCTCACCGCGTTGGACAGCAGCGACAGCAGCGTCGGGAAACAGAGGCCGATGCTGACGCCGTAGCCGATGGCGCAGAGCATCAGCGGCCAGAAGCTCGTCATCAGCGGCGTCACCGACATGAACAGCACGCTGAAGCCGGTGCCGACGATCATCAACCAGGCCGGCTTGATCCAGCGCGCCGGCAGGTTGATCAGCGCCGCCGGGCCGGCGATCAGGTTGGCGCAGGACACCAGCACGCCGATCAAGGTGCCCGACATGCCGATCCGCTCGAGATAAACGACGTAGAACGAACTCTGCATGCCGTACACGGCGATGCGCATGAAGGTGAAGATCATCACCAGGCCGATCACCGGCACGGCGCAGAGCGCGAAGGCGCGGACATAGTCCGAACCGCGCGGAATCACGTCCATGACGCGCAGCGGCTTGGCCGGCGGGTCGATGTCGCGCGGCAGCACGATCACCAGCGCCAGCGTCGCCAAGGACCAGAAGGCGAGCGCGGCGAAGGCGCCGAGCGCGCCGACATGGTCCCACAGCACGCCGCCGAGCAACGGGCCGGCGAACATGCCGAAATTGGTGAAGAAGGTGACCCAGCCGGCATGTTTGACGCTGCCGCGCGCGAGCTGGCCGTAGAGCGTCTGCGAGCCGATCCAGGTCAGCCCTTGGGTCAGGCCGGTGACGAGCTGCAGCAGGACCAGCGCCCAGATCCACGGCATGACCGGATAGAGCGGAAACAGCGCCAGGGTGATGATCGAGAAGAACAGCATGATGCGGCGCGTGCCGAGCCGGTCCATCAGCACGCCGCCGTGGATCGACAGGAACATCGGCAGGAAAGAGCGCGCGGCGACGACGATGCCGATCCATAGCGGCGAGGCGCCGAGCTGAACCGCCCACAGCGAGACGATGACGGCGGCCATCGGCACGGTGCTCAGGCTGAAGAACGAGGTGCCGTAGATGCCGATGAGAACGCGCAGCGAGGAAGCCGGGGCTGTCGCGGGCGGCTTGGCGCCGCCAGCATGAGGGGCGGCGTCGGGAGATGGGGACATGAAACCGAGTTATCGGATGTGACGGTCGGTCCCGCGCGTTCCAAGGAGCGCGCGCGGCAGGCCATTTGCTGAGGATTATCGGTACTTAAAGCAACGGCAGCCGGCGGCAAGCCTATTTTTCGTTCATCCCGCAATGCGGAATGGGCTGCCGGGGTCCGAAACCCATGGCAGAGCGAAAACGAATGGGCTATGACTTTGGCGTTTATAAACAGGGTTTTTGCTCGGGATTTTCAACCGAGACGCGGGAACCCTGACCATCTCATTCGTTAGGAGTGCGCCGATATGGCAGACGACGTCCTTAAGGACACTGAAACCGATACCTTCATTAAGCCGGGCGAACCGGGCCACAACCAGGCCAAGGAAGTGGTGTGGGAGCGCTGGCAGAAGAAGCGCACCTTCGTCCGCGCCCTCGAGGGCACCTACGGCGAGGTCTACAAGAGCCTGTTCACCCAGCCGCGCGTCTATTCCACGACCGACTGGAAATGGAAGGGCGGCCCGCACAACTACGGCAAGAAGATCATCAATCCGCAGTCCGTGGAGATCGCCCAGTCGATCGAATGCCACGTCGACTGCTACGCGCCGGGCGGCCACGGCCAGAAGCACGGCCACATGAATTCCGCCGTGTTCTTCGTGCTGAAGGGCAAGGGCTACGACGTTCACGACACGATTAAGCTGCCGTGGGAAGCCGGCGATGCCTGCATCGTCGAGAACGGCTGCGTCCACCAGCACTTCAACGCCGATCCGAAGAACGAAGCGATCGTCCTCATCATGAAGGCGAAGCCGCTCTTCCTCTTCATGCACATGATCTTCCAGAAAATGGTGCAATACCCGCCGACCACGCCGCCCCCGGGCGCCGAGAACTACCAGCCGCCGACCAACCTCTGATCGGCGAGTTGCGGGTATCCACCATTCATCGGGCGCGCCGAGCGGCGCCGCCCGGCTAGGAAGAGAGATTTCATATGTACGCTGACGAGAAAGCCAAGGCGAAGTCCAACATCTTCTGCAACTACTACGCAGAGGGTCTTGCCGAGTCCGCCGCGTTCCGCAAGGACTACAAGGAAAACTACAAGAAGGTCATCAAGGCGCACGAGATGCCGATGGAGCGCTCGGCCGATGGCCTGATCAAGCACATCATCCACGAGAAGATGAAGACCACCGAAATGTGCGTCGACATCTACATGCAGTTCCTCGAGGGCGGCAAGTCGACCGGCAAGACCCGCCACCTGACGGAAGAGATCATGTTCGTCGTCGAGGGCAAGGGCTACGACCTGCATTGGGACGTCGAATTCGACTGCAAGGACAAGTTCGAGTGGGAATGGGCCGCGACGCCCAAGAAGTTCGAATGGAAGGAAGGCGACTTCCTCTACATCCCGCCCTACGTCACGCATCAGCGCTTCAACGCCGATCCGAAGAACGAGGCGCGCGTCGTCGTCATCAACAGCCGCATCGTCAAGAAGATGGGCTTCGACTGGTTCGAGCAGATCGAGAACGCCGAAGGCTTCTAACCGGAAGGCTGTTGCGAAAAGATCGCAAAATCAGGGGCTTCCGGACCATCCGGAAGCCCCTTTTTGTTTCGCGGGACGGATTCGCAGCTTTGCAAGGCCGGAACTGTTTCATAAGATGGCCATGCGCAAACCGGCACAATAACGGCCGGAATAGATGACAATGCGCGCCGGCGGCCACGGCCGTCCGGCTCAAAAGAATTGAAAAAGGCGCCCTCTCCGCAATCGGGCGTCATGACAGAGAAGTTTCAAAGCCGGCGCCGCGATTGCGCCCGCCGGTCGTAACGTTAGGGAAGATATTTTGACCCCCATGAATAGAAATGCCTGGGCCAGCCATGCCCGCGGCTGGCTTATCCGTCGGAGCGCCACGCGATGATGGACACCATGTTCTCCTCGCTCTTCACGCTGCTCAGCACCGGCCATCTGATGTTCCTGATGTGCGTCGGCGTGCTGATCGGCATCTTCGTCGGCATCACGCCGGGCATCGGCGGACGCCTCTCCATCGCGCTCGCCATCCCCTTCGTGTTCGGCATGGACATGGTGGCCGGCGCCGTTCTGCTGCTCACCATGCATGCGGTGAACGGCACCAGCGGCCAGATATCGTCGATCATGTTCGGCGTGCCGGGCGACGGCGACGACGCCGCCACGACGATCGACGGCTATCCGATGGCAAAAAAAGGCGAAGCGGGCCGCGCGCTCGGCGCCAGCATGACCGCCTCGGGCGTCGGCGGCATCATCGGCGCCGTCGTCTTCGCCGTGATGATCCCGGTGCTCGAACCGGTCGTGCTGTCCTTCAGCCCCGCCGAATTCTTCCTGCTCGCCCTGCTCGGCATCACTTTCATCGCGGTGCTCGCCGGCGGAAAAAACTTCCTCAAAGGCATCATCGTCGGCTTCTACGGCATGATGCTGGCGACGATCGGCATGGATCCGAGCACCGGCACCTCGCGCTATGCCGGCGATTTCCTGTTCCTGTGGGACGGCCTCAGCTTGGTGACCGCCGTGCTCGCCCTGTTCGCCGTGCCGGAGATGATCGCCCTCGCCGTCAAGGGCGGCTCGATCGCCGCCGTCGGCGACAGCAAGGTGCGCTTCACCTACAAGCAAATCTTCGACGGCGTGCTGGAAGTGCCGCGCAATTGGTGGCTGGCGCTGCGCACCTCGATCATCGGCGCGGTCATCGGCATGATTCCCGGCCTCGGCGGTTCGGCCGCGGCCTGGATCTGCTACGGCCACGCGGTCCAGACCTCCAAGACGCCGGAGATGTTCGGCAAGGGCGCCGTGCAGGGCGTCATCGCCCCGGAGACCGCCAGCAACGCCAAGGAAGGCGGCTCGCTGCTCCCCACCCTCTTCTTCGGCATTCCCGGTTCGTCGGGCATGGCCGTGCTGATGGGCGCCTTCCTCATCCTCGGGATCCAGCCCGGCCCGACCCTGATCACCAACAACATGAGCCTGGTCTGGACGCTGATCTGGGCGCTCGTCGTCGGCAACGTCATCGCTGTCTGCTTCTTGCTCTTCGTCGCCCGTTGGGTCGCCGTGCTGACCTTCGTCAAGGGCACGCTCATCGTTCCCTTCATCCTGGTCATGACGGTGTTCGGCGCCTTCATCAACGAAGGCCAGTGGGAAAACCTGGTGATCCTGGTCATCCTCAGCGCCATCGGCTACGGCCTGTTGCGCTTCGGCTGGCCGCGCGCGCCTTTCGTCATCGGCTTGGTGCTCGGCCATATCGCCGAGGAATCGCTCAACAAGGCCCTGGCCCTGTGGGGCATGAGCTTCTTCACCCGCCCGCTGTCGATGGCGCTGATCGCCCTCATCGTCCTGACCATCGGCTATGCGATCTACAAAAACCGCAAGCCGGCCAATGTCCCGTCGGAGACCAGCCTCTATGAATAACGTGATCATGAAAAATGCCGGCGGCAAAATCTTCATGAATCTGCTGATGCTGGCCATCTTCGCCGTGATGGTCGGCATGGCCACGCAATATCCGCCTCAAGCCCGCTTCATGCCCTTCGTCATCGGCATTCCCGGGCTCGTCATGTGCGTGATTCAGCTTTTCCTCGAAATCCGCGACGCCCGCAGCGGCGCCGAGGACGAGGACGAAGGCAAGAGCGAGATGCAGAAAGCCGAGGAGGAAGTCGCGCGCATCACCGGCCGCAAGATGGATTTCCACGAAGCCGAGGGCGCGACCGCCATGGTCGTCGAAGAATCGCGCGAAGGCCGCGGCCGCCGCGAACTGATCATGTGGGGCTCCTTCCTGGCGCTGATCGCCGGAATTCTGCTGTTCGGCTTCTGGATCTCGGTCCCGCTCTTCATCCTGACCTTCCTGCACTTCTACGCGGAGCGCAGCTGGCGCTTTTCGCTGCTACTGACCGCGATCGCGACGACGATCTTCTATTGCGCCTTCGTGCTCGGCCTGAAGGTCATCTTGCACGAAGGCTTCGTCGTCGAGGCGATCAAGGAACACTTCGATATGTACTGAACAAGACTTTGGAACGATGGCGGAACAACCGCCGCGTCATTTCAACAGGAGGTTTCACACAATGGATAAGAAAATCACCGCGCTCAGCACAGGCTTGACCGCGATCGGCATGCTCGCCGGCGTCGGCCTTGCGTCCGGGCCCGCCGCCGCCCAACAGGGCGCCGACTTCTTCAAGGGCAAGACCGTCACCTACATCGTCGCCACCGCGCCCGGCGGCGGCTATGACTTCTACGGACGCCTCGTCGCCGACGCGATGCAGAAACATCTGCCCGGCTCGACCTTCGTGGTTCGCAACATGCCGGGCGCCGGCCATATCATCGGCGCCAACGCGATCTATGCCTCGCGCGCCGATGGCCTGACTCTCGGCACCTTCAACACCGGCCTGATCTACAACCAGCTGGTCGGCCTCGAAGGCATCCGCTTCGACCTCACCAAGATGTCGTGGGTCGGCAAGGCGGCCTCCGATCCGCGCGTCTTCGTCGTCAGCAAGACCTCGCCGATCAAGACCTTCGAAGATCTCAAGAAGTCGGCGCAAGTCAACTTCGCCACCTCCGGCATCGGCAGCGCCGCCTATGTCGAAACCAAGATCCTGGCCGACGCGCTCGGCCTGCCGATCAAGATCATCGCCGGCTACAACGGCTCGGAAGACATGATGGCGATGCGCCGCGGCGAGATCACCGGCATCATCGGCTCGCGTTCGTCGTTCGACGATTTCGTCAAGAACGGCTACGCCGGCTATATCGCGCAGATCGGCGGCAACGACAAAGACTCGCCGCAGCTCTCCAGCCTGGTGCAGGACGCCGACGCCAAGGCGCTGGTCGCCCTGATCCAGTCGCAGGGCGACATCTCGCGCTTCACCGCCGGTCCTCCGGGCATCCCGGCCGAACGCCTCGCCACCCTGCGCGCCGCCTTCAAGAGCGCGATGGAAGACAAGGATCTGCAGGCCAAGGCGCTCAAGGGCGGCCGTCCGGTCGAGCCGGCCTACGGCGAGGACGTCGCCAAGATGGTTCAGGCCGCCCTGCAGCAACCGCCGAAGACCATCGCCCTGCTGAAAGCCGCGCTGGAGACCACGGTCTCGATGGCCAAGGCGAGCGGCCCCCTGCTGGAAGTGGCCGACAAGGGCCGCAAGATCACCTTCGCCGCCGCCGACGGCAAGAAGATCACCACCGAGCCGAGCGGTTCGCGGACCAAAATCACGGTCGCCGGCAAGGAAGGCACGCGCGACGACCTCAAGGCGGGCCTGAACTGCGAAATCACCTACAAACCGGACGGCGACATGGAGCCGTCGGCGATCGACTGCAAATAAAGAGAACCGCAAGGAAACGCACCTGGGCGCAATCGCCATCTGCAAAGGACGAGAGCGCGGTGTTAAACTTCGCGCCGCCGGGGTACGCCCCGGCGGCTTTTTTCTTGTCCGCTTTCTCCCCCAACGCGAGGCCGTTCCATGACCCTGATCTTGTCCAACGAGGATGTCGGCAAATTGCTGACCATGCGCGACGTCATCGACGTTCTGGAAGAGGCCTATGTGGAACTGGCCGATGGTCGCGGCGTCAACCGCACGCGCTCCGATTCGCTGTCGCCGACGAGCTATCCGCAGGCGACCTACGGCCTCAAATCGATGGACGGCATCGTGCCGAAGCTCGGGGTCGGCGCCGTGCGCATCAATTCCGACATCGTCACCTGGCCCAAGCGCGGCAACAACGTGCGCCGCGAAAAGGTGCCGGCCGCGCCGAACAAGCGCTGGGTCGGCCTGGTGCTGCTGTTCTCGACGCACAACGGCGAACCGCTGGCGATCTTTCCCGACGGCGTCATGCAACGCACCCGGGTCGGCGCCACCAACGGCCTCGGCGCCAAATATCTCTCGCGTCCCGACTCGGAGACGGTGGGCATTCTCGGCTCGGGCTGGCAGGCCGGCACGCAACTGCGCGCCGTCTGCGCCGTGCGCGACATCAAGACCATCCGCTGCTTCAGCCCGAGCAAGGACAACCGCGAGGCCTTCGCCCGCGCGATGAGCGACGACCTCGGCATCACGGTGACGCCGGTCGAGCAGCCCGAAGACGCCATCCGGGGCGCCGACATCGCCATGTGCGCCAGCAATTCGATCGACAATATCTTCTTCCAGCAGTGGGTCGAGCCGGGCATGCATCTCAGCGAGATCAAGCGCCCCGAGATCGAGACCGCCGCCCTCAAGCGCGCCGACCGCATCGTCATCCACACCAAGGACACGACGCCGCTGCATTTCACCACCAAGGACCTGCCGATGCCGGAGAAGGTCAAAGGCAAGGGCTGGGCCGAGGCCAAGGACACGCTCGACATCGCCACCCTGCCCACCCTGCCCGAGCTGATCGCCGGCCGCGCCAAGGGCCGCGACGCTCCCGAGCAGGTCACCGCCTTTCTCAACAACCTCGGCATGGGGTTCCAGTTCGCCGCCGCCGGCTCGGTGCTCTATCGCAAGGCGGTCGCGGCCGGCGCCGGCCACGACCTGCCGACCGACTGGTTCACCGAAGACGTCCACCCGTAACCGCCGCCGCAAGAGGACCTGCCATGACGCTGATTCTGTCGAACGACGATGTCGAGCGGCTGTTGACCATCGAGGACTGCATCGAGGCCCTCGACGAGGGCTACCGCGAGATCGGCGAAGGCCGCGCCGCCAACCGCACGCGCTCGGACATCATCACGCCGACGATCCACGAGGGCGGGCTCTATGCCCTCAAATCCATGGATGGCGTGATCCCCAAGCGGAAGGTCGCCGCCATCCGCATCAATTCCGACATCCTCACCTGGGAGATGCGCGCCGGCAACCGCGTGCGCGTCAAGAAACCCGCGGCTCCCGGCGAGCGTTACGTCGGCCTCGTCTTGCTGTTCTCGACCGACACAGGCGAGCCGCTGGCGATCTTTCCGGATGGCGTCATGCAGCGCCTGCGCGTGGCCGCCACCTCGGCGCTCGGCGTGCGGCTGCTCGCGCGCAAGAACGCCAAGACCGTCGCCCTGCTCGGCGCCGGCTGGCAGGCCGGCAGCCAGGCCATGGCGGTCTGCGCCGTGCGCGACATCGACGAGATTCGCGTCTATAGCCCGACGCCGGCGACGCGCGAGGCCTTCTGCCGCGAGATGGCCAATCAGGTCTCCGCCCGCCTGACGCCGATGAGCAGCCCGGAGGACGCCGTGAAAGGCGCCGACATCGTGCTCTGCGCCACCAACTCGCTCGGCAACGTCTTCAAGGCGGCCTGGACCGAGCCGGGCATGCATCTCGGCAGCATCAAGCCGGCGGAGCTGGAGCCCGCCGCCGTGGCCAAGGCCGCCGTCGCCGTGACCCATTTCCACGACAACGAACCGACCATCATCCGCACCCATGTCGATCCGGCGAAAGAGGACAAGCATGGCGTGCGCCACGAGCCGACGGGGATCGACGAATCGGCCATGCCCACCCTGCCCGACCTCATCCTCGGGCGCGTGAAGGGGCGGACGGACGATGGGCAGATCACCGCCTTCCTCAACCATGCCGGCCTCGGCTACCAATTCGCCGTGTGCGGCGCGGCGCTATTGAAAAAGGCCCAAGCGGCGAAAGCCGGCAACGACTTGCCGACCGAATGGTTCACCGAGGACGTGCATCCCTGACGATTCGGCGGCGCGGCTCAGTCACAGAATGATGCCGTTCTTCGGTTGCAGGAGCGGCGGCAGATCCGTCTCGCCGAGAAGATCGCGCATCTCGATTTCCATCATGCGGGAGATTTGCGAGATCGGCACGTCGTTGGCGTTGCCCTCGAAGGGATTTTCCGTGCTCTCGCCGACCTGCATGAGCGCCATATACATCCAGGAGATCACCGCGCTGAAGGGCACGACAAACCAGATCATGTAGCCCCGCAGCCAGCCGGTCGTCACGAGATTGAGGGCGTCGAATTCCTTCAACAGGCCGAACGGCAGCAGGACGCAAAAGGCGCGCACGAAGATCGTGCTGATGATGGCGTATTGCCGGGGATAGGGAAAATTCTTGATGCGCGTGCTTTTGCCCTGATAGTCGAAAAATTCTTTGATCCCCTTCTCCATCTCGACGAAGAAATTGATCGGAATCGCCCCGCTCTCATACGACGCCTTGAGAGCGCGGCTCTGCAACCCCAGCAGGCGCGTCGGCTTGTTTTTGGCGGCAAGAACATAGGCCAGCTCGTCGGCGGACAAATATTTCGCCAGCTCGCTCTCCAGCGGGGCTTCCCTCTCGGGAATCGAATAGAAAGCCTGGTATTCGGCGTTGGCCGAACCATGCATCGATTCCCATAAGCGCGGCTTGCGCAACTGATACCGCAGCGCCGTCGCCCAAGCGATATGCCGCATGACGAGTTGCCGGGCATCGTCGCCATTCTTCAGGAAATCCCGGCTCATGACAGCCCAGGCCCGGCTGGCGTTCAGAATCGCCCCCCAAACCTGCTGCGCCTCCACCGTGCGATTGTAGGTCTGCGTATTCTTGAAGCCGACGATGAAGGCGGTCGCCGTGCCGATCAACCCCGCCACCGTCCAGGGAATGGCGAGCCACTTCAGGCCGAGAAGCTGATAGAGCCCGACGGGAACCAGCCCCCAAGCCAGCAGGATGTAGATCTCGCGCCGCGTCCAGACGACGAATTCGGATAGGCGGTAAGACTTGCCGACATGCATGATTGCACCTCTCGTGCTGCGCGATCATTGATTCGGGCGCCGAAGAGCGCAAGGGCTTCCCCAGGCGCCTCGCCGAGCAGAACGCCGGGGGCCGCCTTCGCGCCCTGCCCTGGCCGCATCGGCCGCTTAGCCGTCTTGCGGAGACGGCGGCGCCAGGCGCAGCAACAGCCAGCCGCACAGCGCCGAAAGCAGCGAACCCGCCAGCACGCCGATCTTTACCGCGTCGGACATTTCCGGCATGCCGGGAAAGGCCAAGGCGCCGATGAACAGGCTCATGGTGAAGCCGATGCCGCAGAGCAACCCGACGCCATAGAATTGCAGCCAACTGGCGCCGGCCGGCAGATCGGCCAGGCCGCAGCGGATGGTCGCCCAGGAAAACAGGAACACGCCGACCTGCTTGCCGAGGAACAAGCCGAGCGCGATGCCGAGCGGCACCGTTTCCAACAGGGCGCGCGGATCGCTGCCGATCAGGGCAACGCCGGCGTTGGCGAAGCCGAAGATCGGCACGATCAGGAAGGCGACCCAGGGCTGAATGCCATGCTCCAGGATATGCAGCGGCGACGATATGCTCTCCGGCTTGCCCGGCGTCGGCTGGAGCGGAATCGTCAGGGCCAGGGCCACGCCGGCGAGGGTCGCGTGCACGCCCGACTGCAGCACCAGAACCCACAGCAGAGCGCCGAGCAGCAGATAGGGCCATAGGCGGGTGACGCCGAAGCGGTTCAGGGCGATCAACGCCACCAAGCTCAGCCCCGCCAACCCGAGCGCCGGTGCGGACAACTCGGACGTGTAAAACAGCGCGATGATCACGACGGCGCCGAGATCGTCGAGAATCGCCAAGGTCGTCAGAAATATCTTCAGCGACACCGGCACGCGGGGACCGAGCAACGACAGGATGCCGAGAGCGAAGGCGATGTCGGTCGCCGCCGGAATGGCCCAACCGCGCAGCAAGAGCGGATCGTCCCGATTGATCGCGATATAGACGAGCGCGGGAGCCAGCATGCCGCCGACGGCGGCGATTCCCGGCAAGGCGCGGCGAGACCATGTCTGCAATTGGCCGTCGAGCATCTCCCGCTTGATTTCAAGGCCGACGAGCAGGAAGAACACGGCCATGAGGCCGTCGTTGATCCAATGCAGCAGCGTCATGCCGAAAATCGGCAGCTCGAGCGCCGTAAAATAGAAGTCGGAAGCCGGCGAATTCGCCAGGATGAGCGCCATGCCCGCCGCCCCCATCAGCAGAAGGCCGCCGGCGGCTTCGCTGTCGAGCAATTGCCGCAAGGCGGAAGGAAGTCTTTTGAGGGCACGATCTGCCATCTGAGTCATCAACCTTCCTTCTCGATAAAAACCGCGAGCATCTTAGGGCAAGCGGCGGCGCGATCCGCCTCAGAATGCCGTGAGGCAAAAAGAAAGGGCGGGACCGAGGTCCCGCCCTTTTTCGTCATGTATCGTCGCGGCCTTAGAGGCTGGGGATGCCCAGCGCCTTGATGGCCGGGAACGTGGTCCCGACGACGGTCTGCGGCCACGGAATCGACAGCAACTGGTCGAACACCATGTAGACGAAGGCCGTCACGCAAACCGCGTAGGGAATCACGATCTTCCAGGGTTCCTTGTTCTCAAGACGCATGAACAAGATGACGAAAATCGGCGCCGTCGGAATGAGACCGATGGTCGCCATGGAGGCCATGAAGCCCACGAGCCAGCCGAAGAAGACCAGGCTGCGCAGAGCGATCGTCCGCGGCGGAACGTGCGCCGTGTCCGATTCCAGATCCATATGGATCTTCTGCACCAGTTCCTTCGTCTGGCTGCTCTCCGCGGTTTCCATCGCCTCATCGACCAGGCTCTTCGTCTCCACCGGACGACGGAAGATCTGGTTGAGCAGGCTAACGGCGCCGAACACCACGCCGGCCGAACCGACGATCATCGGCACGATCTTCGCGTCGAAGTTCCAGCGCGAGGCCTGGAAGAGCATGTAGCCCATCAAGCCCAGGAGGCCCAAGTAGAAGAGATTGGACAGCTTGAAGGTCGGCGCACCGAAGTCGGTGAGCATGTTCTTCAGGCCGCCGTGGCTGCGGATATCTTGCAGCACCGGGCGCAGGAAGCCGAGCACCGCCATCAGCAGAACGACGATGACGACCGGACGCTGCAGCCAAGTCAGGCCGTAACGCTCCACCGAGATGAACATGTAGCGTTCGATGATATCGCCGAGCACGAGGCCGAGAATCAACGGCGGACGCGGCCACTTCAGCTGCTTCATGATCCAGCCGAGATAGCCGAAGAAGAGCAGGAAGTAGAGATCGCCCCACTGGCGCGAGCCTTCGAACGCGCCGATGTAGATGACCGACAGAACCGCCGGGCAGATCAGCGTGTAGCGCAGGGTGGCGAGCTTGGCGAACCAGCCCGACCACAGGTAGCACATGCCCGCGCCGACGATGTTGGCGATCGCGATCGACCACACCATCGAATAGGTCACGCTGAGGTTCTTGCTCAACATGTCCGGGCCCGGGACGAGGCCGTGGATCAGGAAGGCGCCGAGCAGGATGGCCATGCCGGCGCCGCCGGGGACGCCGAACGCCACGGTGGTGACGAGCGAGCCGCCTTCTTTGGCGTTGTTGGTCGCTTCCGAGGCGATGACGCCGCGGACGTCGCCCTTGCCGAAAGTCTGGCTCGCACCCTTCTCGGTCTTCAGGGCGTGGCCGTAAGCCAGCCAGTCGACGACCGAACCGCTGATGCCGGGCACGGCACCGAGGCCGGCGCCGATCCACGAGCAGCGGATGATGAGCCACCAATGGCGCATGCAGTCCTTAATGCCCGCGACCATGCCCGACTTGATGTCGTACTTGGCCGTGCCGGCGATCGCCGTGCGGGCAATGGCCAGGTCGCACAGTTCCGGCAAGGCGAACAGGCCGAGGGTCGCCGGAACCAGCGGGAGACCGTCCCACAGGTAAAGGCTGTCCATCGTCCAGCGCAGCGTGCCGGTTTGCGGATCGGAGCCGATCATGGCGAGCATGATGCCGAAGCAGGCGATCGTCATGCCGCGCAGCGGCGCGGTGCCGGCGAGAACCGCCACCATCGAGATGCCGAACAGCGCCAGGGCGAGCAGTTCGGGCGAGCCGATATAGAGCATGACGGGACGCAGAAGCGGAATGCTGACGCCGAGCAGCGCGGCGCCGCACAGGCCGCCGAGCATCGACGACATGTAGGACGCGCTGAGCGCGCGGCCGGCCTCGCCGTTCTTGGCCATCGGGAAGCCGTCAAGGACGGTTGCCGCTGAGGCTGCACCTCCGGGCACGCCGAACAAAACCGCGGGAATGGGATCGCCCGTATTGGTCGCCGCGCCCAGGCCGAGCAGAAGCGCGAAGGCCGAGTACGGGTCCATGTCGAACGTGAAGGGCAGCAAGAGCGCCGTGCCGGCGACGCCGCCGATACCGGGAATAATGCCCAGGATCAGGCCCATAATAACGCCGAGCGACAAGTACATCATTCGCTCGGGACTTAAGATAATGAACAGCGCTTCTGTCGCTGCCCCAATCATCGATACTTCCATCGTCGTACACCCCGACTAGTCTATTTTTACTCGGACGTCGGCAGCACGCCGCGTCCGGTATCCTTCTTGCCCACATCGCCGCGGGACACGGCGCCACCTTCTATGCGAGGTGGTCGCCGTGCTGCTGCACGACGCGGTCTTCGCGCTACCAGGATATGGAGGGAGCGGGACTGAGCCGTCGATCAAGACGGGCCCGCACAACGGAAGCCTGTCAGCCCGCGCGCAACCGCGCGGGACGTGACCATCTCTACTTCCCCTGTTTCAACGCCGAGCGCCTACATGGCGCCATCGCCGAAACAACCCCCACGAACATCCGGATTCGACCTGATATCCGCTTATTATTTTTGTCGAGTGGCGCGGCGCCGATCCTCTGGCACCCCGTCCCCGAATTAAGCCCGGGATGCTATGGGAGGCGATAGGGGGTGTCAACCGAACACGCACCAATTTGGCCGTAAAATCGGGACAATTCGTGATGGCCTATAGGCCTGCGAAACAAGGCGAAAACGCCAAAGCCTTGCGCGCGTCCGGTTCTCTTTTGCAGTGCAAAAACCCGTTCCGCGAATCGCTCGCAGGCGGTTCCCGCCGCGCGGGCTCACGCCTCCGGCGGCGTGTCCTTCCAGCGCGGAAAGAGCCGATGCTGGACGTCGAACAGATCGAGCGCCTTGCCGATTGTGTGGTTGATCACGTCATCCAGCGTCTTGGGGCGATGATAGAAGGCCGGCACCGGCGGCAGCACGATGGCGCCGTATTTCGCCGCGCGCGCCATCAGTTCGAGATGGCCGAGATGCAGCGGCGTCTCGCGCACCAGCAGCACCACGCGGCGCGCTTCCTTCAGACAGACGTCGGCGGCGCGGGTCAGCAGATTGTCGTCATAGGAGTTGACGATACCCGACAGGGTCTTGATCGAGCAGGGCGCGACGATCATGCCGTCGGTCTTGAACGAGCCGCTCGACAGCGACGCGCCGATGTCCTTCTGGTTATGCACCACGTCGGCCAGCGCCTTGACGTCGGACACGGTCCAGTCGGTCTCGTCGAGAATGGTCTGCCCCGCCGACGGCGACATGATGAGATGCGTTTCGACGCCGGGCACGGCCTTGAGGGCCTCCAGCGCGCGAATGCCGTAAATGGCGCCCGAGGCGCCGGAGATGCCGATGATGATGCGACGCATGATGACTCGAAGGTTGCGAGAGGAAGACGGCGGCAAGACGGCGCCGCCGCAGGGACGATCGATATACGAAGCGCCGCGCGAAGCGGACCCGCGCGGCGGCGAATAGCCCCGCTACCATACAAAATTCGCCTGCCAAGTCCAGCCGCCCCGCCCGGCGCCGGCGGCCGGCGGCCAACGAAAAAGGGCGCCCGCGGGCGCCCTTTCGTCACGAAGGCCTGGATCGCCGGCGCGGACAGGCCGCGCCGGCCTCCGGCTTACTTCTTTTCGATGATGACGTTGTCCTTCTTGGTGGAAGCCTCGCCGGCCTCCTTCAAGATGTCCTTCGGCATCGCCGTGACGCGGGCGACGATCTTCTCGACCGCCTCGCCGGGGACGAGATCGATCTCGAGCTTGGCTTTCTCGGCTTCGGCCAAGAACTCCGGATCCTTCATCATCGCGTTGAAGGCATCGCGCAGCGCCTTGACGCGCTCGGCCGGCACGCCCGGGGGCGCGACGTAGGGACGGCCCATCGGCTGGCCCGAGAACACGACTTCGAGGATCTGGCGTTGACGGTCGTTCTTGGCGAGATCGAGGATCAGCGGCACGTCCTTCAGGTCCGGATGCTTTTCGAGGGCGAACTGCACCGGAATGAAGATCTTCTTCTCAGCCAACCACTGCGGACGGGTCGACTTGACCGACGACCACGACCAGCCGCAACGGCCCTGCACTTCGCCGCGCTCGATGGCGAGGTTCACGTCGTTGCCGCCGGGATAGCCGGTGATCAGCTTCAGCTTGGTGCCGAGCACGTTGTTCATGGTCAGCGGGAAGTTGTCGGTATCGGCGCCGGGACCGGTGCCGCCGACGACCAGCGGGGTCGTCAGGAACTGCTCGGTCGACTTCAGGCCGGCGCTTTCCCAGAAGGCGCAGATGCTGACTTCGTTGTTCATGCTGCCGATCCAAGTGAGCTTGGCCGGATCGAACTTGGCTTGCGGATTGTCGAACAGCGGCTCGAAGGCCGCGGCGCGCGCGACGGTGCCGAACGCCAAGCCGTCCTTCGGCAAGGTATTGGCGATGGCGTTGGCGAGCAGCAAGCTGCCGGCGCCCGGCATGTTGCGCGGGAGCATGTTCGGATTGCCCGGAATATGCTTGCCCATGTGGCGCGCGAGCACGCGAGCGTAGGTGTCGTAGCCGCCACCCGTGCTGTAGCCGATATACACGTCGACGTTCTTGCCCTTGTAGAAGGACGCGACGTCTTGAGCGGCGGCCGGCGCGGCGCAGAAGCCAACAGCGGCGACGGTCAGAGCCAGACGGTTAAGTCCAGACATCTTCATCTGATTACTCCTTGTTTTAAGCCATGCCATACGGCGCTCATTTGAGCAGCGCTGCACAATTGGTGAACGGTTTCGCGTGGCGACGGAAAAGTCCCAGGCATCCCTGCAAATCGAATGGCGGTTTTTATGAGGCGGGCGCGATGCGTTGTGTTGGGTCCGTCGCCGGCGTTTGTTGGCGCAGAGACTAGTTGCTGCGAAAGGCGCGATCAAGACGAAATCATGTTATTTCTAAGGGAATTTGGCGCAAGAAAACGCCGCTAAATGCAGGCAGTTTCACGGGACGGTCTGCGAATAATTCGCAATAAAGGCCGACTGATTCGCGAAGCGGCAAACCGCCTTTTCTCGCAGCAAAATGCTGCAGCGCACAAGTTATAGGCAGGCCAGGCGCCGGAGTCTGGGCGGCGGGGCGTGGTTGCTCTATATTTTTTGACAATCAGCCAATAGGGGAGCGTGCCGCGTGGATCGTCTCAAGACGATGGAGACCTTCGTCAGCATCGTGAAAACCGGCAATCTGTCCGAGACCGCCCGCCAGCTTTCGGTGTCGCGCGCCATCGTCAGCCGCCATCTGCAGCAGCTCGAGGAGCATCTCGGCGCCCGCCTGTTCAACCGCACGACGCGGCAAATCTCTCTCACCGACATCGGCGAGCGCTATTACGCCTTCTGCAGCAAGATTCTCAGCGAGATCGAAGACGAGGAGGTCGCCGTCTCGCGCCAGCAGACGCAGCCCAAGGGCAGCCTGCGCCTGCTCGCCTCGCCCTCCTTCGGCAATATGCGGCTCGGCCCGATCGTCGCCGACTTCCTCGCCGCCTATCCCACCATCCAGGTCTCGATGGACCTCACGTCCTACGAGATCGCCGATCTCGACAAGAAGACCTTCGATCTTGCCGTGCACCTGTCGGACAATTCGCCCGACACGCCGTTGACCGGACGCAAAGTCGGCGAGGTCCGCTGGCTGCTTTGCGCCTCGCCGAAATATCTCGAAAAACACGGCACTCCCGCCGTTCCGGACGACCTCGCCAAGCATAATTGCCTGCTCATGCGCACCACCAGCCGCAAGCCGATCTGGACCTTCAAGCGCGGCGCGGAAACGATCAGCGTCAAGATCGGCGGCTCGCTCTCCACCAACAGCGTGATGGGCACGCGCGCCGCCGTGCTCAAGGGGCTCGGCATTTCCATTCTGCCGATCTACGCGCTGAACGAGGCGCTGGCCGACGGCAGCATCGTCGAGATTCTCCCCGGCTATCGCCTCCAGGGCCGCTTGGTCTATGTGCTCTACCGCTTCACGCGCTATGTCCCCAACAAGGTGCGCGTCTTCATCGACTTCCTCGCCGAGCGCTTGGCCAGCTAGGCCGCTTTGCCCCGCCGGGCAAGCGGCAGTGTCCAATAATATTGGACAATGACGGGGCATCATCGCTTGCCAAGCCCGCCCCCCGGATCAAAACTGCCTGCAACGAACAACAAGCCCGAGCCATCGGGCGCCGCCCCGTCCCGAACGGCGAGTCGAACGGCCAAGGGCGGGCGATCACAGCAGGAGGAGTTGGACCATGGCTGAATGTTTCGTCGCCAAGGCGGCCGAACTGAAGGAAGGCGAGCGCCGCATCGTCATTCACGGCGATCATGAGATCGGCGTGTTCCGCGACAAGGGCGAGCTGCACGCCTACAGCAATTATTGCCTGCACCAGGGCGGCCCGGCCTGCGAGGGCCTCATCATCGCCAAGGTCGAGGAAGACCTGCGCCCCGACAAGACGAGCAAGGGGCTGATCTTCAACACCGACGAAATGCATTTCGTCTGCCCCTGGCATGGCTACGAATACGACATGAAGACCGGCGAATGCGCCAGCGACCGCAAGCTCAAGCTGCGCCGCTACGAGGTCAAGCAAAAGGGAGACGACCTGTATGTCGTCGTCTAAAGCCGCCGTGAAGGCCAAGCCATCGCCGGCGAAAAAATCCGCCGCGAAGGCGGCGGCAAAGACGGCGCCCAAGCGCAAGGCCGCCGTGGTGAAACTTGCCGCGGTCCCCGCCGCGTCCACGCCGGCCTCCGTCGGTCCGCAAATGACCGAAACGGCCGTCCTCATCGAAAAGGCGCTGCGCGCCGGCGATCTCTCGGCCATCCCGGCCGAACCGCTGCAGCAGATTCTCGCCGCCGCCGCCAAGGCCTATAGCGCCAAGCGCGAGGCCGGCGAGCAATTCCATCCGGTCAGCCGCGCCGGCCGACTGACGCCGACCGACATCATGGTCACCGCCAACGGCCTGCTGCGCTCGGGCAACTTGCAGATATTCGAGCTCGGCATGTGGCAGAGCTGGACCGGCGACTGACGACACGAACAGGCTTCACGAACACCGCTAGGAACGCCCAGCGTCATCGCGACGCGACAATAGGGAGAGAGACATGGAACTCGTAAGCGACGGCGAACGCCGCGTATCCGTCGACGAACTGAACACCACGAAGCTGCTGGCCCACGCCGCCCAGCAGGCGCAGCAGCGCAAGTTCGACGACATCATGATCGTCGACGTCGACGCCCATCACTACGAAAATGAGAACATGGGGGAGATCCTGCCCTTCATGGAAAACGGCGTGCTCAAGCAGCTCGCCATGGCCGGCCGCGGCTTCGGCCGCCGCATGCTGGTGCCCGGCCAGGTCGGCTATCAGGACATGGGCGGCCGCGTGCCGCGCTATCCGCTGCGCGGCTCCGAGAAGGTGCCGGGCGGCACGCAGCGCGACATCACGCTGGGCCTGCGCTGGATGGACGCCATGAGCGTCGATTATTCCTGCCTGTTCCCGACCGGCATGCTCAACATCGGCCTGCATCCGCAAAAGGAAATGGAGGCCGATCTCTGCTGGGCCTACAATCGCTGGCTCACCGAGAAGGTGCTACCCGAATCGGGCGGCCGCATCTTCTCGATGCTGACCATCCCCTTCCAGGACCCCGACGAGGCGCTGCGCCATGTCGAGACCTTCGGCGAGTGCAAGGGCGTCACCGGCTTCATGGTCACCACCGTGCGCCACAACCCAGTTCACGATAACTGCTACATGAAGGTCTACAAGGCGATGGAGGAGCGCGGCCTCGCCCTCTCCTTCCACTCCGGCCCCAACTGGGGCGAGTCGGTGTTCAAGAGCTGCAACCGCTTCATCTCGGTGCATGCCCTCGGCTTCACCTTCTACAACATCCTGCATCTGACCAACTGGGTCGTGAACGGCATGGGCGAGCGCTTCCCCAAGCTGCCGGTGATCTGGATCGAAGCCGGCCTCGCCTGGGTGCCCTTCCTGATGCAGCGCCTCGACCACGAATACATGATGCGCTCGTCGGAATGCCCGCTGCTGAAGAAGAAGCCGTCGGATTACATGCGCGACATGTATTACTCGTCGCAGCCGATGGAAATCCAGGACATGAAGGCGATGGAATGCACCTTCCGCATGATGAACGCGGAAACGCAGCTGCTCTATTCGTCGGACTACCCGCACTGGGACTTCGACTTGCCGAGCACGATCTCCGACCTGCCCTTCCTGAGCGAGAAGGCCAAGCACAACATCCTCGGCGGCAACGCCGCCCGCCTGTTCAAGCTGCCGCCGCGCAACGAGAAGCAGAAGGAAAACCTCAAGCGCTTCGGAAACCTCATCACCGCGTAACGTCTGGGGCCGACCAAAGAAAAAGCGCCGCGGGCAACCGCGGCGCTTTTTTTGTTGGCCATCACCATTCATTCAACGTCATGCCCGCACTTGTTGCGGGCATCCACGACTTTTTCATATCCGCATCGCAAGTCGTGGATGGCCGGAATAAATCCGGCCATGACGGCGGAAAAAGAGACGCGCTCGCTAGTTCCAGATCTTTTCGAGCAGCAACGTGATGATGCCGGAGATCGGCGGCAGGCAGGAGGCGGCGATCAAGCGGTTGATGACGAAGCGCCGGCCCATCATCGGCCATTCGAACATGATGACGCGCTGGAAGCCGAGTACCGACCAGGCGGTGAGATAGGTCACCAGCGCCGGCGTGCCGGCGCCGGCTTTCGACAGGGCGACGATCACCGGGAAGGTGATGATCGGGCCGCCCGGCGTGAAGCCGCCGATCGCCCAGGCGATCAGGATGCCGCGCATGCCCGACTCGCCGCCGAGCAGATGCGAGATGGTGTCCTGCGGCAGAATCTGGCCGAGGAAGCCGGCCGCGAGCAGGGCCAAGGCGACGCGCGGCGCGTTCTGCATGATGAGTTCGAACGAGGCGTTGAGCCCGGGCGTCAATAGTTTCTTCGGATGGCGCCAGGCCAGCGCCATCAAGGTCAGCGCCATCAGCGCCATGAAGATCAGGCTACCCACGGCGCTCGCCCTCGCCGTTCAGCGTGGCCGCCTGTTCCTCGGACGCTTCCTTCACCGCCTCTTCCAACCGCCCCTCCTCCTCCGGCGTGTCGGTGCGCGCCGGCAGGCCCGGCAGCATGCGCGCGATATAGCCGGCGATCAGCGGTAGCGGCAGATTGGCCAGCGAGCGCATGACGGCGAAGTCCATGCCCATGAGCGGAATTTCCCACACCATGACGCGCTGGAAGCCGAGCAAGGCCCAGGAGGTGAGATAGGCGACGAGCGCGCCGCGGTCGGCGCCGGCCATGTAGAGCGCGACGACGAAGGGAAAGGAGGCGATCGGGCCGCCCGGCGTCAGCGCGCCGGCGACCGTGGCGATGACCAGCCCGCGCCAGCCCGACTGCTCGCCGACCCAATGGGCGACCTTGTCGCGCGGCAGCAGCACCTGAGCGAAGCCGGCCACCAGCATGGCGAGCAGGATGCGCGGCGAGATATAGACCAGCAATTCGAGATCGTCGTGGAAGGCCTCGATCAGCGCATCGTAGCCCTTGAGCCACCAGCAGCCGGCGGCGGCGATCACGGTCATGCCGACGAACATCCAGAATGTCCGGTCGAACATTCGAGACAGCAGCGAGCCGGATTTATGACGGGGTTCTTTGGCCATGACACGCGCAAGCGACGGAAGATGCAGCGACAATACAGCAATTGCCTATGCGAAAAGAATAGCCTCTGCGAAAAGCGTGCCGAATGCGCATCAGCGATGCGCAAAAAGAAAGGGCGCCGTCTCCGGCGCCCTTTCCTGTTTCAGTCCGCGGACCGACTTACTTGTTGAGCAAGTGGCCCCACTTGGCGTGGGTCTTCGCGGCGAGTTCGGGCGACGATTCCGCCACCGGCGGGAATTCGTCCTTCCACTCGAACGGACGGCAAGCGTCGACGATCGCGCGCGAGTTGAAGTTGTCGCCCGCCTGCTTGCGCGGATCGAGAGCGCCCGACCAAGCGCGGCGGGTGATGTCGATGTCCTCGATCGGATCGCAACGCGAGGCCATGGCCCAGGTCACGTCCCACAAGTTGGACGGATCGATGTCCTCGTCGACCACGATCGACCAGCGGCCCAGGTAGTTGCCGGCGTGGACGTTGCAGCAGAGCTGCGCGGCCTGACGCGAGTGGCCCGGGTAGGCCTGCTTGATCGAGATGACGTTGAACAAGCGGCCGCCGCCGTTCTGGTGGCACCACACGCCCTGCACGCCGGGAAGGCCGGCGGCTTCGACCTGGTCCCACACCAGCGCCGACTTGATGACCGACTTGGACATCGTGTAGTCGGACGGCGGACGACCTGGACGAGCCATCGTGATGATCGGATCGTTGCGGTAGTAGATGCGCTTGATCTTGACGACGTTGTCGGGACGGACGGACGAGGCGTAGTAGCCGGTCCATTCGCCGAAGGGGCCTTCCGGACGCAGATCGTCCGGGGAGATCTCGCCTTCGAGGACGATTTCGCCGTGGGCCGGGATCGGCAGGCCGTGCAGCTCGCTCTTGAGCATGTCGAACGGCTTGCCGCGATGGCCGGCAGCGTAGGCGAACTCGGAGGTGCCGTACTGGATTTCGTTGCCGGCGGCGAGGAACATGAGCGGGTCATGGCCGACGCTGATGGCGACCGGGCACGGCTTGCCCATCTTGAAATACTTCTCGCGGATCAGGCGGCCGTGTTTGCCGGGGCTCATCCACAGGCCGACGGTGTTCTTGTCGTGCACCATGACGCGGTAGGTGCCGCAGTTCACCCAGTCGGAGTCCGGGTCCTTCATGATGATGCAGTCGCCGGTGCCGATGTAGCGGCCGCCGTCGAGTTCATGCAGGAAGGGCACGGGGAATTTGAAAATGTCGACTTCGTCGTCGCGATCGACGTTCTCGAGGATCGGACCGGTGTTGACGAAGCGCGACGGGATCGACTTGAAGTCCTTCATGCGGTCGCGATAGGCGCGCACGACGTCCATCGGGCCCTTCGGCTCGGGGAAGCCGAGCGTCATCGCCAGACGGTTCGGCGAGGCGGTCATGCCCGAGAGGATGCGGAAGCCCTTCGGATAGCCCGGGATGTTGTCGAACAGGATCGCCGGCGGGTTTTCCGGGGTCGCGTGATAGATCATCTCGGCGATGGCGCCGATTTCGAGGTTCCAATCGGCCCCGTCGACCTTCTGCAACTCGCCCAGGGCTTCGGTGCGAGTCAGCCACTCGCGCAGGTCCTCATGGGGAGTGTCGTATTTCGTCTTCTTGGCCGTCTTCACGGCCGTGTCTTTCGTCTGTGCCACTGTGTTTCTCTCTTGTTCGAGGAACGGGTGACGGAACGAGGCTTGCGCCTCTCGCTCCCACCGAAACCGCCGATGACGGTTGAGGTCTGTCTGCCGGACATGGCCTCGCGAGCGATCGCGCGGCATGGAATATTGCAAGTCCGGCTTGTAAACAGCTGCCTCATCCGCCGTGCCTAAGCTTAAGTGCTAGGGGCTTGTCCGAACCTATTCGGCATCGCCTCTTCTCAGCGCGGGGTCGGTTGCTAAGTAGCAAACCGGGGCGGTAAAAACAAAACCATAATGCCTAGCTAGCTATACCGTTTCGACCTACGAGCGATACGTCACCAGAGGGTGCTCGAAATCGCAGTTCACCCGACAAAATCGCGACTGCGAGGCCTTCTCATGCGTGGGCAACAGGCAACAAAATGACCGGAAGCGGCCAGCGGAGCGCCCTGGCGGCCGAGGGACGGGACCGGCGGACCGGTCCCGTCCCCGCGGCGGCTCAGTTGTACTTCTTGGTCAGCACATGCGCGATGCGCTCGCGGCGATCCGGCGTGATGTCGCCGACCAGGCCGACGGCGGTCTTCTTCGCCTCATCGGAATCGATGAAACCGATGTAGCGCTGGGTCTTCTCGCCGAGCGCGACGAATTCCGCGTCGGTCAGGACTTGCTTGATCTTCCCGCGCATGTAGGCGAGCCGATCCTCCGGCACGCCCGGCGTGGTCAGCAGCACGCGGCCGAGCTTGTCGAGCGCGCCGCGGAAGTCGAGCCAGAAGGCTTCTTCGTCGGTCAGCTTCACCATCTCGAAGATCGTCGGCAGGTCCTTGAAGAACTGCGAGCGGTCGCGGCTCATGTTGGCCACCGCGCGGGCCTGGCCGGAGCTGACGTAATTGTTGGCCGACGTGTCCGACACGAAGACCGAATCGGTTTCGCCGCGGAACACCGAGAGGGCCGCTTCGCTGCTGCCCTTGTAGCCGATGATCAGTTTGCACTTCAGCTTCAGCGCTTCGCAGGTGACGGCGCCGCCATCGGACAAGCCATCGGTCGGGCCGCTGCCGGCCCAGGTGATCTGCCGGTTCAGCTTCTGCGCGTCCTGCGGGCTCTTGATGTCGGAGTCGGGCTTCACCAGCCAGAGCCAGGGCGAGGCGCTGACGATGCCGTAATATTCGAACTTGGCGAGATCGTAGCGCGCATTGTCCTGGCCGAGCACCTGGCCGAGGCCGGCGGCGGTGCCGTTGGCCAAGGTCATCTGCAAGCCGTCGGGCGTCGCGGTGTAGAGGCGGTTGAGCGACGTCAAGCTACCGGCGCCCGGCTGGTTTTCGACGATCACGGTGGCGCCGATCGCCTTTTCGAGGGCCGGCGCGATCATCCGCGCATAGGCGTCGTAGCCGCCGCCCGGGCCGAAGCCGACGATGATCTTCACCGTCTTGCCCTTGTAGAAGCTCGCCGCGTCCTGCGCGGCGGCGGGCAGGAAGCTCGCCGCCGTCGCCAGCAGAAGCGCGGTCGGCAAAATGGCACGCAAGGCGCGCCGCAGATAAGTCGCGGTCATGAAAGTCTCCCAGTTTGGCCGGCCGGTTGTGGCTCGGCTTATCAACGGCGGCACGTTGGCCGCCTGCCTCGCGGGAAGACTAACACCCTGCCCGGTCCGGTCAATCGCGCGCTGGGGGGCGGTAAAAGCACCGCATTGTGCGCATAAAACGGGCAACGAAACGTCGGGCGCGTTGCCGCGCAATAAGACGTCATGCGCGTTGCCGCGCAATAAAAGGGGGATGCGGTTTCCCGCATCCCCGATTTTACGCTTACGCTGACTGTTACGCGCGGGGGCTTTCGCCCCCTCATCGCCGAGCCGATACGCTGGCTTAGCGGTACTTCTTCATGACCACGTCGATCACGCGCTTCTGCTGCTCGGCCGTGATGGCGCCGACGCTGGTCGCGATCTTCTTGGTCTCTTCCGGGCCGATGTAATCGACATAGCGCTGGGTCTTCTCGCCTTCGGCGATCAGATCCTTGTTGGTCAGCACTTTCTTCGTCGCCTCCTGCAGGAAGGCCAGACGGTCCTTCGGCGTGTTCGGCGTCGTCACCAGCACGCGGCCGAGCGCGTCGAGGTTGGCGCGGAAGTCGAACCACCATTCCTGCTCCGGCGTCAGCTTGGTCGCCTCGAACACCGTCGGGGTGTCGGGCAGGAAGCGCGAGCGCTTGCGGCCGATCGTCGTCACGGCGACGGCCTGGCCGGACTTGACGTAGTTGGCGGCGGTCGAATCGGAGGTGATGATCGAATCCATCTCGCCGCGGAACACGGCGAGCGCCGCTTCGTTGCTGCCCTGATAGGCGATGACGACCTTGCAGGGAATCTGCAGCGCTTCGCAGGTCATCGCGGCGCCGTCGGACAGGCCGCCGGTGGGGCCCGCGCCGGCCCAGCGATTGGCTTCCTTGCTGTTCAGGAAATCGGCGACGGTCTTGCGCTTGCCGTCCACGGCCACCTGCCACACCCAGGGCGAGGCGCTGACGATGCCGAGATAATCCATCTTGGCGAGGTCGTAGCGCACGTTCGGCGTGTCGAGGATCTGATCGACGCCCGCCGCGGTGCCGTTCACCAGCATGAGCTGCGTGCCGTCGGGCTGCGCCATGGCGATGCGGTTGATGGCGATGAGGCCGCCGGCGCCCGGCTGGTTCTCGACGATGACCGTCGCGCCGAGTTCCTTTTCCAGGTAGGGCGCGATCATGCGGGCATAGGCGTCATAGCCGCCGCCGGGACCGAAGCCGACGACGATCTTCACCGTCTTGCCCTTGTAGAAAGCAGCCGCGTCTTGCGCCTGAACGGGAGTCGCGGCGAGGCCGGCGGCGACGGCGAAAGCCGCCGTAGCCGGCAGCATGGCGCGCCAAAGGCGCGCGAATCGGGGGGCGTTCATGGATATCTCCTGGCTGGTAAAGGCCCTCAACGACGGAGGGCCTAGGACGGTTCGCCCCTCGGGCTGAAGCTGGGGGAAGCCAGCCGTGGCGAACCGTCATAGGAGGAGGTTATCTATCCATTCCCGAGAGCGAAGCCAAGAGTCTTTTACAAGAGGATTATAACTTTATTTCGTGTTTGCTCCCGATTTATGCGGCAAATGCTCAAAACCGAGGCTAAGGCCCCGCCCTATTCTTTTGCGAGCAGCTCGGCCACCTGATCGACCACCGCCTTCGGCGTCTGATAGACGCGATCGAGCATGGCGTTGAGCTTGGCGCCGCTGACCGGATTCACCTCGAGCTGCTGCTTGTCGCATTCGGCGAGAAATTCGGGGTCCGTCATCGTCGCGTCGAAGGCATCGCGCAGCGCCTTGACGCGATCGGCCGGCAGGTTCGGCGGCGCCATGATCGGCCGGCCCATCACCTGCTGCACCAGCACCAGTTCGAGAATCTGGCGCTCGGCATCGGTGCGCGCCAATTCGGTCACCAGCGGCAGATGCGGATAGCCCGGATCCTTTTCGGTCGCGAGCTGCATCAGCATGATGATCTTGCCGTCGCGCACCCAGGGGTCGACGCGATTGCGGAAAGCCGAGGACGAACCGCCCGAGGAATGCGCGGTGACTTCGCCGCGCTCCAGCGCGAAGAGGCCGTCCTGCGAGCTCTTGTAGCCTTCGATCACCTTGAACTTGGTGCCGAACATGTTGTTGAGCAGGCGCGGATAGACCGACGTCGCCGCGGCACGGCCGGTGCTGCTCGCCGTCAGTTCGTATTTTGTCAGGTCTTCGAGCGTGCGCACCGGCGTCTTGGTCGAGACCATGAGAATGCCGGTCTCCTGCTGCGGCGTGCCGATCCAATTGAACTTGGTCGCCTCGAACTTCACGCTCTTGTCGGCCGGGTTGATCAGCGCCTCGATCGCCGCGGCGCGGCCGGTCATGCCGATTTCCGAGCCGTCCTTCGGCGCCACGCCGTAGATGTAATTGGCGGCGACCAGGCCGCCGGCGCCCGGCATGTTCTGCACGATGAAGCCCGGCTTGCCGGGAATATGCTTGCCCATGTAGCGCGTGATCGAGCGGCTGTAGGCGTCGTAGCCGCCGCCGCCCGCCGAGCCGAGGATGAACTTGATCTGCTTGCCCTTGTAGAACTGCTCGACCGACTGCGCCGCCGCCGGCGCCGCGCCCGCCAGTCCGATCAGAACGGCGCCGCTCAGCAGCGCGCCCAACAGCGTCCGAGGCCCTTTGCGGGCCTTACCCATCTCCATCGCGTGAACTCCCTTGTTATGCCGGCGATCTGTCGCCGCCGGCTTGCCGTCAGTATCGGCCGGCCCTTTCCAGCCCGTCAACGCCAGGGGCCGCCGCAGCGCACCGCGCATGGCGGGACAGCCCATCTAAGTGCGAAAGAGTTTCAGGCGCATTTTCACTAGACAGTATCGTTATACTGAGGGTATCCTCAGGCACATTATGACTATCAGACAACTTCGTTACTTCCTGCGCATCGTCGAACTGAAAAGTTTCAGCAAGGCGGCCGCCTATCTCCATGTCGCCCAGCCCGCGCTCGGCCTGCAGATCCGCAAGCTCGAGGAGGAACTCGGCGTCAAGCTGCTCAACCGCCATTCGCGCGGCGTGTCGGCGACCGAAGCCGGCCTGATCCTGCGCGACCACGCGCTGATCGTGCTGCGCCAGATCGAGCGCGCGAAGCTGCATCTCATCGATTTCGCCGGCCCGCCGCGCGGCAAGATCGCCGTGGGCGTCACGCCGACCGTCAACCTCGTGCTCGCCAGCGCGCTGGTGCAGAAATGCCGCGCCGAATTGCCCAACGTGTCGCTCAGCATCGTCGAGGGCATGAGCGAGAATCTGATGGAGTGGGTCGAGAACGACCGGCTCGACATGGCCTTCTCCTACAACCCGTCGGCGGTGCGCGGCCTGGTCTGCGAGCCGATGCTGACCGAAGACCTCTGCCTCGTCGGCCCGCCGAGCGCCGCTCTGCCCGCCGCCAAGCCAGGCGCCAAGCGCGGCAAGAACAGCGGGCTCGAAAGCATCGCCTTCGCCGAGATCGCCGAATTGCCGATGATCCTGCCCTCGCCGCCCCATGGCCTGCGCAGCATCGTCGACGAGGTCGCCAATCAGCAGGAGCTCGAACTGAAGATCGCGCTCGAGATCGACTCGGTGCCGGCGACCAAGGAATTGATCGAGAAGGATCTCGGCTACACCATTCTCGGCATGGGCGCGGTGAAGCGCGAAGTCGAGGACGGCCGGCTGACGGCGCGCACCATCACGGCGCCCAATCTGTCGCGCAACATGTTCCTCGCCTATTCGAGCAAGCGTCCCTCGTCGAAGGCGAGCAACGCGGTGCGCCAGATCATTCGCAGCGTCGTGCAAGAGGGCATCGCCAGCGGCCAATGGTCGTGGCGCGCGGTCGAGTGATCCGCGCCGATCGCGGTGGCGCTTGACGCGTCGCCGATCGTCTCGTCACGGCGCGCTTCGTTGACGATGCGCGCCGTATCTTTATCGATGCGCCGCGGCAGTTGCCGAAGCCCGCGATGGTTCAATGTTGCAGCATTCAGAGTAATTGCGAGAGATTCTCAAGTATCCATTTGCGATCAATTCGCAACGATACTGCCTCGCAATCTCCATATATTGAAATCACTTAGATCGTAGTGTGATTTTATGTTTGTGGCTGGGTGGCCCCTCTTATATTGCTGCCCTATCACCGGCGCCCGCCAGAAGGCGCTTCTACTGCGGTCTCCCGCGCTGCCGCACCCAACCGGCACGCCGTCCCGCCCCACAATCCAGAGATTGGAGAATTCCATGCCACGCGATCCGAAGGCCACTGGCGTCCTTAAAGATCTCGACCAGGTCGTCGAGGACTTCATGAACAACACGCGCTTCTTCCACGAGCCGTTCAACGTCGGCCGCGCGCAGATGTTCGTGTATCAGCATCGTCAGAACACGCGCTATCGCAACTCCGTCCTCAAGCTGAAGGTCGCGACGAACTGCCCGGACTGGGAAACCCGTCTGCGCGTCATCGGCGCCGCCGCTGAAGAGATCATCGCCGACGACGAGCACGGCGGCGGCCTGCCGCACTGGCAGATCCTGGAGAACCTGGGCCTGTCCGCCGGCATGTCGAAGGCCAAGATCCGCGCCGCGACTCCGCTGCGCTCCACTCAGCTCGCCTGGAACGCCTGGCACGGCCTGATGGACAACACCCATTGGCTGGTCGGCCTGGTCGCCAACGTCGTCGCCGAACGCGCCAACATTTCGGGCTACGGCAAGGGCGGCGAGCTCAAGAAGCATGGCTGGTTCGGCCATGAGCGTCTGCGCTGGAAGAAGACCCTCGGCCTGCCCGACGACAAGCTCGGCTTCTTCAAGCTTCATGAGGTCGCGGACGAAGTCCACTCCGACCTCGGCTGGAAGAACGTCAGCAAGTTCGCCAAGGAACTGCGCATGGAAGAGCAGGTCGTCGAAGCCGGCCGCCAGAACCTGGCCGTTTGGGAGCATTATCTCAACGGCATCGGCGACGCCGGCGACATCCTGAACAAGGAGCTGAAGCGTTCGGGCCGTAAAGCCGCCTAAAACCGAGGCGCTGCCATAACCAAATGGCTTGGGGGGCAATAAAATGTCGCCTCACCTGAGCACTTTTGTATAGAACCGCATGTGCTAAATTCGCTATAGCACATGCGGTTTTTTTATTTCGGAGACTCGATATGAGCCAGACAGCCAACGCCGACCTGAAGTTCTTGCTCGACCCGTACGGCGATTGGGCGAAGGACGAGGGTGTGCCGATCATCGAGGCCCTCAGCCTCGACCTGTTCGACGTCGAGACCAAGCCCTGGGCCCGCTTAGGCACCAACGGCGCCATCGTCCATCTCGATGGCCGCGGCGACTTCACCTCGATGTTCGTGATCGACCTGCTGCCCGGCGGCAAGTCCGCGCCGCAGCAGCACATGTACGAAGCCGTCGTCTACATCATCGACGGTCACGGCTCGACCGTCGTCGAGACTTCGGACGGCCGCAAGCACACCTTCGAATGGCAGCCTAAGAGCCTGTTCGCCCTGCCGCTCAACGCCAAGTATCAGCACTTCAACGGCTCGGGCAAGGAACGCGCCCGCATGTCGGTGGTGACCAACCTGCCGATCATGATGAACCTGTTTCACAACAACGATTTCATCTTCGCCAACGATTTCAAATTCACCGACCGCGAGAGCGGCGACAACTACTTCGCCGGCGAAGGCGAGTTCATCCCAGTCCGTCCCGGCCGCAACATGTGGGAGACGAACTTCGTCCCCGATCTCTCTGGTTTCGAACTGAAGACCTGGGACGCGCGCGGCAAGGGCTCGTCGAACATGAAGTTCATCCTCGCCGACGGCACCATGCACGCCCACTCGTCTGAAATGCCGGTCGGCACCTACAAGAAGGGCCACCGCCACGGTCCGGACTTCTACGTCTACACCGTGCACGGCACCGGCTACTCGCTCTGCTGGATGCCGGGGGACAAAGACTTCAAGCGCATCGACTGGAAGCATGGCGTCGTCTTCGTGCCGACGGAAGGCCTCTTCCACCAACACTTCAACACCAACCCGACGCCGGCGCGCTACCTCGCCATCGCGCTCGGCTCGATGCGTTATCCCTTCACAGCGAGCAAGCGCAACCTGTTCAGCGGCGGCGTGGATACGTCCGTCGAAAAGGGCGGCAATCAGATCGAGTTCGAACACCAGGACAAACGCATCCACGGAATCTATCTCGAGGAACTGAAGAAGAACGGCGTGAAGTCGAACATGGCCAACCAAATCGACGAATCGCAATACGGCGACCTGCTGGTGAAGTAATTCGCCGCTTCGCGTGATCGCTAAAAACGGCCGGACTGAAAAGTCCGGCCGTTTTGCTTTTCATAATCGGAAAAGGCCGCCAGAATACGATAATGACGACAAGGCAGGGCCGCCAAGGCTCGCCGCACAGGGATGAAACGCAGAGACGGTAACGCTTCATAGCGCCCTTCCCTGCATGGCTTCAAAGCGACAAGCGGCCACCAACGCGCCGCGGCGCGAGCTTGGAAGGACGACGATGCCCGACGACCTGAAGGTGATCCCGAGCGATCCCGACAAGAAATTCTTGCTCGATCCCTACCTCGATTGGACCAAGGGCGAAGGCCTTCCGGTCTATGAAGACTTCGGCCTCGATGCCTTCGACTGCTCGACGCGGCCCTGGGCACGCTTCGACGCCAAGGGCGCCTTCCTGCATGTTGCCGGCCGCGGCGACTTCGTCTCCTGCTTCGCTCTCGAGATCGATCCCGGCCGCAAGACCGCGCCGATGAAACATTTGTTCGAAGCCATCTTCTACGTCATCGACGGCCACGGCTCGACCACGGTATGGACCCCTGAAGGTCGGAAGCACAGCTTCGAGTGGGCGACGAAAAGCATGTTCGCCATCCCGCTCAACTGCCGCTACCAGCATTTCAACGGCTCGGGCCGCGAACGCGCGCTGATCGCCTGCACGCACGATCTGCCGCTGGTGATGAACCTGTTCCATAACCATGAGTTCGTCTTCGATAACCCCTTCGTCTTCGCCGACCGCGTCGGCGATCCGAAATATTTCGACGGCGAGGGGGATTTCATCGAGATGCGGCCGGGTCGGCATATGTGGGAGACGAATTTCGTTCCCGACCTCACCGCGCTCGAATTGAAAACCTGGGACGCGCGCGGCAAGGGCTCGGCCAACATCTGCTTCGTGCTGGCCGACGGCACCATGCACGCGCATATCTCGCAAATTCCGACGGCGCGCTACAAGAAGGGCCACCGTCACATGAACGGCGTGCATATCTTCGCCGTCAACGGCTCGGGCTACACGCTGGTCTGGTACGAGGGCGACAAGGATTTCAAGCAGATCCCCTGGCGCCACGGCATCATCTACGCGCCGGCCTTCTGGATGTTCCACCAGCATTTCAACACCGCGCCGGAACCGGCGCGCTACATGGCGATCGCGGTGGGGAGCCGGCGCTACCCCTTCACCGAGATGCGCCGCAAGGGCGTCGAGGGCGCGGTCGACACCAGCATCGCCAAGGGCGGCCGCCAGGTCGAATATGAGGACCAGGATCCGCGCATCCACCCGATCTGGCTGGCCGAGATCGCCAAGACCGGGGTGACCTCCCAAATGGGCGACATTTTCGACGAAACGGGCCGCGTCCGGCAGACGTAAGCACATCCCCCGCGTCATGCCCGGGCTTGTCCCGGGCATCCACGACTTCCGATGCGACCAAAGAAAAGCCGTGGATGGCCGGAACAAGTCCGGCCATGACACTCCCTAAGAAACGCCGCCTCTCGACTCTGGCCGGTGGTCACTTAGGCGGCCCCTTTCTGTCTCCGAAACCGTTGCCAATCCTGGCTTTCCAGCCGTTGCGGGGTACCGGGCGATCCTCTATGGTCCGGCCACCGCCTGGGCGCCCGATGGGCCGCCCGCGCCGCCCATTTCCGCCCAAGTAATTCCGCGAAGCGAAATAGGTTTTTGATGAGCAACGAACCGGATGACGATCTGATCATGCATGAGCTTGAGTTCGACCACGGCCACATGACCCCCGAGCAGCAGCAGGCGATCGCCGACGTCATTTGGGCGGCGGACAACGTCGAGCTCAAGACGGTCGGCGTCGATATCGGCTCCTCGACCTCGCATCTGATGTTCTCGCGCGTGCATCTGCAGCGCCTGACCACGGCGCTCTCCAGCCGCTTCGTCGTCGTCGGTCGCGAGGTGCTGTGGCGCTCGCCCATCCTGCTGACGCCCTACAAGCTCGACGACAACACCATCGACGTCGGCAAGCTCTCCGCCTTCATCGACGGCGCCTACAAGGAAGCCGGCCTGACGCGCGACGATATCGACTCGGGCGCGGTGATCCTCACCGGCGAGGCGCTCAAGCGCAACAACGCCGAGGCCATCACCCATCTGTTCGCCGGCGAAACCGGCAAGTTCGTCACCGCCTCCGCCGGCCACCATCTCGAATGCGCCATGGCCGCCAACGGCTCGGGCGCCGTCGCCCTGTCGCGCCGCGAAAAGGCCTGCATCCTCAACATCGACATCGGCGGCGGCACCACCAAGCTCGGCTTGGTCGAAAAGGGCCAGTTGCTGCAGACCACCGCCTTCGAAGTCGGCGGCCGCCTCATCGCCTTCGACGCCGAGGGCCGCATGGTCCGTATCGAGGGGCCGGCGATCAAGCATGCCGCCCAGGCCGGCATCACCCTGAAGAAGGGCGAGAAGCTCAGCGACGACGAGAAAACCAAAATCTGCGACGTGATGGCCGACGTTCTCGTCGCCCATGTGATGCAGCAGGACGCCACCGGCCACGCCAAGGACATGCTGGTCACCGAGCCCCTGCCGAAGGAGCCGGTGCCGGTCGGCGTCACCTTCTCGGGCGGCGTCTCGGAATTCATCTACGGCCGCGAGACCAACGACTACGGCGACCTCGGCAAGTTCCTCGCCGACGCCATCGTCCGCCGCCTCAAGTCGAAGAAAATTCCCTACAAGATCTACGATCCGGGCGCCGGCATCCGCGCCACCGTGATCGGCGCCTCGCAGTTCTCCGTGCAGGTCTCGGGCAACACCATCTCGATCACCAATCACGAGGCGCTGCCCTTGCGCAACGTGCCGGTGCTGTCGCCCAAGGTGTCTCTCGCCACCGACGAAATTTCCGCCAAGGACGTGACCGACGCTATCCTGAAGGCCTTCACGCGATTCGACTTCAAGGAAGGCGAGATCGCCATCGCCCTGTCGCTGCGCTGGGAAGGCGATCCGCTGCACGCCCGCATCAAGGCCGTCGCCGACGGCATCGTCGCCGCCCTGCCCAAGACGGCGGCCGGCGCGCAGCCCCTGGTGCTGATGCTCGACGGCGACGTCGGCAAGACGCTCGGCGTCGTGCTCAAGCGCGAATGCGACGTGAAGGCCGACATCATTTCGGTCGACGGCGTGTCGCTCAAGGAGTTCGACTATGTCGACATCGGCGAAATGATCCGCCCGACCAACGTCGTGCCGCTGGTCATCAAGTCGCTGTTGTTCTCCAGCCCCGGCGTCTTGAAGAAATAGGCGACAAGCGCCCCGAGGCGCGGACAAAAGGCTTCACGAAAGAGAGACGACATGGACGCTTCGGCGGCGATCGGCACCACCCGGCAAGACATGAAGATCCTCGGCCTGATCTCGACCGGCCATTTCATGAGCCATTTCTACGTGCTCGCCCTGCCGCCGCTGTTCGTCTTCCTCGCCGCCGACTTCAACGTCGGCTTCGCCGAGCTCGGGCTGGTCATGACGGCGATCTTCGGCACCTCGGCGATCGCGCAGATCCCCATGGGCTTCATCGTCGACCGCTTCGGCTCGCGCAAGGTGCTGACGGCCGGCCTGATCATCATGTCGGCCGCCGTCGCGCTCGTCGGCTTCGCCGAGGCCTTCTGGCAGCTCATCCCGCTCGCCATGCTGATCGCCCTCGGCAACAGCGTGTTCCACCCCTGCGACTACGCGATTCTCAACAGCTCGATCAGCGGCAGCCGCATGGGCCGCGCCTTTTCGATCCATACCTTCGCCGGGCATCTCGGCTCGGCCGTGGCGCCGGCGACCATGATCATCCTGTCCAGCCAGTTCGGCTGGCGCGTCGCCCTGGCCCTCGTCGGCCTGTTCGGCATCCTCGTCATGTTCGCCCTCGCGACCCAGTGGAACAGCCTGCATGACGACGCCATCCCCAAGAAGAAGGACAAGAAGGTTCAGGCCGATCCCGGCGTGAAGGACGGCTGGGCCCTGCTCTTCTCGGCGCCGATGATGCTTTTCCTGTTGTTCTTCGCCATGCTCTCCATGTCGGCTGCGGCGATTCAGTCCTTCTTCGTCTCGGCCATGACCAGCCTGCACGACATGCCGGTCGCCGCCGCAAGCTTGGCGCTGACCGTCTATCTGTTCTGCAGCGCCGGCGGCATCCTGATCGGCGGCGAAATTTCCGACCGCACCAAGCGTCACGACATCGTCGCCGCCGTCGTCTTCGTCGTCAGCGCCCTGATCACCGCCTGCATCGCCTGGTTCGACCTCGGCTTCGCCCTGCTCGTCGTCGTCATGGCGGTCATGGGCCTCGGCCAGGGCATCATCCGTCCGGCACGCGACATGATGGTGCGCGCCGCCTCGCCCAAGGGCTCGACCGGCAAGGTCTTCGGCTTCGTCTCGACCGGCATCGCCGGCGGCGCGGCCATCGCTCCCATCCCGTTCGGTTATCTGCTCGATATCGGCAAGCCCGAATGGGTGTTCTACCTGCTGTCGATTTTCATGATCGTCGCCCTGATGACCGTGATGATCCCGAAAGACATGCAGGGCTCGTCCGTGAAATAACCTCCGCGCGTCCCCTCGCCTACAATCGGGCAAGACGGACGCATTTTTTCAATCGTCATTCATTGAGGATCTCCATGTCGAAGCTGCAACTCACCATTGCGACCAGCGAATACGACCACATCACCGACCTGATGACCGGCCGCGTTCCGGTCGAAGGCATCGACATCAACTATCTCAACTTCGAGATCGAGGAGATCTTCTACCGCTTCGTGCTCAACCGCGAATGGGAAGTCTCCGAAATGTCGTTCGCGAAGTTCGTCGCCCAGGTGTCGGGCGACAACCCGGACATCGTCGGCATTCCGGTGTTCCCGTCGCGCGTTTTCCGCCTGTCTAACATCTACGTCCGCAAAGACAGCCCGATCAAGGAGCTGAAGGACCTGCGCGGCAAGAAGATGGGCACGCCGGAATGGGCGCAGACCGCCTCGGTCTACACGCGCGGCGTGCTGGTCGACGACGCCGGCATCAAGCTCAACGAAATCGACTGGTACCAGGCCGGCGTCAACCAGCCGGGCCGCATCGAGAAGGTGAAGCTGAATCTGCCCGCCGGCGTGAAGGTCACGCCGCGCCCCGACAAGTCGCTCGGCCAGCTGCTGCTCGACGGCGACGTCGACGCGATCATGAGCGCCCATCCGCCGCACCAGTTCGAGGAAGGCCACCCGGGCATCGTCCGCCTCTTCGCCGACTACCAGAGCGTCGAAGAAGCCTATTACAAGCGCACCAAGATCTTCCCGATCATGCATGTCATCGCCATCCGCAAGGATGTGCTCGACAAGAATCCTTGGGTCGCCGTCAACCTGTTCAACGCCTTCGAGAAGGCCAAGGACCGTTCGGTCGCGCGCGCCCTCGAAATGACCGCCTCGCGCTTCCCGATTCCCTGGGGCTTCGATACGGCGGAAAAGCGCAAGCAGATGTTCGGCAAGGACTTCTTCCCCTACGGCATCGAGGACAACCGCACCACGCTCGAAGCCTTCCTGAAGTGGACCTTCGAGCAGGGCATCGCCCAGCGCCACTTGAAGCCCGAAGAGCTGTTCGCGAAGACCATCCAAGGCAAGTTCAAGATCTAAGCCCCAGGACGGCAAAGACTGCGTCAAATCAGAAGGCCGGCCCCGCAAGGGACCGGCCTTTTTCTTGGCCGCATTGATGCCGATTCGCGACGCTTTTGGCGATTTGCGCGGCCTTCGCCAACGCGTATAACCATGCCACGGGACAGCGCGGCGAAGACCGCGCCTGCTTTGCGCAAAAGGAACGAGACGATGACGGCGACCGCCGACGGCCTGCGGCAAGACACCAAGATCATGAGCCTGGTCTGCACCGGCCATTTCCTCAGTCACTTCTACGCCTTCTGCCTGCCGCCGCTGTTCCCCTTCCTCAACGCCGATCTCGGCTTGAGCTACACCGCGCTCGGCGCGCTCCTCACCCTGCGCGGCCTGGCGACCTCGGTGGCGCAGCTGCCCGCCGGCTTCGTCGTCGACCGCTTCGGCGCCAAGGCGGTGCTGATGGGCGGCCTGCTGCTCACCGTCCTCAGCTACGCCCTGTTCGCCGCCACCGACATCTATTGGCTGTTCGTCTTCTTCATCATTCTCGGCGGCGTCGGCGACAGCGTCTTCCATCCGGCGGACTATTCCATCCTCAACGCCTCGGTGGCGCAGGAGCGCATGGGACGCGCCTTCTCGATCCACACCTTCTCCGGCCATCTCGGCTTCGCCGTCGCGCCGACCGTTGTGGTGGCGCTCGCCGCCCTGTGGGATTGGCGCGTCGCCCTGCTCGTCGCCGCGCTGTTCGGCTTCATCGTCGCCGGCCTACTCGCCAGCCAATGGGGCGCCCTCAAGGAAGACGGCAATCCGGCCAAAAAGAAGAAAGGCGCCGATGCCGCGCCCGACCCGAACGCCCCCAAGCAGACCTGGCTGCAGGCCAAGCTCGGCATGATCCTCAACGCGCCGGTGCTGTCGCTGTTCGGCTTCTTCGTCATCTCGACCATGGCGACCAGCGGCATCAACGGCTTCTCCATCGCCGCCCTGACCAAGATGCACGACATCCCCGAGGCCATGCTCGGCCTGCCGGTCACCGCCTTCATGCTCTCCAGCGCCTTCGCCGTGCTAGCCGGCGGCTATCTCGCCGACAAGCTGCCGATCAGCGCCAGCCTGTTCGCCGGCCTCGGCTTCGTCGGCGCCGCCCTGGTCATCCTCGCCATCGGCCTCTTCCCGCTGCCCTATGCGCTGATGATCCTGCTCTTCCCGATCGCCGGCTTCTTCCTCGGCGTCATCCGCCCGGCGCGCGATCTGATGGTGCGCGACGTCGCGCCCAAGGGCCAGTCGGGCAAGGTGTTCGGCTTCGTCTTCTCCGGCCAGAGCCTCGGCAGCAGCATCGCGCCGATTTTCTACGGCCTGATCCTCGACCATTGGGCGCCGGAGAACGTCTTCTTTGTCTCCGCCGGCTTCCTGGTCTTGGGCGTTTTCACCGTCATTTCGACGGCGAAAATCCGCCACGGCTGACAGGTCCCCCGCCGTCCTTTAAGTTGACCCTCCCGCCCAAAGCGGGTAGCGTCACTTTATTGGAACAAGTGCCATTTTTGGCATTCCCGATTCCAAATCATTGGTTTTATTCGCGTTCTTAGACGGTCCACCCAGCCGTGAAACCGCCTCCCTTCAGCTACCACGATCCGCGCAGCGTCGCCGAGGCGGTCACGCTACTCAGCACGCTCGAGAACCCCAAGCTGCTCGCCGGGGGGCAGTCGTTGATGCCGATGCTCGCCATGCGCTTCGTGCTGCCCGACAATGTCATCGATATCAACAAGATCGACGGGCTGGCGTACATCCGCGAAGGGCAAAATAGCCTCGAAATCGGCGCCATGACCCGGCAGCGCGACATCGAATTCTCCGCGCTGATCGCGCAAAAACACCCGCTGCTGCGCGAGGGAATCCTCAATGTCGGCCATCGCCAGACGCGCAATCGCGGCACCATCGGCGGCTCGCTCTGCCATCTCGATCCGGCGGCCGAGCAGGTGCTGGTCTGCCTGGCGAGCGACGCGACCGTCACGGCCACCGGCCCGGCCGGCGAGCGCGCCATCCCCTTCCGCGACTTCCCGCTGGCCTACATGACGCCCAACCTGGCGCCCGACGAACTGCTGACCGCCATCCGCATTCCGCTCTGGCGGCCCGGCCACGGCTACAGCTTCCTCGAATTCGCCCGCCGCCATGGCGACTTCGCCGTCGCTTCGGCCGCCGTGCTGCTCGACGTCGATGCCGGCGGCATCATTAAACGCGCCGCCGTGGCCTTGGGCGGCGTCGCCGCCGTGCCGCTGCGCATGGACGCGGTCGAGGCCATGCTGGTCGGCCAAAAGGCCTCGGAAGAGCTGTTCCGCGCCGCCGCCGAGCTGTGCCGCGCCGTCGAGGCGGTCGCCGACGTCCATGCCACGGTGGAATATCGCCAGCATCTCGCCGCCGTGCTGACCCGCCGCGCCCTGACGCAGGCCTTGGCGCGAGTGACGCCTTGATGGAAACGCGCAAGATCGCCGTCACCGTCAACGGCCAGCCCCAGACGCGCGAGGTCGAGACGCGCCTGACCCTGGCCGACTTCCTGCGCCACGACCTCGGCCTGACCGGCACCCATATCGGCTGCGAGCATGGCGTCTGCGGCGCCTGCACCATCCTGCTCGACGGCCGCACGGCGCGCTCCTGCCTGACCCTGGCCGTGCAGGCCGACGGACATGCCATCGACACGGTCGAGGGGATCGCCCCGAACCCCACGGACAAGAGCGCCCCGATGCATCCGCTGCAGGAGGCCTTCCGCGACAACCACGCCCTGCAATGCGGCTTCTGCACGCCGGGCATGCTGACCACCATCATCGAGCTGCTGCGCGACAATCCGGAGCCGACTGGCGACGAGGTCCGCATCGCCATCTCCGGCAATCTCTGCCGCTGCACCGGCTATCAGCCCATCGTCGCCGCGACATTGGATGCCGCCAAGCGCCTGAAAGCCGAGGGCCGCAAGCCATGAGCGCGCCCGCCTCCCCGCTTCGCAGCAACCGCGTGCTGCGCCTCGAAGACCCCGATCTGCTGAAAGGCAGCGGCAAATTCGTCGACGACATGCATCTGCCCGGCATGTTGCAGGCCGCCTTCGTGCGCAGCCCGATGGGCCATGCCAAGGTGGTGAGCATCGACGTCTCGGCCGCGCTGGAGGTGCCGGGCGTCCATCGCATCCTGACGCGCGACGATTTGCTGCCGCATCTCGCCACCGAATTCATCGTCGTCGGCCTGCCGAGCCCGAGCTACAAGCAGGATATCAACCGCCCGGCGCTCTCCGGCCTGGAAGTCGTCCATGTCGGCGAGCCGGTCGCCATCGTGCTGGCCGACAACCGCTATATCGCCGAGGACGCCGCCGCCTTGGTCATGGTCGAGTACGACCCGCTGCCCGCCGTCGGCGATCCGCGCGAGGCCCTGAAGCCCGGCGCGCCGCTCGTCCATTCCGGCTCGCCGCACAATCTGCTCGCCGAATTCGACATGGGCTATGGCGACGTCGAGGCCGCCTTCGCCACTGCGCCGCATGTTTATAAAGAAAGCCTGTGGCAGCATCGCGGCGGCGGCCATTCCATCGAATGTCGCGGCGACGTCGCCGCCTACGACCCCTTCTCCGAGACGCTGACCCTGTGGAGCTCGACCCAGACGCCGCACGCCGGCCGCTCGGTGCTCGCCGGCATGCTCGGCTGGGACGAGGAGCGCATCCGCGTCGTCACGCCCGATGTCGGCGGCGGCTTCGGCCCGAAATTGATCTTCTATCCGGAAGACGTCGCCGTGGCGCTCGCCGCCTATATCACCGGCCGCCCGGTAAAATGGATCGAGGACCGCCGCGAACATTTCGTCGCCACCACGCAAGAGCGCGACCAATATTGGGACGTCGAGATCGCCGTCGACGACAATGCCAAGATCCTCGGCCTGCGCGGCACCATCGTCCACGACCACGGCGCTTACACGGCGCGCGGCGTCAACCTGCCCTACGAATCGGCGCAGACCGTCACCCTCGCCTACGAGATCCCCGCCTATTTCATGAACGTGAAGCTGGCGCTGACCAACAAGGTGCCGGTGACGCCGGTGCGCGGCGCCGGCCAGCCCCAGGGCGTGTTCTGCATGGAGCGCATGCTCGACCGCGTGGCGCGCGAGCTGAAGATCGACCGCGCCGAGGTGCGCAGCCGCAACATGATCACCGCTGGCCAAATGCCTTACACCAAACCGCTGAAATCGCGCGGCGGCCGTCAGGTCGTGCTGGATTCCGGCGACTATCCCGCCTGCCAGGCCGACGCGCTCGCCAAGGCCGGCGTCGCCGACTTCCCGGCCCGCCAGGCCGCCGCCCGCGCCGAGGGGCGCCATATCGGCCTCGGCTTCGCCAATTTCGTCAAAGGCACCGGGCGCGGCCCGTTCGAGCCGGTCACCGTGCGCGTCGATCCGGCCAGCGGCAAGGTCAATGTCTATAGCGGCGCCACGGCGATGGGCCAGAGCACCAAGACCATGTTCGCCCAGATCGTCGCCGAGCAACTCGGCGGCGACCTCTCGCTGATCAACGCCAAGCCGGGCGACACCGGGACCATCGCCATGGGCCTCGGCGGCTTCAACAGCCGCCTCGCCGTCATGGCCGGCTCGTCGGCCCATCTCGCGGCGATCAAGGTGCGCGACAAGGCGCTGCTGATCGCCAGCAAGGTTCTGAAGCTGCCGATCGAGGCGCTGCATCTGGTCGGCGGCAAGGTCGAGGCCAAGAGCGATCCAGGCAAGTCGATCACGCTGGGTCAGCTCGCCAAGAGCGTCGCCGGCGTCGCCGGCTTCGTGCTGCCCGACGGGGTGACGCCGGGCCTGGAAGCCACCGAGCATTTCGTCGCCGACGACATGGCCTATGCCAACGGCTGCGCCGCCGTCGAGGTCGAGGTCGACGCCGAGACCGGCGGCGTGCATATCAACAAATTCGTCATCGCCCACGATTGCGGCGCGGTGATCAACCCCATGGTGGTGGACGGCCAGATCGTCGGCGCCGTGGCCCACGGCATCGGCAACACCCTCTACGAATGGATGGGCTTCGACGACAATTGCCAGCCGGTGACGACCAACCTCGGCGAGTACCTGCTGATCACCGCGCCGGAAGTGCCGCTGATCGAAGTGTCGCACCACGAATCGCCGACTTACCTCAACCCGCTCGGGGTCAAGGGCGTCGGCGAATGCGGCGTGGTGCCGACGGCGGCGGCCATCATGTCGGCCATCGAGGACGCGCTCAAAGAGTTCGACGTCCATATCGCCCAGACGCCGATCACCCCGGGCGAGATCGTCGCCAAGATCGAAGCGGGCCGGAAAGCCTAGGCGTAAGCGCAGGCTACCCTACCATTCGTCATGCCCGGACTTGTTCCGGCCATCCACGCCTTCCCTTCCATCCGCATCGCAAGTCGTGGATGGCCGGAACAAGTCCGGCCATGACGGCGTTGGACGCCCGCCCGCGCCTGAGCGCCCCCAGTCCCCTCCCCCTTGCGGGGAGGGCTAGGGAGGGGGAAATGCGCGAAGCGCAAACCCACCGCCCCACCCCCGAAAAGTCACTCGCCCGTCACAGCCCCTTTGCTATCCTTCACCCCACCACAGGAGAGGACCGAAGCCATGCACGTGAATCCCTATCTGATGTTCGACGGCCGCACCGAAGAGGCGCTGGATTTCTATAAGAAAACCCTCGGCGCCGAAGTGATCATGCTCATGCGGTTCAAGGAGAATCCGGAGCCGCAATACAACCCGCCCGGCGGCGACGATAAGGTCATGCATTGCGCCTTCAAGATCGGTAATCAGGTGCTGATGGCCTCCGACGGCGATTGCTCCGGCAAGGGCGAGTTCAAGGGCATCTCCCTCACCCTCACGGTCGACACGGCCGCGGACGCCGACAGATATTTCGCCGCGCTCAGCGAAGGCGGCCAAGTGCAGATGCCGATGAGCGAGACCTTTTTCGCCGAACGTTTCGGCATCGTCGCCGACAAGTTCGGCGTCAGCTGGATGGTGATCGGCGGGGGGAAGGCGTGATAGTCATCACGCTCAGACACCTATCAAACTGGCCGAGATTGACGCCAAGATCAAAACTAGAAAATTAGAGCCCTTACAATCACCACTTTTATTATCTCCAATCCAATTCCCCAGATTAATTATTTTGTTTAAACTCCCCTAACTAAAAGCTGGGGGGAAAATATGAATATCGAAAAATTCCGTATTTTTGGCTTTCGATCGGTAATCGATACAGGCTGGTTACCATTTTCGAGTGATAGAATTACTGTATTAGTTGGACAGAATGAATCTGGCAAAAGTTCAATTTTAGAAGCTTTATTCAAAGCCTTAGCCCCCGGCGAACAGATTACTGAAAATGATTTGCGGGCGAGTGGTGAGGCACCTGCCGTTCACCTTAAAATAAAACTGGACCTTGAAGAGTTAGAGAAAGCTCTTAATAAATTTCCACCTCACCAAGTGACAGCAGCAATTCGGCATTTAAAAAAATCAGGCTTTGTCGAGTTCTATATGAAATGGGATCGCCAAACCCTTGAAGGTGAGTACAGTATTATTGATAGCTCATTTGAAGAAACTATCGAACTTGCTGATATGGATTTCGAAAGAGAGAGAGCCCAACTTGAGGCAATAGAAGGAATTACAAAATTACCCGAAAAAATAGCACAGGGCATTATCGCAACTGCGCCTAAAGCAGCAGAGGAATCAAAAGCTGATACTCCGGCAGCACCTCCAGCACCAGTTCCCGCATTACAGCCCCCCCTCAAACTTGACTGCGATGAAATCGCAGAATGCGTTTACGAAAGACTGCCCGTCGCAACACTCTTTAGACATGAATCTAGTTTGCTGCCTAATCAGGTTGATATTGATTACAAAAAAAATGCGGTTAGCGGGCCAAATTTTGAAGCGGCCAATAACTACCTGACTGTCGCCGGAATAGTAATTAGCGAACTCGCCTCAGATTACCGCACAATCACATATCGATTGAACCAGGCGAATCGGACTCTTAACGCTGACTTCACAAAATTTTGGACACAAACAATAGGCCGAAAAAAAAACTCACTCTTAGTTGCCACCTCGAACGGCATGACGAAAAAAAGGCAGGAAAAGCTGGGCTTCCCTACCTTGCTTTTTTAATTTCCGATGGTCAAAACCACCTTTACCCCGAACAACGGAGCCTAGGCGTCCGTTGGTTTGTGTCTTTTTATCTGCAAATGCGTGCGACTGAAAAAAGTGGCAAGAAACGCCTATTTTTGCTTGATGAACCTGGCGCCAATCTTCATGCAAAAGCACAAGGCGACGTACTGAGACTTATCAATGAATTGAGCAAGGACATAACTATCGTCTACTCAACTCATAGCTCCCATATGATTGAAGAAGAAAAACTATACAGGATTCTTGCGGTCCAAAGAGACGGGGAAGGAGACGACACTCCCACTACGGTTGTCGATGCGCACAGACTATGCACGGCATCAACGGACACTCTATCGCCCTTACTTACAGCTATGGGGATGGACCTATCCAATCAGAAAGTCATTCAAAAAAATAATAACGTAATACTTGAGGAGATGAGTGCTCACTATTATTTAAAAGCCCTTTGGATTTTAAAAAATGAGCAACAAGACGCACACTTTATAGCCGCTACAGGGGTGAACAAGGTTGAAACCCTTGCTAATTTATTCGTCGGCTGGGGACTTGATTTCATTATCGCAGTAGATGACGATACGAATGCTCGAGGTGTTTTCAATTCCTTGAAACGCAGCTTATATGGAGATGATGCCGAGCTTGCGAATGCCAATATGATAAAAATCAAGGATGCAAAAGGTATCGAAGATATCTTTTCTCGAAATGATTTTAAGAAATTCGTCTTAAAAGACGAAATAGCTGATTCAACGAAAGAAAATTCTGAACTTGCAAAGAATCGTTCGAAGCCAGTCCTAGCTTTCCAATTTTTACTATCGGTAAAGGGTGGAAGCCCCAAATGGGCTGATTTTGATGAAGAGACCCAGGTCAATGCATCAAACTTGGTTGGACGAATTGCAACTCTCTTGCGGAATAAGGCACAACGACAATAGTCAGCAAGAGGAGCCGCCCATGCCTCCTCAGCACATATAAAGGGCTCGTAGCCGAAGTTTTTTCTACTAAGACAAAAGGGCCGCCCAATGGGCGGCCCTTCGTCATTTTGCAAGCTACGCGACGGCTTACTTCTTGATCTTATCCAACTCCGCCGACAATTCCGGCAGCACCTTAAACAGGTCGCCGACGATGCCGTAGTCGGCCACCTGGAACATCGGGGCTTCCTCGTCCTTGTTGATGGCGACGATGGTCTTGCTGTCCTTCATGCCGGCGAGATGCTGGATCGCGCCGGAGATGCCGACGGCGATGTAGAGCTCCGGGGCGACGATCTTGCCGGTCTGGCCGACCTGGAAGTCGTTGGGCTTGAAGCCAGCGTCCACCGCCGCGCGGGATGCGCCGACCGCCGCGCCGAGCTTGTCGGCGATCTCCTCGATCATGACGAAGTTCTCGCCCGACTGCATGCCGCGCCCGCCGGAGACGATGATCTTCGCCGCCGTCAATTCGGGCCGCTCGGACTTGGAAATCTCCGCGCCCTGATGGGTGGCGAGCGCCGTGGCGGCCGGGGCCGCGACCGCCTCGATGGGCGCGCTGCCGTCGCCGGGCACGGCTTTCTCGAAGGCGGTGCCGCGCACGGTGAGGAACTTGATGGCGTCCTTGCTCTGCACGGTGGCGAGCGCGTTGCCGGCATAGGTCGGGCGCACGAAGGTATCCGCCGCGACGATGGCGATGGCGTCGGAAATCTGCTGGCTGTCCATCAGGGCGGCAGCGCGCGGCAGCAGGTTCTTGCCGTAGGTCGTCGCCGGGGTCAGGACATGGCTGTAGTCCGGGGCCAGCGCCACGACCAGCGCCGCGACATCCTCGGCCAGCGGGCTGGCGAATTGCGGCGCGTCGGCCAGCTTCACCTTGGCGATGCCGGGGATCTTGGCGGCCATCTCGGCGGCGGCCTGGGCGCCCGAGCCGGCGATCAGGAGATGCAGCTCGCCCGCGCCCTTCTCCGACAGCTGCTTGGCCGCCGTGACGGTGGCGAGGGTCGCCGGGCTCAAGGCGCTGTTGTCGTGCTCGGCGACGATAAGGACGGTCATCAGATCACTCCCGCGTCATGCAGCTTGGCGACCAATTCGGCCGCGCTTTCGACCTTCACGCCGGCCTGGCGCTTGGGCGGCTCCTCGACCTTGAGCACGGTCAGGCGCGGCGCGATATCGACGCCGAGCGCGTCGGGCGCAACGGCCTCGATCGGCTTCTTCTTGGCCTTCATGATGTTCGGCAGCGAGGCGTAGCGCGGCTCGTTGAGGCGGAGGTCCGTGGTCACCACGGCGGGCAGCTTGACGGCGACCTTCTCCAACCCGCCGTCGATCTCGCGCGTCACCGTGGCGGATTCGCCGGAAATCTCGACCTTAGAGGCGAAGGTCGCCTGGGCCCAGCCGAGGAGCGCGGCGAGCATCTGGCCGGTCTGGTTGCAATCGTCGTCGATCGCCTGCTTGCCGAGGATGACGAGGCCGGGCTGTTCCTTGTCGATCACCGCCTTCAGCAGCTTGGCGACCGCCAGCGGCTCAAGAGGCGCGTCGGTCAGCACATGGACGCCGCGGTCGGCGCCCATGGCCAGCGCGGTGCGGATCGTCTCGGTCGCGCCCTGCGGGCCGGCCGAGACGATCACCACCTCGTCGGCGCCGCCCGCTTCCTTGATCCGCAGGGCTTCTTCCACCGCGATCTCGCAGAACGGGTTCATCGCCATCTTGACGTTCGCCGTCTCGACGCCCGTGCCGTCCGCCTTGACGCGGACCTTCACGTTGGCGTCGATCACGCGCTTCACGGCTACCACAATCTTCATCGTCGATTCCTACAACTTGAACAATTCATGCGTGGATTTGACGAACAAATCCTCGGTCGTCAGCTTGCGCGTCGTCATGCCCTGCTCGAAGGCATAGCGCGTCATGGCCTCCAGCTCGGGGGCGTTTTCCTTGACACCGTAGCGCCAGAAGTCGCGGCCCATCAAGGCGCGCGCGCGTTCCAATTCGTCAACCGGCCAGGGCAGAGTCGTAAACAAATGGCCGACCTTCTCCATGTCGCGGTAGCACCATTCCTTCGCCTTGACGAAGGCATTGTAGACGTTCACCGGCAGCCAGGGATGCTTTTCGACCAGCTCCTTCTTGATGCCGACCAGATGCATGATCGGGAAGATGCCGGTCTTCTTGAAATAGGCCTCCTCGGACGTGCGGTAGTCCGGAAACAGGCGCTGCACGGCGGGGTTCTTGCCGAAGCAGGAGGGCGCGCGGGCGGTGAGCAACGCGTCGATCTTGCCCTCGTTCAACAGGCCGGCCAGCGTCTCGCTGTCTGCGATGGGCTTCACTTCGACGCCGCCGGGCAGTTCGAGCTGCACGAAGGGCGTGCGGCCGCCCTCCTCCAACCCGCCGGTGCGCCATGCGATGTCGGCGGGCGTCACGCCATATTCGTCCTGCAGGATGCCGCGCATCCACAGGCCGACCGTCATCTGATATTCCGGAATGCCGACGATCTTGCCCTTGAGGTCGGCCGGATTCTTGATGCCCTTGTCCCTGCGGATATAGATCGACGAATGGCGGAACATGCGCGACAGGAAGACGGGGATCGCCACGAAGGGGCTGCCGGCGCGCGACACCTGCGTCATGTAGCTCGACATGGAGAGCTCGCTGACGTCGAACTCCTGATATTTGAAGCTGCGGTGGAACGCCTCTTCCGGCGACATGGCGACGGGATAGACCTCGCAGCCGTCGATGCCGACATTGCCGTCGAACAGGCGGCGCGTGCGGTCGTAGTCGGTGCAGGCGAGATTGAGGCGCACCTTGGTCATGGGACGTTTGCCTTACTGCTTACGATGTCAATGAACGATGATCGGCGCCGACCGCGTCGGCGACATGCCGGAAGCCGTCGCGCCGCAGATGCGCCGCGAGGTCGCGCTTGATCGCCACGACCAGCTCGGGACCGTGGAACACCAGCGCGGAATAGAGCTGCACCAGGGACGCGCCGGCGCGGATGGCGCGGTAGGCGTCGGTGCCGTTCATGATGCCGCCGCAGCCGACGATGGGGATCAGCCCGCCGACCGCCTTGTACATCTCGCCGATGCACCAGCGCGCCTTCTCGGTGAGCGGCTTGCCCGACAGCCCGCCGGCCTCCGGCGCCTCGGGGCTTTTCAGCCCGGCCGGCCGGTCGATGGTGGTGTTGCCGATGATCAGCCCGTCCACCTTGGTCTCCAGCGCCACCTGGGCGATGTCCTCGATGGCGAGCAAATCGAGATCGGGGCCGACCTTGGCGAACAGCGGCGGGACTTTCGCGCCGGGCGCGATGGCCTGGGCGCGCGCGGCGAGCACCCGGGTCAGCAGGTCCTTGAGCTGCTCGCGGCCCTGCAGGCTGCGCAGGCCCGGCGTGTTGGGCGAGGAGATGTTGCACACCAGATAGTCGGCGTCATTGGCGACCGCGGCGATGCCGATGGCGTAGTCCGCCGCGCCGTCCTCGGTGTCGCGGTTCTTGCCGACATTGGCGCCGAAGATGCCCTTGGCGCCCCCTTGCTTTTCCAGGCGCGCCTTGCGCGCCTTGATGCGCGCGACATAGGGCGCGAGGCCTTCGCTGTTGAAGCCGAGGCGGTTGATGACGCCCTCGTCCTCCTCCAGCCGGAACAGGCGCGGCTTGGGATTGCCCGGCTGCGGGCGCGGCGTGACGGTGCCGGCCTCGGTAAAGCCGAAGCCGAGCGCCAGCATGGCGTCGGGCACTTCGGCGCCCTTGTCGAAGCCGGCGGCGACGCCGACCGGATTGGGGAAATTCAGGCCGAGCACGGTGGTCGCCAGGATCGGATCGTCCGGCGTGCGATTCCTGCCGGCGAGGCCGAGCTTGAGGCCGAGAATGGCGAGGCAATGGGCCGTCTCCGGCGAAAACATCATCAGGAACGGGCGGGCGGTTTTATAGGAGATCATGGGCGAAGCGAGCCTTGAGGGTTCTTATTGGCTCAGGCCTTGCGCCCGAGGCTCCGCAAGATAGCGTTCCGGACGGCCCTGAAAAACAAGGAAAAGCCGGACATCGGCTTGGCCTGGGGCGGCGCGGTGCGGATCGGTTCCGCCGTCGTCGCGCCGGGCGCCGCAGGGGCGGCGTTCGCCGCCCGGTCGGCGGCCAGCATGGCCTTCAGGTTGCCGGCGAACTGGCCGACCATCATCGAGGCCATGTCCTGGATCATGCCGGCGCCACGCCCGTACTGGGCGACCGCGCCGGACAGCATCAGATTGGTATGGATCAGCACATTCGTCCCCTCGCCGCCGGCTTCGAGGCGGAAGTCCGCCGTGGCGTTGGCGCCGCCGCGCCCCTTGGAATCGCTGCCCGAGGCCTTCACGCGGGCGGTCCGCGCCGCCTCGTCGATCTCCTCGAACTTCACCTGGCCGGCGAAGGACAGCGCCACCGGGCCGAGCTTGACGCCGATCTTGCCCTTGTAGCTGGTGGGATCGACCACCTGGGTCAGCTCGGCGCCCGGCATGCAGGGCGCGATGCGCTCGATGTCCATCAGCAGCTTCCAGGCGTCGGCGGGCGGCAGCGGGACCGTGAACGAGGTGTCGAACTCCATGACGCGGAACTCCGTGTTTAACGCGTGGCCGCGCCGAGCGTTTCGGCCACCCAGCGCGAGGCGGCGAACAGCTTGGCGTCTTGCCATAGGGGGGCGATGAGCTGGATCGAGACCGGCAGGCCGTGCGGGCCCTTGTGCGTCGGCAGGCTCATGCTCGGCGCGTGCAGCATCGTCCAGAAGGATTGGAAGCGCGTGTCGCCGGTCCATTCGAGACCGATGGGCGCCTCGCCGGGCACGCAGGGCGCCAGCAGGATGTCGTAGTCGGCGATCAGCCGGTTCAGCAGCGCGCGACAATCGGCCGTCGTGCGCGCCGCCCAGAGATAATCGTCGTAGCGCATCGCCTGGCCCTTGCGGACGATCTCGGCGAGCTTCGGGCTGATCTCGCCCGCATGGTTGGCCCATTCGACGGCCATGGAGCGCGCGCGCTCGTAATTGTTGATGCCGTCGCGCGCTTCGGCCAGCGCCTCGAAATCCTTCGGCAGCTTCAGCTCGGTCACCGTCGCGCCGGCCTGGGCGAGCCGCGCGGCGGCATCTTCCACGGCCTCGACGGTGGCGGGCTCGGCGGTGGTCCACAGCGGCGTGCGGCAGAGGCCGACGCGCGGCTTAGGGATCGTCGTCTCGGACGGCGCGCGATTCAGCAGCGCGGCGGCGACCAGTTCGACCGTGTCGATGTCGCGCCCGAGCAAGCCGATGGTGTCGAGCGTTTCGGCGGCGAGCTTGAGCCCGGCGCGGCTGACGGCGCCGTAGGTCGGCTTGTAGCCGACGATGCCGCAGAAGGACGACGGGCGATGGATCGAGCCGCCGGTCTGGGTGCCGAAGGCCACCGGGCACATGCCGGCGGCGACGGCGGCGGCCGAGCCGGACGACGAGCCGCCCGGCGTACGCTGGACGTCGAACGGATTGGTCGTCGGGCCTGGGGTCACGCCGGCGAATTCGGCGGTCACCGTCTTGCCGAGCATCAAGGCGCCCTGCCCGCGCAGCTGGGCGACCGAGGCGGCGTCGATCGTCGGGCGATGGCCCTGGTAGATCGGCGAGCCCATCTCGGTCTGCATGTCGGCGGTATCGAGCACGTCCTTCACGCCGACCGGCAGGCCGTGCAGCGCGCCCTTCGTGCCGGCCTTGTCGAGCGCCCTAGCCTGGCGCAGCACGAGGTCCGGATCGAAGAAGGCCCAGGCCTGCAGTTCAGGCTCGCGCGCTTCTATGGTCTCGATGCAGCTTTTGGCGACGGCTTCGACGGTGAGATCGCCATTGCCGACGCGGCGCAGGATCTCGCGCGCGGGCAGCGCGGAGATCGGCGTCGTCGTGCTGGCGGCAGCCGTCACGGTCTATTGCTTCGCGGCCTGGCCGGCGCTGGTGCCGGCGATGCGGCCGAACACCGAGCCCGAGGTGAGGCCCGAACCGCCCGGATAGTTGAAATAGAACAGGCCGCCGACCATCTCGCCCGCCGCATAGAGGCCGGGGATGGGCTGCATGTCCATGTTCATCACTTCGCCGTCGGTGGTGATGCGCACGCCGCCGAAGGTGAAGGTGATGCCGCAGGTCACGGCATAGGCCTCGAACGGACCCTCGTCGATGCTGTTGGCCCAGTTGGTCTTGTTGATCGGCAGGCCCTTGGTGCCGCGGCCGTCCTTGATGTTCGGGTTGAAGGTTTTGTCCTTCTGCACCGCGGCGTTGTAGTCCTTCACCGTCTTGAGGAATTCCTCGGCGTTGACGCCTTCGAGCTTGGCGGCGAGCTCCTCGATCGTGTTGGCGCGCACCTTGGTGACCTGCTTGATCTTATATTCGTCGCGCAGCATCGGGATGATCTTGCTGTCGAAGACCTGCCAGGCGAACTGGCCCGGCTGCTCCAGCACCATGCGGCCGTATTTGGCGTAGGTGTAATTGCGGAAGTCCGCGCCTTCGTCGAGGAAGCGCTTGCCGGTGGCGTTGACCATGATCGACAGCGGATAGGAATATTTCTGGAACTGGTCGCCGACGGCGAGATCGCCGAATTCCGGCGCGTTCAATTCCCAGCCGACCGCGTGGCAACCCGACCATTGGCCATAGGGGCTGGCGCCGATGCCGAGCGCCATGTTGAGGCCGTCGCCCTGGTTGAAGCGCGAGCCGCGCACCTTCGCCACGTCCCAGCCCGGGCCGAGATAGCGCGTGCGCATTTCGGTGTTGGCCTCGAAGCCGCCGCAGGCGAGGACGACCGACTTGGCCGACATCACTTCGATCTTGCCATTGCGGCGCACCTTGACGCCGGACACGCGCAGGCCGTCATAGACCAGCTCGAGCACGCGGGTCTCGTACATCACCTCGACGCCGTTCTTCTTGGCCGAGGCGGTCCACATGTCGACGAGGCCAGGGCCGCCGCCGACGGCTTCCAGCGTCAGGCCGCCCCAGAACTTGAACTTGCCGTCGATCTTGTAGGCCTGGCGGCCGAAAATCGGCACGAAGCGGATGCCGTTCTTCTGCATCCACTTGAGCGCGTCGAAGCTCTTGGTCACCAGCAGCTCGACCAGGTTGGGGTCCGAGCGATATTGGGTCACGCGGGCCATGTCGTCGAAGAATTGGTCCTGCGTGTAGGTGCCGAAGTCGCTGTTGGCGACTTCCTGGTCGGACAGATCCGGCACCAAGGAGCGGATGTCGTCGACGCCGTTGTAGACGACGCGCATGGCGCCCGAGGTGAAGCGCGTGTTGCCGCCGCACTCGTCCTCCGGCGCGGCTTCGACGATGCGCACCGAAGCGCCCTGTTCCTTGGCGGCGATGGCCGCGCAAAAGGCGGCATTGCCGCCGCCGACCACGATCACGTCAACCTGTTCGCTCATATGTCCTTTCCATACCGGCTTGCGCCGGCTGTCCTTCCCGTGCCGGCCTTGCGCCGGCTTGTCAAAATCACGTCCGGCAGCGCCGTTGCAGCGCCGCAGGCCCCCTACTCTAAACTACTTGCAGCCGCAGGTGGCGCTGTGGACATGCGTCTCGCGATCGGCGAGCTTGCGCGCCACCACTTTCCATTCGATCGTCTCGCCGCCGCGATAAATCAGCGCCTTCTCCTCCGGCCCGTCGACCTTCATCTCCTCGGGCGCCACCCAGTCTTCCATCGACAGGGTGATGCTATCCTCGTTCGGCGCCAGGCCGTAATGCTGCGGGCCGTTCAGGCTGGCGAACTTTTCGAGCTGGCCGAGCTTGCCCGCCTTGGCGAAGGTCTTGGCGTAGCTTTCGATGGCGACCGGCGCGTTGAACAGGCCGGCCGCGCCCGTCACGGCGAGCTTCTTGGCCACCGGATGGGGCGCCGAATCGGTGCCGAGCCAAAACTTGCCGTCGCCCGAGGTGGCGGCCTCGACCAGCGCCTTGCGGTCGTCCTCGGTCTTGATGACCGGCATGCAATACATGTAGGGCTTGAGGCCCCAACCGAGCCAGTCGGTGCGGTTGAGCAGCAGATGGTACGGCGTGATGGTGCCGCCGAGCTGCGGCGCCATCTCGCGCACGAAATCGACGCCGATGCGCGACGAGACATGCTCGAGCACGACCTTCAGCTTGGGGAAGGCCTTGAGCAGCGGCGCGAGACGGCGTTCGATGAACACGGCCTCGCGGTCGAAAATGTCGACCTCGGGATCGACCTCCTCGCCGTGGATCAGCAGCGTCATGCCGATCTTCTCCATCCGCTCGAAGACCTTCCAGGCCTTGCGGATGTCGGTGACGCCATAGGTGGAATTGGTCGTGGCATTGGCCGGGTAGAGCTTCACCGCGGTGAAGACCTTGTCCTTGAAGCCGATCTCGACCTCGTTGGGGTCGGTGTGGTCGGTCAGGTAGCAGGTCATCAGCGGCTCGAAGGTCGAGCCCTCGGGCAGCGCCGCCATGATGCGCGCGCGATAGGCGATCGCGTCCTTTACGTCGAGCACCGGCGGCAGAAGGTTCGGCATGATGATGGCGCGGCCGAAATTATGCGCCGTGAAGGGCAGCGCGGCCCTGAGCATGGCGCCGTCGCGCACATGCAGGTGCCAGTCGTCGGGTTTGCGGATGGTGATGGACTGGGTCATCGGAAATCCCGTCAGTCAGCGACGAAACCAAAGGCACGCAGAGACAAAAATCCCCCGCGCTCGAGCGCGGGGGATTTTAGGGCATTTAGCCGCCGATGGGCATAGTGGCCGATGCGAAGGTATCCATCAGCTTTTCCTCGATCATCGCGCCGGTCAGGTCGGAGACCTTCTTGAAGCCCTTCTTGCCGCACCATTCCTCGACGCCGTCGATCATGGCGATCATCGCCGTCGGGTTGCGGAAGGTCATGTAGCCGACCTGCACCGCCGTCGCGCCGGCCAGCATATATTCGATCACGTCCTCGGCCTTGACGATGCCGCCGCAGCCGATGACGGGGATCTTCACCGCCTTGGAGCACTGGTAGACCATGCGCAGGATGATCGGCTTGGTGCCGGGGCCGGAGATGCCGCCGAACTTGTTGCCGATCGCCGGCTTGAAGGTGTCGATGTTGATTTTCAGGCCGAGAATGGTGTTGGCCACGGTCAGCGCGTTGGCGCCGGCCGCCTCGGCGGCTTGCGCCACGGCGGTCACGTCGCCGGCGTTGGGCGACAGCTTGGCCCAGATCGGCAGGTCGGTCGCCTCGCGGATGCCCTTGACCACCTTATAGGTGTGATCCTCGTGCAGCGCGAAGTTGCCGCCGCCCGGCGCGCGCGTCGGGCAGGAGATGTTGATCTCGATGGCGGCGATGCCCGGCACGGATACGTCGCGCGCCATGTTGGCGAAGTCTTCCGCGTCCTCGGCCGAAATGCTGGCGATCAGCGGCGGCGTGAACTGCTTGAACTCCGGCACCTGGTGCTCGCGGAAATATTTCACGCCCTTGGTCGGCAAGCCGATCGAATTGATCATGCCGGTTTCGAGCTCGGCGACGCGCGGCGCCGGATTGCCGGTGCGGTAGTCGCGCGACACCGTCTTGGCGACGAGCGCGCCGAGGCGGTTGAGATCCATCACCTTGGCGAGATCGACCGAGAAGGAGCCGGACGCCGGCATCACCGGATTGGCGAGCGTCAGATCGCCGATCTTTACCGACATGTCGACCATGATTACAGCGCCTCCTGCAGATTGAACACGGGGCCGTCGAAGCAGACGCGGCGCAGATCCTTGTGGCCGTGGTCGTCCTCGAAGGCGCGGATGCAGACGTAGCAAGGGCCGAGGCCGCAGGCCATGACCTGCTCCATCGCCACCTGGCCGGGAATATTGAACTCCTTGCCGAGCTTCTTCATCAAGAGCTGCAGGCGGGCCGAGCCGCAGGTGAAGAAGGCGTCGGCCTTCTTGTCGGCGATCAGCTGGCGCAGGACCTTCTCGACGTTCTCGACGCTCGACGTGCCGTCGGTGTCGAGCAGTTTGACCACGGTGCCGACCTTCTCGTAGAGATCCGCGCCCATGGCGAGCTCGGGGCTCCGCGCGCTGAGCAGCGCGGTGACGCCGATGCCCTTCTCTTTCGCGAGCTGCGAAATCGGCGCCAAGGTGGCGAGGCCGACGCCGCGGCCGAGCACGACGATGTTCTTCGCGCCTTCGGGAATTTCGAAGGCGCCCTGGCCGAGCGGGCCGACCACGTCGAGATTGTCGCCCGGCTTCAGGGTCGCCATGCCCTTGGTGCCGCGGCCGACGCATTTGTAGAGGAATTCGAGGCGGCCGTTGGCCTTGTCGACCTGATAGATGCTCTGCGGACGGCGCAGCCACAGCTCGCCCTCGTCGGGCGCCGGCGGCATGATGTTGAAGAACTGGCCCGGGACGGCGGCCAGGGTCTTCGGGGTCGCTTCGACGATCATGTGCTTATATTCGTCATTGACCCACTCGTTCGAGATCACCGGGAGCAGCGCTTCCTCGGCGGTGATATCGGCGCGCGAGGCGCAATAGCCGGGCTTGGCCGGGGTGGTCGGAGCCGAGGCGAAAATCGCAGCCGCCATGGGAAAACATCCTGAAAAGAGGGAACCGAGGGGGTGCGAGGATTAAGCCTTGGCACTGTACTAAAATCAAGAACTATTCCCAATTTTTGAACAGTCGGTAGAAAATGGCGCAGTGGCCCCGAGCCGGGAAATTTCCTGACTCGCACCGTCGCGGCCCGCGAAATCCCTGCCCTTTCACGCCCTTATCGAGGCCGCGACGCCTCAGCCTCAGCCTCAGCCTCAGCCTTCGTGGCGCTTGATCATCTCGCGCAGATACTCGGCGGCCTGGGCGCCCTTGAGGGCGCGCTTCCACATCTGATCCACCGCTTTGTGATGCAAACTTAGTGCCTCGGGCGCCGACGTGATCATGGCGACGCCGACGCGCACGTTCGGCTGCTCGCCGAGGCGGAACGGACTGACCGTCAGCACCTGTCGGTCGGGCTGGCGGAAGATCTGAAAACCGGTGTGCGGCAGCGTGTCGGGCACGATGCCGATCTGCACGCCGATCGGCTCGTTCTCGACGATCTCGGCGAAATGAGCCACCTCGGCGCGCGCCAGCTCGCGGCGCTCGCGCTGCACCTTGGGCGGCAAATCGAGCCGGCCGACCAGGCCGTTGCGCAGGAAACGGTCAACTTCCGAGGCGGCGATCAGATTGACCACGCCGGGTTGGCGCTTGCGGTAGCTCTCGCGGCGCTGCATCAGGATGTTCATGATGTCGCCGACTTCGGTCAGGGCGCGGGCGCGGTCCTCGAGGTTTTCCGGGATGCTCTCCTCCAGCACCTTGGACAAGGTCGCGACGAATTTTTCCGAACCGAGCAGCGAGGAGATCGGGCCGGCGAGCACGACGATATGCTCGGCATTCTCCTCGATCTGCCGCATGCGCTCGAAATAGCTGACCGCCGAGGCGACATATTCGACGCCGACGCCGAGCAGGGTCGGCACCGAGACGTTGAGCATCTCGGCGAGCTTTTCCAGCGTGTCGATCTTGGCCAGTTCGCCCTTCTCGAAGCGATAGAGCGCCGTGCGCGAAATGCCGATGCGCTTGGCGATTTCCTCGGCGGACAGCCCGGAGCCGAGGCGGAAGGCCTTGAGGCGATTGCCGATGTCGTCGAACCGAATGGCCATGGCGCGGAGCGCTCCTTTTGTCGAAATCGTCCCGCTTTTGGGATATCGGACAATAACCCGCGCAGTAACAGCCAACAACGCGCAGCCGCGCCGATTCCGGGAAAATTTCGGCTTTGCCGGGACAAACCGCTGTGGATAGCGGGGATAAGGGAAAACCCGCTCAAAATGCCAACGGCCGCTCCCAAACGAGAGCGGCCGTTACGCCATGTGCAATTCGGGACGGTTATCGCACCATCCCAATCCGTCATCGGCTCTTGAGCCTCAGTTCTTCGGCAGCACGTCCTTGAACTTGGCGAAGATGCGCTCGTCGAGGCCCTTGCTGGAGCGGACCACGGCGGGGAATTTGTCCTTGCGCAGCCAGGGAATGCAGGCGTCGATCACGACGCGCGAATTGAAGGAATTGTTGCCGGGCGGATAGCTCATCGGATCGAGATGGGTCGACCAGCAATTGTTGAGGATGGTGATGTCCTCCTTCGGGTCCATGCGCGTGCACAGCGCCCAGACCACTTCGTTCATCTCCGCCGGGTTCACGTCGTCGTCGACGACGATGACGACGCGGTTGGCGTAAGCGCCGGCATGGCATTGCGAGGCGATCAGGCCGGCCTGCTTGGAATGGCCGCCGTACATCTGCTTGATCGAGACCGTCAGCCACAGGCGGCTGCCGCCCGCTTCATGGGCCCACACGCCGGTGACGCCGGGGATGCCCGCCGCCTCGATCTGGTGCCACACGACGCCGCAGCGATAGGTGCCGCGATAGAAGGTGTCGTCGTTCGGCGGCACCGCCGGGATGGCGCCGAGCAGGATCGGATCGTTGCGATGGAAGAAGCTCTCGACGCGGATGACGCCTTCCTTCTGCTTGCCGCCGGCGTAGTAGCCGGTCCATTCGCCGAGCGGGCCCTCGTCGATCACGTCGCCGGGATGGATGAAGCCTTCGAAGGCGATTTCGGCATGGGCCGGAATCGGCAGGCCCGTCTTCGGCCCATAGATGATATCGACGGGCTCGCCGATCAGACCGCCGGCCGCGTCGTACTCGTTCTTGCCGTAGGGCACTTCGAGACCCGCGACCATGAACAGCGCCGGATGCATGCCGACGACGACGGCGATGGGGACCGGCTTGCCGGCGTCCAGGTAGCGCTTCTTGATGATGTCGCCATGCTTGCCCTTCGACGTCATGAGCGTCGCGACCTTTTTGTCGTGGACCTGCACGCGATAGGCGCCGTAGTTGATCCAGCCCGAGTCGGGATCCTTCATGATCACCATGCAGCCGGTGCCGATGTAATAGCCGCCGTCGCCTTCATGCCAGCGCGGCGTCGGAATCTTCAGCAGGTCGATGTCGTCGCCGTAGAATTCGTTTTCCATCAGCGTGCCGGTGTTGACCTCGCGCGGCGCGATCATCTTGGCGTTGCGGAAGGTGTCGCGCCAATAGCGGACGAGGTCGATCTCGTTGGATTCCGGCGGCAGGCCGAGGGTGCGGATGATGCGCTTGGCCGAGGTCAGCACATTGGCGCAGACGCGAAAGCCCGGCTGATAGCCCGGCACATTGTCGAACAGCAGCGTCGGGCGACCCATCTTGCGCTGATAGACGTCGAGGATACCGCCGATCTCTTCCTCGCGGTCGGCGCCGCTGACATGCTGCAGGTCGCCCGCCGCTTCGCATTCCGCCAGCCAGGCGCGCAAATCCTGTTTCGAACTGTTGGTCGCCGCCTTGGTCGCCATGCTGAATCCTCGATCTATGCGGGCCGAATATGAGCCGACGTTTAAAGACGCCACCGTAAAATCGAGGCGTCCCAATTTCAATACAAATTACAAAAATTAGAACAGCGGGCGGAGCCTCGGCCCCGCCCGCCGCGTCATGCTCCGTTACCAGCCGAGAATGGCCTTCGTCTTATCGAACACCGGCTGGGGAATTTTCGCCGCGTCCTGCACCAGCGCATCGAGCTGAGCGCCCGTGCGCAAGCGCACGTCGAACTGCGCCTTTTCCATATCGGCGATAAAGGCCGCATCCTTGGCCGTCGCCTCGTAAGCCGTACGCAGGGCCGCGACGCGCTCGCTCGGCACGCCGGGCGCGACCCAGTGGTTGTAACCGACGGCGACCGGCATGGAGACCAGCGCCGCGATCTGCTTGGCTTCGTCCGTGGTGGCGAGATCGGTGAGCAGCGGCACGTTCGGCAGGTCCGGCTCCTTCTCGGTGCCGACCTGCGCCAGGATCGCCACCTTGCCGCTCTTCACCCAATCGGCCTTCTGGCTCATCAGGCTGGCGTAGGATCCGCCGCCGCGGCCGTGCAACTCGCCGCGCTCGATGGCGAGATTGGTTTCGTTCGTGCCGGCATAGCCGTTGATGATCTTGAACTTGGTGCCGGCGATGGCGTTCATCATGTTGGCGTAGATATTGGCGTCGGAGATCACGCCGCTGCCCCCCATCAGCACTTCCTTGGTCTTGGCGTCGGCGATGGTCTTCACGCCGCTGGTCTCGACCCAGACGAAGGCGACATTGTTCGACGAACTGATCGAACCGACCCATTGGAACTTCGCCGGGTCATATTGCGCGCCCTCGCCGCCGAGCAGTTGATACATGGCGGCGAACTGGTTGACGGCGGCGATGCTGGTGCCGTCCTTCGGCGCGATGGCGTAGACATGGTTGGCCGCCTTCACGCCGCCGGCGCCGACCATGTTCTGCACGATCATGGTGGGCTTGCCCGGCACCTTGTCCGGCATGTGCTTGGCGACGATGCGCGTGATCAGGTCGTAACCGCCGCCGGCGCCGAAGCCGACGATCAGATTGACGGTCTTGCCTTTATAGAAATCGGCGGCGGACTGCGCGCTGGCCGCTGACGCGACGAGAAGCCCGGTGGCCGCGGTCGCGGCGCACAGCAGGCCCTTCAGGGATAGCAGAGTCATTTTGTTCGGCACTCCTCTAACTGAGATGAATGTCGACGTTTTCGCCAACCTGTCGGGGTTTTTCCGCGCCGGCGCGATGGTCGGCCGGCGCGGAGTCCCCTTGTCGTACGAGCTCGCCGATCAGACGCGGAAGACGTGGCCGCGCTTGCGGCCCTGATCGACTTTCAGGAACAGCTCGTCGAGCGAATGCTGCTTCGAGCTGATGCCCTGTTCAAAGGAATATTTCGCCAGCAAGTTCAACTGATGCTCGTTCTTTTCGGTCATGCCGTATTCGAACGGATCGGGACCGAGCGCCTCTTCCTGCTCTTCCCAGGCTTCGCGATACCAGGCGAGCGGCGCGACGCGCGGATTCTCCATGCGCTTCATGCCCATGTCCTTGGCCTCGTTGAAGGCATGGAACAGGTTGATCGGCACCCAGGGATATTTGTCGACGATCTCCTGCTTGATGCCGACGGCATGCATGATCGGGAAGATGCCGGTGCGCTTGTAGAAGGCCTTTTCCTCGGACTTGTAGTCCGGGAACAGGCGGCCGACGTTGGGATCCTTGTCGAGCATCGGCTGGATCAGGTCGGGATGCAGCAGCGCGTCGAGCTCGCCCTTGGCCAGCATCTCCTCGACGCCGCGCTCGTTCGGCAGCTTGGTCAGCTTCAGGCCCGGCGGCGGCACGAAGGCGACGCTCTCGTCGAGCTCCGAGTACCAGTCGATCGAACGGTGCGGCACGCCATATTCCGATTCGAGGAAGCCGCGCATCCACAGGATGGCGCTCGCCTGATACTGCTTCACGCCGATCTTCTTGCCGATCAGGTCCGTGGGCTTGGTGATGCCCTTCTTCGTATTGATGAAGATGAAGCCGTGGCGGAAGCGGCGATGCGGAAACACCGGAATGGCGGCGAAAGGCATGCCCTTGTCGCGCGAGGCCATGTAGGACGAGCAGGAAATTTCCGCCACGTCGAAGTCCTGATTGCGCAGGAAGCGCCAATGGCGCGTCGTCGAATCCATCTTGCTGACGACGGTCAGGTCGATGCCGTCGGCCTTGACGCGGCCGTCGATCAACGGCCGAGTGATCTCGTAATCGCCGACGGCGAGAGTGAGTTGCAAATTCTTCGACATATCCGTCCTCTCCAATCACATACACACGCAATTCCTTGCCGCGTTAGCGCCGCGCGGACCAGGCAAAGCCTAGTTGGGGCCCGACCTTACCCGGCCCACGCGACCAGGCGCGCGCGGACGCGCCTGTACCGTCTCAACGCACGTCCGGATCGCGCCAATCAGCGCGCGCCCTTTTCGACGATCTCGCGCGCCTGATCCGCCACTTGCTTGGGCATGGCATAGATCTCGCTCAGCATGTCGGCGACTTCCTTGCCGGTCATCGGCGACACTTCGAGTTTGTTCTTCACCATCTCGGCGATGAATTTCTCGTCCTTCATGGTGTCGTCGAACCCCTTGCGCAGGATGGCGATGCGCTCGCTCGGCACGCCCGGCGGCGCGGCATAGGGCCGGCCCATCTCCTGGCGGCTGAGGAACAGCTTGAGCAGCTGCATCTGATCGGCATTGGCGAACTCGGTGATGACCGGCACGTCCGGCAGCTCCGGATTCTTGCGCAACGACAGCACCAAAAAGGGAATCAGCTTCTTCTCGGGGACCCAGGTCGGGCGCGTGCTCTTGATGCTGCTCCACGACCAGCCGCAGCGGCCTTCCACTTCCTCACGTTCGATGGCGAGGGCCATCTCGGCGCCGCCGGGATAACCGGTCACCAGGCGTATCTTGGCGCCGAAGGCGTTCTTGAGCGCGGCGGAGAAAATGTCGGCATCGGACGCCGGCCCCTCGCCGGCGGCGGTGAATTCCGTCGCCTGCATGTCGGCCCAGCTCTTGATCTTCGAGGTGTGCCAGGCGGCGCAGACGCTGGTTTCGGCGCTGGTGCTGCCGATCCAGTTCAATTTGGCGACGTCGAACTGCGCATCCTTGTTGCTGAGCAGCGGCTCGACCGGAATGCCGCGCCCGACGGTGCCGAAGGTCAGGCCGTCCTTGGGCGCCGCGGCATAGATGAAATTCATCGCCTTGAGACTGCCGGCGCCCGGCATGTTCTGCACGACGAAGGTCGGCTTGCCGGGAACGTAATCGGGCATGTAGCGCGCGAGCAGGCGCGCGACGACGTCGTAACCGCCGCCCGAGGTATAGCCGACGAGGAGATTGACCGACTTGCCGGCATAGAAATTGGCCTGCGCCTGGACCGACGAGGCCGAAGCTCCGACAAGCAGCGCCGCCAGCGCCGAGACGATCCATCCGCTTCGTGACTGCCGCATTGTCGCTACCCCCAAAAAATTGAACGATCCACCACGCACGGCCGACGACGCGCGCGGTCCACCTCGCGCAAAGGTCATTCAATTTTCGTGCCGAACCCGGCTCGCATCACGCTTCGGCAAATACCGCCGAACTAGGCGAGCAGCGCCTTCATGCGCTGCGGCGACACCGGCAACTGCACGACGGCGCCCGGCTTGCCGATCGCATCGTCGATGGCGCTGGCGATGGCGCCGCCGACGCCGTTGATGCCGCCCTCGCCGGCGCCCTTGATGCCGAGCGGATTCATCGGACTCGGCGCGTCCTCGGTGATCAGCACGTCGATCTTCGGCACCTCGCCGAGAGTCGGCAGCAGATAATCGACGAAGGTGACGGCGAGCGGCTCGCCGGTCTCGCTATAGGCGAATTCCTCGTAGAGCGCGCCGCCGAGGCCTTGCACGCAGCCGCCGACGAGCTGGCCTTCGACCAGCATCGGATTGACGGCGCGGCCGATGTCGTAGGCGATGAGGAAACTCTCGCAGACGGTCTGGCCGGTCTGCTTGTCGACGCGCACCTGGGCGAAATGAATGCCGTAGGGAAACACGGTGTGGTCCGTGTTGAACCAGGCTTCGACGGCGAGATGCGGATCGCGGCCGTTGAGCAGCTTGGCGCCGGGCGTCAGCTTCTTGGCGAGATCGGCGAGCGACAGCGACGGCCCGCCGGCGGGCGCGCCGCGCTTGACGATGACGCCACCCACGATATCGAGATCGCCGACCGGCAATTGCAGCAGTTCCGCGCCGAATTCGAGCGCCTTGGCGCGCAATTTGAGCGCCGTCTCGTTGACCGCGCCGCCGGTCAGCACCGTCGCGCGTGCGGCGTGCGCGCCGATGCCCTGGGCGATGCGGTCGGTCTGGCCGTGCACCACGGTGATCTTCTGATAATCGACGCCAAGCGCTTCGGCCGCGATCTGCGCCATGCTGGTCTCGAAGCCCTGGCCGAGCGACGCGCCGCCGGTGATCAGCTCGACGTCGCCATTGGCGTCGACCGACATTTTCGCGCCGTCGGACGGACCGCGGCCGCTTTCCTCGACGAAGAAGGCGATGCCGAGGCCGACCAGCTCGCCCTTGGCGCGGCGCGCGGCGATCTCGGTCTTGCGCTCGTCCCAGCGGAAGGCCTTAAGGCCCTTGTCGAGCAGCAGCTCGTAATCGCCCGAATCGTAGAGCAACTCCTCGACGCCCTGCTCCTCGAACTCGATGAGATAAGGCATCTGCGCCTTGCCGATGAGATTGCGCCGGCGCAGTTCGATGCGGTCGAGGCCCATCTTGTCGGCCAGCGCGTCCATGAGGCGCTCGCGCACGAAGGTGCTCTCGTAGCGGCCGGGCGCGCGATAGGTCGCGCAGGGCGTCTTGTTGGTCAGGCGGTAATGGCAGACGGCGCGATAGGCCGGAATGTCGTAGCCGCCGGTCATCATGCACATGGTGCGGTTGGCGACGTTGGCGCCATGGGTGCGCACGTAAGCGCCCTGGTCGTGGAAAATCTCGTCGTCGATGCCGAGCAGCTTGCCGTCCTTGTCGGCGGCGATGCGCACCTTGTGGCGCTGCTCGCGCCCCTGATTGGCGCACATCAGATGCTCGCGGCGGTCCTCGATCCATTTGATCGGACGGCCGAGGCGCATGGCGGCGACCAGCACCAGCACGTCCTCGGGATAAAGCTCGCCGCGAATGCCGAAACCGCCGCCGACATGGCTTTCATGCACATGCAGGCCCTTGGGGGCGCGGCCGAGCATCTTCACCAGCGTCTCGCGGTTGCGGTGCGGCACCTTGGCGGCGCCGTGCAATTCGAGAATGTCCTTGGCCGCGTCGTAATAGCCGAGCGCGCCGCGCGTCTCCATCGGCACGCCGGAATGGCGGCCGGTGAAGAGGTCCAGCTCGACGACGGTATGCGCCTTCTTGAAGGCCGCCTCGATGTCGCCGAAGGAATGCTTGAGCAGCGCGCCCTCGGTGCTACGGCCGGGCTCGAACTCGCCGGGCGTCGCCCAGCTGTCGATGACGACGGGCAGCTCGTCGATCTCCACCTCGACCAGCTCGGCGGCGTCTTCCGCCACGTAAGGGTCTTCGGCGAAGACGGCGGCGATCGGGTCGCCGACGTAGCGGACGCGGCCCTTGGCCAGCACCGGCTGGCGGTAGGGCTTGAGAATTTCGGCGCCGCGGTCGGCGCGGAAATCGACCGGCCCGAGCTCCTTGATGTCGTCGTTGGTCCAGATGGCGACGACGCCCGGCAGTTTCAGCGCTTCGGCGACATTGACCGACTTGATGACGCCATGCGCCATCGACGAACGCACCATGCGCATATGCAGCTGGCGCGGGAAATTGATGTCGCCGGCGTAGCGCCCGCGCCCGGTGACGAGCGGCGGATCTTCCAGGCGGACGGCGCGCTTGCCGAGGATCGTGCGTTCTTCCGTGGTCGGCGGCGTCGGGTAGGTCTTGGCCCCGGCGAAATGATCGACGCTCACTTGCCGCCCCGCATCTCGCCCGTTCTCATTTCGACAGCGGCCTGGCGCACGGCCTTGATGATGTTCTGATAGCCGGTGCAGCGGCAGAGATTGGACGACAGCGCGTCGAGCAGATCGGCGTCGGCGATGTCCGGCTCCTTCTCCAGCACGGCGGTCGCCAGCATGAGGAAACCCGGCGTACAGAAGCCGCATTGCAGGCCATGGTTGTCGATGAAGGCGCGCTGCAGCGGATGCAGCTCGTCGCCCTTGGCGAGGCCTTCGACGGTGCGGATCTTGCGGCCATCGGCCTGCACCGCGAACATCAGGCAGGAGCGCATCGGCTCGCCGTCGACGATGATCGTGCAGGAGCCGCAGACGCCGTGCTCGCAGCCGATATGGGTGCCGGTCTTGCCGCAATCGTCGCGGATCGCGTCGGCCAGGGTGCGGCGCGGCTCGACGCTGACCGCGTGATTCTGGCCATTGATGTTGAGGGTGATCGCGACTGTATCGGTCATGCGGCGGCTCTCTCCAGCGCGCGGAAAACGACGGTGGCCGCGAGGTCGCGGCGGTAGGCGGCGGGCGTCTGCGCGTCTTCGATAGGATCGACGACGGCGGCGGTCGCCTGGCCGGCGGCCTCGAAGGCGGCCTTGCCCGGCGCTTGGCCGTTGAGCGCGGCTTCGGCTTCGGGCACGCGGCGCGGCGCGCCTTCGATGCCGCCGATGCCGACGCGGGCATCGACGATCTTGCCCTGCGCAGTCACGCGATAGGTGACCAGCGCCATGCCGATGGCGAAATCGCCGGCGCGGCGGTTGAACTCATAAAAGCCGTGCTTGGTGCCGGCGGCGAGCAGCGGCAGGCGCACCTCGGCGAGCAGTTCGTCGGGCTCCAGCGCCGTCTGCATGATGCCCTGGAAATAGTCGGCGGCCTTGATGCGACGCGCGCCCTTGGCCGAGCGCGCCACCATCTCGGCGCCGAGCGTGACGGCGGTCAGGCACCATTCGGAAGCCGGATCGGCATGGGCCAGGCTGCCGCACATGGTGCCGCGCGTGCGGATCGGATAATGCGCGATGTTATGGACGACGTCGGCGAGCAGCGCGCCGAGCGGGCCCTGTTTCGCATCGGCCTTGTGAAAGGCGGCGTGGCGCACCGTGGCGCCGACCGACAGCACGTCGCCGTCGAGGGTCAGCTTGTCGAGCCCGGCGACGCCGTTGATATCGACCAGATGGGTGGGACGGGCGAGGCGAAAGGCCATCGCCGGGACCAGGCTTTGCCCGCCGGCGAGGATGCGGCCGTCCTGCGGCGCGACCTCGGCGAGCAGCGCCAGCGCGGCGTCGAGCGTGCGCGGCGCGTGATAAACGAATGCGGCGGGCTTCATGGTCTCCGACTATGTCCGGCGCGGACTGTGCACTTTTTAAGAAATAATCTCTTTTTTGATACAGGCAGATTAGGCGGCAGGCTCCGGCCCGTCAATCGGGATCGGCGATCATAAGCGCAGGGATCGCGCGGCGAAATGCGCGAAAGACGGCAGGCGCGCGCGGCGAAACAGCCGCGCCTTATCCTACAGCCACTTGCGATGCTTGAAATAGAGGTAGGGCGCGAGCGCCGAGCAGGCCATCAGCAAGAGCGCCAGCGGATAGCCGAAATACCAGTCGAGCTCGGGCATGAAATGAAAATTCATGCCGTAGATGCTGGCGATCAGGGTCGGCGGCATCAAGGCGACCGATGCGACCGAGAAGATCTTGATGATGTTGGTCTGCGCGATGTTGACCATGCCGAGAGTGGCGTCGAGCAGGAAGTTGACCTTGTTCGCCAGGAAGGTGGCGTGATCGCTGAGCGAATGAACGTCGGCGATCAGCGTCGGCATCTTCGAATCGATGTCCTTGCGCGCCGGGATGTCGGCGACCGAATTGATGAAGGTCAGCAGGCGGTTGATGCTGACCAGGCTTTCGCGGCATTTCGACGCGAGATCGCCGTTGCGGCCGACCCGGTGCAGCATGTTCTTGAAGAAGTCGCCGCCGTGCGAGACGTCGGGCGATGGATCGAACACGTCGCGCGAGATCGCGTCGATGTCGACGCCGATGCGCTCCAGCAGATCGGCGATGCGGTCGGTGACGGCGTCGAGCAGCCCCATCAGCACCGCCTCGCCCGAGGCGCGCAGCATGGACTGGCGCAGGCAGCGCGCGGCGAAGGTGCGGAACGGCGCCGGCTCGCCATAGCGCAGGCTGACCAGAATCTCGCCGACCAGAATGAAGGTCACCACCGTGGCTTCCGGCTGCGCCGTGTCGGACTTGGCCAGCACCGTGGCGGTCATGTAGGTGCCGCCGGCCTCCTGATAAAGCCGGCTGGAGACCTCGATCTCGCGCATTTCCTCATGGGTCGGCATCTCGACGCCGAGGGCGCGCTCGAGGGCCCGCTCCTCCTCGCCCGTCGGGTTGAGCAGGTCGATCCAGACGCTGTCTTCGGGAAGGGAACCGCCGGCCAAGAGGTCGGACGTGCTCACGGCACCGGCGGAACGGGTGAAGATGCTGATCATGCCGCCGAACCTCTACGACGCTGACCCGCGCCGGGCGGTCCAGCGCGGCGGGAAATGTTGCTGGCCGGTATAGCCCCCTAATCGAACAAAGAAAAGACATCCGCGGAGGCATTCGCTTTTTTTCGCGGCAGTTTCCCGCCGCCCGCCCCGGACATATTGATGAGTTAGCGAACATTTCTCCCCGCGCCGATGGCATGGGACTTGCTTCGTTGCGAAACAACGGAATTTCCCGGAGGGACAGCATGACCATCAGCGGACTTATCGGCCGATTCGCACTCGTCGCCTCGACTCTCGTCGCCGGCGTCCATGCCGCCCAGGCGCAAAGCGCCGAGGCCTTCTATAAGGGCAAGCAGGTCAACCTGACCATCGGTTATCCGGCCGGCACCGCCTACGACGTCTATTCCCGCCTGCTGGCCCGCCATATCGGCGAGCATATCCCCGGCAAGCCCTCGATCCTGGCGCAGAACATGCCGGGCGCGGCGAGCCTGAAAGCCGCCAACTACATCTACAACGTCGCGCCGAAGGACGGCACGGCCTTCGCCGGCATCGGCCGCGCCGTGCCGATGGTGCCGCTCTACGGCGGCGAAGGCGCGCAGTTCGATCCGTTGAAGTTCGTCTATCTCGGCAGCATGAACAAGGACGTGAGCCTCACCGTCTCCTGGCACACCAGCGGCGTGAACAATATCCAGGACGCGATGAGCAAGGAACTCATCGTCGGCGGCAGCGCCATGGGCCTCGACGATTCCACCGTCATGCCCTACGTCGCCAACAAGCTGATCGGCACCAAGTTCAAGATCGTCACCGGCTATCAGGGCGGCAACGAAAGCCTGATCGCCATGGAGCGCGGCGAAGTGAACGGCCGCTCGGGCTGGTCCTACGCCTCGATGATGGCGACGCGGCCCGATTGGTGGCGCGACAAGAAGATCATCCCGATCGTGCAGATGGGCCTGGAGAAGCATCCGGACATGCCCGACGTGCCGCTCATCATGGATTACGCCAAGAACGACGAGGACAAGAAGGCCCTCGAACTGATCCTCGCCAGCCAGTATCTCGGCCGCCCCTTCCTGGCGCCGCCCGGCATCCCGGCCGATCGCGCCAAGGCGCTGCAGGACGCCTTCGCCGCCACCATGAGCGACAAGGGCTTCCTCGCCGACGCGGAAAAGGGCGGCGTCGAGGTGGCCCTCGTCACCGGCGAAGAAACCGCCGAACTGATGAAGAAGCTCTACGGCTCGCCGAAGACCATCATCGCCCGCGCCACGGAGGCGACTCCGCCGATCGGCAAATAATGGACGGCAAGTAACACCCGCGACAACCGTCGTTGCGCCCGGGCCCCAAATCAGGCGCAACGACACCAACCGCAGGCCTTCGGGCCTGCGGTTTTTCTTGAGCAGGGAGGCGAAGATGCGATTGAACGACCTGGCGGAGCGGCCGGCGACGGACGCCACCACCTTCAAGCTGAAGGCGCAGCTACTGGAGCAAGGCCGCACCGATGAGGAAATCCTCCGCACCGACAATATGTGGGCGCGGCTCAAGGTCTATGCCTCGGGCGGCGAGAACGTGCTGCACGCCCATCCGATCGAAGATCACATGTTCCTGATCCTGCAGGGCCGCGCGACCTTCTACGACAAGGACGGCCAGGCGACCGAACTCGGCAAATACGAAGGCATCCTGCTGCCGGCCAAGACCTACTACTGGTTCTGCGCGACGGGCGACGAGCCCCTGGTGCTGTTCCGGCTCGGCGCCCGCGCCGGCGAGCCGCCCAAGGATTTTGGCGCCGGCATCACCCGCGTCGACATCACCGGCGCGCCGATCCACGGCGAATCGGAGGCGAACAAGGAAGTGCCGGTGATCTTCCGCGACGGCGCTTATTTCGGTTGATCGCCCGTCCGAGTTGCTGAACTATGTTCGTTGACTCATCAATTTGACGATCCCGGAGACGTGACGTGAAGCAGTTCGACCGCCCCCCGGCTGCGCCGGCCGGCAACAAGATCGCTTGGAAAAGCGACATCGCCGCCGAGATGCTGCGCCGTCTCGAAATTCCCTATATCGCGCTCAATCCCGGCGCGAGCTATCGCGGCTTTCATGACAGCCTGGTCAACTACCTCGGCAACGACTCGCCGCAGATGCTGCTCTGCCTGCACGAAGACCATGTCATCGCCATCGCCCACGGCTACGCCAAGGCGACCGACAAGCCGATGGCCTGCGCGCTGCACAGCAACGTCGGCCTCATGCATGGCCTGATGGGCATCTTCAATGCCTGGTGCGACCGCGCGCCCATGCTGATCGTCGGCGCCACCGGCCCCATCGCGCCGGAGAAGCGCCGTCCCTGGATCGATTGGATCCACACGGCGAAGGACCAGGGCGCGCTCTTGCGCAATTACGTCAAGTGGGACGACGAGCCGCGCTCGGCGCCCGGCATCGTCGAAGCCTTCCTGCGCGGCTTCCAGATGACCTCCTCCGCGCCGAAAGCGCCGATCTATATCTGCCTCGACGCCGGCCTGCAGGAAGAGGAAGCCGCCGACAGCGTCGTCATCCCCGATGTCGCGCGCTTCAAGCCGCCGGCCGAACCCGCCGCCTCGCCGGCCGATGTCGCCGAGGTCGCCAAGCTGCTCGCCGTCGCGAAAGCGCCCGTGCTGCTGATGGGGCGCGGCTCGCGCGCGCAAGACGATTGGGACCGCCGCGTGGCGCTCGCCGAACTGCTCGGCGCGCCGGTGATCACCAGTTTGCGCGAGCGCGCCGCCTTTCCGACCGAACATCCGCTCCATGTCGGCCCACCGAGCGGCTGGCTGCGCGGCGCGCCGAAGGAGGCCATCGCCAAAGCCGATCTGATCGTCAGCCTCGATTGGATCGATCTCGGCGGCTATCTGCAGCAGCTGCAGAAGGACACCGCGTCGATCACGGCCAAGATCGTCCATGTCTCGCTCGAGAGCATCCTGCACAACGGCTGGAACATGGATTATTTCGCCTTGCCGCCGGCCGACCTGTCGATCATGGCCGGCCCAGATGCCTTCGTCGCGCAATTGCTGCCGGCGGTGACGGCCGAACTCGGCGGCAAGTCGCGCTGGGACGGCCAGCGCATCGCGCCGCTGCCCGCCGCCGCCGGCTACAGCGCCAAGGTGGACGAGCTGCTGACACCGCACGACATCGAAGTGGCGCTGACCCAATTGCGCGCCGCCGGCGGCAAGCCCTTCACCCTCGCCCACACCACCATCGGCTGGGCCAGCACCAACTATCATTTCCAGGGGCCGCTCGATTATCTCGGCCATGACGGCGGCGCCGGCCTCGCCGCCGGCCCCGGCCACACCATCGGCGCGGCGCTCGCGCTGAAGGATACGGGCCGCATCGTCGTCGCGATCTTGGGCGACGGCGACTTCCTCCAGGGCGCGACCGCGCTGTGGACCGCCGCGCATTACCAGATTCCGGCGCTGTTCATCGTCTCGAACAACCGCTCGAACTTCAACGACGAGATCCACCAGGAAGCCGTCGCCAAGACGCGCGCCCGCCCGATCGAGAACCGCTGGGTCGGCCAGCGCATCGACGAGCCGGCCCCCGATCTCGCCGGCATGGCCCGCTCCCAAGGCGTCGAAGCCGAAGGCCCGGTCAAGACCAAGGCCGAGCTATTGGCGGCGATGAAGCGCGGCGTCGACATCGTCGCCTCCGGGCGTCCCTATTTCATCGACGCCCATGTGGCGCCGGGCTACGCCAACATCATCGTCTCGCGCCACGACTGACCCGGCGGCAAAAAAAGCCATACCCCTCGGCCCGGAATTTTATTAAGCTACTTAACAAATTCCGCGAGGGTCCCGGAGAGACGGATGAAAATCGACGCAATCCGCAAAGCCAAGCCCGTCGGCGGCAAGGCCGCCTGGCGCGGCCCCGATATCGCCAAGAGCGACGATTGGGTCTATCACGTCACGCCCGGCGAGCGCGCCGAGCTGCTCGACGCCTTGCAGCATTACCTCAAGAGCGGCGTCGACGACCTGCAGGCGACGCAAGCGGATTTTCCGCTGCCGAACTTCGGGCCGAAGCTGCAAAAGCTGCAGCGCGACACCGATGGCGGCCGCGGCATTCTCCTGATGCGCGGCCTGCCGCTCGGCGAATTGAGCGAGCCGCATATCCATCGCCTCTATTGGGGCATCAGCCTCTATCTCGGCGTCGTCATGCCGCAATCGGGCAAGGCCGAACTGATCGGCGACATCCGCAACCGCGGCCTGCCCGGCGAGCAGCGCGGCTATACCGGCGGCCATGCGCAAAAATTCCACACCGACGCCTGCGACATCGTGCTTTTGATGTGCCGCATGCGCGCCAAGGAAGGCGGCGCCAGCCGCCTGGCCAGCACCGTCGCGATCCACGACCACATGGTGGAGACGCGGCCCGACCTCGCCGAGGCGCTCTATACGCCGACGGCGACCGCCTGGGTGTCGCCCGATCCGGTCAGCGGCAAGACCTGGTTCACCGTGCCGTTCTTCGGTTTCCGCGACGACCATTTCGCCTGCCGCTTCAGCTACAACCGCACCATGAAGGCCAATAGCTTCCCCGATACGCCGAAGCTGACCGACAAGCAGATCGAAGCCATCGACTACGCCTTCGAGACCGGCAATCGCCCCGAATTCTATCTCGATATGTATTTCGAGCCGGGCGACCTGCAGTTCGTCGTCAACCACCAGATCATCCACGGCCGCACGGAAATCTTCGATTGGCCCGAGCTCGAGCGCAAACGCCACGTCATCCGCATGTGGCTGGCGACGCCGACTGGCCGCCCCCTGCCCTACAGCTGGGAAGACGCCTATACGTCGGTCGAGCCGGCCAGCGTGCGCGGCGGCGTGCCCTGGTGGTGGTTCACCGAACGGTTCGGCGACTACCGCGCGCGGACGGCGAAAGCGCTGGGGATGAAGGCGTAAGGGCAGAGCGCTCTTCTTATCCGTCATGGCCGGGCTTGTCCCAGCCATCCACGACTTCCTTTGTCTCCGCATCTCAAGTCGTGGATGCCCGCAACAAGTGCGGGCATGACGAGTTGATAAACCCTACTCCCCCACCAGCCAGTCCACCCGCCAGCGCAAGGGCGCGGCGGACGCGGGATCGGCCCGCAGCACGCGCGCGAGGAACGGCAACAGCTCGCGCAATTCCGCGTCGAGCTTCCACGGCGGATTGACCAGCACCAGGCCGCAGCCGTTGAAGCGCTCGGGATCGTCGCCCGGACGGATCATCAGTTCGGCGACGAGGATGCGGCGGGTGCCCGAGGCGGCGAGATCCGCATGGAAGGCATCGACCGGCCGGCGGCCCTTCACCGGATACCACAGGGCATAGACGCCGGTGGCGAAGCGCCGGTAGGCGGCGATCAGCCCCTTGGACATCATCTCGAACTCGTCGCGCCGCTCGAACGGCGGATCGACGACGATGAAGCCACGCCGCTCGGGCGGCGGCAGCATGGCCTTCACCGCCAGATAGCCGTCCATCTGTTGCGTCTTGACCTGACGGTCGCGGAAAAACTCTTCGGCCAGGATCTCGGCGTCCGCCGGATGCAGCTCGCAGGCGGCCAGCCTATCCCCCTGACCATTTATAGGGGCTCGCATCATGCTGCGCAGAAAGCGCGGCGAGCCCGGATACCAGCGCAGCCGGCCCGCCAGCGGGCCCGGCCCCGGATTGAGGGCGTCGATGGCGGCGAGATAGTCCGCCAGCATGGGCGGCAGATCGGGCTCGGCCAGGAGCCGCCGGATGCCGCCGGCCGCCTCGCCGGTCTTCAACGCTTCCTCCCCCGCGAGGTCGTAGCGGCCGATGCCGGCATGGCTGTCGAGCAGGAAGAGCGGCCCCTCCTTGGCCTGGAGATGGGCGACGACGCGGCAGAGCACGATGTGCTTGAGGACGTCGGCGAAATTGCCGGCGTGATAGGCATGGCGGTAATTCATGGCGCGGCAACTTAAACCAAAAGCTGAGCGAAGGCTTGTGCGGCTTCACGCTTTCCCATAGAAGGGACAGATAAGCTCTTGAAACCACAGGCGCTGAACCAAAGCGCCGGCAGCCTGGACTCCGCCGCATGATCCGTTGGTTCTTCGCCGTCCTCGCGTTTCTCGTGACGGGCGTTGTCTCTTATAGCGGCTGGTGGCTGCATGGCCACCCCCGTCCCATCGCCGACGTCGATCATCCCAAGCTCGGCTGCGTCTCCTACGCGCCCTACCGCGAGGGCCAGTCGCCTTTCACCCGCGGCCTCGTCATCTCGCCGCAGCAGATCGACGAGGACATGCGCCTGCTCGCCGGCCGCTTCGACTGCGTGCGAACCTACTCCGTGGGCCAGGGCCTCGACCAGGTGCCGCGCATCGCCAAGCAATATGGCATCGAAGTGCTGCTCGGCGTCTGGATCGGCCGCGAATCGGCCAGCGACCCCGGCACCAACGGGCGCGAGATCGCCACTGCGATCAAATTGGCCAATGACCTGAACCTGGCCGGCACCATCCGCGCCATCGTCGTCGGCAACGAGGTGCTGCTGCGCCGCGAATTCAACGACACGCAGATGGCCGCCTGGATCGGCCAGGTGCGCGGCCATGTGCCGGTGCCGGTGACCTACGCCGACGTGTGGGAATTCTGGATCCAATATCCCAAGATGGCCGACGCGGTGGACTACATCACCGTGCATATCCTGCCCTTCTGGGAAGACGAGCCGGTCGGCGTCGATGGCGCCATCAAGCATCTGCGCGACGTGCTCGGCAAGATGCGCGCGACCTTCCCCGGCAAGACGCTGTTCATCGGCGAGACCGGCTGGCCGAGCGGCGGCCGCATGCGCCAGGGCGCGGCCCCCGGTCCGTTCAACCAGGCGCGCTATATCCGCGAATTCGTGCTGGCGGTCGAGAGCGAGAACGTCGGCTACAACGTGATCGAGGCCTTCGATCAGCCGTGGAAGCGCGTGCAGGAAGGCACCGTCGGCGGCAATTGGGGCATCTTCGACGTCAAGCGCCAGCAGAAATTCCCCTTCGCCGGACCGATGAGCGAGAACCCCGACTGGCGGACCGAAGCCGCCGTCGCCCTGGCGCTCGCCGCCACCATCCTGCTCGGCCTGCTGTTGCGCGGCTACGGCTTCGGCCTCGTCGGCTGGCTCGTCGCCGCCGTCGGCGCGCAGGCCTCGGGCGCCGCCCTGACGCGCGGCTGGGTCTTCGTGCGCGAGATCAGCTACACCGGCTCGGCCTGGGCGACTTGGAGCTTCTCCCTGCTGCTCGCCGCCGCCGCCGCCGGCTTGCTCTCGGCCGCCATCGCCGACGTCGTCACCGGCCGGCCCGCCGGACGCATCCGCCCCGCTCATGCCTTCGAGGCGATCGCCTGGCTACGCCGCCCGCGCCTCGCCGCGCTCTCGGATCGCGCGCTCGCGCTCGGCCTGCTGCAGACCTTCACCGTGTTCGGCGCGGCCTGCCTATCGATGCAATTGATGTTCGATCCGCGTTATCGCGACTTCGCCGTGCCGCTCTATCTCATCCCGGCGCTCGGCTTCGTCTGGCTGAACTGGCTGCAGCGCCGCGCCGAGGGCGGCGGCGCCATGGACCTGGCGACGGCGGCCGAACGTCCCGAAGAACGCTGGCTGGCGGTCCTGGGATTCGCCTCGGTGATCGTCATGGCCGTGAAGGAAGGGCCGTTCAACGTCGAATCGATCGGCTGGACGATCGTCGCCCTGCTCGTCTTCATGCCCTGGCTGCGCCTCGCCTGGGCGGTCTATCGAGACCAGCGCAAAGCGGCAAAGGCTTAAGCGCCGCGCTCGTCGCAGCTTATTTAGGCGCCGCGCTCGTCGCGCAAGAGCCGCAGCATGCCGATGAGAAAGCCCGGCACCGCCACGTCGGCGCTATAGAGCACGATGGCCGGCGCGCCCAGCAACACGGCAAGCGACGCGATGAAGCGGCTGCCGCGCTGGCGATAGAGCAGGAACGCCAGCAGCGCCGCGGCCAGGCTCGCGATGCCGATGGCGTCGCTATAGAACAGCGTGATGATGAACTGGCGGATGCCGCACCAGAACGGCGGCACATCGGCTTCGCAGAGCGTCGCGACCGGACGAAACTCGATCACGAGATAGCGGAAGGCGATGGCGAGGGCGCAGAGCGCCACCGCCCAATAGAACAGCTTCCACGTCGATCGCCGCACCGTAGTTACGTCCTGCACACCAACGCTCATCCCGCTTCCCCCGTTTCCGGCGCGCCACCAGCGCGCGCCGCTCCGATCACGTTGCATAGCATCCGCGCCCCGAGCCGGCAAAGCGCGATTTGCGCAGCTTTTCTCAGTCTTTATGCCTTCGGCACCGCGCGGTAACGGCAACGCCGCGCGTCACGCCGCGATCACGCGGCTGTGCAGATGGCGTGACCGTCCAGTCGCGCCCAGTTGACCCGAGGTGATTTCAAGAAGTGACTACGAGCCCCTATCTTCCTTTCACACGACGCCGCCACCCCGAATGGTTCGGACACGACGCCGCGCTCCAAGAAAGTCAGTCGAAAGGAACTTCCCATGCGTAACATCGTCACCAGCACCATCGCCGCCCTCGCCCTGAGCGTGAGCATCGTCGGCGCCGCTTCGGCGTCCCCGAACACCGACGGCGGCGACGCCTATGCGACCAAGCTCCTCGTCGCCGCCAGCCAGAGCAATCTGGTGATCGGCAACGAAGGCGCCGCGAACGACGGCCAGCAGTCGCCGCTCGGCTCGATCGTCCCGAACAACATCGTCACCCAGGCGGCCGCGACTTCGGAACTGCCGAGCCCCAACGGCGAGTAACCGCGACTTCAGCGTAAGCGTACCGCGTCACAGTCAAGCGTCAGCGATCACGGCCTGCCCGGTCCCCCCGGCAGGCCGTTTCGTTTGCGCGCTCCATCTTCTCTCTCGCCGCATTCGCCATGCCGGACTGCGGCTGTTTTGCGGCGAAGCGCTCACGATTCGTGAGCGGCGAGTCGCGCGAGCTTGAATGGCAAGCGGCGGGCGGCGGCATTAGCTTCATGACACACGACGCCATGGTGACGTCGCGCTCTTCTCGAAAGGGCTATCACATGCGTAACATTCTCGCCGGCGCTCTCGGCGCCCTCGCCATCACCGCCACCCTCTCCGGCACGGCCAGTGCCGCCCAACGCAACAGCAAGCCCGAACCAGCCATGACGACCACCTATAGCGAACAAGCCGATGCGTCAGCCATGATCGATCATGTGAACGGCAGCCGCGTGGGCGCCGGCAGCGGTGCCGTCGTCGTCGGCAACGTCGAACATGGGCCGACGGTCGCCGGCGAGCAGCGCGATCAGAATATGTACGACGCCAACTAGGCTCGTCGTCCCACCCGTGAACGAAAACGGCCCGCTCCGAAACATCGGAGCGGGCCGCGTCGTTTTTGCGAGGCCGAAACGTCAGACCAAGTAGAAGCCGCCGACGATGGCGTCGTGATAGAGCTGGGCCGCCGGCGGCGCGATGCCGAAGGGCAGATCTTTCTCCGGCTTGGTGTAGGTGTGCACGCCGGCGCCGAAGCGCGTGACGGCGGTTTTCGGCGCCGGGCTCATGGCGGCGAACATCGGCAGGATCACTTCCTTATAGACTTCCGGATTGTGGTCGCGGCTGTCCTTGGCAAGGCCGAAGAGATAAGGCGGCACCGGCTTGACGCCGGGGCCCTTCAGCTCGCGCGTGAAGCCGAGGTAATGGGCGACCAGCTCTTCCTCCGCATCCGGCGCCATGCCGAGCCGCTTGGCCGAGACGCGGGCGGCCTGCTCGAGCGCGCCGACGATATTATGCGTAACCATATATTCGGCCTTGAACTGCGGGCGCAGCTTGGCGACGTCCCAGGCCTCGAAAATCTCCTCCATCAGCCAGGGCAAACGCATCAGCGCCTGCGGGCCTTCCTGGCCGAGCGCTTCGGGGCCACGATAGCGCGCGAGATCGCGCCAGGTGCGGATATAGAGATCGTTGAACGGGTCCTTCCAGCTGTCGCCGGTCTTGGCGACGCGCTCGAAGCCGTCGATCTTGCCGACATGGCCGCCCCAGATATGCTTGCGCTCGTTGATATAGCCGAAGGTCGAGTTCTCGATGGCGAGCACGCCGGCGATGTTCGGCACGCGCTGCGTCAGCATCGAGACATAGGGACCGCCGGTCGAATGGCCATGCACATAGATGGAAAACTCGCCATCCGGGAAGTGGCGGCGGCAGGCGGTCTTCATGCCCTCTTCGAAGGCGATCGGCCAGGCGGCCATGCGGTGATAGAAGCGCGTGCCCGGCTTGGCGCGCGCCGAGGTGCGCGTGCCGTACTTCATCTTCTTGCCTTCGTCCTCGACCAAGTCGTACTGGTCGCGCGTGACGTATTCGCCCTTGAGCCACATGGGCGTGCGCACGCTGCCGTCGTCATGGATGGTGTCGCCCGGCCAGTTGCGGCTCGGATCGTCGAGATAGAGCCGGCCCGGATAGGTCATGACGACGACCTTGAAGGCGAACTTCTCGGCGAACAGCGTCGAGAAGCGCGCCATCGACTTGGCGTCGCCGGCGCCGCCATGCAGCAGGAAGACGCCGACCTTCTTGCCGTCGGCGCCCTTGGCGATCGGGCCTTCCGGCGTGTAGACGTCGACGCCGATGTCCCATTCCATGCCGAGCGCATCGAGGCGGAAGACGTCCTCCGTCACCTGGATCGGCAGCGACGGCCGGCCCAGCACCGCGTCGTTCATGGCGATGACCTGCTCGCGCGGAATCTGCGCCGGCGGCATCCATTTGCTGCTGCTGAGATTGGTCGCCATTGGGGTCCTCCCGTTAATGCAGGGCCACGCCGCCCGAGACGTCGAGGCAGCTGCCGGTGATGTGATTGGCCTTCTCCGACAGGAGAAAGGCGACGGCCTCGCCGATATGCTCGGGCGTCGTCGCGGTGCCGAGCGGCGAGCGGGTCGGCTTGACGTGATCGCCGACTTTCCAACGCGCCGCGACGTCGCCCGGCGCCACCGTGTTGACGCGGATGCCATGCGGCCCGACTTCCTGAGCAAGCGACTGGCTGAACACGATGGTCGCCGCCTTGCACCCGGAATAGACGGCGGCTTTGGGGCCGCCTTGCAGGCCGCGGCGGGCGGTGATGCTGACGATTCCGCCTTTTTTGGCCGGAATCATATGCTTAAGCACCGCGTTGGTGACGTTCAACAGGCCAATGAGGTTGATCGACACCATGCGATTCCACCATTCGGGCGGCGAATCGGCGAAGTCATGCTGGGGAATCCCGATGCCGCGGCCGCCGCCGGCGAGGTTGACCAGGGCGTCGATGCCGCCGAACTCGGCCGCCGTCCGGTCGACCACGCGGGTGACTTCGGCCATGTCGGTGACGTCGAGCCGGGCGACGGTCAATTTCGGCGCGTTGCCTGCCTGGCCGGCGAATTTGTCCGCCACCATCTGCGCCACGTCGGTCTTGATGTCGGAAATCACCACGTCCCAGCCGTCGCGCGCCAGCACGCCGGCGATTCCCTCGCCGATCAGGCTGGCGCCGCCGGTGATCAGGGCGACCGGCATCAATCCAACGGCCGGTAGGGTTCGGCCTTCTTGCTCGTCTTGAGCAAGTAGTCGGCCATCTCGCCGCGCGTCGGCTGCCAAATCTCGTCGCCGAACTGATGGATGTAATGCATCATCTTTTCGTAAGCCATGGCGAAGTGCGGCCGGCCGCTCAGCTCGGCATGGACGATGACGTCGACCAGGCCGGGCCGGCCGCGCAAGGCCTCCTGGCGGATGTAGTCGAACGACTCCTTGAAGCTGTTGAAATAGTTCTCCGCCGTGCCGGCGCCGCCCGACCAAGCGCGCCAGTCGTTGGCGTAGTTCAGCTTGGGAATGCAGACGATCTTCTTGCCCTTCACGCTGGCGACATAGGGCACGTCGTCGTCGAACACGTCGCCGAACCATTTGAAACCCTCTTCGGCGAGAATGCCCAGCGTTTCGGGCGTGTGCAGGTTGCCCGGGCCGGCCCAGCCGATCGGCCGCTTGCCGGTGCAGTCCTTGATCACCTTGACGCATTCGCGGATCTCGGCACGTTGCTCGTCGGGCGTGAGATCGGTGATGTGGTGGTCGTTGGTCATGCCGTGGCAGCAGATCTCATGGCCATCCTCGAACATCGCCTTGATGCTCTCGGGCCATTTCTCGACCGTCAGGCCGTTGGGGCCGATGATCGCCTTGATCTTGTTGCGCCGGAAAATCTCGCGCAGGCGCCAGATGCCGACCGCGCCGCCATAGTTGGCGTGCGACAGGGAGGCCAGATTGACCGGGATCTTGCTGGTCTTCTTGAAGCGGCCGCTATTGCGGAAGGCTTCATAGGCGACGCGGAAGGTGACGCAGACAAGCTCGCCGCCCGGCCATTTCAACGTGGCATTGGGCCATTGGACGCCGCGATGCATGAAGCCTCTCCCCTTGATCACTTTGGTCACGATTGGACGGCGGCGAATGTCGCCGGATATCGCCGCATCAGGCGAAAGGCGACGATCGCCTCGCGCGCTAGCGCCGCGAAGTCTGACCGTTTCCATTCGTCGGACTTGCCGCTATCATCCTGGAAGTGCCGGCCTTTTCAACTGGAATCCGGACGATCCAGCGGAAACCGAGAAAGAGACCAGGGGGTATTTCATGCTTCGCATCGTTCTTTCCGCGCTTGCCGCAATCGCCGCCGCAACGGTTTCGCTCTCCGAAGCGAACGCACAATCAACGCCCGGAACCGCCCGGCAACCGACCGCCGTCGAAAAGCTCTATGCCGACCTGAATGCCCTGCCCGCCGCCGAACGGCAAAAGCGCATCGAAGAGGGCGCGCGGAAGGAAGGCAAACTCAACTTCATCCACACCTGGCGCGGCGCGCTGGCGCGCAATCATCTGCGCCTGTTCGAGAAGCGCTATCCGTTCCTCAACATCGAGATGGTCGACATCGGCTCGCAGGACGCCGCCGAGCGCCTGGTCGCCGAGGAGACCGTCGGCCGCCACCTGACCGACACCGTCAGCCTCGCCGTCGCCGACATGAACGAGATTCTCGCCAAGGACTTCTCGGCGCATTACCCGACGCCGGCGGCAAACCTGATCTACGACCGCTACAAGAGCTTCCTCGATCCGCAGAACCGCTGGTTGCCGTTCTACTGGACCGAGCACGGCATGTCCTACAACCCGACGATGGTGCCGAAAGGCAAAGAGCCGAAGGACTGGTTCGACCTCTGCGACCCGGTCTTCAAGGGCCAGGTCTCGTTCGACCCCTTCGAGGTGCGCTTCCTCGCCGGCCTGTGGAACGTCATGGGCGAGCAGAAGCTCGGCGAATGGCTGAAATGCATCGGCGAGAACAAGCCGATCATCCAGCGCGGCCATACCCAGCGCCTCAACCTGATGATCGCCGGCGACCATGCGGCCCAAGGCGACAATTACATGTATTTCGGCGTGCAGCAGAAGCTGAAGAACCCGTCCATCGCCTTCGCCCCGGTGTGGAGCGCCACCATGCCCGCCACGATCGGCGCCATGATCATCAATCCCAACACGCCGCATCCCTACGCCTCGGCCCTGCTGGTCGATTGGGTGCTGTCGGAGGAAAGCCAGAAATACACCGCCGAACAGTTCCGCGGTCCGGTGGCCTACAAGCACCCCTACATCCCGGAGGAGGCCAAGATCGTCAGCTTCGCGACCGTCGACGACGCCACCGCCGACAAGCTGGCGAAGATGTGGGAGCGATATATCACCGGCCAGGCAACGGAGCGTCCCGGCACGCCGTAACGCGCGTCCGGGCCCGTCGCAGCCCATGCAGCCAACATCGATGCTCCCCAGCACCGTTCCGGCCAAACACCTGCACATCACCGCAGGCGGCCTGTTCAGCTTGAACGTGGCCTTGATCGCCTTGCTGGTCGTCATCGTCGGCGGCGTGATCTGGTTCGAGCGGGAACAAGTCATCGACCAGGCGGAGCGCAACGCCGGCAATCTGGTCGACGTGCTGGCCTCGCAGACCCGCGAAAACTTTCAGGCCATCGACCAATCCCTGCTCGCCATCGCCGAGCGGCTCAACATTCCCCGCCTGACCGAGGACTCGCAGATCGAGCCGACTTACCGGCTGCTCTATGACGCGATCCGGACGGCGCCGAATGGCGTCATCCTCTATTTCGTGCTGGGCGCCGACGGCCGCGTGCTCAACACCTCCCTCACCGACCAACGCGAGCTGACCGATCTGTCCGACCGTACCGGCTTTACCGCCCAGCGCGACGACTACCGCCAGGGCTTTTTCATCGGCAACACCGTGAAGGGCCGATTGCCGCCGGTGGTCAATCGCTGGATCTTCACCGTCAGCCGCCGATTCAACAACCCCGACGGCAGTTTCGGCGGCATCGTCGCCGCGACCGTTTCCGTCGACCGCCTCGCGGCGCTGTACGATTCGCTGAATGTCGGCGAAGACGGCATCGTCACCCTGTTCCACAACAACGGCATCATTCTGGCTCGTTCGCCCGCCGACGACCGCGCCGTCGGACAAGACTTGAGTCAGGGACCGCTCTTCCGCGACGGGTTTTCGCAGGGCAGCACCGGAACGATGAAGGCCACCTCGCCCGCCGACAACAAGACCCGCATTCTCGCCTACCGTTCGCTCAGCAATCTGCCGCTCTCCGTCGTCGTCGGCCTGGGGCTCGACAGGGAGCTTGCCCCGTGGCGGCGCTACGCCTCGATCAGCGCCGCCACGACGATCGCCGTCGCCGCCCTCATTCTGCTGATGCTCAGCTTCATGCAGCGGCGCATCCGCCAATCGATCCGCGATGAAGAGCGCTTCATCGAAGCCGAACTGCGCCGCAAGGAAGAGCTGGAGAAGTACAGCCAGCAGCTGCAAAAGGCGCAGGAGATCGCCAACATCGGCACCTGGCGCATGGTGATCGGCACCGGCATCATCGAAATCTCGCCTTTGCTGCAGCGTTTGGCCGGCCGGCCGGCTACCGGCATCGACGATCACGACAAATCGGCCCTGACGATTCATCCGGACGATCGCGAGGCCTATTTCGCGGCCCGGGAAGCCTCGATCCGCACGCGCCAGCCGCAACAGATCGAATACCGCCTGATCCGGCCCGACGGCTCGCTCAGCTATCGCTGGAGCGAAATGCAGTGCGAGTTCGACGACAAGGGCGAGCCCTATGCCGTTTTCGCCATCGTGCAGGACATCACCGAACGCAAGACGACCGAGGAGCAGCTACGCCAATCGCAGAAGATGGAGACCATCGGCCATCTCACCGGCGGCGTCGCCCACGATTTCAACAATCTGCTCATGGTCGTCATGGGCAACCTCGACCTGCTGCTCGACCGTTTGCAGCACGATCCCGATACCGCCGGCATCGTCAACGCCGCCATCTCGGCCGCCGAACGCGGCGCTTCCTTGACGCGCCAGTTGCTCGCCTATGCCCGCCGCCAGCCCCTCGCGCCCAGCGAGCTCGACGTCAACACGGCGATCCAGGGAATTTCCCGCCTGCTGCGGCGCACGCTCGGCGAGCAGATCGAAATCGAGACGATCCTCGGCGGCGGACTGTGGCATGCCCTCGCCGACGGAACGCAAGTCGAGAACGCCGTCATCAATCTGGCGATCAACGCGCGCGATGCCATGCCGACGGGCGGAAAATTGACGCTGGAAACCGCCAATGCTTCGTTCGACGACAATTATGCCGGCATCAACGACGAAGTCGCCCCCGGCCAATATGTCATGATCGCCGTGACCGACACGGGCACCGGCATGCCGGCGGACGTCGTCGCCCGCGCCTTCGAGCCGTTCTTCACCACCAAGCCGGTCGGGCGCGGCACCGGACTCGGCCTCTCCATGGTCTATGGCTTCGCCAAACAGTCCGGCGGCCATGCCAAAATCTACAGCGAACCCGGCCATGGCACGACGGTGAAGCTCTACCTGCCGCGCGCGAACGGCGCGGCCCTCGCTCAGAGCGCGCCGAGCGAGCCCCTCGCGCAAAGCAGCAACAATGAAATCATCCTCGTCGTCGAAGACGACGAATTGGTCCGCGCCACGGTAGAGCGCATGCTCAAGGAATTGGGCTACAAAATCCTGCTGGCGCCGACCGCCGAGGACGCCCTGCCGATTCTGGAAAGCGACGCCCGCATCGACCTGCTGTTCACCGACGTGGTGCTGCCCGGCAAGATGGGCGGCAAGGCGCTGGCCGAACGGGCGCAAGCTCTACGCCCCGGCTTGCTGGTGATCTATTCGTCCGGCTATACGCAGAACTCGATCATCCATCAGGGCCGGCTCGACGCCGATGTCGAGTTGCTGTCGAAGCCTTACAAGAAAGCCGATCTGGCGCGGCGCCTGCGCGCCGTGCTGAACAAGCACAAGGCCTAAGCGGACCTCTTAAAGGACCGCCGCCTTAGGCGGCGCGCGAAATCACCGTGTCCGACGGCGGGACGCTGGCATCCAGCGCCGGGAAATCGACGACATAATGGCCGCCGCGGCTCTCGCGCCGCAGCAGGGCCGAGCGCAGGATCATCTCGGCGATGGCGGCGAGATTGCCCGCCTCGATCAGGTCGGCGCGCGGCCGGCTGGCCAAGGTCGCGACGCGCGCGGCCTGGGCGATCGGCGCCAGTTCGATCTGCGCCGCGCGCATGCCCTCGACGCTGCGCACGATGCCCGCCTCGCGCCACATCAGGCCGCGGATCGCTTCCGCCCATACGGCGACGGCCGCTTCCGACGGCGGCGCGGCGTTGCCGACCGGCGGCGCGTCGAACGCCGGCACCAAGGGCACGAAGGCCGGATCGAAGCGCCGCACGATATCGGCGGCCGCCGCATCGGCGAACACCAGACATTCGAGCAGCGAATTGGAGGCCATGCGATTGGCGCCGTGCAGGCCGCTGAAAGCGCATTCGCCGACCGCATAAAGCCCGGCGAGATCGCTGCGCGCCGCCAGATCGGTGACGATGCCGCCGCAGGTGTAATGGGCGGCGGGCACCACCGGAATCGGCTCTCGCGTCACATCTATGCCTACTGCACGACAATGCTCGGCGATGGTCGGGAAATGCTCTTCGATGAAGGCCGCCGGCTGATGGCTGATGTCGAGATCGACATGGGTCAGGCCGCGCGTCGTCATCTCATAATGAATGGCGCGGGCGACGATGTCGCGCGGCGCCAGTTCGGCGAGCGGATGCTGGCCGACCATGAAACGTATATCCGTTCCGGGCAGCTTCAGCTGGGCGCCCTCGCCGCGCATCGCTTCGGTGATGAGGAACGGCTTGTCGCCCGGCCTATAGAGGCAGGTCGGGTGAAACTGCACGAATTCCATGTTGGCGACGCGGCAGCCGGCGCGCCAGGCCATGGCGATGCCGTCGCCCGTCGCGCCTTCGGGATTGGTCGCGTGGAGATAGACCTTGCTGGCGCCGCCGGTGGCGAGCACCACGCTGCGCGCCAGGGCCGGCACGACCCGGCCCGTGTCCTTGTCGAGCAGCCAGGCGCCGACGCAGCGCGGCCCGCCCGGCGCATGGCGGTCGATGATCAAGTCGATGGCGAGCGTGTTTTCCAGCGCCGCGATGTTCTGGCGGCGCGCCAATTCCTCCTGCAGGCAGAGCTGCACGGCGCGGCCGGTGGCGTCGGCGGCGTGAACGATCCGGCGGCGGCTGTGGCCGCCCTCGCGCGTCAAATGGTAATGCACGCCGTTCGGCAGGGCCGCGGGATCTTCGGTCAGTTCGATGCCATAGGCGGCGAGACGGTCGATGACGGCCGGCGCGCGCTCGACGACGAAGCGCACCGCGTCCGCATGGCAGAGTCCCGCGCCGGCGACCAGGGTGTCCTCGACATGAAGATCGAAGGAATCGTCGGCGCCGAGCACGCTGGCGATGCCGCCCTGCGCCCAGTTGGTCGCGCCCTGGGCCAGCCGGCCCTTGGACACGACGGCGACCGAGAGATGCGGCGGCAAAGCGAGCGCCGCGCCGAGCCCGCCAGCGCCGCTGCCGATGATGAGAACGTCGTAGGTCGCCATGATCGATCCGAATGCCTTCGGCCCGCCGGGCCGCCCGGCCCGATTTGTCGCACCCCCAGGCGGGGAGATCAACAAGACGGAAAAAATCCCAACGATTGCAGGGCTAATTTTCCGCCATCAGGGAATCTTTAACCGCCGCCGCGCTAGGATGGACGGCTTGCATGTAGGCTCGATCCTCGGAAAATAAAGAGGCCGAAATGCCGTTCCGGATTGCCGCCCTCGCCCGCCACGCCTTTCTCGGCGCCGGACTTTTCTGGATCGGCTCGCTCCTGCAGTTCGATCCGTTCAGCAGCATCATGTTCGCCTGCAGCGGAATCTTCCTGCTGCTGTTCGCCGAATATTATGGGCGCTACCGGCGCCGCGTCGGCGTCGGCAGAGACGGCGAGCGCGCCGTCGCAAGCCTGCTCGCAGAGCTGGGCGTCGAAGCGCTGCACGATATTTATCTGCCCGGTCCCAAGGGCTCGGTGCAAATCGATCATGTCGCCCTGTTCCCCGGTTCGCTCGCCGTGCTCGAAACCAAGACCTACAGCGGCTTGATCGACATGCCCTGGACCGGTCCCTGGCGACGCATCGGCCAGCGCGGAGCCCTCTATCCGATCGCCAATCCGCTGCGTCAGCTCGAAGCGGCGCAAAAGACGATTGCCGCGACTCTGCCGCCGACGAACATCTGGGGCCTCGTCCTGCTCGCCGGACGCGCCACGGCGGCGAACGGCTTACCGGCTCAGGTCAAATCGCTCGCCGGCCTGCGCAGCTATATTCTCGACCATCGCCGCCAGCACGGCGAATGGCGACACAGCAAACAGGTGCTGGATGCTTGGGAAATACTGAAAGACCTTCAGCAAACGCATGCCGCGCTCGCCAACACCCACGTACGGGACGCGCGTAAAAGACGCGGCGAGCGTTTCTATTCTTTCGAGGAGACTTGGCCGCTCTGGCTATGGGGCAGCCTTGGCGCGCAAAGCGCCCTGCTCACGCTTCTCGCCTGCTTCGGCGCGATCTGATCAACCGAGCAGCCGCGTCTTGGCCCCCGGCCCGATGGCGCGGAGGTCCCTGAGATAGTCGGCGAAGGCCGCCTCCAGGCCGTAGGCCGGCGCCCAATTCAACTGGTCCTTGGCGGCGGAAATGTCGAGAGGCTGGGTCTTCGATTTTCCCGGCTCGCCCGCGGCGATCTCGACCTTGAGGTCGGGCAGCAGCTTGCGCACCGCCGCCGTCACCGCCTCGAAGCTCTCGACGACGCCGTTGCCGATGTTGAAGAACGCCTGCTTGGGCGTCGGCGCGGTCGTCGCCAGATCGACGGCGCGGCCGAGATCCTTGGCATAGATATATTCGTTGGCGATCGTGTCCGCCGTTTTGAGCTTGGCCGGCTTTCCGGTCAGGCCGGCTTCGAGCAGCGCCTGCATTTTCTCGCCGCCCGACGAGCCGGACCAGAAATGGCCGAGGCCGAAAACGTTGGCAGGGCGCAGCGCGATCAGCTCGAAGCCATATTGACGCTGATAGGCCTCCAGCAGCAATTCCTTCGCCACCTTGGAGGCGGCATAGCCGCGCCCGACGCCGCCGCGCGGAAAGTCTTCCGTCACCGGCGCGTTCACCGCGCGCCGCCCGTCATAGACGCCGAAGGTGCTGATATGGACCAGGCGCTTCACGCCGGTCAGGCGCACCGCCTCGGCGACATTCATGGTGCCGAGGATATTGACCTGCAGCGCCGTGTAGAGCGCCGCATCGACGCGCGCGCCGATCAGGCCGGCGCTATGGACCACGGCGGCCGCCTTGTGCGTCTGGATCGCCGAGATGAGCGCCGGCAGATCGCGCACGTCGCCGCGCAGCAAGGCGTAGTCGGCCTTGTCGCCGAGCTTGGCGCGCAGGAAATCCTCGCGCGGCTCGGGATCGAGGAAGACGACGCGCTCGCCGCGCTTGAAGGCTTCCGCCGCGAAGGAGGCGCCGATCAAGCCGGCGCCGGTCACCAAGGTCGTCATCGCCCTACTCCCCTATCGAACCCTGGCCTAACAGAACCCAGGTCAGCTCGTGTTTGTTGTGATGCAGGTGAAACAATTGCGCGCCGGGAATGGCGGCGAAGCGGCGCAGGGCGGCGAAATCGGTCTCGCCCTGGAATTTGACGGTGCAGACCATGTTGCGCGCCAGGCCCGACTCGATCCAGGCCTCGACCAGGCGAAGCAGCCGCTCGGGATAGCAGATCACGTCGCTGAACAGCCAATCGACCGCGCCGACATCCGCCGGCTTGAGGCCGAAGGCGCTCTCGGCGCGGATCGTCACGTTGGGGAGAGCGGCGATCTTCGGATCGAGCGGCGCCTTGTCGACCGCCACCACATGGGCGCCGAGGCCTTGCAGCACCCAGGTCCAGCCGCCGGGGCAGGCGCCGAGATCGAGGCAGCGCTCGCCCGGCCGCGGATAGCGGCGCAGGCGGGTCAGCGCCTCCCACAGTTTCAGATAGGCGCGGTTGGGCGGGCCGACGCGATCCTCGACGAATTGGGCCTCGCCGTTGGGAAAGGGACTGTCGCAGCGCGCGGCGGCGAGGATGGTGTTCTCGTCCAGCAGCGTCCAGGAGCCGAGCGCGCCCGCCGGCACCGGATTGGGAAAGACGATGGGCTTGGCGGTGACGACCGGCAGCTTCTCGGTCAACAGCTTGGCGCGGCGATGGTGATCGACGGTGTAGGCCACCCAATTGCGCTGGATGGCGCGCAGCGCCTTGGCGCCCTCGCCGATCGAGGCGATAGGAATGCGGACCACGTCATGCCAGACGTTCGCCGCCCAGGCCGCCGGCCGCGCCGGACCCCGTGCCAACAGCAGGCGGCCATGTTCCTGCAGGACGTCGCCTAGCTCTATGCGCAGGTCGTCCTCGAAACCTTCGGCGGCGAGATAGCCGGTGAGGCCCGTCTTCACAGGTGTGGGCGATTCGGGCCGCGGAACGGGGGACTGGTCGGACATGGGCTGGGAAAGTACCCCAGCCCTGCCCTGCGCCAAAGCGCTTAGCGCGCCCGTCACCGCACCAGCAGATATTCCACGGTGGTGACGGCGCGCAGCCGCTTGTCGGGCGAGCGGCTTTCGTCGCCATAGCCGTCGTCGCGCGGCAGAATGGCGATGACGCCCTGGTTGGCGTTGCGGATGCCGCCCACTTCGCTCTCCGACGCGGCGGCGAATTCGCCCGCCGCCGTCTTGGCCGCGGCGGTGGCGCGGCGGATCAGATCGGGCTTGAGCGCATTGAGCCGCTCGGCGGTGACGATGTAGGTCGGCCCGCCGCCGTCGCTGAGCAGGATGCCGCGCCGCACCAGCTCGCCGGCCGACTGGCTGAGCTTGGTGACGAGAGCGATCTTGGTCGAGCGCAGCAGCACCGACTGGCTGAGGATGAAGCGCGATTTGGGATCGGCATCCTTCGGCCGGTAGGGCTGGGCGAAGATGTCCTGCGCTTCCAGGCGGCGAACGGTGATCTCCGCCTCATCGAAGCCGTAGTCGCGCAGGAATGCGACGATCTCGCCGATCTGCGCCGACAGGCGACGCTCGCCCTCGGCGATGTCGCCGGCGGTGACGGTGACGCGCAAGGGGTAGGTCGCGAGGTCGGCGGCGATCTCCTGTTCGGCGACGCCCTTGACGGTGACGCTGCGGTTGGCGAGGCGCTGATCGAGCACGCCCTTGCCGACGAAATAGCCGCCGGCGGCGAAACCGCCGGCGATGAGCCCGGCCCCGACGAGGCCGGCGACGAGATAGCGAGACATGGCGAAGCGCTCCCCTGAAAGGTGAGCGCGCATCCTGGCCGGCGCTTATGTCGCCGGTGAGGAGACATTGCGGCGGGACTGTGAAAAGAAACGGGGCTCGCCCACTCGGCCTGGGGAGCCCCGCCCTCAGCCTATCGCGCCGCGGCTATTTGCGCTGTTCTTTCAACAGATCGCGAATTTCCGTCAGCAGCAGCTCGCTCTTCGGCGGCTCGACCGGCTTGGCCTCTTCCTGCTTGCGGAAGCGCTGCACCTGCTTGACCAGCACGAAGACGGCGAAGGCGACGATCAGGAAATTGATCACCGCGTTGAGGAAGACGCCGTAATTGATCGTCGCCGCGCCGGCCGCCGTGGCGGCGGCGAGCGTCGGATATTCGCCGCCCGACAGGTTGATGTAGAGGTCGGAGAAATCCACGCCGCCGGTCACCATGCCGATCGGCGGCATGATGATGTCCTTCACCAGCGAATTGACGATGGTGGTGAAGGCGGCGCCGATGATGATACCGACCGCCAGATCGACGACGTTGCCGCGCGCGATGAAGGCCTTGAAGTCGTTGACGAAGGCGCTCCCCTTGCCGGCCAGCGCCTTGCCTTGTTGCAACATGATGAATCCCCTGAAACGAGTGAACTAGCGGCCGAGCAGGCCGCGCAATTGATCCGCCGCGCCGCCGGTGCCGGCGCCGCCGGCGCCGCCTTGCAGCCCCTGCAGCACGCCGCCGAGGTTGCTCGCCGCCGCCCGCGCCGCCTGCTGGCTGATGGCGCCGATGATTTCGTTGGACACCTCGGCCGGCGTCGCGCCGCCCTTGGCCTTGCCGATGTCGCGCAAGGTGATCGTCGGCAAAGCCGTGGAGGCATTGGCCTGGGCCAGGGCCGCGCTCTTGATCGACACCTGTCCGCCCTGGATCGTGACGCGCTCGATGATGAGTTTCTTCTCCGGCTTGCCGCCGGCGGACGACGCCGGGGCCGACGCGGCGGAGCCCGAGCCGCCGCCCATCTTCGCCGCATAGGCGCTGACGTTCTTCTGGATCGCTTCGAGATTGCCGCCGCCGCCCGTGAGGTTCGGCTCGTAGGTCACCTGCGGCTTGTCGATCAGCACTTCCTTGATCGTGATGACGTCCTTGGTCACCGTCGCCGGATCGATGACGATCCTGACCTCGCCCAGGCTGAAGGCCTGCGGCGTGGCGAAGCCCTTGGGGTTGCCGATGGTGACGTTGGTGATCTGGCCGCTGCCGTCGCGCAGGCCGATCTTGACGCCGCCGACCTTGACCTCGGCCTGCGTCGCCTCGCTGCCGTATTTCTCCATGGCGCTTTTGATATAGCCGTCGAGATTCGACAGGAAGAAATAAACCGCGCCGGCAATCAGCACGACGAGCACCACCAAGGCGATGGCGATTTTCTTGATCATGGAAGTCCCCTCTGTCCGGCGGCCCGTCCCCCGGTTCATACAGGGGCCGCAGTTGCAACGCACATGCAGCACGCTCGATAGCGGACCAGACTAGCCGCAGCGGTTTGTCTCGCCAATAGCTTCGTGTAGGATCGCCGCAGAGCCCGCCAAAGCCTTAGAAAAACGGCGCGCCAAACAGGACTTCACCGAAGGAGATCGACGTGAAACATCTGATCGCGGGGCTGAGCGCGCTTGCCTGCGCGTCCATGCTGATGACCGGCATGGCCTTGCCCGCCGCCGCCCAATCCGGCGCCCCATCGCCCGCCGACTTCTACAAGGGCAAGACCGTGCAGTTCGGCGTCGGCTACGAGCCGAGCGGCGGCTTCGACGCCTATACCCGCGCCGCGGCGCGCTTCATCGGCAAGCATATTCCCGGCAACCCGACCGTCATCGTCACCAACATGCCGGGCGCCTCGAGCCTGACCTACGTGCGCTACCTGAAGGCCCAGGCGCCGAAGGACGGCACCCAGTTCGGCATGTTCAACCGCGGCCTGATGCCCAAATCCGTGCTCGACCCGAAGGAAACCGGCGTCGACTTCCGCGAGTTCACCTGGATCGGCAGCATGAACAGCGAAGTCGCCGTCTGCTATCTGTGGGGCGCCAAAGGGGTCAAAACCATCGCCGACATGAAGAAGGCGAGCGGCGTCAACCTCGGCGACACCTCGAAGAACAGCGGCGGCTACATCTACACCTCGATCCTGCGCAGCATGAGCCCCGATAACGTCAGGCTGATCCTCGGCTACGCCACCACCGGCCATATCTGGCTGGCGGTCGAACGCGGCGAACTCGACGGCAATTGCACCGTGTTGACCAGCCTGCAAAGCCAGCGGCCGCAATGGTTCGCCGAGAACAAGATCAACATGCTGGTGCAGTTCAGCGAGACCAAGCACCGCGAGCTGCCGCAGGTGCCGACGATCTTCGAGATGGTGACGACGGAGAACGAGAAGAAGGCCATCAACTTCCTGATCGCCGCCGAGGCCATCGGCCGTCCGATCATCGGCCCGCCGGGCATGGAGGCGACGCGCGCCGAGGCGATCCGCAAGGCCTTCCTCGACACCATGAAGGATGCGGAATTCCTCGCCTTCGCCAAGCAGGCCAAGATGGACATGGACGTCGTGCCGGCCGACAAGGCGGCCAAGATCGCCGCCGACATCGCCACGACGCCCAAGGAAGCCCTGGATCTCGCTCGCAAATTCATGGACTGACGCGGCCCTCCCACCCGCAGCCTCGCGCCGCTCCGCAACCGGCGCGAGGCTGAATCTTTGCCGGCCACGTCGCCGTCGCTTGCCCCGCGCGCCGCTTGCTGTAGGATTGCCTCAATAAAAAAGCTAGCTATTCCAATTAGTTAGCAACCCATAACAGAGTGGCATTCCTGGGAGCCGACTATGAAGTGCAATCTCCTTGCGCTCGGCGCGCTGGCGCTCGCAACCGTCCTCGCCGCGCCGGCCGGCGCGCAGAGCGAGTTTTTCAAAGGCAAGACCGTGCAGTTCGGCGTCGGCTACGAGCCGAGCGGCGGCTTCGACGCCTACACGCGCGCCGCGGCGCGCTACATGGGCAAGCATATTCCCGGCCATCCGACGGTCATCGTCACCAACATGCCGGGCGCCTCCAGCCTGACCTACGTGCGCTTCATCCGCAACCAGGCGGCGAAGGACGGCACGCAGTTCGGCATGTTCGACCGCGGCCTGATCGCCAAATCGGTGCTCGACCCCAAGACGATGGGCGTCGATTTCCGCGACTTCACCTGGATCGGCAGCATGAACAGCGAGATCGGCGTCTGCG